>ENA-UOOM01000002-UOOM01000002.1-fermentation-metagenome-genome-assembly--contig:-NODE-2-length-518474-cov-206.576171_pt1 | contig 518474 bp, 421 predicted proteins | sample MGYA00245781_ERZ724031 | MGnify/ENA primary metagenome ERZ724031 (study PRJEB28704, sample SAMN03018317) | fermentation metagenome | biome: anthropogenic terrestrial biome; feature: soil...
TTTATTTATTTATTTATTTATTTATTTATTTATTTATTTATTTATTTATTTATTTATTTGGCTCTGTAGAAATCCTCTATATTCTGTTATTACCCAAAAATTTATAAAAATAAATTTGTAAAAATGCTCTTTATTTTTTGTCCCCACAAAAAACGAGGAGCATCCTATATTGTCATCAAATAAGTATATTAAATTTATTGAGCTCAGTCTTAAAACGTTTCAGTCTTCCAGACAGAACCTTTACTCCTGTAAATATTCCAAACGCATTTATACCCAACATCAGCTTCTTGTCCTTGTTTTTAGGATGGAAAATTAGTCAAAAGCCAATCATGATTCAAGCATGCAAAGACTCTGATAAGACAATCAAATAAGTCAAGAAAATCGGAATGTTATGTAATGGATAAAAGGATATGATTCTGAAAAACTTCATGCTTTAATCAGAGAAGAGATAAAAGCAGAGTCAATTATACCTTTAAGAGTAAGAAAAAGAAGAGAATAAACGGAAAATATAGAAAGCAATTACACATAGAGTTTGACAAGATCACATACAATAGAAGGAATATAGTAGAGACAATAATATCTGTCGTAAAAAGGAAATTTGGAGAAACATTAAGAGCAAGAAAGCTTAGAAATCAAGTAAAAGAAGTAAAGTTAAACTGATAGTCTATAACATAAAAAAATAATAAAAATTATTTACATCAAATTAAGGATTTCTACAGAGCCGAATTTATCGAATTTAAATAATTCCAATAAGTTTTAATTAAAGGAAATTTACATCAAGATTACATCAAGACAATTTAAGAAAAGGTGATGAAAATAAAGGAAAAATTGAATAATTAAAAAATAAGCTCGAATAATTAAAAAATAAAAAATGAACAAAGATAGAGAAATAAAGAGAAGACCCCTTTGTTTCTACTGGAGAGTTTATATAACCCCCGGACCCCATTGTTTCCATTAAAGAACTTGGAAATAAAAAGCAGCAAAATAAAAACAAACTTTTATTTTATTTTAAAGCAATATAATGTTGTTGTGTTATAGAGTTTATAGTATATATACATTATTAATTTAAACATTATTAATTTAAATATTTGATTAAATTAAAGAAAATATTTAGTTGATAAAGGAATATTTAATCAAAAACTTTCATCTTGTAAGATAAGCAAGTTCTATTAGAACGATAAATTTATTTCTTCTGGAAGCATGAAACCCTTTCCACTCGAAATATAGGGGTCCCCCTCCTAGAAATAATTCACATTATTACAAAGCCTATTCTTATTCTTTTTATTAGAGGAGTAAGTTTAGACTGAACAAAGTTAAATAATTAAAAATGTCGTTGGAAAAACTATTGGGTTATAAGATTCATAGAGCTTATTCCATTTAAGATTTTTTACTTAGAGTCTCCCATGCCTTCGATCAATATCATCCATCATATCCAGCATCTTTCGTATGGCAGTTCGGATAGCATCAGATTGACTTACAAATTTTTTATTATCTCCCACGTGCTTATTAAGGTCATCCAAGAGCTCTTTAGGAATTTCAACGCTTACTTTTGGCATTACAATTGCACCCATTCTGTTATTTTGTGCATTTAAGGTCTTCTTTATCTCTAATAATTAACCATTTCTCAAGTAATTAACTGTCTTCACATCTTTAACTGTCTTCACATCTGTTAGTACACATCGCATCTGTTAGTATACATCTTGTTACTAATATTTTATAAGATAAAATTATAGGTAAGCTTGTAGAATAGAGTTTAAGATTCTGATCTGTTGGAATGAATTACTTATTCTTTGAAATCCTATGTGAGATGATTTTTTTCTTGTGTTAAATTGTGTTAAATAAAGATTTTGTGTTAAATAAAGATTATTTGAATATTAATCAGATTTCGCTTGGACATTTCAGTTTTCCTAATCAGAAACCCGATTAATTATAGAACACTACAGACCACAAATGTTTGATAAATGGTTTTAAATTTTAGGGTCAGCTCAATTATAAAAGGATCTTTATAAAGGATCTTTATGAAATAACTTTTATAAAACAACCCCTTTGCTACCACTGTGCTTTGGCATCGGTAAGTCATTTTCTAGAAATCCAAAACTGTTGTATAATTTCCACTGGAAGAAAAAATAAAGTCTGAGATTTTCAGACAATGGAACTTTACAACTTATAGGAACTTTACAACTTATAGATTTACAACTTATAGATTTCGATACAGCTTTCTGACAAACTACTAAAAAACTCAGGATCAGAGAGATTCTTTGAAATCCTTTATGCCCTGAGCTACATTGGAAAGCAGGATAAAAGCTATTCTCTGGTTAGGCCAGGAACCCAGCCCGCAGTCAGGACCTACATACTTTATTAGGTTGCCAAAGCGTCTGTAATAAATCCTGAGTCTCTTTGTTATAGTAGCCGGGGTCTCAAGTTCGCTAACGATTTCAGGAAGATATTGCTTGTCTTTCCAAACATTGGTACAGTACTTTTCGTTAAGGACTCCTGCCAGGGTGTAGATATCGGTTCTCGCGATCCCGAGCCTCAGGAAAGAATCCGTATCCTCCAATACTTTCTTGTCTATTAGTTCTAGATAAGAGGGTGTACCTGCGGACTCAACTCCTATAACATTTATTGTCGGAACTTCACAGGCAAGATTATAATAGAGAGGAGAATGAAGGTGTATCTCTACATCGGCTCCCCACTTACTGGCCGCTTTTGAAGCATCGGTAAGGGCTGAGATAATATCATTTTCATCAAAAGTAATTTCAGGATTGAGCCCAATACTTGGTTCATCAATAGAAACTGTTGTGATCTTGAAGTTTTTTGCAGATCTCATGGAGTTCCTAACGAAATTATTCACGCTTTTGGCAAAAAGAGAATAGATATCAGTATACCGTGTACCTCCAAATTCCCTTAAATAAAGCTCGGTTGGACCGGTTACACAGATCCTGACCTTGAGTGTTTCTCCAAACTGTTCTTTATAGGCTTTTGCAACTTTCTCTATAGCTTCAAGCTCCTCGATCCTGGCACACTCAAGTTTAACCTCAAAAGGACTATCACAACAGTTAGGATCTCTTATGATCTTCAGGAATTGTTCATTCATATCCTGATACTGGGGATAAGTGACAACATCCACCCCTGCATCTATTTTTTGCTGAAAGGCATCATTAATTACTGTATAGAGTTTTTCATCTTCTGCTCTCGTTTTAAAGGCGTTCTGAACCCATTCCTTGCTTACTCCTTCAGGAAGGGGATAGCTTCCAATGTCGTCAAAGATGATTTCTTCCATAATCTCATTAGTAGACCTACGAGGATTTAGCATTATTGGAAAGACAGAAAAAATATAAAAATATAGTGAGGTGTTTAAAAGATTGTTCAAAAAGATAATAGAATCAGTGAAGTGTTCAAAAAATAATAAATATTGGAAAAACTTAAATTTCATCTTGCCAATCATCTTGCTAACTTCGTCTGGCCATTAAAATATTTATAATGAATTAGTGCTACAAATTCTTCTTATAGCATATTTGCCTGTCTCTTTTTATAATAAGTTGTTTTTTTATTTTTTACTAATTTAGTTATTTTTCTGTATCTTTTTTTTCTGCATTAAACTCATTGATGCCTTTTGCGGTATTCCCAAGCAGTTTGAAAGCGAGCTCCTGATCCGGCCAGAAGGCTAGCCCACAATCCGGACTTGCATACTTTATCCGGTCTCCAAGCACGGAGTAGGCAGTTTCAAGCCTCTTTTTTACAACCTCTGGCGTTTCTAGGTCAGTAACGATTTTTTGCATGTATTCCTTTTCCTTCCAAGCATTGACTCCATATGTTTCATTGATAACGCCTATAAGACTTGAGATATCAGTTCTCGAGACTCCGAGTCTGATGTAGGTATTTGATTCCTCAAGCACTTTTTTATCTAGAAGGTTTAGATAAGAAGGAGTTGCCGCGTATTCAAAACCTATAACATTGATAGGAGTTTCACAGACAAGTCTGTATTTTAACGGGGAGTGCAAGTGAATTTCCACATCTACTCCCTGTTTCCGGGCATAGGTAGAGGTAAGAGTAAGAGCAGAGATAATATCAGCATCAGAGAACTCAATTCTATCATTCATCCCGAGACTGGGCTCATCAAGGGCTATAACCTTTATTTTGAAATTTTTCGCTAATTTAAACGCCTCTTTTATGAAATTCTCAATATCCAATGCAAGTACATGATATGCATCCACGTAATTCGTTGTCCCGAAGGCCTGAAGGTACAAATCGGTTGGACCTGCAACGCAAACTCTGACTTCAAGAGTTTCTCCTATTTCTTCCCTATACTGTTTTGCAACCTCGTCAATTATCTCAAGCTCAAGGATTTTTGCATTTTCCTCTTTCAGTATGTAAGGCTCATAACAGTTCTTTTCATCTTTGATAATGTCTAGAAACTGCCCTATCATGTCTCTAAACTGAGGGTAAGTAGGTACGTGTACACCCACGTCAATTTTCCTCTGAAATGCCTCCCTTACTATAGAAAAAAGTTTCTCGTCTTCATTCCGATTTTCAGCTACTGCCTTTACCCAGTCTCTTGTAAGACCCTCAGGTGTGGGAAGGCTTCCTCCATCGATAAAAATGATGTCCTGCATACTGTTATGTAAGACAGTATCAAGTATTATAATTATTGGAATTAGTCTGATAATTATTGAAATTACTCTGATAATTATGGGAATCAATTTGATAATTATTGGAATTAGTCTGATAATTATGGGAATTAGTCTGATAATTATGGGAATCAATTTGATAATTATTGAAATTACTCTGATAAGTATGGGAATTAATCTGGTAATTATTGGAATCACTCAACTAATAAATCAATAAGCATGACGCCTAACATTTAGCATGACGCCTAACATTTTGAAATTCTATAGTGTGAATTATAATACCATATAAATATAAAAAGAAATTTAAGGTATAAAAGAACATATAAGAAAGGGAGTTTTAGGAGCTTATGCCCTAAAATGTTCACTATGGGAAAAAAATAATAATATAAAGGGAAATAAACAAGCTTTGATTGGAGAAAATACTTAGAAAGGATCTTAATGGATCTAAAACAGGGTATTTATTGGCGGAAAGGGGCACATGACCTTATTAAAAAAATAATAATTATCCAACCGTGACTCTTAATAATAATTATCCAACCGTGACTCTTAATAATAATTATCCAACCGTGACTCTTAAGGTTGTTTCAGAAAAACTGCCAAAAAGAAGAAGTTCTGGATTGCATTCTGTAAATATTCAACTAATACTAAGTTTGGGGGGTCTGAGTTATGAAAAGTGAAATAAAATTACTAAATGAATATTATCCCTGGAATGAAGTAGAACTCAAAGGAGCCAGATGTTATTTAAAAGGAAATGTTTTTTTCAAGAATAAACTCCTGAGCCCAGAAAAACTTGCTGAGCTGATATTACCTTTAATCTGTAAAGAAGAAAAGGATAATGAAAAAAACATAGGAGATTTTCTCGAGAAATTAAATGGGGTGTTTGCACTTGTTGCCGAGGCTGAAAATACCATATTCTGCGCTGTTGATAAAACAAGAAGTATTCCTTTGTTTTATACAAACACAATGAACAATTTTATTGTATCAGACAGTGCCTACTATTTAAAGGATGAAATAAATCAGCATTCGCTTAATCTGCGCCTGAATGAGGAAAAGGCAGCAGAGTTTATGGTTACAGGATATGTAACAGGCAATGAGACGCTCTTTGATGATATAAAGCAAATAAGAAACAGTGAGTTCTTAATTTATAAGAAAAATGAAATGAGTCTGGAATCTTACTATTACTTCAGGTATTTGCATGGTGACTACTACGAACTGCCTGAAAGCAGGCTTCTTGAGCTGCTTGACCAGGCCCTTGTGAATGCCTTCTCAAGGCTTATAGAAAGCACCAGTAAGCAGGGGAAGAGGCTGGTAGTGTCTTTAAGCGGTGGGCTTGATTCGCGCACCGTTGCTGCAATGTTAAAGAGGCTTGGAGCCAATGATGTCATATGTGTGAGTTATGGGAGGAAAGGCTGCCGGGAGGCCGAGATAAGCAAACGTGTGGCAGAAGCCCTGGGTTATGAGTGGATTTTCATAGAATCTACCGCAAAAAAGTGGCATGAGAGTTATAATTCAAGAGAAGCCGACTTATTCCGGATGTGGTCTGGAAACCTGACATCTCTCCCGCATATGCAGGACTTCCTGACTGTAAAAGAATTGAAGGCCCAGGGAAAAATTCCGGAAAGTTCAGTATTCGTCCCAGGACACAGTGGAGATATGATTACAGGCCGCAGTATTCCTGAATATTGCCTCGATAATTCAGCGAACTTTGATCTGGAAACCTATCTAGCAGCTACTCTGGAACGATACTATAGTCTCTGGAAATGGCCTTATGGGCAGGAGCTTGAAAATATATTCAAGCATAGGATAAACAAATCAACACCAGGACTGGAAATCAAAGACAATGTAACCCTTGCAAGCGCAATAGAATGCTTTGAATTTAATGAAATGCAGGCAAAGTTTATTATCAATTCAGTCAGAGTCTACGAGTTTTTTGGATATGAGTGGAGAATTCCGTTATGGGACTCCGAATTAATTAATTTCTTTTTAAGAGTACCGGTAGAACACAGGATAAACCAGAACCTGTACAAGAAATATACCAGAGACCGCCTGTTTTCAGGGAATCTGGAGATGCTTAAAAAAATCGATTGTACTACAGATTTCCTGAACCTCAAGACCTTGGAAAATCGCTCAAAATATGAAAAAATCCTTCATTACAAGACATTCCTTCACAGCTACTATGATGAAAAATTTAATAATCCTATATGGGGGAGATATTTTAAAAACCCTCTTATCTCGAGGTTTTTAATTAAGGTTTCCAGGTATGATAACGAAAACATTGAGGAATATCCGCTGCTAAAAACAATAATTGAATACAGAAACGAAGAAAAACTTCCTCTGTCAGTGAACGGAGTAAGTTCTCTGGAATACCTGGCAGGCATCGAGGGAGAAGTTTATTCGTCCCAAAGTCAGAAGGTTCTTACATCATCTGGTTCTCCGGCAAAAGGGCCTCTTTAATTATTTATATAAAATCAACTTTTAAAATTCACTTCAATTTTTATATATAAGTTAGTAGGATTGAAACTAAAAAGAATAAGGAAAGGGAGAAAGGGAAAAAGGGTATTAATTCTAATTTTCCTTTCTTCTTTTTCCTTTCACTATTTTTTCTATCCTTTTTCTCTCTTTTGTTTTCCTTTCTTTTTCTCTCTTTTGTTTTCCTTTCCTTTTCTCTCTTTTATTTTCCTTTCTTTTTCTCTCTTTTGTTTTCCTTTCTTTTTCTCTCTTTTGTTTTCCTTTCCTCTTCTCTCTTTACTATTTTCCCTTTTTGGCTCTTATTTTTTTCACGTTGATTCCAATCTTTACATAGATTCCGGAGCTGCGATTCCAAGCGTATCAAGGGAGTTTGCGAGTACAATCCTTGCGCAGTCCACAAGAGCCAATCTTGCAGCCCTGACTTTTTCATCCTCGGCAGCGATCACAGGCACAAAACGATAGAACTGGTTGAAGGCATCAGCAAGTTCGCGGGCATAAATGGCAAGGACGTGAGGTTTGAGTTCACGGGCTCCAATGTCGATTATATTGTCAAACATTGCCATCTTCTTGATAAGATCGATTTCGGTGTCCTCAACAAGGAAAGAAGGCTCGATTTTCATGGAGGATTCCCAAGCTACTTCCTCTTTTGCTTTCTCAAGGATGCTGCAGGCACGGGCATGGGAATACTGGATATAAGGAGCGCCCTGCTTCTCGAAGTCCAGAGCTTCTTTCCAGTTAAAAACTGTGGACTTTTCAGGGGAGACCCTTACTATATCGTATCTAACCGCACCTATACCTACCATTTCCGCAACTTGTTTTTTGAACTCGTAAGAGGTCTCAGGGCGGCGGGCATCGACCTGTTCGAGAGCAGATTCTGTAACCCTGTCAAAGAGTTCATCTGCACTTATGAACTGCCCACGTCGGGTGCTCATTGAACCTTCAGGAAGGGAAACAAACTCGAAGATAACGATTTCTGGTTCCTTTACTCCGATTGCGTTTAAGGTAGCCTTGAGCTGGCTTGAAATCAACTTGTGGTCAGCTCCGAGGACATCAATTATGCGGTCTGCCTGTCCGGCTTTCCATTCATGGTAGGCAAGATCTCGAGTCGTATAAAGAGAGGTACCATTTGAGCGCTGGATAACAAGGGTTTTTTCAAATCCGTAATCCGAAAGATCTACCACTAGAGCGCCTTTATCGGTTTTTGTCCTTCCGGTTTCCTTGATCTTTTCGACAACATTATGTACAGCTCCAGATTTAAGGAAACTTGACTCATTAACAAAACTGTCGTGGACAACATTCAAGCGAAGCAGCGTCTCCTTAATTCCGGAAATCGCCAGGGAAACTGCCTTATCAAAGCTGTCAATCGTACTGACATCTCCAGTTTCTACCTTTTCCATAATGGCATCAATTTCCTTTACGTAATCCGGATTTTTATCCAGCTCAGCATTGGCTTTAATATACACATTAGCAATGGCAGAGTCGGATTTTTTAGAGAGGTCAAGCTCAAAGCGCTCGCATGCCCAGGAAACTACTGCAATCTGGCGGCCCATGTCGTTGACATAATACTGTACTTCCACATCGTATCCTGCTCGCCTGAGAATGCGGGCAAGAGTATCTCCAATAATGGAATTTCGAATGTGACCGACATGCAGAGGACCGTTTGGATTTGCTGAGGTGTGCTCAAGTAATATTTTATTTTTCGGGGCTCCGCAGCCAAATTTCTCCTTTTCCTTTAAGACTGCAGCAACTGTCCTATTTAGATAGTGCCTACTTGCATGGAAGTTAATGTATGGGCCAGAGGCACTTACCTCTCCTACATACGAACTATCCGGAATTTTGATTGCAGAAACGATACGAGTTGCAAGTTCTTTCGGGTTTTGCTTGTACAGGCTTGCCAGCTTGAAGGCAGTCCTGCTCGCAAGGTCAGCATGAGAAGAAGTTTCGAAATAAAGTTCGGAATCTTCAATTTCAAGTCCGATCTCTTGTATAGCGTCTTTTAAGATTGATGTAGCCTGAGCTTTGAATTCCAGGAACAAGGAAATCACCTGTAAAAATTACGAAGATAATGTGATTATTTTAATTTACTAACTTTGATCCAATGATCTAATGGCGGTTTAATTAAAAAAGTATTGGATAAAAAAGTATTGGACGAAAGTATTGGACGAAAGTATTGGATGAAAGTGTTGGATGAAAGTATTGGATAAAAAGTATTAGATAGGAGTCGGTTAAGATCAGACTCCAGTACTATACCTGAGAACTGCAGCAATGCCTCCAAAGGCATTCATAAGCTGTGAGCCTTCATCAAAATCCGTAGACACGAAAACAACTTTTGCATTGCTCCTATCAGCAAGTGCTGAGAGTTCATCTACGACATCGGTAACGTCCGTGACTTCAAGGGAAGCTCCGCAGTTCGGACAGTTTCCGGCTGTGGGGGCTGGTTCTCCTGGCTTCCAGCGCCGAGTCCACTTATTTTCATATCCGCAAACGCTGCATTTCGTGGTCACTCTTTCAGCCCGCAGGTCTTCGGAAAGCAAAAGCATGTCCACAGCATTGATCTCAAGGTTTGCCCGGACCTGAGTTTCTCCATAGGCTACTTTGCCTGAGTCGGCAATCAGCTCCTTGAAGAAAGCCCTTACAGCGTTCTTTTGCCCCATGAGCTCAAGGTCCTGGAGTTTATCTCCGGCAGCATTCACCAGTTCCGAAAGCCCGGATTCGTCCGTGTAGGCTATGTCGAAGAGCCCAATAATTTTCTTCATAAGCTCGTGGTGCAGAAACTCTCCAGCGTGAAATTCTTCTTTTGTAGGAGAAGGGCCTCCTATCAGGATACCTTTAAAATCCTTAGGCTCAACGGCAAGGAAAATCTCACTAGCAGCATCTCCTATCCTCTTATAGAAATCATGGATAGCAATCAGTCTCAGTTGCTGGAAACGGTGAGCACTCTGACCACCTTTCCTCTGCTTTCCAGGAACGGTCGAGGTCAGGTTGCGGAAAGCCTGGATCTGTTTTCCTACCAGAAGTCCTACTGTAGCTTCCCTACGGTCAAGGACCAAAAGCCCGAAAGTTCCTTTATCCTTGAGCATATCCTCAAGAAGTTCAAGATAGAAAGAGGAATCACAATGATATTTATAAACAGTAATGGGTTCCGGGGGAACGATAACTTCGCTTTCCATGCTGGTCTTGTTAGCTCCAATATCCACAGCTCCTGTGAAATATACAATTCCGTTTTCTGGAACCTTATCTAGATATCTGAGCCTTGAAAGAAGAGATTCAATGGCTCCCTGTACATTCGTTCTGGTGAGCTTGGACTTGATGTTTGCAGCCTGCCCGTGCTCGTCTTTCAACTGGTTTGTAACGTCAAAAATTTGCTTGTCAGCAGGAATATAAAGAGAAATTAGCTCAGTACTTCTTCCCTTTTTATCCCTCAGGCTTTCAAGCTTCTTTTTAAATTCATACTTTTCGTGTGCAGATGGTTCAGTCATTTTAAAAATTCCCCGTAAAGAGAGTAACAAAATTCTTATATTTCTTATATTCCTGATATTTCTGATAAATTTGAGGTTGAATACTTATTCAATTTGAGATTAATTGGATTTGAGACTATTATTTTTTGATTGGAATTGGTAAATTTAAGGCTAGTTAACTTAGAATATTATTTAAGGCTAGTTAACTTAGAATATTATTTAAGGCTAGTTAACTTAGACTATTTGATTAATCTGAACTATCAAATTATCTTGAATTATCCAATCGTCTTGAACTAGAAGTAACTTCAACCACTGGTTCGGCTTTAAATTTCCTGTAGAGCTATTGAGCTTGTCTAATTTGAAAGCAGATTTGAGATTTCAATGTATATTTCAATAACTTTTATATTTAAAGTCTTAGTATATTTTATTAATCAGTTCTCCATTCGTAGTTCTCCATTCGTTTAACTTTTCGGTTAGCTTAACAAGAGTGAACGGAGGATTTAAAAAACAATAAATCACACAGTGAGTCTTGTCTCAACCGAAAGCTGAATGTAAAAACCGCTCTGAACACGGAAAACTGAGAGTAAGAGTACGCCTTTCAAAAAAGCCGAAAATTCTAAAGCCGAAATTTTGAAATTCCGGTAAAAACTAACTTCCTTATTGGCATGCTTTTCTATTAGCGTAAACCTGCCCTTTTTCGTGTTCTGTTGATATCACTAGATATGAGACATAGTTTTACTCAAACTGTATTTAACTAGTTCAAAATTGAATTTATCCCTGCTGGTTATCCACGCTGGAATTATATCCTAATTGAAACCTGAGTTTATATTTGTTTCTATTCCTCAACTCTTTTTATATATTTGTTTTTATATGAAAAATTAACTAAAAAGCTAACTGAATCTTATTCATAAATCGCCAGCTATCATGGTAGGAAATTTGGGCAGATTAAGGTTGAGTTAGTTAGGTTAAGTTAATAAAGCTAAGTTAACCAAGTTAATTTAGCCACATTAAATCAGCTAGGTTAAGTTAATAAAGCTAAGTTAACCAAGTTAATTTAGCCACATTAAGTTAGCCAAATTAGGTTAACCAAGTTAAACTAGCAAGAACTGGATTAACCATAGTAGGGAAATCTTTTGGCAGGAGACTTTTTCCCGTTCTTTGAAAGCAGGACTACCCTGCTGATTTCAGATTCATCTGCAATTTCATATCCAAGGTGTTTTGCAAGTTCCTTTGAGAACTCGAGAACCTCTTCATGAGTAGGCATTGCAGAACGGTCAAGCCGGAGCCGTGAGAATCCCAGATGCATGTAAGCTTTTATTTCAATAAAATCAGGAGAAGCTTTTTCTATAAGTCTGGCGTAAGCCTCAGGTTTAAACATGTTTTTACCTTTAACCAGAGTGGTCCGGATAACTGTTCTTGATTTTTTTTGCTTCATGAGGGACAGGGACTCATCGATCTTTTCCCAGAGGACAGACGATTTGGGCTGGCATACCTTCAGGTAAGTCTCAAAATCCGGAGCATCGAGACTCATGTAGAGCTGGGAAGGGGAAATTTTTGCAAGCATATCTGGGTTTGTCCCGTTTGTAACAAGGAAAGTTGTAAAACCTCTTTTTTCGTACTCCTCAATAAGCTTCGGGAGATAAGGGTAGAAGGTTGGTTCTCCAGACAGGGAAATCGCAACATTATTCGGCTCATTGCTCTCAAGCCAGCGTTCTTTAAGCGCATTTGGAGAACCACCAAAGCCAGTGACTAATTTACGCTGGCAGGCGATGCTTTCTTCCACTATCTTCTCAGGCGAATCCCATTCCTTGGGCACAGGAACAGAAACCTCAGTCGGACGCCAGCAAAATAGGCAACGTTGGTTGCACATAAGCGTTGGAGTCATCTGAAGGCAGCGATGGGACTGAACCCCATAAAACTTCGATTTATAGCAAAAGCCCTGATCATTCATAGCGTGCCTGAGCCAGAGACAGGTCTTAACAGCCGAATGGCGGCCTGCCAGAGCATAGCCTTGCTTTTTCAGGAGAGTTTTAAAATCAGGGATGTCAAAAGGAAGAAAAGTAGACTCTCCATTCCGGTTTTCTTCCTGAATCTCCGGATTTTCTTCTTCCAGAATCACCGGAGTATTTACCCCGATATTGTCTTTTTTTTCTTCCAGCGGCATTTTTCACATATTAAATCTTTGTGATATATATAAGGATCGGATAATATAAGGATTGGAAAATAATTTTGGAGAGGGCTTTTATAATCTTCAATCGAAAGCAAGAATCTTTACATCAAGATCCTCGAGATCTACAATTGGAACTCTGGCAGTTACGGGAATTAAATTTACACGCTTCTGGAACTCTGTCTGGTCTTGCCAGGTCCCGGAATTGACAAGAAGGACATTTTTATAGCGCTGGACTCCCAGAGTGTGGACATGGCCTGTATGGATAATATCAGGCACAGGATCAATTACAAAATAATCTTTTTTCTCAGGGGATATGGAAACCCTACTTCCGTAGGTTGGAGCAAGGTGCCTGCGCTTTAGCATCTCAAGGACTGCTCCTGCAGGTTCTTGATACGAGATACCAGGGATAGCTGCCACAAGATCATCAATAGACCTGCCGTGATAGATTAAAATCCGGACGCCGTCAAGCTCTACAAGAGCTGGATTACCAACGAAAATGACATTCTGAGGGAAATCCGCCTGAATGCTTTCCGGCAAGGCAGGCTGGGGTTCGGCCTGACGAACGGCATCGTGGTTGCCTGGACTTATGATTATGCGAATGTGCTCGGGAATTTCCCGAAAATACTCGGCAGCTTTCCTATATTGGTCATAGACATCCAGAATATCCAGTTCCTTTTCTTGGTCAGGATAGATCCCTATTCCGTCAACAAGGTCACCTGCAACAACAAGGTAACGGACACTGGCTGCAAGCTCCCGCATGATCTCTGAGTCTGATTCTCCTTTTAAAAAATCCAGGAAATCCAACCAGGAATCTTTTAGAAACTGGGAGCTGCCAACATGTACATCGGAAATTAATATAGCTTTCCCATGACTCCCGGTTCTGCGCTGGACACTATTCGGAGCATCGGGTTGTATTAGTTTTGTAGCAAGCATCAGGCTTCCGTCAGTGGTTATCGGACCTGTTGCCCCTATGACCTCATCGAGAATGATTCTTGAGGCGAGCTCAAAGAGCTCTTTATCGGAATTTCGAATAAGGATTGGAAAGGAGCCTGTCGGATCCTCTAGAGAGAGAATCTTGTGGCCGTTTGTTGTGTTACTAATATCTGAAACCATGCCTATAATCGAGATTTCTTCAGAACCTCCGTCGTTACCTCCCCGGCGGAAGCTTCTCCTTTTCAAACTTTCTATTGGGCGTGCATTCATCCTTCCCCGAATAATTTCCGAAAGCCTGCTGTATCTATCTCTGAAATACTGCACAAACTGCATATATTCTCCAGTACAGGTAGAATGCCCTGTTATATCGGAAATTACGTTCACAGGATTTCTGCCTGGGTAGTGCTTGTATTCCTTGTTCTTAGGATCAGAAAATAGTCCTCTGTCAGAAGCTAAGGAAGAAAATTCTGACCTGAAGACTCGATTTGAAGGAGGTGAAGAATGAAAGGTCTCCTGCCCTAAAAAAGAAGACGTTGACCTGTTTACAGCCTGAGATGTTGACCTGCTTACAGTCTGGGAAGACTGAGAGTAAAAAGTCGGAGGTTCTGCCTTTACTGAAGAAAGGGGATTTGAGGTAAGATTTGAGGCTAATGTGAGATTTGGGGCCGAATCTTCCTCAGATAATTCAGTTGAGATAGTAGTTGATTGAGTATCTTGAGTATCAGGAGCTGGTTCATAAGCCGTATCTGGAACCTTATTATCCGAAACAGTGTCTGGAACTGAGACAGGGTCTGAGTCTAAGTCCTGAGACAATTTTATACTCGGGTGAGGGGCTGAAATAACAGCATTGAGCTCTGAGGAGGATAGATCCGGTTCTGGAAAGGAATTTACCTCTAAAAAGGAGTCAGGCTCAGAAGAGGAATTATCTAATCTTGGAGAAAGTATGGAAGCCCCAGAAAGAGTTTTCTTCTCTTCAGTAAGATCCTCTTTGTAGATCTGCTTTGAAGCTTTTCCAGCAGAGGCTGCAAAGCCCTCAAGATCTATATGTTTGGTTCCTATGACAATAACTGAGTTATTTACAGTTGAAAGGACATAATTGAGCAGGTCTGTGGGGGAGTCGCTAGATTTGATGAGTTCCACGGCTTCAGGGCTGATTTGGTATTCTTTTTCCATAACAGCCCTTATAATATCATTACTTTCCATAACTTCGTTCTAACCTTTCTAAACTAATCTGAGTTCTCCCAGGTTTTTTGTCTCTCTTATCTGGCACCAAAACCAATTTCTTTATGGACCTGGAAAGGCTACAGTAAAAGCCTGCATAAAATATAAGAATAAATATGATACGAAACTAATATGCTAAGTTTATTAGTTGCCGTAAACAAAAATCTTATAAAACGTTGTTTTCTCCAATAGGATACTTATAGTTATTAATTCCTATCTACTATAGAATATATTCCATCTCTACCGGTTAAGAAAGAGATAAACTCTTATTTACTGTAGAATTAATCTTGAATTGATCTTAATTTCTATTTAATGTAGAGTGATTATGCTGAATGACTGTGCTATAGTATATTAAAGAAATATAAAACTATTATGACAAATTTCAATGTTCATTGTGACAAATTATGAATATTCAATAATGGCGGAGTCAATTTTAATTAATGTAGAATAAAAGCAAACTTTCAGTAAATCTACTATAAAGGCTCAATGATAAAGACTCAATGAGCAAAATTTTGACTAATTTAATGTCAGAAAATTAGAATATAGAACAGTAAATAGTTATGCGACTGCATTATGATCTGAGAATGGTATTATTATTATTATTATTATTATTGTTATTATTATTTATTCTAAAGTCAAAAAAGTTCAACTAAATTAGATTTTGGTCGGGCAAGGTTGATGAAAGACTGGATGAAATATAGTTGCAGCATCCTAAAGAATAAAATCAAAAGAATAAAGGCTGATTATGAGCAAAAATAATAAGGAAAACAGTGTCCAGGAACAGGAAAATCATTTTGTTTCCCTTGGAAAGGACTTGCTATCTGTTGTAGCTATCTTGGTTATTTTCATGGTATTTTCCAAGCTGGCATTCGGACTCTGGACTCCTATGGTTGCGGTGGAGTCGGGGAGTATGGAACCGCATATGCAAGTAGGAGATATTATTTTCATTAAAAGCATTGATCGAGTGAATGTTATCACGAATGAGGAAGGAAAAAATACAGACTATAAGTCTTTTGAAGCTTACGGAGATGTCATTCTTTATCGACCTTATGGAGAGCAAGGGGTAACTCCAATAATTCATAGGGCTATGTACAGAGTAGAAGCTGGAGAGCCTATGTGGGAGAATGGTCCGGCTGCTCCGTATTCCGGTTATATTACCAAAGGAGACAATGTTATAACCAACATGCACTTTGACCAAGAAGGACAGATAAGCTACGAAATGCCTGTAAAAGACGAATGGATTATAGGAACTGCGCAATACAGGATTCCTTATCTGGGGTATATCAGGTTGTTCTTCTCGTGAGCAGGTCAGCATGACTGCTCAATCTGTTTTTTAAGCTTCTAAACCTGTTTTTTTCCATGAACCGGTTGAACAGTTTTTTTATTTTTTTACAGCTTCAGGTTTTCGATTTATCCTCGTTTTGGCTCCTCAGGAATTGAGGAAAGTTAAAGATTGTAATTGCTGAAAGAAAGGAGCAATTCCAAAACAGATAAATAAAGGAAAGGAATGAGAAAAGAGTCAGATTAAGGATTAGAAAAACAATCAAAATGCAATCAAAAAACAGTTAAACAGTCGGAAAAATGACACTTAATAAATTAAAAATCGGGAAGACTGAAACTCCTGGAAACCTTCTTCTTGCACCTATGGCAGACGTGACAAATCTGGCTTTCAGGCTGCTCTGCAGGCAGAATGGAGCTGACATTACTTATACTGAAATGATCAGTGCAGATGCCTTGCTCAATGAAAATCGAAAATCGCTTTTTAAAGGACTCTCTTCTCCTCAAGATCGACCTTTTGGGATTCAGCTTGTAGGGAATTCTCCTGAGAAATTGAGGGAAGCTGCGCTCTTTATTGAGAGTGAATACAGGCCTGAACTTATCGACGTGAATATGGGCTGTCCTGCGCAGCGCATTATAAGAATTGGTTGCGGTTCAGCTCTTCTCAATTCAAAAACGCTTGTATATGAGATAATCTCAGAGCTGACCGGGGCTCTTAAAACTCCTGTAACTGTGAAGATCCGCATTCTTGAAAAGAATGAAAAAACCCTTGAGCTTGCACGCCTGATCGAAAAAGCCGGAGCTTCTGCCCTGACCGTACATGGCAGGAAGGCAAAGCAAATGTACTCCGGAACTTCAGATCTCATGGCGATCAGAGCTGTCAAACGTGAGCTCTCTATTCCAGTGATTGCAAATGGGGATATAAGAGACGAAGAATCTGCCGAAACAGCTCTTGATTTTACAGGTTGCGACGGGATTATGATAGGACGTGCAGCAATGGGAAATCCCTTTGTCTTTAAGAGGATAAGGCATTATCTGGAAACCGGGGAAAAGCTGGAATTTAACAGACAGATCAGGCAACTGGAAGATTTTAAAAGTTACATTGCTTTGCTTGAAGAACACAATCTTTCCTCATCCACAAACCTGAGGATGCATTCACACTGGTTTACAAAAGGACTTCGCGGCTCGCGGCAGATTAGGGGGAAAATTAATAATCTGAAGGACGGAGAAGCGATAACTGAGCTAATAAAGAATACTTCTCAGGAGAAATATTAAAATATTCTATATTTTTTTAAGAGACATATGTTTACAGCTATGATGCAACAAAAAAAGAGCAGAAGACAGGTTAACCTGGGAATATTATTTATAATACATATAATAAATAATTGTAGATTAGAAATATATATAAAGAATTCCTCTCATTTCACCGAAAACCTAATAATATTCTACACTATTATCCATGAACTATCAGGCACAAAACGGCGTGAACACAGAGTTGAAAATAGGCGCTCTTAATGTCAATTACAACTCAAGGAATGAAAAAGACGCAGGTTAACAATTAGCCGTCCAGGATTGCAACTCAAAGAATGAAAAAGACGCAGGTTAACAATTAGCCGTCTAGGATTATGAACCCTTGAACTTGGATATGCGTATCACAATAATATTTCAATAATTTCAATAGTGCCTGACAAAAAATCCAATGCTGATTGTATTTGACAAATTAGTAAATTGGATAACATCAGGTTAATTTGATTAATATTCGATTTGATCAATACTCAATTTGATTAATATTCGATTTGATTAATATTCGATTACTAGCAGTGTGCCAGACAGCCAATCAAGACTTGCCAGAACAGACTGCCGAGAACAGCAAAATTACAGAAAAACATTAAAAAACTATAGATAATACCGCATTAAAAAGGAGAATCCAGATGAAGGAAATCAGAATACACGGTCGAGGAGGCCAGGGTTCTGTTACCGCGGCTGAGTTGCTTTCCGTTGCAGCTTTTGAAGATGGAAAGTTCAGCCAGGCCTTCCCCGCTTTTGGGGTAGAGCGTAGAGGTGCCCCGGTGCAGGCATTCACGAGGATTAGCAACAATCCTATCAGGCTTCGAAGCCAGATTTACACTCCGGATTATGTTATTGTCCAGGATGCAACACTGCTTGAAACCGTTGACGTTGCAAGTGGGATAAAGGATGACGGGATAATTATTGTTAACACAACCGAAACACCGGAAAGCCTTAAACTCAATACGAAAGCCAGGGTCATGACCGTGGATGCTACAAAGGTGGCAATGGACATTATAGGTGTTCCCATTGTAAACACCGTGCTCCTTGGTGCTTTTGCAGGTGCAACCGGAGAAATTAATGTCGAATCCATCCAGCATGCAATAAGGGCTCGTTTTCCAGGAAGGGTCGGAGAAAAGAATGCAAACGCAATCCAGAAAGCCTACAAGCTTATCAGGAGGGAAGAAGCGTGAGTAACGGATCTGAGCAAGATCGCAAGATACGTCCGGAAGTTCTAAAAACCGAGAAGGAAGAAGAAGGTTTAAACCTTACACGCTGCAATGTCTGTAAGCCTGGTTCAACCCTTAAAAACAAAACCGGAGGCTGGAGAAACTTCCGTCCTGTTTATATTTATGAAAAATGTACTAAGTGCGGGATCTGCGAGATTGTCTGCCCTGATATGTCTGTCAAACGCAGGGAAGATGGCTTTTTTGAATACGATTATGATTATTGCAAAGGTTGCGGCATCTGTGCAAATGAATGTCCTGCAGATGCAATTGAAATGATTCTGGAGGAGAAATAATGATTGATCCAGCTTACAAGAAAAAAATGGTAGTAGTTGAGGGTTCCTATGCCGTGGCACACTCTGCGAAAATCTGCCGTCCAAACGTTATTTCAGCCTACCCAATTACTCCCCAGACCCATATTGTTGAGAACCTGTCCCAGTTTATAGCAGATGGAGAAATTCCCAACTGTGAGTATATTAATGTGGAGGCCGAATTCTCGGCAATTTCTGCCCTAATAGGAGCATCAGCAGTAGGCGCAAGAACCTATTCAGCCACAACTTCTCAGGGCCTTCTTCTCATGCATGAGGCACTTTTCAATACTTCAGGAATGAGGCTTCCAGTTATAATGACCGTGGCAAACAGAGCGGTCGGCGCACCGATTAATATCTGGAATGATCATCAGGATGCAATTGCACAGAGGGATACAGGTTGGATCCAGCTCTATGTGGAAGATGTTCAGGAAGCATCTGATACTTTGCCTCAACTCTACAAGATCGCAGAAGACAATGAGATCATGCTTCCAGGTATGGTCTGCATGGATGGCTTTATCCTGTCTCATGTTTACGAGCCTGTTGTCCTGCTTGAACAGGAACTGACCGACAATTTCCTCCCTCCTTTCCAGCCCGAGAATATTCTTGATCCTGAAGACCCCAAGACTTTCGGAGCCTTTGCAGCCCCTGACACCTATGAAGAGTTCCGGTATCTCCAGGAACAGGCAATGCAAAAAGCTCTTCCGAAGATTGAGGCTGTGGCAAAGGAGTTTGAGGAAGTCTTTGGCAGATTCCATGGAGGGCTTATCGAAGGATATATGCTTGATGATGCCGAGGTTGTCGTTGTGTCTATGGGCTCTGTTCTTGGGACTGTCAAAGATGTCGTTGACGAATACAGGGCAAAAGGAGAAAAGATCGGGGTTTTAAAGGTCAGATCCTTCAGGCCTTTCCCAAAGAAACAGGTCTGTGAGGCTTTGAAGAATGCTCATGCCGTTGTTGTACTCGACAAGAATATTTCTATAGGGACAAACGAAGGAGCTCTCTTTATTGAGACCAAGTCCTGCCTCTATAACAGTAAGGTCCGTGTACCAGTCATAGGCTATACTCTAGGACATGGAGGCCGTGATATTCGTATGGAAAGCATTGAAAAGGTTATTGAAGAAACCAAAAAGGTTGCAAAGTCCGGAATTACGGTCGAAAGCCAGTTCCTGGACCTCAGGGAGGAGTTGCTATGAGCAAAGCTGCACCAAAAACATATATCACCTCGGGACATAGCGGCTGTGCAGGCTGTTGTGATGCCTTTGCTGCAAAATTCACACTCATGGGCGCAGGCCCAAACACTATTGTAGTTAACCCAACGGGCTGCCTTGAAGTAATGTCCACACCTTTCCCATATTCCTCCTGGCAGGTGCCTTGGATCCATTCTCTCTTTGAAAACGCAGGTGCAGTTGCCTCTGGCGTGGAAGCTGCCTTAAAAGCCCTTGGCAAAAAGAACGACATCAAGATTGTAGCAATCGGAGGCGACGGTTCGACCATGGACATTGGAATCGGAGCCATTTCAGGTGCGTTTGAGCGTGGGCACGACTTTACCTATGTTTGTATGGACAACGAAGCCTACATGAATACCGGAATTCAGCGCAGCAGTGGGACACCCTTTAATGCAAGTACTACAACCACTCCAGCTGGAAAATTCTCCTTCGGAAACCCGCGCCCTAAAAAGGACATGCCTGCCATTATGGCAGCCCATGGCTCTCCGTATGTGGCTACAACTTCTATAGGTTTCCCAAGAGACATGATGCGTAAGGTCAAGAAAGCCACCGAAATCGTGGGCCCGACCTATATCCACGCCCATGCACCCTGTACAACGGGCTGGGGTTTTGATACCTCCAAGACCCTTGAAATCGCCAAACTTGCAGTCGAAACCTGTCTCTGGCCCATGTACGAGATGGAAAACGGGGAAATTACTCAGGTCAGGAAGGTTAAGAATCCAAGACCAGTCGAGGAATACCTGAGGACCCAGAAAAGGTTCAAACACCTCTTCACCAAGGAAGGTGGAGAAGAAGAGATAAAGAAAATCCAGGCTATGGCAGACTTGAACATAAAACATTTTGGACTTCAGTAAAAACTGAGGTTCTACTTTTTTAATTTTCCCTTTATTTTTGTAATTATTCAACCTACCTTAACCCATTGATATTCTAGTTAAGATTACGATATTTCTAGTTAAAATTATGATTTTTTAGGCAAGATTTTATTTAATTGACATAGGTCAGTCTTTCCTTGTAATATCTTGCTCTTCTTGCTCTTCTTGCTCTTCAGAATTTCCTTAAAAATTTTTTAAAACCTCCTTAATAGTCACCTCAAACCGGGTCAGCTATTTTCCTCAAACAGGAGCGTTTTGAAATGTGACAAATCTATTTGAACTACTGAACTGAAATCTAAAAAGCTCTTGAAAATATTTAGTTTTACTTATATAAATAATAGGAATTAAAAATAGAGCAGCCGAACCTGGTAAATAATAATTAGGAAAACAAAAGTTAAAAAAGGCTTAAAAGCTCTGAGAAAGCCAAAAAAGAAGCTTAAACGTCGAATGAAAAAATCAACTTTCAGCAGATATTATTAATCTAAAACTATATATCTCAAAATGTTATAATTAAATTATTTTGTTTTCCAATTTAATGTAGGGAATAACGATTAAAAGTTAAAGGGGTGGGGGGAGATTAAAAATTAAATTTTGTTCAGCTAAAGCTTTGTTTTAAAAGAGGTTGTAAGAAAGACGATTTTCCAAATTCATTTGTGATATAAGATTTGTTTTAAAGTAAAATCCTTAGTGGGGAGGATTAAAAATTGGTATTTGTCCAGCTTAGGGGATCCTTTCGACAAATTCTGATTTTTGGGGCTCACTTCCTACTATAATTTATACAAACTAAAAAATTTATGAAGAAAATTTGGGAGTGAATAAATGAATAAGAATATTGTAAATCCTATAGCAGTGGCTATGCTATTAATGGCTTTGCTGCCAGGAATGAACAGTGCCACAAATATAAGGAATAAATTGGTTAACAACAATTTACGACTCAGTAGACCCAAGCACCGGCCTATAATCTCATTAATGCTGATAGTAACCTTGAGTGCGAGCGTTTTAATGGGTGTGGTGCCTTTCGAAGCACAGGCTGCAGGCGGCTCATATACTTTGAACTGGTACGCTGCCGATCCTGCACTGAACACTGGTCCTTATTTGCCGACCTATGAGAAGCTGACACCAAACGAGCTCGCGTGTCCCGGTAATGCCGGAAGATATGCAGATCCTCTTAAGGATGCTGTGGCATATGCTTCATCTTTTAGTACCAAGAATCGTGACGCTGTGACATCTCTTTCACCCAAGGACATGGCTCTTGGACAAGTCGTGCCTTTCGAACTGGAGATCGCAGTCAAAGGCAGCACGGCTCCAGAGGACGGGCGCATCAATGCCACAATTGGTTTCCTCACAAAAACAACATCAGGTGGTAACTTCGGCTATGATCCGAATTACATGATATACTGCGCTTTCGTCGATACCGCAGATGCCGGTACCATAGATCCTGGGAACAACGCTAAAGTGGATTCTTTTACTTCCACACTCATTAATCAAGGTACAAGTAACGAGGAGATCCTGGATACATTCAACATTTCGGGTCTTGACGATGGCGATAATATAATCGTTGAGATATGGGTTGTCCTCAAAGATGAGATCCCTGCTGGGGTCAGCGGTAACGTACAGACAGAGTTAGTCAGTGCGCAGACTGCAAGCGGCGTGAAAATCAACACCGGGTCCCAGACAGTTCCCCTTTTACAGATAGGAACTTTTTTCACCAGCAAAGCCGATGTTTCCGTGATAAAAGAAGACAGCTCTGATCCTGTGATCCAGGGACAATATCTCAATTATACTCTCCTGGTGAAGAACAATTCTCCTGACACTGTTGCAAACGGGATTGTGGTCACAGACACGCTTGATTCCAATACAACCTTTGTTTCAGCTTCAGGTGCCCCCTACACAACTAGTGGGAATACTATCACCTTCAATGTTGGCTCATTGAGCCAGGGTGAATCGGTAACGCTCGCTATAAACACTACAGTTTCCAATACAGCATGGGCCAATAACGACACGACTACGAACCCGGAGCCAGGTTCTGCAACTCTGCCTGGCATATATGACCTGCTCAATAGGGTATCTGTGACCGCCATCACTAGCGATCCCAACACTGCTAACAATACTTACTACCAGCCGACGAATGTTTTGCCTGCGAACGCAGCTTTGACATTAACCAAAGAAGCGTCGCCCTTGACTTACAATGCTGTAGATCAAACGATAACCTACACCTACACTGTCACTAACACTGGAAATGTGGCAGTTACTGGAATTATGGTTACAGATGACAAGGCAACTGTAACTCTGGATACGACTGCACTTGCTCCAGGAGAAAGTGTAATAGGCACAGCGACTTACACCATAAAACAGTCAGATATTGATGCAGGCTCAGTAACTAATGTAGCATATGCCACAGGTAAGTACGATGATAATAAGGACGTTACTTCGAATGAAGCTACGGCAACTGTAACTAAAGTCAAGTCGACTGGCCAGATATGTCCGACAGGGACTACCTGTAGTCAGTATATGTCCGGCACTGCTGGGGATCTCACACAGGCGTTGTACAACGTCGACGTTAAGACCAATACCATAAAAAGCGTCGCTCCGGGTGTGATGTTCTACTATAGTACTATCACAGTGCCTGAAGGCGGACTATCTAATGTGGATATATCAGTCGTTCAGTCAAAAGACAACAACGACTGGTTTGTCATGAAAATCCAGGACACAAAACAGGTAATCCTGTATAGTTCCAGTTGCAGCAAGATCAAGGGTACGACTGTAACAACCTCTCCCGACGGATCCATGGTCACGCTCAAGGCGGATTATCTGCCTGCAGGCACCTACTACCTGGGCATTAAGTATTCCCTGAGTAGCCTGGAGAACTTTAAACCAGTAATGCCGCCATTCCCAACTGTCAAATATACTTTCGAGACGTATCTTAACGACAAACCAATTTCGGCGAGCGAAGACAGTATTGACATAGTACCGAAGAACCCGGCACCGAAAAAGTGAACAAATTCGAAATAAAATTTGAAGGAAGACTCAGGATATCCTGAGCTTCTTTTATTTTATTAAAAAATCAACTCAGAACTCGTGGAGATTTGATCAAGCCATTTATGGATTTATAAAACTCGATAGCTTAATTTTTCAACAATCTCGTGGGCTTCCTCAGGAGGAAGAATTTGAAAGCCTTCTTTTATGTAATTGCTTAACTCTTTTGAATGTATCACACGTGCATGCTGTCTCCTTATAGTGGAAATGTCTACACCAGTGACAGATATTATTGATTTTACCTTTATCTCGCCTTTTGCAAGTTGGAAGTAGTTTTTCTGAAATATATTTCCATATTTCAAATTGCTCAGGTACCTGTATGTAAGGTAACTGCTTCTTTGAATCTGATCATAAATGGTATAAGAATTTTGAACCCTGAATAATTATATACTCGTCAAGTTCCAGAAATAAATTGTTGAGCAAAAAATAATCCTCAGATAAATAATCCTCAGATAAATTTTCAAGGTTTTTGATCACCTCTAGCTCTCCGATTGCACCTTTATACTCATTGGTTTTTTATTTTTATCCTCTTCAGATTCTCAGAAAGTGACTGCAGCCGCCTTTTTATCTAATCTTCTTTATTACCTTTCAGGTAGGCATATCTGTTGGCCAAACTTTAAAGCTCAGAGTATTCTCTACTCAACAAATTACCAATTTATTTCAGATGGTTGGACTTCAAATCCTGAATAAGTTTTGTTTTATTGTGCAAGTTAATTTAGCTCTCAAGTATGAAAATAGGAACCTCAAAATAAGTTTGATATTCTTGAGCTCATATATTTCTCTTTCAAGATTTTTGATTCTCAGATTAATATCTTTCATAATTTCAGTAATCTCGATTCCACTTCTTTTTTGAGATCATCTATTTCGGCTTCCAAATTTATTATTTCAGTTTCAACTTTATCAAATTCAATTGTATACTTCAATGCGCACTGATTTTTAAGATACTTCTCCTCTTTAGAGAATCATCAAAACATTCAAACTGAAATCCAAATTGTCTGGTAAATTGATTAAACTTTTCTCAGTGCCCGAGAACGTTTGATATCAGGAGGATATAGGATAGAGAATGCTCGGATTAATCTAAAAATATACGGTTACAACTGAAGACATTAAATACCAAAATGGAAAGTAAAAAATAAAGGAAAGAATTATTGAAAAAAATAGGAAAATTCCGATCACTGTTGAAAATAAGAAGAAGTTATGGTATTTTAAATGTATATAGACATCTGTTTTTATTACCGTTTTTAACTCCACTTTTAAAAAATACCGTTTTTCGAAGACCGTTTTTTAATGCTGTTTTTCGAAGACCGTTTTTTAATGCTGTTTTTCGAAGACCGTTTTTCAAGGACATCGTTTTTTGCAGATGTCTTACAATCCAGATATCTTTCGGTAATATAAAACTATGGATGTACTGAAAATTAAATATAAATCTCAAGAAGTCAAGAAAAACATTAAAGAAGTTGAGGCATAAATAGGGAAGAATCCTTTTTTTCTACATTCTTCGAGTTGTAGTCTGAAGCCTTTCGAGTTCTTAATAACTCTTAAAACTTTAAAAATCTCAAAATTTTTAGATATATTGAATTCTTAGCATCTTTAAAATAATGAGTTAAAGCTAGGCTTTAACTCTTGTAATAAAAAGGAATTTTATAGAAAAAAGTAAATTACCGGTTGATTACAAATCAACTAACGGTAATTGCCTTCTTAGGTCAGGTAGATAACCTTCTCTATGCAAGGCTATTTTATAGTCGCTTATTGTTCTGCACACTTTATGAGTGTACTTTATACAATCGGTGCCAATATTTCCCTTGAACAGCAATTTTTCGGTTTTTTCTATAAATTCGGGGTAGGTAAATACTAGTTCTTCTTTGGTGTGCAGGAAGAGAGCTGCAAAGTCCCTGTGAATGCCCATGCTTCTTTTAAGCAATTCAACATTCAGATGGTCCTCAGACAGGTAGGGGTTGAATTTCACAAAAGTGTGAAAGTCTGCGATATTCTGGTTAAGGGAATTCAGGATTGAATAAAGCACGTTATCGGTCTCCGGAAGGGGTATATCCGGAAGATCGAGGTACTCTCCATCAAAGGTTTCGTTTTCTCTTATATTTTGATCCCGGGTTGTATCACGGTCCATTTTATCACCCTGGTGTGGCATTTTACTTTAGTTAACAATCTGGTGGTTCCCATTTCATGTAATGGGCTCAGTCAACTTGCTTTGAAGTAGCTTTTAGATACACTTATTGGATTAGCTTAGGGATTGGATTAGCTTAGGGTAGCTCTAGGACATCCATTGTGTTTAACTTACCGGCGTATCCGTCGCTTCCCCACTTGAAGCGATTATACGCACACGGGTTAGATGCTTCAGATTCCGTTTTTCCTTTACGAACCCAGTCTGAAAGGTTTATTCCTGGGATTCTATAGATTAATTAAACTCTTAGGCTCTTGCATCTACCTATATATAAAATTTTGTCTTAATAATACTATATAAATATAATTTAAGGGGAGTTTTACCTAGTTTGATAAGTTTCATAAAATCCACTTTAAAGTTTCATAAAATCCAACTTAAATATCATGAATGATGAATACAGGCCTAATCCTTTCAATCTTTGGATAATAAAGTCTTTTATTCTCTTAATTTCCTGAAATTCTTCTGTTCTCATTCATTTCCATTCCGAAGGCTACAAATCCGTATACAAGACTCAATATGAGAATAATTGTTGCACCGGAAGGGACATTCAGAGCATATGAAAGGCCTATTCCAGTGACACTGATTACAGTTCCAAAGATTATGGAAATCAGCATCATTTGCTTCAGGTTATGAGTGAATTTGCGGCTCAGGGAAGCAGGAATGGTGAGAAGGGCGATTACAAGGATAATACCCACGACTTTAATAAGAACTACGATTGTCAGAGCAATAATACAGAGCAGGAAAAGGTAAAGCTTCTGTGTAGGAAGGCCCTGCACGGTTGTGAATTCTTCGTCAAAACAGAGGGCGAGAAATTCCTTATAAAATAGGTAAACTGCACCTATTATGATGATATCAAGAGCTAGCATAAAGTAAAGGTCTAAGCGAGGCACTGTCAGGATGTTGCCAAAGAGGTAAGTCATAAGATCAGGGGCATAACCAGGAGTCAAGTAGACAAAGATTATCCCAAGCGCCATTCCAAGAGACCAGAGTATGCCTATAGCGCTGTCTTCCGGGATTTTTGACTTCTTGCTCACGGTTCCCATAACAAGAGCTGAGACAAGGCTGAAGGGAAGAACGCCGAACATGGGATTGATTCCCAGGTAATAGCCCAATCCAATACCTCCAAAGGAAGCGTGGGCTATCCCACCGCTAATGAAGACTATTTTTTTGACGACCACGTAGACTCCAATAATCCCACAGGCTATACTTGCAAGAATTGCGGCTGCAAGGGCGTTCTGGATAAAGTTGTATTGAAGAAGCTCAAACATTTTATTTCTCCGTGTGTTTTTCGAACCAATCCTGACTTCAGGAGTTCCCCTCATGGTTACTCAGCACCCTGTGAGGTATTCCATGGGCAATTAACTCGACAGGACATTGGTAGGTAGCTTCTAGGTCTTCTATTGGGATTTCCCTGGAATCATGGTAATGGAGAGTGCGGTTTAAACAGGCTATTTTGTCAACATAAACCGAAACTGCACTCAGGTCGTGAGTAACCATGATAATCGCCATTTTCTGCTTTAGCCTGTCCAGCAGGCGGTAGAGCTCTTCCTGCATATGAGGATCAAGTCCTGAGTTGGGTTCGTCCAGCAGCAGGAGTTTGGGGTTTGTGGCAAGCGCTCGCGCAATAAAGACTCTCTGCCGTTGCCCACCTGAAAGCTGCCCAATCTGCCTGTCTCTGTATTGGAACATTTCTACTGTCTTCAAGGCTTCTTCGGCAGCTTTTTTATCTTCTTCATGGTATTTTCTTAGAAGACCTGTATGGCTCATTCTGCCTGTAAGCGCCACTTCCCAAACGCTGATAGGAAAGTCAAAATCAAAACCCCTGTACTGAGGGACATAGCCTACAAGCTCCCTGCTCTTCTCGGGAGATTTCCCAAAGAGTTTTACACTGCCTCTGTAAGGCTTCAAAAGCCCAAGAAGCACCTTGAGAAATGTAGTCTTTCCTCCCCCATTAGGCCCGATTATCCCAAGCAGTCCATTTGACTCCTTCAGTTCCAGATTTATTGCCTCAAGAATTATCTGATTTCCGTAACGAACCCAAACATCCTTGAGTTCTATAACCTTCTCCATTGCCTTCCCTTCAGAATATCGTTTTTATTTATCAGGTTATAATCTTTTGATATTTCATACAAGATTTCTGGCAAAAATATCCGATACTTTATCCATATTTGGAATGTAATTCTTTGCAAGCGGATCTACAGCTACAACCTCGCCGCCTATCTCTTCAGCTACAGCTTGTGCACTCCTTGGGCTGAATTGAGGCTGGACAAAGATAACTTTAACATGTTTTTCCTTTGCAAGATCCACAATCTTAGCTAGATTCTGAGCGCTCGGCTCTTTTCCTTCAATCTCAACTGAAATCATGTTAAGGTTGTAATCCGCTGCGAAATAGCCCCAGGAAGGGTGATAAACCATGAAGCTTCTTTCCTTTTTTCCCTCAAGCTTTTCCCGGATCCTCACATCCAGAGCATCTAGCTCCTTAAGATAAGCGTCCCTGTTCTGGGCATAGTATTCTTTATTTTCAGGATCAATTTTCGCAAGTCCCTCGTAAATGTCCTCGACCATTATCTTTGCATTTGCAGGAGATGTCCAGATATGAGAATCAAGCTCTTTGTGGGCGTTGCTCTTAGAGTTGTTCCCATGCTCTCCAGGTCCTGCTTCGTGTTCCTCCAATCCCTCCCCCTCATGATGATCGTGGGCATCAAGTTCTCTGAGTTTGATCCCCTCAGAAGAATTTACTATAAGAGTTCCACTATTGGTGCTTTCGAACCTATCGATCCAGATTTCCTCAAAAGGCATACCAATCCCGACCGTAACGTACATACGGGCCTCGCTTACTTTTCCCATTTCTCTTGGAGATGGCTCATAAGTATGAGGATCTGCTCCTGGAGGAATAACGACAACGGTTTTTACTTTGTCTCCACCCACTTTTTCTACAAATTCGGCTTGAGGAAGCACACTTACGGCTACAACTATAGGTTCACCCTTTCCTGCTACTTCCTGTCCTGTACTTTTATTAACCTGGGAGTCGCCTGGACCTGTACAGCCGCTAGCAAAAAGGCTCAAACTAACAGTCAAGAGCACTAACAAAGGTAGAATTTTCAGATTCATACTTTAGGTCTCACTTTTTTAATTTCAACTTAATCTGGCTCACGCTTTGCGTTCGGAACTTGGTATGTGCCCAAATTTTTGAGTTATTCAGGAAATTTTTTGGTGCAAGCCCAAATTTTTGTTCAACACTTCATTTAACACTTAATTCAGCAGTTTTCACTTAACAATTCTTTTAACATTTCGCTTAACAATTCTTTTAGCATTTCACTTAGCATTTCGTTTAACACTTTATTTGTTCTGGCACTCAATGATGATACTCAATAATGATGCTCAATGATGACGCTTAATGGTGATTTTCCTCATGCAGGCATTTCCCATGACTTATTTCTCCGCATACTCCGAACATAGGGTGGCCCATTGAACTGCAGATTTTATCTACAGCATCTCTGGAAACAAAAGCCTCAAAACGCGAAACTTCATCACATGCTTCCTCTGGCGAAAGACCGTAATGGGTTAAAAGAAGACTGAGGATCCTGTGCCTCCGGACAAGAAATTGCGTATATGCTTCGCCCAGTTCCGTCAGGTCAACACCTCTGTAAGGAATATGATTTAGGTAGCCTGCACTTGCAAGCTCGTTCAAGGTCTTGCTTGTAGTTGAAGGGTCGACTTGCAGGCCTGAGGAAATCTCTGTGGTTTTTACAGTACCATCTTTTTCAAGAATGAACTTAAGATAATCTATCTTTCTCGGGGAGAGCTCAAGGCCCGTAAATTCAGGATAACTTTGCTCATTCATATAGAGAAATATAAAAACCCGCTATTTATTGTTTGCCATACTCCAAATTATTAAATTACAATTGTACTGTGGCAAAATTAGAAGTGTGAGAATATCTCGGAAGAATGACAATTAAAACTCAGTAATAGAGGATATACAAAGCTCCAAGCCTTCTGGTATAAAGTAGTCTGCAGTGGCCTGCAATGGAAGTGAGAACTGAGATAAGAAATGCAGGACAAAAAGCATATCTGTATAGGCTGAAAGTTCTTCCGCTGCTGAGGTTACTACAGGCGAAGCTATAGGCGAAGGATAGGCAAGGTTAAAGGAGGTCACAGTCCAAGTGCAAGGGTAGTTGCAGTGGAAATAGAGGGGTTATCGAGTCTGGCAGTCAACTCTCTAGCTATTGGAATACAGATAACATAGGAAAGGATGTAATCTGAGTCTAGTTGCAAAAAATAGAATTCAAAAAAGGGTGGAAAGGAATATGAGCACAGGATGCATGTTTTAAAATTTGTTCGTGGGCTTTACATTTCCTTCAGCAAAGGATAGCTGGCCAAGTTCAAATATTCTCCTCAGCAGATGATAACTGACTGAGTTCTTCGATTTCTTCTTCTCCAAGTACTTTTGCAAGGTTCAGGAGAATAAGAAGCCTGTTCCCTACTTTTCCGACGCCTGTTAGATATTCTGCATTAATTTTCGATTTAATTGTTTCAGGGGTTGCTTCAATTGAGGAGAGAGGCAGGAGCATAACTTCTTTTACAGAATTAACAAGCATTCCAATAACTGTATCTTTGATTTCCACTATGATTATTCTGGACAGACTGTCAGTTTCATTAGGGCTAAAGCCAAGTCGCTTATTAAGGTCTATTACAACAAGGATTTTGCCCCGCAGGTTAATAAGTCCTTTTACGCATTCTGGAGCCTGAGGAATGCGGGTAATTCTCGGAACTGGAATTACTTCGGAGACCTGCATAATATCTACTCCAAACTCCTCTCCTGAAAGCTCAAAGGTCACTAAATGGAGATTTTCTTCTGAGAACCTCGAATTCTCTTCTAATGTTTCTTCAAACATTTGACTTCCTCAAACTAACTTCGAATTTTAACTAGTTAACTCCGAGATTTGACTGTCCATATTTTCAGCTATCTATATTTTTTAACTATCTATCTTTTTAACTGTCTGCCTTTTCTGCTCCTTCTTTCGAATTATCAAGCCTGAACTTTTCCGTGGCTTTTCTCATCTTTTCCCCAAGCAATGAGAGGTCATTGGCCATATTAGCAAGCTCTGACATTGAAGCACTCTGCTCTTCAAGGGCTGCAGCAGTTTCCTGGGTTCCTGCGGCGGTTTGTTCCGAGATTGAGGAAATATCCTCCAGGGTAGAGGTGATCTCTTCAATGGATGCAGACTGCTCCTCTGTAGCGGCTGCAACATCTTCTATCATATTTGTGATTTCATTAATTGTAGCAACAATCCCTGCAACCATTTCAACCGCGTTATTAACGGATGTTGAGCCGACCTGCACATCTTTTTTACTAGCCTCTATGCTTTCCACGGTTTCACTGATACTGCTTCTTATTTCATCAATTAGCCTGGAAATGTTATTAGCAGCATTGCCGGATTCATCGGCGAGTTTCCGGACTTCATCCGCTACAACAGAGAAACCTCGACCGTGTTCGCCAGCTCGAGCAGCTTCAATTGCAGCATTTAGCGCAAGCATATTTGTCTGGTCCGCAATCCTAGTAATAAGAGTTACAATTTCATCGATTTGTTGAGATTTGGAATCTAGCTCCATTATCACTTCCTCAGTATCGTTAACTGAGTAGCGAATAAGGTCCATTTTTAACAGGATTTCTCTTGAAGCATTTCCAATATCACTGACAGCATTATTGACAAGACCCGTATTCTTAGAAACTTTTTGGGTATTCTCAGCAATTTCCTGGATGCTATGGGTCATATCTTGCATTGCATGAGTTATATCCACTATTTTTGTGCTCTGTACTTCAGTTCCGTTTGAAATTTCAGACGCAGCATCGGAAATTTTTCTTGACGCCGAAGCTACTTCCTCGGAAGAAGCAGACATTTCTTCCGAAAGTGTGGAAAGTTGAAGGGAACTCTCCTGAATTTCTTTAATTAGGCTACGAAGGTTTCTAACCATAGATTTAAACGTTTGTGAAAGTTGAGTGATTTCACTTCTTGAATTCCCTTTAATGTCAACGCTAAGGTCTCCTTCTGAGATTCTATCGGACGCTTCAAGCAATTCGTAGATAGGTCTCTTATAAAGGTTAAGAATCACAGAAACGAGTACAGCTCCCGTAAGCATCGAAAGAAGAGTAACTAAAAAGATCTTATTTATAGAGTCTTTTATCAGGGTATCAAGTTTGTCTTTCTGATCGACACTGGCATTTTGAGCAATCCCTTCAACCTGCGCAGCTATGATTGCCATGTCTTTCACTTGAGCCGCCTTTTTCTCTTTAATGGTTTTCAGGCGATCAAAATCAGTCCGGATCTCCTTAGCTTTGTTAATAATGGTGTTTCCCCGCTCAAGATTTTCGGGTTTTGCCATCTGCTCATCTAGATTCTCGGTAACTTCAATTATTTCCCCTAACAGCTGATCAAATTGTTTCACATGCTGATTATCGAGAGTAATCATATAATTTTGATATTCATTTCGGGCTTCCATTGCAAGTAAGCTGACTTTCTGAGCTTCCTGAGCATTGGATAACTTTTGCTGGAGCACCTCACTCGAGGAACCCGCCTCAAGATATTGCTGATATTGAAGCATTTGATCTTCATGAATCTCATTCGCTTTCTGCAAGATTAACTCGCCACTTGAGACGATACGGGTTCTCAGGACTTTCTCTTCACCGTCTGCTTCAACATAGCCGTCAAAAATTTCTCTAAACTCGCCGGAAGTTTTATGAATTGAGTCCATACGGTCCTGATTTACAGGATCAAGATAGTTAAGGTATATCTCTTTGGATATAGTTGCCTGGGTGGGCACAAGGTCAAGATGGCTATAAACGTTTTCCTTGTAAATAGGATCATCATGAATAACATAACTTTCCTGAGCTTCCAGAGCTTCTTGCATATTATTCATGATAGAGGTCATGTTTTGAATGGCTCGGCTCTTTTTTTCAACTTCGTTCATACCCTGATAGCCTGTGTATCCAACAAAAAAAATCAAAACCAGAAGAAGAGCAAAACCTATAACTAAATGCCCGATTTTTGTATTTTTATACATATCTTTCACCCTCTCCTCCAGCCTCCCAGCCTATACACCCTTTCCATATACAATTGAGCTATTACTGTCAGCAGTATCTGCTGAAGAAGGTAAACGGGCGGAAGTGTTTCTATAAGATTTTGCCTGATTTTCCTAACTAATATTCAATCAGACTATTTGAGAATTAATAAATTTTCTGTTTTATCCAAAAATGAAAACCTTATAAAGGTTTTCAGCCTTTCTTAATTTTCAATCGGTTATTCTTGAGGCATCTGCCCTTTATATTTAAGATTCCGCTGTTGTAAGAAATTTTTCGACCTGTGAGATAAAGTCACCAAAATTTATGGGTTTGGCAATAACAGCACAACATCCGGCCTTAAGGAACTTTTCCTTACTTTCAGGATCAGAGTAGCCTGTGACTGCAACTACTTTTATATCCCGGGTTTCAGGATTAAGTCTCATTCTTTGAAGTAGTTCAAGACCGTGCATTTTTGGGAGTTCCATGTCAAGCAATACCAGGTCAATCTTCATTTTATTGAGAATTTCAAGGGCTCCAAAACCGTTTTTTGCCTTTTTTGGCTCATATCCAAAGGACTTAAGCAAGTCTGCTTCGACCGTCAGATTGAGCAAGTTATCTTCAACAATCAGGATTTCAGGCATTAAAATTCACTCCTTGGGGCTACTTGAAGACCTTTGTAAGGTAGGTCCCATAAGTGTAATCTGCCAAAGAAGTGTTGAATAGCGAACCTTCCTTGGAAGATTTCAAATAGAAAGATTTGAAATAACTTTCCATATAGGTCTGAGTATCTTGGTGAAGAGATGATGCCAAGTACACTTAGATCTATAAACTTCATCTTGGTTAATTTTTCAATTTATTGCGTGCTATTTAAAATTTAATACAATATAAATTTATTTATTAATTATAGCGTCATATTTTCAATATATATACAGCAATAATAATAATTTGTTTAAACTTTTTACATTTTGAGTAGTTTTATCTCAGGAAGATGACTTGAAATTAATCTAGATTAATTAAAAACAAGTAGCTAAATATTTTTATTTTTTAAAATATATTTCATTAATATTTTTGTTTTTATTTAGAAACCAGAATGGAAACTCGGCTGAAGGATAGGAAAGAGTCTCTGATTTTTTGGATAGTTTGTTGAAGTGTCAATTCGCGAGATTTTCATAGAATTTTAAGCCTATATTTTGTCAAAGATAATTAAAAAAGTTTAATATAGCAGGTCTAGTATATATTTTTTCATACATTTGAGATAGATCGGCCTTAAAAAGGAATTTGGATTGGTTGCGTTTGTTAACCTGGAATAGTCTTTAATTAAGGTTCTTTGATTCATAGCATTAATTTATGAAGAATATGTAGGCAAGAGGCGAGATTCGGCACAGATAGGAATAAGGGATCGGAACATTCCAAAATAGGAGTGTGAAATATTATCCGATATTGTCGCTTCTTCAAGAATGAAAGAAGGGAAATGCATGGCCAGAGTTATGATTGTGGATGATGCCGAATTTATGCGGATGATAATTAGGGATATTCTTCTGATGCATGGACATGAAGTGGTTGCTGAGGTTGGTGACGGGGAGGAGGCAATTCAGACATATCTGGAAGTAAAGCCCGATATTGTGTTAATGGATATAATTATGCCAGATATGGATGGAAAAGAAGCATTGCAAAAACTTCTTATTATGGACCCAGATGCAAAAATAGTAATGTGCTCTTCTCTTGGTCAGCAAGCGCTCATAACCGAATCAATGAAGATAGGTGCTATGGGTTTTATAGTAAAGCCCTTTGAACCTGATGGAATGCTGGATGTAATAAGGAAAATTGCTGAGCCAAATTAGACCATTTGAGCCTGCATAAAATCAGATTACTGCTAATCAAACTGCGCTAAGTGAAGCTTCATTGAATCAAGCGACATCAAATTGTAAACTGCATCAAACTGATTACTGTTATAAACTCCTTTAGATCAATCTTTAAAAATTAAAATTTACGTTTAACTAAAAGTACTTGAGATGAGCTAAAATTACTTGAGATGACTATTTACGTATTCATAATAAGTGATTCTGCTTTAATTGGCAAGCTGCTCTCTAATATTCTTGTAAACACAATTTTCAACAAAGATCCAAAACTCAAGTTAATAGGAGTCACAGTCAATGGGAAGAAAAGATCTTTAAAATATTGAAAATTTAAGGCTTGATGTCGTTCTTCAAGACAATTTAATATTATCTTTTACGGTCTTAAGACTCTTGCTCGGATTATGAAAGAATATTCGACTCCTGTTGTGGTAATTTCATCCAGAGAGAGTCGAAGGCTAGCAGATTTTGTGATTTCTCTGAATAAAACGGCTGAGGAATTTATAAAAATATTAAAGTAACCCAGATCTAGTAGTCACGAATTGATTGGGTTGAGAAATCATTCAAAAAAGGAAAAATCAAAACCTCCAGAAAGGCAGGGAGAATTATGGATATGTCAAAATATATGGTCATTTTCAGGATAGAATCTGAGAAATACATCAAAGAGTTGAGTGACTCCCTGCTGGCACTTGAGAATAATCCAGAAAATGCAGAGCATATGAATACGTTATTTCGTGCAGCTCATACATTCAAAGGCATGGCTGCGACTATGGGGCTTAAACAAATTGTTGAGTTAACGCATGAAATGGAAAGTTTGATTGATAGGCTGCGCGCACGGCAAATTGTACTCGATTCTCTTTTGATTGACGTTCTCTTCGTATGTGTGGATGCTCTTGAGGGACTTGTGGAAAATGCCTTTGAGGGTGAGCCAAATGGGGCTGAAAAAAGAAAAAAAGTCACAGATAAAGTCACAGATAGTAATTATGAATCCTACCCTAATGTCTGTGAGGTGCTAGGAACCTTAAGGGCTATAAATAAGTCTCCTAAAAAAACTCATATTCAAAAGTTTGAAGACAAATGCTTGCCTGTACAGGTGATAGGCAGTGAAACAAAAGAAGGCAAAGAGAAAAATTGTGAGATCACACATAGTGTAATAAAAAATAATGAGATAGAAGACAATGAAGGAAAAAACAGTATAGAATATGAAAAGTTACAAATTGAAGAAATTGATCAAGCTATAAATATTGCAAAGAATATTTGTTATGTCGAAAAAGAAGGAAAAACTCCCGATTTTCTGAAACCGAATTTTAAAGTAAAAACTATTCAGAGCTCAAGAGTCAGCACCAAGCAGCTTGATAATTTGATGAATCTCGTGGGTGAGCTTGTAATCAACCGGAGCAGAATAAGCGAACTAACAAGCAACCTAAAATCCAAGGAGCTTGAGGTTGCACTTTCTGACTTTTCTAAACTGACAAGAGAACTGCAAGGCGAGGTTATAGAAGCTAGAATGGTACCTCTAGATCATATCACCTATATCTATCCAAGAATGGTAAGAGATCTTGCAAGAGCGCAGAATAAAAAAATAGATTTTGTGATTAAAGGGAAAGAAATCAAGCTCGACAGGACTATTCTTGAAGAGATCGGAGATTCTCTGGTGCACCTGTTAAGAAATGCAGTTGATCACGGAATTGAAATTCCAGAAAAGCGTGCGGAACTTGGAAAAAAAGAGACAGGTACGATATGTATTACAGCTTCAAGACAGGAAAATTTTGCCCTTATAAGAATTGAAGATGATGGACGCGGAATAGATACCAGTGAAATCCGGAGAATTGCATTAAAAAAAGGGCTCATTTCAAGGGAAAGGGAGGAACAGCTTCAGGAAAGGGAGACAATGCAGCTGATCTTTACTCCAGGGTTCAGCACTTCTGGCAGCGTTACCGATATCTCTGGAAGGGGAATAGGAATGGATGTCGTAAAAAACAGAATTGAGCGCCTTGGAGGATCTGTTAAAGTCGAGTCGAAGTCTGGTCTTGGCTCCAGATTTGAGTTGAAATTACCTCTAACCGTTGCAGTTTATCAGGCCATGCTAATAAGGGCTGGAATGGAGAGATATGCAATTCCTTTCGCAAGCATAATAAAAAACATCGAAATTAAGAGACAAGAAATCAAGCATATTAAGGGTCAGGAAGTCATTCTAATAGATAATAAAGTTCTTCCACTTCTCAGATTGAGAAAACTGTTTCAACTGCCTGATGAGGATAAGGAAAATCTTTCCGTAATCCTAGTTGAAAAACGAGGGCAATATATTGGAATAACCGTAGACGAGCTGCTCGGAAAACAAGAAGTAATAGTAAAAAGCTTCAAAAGCAAACTCCTTGAAAATACCCGAGGTTTTGCGGGAGCAACAATCCTGGGTGACGGAAATGTCATTTTAATAATTGATGTTAACTCCCTGATTTGAAAATATATAATAATAGACAAAAAGCCGTAAAACGGAAAAATACTGTAAATAAAAATGCTTGGATAAATGGGCTGCCGGTGAAAAAATGGGCAATGATCCAGTTAAAAAAGCAAGTGATAGTGACGTAAATAAAGAGATGAAGATAGCTAGAGACCTAGATAAAGACCCTGGCTTTGAGTTGTTAAAGAGAGTTATTACTCGAAACACTGGCTTTAACTGTGAACATTATAAGGAAGCACATTTCAGGCGTAGAATTAACGTACGCGTTCGAGCCACTAATTCAGAGAATTACGAAGCGTATCTGAAACTTTTGAAGAGAGATCCGCAAGAGTATGAATCTCTTATTGAGGCCCTTACTGTAAATGTCAGTGAATTTTTCCGAAATCCCGAAACTTTCAGTATAATCGAAAAGGAGATCATTCCTTATATTGTCAAATACCGATCAGAATCGTTGATCCGTTCAATCCGCATCTGGAGCGCTGGTTGTGCGGCAGGGGAAGAAGCATATTCTCTTGCTATTTTGTTGCACAGGGTCCTGAAAACCGATATCAATAATTATAGAATAAGAATTATAGGTACAGATATTGATACTCAATGTCTAGAAAAAGCCAAGAAAGGCATTTACCATGAAAATTCACTTAAAAATCTTGATCCAAACATAAAAGAACGTTATTTCTTGAAACAGGGTGACTCATATCAGATAATAGATAAATTGAAATCTTTAATGCAATTTAAGCGCCACGATCTGATTTCAGGTTCTAGGAATAGTCATTTTGATCTCATTATTTGTCGAAACGTGATGATATATTTTAAAAAAGATATTCAGGAGCAATTACAGCTTAATTTCTACCAGAGCCTCGAGAAAGGAGGGTTTTTTGTAATAGGAAAATCCGAAACCCTTCTTGGAGCTGCATCTAATCTCTTCAGACCTTATAATACAAGAGAACGACTGTATGTAAAAGAGATCTCAAGGGATATTTATGGAAGAGACCGAGAACTTCAGGAGTTTAAGTGAATACGAGTATGGGGCTCTGAAAGAGCTAGAAAATATCGGGATTGGGAATTCGGCAACTTCCCTATATAAACTAACAAATAGCCTTGTATGCACAAAGGTTCTCGGTGCAAAATTTGAATTAATTGAAAATATACCAAGGGTAGCAGGCGCTTCAGGATCCCCGGTTCTAGGGTCATTCATGTATATCGAGAATGATCTGAAAGGCTGTATCTTGATCCTTTTTCCTGAGAAAAGTGTAAGAAGCCTCTCTTTGATTTTTTCGGGCGAAGAAAATGGAAAGATTTCGGCTGATACCATGAAAAAATCTTTAATTGAGGAAATCAGCCATATCTTGGCAGGAACTTATGTAACTGCACTTTCAGATTTTTTGGATCTAAATATTCTTATTTCAACCCCTTATATGGTGTATGATATGTTTGCCTCTATCCTGAACTCTGTGCTCACGGAAATGAGTTGTAAGATGGACTTTGCCCTCCTGCTCGATGCGGAGTTTCTGATAAAAGAAGAGAAAGTTTACGGAAATATTTTAACTTTGTTTGATCCGGCTTCTCTGGATTATCTGTTAAGAAGGATTAGCGAGATGTCTCATCAGAAGCCTTATTAATCTGGGACCTTACTTCTTAAACTATTGATTCAGGCGTATAAGTTCTTCTTTTAAGAATCTGGTTTTTGTACCAGGTTTTGTTAGACTTAGAGATCGTTTCTAATCATTTTTAAATCATGAGGTTTTCAAAATGACCGACTCAGGCATAGTTGTAGTGGGAATAGGAGCTTGTGCGGTAGCTAGGAGTCCGGTGAAACTTAAAACCTTTGGATTAGGCTCGTGTGTGGGTATAGTGCTTTATGATAGGCGGGAAAGAATAGGAGGGCTTGTCCATACAATGCTTCCGACTATAGACAATGCGCGAATAAAGGACAACTCTCTGAAATATACGGATTCTGGAATAGAGTATCTCGTGAATGAGATAATAAAAAAAGGCTCTTCCATAAAAAGACTTGAAGCAAAACTTGTCGGAGGAGCAAAAATGTTTGAAAATTGGAATATGAATATAGGTGAAAGAAATATAAAATCGGCAAGAAACACCTTGAGAAGGCTTCAAATACCAATTGTAGCTGAGGACACTGGCAAGAATTACGGGCGAACAGTAACCCTTGATACTTCTACTGGTGACCTTCTCATAAGAACTATTTTGAGAGGAGATAAGATAATTTAAAAGAATAAATCTATTTTTAACTTTAGTTTTCTATCTATTTGGATATTGTTGAAGTCTTATTGAGAGATATTTTGGAGCTTATCAATTAAGTTATTTCTGTTTTTAGCCTTTTCTTTGAAAAATTATATATTTGATATAAATATTATAGTTGACATTATTAGTTCATTAATAATTAGAAGGAAAAAGTAGCATAAAATTTTAAATGTATATCTGAGGCTAAATCTAAGTCAATTAGTGCCTTGGGTAATATTCAAGTCAAATATTACCCAGGATAACTTCTGAGTAATCTCTAAACTCTTTAGGTAGTACTCAGAGTAAACAGTATATTCTATGTTGTTCTGTAAGGTATTTGGAAAGTTCTGAAAACTTACAGAAGGCAGAGAATGCAGGAAAATCAAGCCTGAATATTCGTAAATTACCTTCAATGATAGCAATAATAAGTAAATGAGGGATTATTATAGAAATCAATGGAGTAGAAATCGAAGATACATATGCAGAAGCGTTTCCAATCAAGATTGCTAGGGTACTCATAACCGCTGCTACCAAGCGCTGGGCCCTTGTGGCAGCTACTGAAGCTACAGGTTTTGCAACATCTGTTATAATGTGTCCTGCAGAAGCAGGAATTGAAAGGTTAGCAAGCCCAAGCGAGACTCCTGATGGCAGGCCTGGAGTTTATATCCAGATCTGCACTTTCAAGTATGAAGCTTTGGAAGAGCAGCTTCTTGAAAGAATCGGGCAGTGTGTACTTACAGCCCCCACAACTGCAGTCTTCAATGGGCTTCCTGAAGCTGAAAAACAGTTTAATGTAGGCTTTAAACTCAAGTTCTTTGCAGACGGAACAGAGTCCGAAACCCAGATTGCAGGCCGCAAGGTATATAAAATCCCAATTATGGAAGGAGATTTCCAGACTGAAGACAATATAGGAGCTGTAGCTGGAATTGCAGGTGGAAACTTCTTCATCTTCGGGGACTCTCAGATGAGCGCCCTGACCGCAGCTGAAGCTGCTGTTGATGCAATTGCAGAGCTTGAAGGTACGATTACACCCTTCCCTGGTGGAATTGTAGCTAGCGGATCCAAATCTGGAGCAAACAAATACAAGTTCCTGAAAGCTACTGCTAATGAAAGATTCTGCCCCTCTATAAAGGATAAGGTTGAGAATACTGAAGTCCCGGCAGATGTCAATTCTATTTATGAAATTGTTATTAACGGGCTTGATGAAGAAAGCATAAAAGCTGCCATGAAAATAGGAATCGAAGCCGCGGTAACTGTTCCAGGCATTAAGAAAATTTCCGCAGGAAACTACGGTGGAAAATTAGGGAAATATCAGTTTAAACTGCATGAGCTCTTCTGAGCTCAATAATCTTTTTTTTGTTTATTATTGTATTATTCAATTCAGTACCAAAACCCAGTGTAACGTCAACAGTAAGATATTACATAAAATTGAATGTTAATTCTGACTGGAGACCGTTTCATCTCACGATAAAATTCCAATCAAGAATGTAAAACCACTAGATTTTGGAACAAAATCTATTATTCTTTCCATTGATCCTCTTTATCCTTCAAATGTCCTTTTCATATCTCGTCAATATTCTTTTCATATTTCAGATTCATCCTTTTTACATGTCAATTGATGTCAATTGACATATCCTTTTCACATTTCAGATCTATCTTTTTGATGTTCTAGCTAATTGTTCTTTTCACATAGCTTTTTATTTTCCTAGAATAAGATATTTTAAAACAATTTGAATTCAAGAAATTTTATTCTAAGAAAACAAGTGAGAAAAATAAACCTAGTTAACTCGGTACTTACAGAAGCTTGTTTTTCATATTGTACAAAACTAAAAAATGGGAGTGAAAATCTGAACAGAGCAAAAACCAATTACTTAATAGACCTTGTTCTGACAACTCTTTTTTTAGTAGTTGCAAGCACAGGGCTATTCATGTATTTTTTTATACCTTCAGGTATTCCGAGAGGGAAATATATTGTATATATGGGGTTAACGAAAGCTACCTGGCTCTGGTTACATAGTAAAGCCGGAATTTTGATAGTGATTCTTATAGTTATTCATCTTATCCTGCACAGGCAATGGATTGTACGCACCACTAAGAACTTTTTTAGAAAAGAGGAGAAAGATGTTATTATAAAGTAAAAGCAGTGATTGAAGAAATCCGATATACACCCTCAAAATCTTTTGTTAAATCTTCTGTCTTATTAAATCTTCAAAGTCACTTATTAAACTTTTAAAGTCCAATTGCATGGAATCCGGCAAGAAGAATGTCTCTTGGATCAATACCAGTAACCTGCATCATAACATAAGCTCCAACGAAAGTCCCTGCCATACTTCCTACGTTTGCAAAGCTTGCAACAAGGAGAACTCGCATGAACCTGTTTTTGAACATCTCGCTGAAGGTTTCTATCCCCGCGAGGGCTTTTATATCTGCAGTGGTAGGGTTTCTCTGTCTTGCTTCTACAATGCCAGCGAACCAGCCTGCGGCAATTAGCGGGTGTAAAGTTGTTAACCAGGCAACCGAAAAGGCAGTTAGAATTGAGTAAGGATGACCGCCTGCAAGCAGAGTGCCGGCTGCACTCAGGGTTCCTGTAATGATAAACCACCACCCGAAAGCTATCAAAAGGAGCTCCAACGGAACGCCGGAAAGCAGCAAGAGCAAAAAGAATCCAACTATAACGCCGACAAAAGCAAAGCCAACAACTTTCCCAATGCCTATGCGTTTCTTTGGAATCTGCATAAGACTATTCAGAGAAGGAACACTTTTTGGATTCCTCAGATACTTAAGTACTCCAGGTTTGTGTCCTGCTCCAATTACTACAACAACAGTTTTGTTTCCACCTGCGGCAACCCTGAGAATACCACCTGCAAGATACGCGTCCCGCTCATCAATGAGAACCTCAGCTGCAGTCGGGGCAAAACCTCTCAGTTCGTTTACAAGGGTAGTCACAACGTCACTTTCAGTGATTTGATCGATATCGATCTCGGTTCCTTTTCCTATGCCCATAAGACCGCCTATCAGGGAGCCGATCATCTTTATTTTTTCCAGGAACTTCATTTTTCCCCAGAAGCGCTGAAGGGTCACCTGGATATCCCGGTCAATTAAGGCAACATTGGCCCCAGCAGCCTCGGCTTCTTCAATCGCGGAAAGCATCTCGGCTCCGGGTTTTACTCCCATATCCTCCCCAATTTTTTTCTGCATATAGGCAAGCAGCCAGTGAATAATATAATAATAGACCTTGCCTTCAGTAAGAATTTCCTTGATAGGAACCTGTTTTTCCTGCACATTACCTTTCAGGGCATCATAACGTCCCCTGCAGAGCTCGACAGCTACAATGTCCGGTTTCAGGTTCCTGATCGCAGCTTTGACCTCTGCAACACTCTTTTCCGAAACATGGGCTGTTCCTATGATCACGATTTTTGAAGGCTGGTATTCGGCTTGGGAAGCACTTGATAGTATGGAAGGTGAAGCGAATGAAACTTCGGAAGCTGAATTAGGAACAGGTTCTACAACAAGTTCGGAACTTATGTCAAGCTCTGTTTCAAGCTCATCGGGTTCTGATTTGGATTCCAATGCAGAAATTTTGTCTTCCTGTTGCATGTTAATTGAAGAATCAGAAAGTTTAGACTCTCTGACAGAAACGGAACTTTCAGAAACAAGATTTTCTGCGGTTTCGGTCACAAGTTTGTCCATGGAATATATTGACTCCTGAGATGAACTGTGAAAACTGTAATCAGGGTCCTTGTCCTGAGAATCTGTAATTTCAGGTTTGTTCATTGTTAATCTCTCTGCTGTGACGAGTTAAATGTGATATGTGAGAAACATCACTTGTAGGATTGTATTTAATTACATGAATAATTAAGCTCTTCACATAAAATAACAAAGCTATAAAAGAACTTAGCTAAGAACTTAGCTATATAGCAGATAATTAACTGGTGATAATTATCTGCTAGAGATTTATATTTTGCTGCCTACAGGTTCCAGTTTCTATCTCTACAACCTTTGCTTTACACAATCCTTCAAACACTTATTTAATATGTTTTCACACAATTCTAGAATTGTTTTGTTTAATTCCAGAGGTATTTTGTCTATTATTTATTCATTAATAACTTGAGACAGTTAGATCTCTAGATAAAAATATCTTTTGATAACACTATCTCTTATATCCTCTATTCTCTTCTATTCTCTTGATAATTTTTACTCTTGATAATTTTTACTCTTGATAATTTTTACTCTTGATAATTTTTAGGCTTCATTAAGTAGTTTTTCTTACAGATTTCTTTAATTGGAGTATGAATTTCCTTTAATTTTATTATAGAATAATTATTCTGACTTGAGTCTCAGGATCCGTATAAGATCTGTTCTTGAAAGGATCCCTACGACCGATCCGTTATCAATAACAATAATTCTTCCGATATTTTTGGATGAGACCAATCTAAGGACATCACTGGCCTGTGCATCCGGAGGTACTGAAATAACATCTCTAGTCATGATGTCTGAGACCTGGATCACAGGACGTTCCACATAGGGAACATTCTGCGCATCTGTAAATGTCACAATTCCTCTCAGGCTATCTTCCTCCATTACAGGGTAACCCATGTGTTTCTTCTCAAGCATAAATTTGATCAGATCTTCAACTGTCATGGAAGGACTAACTGAGACAACATCCCTAGTCATAATATCCTTGACCTGAATATTTTCAAGCGTTACCTCGGCCCGTGTAGAACGTTCCTCTTCAGACGCACCGACGTAAATAAAGAGTGCGATCAAAGGGAACCAGAGGTTACCTACGAGAATCCCGAAAATTGCCATAAGAATAGCCAAAAATTTCCCTACGGTTGCTGCACTCTGGGTAGCTTTTACATAAGACATTCTTCTTGCATAAAAAGAACGAAGTACTCTGCCTCCATCCATTGGAAAAGCAGGCAGGAGATTGAAGACCCCGAGTACAAGATTCATAGCTCCAAGAATCCAGATTATGAGGTATACTGGATTTTGAGAAAGTGTAGGGTTAGGGGAAATCAGATTTCCGTATATAAGCAAGCAGGCAAAGCCTATTATAAGGCTTGTAAGGGGTCCTGCAGAAGCCATTTTTGCTTCCTGTCCTGGTTTTCTGGGTATCTCTTCCATAGCCGATACTCCCCCAAAAAGAAAGAGAGTAATGCTTTCAATTTTGACCCCATAGCGCATTGCCATATATGAATGTGCAAGTTCATGTAGGACAATTGAAGCAAAAAGCAGGATCGCGGTCAGGACTGAAAGCGAATACTTTATGAGAGGTGGCTCAACTCCCTCAAAACCGAACGGCTGTGGGTTAATTGCAAACACATAAGCAAATATGGGCAGTATGAGAAGAAAAGTTATGTGCAGCCTGATAGGTATACCCATCACACTTCCAATTTTCAATGATGATTTCACGAAATAAATACCCCCATTTGCATTTTTATGATATTAAATAAATGAGAATTGCTGAACGGATTTTCCAAAACCTTACATATATTTTATTTTTAATAAGTTATGGTTACTAAGTTATAATCTTACCTTTTAATTCGGACTTAAAACACCATGTTCAATATCAGGTCTGGAGTGTCGTAAATAACATAACTCATCGGGAATCTGAACTTGCCGGAAATTCTCTTGTGAATCCCCCTGAGAATCTTTTCCTGATAGAGTCGCCTGATATTTTTCCTGGTATAGTCGCCTTGTAAATTTTTCCTCATAATGAAGAGGACCCCAATTATTATTTGGCGATTATATTATACATATTTGCTTGTTCACGACCTAGTGAATTAACAGATTATAAGAAGGCATAAAGAAAAGAAAATAGGTAATTACAACAGGAAAAGAAAATCGGATACCTGAAGATCTAACGAAATAAAGGTATCAGGGGAAGTATGAGGAATCAAGTTATAACGAAATAAAGGTATCAGGGGAAGTATGAGGAATCAAGTTATAACGAAATTAAAAGTATCAGGGGAAGTATGAGGAATCAAGTGAAGGCAGACGAAAGTTATTTGAGATAAGCAGGAATGAGAAAATTAAGTGAATTTAAATCAATACTAAAGTAAGTAAAGAGAAGTAGGAAACTTTAGGAAAAATAAGGTAAAATAGTAAAATTTAAAGTTCTGCAATCACTTTTTTCAGATCTTGCAAGAACTCTTCGACATCACTGTCTGAATTGTGAGGCATCAGAACCAGGCGAAGAGCTCTGGGATTACGAGTGATTGAAACATTCCAGCCAAATTTTCTTAGGAGTTGCTCCCGTACAAGATCAGGGTTTGGAACTTTAAGAACAACTACGTTCATTACAGGCTCGATTAGGGGTTCGAAGCCGAGTTTTTGAGCTTCTTCGACCAGCTTTGCGGTTAGCTGCATGCAGTACTGTACATTTTTTCTGTACCCTTCACGACCCAGATACTTCATGACAGCATAAGTAGCAGCAGCAGAAGCTCCGCTGCGGGTGCCTGTGAGAGTAAACTGAGCCTTTGTTGTGAGGTATGGGGTATTTACCTTGAGGGAATCCAGAAAAGAAGGCGATCTTAATAATAGGGCACCTGATGGGATTGTGGAAAGACCCATTTTATGGGGGTCAATTGCAATGGAGGTAACGCCTGGAATTTTAAAATCAAAAGAGTACGGATTTTCAAGGAATGGAATTACAAATCCTCCGAAAGCTGCATCAATGTGAAGGAAAAGCTCATTCTCAAGAGCAAGTTTTGCAAGTTCTTCGATAGGATCTACCTGGCCGAATTCCGTGTTTCCTGCTATCCCTACAAGTCCGATGGTATTTGCATCTATCAAACTTTCCACAGATGAGATATCTACCTTAAACTCTGAATCTAGAAGAGCTCTTTTAACTTCAATTCCCATCATATTGGCTACCTTATCAAATGAGAAGTGAGCCGATTCAGGAACAACTATGTTGAGAATCTCGTCTGGCTTTTTCCTGCCCATGGTTACAAGATTTTTCATACCCCTGACAGCCTGGATATTGGATTCCGTGCCTCCTGTTGTAAGATAACCGCAAACCGAGTTCTCACATGACTCTTCTGAAGGAATTTCAACTGACTGAGCATGAAGAAGTTCTCCTAGCATCCCGATTACTTCTCTTTCAAGTCTGTGGGCACCTGCAAAAAGTCCCAAATCCCCAAGGTTAGCTTCAATAAATAGCCTGTGAGCCTCAACTGCGATTTTATGGGGGCGAGTACACATTGAACTTAAAACCCTGTAGTAATCCGTATCCTCTGACTTTGCATTTTCCAGATAGGAAAATATCTCGTTCTCAGGAAGACCCTGCTCATTCATATAGGTAAAGTAAAACCAATTTTATTTAAAAGACTTATGGAATATAACTGCTAAACTATTAAATATTCTCTTAATAACACTTTAGAAACACAACATTGTCTAAATGATTAATAAATGAAGAAATGCCCCACAAAAGGTTTGTGAGCAACAAAAGAAAAATAATATACTAGCAGTAAAAGAAAATTGAGCAAAAATAGATAATGGTAGCGGGCCCGAAGGGATTTGAACCCTCGGCCTATGGATTAAGAGTCCATCGCTCTGCCTGACTAAGCTACGGGCCCGCATCTGCTATTCTCATTTTATGAGCGCCCTCAAAATGGGGCTTTGTATATTTAAAAGTTTCGGCGTAAGCATTTATCCTTTAAATTTTTCTGAAATTTGAGCCACCTTTTTATAATTTACTCGAATTTTCTAATGAAAAAATAATCCTTCTTAAAAAAACTTATGTTTAAAATATTATCTTTAAACATGACAGATTTTTATTTGTGATAACTATTCATGACAACTTTACTTTTAAGATGAATTTACCTGGTTGCAATATCTTTGAAATAAAAAACAAGAAGTCTGAAAACCGAGGTGTTGGGTAATTTCCTAGCCTGATTATTTATCTTTTTTCATAGATATTAAAGCAAAACGTTATATACAAGTGAATATGAGTATGACCAATTAATTGACTTATCCGAAGCTCTGTTGGGAATCAATTAATCAAACAGATTAAGTATAATAGATTAAGTAGAATGTGTACTTCCTGAATTTGGGTTCTCAAGTTTGGCTTGTTAAGTACTTTTTTACCTTTTCTGTCGATAGAGCTTTCTTAAGCTAATTAATAGAAGTTAAAGGAATGAAATAAATGTTTAGAGAAGAAAGTCGCTCAGTCCCTGTCGAAGAGGGCGAAGTTTACGATGTAACAATTCAGGATATCGCTCGTCAGGGAGACGGCATCGCTCGCATTGAGGGTTTTGTAGTTTTTGTTCCGGGTACCAAAGTTGGCGATGAGGTCCGGATTAAAGTCGAAAGAGTACTTCCCAAATTTGCATTTGCAAGCATTGTCGAAGAGTAAATGCAATTAAGGAAATAAAATTATATTAATTATAATCGAAGTAATTATAATTGAAGTTATTAAGGAATGATTTTCATGTTCAGAGAAGAAAGTCGCTCAGTCCCTGTCGAAGAGGGCGAAGTTTACGATGTAACAATTCAGGATATCGCTCGTCAGGGAGACGGCATCGCTCGCATTGAGGGTTTTGTAGTTTTTGTTCCGGGTACCAAAGTTGGCGATGAGGTCCGGATTAAAGTCGAAAGAGTACTTCCCAAATTTGCATTTGCAAGCATTGTCGAAGAGTAAATGCAATTAAGGAAATAAAATTATATTAATTATAATCGAAGTAATTATAATTGAAGTTATTAAGGAATGATTTTCATGTTCAGAGAAGAAAGTCGCTCAGTCCCTGTCGAAGAGGGCGAAGTTTACGATGTAACAATTCAGGATATCGCTCGTCAGGGAGACGGCATCGCTCGCATTGAGGGTTTTGTAGTTTTTGTTCCGGGTACCAAAGTTGGCGATGAGGTCCGGATTAAAGTCGAAAGAGTACTTCCCAAATTTGCATTTGCAAGCATTGTCGAAGAGTAAATGCAATTAAGGAAATAAAATTATATTAATTATAATCGAAGTAATTATAATTGAAGTTATTAAGGAATGATTTTCATGTTCAGAGAAGAAAGTCGCTCAGTCCCTCTTGAAGAGGGCGAAGTTTACGATGTAACAATTCAGGACATCGCTCGCCAGGGGGACGGCATTGCCCGTATCGAAGGTTTTGTAGTTTTTGTCCCGGGCACCAAAGTTGGCGATGAAGTTCGGATTAAAATCGAAAGGGTTCTCCCCAAATACGGTTTTGCCAGCCTCGTTGAGTAAATAGGAAATTTTAAACAAAATAGCGAGACTGAAAATTCATATACTGTATAATTCTTCAGTCTCTTTTTCCATTCATACTTTAATTAATATTTGGATCTCTCGTTGTCAGAATTACTTTTCTCTAATTTAATTTTCTCCAAACTAATTTTCTTTAAATTAAATTTCCCGAAAAATTATTTTCTCCTATAGTATGTTCTCTATTTTCATCCGATTATATTCTTTTCCACCTCTTCTGTCATGTTCTTTCCACTTATTCATTCTTTTTTCTTGAAAATGTTTATAAATTGCTTAATGTAGCCGGATTAATAGCTTTAATATATTTTAACGGCAACAATATCCAGCAGATGACAAAAGGAATACTTATTGCAGGAACCCACAGCGGAGTCGGAAAAACAACTGTCTCCATGGGTATTATGGCTGCTCTTAAGCAAAGGCAGCTAAAAGTCCAGCCTTACAAGGTAGGACCTGATTACATCGATCCTTCTCATCACACTGCAATTTGCGGACGCTCTTCAAGAAATCTTGACACATACATGATGGGCACTGAAGGGGTTGGACAGACTGTAGCTCGGACAGCTGTAGATGCAGATATTGTGGTAGTAGAAGGAGTTATGGGACTCTTTGATGGAATTGACTCTACGGAAGTTGCAAGTTCCGCACATGTTGCAAAAACCCTTGACCTGCCAGTAATTCTGGTAATTAATGTACATGGGATGTCCAGAAGCGCCGCAGCTCTCTTGAAAGGCTATTCTGAATTCGATCCTGAGGTAAGGGTTGCAGGCATTATCCTGAACCAGGTAGGCAGCCCAAGACATGCTGAACTCGTAAGAAATTCGCTTCCAGGTAATATTCCTATTGTAGGTACGATCCCGAGAAGAAAAGACATCGAAGTCCCCTCCAGACATCTCGGGCTGTATATGGCCCATGAAAAAGACTACAATATTGAGGAAATGGCGGCTTTCATTGAGGAAAATGTTGATCTTGATGCAGTGCTTGAGCTTGCCGAACCCTGTTTGGTTCCGGAGATCAGGGATATCCAGAGACCCGAAGCAGATCTCAGGATAGGAATTGCCAGAGATCCGGCTTTTTGTTTCTATTACCAGGATATGTTTGACGCCTTCAGGGATTACGGAGCTGAAGTTGAATTTTTTAGCCCAATGGCGGGAGAGGTTCCTGATGTCGATGGAATTTATTTCGGAGGCGGCTACCCCGAACTTTACGCAGAAATCCTTGAGAAGTCAGAAACGACCCGGAAACTTAAGAACCTTGCAGCTGACGGTTTGCCCATCTATGCTGAGTGTGGGGGCTTACTTTACCTCTGCGGAACATATGAAGTCGAAAACAGGGCTTATAAACTCGCAGATGTCGTGCCTGCAAATACACGCATGACAAACCGGCTTAAAGCCCTTGGTTATACCGAAGCCCGTCCTCTGGAAAAGAACTTCTCTTCTCACAACATCAGAGGCCACGAATTCCATTACTCTCTCACAGAATGCGATCGCGACGCAAAATTTGCATACGAAATGCTGCGCGGAAAAGGTATACAGGACGGTCTTGACGGCCTTATTGAGCACAATATCCTTGCAGGCTACATGCATTCTCACCCTGCTACTTTCCCTGTAGATAAATTCGTGGAAAGATGCAGAGAATACAAAAGAAAGTAAATCAACATAAAGTAGAGATTCAATAGGAGGTAAAGAATCAGAGTAGTCGCTTGCTTTACTAGCAACTTTTAATTTTCATATTTTACCAAAATGGGGTTTGAAGTTTTTAATTGAAGATAGTTCCATGTAAATTTTTAATTTCTCTTAATTGCCTTTATTAATTTTTAATATCAGTCTTATTACTTTTTTCTTTTTCCTTTTTTCTTTCTCCCTTTCCGCTTTCTTTTTCTTGTTCTTTTCCTCTCTCCCTTTCTTTATTTTTCAGATATATCTTCTTCTCATAATATGCGAGAGGATGATTGATTTTTTCACATAACCTATCTTTTCCTATGCAGTTGCCATAGGTTCTCATGGTATCACATGCAGGAGGCTTGTATACATTCCCTGTTGCACCTGCGATGTGCTCTATCTGGTAAAGGGTCTTTTCTGCGTCAAAATCAGGGGAGATATTGAAGAGATTAAGTATTTCATCCACCGACATGCCTACGCTGAGCAGGAAGGAAGTCATGGCAAATCGCATAGAATGGGCAAGGTTTACTCCTCCCTGTACGTTTGCAAGAGCATGGGTTATACAGGGAGGGAAGAGTTTCGGTTCAATTGCTCCAAAATCTGTTGCTCCGAATTTTTTCTTCTGAACCTCAAACTGGTCCTTTATCTCGGCAATATAAGGAGCGCAGAGATCTGAGACTTCAGAAGGGATTTCAGGAATTGGAAAGGATTGTTCAATACGTTCTCTGATTGCTTCTTCAAGAAGCCTTGCAAATTCTTCTCTGGTAATTTTTACCTCTCCAGCCCGAAACTGGCGATTTGTAAGTTTCCAGGCTGGATCTTTCATGGAGCTTGAGAAACGGATATAGTCCGTAAAATGCATGCTGAAGTAAGAGTCTCTGAAGGCGGCTGGGATTCCGAATTCTTCTCCGAATTTAAGTAAAAAAGCTGGATTTTCATTTTTCAGGAGAGTATAGGCAGCTTTGGCTTCTGCCAGAGCATAACGCCTGGTAAAAAGCTGATCATCCACGCAGGCGACCAGAATCCTCGCAAAAGGATAAGAAAGAAGTTCCGAGAGAACCTGGGCTTCCCCGGAGATAGGAGGTTTTTTGATTTCTCCTTCAAGAGCTTCTTTTAACCTTTCTATTCCCCTGGTCCTTACAGCCCGGTAGGCCCGAGAATTAAGCAGGCTACCCAAAGAGATACCCAGATGCTCAACATAGGTAGATGCTTCTGAAATAAATGGGTAATATGCAAGTTCTTCAGCCTGCATGGGATTTAGTCCGACTCGATTCTTGGAGCCAGGAGGTAGGATATTCTTCCTGCACCGTTTGCAATTTCGAAATCTATGAATATTGGGAAATCTTTTCCAAGGGAGAGAGTAACCTCATTGACTTTGTTTGTGGGCTTAACTATATCGGTTAGATAGTCCAGAGAGAAAAGAGAACAGGCTTCACCTGCTTTCAAATCAATTAGCTGATCCCTGCCCATTTCCAAACGAACCTGGTCGGTATCGCCTTTTGCTTCCATATAGAAGGTATCGTCAGAAACTCCCATGAGCATATGATCGCTTATTTTTTCTGCAGCCTTCACAGCACGTCTGAGGTCTGCACCGTTCAGGACAACTTTTGCAGGTAGCTCGAGCTGGGGAACTCTTGGTTCTGCCCGAATTGTGGAAGGATCGAGAAGGGAAAGTGTATAGGACAGCCCTCCAACATCAATCAGGAGCTTATTATTTCCTTCTTCAAGTTCCATCCTGACTGTATCGCTCTTATCCGCAATTCCCAGTAGGTCCATAATCTTATTCAGGTCGACTCCTATTTCACACTCATCAGCATTATATTCATCAAAAGCGGATGATCCAAGCTCAAAAATTCCCATTGCGACGTTGGCAGGATCAACTGCTTTTACCGAAATACCTTCCGGTTTTATCTTGAGTCTGACCTCATCTACGATTACAGCCAGTGCGGCAACCGCGTCTCTCAGAAGCTCTGCATTAATTGCTGCCTTGAACATAATTTTTCTCCAATAAATAAATTTAAGTCTTAAACTCCTTATTACCTTGAGATATATAAATTTCTTTACAAAATCGGAATTTACCGCTCTATTTTTAGAGTAAATTCTCCGAATAAGGTCAAATAAGTTTCTGAAATAGGAAAATCGTTAGATTCAAACTTCAGGCAAGTATATAAATCTTGGTCAGAAAAACAGGGCGGCTTCAGGCTCTGCTTAAAGCAGAAAAGAAGCTGTAGCCTGATAAATCACCTTTTCGGGATATATGCTTTTCAAGGGTGGATAGAAGAGCAATTAATCTTAGTCGTATTCTCTCCAGGTAAATCCACATTTTGTACATTTGAAGAAGCGAGTTTCGGATTCGTCAGCAGACCTGAGCTGTCTGAGCCACCAGGCTGCAGTATTATTTCCGCACTCTGGGCATCTTGCATTTGTTGTTGGCAGGCCTGAAGTCTGTTCCCCTTCCAGAACTACTACTTCACGGTCATCGATCTTGGCTTTGGAGACAAAGTTTTTTGCATCTTTTTTTATAGGTATTATGTTACCGCATTTTCTGCATTCAAAATTGCCGTTTTTAGGAAACATCATACTTTTACATTTGGGACAGAATTGCATTAATATCACTTTTCGCATCATTTATAATTTTTTTATGGTCAAACGCCAATTCAGGAATGGAATCAAGCTCAAAAAGTTCGACTGAATCGGCATCTGAACCTGACTTTAATTCTCCAGATCCCTTTGCGAGGTAGCACACTGAAACCGTATGCCCTCTGGGATCACGGTGAGGATCTGAATAGACCCCTACAAGTTTGATAATCTCCACAGAAAGCCCGGTTTCTTCAAAAGCTTCTCTAGCTGCTGCGGCTTCTGTACTTTCTCCGATCTCTACGAAGCCACCAGGCAGTGCAAATTTTCCTTGATACGGGGGATTCTTTCTCTTTACAAGCACAAGCTTGTTTTTAAATAGGATTACGGTATCAACGGTTAAACTAGGAGTTTGAGGTTTCATAAGATGCCTTCACATTTTCTTTTCGGAGGATCTCTTTCTGCCACTAATCCCTTTTTAAATTAGCTTTTCTGGCATTCCTGTAGAATAAAATAATATTATTTTGTGCAAATGTAGAAATTTGTCATTATATTTCAACTTTGACATTATAAGTCAAGTTTCTGTCAAACAGAAAAAGCCCTTATGCAATAGTTTCCCTTAAATGTTTCTCTTTTATCAAAAATAGATTTACGATGTTTATTTAAAATCATGTATTATCTTATTTAATATGCAGGTCTGCGTTTGTTAATTTCATTTACAGTATAAACAATAGTAAAAAATCTAAATTGATTATCTAACAATGGTCTTTAGCGAAAATTTCCCTCAACAAGCCTAGGAATATTCGATTGAAATAAACGCATGTTTGTAGCGTTATTCTTCTATATGGTGATCTATTATTTTATTGCAGACTTAATTATTCAGTCTAAATACCTTAACGGAGATAATAATTCTATAATAGTTCTATATCTGTTAGGAAAGTAAAGTCCATAACCTTTGTACTCCTTAATAGTAATGGCTATAAACTATTGAACTTATTAGAAGCATCTATGGAAATCTATTAATTATTTTAGGTGATTTTATATGTCACTTTTAGGAAATTTCATAACTTGCCCGAGGCCTTTCTGAGAGCCCAGAAGCAAGGAAAACAAATTTAAAAATAAGATTTATCTCTCTAGAACCAAGGTTTACCTCTGGCAAAAAAGGTGCATGAAAAATGATAGAAATTATACTCTGGCTCGCAGTTGGGTTAATGGTTGCGTCATCCGCCATTCCCAGAACCTTCAGGGTTCGTAAACTGGTCGGAGGGATTGGATGGGGTGTATTTTCCATCCACTGGAGTTGTCAGCCTCTACATTATCTCAAGATCATGGATTATGCCAATGTGCTCCTGACAATAGTAGTAACCCTTTTTTGTCTACTTGTAGCATATATTATGTTTCGGGAGTATAAGGAAGGTCCTCTTAATATAGAAAACAATAGAGAAGTAAAACAGTCTGAATTTTCAGCACAGGTCGAGACAGGTTCCCTTGATATAACTTCAATGCTCACCAGCGCCAGTGCACTCGGAGCTCTTGTTTATTTCCCATTTGCGACTTTTCCCGCTCTAAATACCTGGATTATAGGAGGGGTTACCTCCCAGGTTTTCTGGGTTCTCCAGTATTTCGAGATTCCTGCATACATGAGAGCCTGGAATATGATAACACTTAACGGGTATACTGTAGAAATCATTCTAGCCTGTACCGCAATTGAAAGCATCGCTCTCTTTATGGGGCTTATAGGTGCAGTAAGAGCCCCATTTAGCCGCCTGGCTATGGCTTTTATCGTATCAGTGCCCGTTATCTATGTACTTAACCTTGTTAGAGATATTTTCGTAGTAGTTGCTTATGGAGAGCAATGGTTTGGAGCTAACAGTTTTGTAATTGCGCATAATTATATTGCAAAGGCGGGCTCAGGCATTGCCCTCTTTATAATTTCGTATTTAGTGCTCCGAATTCTGCCCGAATTACTCGGAATGATTGATGGGCTCTGGGTCATACTTTCCCAAGAATTGAGATCCCTTTTGCACAGGTCCGGAGGGGATTGAAGACAATGCTTGCAAAAGGCTCGGAATCCTGGCTTTTTACAGCTACACTTGTAACTACAGTATTTGCAGTCCTCTCTAGAGCAACGAATAATTCCCATCTAAACCATGCTACTTACATAGCAATGGCACTAACTCTCTTTATGGTCCTTTTTTTTAGAGACCCAGAAAGAAAGGTAGAAGTTTCGGACACTTATATGATTTCTCCGGCTGATGGCACTGTCATAGATATTCGAGACCGGAAAATCTGTATTTTCATGTTTCTCCAGAATGTACATGTAAATAGAGCTCCGATTTCGGGAAAAATTAGGGAAATAACTTATAAGAAAGGGGGGTATCTTCCTGCTTTCTGTAAAGACTCTGAAAGAAATGAAAGAAACGAGTTTATTATTCACAGCAAGTATGGGGATGTCAGTGTCACGCAAATTGCAGGTACAATTGCCAGGCGAATTGTCTCTTATTCTCGAGTAAATGATTTCATTGAGCAGGGACAGCGCATTGGAATGATCCGTTTTGGATCAAGAGTTGATGTAACGATCCCTCATGACTTTGAAATTGTAGTACGGGAAGGAGAGCGGGTACTTGCAGGCAAGACCGTTATAGCAATAATAAAAAATGACAGGGAATTTTGAACATGAACGTATTCCAGATGTTAAGGCTCCCGGACCTGGTAACTCTTTTGAACCTTATCTGCGGGATTAGCTCAATTGCAGTAGCTGCCCAGGCTACAGTCCAGGCTGCCACGTTTCAAACTGCGGCGGCTCATGATGGGTTTGCCCTGGCTTTGATCCTACTCATTGTTGCAGCAATTGCAGACGGGGTGGACGGATACATTGCCAGGCGGTTCAAAGGAGGAGAACTTGGGGAGCAACTTGACTCCCTGGCAGATACAGTTTCTTTTGGGGTAGCTCCTGCTCTTCTCATATACCTGCAGTTCGGACAGGTAAACCCTCTTGTCGGAGAACCAGACCCTCTTATTGTGGTATTTCCGGTTTTTTATGCTGTCTGCGGGGTTTTAAGGCTTGCACGTTTCAATTCCATGCCTTCCTGTAAAACAGGATTCGAAGGCCTTCCTATAACCGCAGGCTGCATTATGCTTGTTACATACATGTTGCTGAGCGAAAGTCTTGTCAAGATAAACTTCCTTTTAGCGCTTACCCTTGGTCTCTCTATTCTTATGGTGAGCTCGGTAAATTATCCGAAGATCAGGAATGTCAGGGTTCTAGCTTTTATTGCTTCTATTTTCGGGATAACTATGCTTCTCTACATGTATAATATCGAATATATGCGAGTTTTCTCGATCCTGCCTTTTATCCTCATGTTGACATATGTCTTTTCTCCCTTTTTCAAGGTCCCCTTATTAAGCAATCTGGGTAATAAGGAGTACCGTAACAAAGGACTTAGAGCAAGAAAAGAAAAACAGTGAAACAAAAATTAGTAAAACGAAAAATAGCAAACAAAGAATAGTAAGTGAAAGACGTTGAAAGACGTTAAAATAAAATCAGTAAAACGAAAAATAGCAAATTTATTTTGCAAATTTATTTTGTTTTGAGCATTTACTAATGAATTTCCAGTAGGGAGAGATTTATTTGGTTCAAGAAAAAACAACTGACAGAGATAATGCACTTTTTGAGGCGGGAATAAAACTCGGAGCCCTTTACCATCAATTTACGGGCTCTCCTGTGAATCTGGATACGGCTTCAAGCCTTGAGCAGGCTATTCAGGAAAGCATTTCAGTTCAGCCCTATGTGGAAGAAATTTCCGTAAAAATCGACAGGGATCTGTTGAAAAGCAAGCTGAACAACGAATTCGGTTATTCTGAACTTCAGGGGCCCATGCTTAAGGTAAATATAACTGTAAGATACGGCTCTTCAAAGGTAAGAGTCGGAATGGAATATGATCCCAAACTGAATTATCCCCTGATGAAAATTCTAGAGATCGAAGAGATTAACGTTTAAAATTTATAACTCTGCGTGATAGATCTTAAAATAACTAACTAAATAACTAACTAACTAACTAACTAAATAAATAAATAAATAAATAAATAAATAAATAAATAAAATAATGAAGTAAGACTTAGAATAAAGAAAAGAGGATTAAAATAAAGAAAAAAGGATTTTGCGCTAACAAAATAAGTTAAAAGTAAAGAAATAAAGGTTTTTAAACCTCACTTTTTACAGTTTCAAAAGCCCTGACAACTTTTTCATTCTGATCTGGAGTTCCGACTGTTACTCTGATAAGAGTATCGCCAGCCTCTCTGAAGGAGTCACAGGAGCGTACAATGATTCCCTTTTTCATAAGGCTCTCTGTAACCGCTTTTGCTTTCAAGGGGGCAACGTCCACAAGCATAAAGTTTGCCTGGGAAGGATAAACCTTAAAAGGAATTTTTTCCTCTAGATATTCTCGACCCTTTTTTGTGATTTCTATACTCTTTCTCAGGTGTTCGGTATCCGAAAGAGCAGCTACTCCTGCTTTTAAAGCCGAAAGGCTTACTGAAAACGGAGTTGCTGCCCTTATGTACTCTTTTGCCAGCCATTCGGGCATGATTCCATACCCCAGGCGCAGGCCTGCAAGCCCGAATACCTTGGAAAAGGTCCTACCAATTACAAGATTATCGCATTCCCGTACAAGCCCTGCAAGGTTCCTGTCCGCAAACTCGACATATGCCTCGTCAACGAACACGAGAGCCCTGGTATTTTCAAGGATCTTTCTCAGATCATCTTCAGGAAGGAGATTACCGGAGGGGTTATTGGGGGAGCAGAGAAATATTATCTTTGTTCTGCTGGACTCGGCTTCTAGAATCTTTTTTGGATCAAGCGAGAAATCCTGGTTTCTCCTGACAAAAACCGGTTTTCCTCCACATGCTCTTGCCGGAAGTTCGTAATAGGCAAAAGTCGGAGTAGGGACTATGACCTCGTCTCCTTTTTCAATGATTAGCCTGCAAATTCCATCAAGAAGCCCGTCCATTCCTGGTCCTGAGGCTATAAGGTTTGAAACCGGAAAGCCTGTGTATTTCGAGAGAGCCTCCCTGAGTTCTCTTGCATCTGCCGAGGGGTAAATATTTGCACAGGGAGCTGTGTCCACCAGGGCCTGAATAGCTTTTGAAGAGGGGCCGAGCGGATTTTCGTTTGAGCCGAGTTTAATGATCGAACTAGGGTCAAGCCCATAGGCAGAAGCTATTTCTTCAATAGACTTTCCTGGAACATACTCTGCAATCTCAAAGATCTCTTTTTTTATAAGTTCAGGCCTGCTCAAGAACATCAACTACCGTATCGATCTGTTCTTTCGTAATCACAAGCGGAGGAACCAGGCGGAGCACTGAATCTGAGGTGCAATTTACGAGCACTCCATATTCCCTTGCAAAATCCACAAATTTGTTGCAGGGATATTTTATTTCAACTCCTATCATGAGACCTTTCCCACGGACCTCTACAACATCCTCCCTGTCCATATTCCTAAGTTTTCCCATGAAATAAGCCCCATTTTCTCTTGAGCGCTTAAGGAGTCCGTCATCCTGGATTGCCTCAATCGAAGCAAGAGCAGCTGCACAGGCAAGCGGTCCGCCTCCGAAAGTAGAAGCATGCTGCCCGCGCCCAAAGCTAAGCCCTTCTCTGGCCGCAATAGCGCCCATTGGAAAGCCTCCTCCTATTGCCTTTGCCATACTCATGATATCGGGTTCAATGCCAAATTGTTCTTTACAGAACCATGTGCCTGTCCTTCCAAAGCCTGTCTGCACTTCGTCAAAGATAAGGAAAGTCCCGGTTTCATCACAGATTTCCCTGACCTCTTTGAGGTATTCGGGGTCCGGGATATTTACTCCACCTTCTCCCTGAATGGGCTCAAGAATAACGGCTGCCGTATTTTCCGAAATTGCCTGTCTGATAGCATCAGCATCAGAGTATGGGACAAAAGTAGTCTCAGAGCTCACAGGAGGCATGAATGGGTCCCTGTACATGCTCTTGTGGGTTACACTGAGTGATCCTATTGTCCTGCCATGAAAGGAGTGTTCAGCTGCTACAAAGGCGCTTTTCCCGGAAGCCATGCGAGCCAGTTTCATTGCAGCTTCTACGGCTTCAGCTCCGGAGTTACAGAAAAAGACACGCTCCATGCCTGTAATCAGGGTCAAAGTTTCTGCAAGCTCGGCCTGAATTTCGGTGTAATAGAGGTTAGAGACATGCAGCAGTTTCTCAGCCTGAGTCTGGATTGCCCTGACAACGGTAGGGTGGCAGTGCCCAACATTATTCACTGCAATTCCAGCTACACAGTCAATATATTCTTTTCCGTAGATGTCCTGGACAATTGCTCCCTTCCCTTTTGAGAGTATAAGGGGCTGGCGCCCATAGGTCTGCATAACATATTTTGAATCTTTTTCTATAATTGAATTATATTTTGCCTGTAGATTCTCAGGCTCTGTAATATTCTCTATCAATTGAATTCCTTCCTGAAATTTGTTCCTTAAAACTGATTGGGGAGTTTAACAAATAAATCTAGATTTTTTTTGAGTCTATATTTTAAGAGTCTATATTTTAATCTGGAAGCCTGAATAGGCTGAGATGAATATTATTAAAACTTCTGAAATACTATCTTTGATGGTTTAAGAAATTTACAGTCGAAATATTCTCTGTTTTCTTGGAATCCAGATTATTCCCTGATTCCCTAAGAATGTTACTACTCATTCTCAAAAAAAGAAATTTTTTCCGCAATTCTTCTTCATGGAACATAAACTCAAAATTCTTGGGATAAGTTTGCTCTGGAATGAGAGTTCAGAGGAAGCTCTGGTCATGAAAAGTTCTGGATTTCCGGATGGTAAAGGCTTATGAACAGACTTGGGTCGGGTTTACTTAAATTATTCTTCGGATTTCTGTTCCTTTCTGTAAGCTCTGGTTCCTTTGAAGCGCCTGGTTCTTTCCAGGGCACGGGTTCTTGCAGTTTTTCGTTTTCTACCAGGCGTAAAACTATTCCTGGCTTTTACATTCGACTTGATAGGTGAATTTACTTCTACAATATTCTTGGTTCTTATGTCTTCATCTTGAGGTGGATTTTCGGGCAACTTATGAGTATCGCTCATAATTACTTTCCCTAAAGCGTTGACTTCTGCAAGAACAGGCATTTCTGTAGCATCCCGTAGGAAAGTTACTCCTGATGGGGCTTTTATTGTACCTTCTACCCTCGAGTTTTCATGCAGTAAGACTGAGCTGGCTTTTACTCCTCCGAAAACTCTACTGTTTCTGCCAATCTGCACCTTTCCTTTTGAATAAAGATTGCCATAAACAGTGCTATTTTCACCGATGAGAATTTGGCCCTCTGAATAAATACTTCCCTTTAGAGTGAGATTATCTCCTGTCTCGACAGCCTGCGCCCGAATATTTCCTATTAAATGGCAGTTTTCCCCGATAATGGTTTCTCCGGCAACCTCAAAGACTTCAGGGGTAAATTTTGTGCCGGCAGGTATAATCAATATATTTTCACCCATGTCTTTCACATCAAAACTCTGACTGTCCTCGGAATCTTCGAAAAATTCTTCCAGAGCTTTTTCGATCTCCTCGTCTTTACCGAGACGCATCATTTCCCTTATGTAAAGAAACAAAAACATGATTACAGGCACTGGATTTCTTACCAATATCCACCCTTTGGCTTCGAATCCTCCCCGGATTTTAACTTCTTTTCCTACGTCTAGGTCCCCTTTTACGAGCAGCTTCCCGCCAATAGTTACAAATTCTCCCAGGTAGGCATTTCTACCGACCTCTACCCTATTCCCCAACTTTGACCACATATCAACTCTAATATCAGAACGTGCAGCAATATCTCCGGAAACGGTCACTCCTTCTCCCATAATGACGGTATCTCCGAGTATACCATATTCAATATTAGAGTGATTCCCAACAATAACATCTCCCTCGACTGTAATTTTGTTTGCTTCGATTCTGGTGTTATCTGGAACCAAAAAATATTTTAGAATCTGTTCTGGTTCTGAAATGGTGCTCACTCTCCGGGAAACTGTTATCTATTTTATAAAAATTATTGTCTCTTTAATATATGATGGGTTTCAGGGTTGGAACTGTTTTTTTAATGATTTCTTTTTCTGAATAACGTTTATTCAAAAATACTATCATATATTCTTATTCATTTTATCCATTTACTTGAAGAATTTTTGAACAATATAAGTAGTGATCTATATATTATATTTACTATATGTAAATTTATTTAATATTTAAAAAGTTTTAATCCTCAGTAGGTGGTTTAAGACTTCGGAATAAATTTTTGAACTATTTTTCCTTTTCAGATTCTTTTTATTTCTTCACAGGCTTTTCTGGAATTCTGGGTTCATTTTTCTTTTTTCGAAGCAACTCCTGCTCTTACATCCACGGCTGCGCCACTGTCAAAAGCCAGAATCTCTGCAGGAGATAAAAGCAGTTGCCCTGTTGCAAGCAGTCTGTCAGCTTCATCTGTCACGAGCACTTCTTCTCCAGCCCTCAGTTCAGGATCGATTTCAACTACGTGTTTTATGAAAGCAGTTTTACCTTTCTCTACAAAAGGAGCAGCATCTTCTGAGACAACAACCCTGTATTTCTTTCCTGGTAGGAGCCTGTGGATAACTGAAGCTCCTTCAATACTAAGTGTAAAAAAGCCATCCTTTGCTCTTGCTGTGGCTATACGTTTTCCTGAGTGAAAGACCTGGCGTATTCTTTTTGTTCTGGATAACTGGAATGTTGAACCGTCAGGAAAAAGTTCTTTCCCAATGCCTTTCCCAAACTGATAGTCTGCGATCATGCGGACTCTGGCAAGTCTTTCGTTTTCATAATTCATGAGAGTAGTTAATATATGCAGACCTTAAAGCCGTTCCGGTTATCGTGGTTTTTGAGTATGGAGTAACAAAGATAATGATGAATATATTTTCCGAAAAACAGCATACTTATAAAAATAATGTAATTATTATGTTTGATATTTTAAGCAATATTTATTGCATAACTCCCAAGTAAGCATTAGTTATAATATATCATGAAACAAGATGTATAATCTAATATAATCTAATATAATCTAATATAATATATATACGATATAATTTAAGATAACAATTTAAGATAAATTTAAGGCATTAAACTTTTTTAAGTGGAACTATAGCAGCAATGCATATACATTTTCGTATTATCATTTCTTCTAGAATTTCTATACTTAATTTTTATTTATTGACTTTATTTATATATTTCCTACTTTATTCTTGCATTCAAATATCTTAGTTTTTTTTCTATTCTTATATTTCACTCTAATGTTACTGTTTTTCATCTAATTTCTTCCATATATTATATTTTATAACATGTTTTTTGTGCCGGATTCTAGCAAAAATATTAAGAAGTAGGAGTGCCAATCTATTATCTAGTTTATAGAATTGAAAATGTGTTCTTATGAAAAATATTCACTGCTTATAGTCTCAAAAAGGTAGGAGAGGGAATCCGCTTGATAGTCCGAAAAAATATCTCTATTAACCAGTGCTATTTGGATAAATTAAAACCCTTTCTGGAAAAAAACAATGGAAACTTAAGTGCGGCAATAAGAGATGCCATTGAAGTCGCCTCTCTCTCTCTAGCTGGAAGCACCGATGAAAACGGAAAAATAAATTCAAGTAAAGTCTCAGAGAATGCAGAATTCCGTAATAAATTAATTGAGGAAGATGAATTTCTTCTAATTCATCATACTTTGTTTGAGTGGTTTATTAAAAAGACTGCAGGATTATTGATCGACGAGTCAATTGTATATGAAACAATCAATCCTTATAAGATTAAGAGAATTCCTGATATTCTCAGTCATATAAATTCTCTAAACGAGAAAATGGGCTGGAAAATTACAGTTGATGCAGAGTATAATCATGGTTCGGAGCCAGAGACTGCAAGTCTTACCTTATCAAATGGGAATTCCTACTTTAGGGAAATTATGGCTCACAGTCTGGCTCTCTATCTGGCAAAACATATGAAGCTGGATGTTCAGGGTCTATTCTGTAGGTCAAATGTAACAAAAATTTATTTTAAAAAATTTGAGTCTCTCGATTATCAAGACGCTCCTAAAGGGCTTAAAGAGCACTTTGGGTTGATGGAAGGTGCCTTCCAGGAAATTCAGAATAAACCGGAGTTCTGGAAAAATCTTATCGAGACATATAGGCAGCAGAATTATCAGCGACTTAGCATGGACAGAAAAACCTTTGAGGCTTTTGTTTCAGGAGACCTTCCTGATGCAGCTGAGATGATAAGAAGCTTTGAGTTGATTACAGGTAAGCCCCCTGAGGCTTTCACTCTTGCCGAGCATATCATGATTTTTAAAGAGCTTTACCTCACGGATAGCATAGGAAGTGATATCGAAATCTGCACGGAAACAGGTAGGGAATACGTGAAACTTATTCACGATTACTCTGATAAAGAAGTATGTGAATCTATTGCAAAATATTATTCAAACGTTTTCAGTTCAATTGATCATCCTTTTACAGTAACTGCAAATCCCCATATGATTCTGTTCGAATTCGGAAATAACCTTAATTCTACCGCTATCTCTACGGAATAATAGAAATTAACTCCTAGCTTTACCTATTCTCTGATATTTATGAGGATAGATTATATCCCCGCATATAATCACCGACATATTAATCCAGCTTTACCTATTCTCTGATATTTATGAGGATAGATAAATTCATATGTTGGAGTCTCCTATCCTTTTTTATGAGTGACGTAATTTTGCTTTGGGATAACCCTCTTCTTTTTGAAAAATTGTTTGTAGAATACGGGCTTGAATGCAGTCGTGCACTCTCAACGTCTCTTGGTACTCCTTATCTTCCTGCCTGTAAGGTTCTTATCCTTCCGACAGGTTTTGCAAATAAACAGTATACAAAAACAGGTATAGGACTTGGGCGCAGTAAACATTCCCTTGAGAAGTTTGTAACAAAAGGAGGAACTCTTCTTGTTTTCAGTCCTCTTGTTCCGGAATACGAATACGAATGGCTTCCATTTTCTCTGAAGTATATAATGGAAGAACATTCATGCACACCTCAGCCTGTGGGTAAACATGATGCTCTAAAACTTATAGAAAACATTGACCCTCCTGTGGGTTGTGACGGTTACTTCGCAGAAACCGATGCTGATGTGGTATTAAAGGATGACAGGGGTAGGCCTATAATGGTTGTAAAAGAAATCGGAGAAGGCGTGATCGTTGCAACCACAATTCATGAACTCCCTGCAGCTGGGTTCTTTGAATGCAGGGTTGCGTGTACGAAAAAAGTGAAAGTCTGAGAGAAAATCGTTTTTATCAGTTCATTTAATTTTTTTTACATTTTTGTTCTTTTTATACTGGCCTCTGAGCTTTTTTATTTCCTCAACTTCGTTTTTCAGTTTGATTACGAAGAATCCGAAACAGGGCTTTATGAACTGGAATATGATATCATTTCCTGAAAAACCAACAGGAGAAGTGGAACCAAGCAAGGTAATATCTTTTACTTTATACCCACCAGGCACTAGGTATACGTCCTCAGAGCACTTTTTAATATAAGTCTCGCACTCCTTGAGAGTTGTATTTTTCAGGAGAATCTCATACCTGTATTCTCTTAAACAAGCCATTTTTTTACCTTTTTTTACCTTTTTTACTTTTTCTTTATATCAGCTCCAAAATACACTGGTGAGGTTTATGCCCAAAAATGATGTCCCCTAGATAACTGCCATTAGATTTACAATTTAAAATATAAGGGAATAATATATTAGATATTTCATTATGAAAAAGAAACGGAAGGCTTGTAGGGATCTTTAATTTATCCGAAAGATCTCTATAATTTCATTATTTATATTATTTGGAACACACTCAGAGAAAAAAGATCTAATTGGGAGATCAGACAGTTTTAAAACCAAAGTCAGCAATTTAATATATAATCGTCAATAATATGAGCGGTTAAAATTAAACTTAGAAGATTGTTATCACGTAGAAAATTGCACAGAACTATAGACTACGTCAAACTCAAAGAATTCGGACTATAACCAAACTCAGGCTGTATCGAATTCAGATGTTTTTTAGTTTCAAGAGCTTCTTCAGATATACTAATCTCAGATATACTAATCTCAGATATACTAATCTCAGAAATACTAATTACAAAACTTGAAATTCAGGATTAGCTTATACTTAATTCTTACAGATCAACCACCTAAGAGATCTTACAGATCAATCACCTAAGAGATGATGTTATGACCGGCGCAAAAGTACTCCTCATGATGGGATGTCCCGAGATCCCAATTCAAACCAGTATTGCCCTGTATCTATCCCATAAGCTGACTAAATCAGGATTTGATGTGACTGTTGCCGGGACAGCTGCCGCAAGTAAACTTTTGAAGGTATCTGATCCTGACGGCTACTATGTAAAAAAGCTGGTAGATCTCGATAAAACAATAGTAAATATTATTGAAAAAAGAACCAGTTTTGACCTGTGCTTTGCCTTTATGCATAACGATGCTGGAATGACCTATGCAACAACTATGAGCTCTATCTCTCAAGCCAGAATGTACTCTATAGTTTTTGGCAGGAATGCCGAAGCTCTGGCTGAAACTATAGAATTCGATTGTGAAAAGATCGTTGCACAGGACGCCCATAATCCAGTTCGTCTTAAGAACAAGCTGGATAAGGTGATTGAGGAGATTGTCAAATGAGCTGCATTGAACAAATGAAGTATACAATCCTTCTGCAAAGGATAAGCTTCAAAGAAGCCAGAGAGTACATTGAGAAAAACTCGGAAGAGGTTTACTATGTATCTCCTGGATACAAAATTTTCAAAGACTACTATATAATAGGAGTACCTCCCATTGCTGTAGGAGTAAAGGGTAGTGCTCTGATTTTTCCCTATACGAAGCCCTGTCATGGAAGCTTTGTTCTGAGCATAGAAAATGAGGACAGCATAAAAGAGATCAATCGGCTCAGGGAAGCGGGAGAAGGAAAGGTAACGGCTTTATCGAAGAAAGGTAAACCTCCTGAAAGTTCCAAGGCACCTTTAACCAGCTATGGGGATATGTGGAAAAATAACACCTGAAGACTGATATAATCAAGATTAAAAAGATCCAACACCGATGGGGAGAAGGGGAGAAGATTTCAACATAGAGAAAGAGGATCATAGAGGAGGAAAATTTTATTCTCATTCTCCTCTAAATTGGTTTTCAAAATTAAATCTAGTACGTTTTTACTCTATTACCAGGTCTTTGACCTTGATCCCGCTTTCTACAATCTTTCCTACGATTTTTCCACCGGTAATTTCTGCAGCTTTTATAGCATCTTTTTCAGGTAAGATGACAAGGAAGCCCATACCCATATTGAAGGTCCTGTACATTTCAAGATCTTCGACTCCGCCTTCTTTCTGCAAGAACTTGAAGATTTCCTGGGGTTCAAGGGGGTCGTAAATATCGAAACCGAGTTTTGTTACTCTTCTGAGTTTCAAGAGTCCACTACCTGTTATATGGGCAAGCCCGTGAACTTCACATGCTTTCAGGACGTCAAGAATCTCAATATAAATTCTTGTTGGAGCCAGGAGTTCGTCCCCTATTGTCTTTGAACTGTCATAGGGACAGGGATCATGATAAGAGTATCCGGATTCTTCAATGATTTTCCTTACAAGAGTGTATCCATTGCTGTGAATACCTGTACTTGGAATACCTACAATCACGTCACCTACCCTGACTTTCTCTCCTTCGAGAATCTGGTCTTTCTTGACCATTCCAAGACATGTCCCTGCAAGGTCAAAACCTTTAATAATCCCGGGAAGGGTTGCGGTTTCTCCGCCTACAATGGACATCCTAGAGATCTCCGCGCCTTTTACCAGTCCTTCTCCTATCTGCGCAGCAAAACCTTCTTCGTGTTTTTCCACGGCAAGATAATCCACAAAAGCTATAGGTTCGGCGCCTATGGCCAGAAGGTCATTAACATTCATTGCGATACAGTCTATGCCTATTGTGTTCCACCGCTGCATTTCGTTCGCAATAAGAACTTTTGAACCTACCCCGTCCGTTGTCAGGGCAAGGGCATATTCTCCAAAGTCCAGAAGCCCTGCATAATGTCCTATTCCTGTAAGAGGTGCTCCTATACCCTCTCGGACATAGTTAAGTTTTTCAACAAGAGTTTTGATGGTTTTTTCTTCCTTTGCGATATCTACGCCTGCATCCGCGTATGTTAAGTGTTTTTCGCTCATTATTTTGCCCCTGCCTGCCTCTGTTTCATATCTGTTTTCCAATTCCATTTCCGTTATATAATTCGAATTCGTCATGCAGGGTCTTGACTGCAGCAAATGCATCATCTTCCTGCACTACGAAAGAGATATTGTACTGGGAAGAACCCTGGCTGATCATTATAATATTAATCATTGAGTTCCCAAGCGCTCCAAAGACTCGTTTTGCCACACCTGGAGTCCCTGCCATACCTGCGCCCACGACTGCGACTACGCAAACATTCCTGTCCGAAGTGATCTCTTTTACAAATTCCCGGTTGAATTCTTCGTGGAGCGCTTTTAAAGCGGGCGCGACGTGTGCCTCACTGACCACAAAAGAGATGTTGGACTCGGAGGATCCCTGGCTGATCATAACAACATTAACGCCTGCCTTCGCAAGCGCTGTAAAGAGCCTTGCAACGGTTCCGACTGCTCCTGCCATCTCTGCTCCTGAAATATTAATGAGAGCCACGTCTTTGATCAGGCTTACGGCTTTTACAATGTGTCTGCACTGAAATTTCTCTGCAACTACGAGTGTGCCAGGGAGTTCAGGCTCAAAGGTATTTTTGACACGCACAGGAATATGTTCACGCATTGCAGGCTCAATTGTACGTGGGTGCAATACGTTTGCTCCGAAGTATGAGAGTTCCATAGCTTCAGAATAAGAAATTTGCGGGATAGTTTTTGCCTCTGGCACTATTCTCGGGTCAGTTGTCATGATCCCATTTACTTCTTTCCAAAGCCAGATTTCGTCAGCTTTCAAAGCTGCACCCAGGATAGAAGCTGAGAAATCAGATCCACTTCTTCCAAGGGTAGTAATGATCCCGTCCTCGTTTTCTCCTATGAATCCAGTAACTACGAGAACCTGAGACCCAAGCCTGCATCCAAGCCTTTTTTCAACAAGTTCATAAGTTTTCTCAAGAGGCCTGGCATTTCCGTAATCCGATGAGGTTATGATTCCTGCTTCTCCACCTGTAAATTCGGTTGACGGGACTCCAAGGGAACGGATCGCTCCTGACACAATTGGAGCAGCTAGACGTTCTCCGTAAGAAGAAATATAATCAATTGATCTTGGGGTAAGCTCACCAAGATAGCAGATCCCGATCAAGGCTTTTTCAAGCTCGTCAATGCGGAGGTCAAGGGTCTGGATAACTTCTTCTGCGATTGTGGGGTCATCAATAGCCTCATTCACGGCTTCATGGTGTTTGTTTGTAATTTCTGTTTTAAACTCCTTTACAAGGGCAACTTTGCCTTTTGTTGAGGCAAGGAGCGCATTTTCCAGAAGCCCATCGGTTACTCCACCGAGTGCCGAGGTTACTACCACAATCTGGTTGCCTTCTTCATGATATTTTTTCAGAAGTTGGGCAACATGACGGATTTTTTCTCCGTTCCCAACGGAAGTTCCTCCAAATTTCATTACAATTTTCATGATCGGATCACGTTTTGGCTTTAACTGGTTATTCTTACACCACTTATTTAAACTGTCGATATCTTAGTTATCCTCATTAAATATTCCGGACTAGAATGAATAGTAATCCGGAAATTCTGTAAATTTGTAGAGTAGCTCTCAGTAAAATAATCTTTTATAGAAAAATAACTCTTTATAGAGAAATTTATATTCAGCTCTTTTTCTACTTAATATATTTTATGTTGGGGCCAGTTCTGTATAGGATATGGATACTATATTATAATATTTGTGTAAAATTAGTTAGAAATTAAAATCTCCAGACTTGCAGAAAAATCTGCTAATACATTTCCGACAATATTCGGTAACAAGTATCTGGTAGAAAATAATATATTAGATTCCCGAGATGAAAGTGTAAAATATTGGAGACAAGTGAAGCAATGAAATACGCTGTACTTATAGGAGACGGGATGGCTGATTACCCAATAGATAAACTGGGTGGAAAGACCATTCTCCAGGCAGCCCGAACCCCTGCTATGGATTATGTTGCATCCCACGGAAAAAACGGGCTTGCAAAGACTATATCTGATGGGTTTCCTCCAGGAAGTGATGTCGCAAATATGTCTATTCTCGGGTACGATCCTGCAGTGTACTATTCTGGTAGGGCTCCTCTCGAAGCTGCCAGTATGGGTGTGAAGCTAGCGACCGATGATGTGGCTTTCAGATGCAACCTTATAACCATTGAGCATGGGAGGATAAAGGATTACAGTGCAGGGCATATTAGCAATGAAGAGGCTAAAATTCTCATCGAGAATCTTGATATGGAACTCAGTACTGAAGAATTGAGCTTTTATCCGGGAATAAGCTACAGACACCTGCTGGTTGCCAGAAGGAATCTGGGAATTGATACCGAATGTACTCCCCCTCATGATATTACTGGGGAAAAATTTGAAGAATATCTGCCAGAGGGAAAAGAAGGAGATTTCTTTTCCGAATTGATCGAAAAATCTATGACCGTTCTTGAAATGCATCCGGTCAATTTGAAAAGGAGTGAGGAAGGTAAGAATCCTGCAAGTTCAATCTGGGTCTGGGGGCAGGGATATGCACCAAAGTTTACACCATTTCAAGAATTATACGGAAAAACCGGTGCGATTATTTCGGCAGTTGACCTTCTAAAAGGCATTGGAATTTATGCAGGGCTGGATGTAATTGAGGTTCAGGGAGCAACTGGTTATCTGGATACTAATTATGAAGGAAAAACCAGTGCTGCCATTGAGGCTCTAAAAACAAAAGACCTTGTTTTTGTTCATGTGGAAGCTCCAGACGAAGCCGGACACGAAGGGAGTATTGACAAAAAGTTGAAAGCGGTTGAAGACTTCGATAGCCAGATAGTAGCCCCTATGCTCAGGCACGCCAAAGCTTCAGATGAGCCCTTTACAATTCTTATACTGCCTGATCATCCTACTCCGATATCTTTGAAAACCCATACTCGAGATCCAATTCCCTTTGCAATCTATAGAACCGACAAAACAGATTCCGATGGAATAGAGACTTTTGATGAGGAATCAGCTAAAAGAGGTTCATTGGGTCTTGTAAATGCTTCGGACCTTATAGAAATGCTTGTGAAGGCTAAATAACTGCCTTCTCTCATTTCCCATTTGACGCTCTTATTTGCCTGATTTCTTTTAAATTTTCCGGGAATCTCCTGTTTTAGGCTTCTGAATTTTTTCTTTTATCATTCAGGTTCTTTTTATATTACGTTTTTGTGAAATTAATCAAGAAAATGTATATATCTTTTCTCAATATATTCAGAGTAGCACATAAAAATCTGTGTTATTTATTTAATTAGGGGGTATTTTTGTATGAGATGGCCTATGAGAAGATCGTTTTCAGGACCTACACGCTGGGATCCTTTTGAAGAGATAAGAAGGACACAAGATCGCCTCAACCAGTTATTTGAAGACTTTATGCCGATGGAAGAGTGGGGAGGAGGGAAGGTTTTCACTCCTGCTGTTGACATTAAGGAAGAAGAAGACAAGCTTGTGGTTACTACTGACCTGCCTGGTATTAATAAAGAGGATGTTGAGATTAACCTTAAAGAAGATATGCTTGAGATAAGTGCAAAGACTGGGAAGGAAAAAGAGACTGAAGAAGAAGGATATCTGCGCAGGGAGAGAGCATATACTCAATTTTATAGGGCAGTCCGCCTGCCTACAAGCGTTAAGGAAGAAGGAAGCACTGCAAAAATGGAAAGCGGTGTTCTGACAATAACGCTACCGAAATTGTAACGCTACCGAAATTGCAAATAGAAGAGCCGAAAAAGAAAATCGCTATTGAGTGATCTTTCAATAGCGGAAAGGTAACCCTGATTATAAAGCAAGGCTGCGGGAGAAAATCGCAGTCTTCTCTTTTTTGAATTGTTTCCTGTTAATTCCAAGTTTTTTCCAATCTAAATTTTAATACTCGGGATCAGAACACGGTTCTACATGAATCGAAAAATGACCGTTACTGCCACAGATACTCTTTAACTTTTTTTCTATCTGCGTTGAGATCTCATGTGCATCCACGATATTCAAATCCCGATCAACTTCAATATGGACGTCTGCAGCCACGGCATTTCCTATTTTTCGGGTTTTTAGCTCATGAAAGCCTAAAACACCTTCAGTGGAATTCAAAACTCGTTCAATATCTCTGTAAGTTTCCGAATCAAGCGAGGCTTCCAGCAGCTCATTAAGGTTTTTGTAAGAAATGTCAAATGCCACTTTAAAGATAAAGAAGCTCAATATTACTGCAGCTATAGGATCGAGCACTACCCACTTACCTCCAAGAAGAATGGCACCTCCTATTCCTATTGTGGTTCCTATTGAAGAGAAGGCATCCGAACGATGATGCCAGGCGTTTGCGATAAGTGCGTCGCTCTTAAGCTCCTTGGCGTATATCATAGTATAACGATAGAGCCATTCTTTAAACACGATTGAGAAAACTGCCGCAATAAACGCGATTGAACTCGGGGCTGGTAGGGGCTCTCCACGGAAAAACGCAAAAACTTTTTGTAGCCCGCTCCAAAAGATTCCAAACGCCACTATAACAAGGACAAGCCCAATAAATGTCGCAGCCAGAGTTTCGATTTTGCCATGTCCATAATTGTGAGTGCTGTCTCTGGGTTTCTTTGCAACCCTCAAACCCACGATTACTGCAATATCAGTCATGAAGTCAGATAGAGAATGAACCGCGTCAGCAACCATTGCTGAACTGTTTCCTACAATCCCGGCTAGAAATTTAAAACCTGTCAGCAAAACATTGACAACCATTGCAACTTTTGTTACGTAGGCTGCTTTGGAATATCTGTTCTCATTCTCATCGAGGTTAAAAAGAGCCTTTTTATTTGTATCTCCAGCACCTTTCATAAATTCTCATATTATTTTAATTGTTTGAATAAATTTGAGATATTACATTTTGAAATATTTTATTCTATTATTCGTCCAGAGCATAAAACTTAGCAGTCAACAGATATAAGGCTATCTTTATTTGATAAGATTTATAAGGCTCTATTAGGTTTTTTAGAGGCTAGTTTAACTTCTTATATTGAGCAACAGTTATAATATTCGGAATATTCTTTTCCTTCCTTAACAATTTTATTGAAAAAAGCTTCCAGTAGTTTTTTAGTTAACTTTCAACAATAACGTGGGAAGATGTACTTTATTTCTTTAAGTCTCTCTCCTTTCTCTTCCTCGATTTCGTCAGGGAACTCTTTACTTTTTACGGCTTCAGCCTGTGCAATTTCAGGGTGCTGTTTTAGAAATTCTATTGAATATTGAGTAGTTTCTTTTACTGACAGTTGAAACATCTCGTCAATTTCTTTCCTGCTGAATTGCCCATGATAAAGAAGTAGCTCAGTTACTTTTTGCCGGGTGGCTTGAGGCTCATTCTCATAGTCCAGGGAGTAGTATAGCTTGCTTATGATAACTCTTAAAGTCCAAGTCCGGCTTCGTTCGTTGTCCTTTAATTCAAAAGGGCTTTTGTTCTTTATTTTTTCTATAATTTCATTCAGGTCATATTGGCTCGTACTTAACACCCCTATAGAATTTTGTTTGCAAGCAGATAAAAGCTCTTAAATCTGCAGGAAAATGATAAAATTAGTAGATAAGTAAGGTGGAAATAACGTGGCTTGGAAAATAGATAAGGAAATTATATAAGTTGAAGGAATACATAAGTTGAAAAACATATAAGTTTAAATTATGTATGCTAAACCTCGAATTTGAAAATACAAACTTAGCCTAAATATGGGTAAAAAACGCGGCATCAGGAAATTGTTATCATCATCTTTTGCTCAGTTGGGGTAACTCTCATCATCGCCGCAAAATTCAGTATATCGTTGGCCTTATTTATTGTTACTGCCTTTACTGCTCCAAAGAATTAATTTATGGGTTTATTCTCTATATCTGACCTGACAAAGGATTCGCTCCCTGTATCATACTTGACAAAATTTTATTGTTTATATTTATTTCAAAGACTTCTGAGGAAAACACTTGAGATTCGAAGCCATAGCCGTTGAAAATATTCCCCTTATACAAGCTGGGGATGACCTGCCCTCGATCATCTGTGAAAATCTCGAACTTCAGGATAGGGATATTGTTATTATTGCCTCAACTGTTGTCGCTAAAGCTGAAGGGGAAATCTTCAGGCTCGAGGATATCACTCCAGGAAAGGTGGCACTTGAAATTGCAGCCCGAAACGGAAAAGATGCAAGGTTTATCCAGGCTGTACTTTCCAGAAGTAGGGAAGTCCTTGTGGAAAAGCCATTTATGCTTGTTACAACTCTTGCAGGGCATACCTGTGTAAACGCAGGAGTTGACGACTCAAATATTGAAGACGGATTTTTGCTCTATCCTCCGGTAAATCCAGATGCCAGTGCTTCAAAGCTTGGACAGAAGCTCGAGAAGCTGAGCGGGAAAGCGTTAAGTGTCATTGTCACAGATACAAACGGGAGGGCTTTCAAAATAGGACAGACTGGCGCTGCCATAGGAGTTTACAAGATCAAACCTATAAAGCGCTGGATTGGGGAAAAAGATCTTTTTGGAAGAGTTCTTGAGATAACAGAAGAAGCAATTGCTGACGAGCTTGCGGGTGCCGCAAACCTTCTGATGGGCGAAGGCGCAGGCGGAATTCCTGTAGTCGTTATTCGCGGGCTTGATCATTATTGTAAAGAAAATGCTTCTATAAAGGAAATTTACCGGGCTGAAGAGCAGGATACTATTAAAAAAGGACTTCGATGCCTGCAAAATAAGAATTGAATTAAGAAAATAAGAATTGAATTAAGAAAATAAGAATTGAATTAAGAAAAGTTGAATTAAATAAGATAGGTTGAATTAAATGAGATAGGGCTTCATAGCTAAAATATTGATTTAAACAAATACTTGGGCTGGCTCTGTAGAAATTTTCTAATATTTATTTTAACGAAATGCGTAAACCCTTTATTTTCCGATTTTTATATTTTTAAAAATTTTGTGAGTGGAACAGATGGTTAATTCCTTTCTGAATAATCCACTTCACTTTTAAAAATGAACTTAGTATTTATTAGAACCTAACACGGTTAGATTAGGATCTGATTATTAGAACCTAACACGGTTAGATTAGGATCTGATCATAATTAGAATCATTTTGAATTTTTCTAGAGCGTGGAGTGCATGCGGTTCATTGGCAGGCATTATAATCGTATCTCCTTTCTCGAGAATACTTTTATTACCAGAAATAGTGATTTCTACTTTTCCATCTATTACCTGAACCATAGCGTCGAAAGGCGCAGTATGTTCGCTTAGACCTTCTCCTTTATCGAAAGCAAATATGGTTACAGTTCCGGTATCTTTACGGATAATCTCTTTACTTACAACAGATCCTTCCTGGTATTCAATCAAATCTTCTGCCTTAAACACTCTGGCTTTTAATCCTTCAGACATTACTCCACCTCTTGTCGCTTTTCCATGAACCCAATACAGTCTATCCAGTCACCTGACAATCTTGCTTCTATACAGACTTCTGCACAAATGAATGCAGGAGGCTGTTAAATCCCGCAGGCCCGTTTCTCGCCTGAAAATTCAGCTTTTAAGTGCTTTTAAGTAATGTAAAGGGTATATGCTCTACTTTCACACCTGCTTCTCTAAAGAATTTAAGTGAATCTTTGTCAGGATAAGGAGTTGCATATACGACTCTTATGATGTTTGAGTTGATAATCATTTTCGCGCAGAGAACACACGGCTGGTGTGTACAGTAAATAGTTGCTCCTGATATGCTAACCCCGTGGATCGCTGCCTGAATGATAGCATTTTGTTCGGAGTGTACTGCCCTACATTTTTCATGTCGAGTGCCCGAGGGAATATTCTCTAAGTTACGTATACATCCAGTGTCAAGGCAATGCTCCATACCACTAGGTGCCCCATTATACCCGGTTGAGAGAATCCGTTTATCCCGGACGATCACAGCCCCCACGTTATTTCGGAGGCAGGTAGCCCGTTTGCCTACTACGAAGGCGATTTCGAGGAAGTATTCGTCAAGGGAAGGTCTTTTCGTCATTATTTTTATGAACAGTAACTGGTATATATAGTTGTGACGTTATGAGTTATATATTTTTAAGAGTTAATTTTAAGTGCAATGAGTTAACGGTTTATAGGGAAGAATTCCTTTTCGAGGAAAAATTAATATAATGTGTGGGAATACAGAATAAAACAAATCAACTTATTTATAATATTAACTATCTTATATAATTGTAATATCCAGAACATTATTCTTCTTACCTGAACCCGAATAGCCAGCGTAAGTTCAAATTACTAAAAAATCTGATTATAAATCTGATTGTAATTGTCGCGTTCTGGGTTAAACATTCATATTTAAATCTGAATGTAAGGCGCTATTCGGATAGTTTCAATAAATTAATAGACGCAATTAATAGACGCATGCATCCGGAGTATTTAATATGTCAACAGGTTTGACCGAATTATTAGACAATTTCGTGAAAAATCACGATAATCGCCAGTTGCTGGCACTCCCCCTGGCAGTATTTGCAGTTTCTTTAATTATACTGCTGGTTTCCATTATAAATACAGGGTCGCCGCTAAACCTGGGGATGGAATTCCAAGGCGGTACCCAGATTTCGGTGGAAACAACTGATTCTCCTGCCGTGCTTAAAGAAATGTATTCTTCCTACCCTATCACGGATGCCCGGCAAGCCGGAAGCAGGGTTATCATGCAGTTTGATGTTATGGATAATGAAGAGCAGCAGAAGCTCGAAACGGATGTTACGGGCCATTATTCGAATGTGGAAATCCGACAGGTTGGGCCAATCTATGGCCGTGATCTGCAGATACAGGCTATGCAAGCCCTTTTTATTTCTTTTATAGGCATGTGCATCGTAGTATTCCTGCTCTTCCGAACCTTAATACCTTCCTTTACAGTAATGTTTTCAGCTTTTTCGGATATCGTGATTGCCGTTGCTTTCATGAAGGTTGCAGGAATAGAACTCTCCCTGGGAACGCTTGCAGCCCTGCTTATGCTTATTGGTTATTCGGTAGACAGTGATATCCTGCTCACAAATAGAGTAATTAAGCGCCGGGGCATGGTAGAAGAGAAAATTTCCCGGGCTATGCACACAGGCATTACCATGACTACCACAACCCTTGCAGCGCTTGCGGTCATGTACTTAGTCTCGACTTTCTCTTATCTGGTTATTCCCTCATTCACACAGATTACTCTGCTTTCGCAGATCTCAATCGTGCTAATTGCAGGGCTTATTGCAGACATGATGAATACCTGGCTCCTCAATACGGGAATTTTACGCTGGTATGTGACGAAGCCCGAATTCAGAGGGAGGTATAATAGATGAGCGATAAAAAAAGCCTTTTTAAAAATATAAGAGTCATTATCTTCGCCTTGATCCTGCTTGGCTCTATTGTGGCTATTCATCCAAGTTATACTCCTGGAAAAGGGATAACTACTAACCTGAACTTTGGGCTTGATCTGGAAGGCGGGTCCTGGCTCCAGATTAAATTGGAGGGGGCACTTGCCCAGATCGATGTAGACTCTGGAAAACTTATTAGTGGAATAGTCGAACCAGCGATTGGCGCCCCGATTGAAATCACGAGTAATAATCTTGATATGGGTGGCTCAACTTCTGCAGGTAAATCTATAACCTTTACTACATCTGCTCCGGTTAGTGTGTCCCAAATTGAGTCTCTGGAATTGGGCACGGTAAGCGTGGATAAGTTGAGTGATACTAAAACTCAAATAACTATCTCTGACACCAGTAAGGAAACCATGATCGTGGCCTATCTCTCAAAAGCCCTTGATGCAGAGGTAGTCGTAGTTCCTGGTGCTGAGAAAGGAATCGTTTATGAGATCAGAACTGAAGTTTCTGAACAGCAACTTGAGGCTCTTTTAGAAAAAGTTGGAGGTTCAATCCATAAGAACCAGGATGGGACTTCAACTTACAAAGAAGGGGTCAGTAGTGGGACAAGGGATCTGACAAAGGAAATTCTTAGTGATAAGCTCAACTCTCTTGGTCTAAAAGACATTCCTGTCAGGACTGTAGGAGAAGATTATATTCTCATTGATTTTGCAGGCATTGATCTGGCTACTGCCAAAGAAATAGCCGAAAAACCAGGGAAATTTGAGATCCGAATCCAGACAACAGGAAATCAGACTCAACATGTGCTTTACGGTGACTCCATAGTAAGTGTGGGAATTCCGAGTTATCATGATGGGCAGTATCATACCCCATTTACTCTCAATGAAGGAGGGGCCCGGGCACTCCAGAAAATTGCACTCGAAACCGGCGCAATTGATAATCCAGATGAGCATTACCTGAACATGTACCTGGATGAAGTCCAGATTTATGGGGCTCCCTTGAGTCCATCTGCAGCTGAAAGACTGCGAGAAACCCCGATATATTCCTGGGAAGCTTCCACAGGTACGGATGAAGCTGCCAAAGCCGAGGCTGAAGCCCTTCAGATCCACCTCAGGGCAGGAGCTCTTCCTGTCAACGTGGTGCTTGTAGGCTCAGGACATGTTGATGCAGGGCTTGGTTCTCAGTTCAAAACTGCAGCCTTGGTTACAGGCATATTATCCTTATTTGCAGTTGCAGCCGTGGTTTACTTCAGATACAGGAGGCCTGAAATTCTGGTACCTATGGTCGGGACTTCTTTCAGTGAAGTGATTATGATTCTTGGAGTTGCATCGCTTATAGGCTGGCAGCTTGATCTTGCATCTATTGCAGGTATTATTGCTGCAATAGGTACCGGGATTGATCACCTTGTAATTATTACAGATGAGGTACTTTATGAAGGCAGGCTTCCTCCATCAAAAGTTTTCGCCTCCAGGATAGGGAAAGCGTTTACTATTATCATTGGAGCGGCTGCCACAACAGTTATTGCAATGACTCCCCTGGTAGTTATGGGCTTTGGAACTCTGAAAGGTTTTGCCATTACCACTATTATTGGGGTCTTCATTGGTGTGGCTATTGCAAGGCCTGTTTACGGCGTAGTAATCAAAGAGCTTCTTCATGTCGATGAAAGAGGAAACGGAGGCATAACCGAGTAAGTATTGAGGGAAAGAAAAAAACTCTGAAATAAATTCAAAAACTAAAAACAAGGTGAATATATGCAGGATCTCTGGACTTTAAAATACAGGGCAGGTACCCTGAAGGAAATACTTGGAAATGAACACTCAGTAGCCACGCTTTCTGAGCTGGCTCAATCAGGGATTCTGCCCCATCTTGTTTTATATGGTCCTGAAAATTCCGGAAAAACGACAGCTTCTCTTGCTCTTGCAAGGCAGCTCTATGGAAATACTTGGGAAAACAATTTTGTGTACTTCAATGCTTCGGATTTTTTCGATCAGGGAAAGCGCTATCTTGTCCGAGATAAACGTTTTGTGCGTCTCTTAGGCACTGATGACCCAAAGAAAATCTATAAAAGTGTAATTAACATTTTTAAGGAAGTTATCAATGAGTATGCAGGGATGGCTTCAATTGATGCTGATTATAAGTTGATTTATATAGATAACGCCGAGTCCTTGAATTTGGATGCACAGCATGCCCTCAGGCGAATTATGGAAAAATACAATGCAACATGCAGGTTTATCCTCTCCACTACCAAACCTTCCAAACTCATTGCTCCACTTCGCTCAAGGGGCCTTCAAATTTTCTTCACATATATTCCTGATTCTGTTCTGAAAGTCCATCTTGAGAAAATCAGCCGTTCTGAAAAGCTGCAGCTTTCAGAAGATGCCTTAGATGCGATCCTTTATTCAGCAAAGGGAAATGTTGCAAAAGCAGTACAGACTCTACAACTTGTTTCCCTGCTTGCACATGGTTCGGTCATTAATGAAGAGATGGTATATGAAGCTACTTTGGGCAAGGATGAAAGTATTGGTGGTCTACTTTCTGCGGCTCTTATAGGAGATTTTTCCAGAGGGCGTAAACTTATTGATGATATGATTGTCGAAAAAGGTTTATCAGGGGTCGAAATTCTCGAAAAGCTTTCCGAAGCTCTCGTAGAGTCGGGAGAATCCGATGCAGATATTGCTCGCCTTGTTGTGAAAATTTCCGAAACCGATGCTCTCCTTAAGGATGCTGCCAATGACAGAATTCAGCTCGAGAAACTGATCTCTACTTTCTCTTGATTTTTTTCAGATCCCCGGTGCTCCCACTCTCTTTTTATCCTTTATATATCTCAAGTGTCTCACGTGCTGTTAATTCTTCTCAAATAATTTTTCTCAAATTCTATACATAGTTTATCTATACATAACTTATTTTTATGCCCTCATAAAGCTCTTCAAAATCTCCTATATATATACTCCCGTCAAACGTTCTGCGTGAATCGGAATATATATATACTAATTCTGTTTAATTACCGATTGTTACCATAAATTATATATATTTTAATTCCATACAGTTATATAGATAGGCCAGAAATTCAGAATTCTCAGGAATTAAAGGCTCTATTATATTTTAGGGAAGTACAAAACCTGAGTTTTCAGGATATCCACAGACATCCACAGTAATGTGCTGTACTTCTTGAAATGGTTTAAAGCCTGAATTCCCTGAGTAAAACCAAATTGGGCCTTTTCGAAAAATCCACAAATCCCTCCATTGCTCCCTGAATAACTCCCTCTTTTCAGGGAGGCCATTTTATGCGGTAGAACAAAATCCTAAAATTTGCTTGAAAATGGTAATTTTCTGCCTTAATTTAAAAAAACTAGTCTGCCTGAATTTGCCTTTCAGGCAGGCGTTCGATTAAACCTTTCCACCTACTTCATTAATAAGTTTTATGTATTATTGAGACTTGTATCTCAATTATTTGCGGATAAAACAGATCTATACTGAATGTTACTAAAGTTGTGAGGTAACTCAGCTTTTTACTCGAAGCAGCAAACTATGAGTAAAACCGAGCTTCCTCTGGAGTATCGATTCAGTAGTAATACTGCACTATATATAGAGTACGCAAATTCATTGTTCTGGCCGGAACTTAAAATGTTGCGTACTCGATTATAATTGCTTGTCCTACTGAATCTTTTCTTTCGTTAGTTTATCTGTAACTTTATATCTGTAACTTTATTCAAGATATTATCACTCAACCACTTTGGAAGGTGGAACGTTTCCGGTTGTTCCTTCTGTTCCTGTCAAATCAACTGGTACCGGGTCTGGATTCCATCCAAGGAAAATGCTATTATCGCTGAACAGTTCTTCCTGTTCCATTTCTCCTCTCGTGGCTTTCAGGACTATACCTGTTATTCCTCCTGTGACAAGAGAAATGACAATAACACCTACCAGGCTTATTATATTGATAAATCCAGCTGCAAATATTGCTCCAGCAACAGCACCCCATACTCCAGGAACTCCATGAAGGTTGTGTACTCCCATTACGTCAAAGACACCTGCTTTCTCACAGAGCCAGGGGTGAAGTTTTACGAAACAGGTTACAGAAATTATTCCTGCAATTAGCCCTATTCCCAATGCAGTCCAGGGGCCCACAGAAATAAGGGGGGATCCTATTGAAACCATTCCTGCAAGTAGAGCATAGGTATATACCAATGGGTTGACTTTTTTCTCAAGGGCCACGCATGTAAGGTATGCAGAAACCACTGATCCAAGTCCTGCCATATAGGTTGTAATCATTCCCCAGGTTACCTGATCTCCAGGAAGTAGTGCAGTGACAAAAGAAGGCCACAATACAAAGAGAAGCATAGAGGCAAGCCAGACAAAAGAAACACTGTGTGTAGTTGTGTTGAAAGGCTCTTCAAAGGACCTTTTTTCCTGAAGCCCGATTAATACGCCCCAGCCCCAGTATGCAGCAACCATGTGCACCAGCATAGATCCTCCGGGGTCCACAACTCCTTTAAGGTAGGTAAACATGAACCATTCGACTGCAATCCATGCAGGGGCAAACATTATTCCTGCTAGTAAATACTGCCAGGTTTTAATGGTTCCCAGGAATACTCCGATACCTATTACGACCGTGATAGCACAAAAGATGCCCATTATCATAAAGTCCTGGTTCCATGTTTGTCCAAGAACAAACTGTCTGATTGCAGAATGACTTATAAAGGACCCTGCAAGTGTCAGTAAAGTAGCTAAGCAGACTCCCCATTCAAACTTCTTTATGAAGAGCATCAGGAAGGCTACAAGCATAAGCATGAACCACACGTCCATATTTTTATTGAACTTGTGCATTTCATCTTGTAGCATACTTGTGTCCTGGGTCAAACCTTCTTCACCAGTGGGAGTGATATATGGTGAAGCAGTTGCTGGTGCTACTGTTTGAACCAAGCAAAGTAAAATAAAGAATAGAGAAATATATCTGAATACCAATTTAGGTTTCATATGGTTTTCTCCTCTGTATTTTTATATTTTGACAATTCCGAGTTTTAGGATCTTGCATCACAGATTTCGTTTTTTATTCTCACTTTCCTACTGTTTGTGTCTGTTTTCAACTCTTCCATTCATGAACATATAAGATGGGAAAGAACAGTGACTAGAACAAATAGGGTTTCCAATGTCGAAAATGTTAATGCTTTACTAATGATGCTTCCCATTCTTCGAAACTTACATTAAATCCAAGGTATTTTTTCCAAAAAAAATTGACCAGCGAGGAACTCGCTGGCTAAATACCTTAAGTACAATCTCAACAAACTTAGAATACAAGTCCGAGGTCTTCGAGCTGCTTTCTTACGCTGCTGTAGACCTGCACGTATTCATCAGTTGGGGTAATGGTTTTTACGTCGTAGCATTCCTGGAAAGTCTTTCCAGCGGGTGCATTTGCATAGTTCTTCTCATAGAGTGGTATGAGCTTCTGGAGGACGTTGTTAACCTCAGAGATTTCCATGCCTGCGGTTGCCCTTGCTACTTCTCCCATCATCCTGGCTTCCATACCGGTGGTCTTGTCGGTTACGACACCCTTTGCTGCTGCAACACCAGAGAGGATTTCCCTGCCTGATGCAGTGTCGGTAATGGACTGTGCAGAAAGCTCAAGGAGACACATCTCAGTGCATGGGCCTGCACATGGGTAGTACTGGTTACCAGAGAGGATCTGAGTAAACTCGGAGATGGTTGCACATGTCCAGCCTGCAATGGTAAGGGTTTCCCTTGTGTTGGTTGAACCCCAGCGGATGTGGACAGGGCCATCAAGGTGCCAGCTGGCGTTGCTCATGACAAAGGCGTTGATGTGGGTTGCAACGTCAACGATTGCGGTCTCTTCAACTCCACCTGCGTATCCACCAAAGATTGGCATCTGTTCATCCATGATGATATCGCTGTTTGCGTTGTAGTGTGCAATAACTGCGATTGCGTCAAGGTCGACCTTGAGTTCGTTGAGCTGGGAGACTTCGTGGCTGTCAGAGGAGATCTGGCCGCCGTAACAGTCAGAGGCGATATTTCCCTGAGCGGACAGGGAAGTCTCTGGGCCCTATATGGCCATTCCTGGGCGACCTGCCATTGCAGCTGCCTGTTTGATAAGACGGGTTTCGGTCTTTGCTGCAAGGATTTCGTAGGGGCTGCCTGGAATTGGTGGTTTTCCGCGGACTGAGGTCATGACACCGTCAACAATTGTGTCGACTTCCTTTTCAAGGGCGTAGCTCAGGTGGACAGGTATGAAAACTTCTTCAGAAATTGGAGATCCAGTAGGGCCACCCTGAATGATTGGCTTCTTCTTGTCTCCAACGGTTCTCCTCGTGAAGTTAACTGCGTCCCTGCCGGTACCGAGGGTGAACTCTTGCCTGATGTTGTTGAGAGCATCCCAGATTTCTTCTTCGGTATACTTTACGACCCTGCTGGTGTCGGTACAGTAGATACCGCACTCAAGGAGCATGTCAAAGCCGGCCTTGAAGAGATTTTCCATCATGTCTTTGTCGGTTGGAACAATCTCATCCTTGAAGTCAAGCCCGTACTTCTGCTTGAGTTCCATTGCCTTCATCGGGATCCTCATGAGGTCCCATTCATCCTGGGTACACTTTTCTCCTACTTTTGCCCTGTCATAGAAGTCATAACTGTCAAATGATTTCTTAAATGTCATTATTTCTAGCCTCCCAGGATTTATTTCATAATCTCAAGTGCTACTTTTACAGCTTCGGCAGCGTTTTCTGCAGTTGCGTCTGCTCCGATCTCATCGATCCATTTCTGGGATACAGGGGCTCCTCCGAACATGCACTTTACGCTGTCTCTCAGGCCTTCTTCTCTGAGCATGTCCATGAGGTCCTTCTGGCCGAGCATAGAGGTGGTCATGAGGGCGGAACCTACAAGGATAACTTTTTCGCCTTTGTGCTTTGCAGCTTCCTCTACAACGGTTTCATTAAGAACGTCAACTCCAAGGGAAAGGATTTCAAATCCGTTTGCTCCGAGCATTGTGGAAACGAGACGGTTTCCGATGTCGTGGATGTCTCCTTCTGCAACGAAGGTAATTGCAAGTCCTGTTTCTTCTCCTTCCTTCTTGTTCTTTTCAAGTTCAGGAGTAAGGACTTCCATTGCGTTGCTCATTGCTTTTCCGGACATCATAATCTGGGGCAGGAAAATCTCGGCGGCTTCGAACTTGTCACCTACAATCTTCATTCCAACGGAAAGACCGTTTGCAATAATATCAAGAGGTGGAATTCCTGCAGCCAGTGCCTCCTTACATAAATCTGCAATGCCTGCAATGTTCTGATTTACGATCGCGTCGCGTAACTTGTCAAACATTTCTTGGTTTGCCATTTTTTAAACCTCCACTGAAACTAGCTGTTCTATGCGGTATTGTTGGGGTACTAATGCTAATGGAGCTGGACAACCAACTTCTCGCAAAAGTTTAATTTTCTATTATAAGCCCAAGCTTCGCTAACTGAAAATAAGCATTAGCACGGGGTCCTTATTCATAGCCAAATCCCTACTGCCTTATTTCAGCCATAGGCATGAGGGAATACCTTTGTGAAAGTTTTGATTGCCTATATGCAAAGCTATTCACTGTATTTGCCATTTCTCGCCTGAATATAATTCAGGCTCTTCGTGAATAGTTTCATTTCTCCTAACATTATTACATGGGAATTTTATTGCTGGAGACTGCAAATTTGTTTATTTCCCAGTCGAATTAGCGACTCATATCCCAAATTTTCCCAACAGTATGTACCTGCTGGAACTGCTCGAAATTGTTCTGAATATTTTCAGATCCAATTTCTAAGATAGAGATTGAAAATTATACTATATAAATGAATAGTATATTTGATCATTAATATTCTCAGAATAAGTTTTAAATAACATTTTTTTGCAATGTTGTACCAATAATCTAGATTTTGTAACCTTTTTTTCCCTTTAAGTCTCAAACTGGAACATTAAACCAAAAGATATAAATATTAGAGTTTTTTGGCCTTTTGAATTTAATCCAATATCAAGACTCTCTTACTCCAAATTTGGGGTACAAAAATGTCTTCTAACAGAAACATATTAATAAGGGATCAATTTGTGAACTGGAGCAGATGTGTTTTAGATTAGAAAAAGCCCAATTAATATAAATAACCAAAGCTTTGGTTATTTACATCAATCTTGTAAAAAATAGAGCCGGCTCAATGCCGGCATTTCGATTTTCTTTTTGTCTAGTAATTTAATGTATATTCAGTACTTGTGGTTGATGGCGCACTCGACCATCTTCCTGAGGTTGGCGGTAGGGGTCATACTGACAATTCCACAGCCAACAGTGAGCAGTCCGACACCTGCGTCGAGTACCTTCTTTGAGGCTTCTGCGACCTCCTCAGGAGTTCCGTTCCAGAGTACGGCTACAGGGTCAATGTTTCCAACAATGATGGCGTTTTCTACGTTACCGGTTGCGGTTTTGATGTCTACTCTCTGGTCTACACTGATCGCGTTTACACCAGCCTTGTCCATAATTGAGAGGCCGTTGGTAGTGTTTCCGCAAATGTGGAGAACTGTAGACACATCAAGTTCTTTCATCGCATCAGCTATCTTTTTATGATAGGGCAGGGCATACTTCTCATAGAACTCTCCACCGATGAGCTCATAGCTTGCGGTTGGGTCAATAATGGCTATGGTATCTGCACCGTTTTCAACCATAGCTTTTGCATATTCTACGTTGAAGTCTGCGCAGAAGTCCAGAAGTGCGGGGACAATCTCTTCTCCTGTGAACAGACTTCCAAACCAGGCGTCTCCGTTAATGTGCTGGGCAAGAGAGAAGGGACCAATCATGGAGCCTATTATGGGGAGTTCTTTTCCATATTTTTCGGAAAGGATCTTGACGGCTTCAAGGATTATTGCAATTCTGCCCTCTTTTAGGCTGTAACCCTTTAATTTTTCAAGATCTTCCATGTTCTTTACCACGTGCTTAATAACAGAGGGCTGCTGCTTCAGGTCGCCAGCCTTTATTCCGCAGCCAAAGTGTTCGGCTTCAGCTGTAATATCGAAGGGAACTCTGACAGCCTCAAAGCCTGCTTCAGTGTGTCCTGCTTCTGCAAGAGTTGCCATCTTCTCTGCATCGGCATGAGCTTCTGGCCAGTAGGCTCCGCAAGCTTCCATCTGTTCAACAGTTGCAGTCTGAGTGAAACAGACAGCTGGCATCCTGTCAATCTGCTGTTTCCTTAATGCACGGTATAATCTTTCTTTTGGGGTATATTCTGTCATCTATAATCCCTCTCTAAGTTATATAGACGGAACTAATTTCAAAAATTCATACTATAAATACATATGTATTATTGCTCTTTAATTAAAGAAACTATTATATAAGGTTATCAATCGAATTGCCAAGTTGAGCTGGAAATCTCTTCAAATCAAGTATACTTGTTTTATTTGCCCCCGGTGGCGAAATGTTTAAATTAGTTGGGAGATTTGCGGCTTTAATCATTGCTTTCTTGAGTTATGAATAAAATACCTAAAGAGCTTCGACAAGTATATCTAGTCTAGATTGATCCTGTTTTTATGTGGTTTTTGTAATTTTTTTTGTTTAAACTGACGAATAGGAGTTTTTCGTTTAAACTGATGAACAGGCACAGGTAATTCGCTACAAACTCAAGTAATTAAGGCTATTAAAGAAAGGGATCTATATGAGCCAACATCCGCGATGGTACTATAATGAGTTTAAACAAACTGGGATAGATTATACAGACCTTAAAGAAGTACAGGCTTATGATTTATGTATGCAGAAGCTGAGAGATATTGAAAATGAGGCTAACAGTATTCGAAAGCTTCTGAATATCAAGAACACAGACTCTGTTCTTGAAATTGGAACAGGAACAGGGGAGTTGGCACTCAAACTCTCAGCACACTGTAGGAAAGTTGTAGCTATCGACGTCTCGAAAACTATGATAAACTTTGCAAAAGTGAAGGCTGAAAATCAGAATGAAGCAAAAATACAATTTCATAATGCTGGATTTTTAACATATGATAACTGCGATGAGCCATTTGATGCTGTTGTCACTCAGCTTGCTTTACACCACCTTCCAGACTACTGGAAAATGATGGCTCTGAGAAGAGTGTACAGTATGTTAAGGGAAGATGGAAAATTCTATTTACGCGATGTTGTATTCCCTTCGATGATCCAGGATTATGATAGCTATTTTGATGAAATTATAACTCAACTGAAGAAATCTGTAGGGAACGAAATTGCTAAAGAAACTGAAACCCACATAAGAGAAGAATTTTCAACACTGAATTGGATTATGGAAGGCCTCCTTAAAAGTGTGGGATTTCATATTGAGTCTGTTAAATCTGATGGGTTTATGGCTTGTTACCTCTGTAAAAAATGATGTATTTGAAGAATAACAGAGTTGTAGAATAACAGAGTTGTAGAATAACAGAGTTGTAGAATAACAGTAATTTGATATCTAGTTATTAGTAATAGTTTATATAATTAATAAGTTCTAAATTTATTATGTCTTTTCCCTATTGCTGTCGAGTTAGTAATCCGGATTAGTAATTACACTAGAAAATTACAATCAACATATCTCATCTCTTAATGAGGCAGTTTATGATATCTGACGCCTCAAAACAATGTACACTTCCGGAGGATTTCTGAAAAATGTATGGAATAGCACTTGATCTAGGTACTAGCGGTTTTAGAGCTCAACTTATTGATCTTGAAACGAAGGAAACCTTAAAGACGGTCATAACAATGGGTCATCCCCTTCCTGGAGGAAATGTTATGGACCATCTGGATTTTGCAATCACAACAGGCGAGGACGTGGCTAACGCGGTAATCGTCGAAACCGTTAGGAGGATGTTCCAGCGGTTCGATGCCGATCTTTCTAAAGTGGAAAGGCTGGCAGTCTGTGGGAACCCTATTCAACTGTCCCTTTTCCAGAATATGGAAATAAGAGATCTTGCCTATGCAGGAGAGAATAAGCAGAAATTGCTAGGAGTCCAGAATGTAAAAAGAGATGCTCGTGTGTTTCCTGCTTCGGAAATTTTCGGGGAAAATGATCTGCCCAACTGTGAAATCACTGTTCCCCCTGCAATCAAACACGAGATCGGAGCCGATGCCCTAGCTATGATGCTTGAAACCGATTTCCTTACTCAGCCCGAAATTTCACTTGTCACAGATTATGGGACAAATGCCGAGATGGCTCTAAAAGTCGGGGATAAAATTATTACGGCAAGCGCGGCAGCAGGACCTGCAATTGAAGGACAGGGCATAAGTTCAGGCATGCTCGCAAGTCCTGGCGCGATTTGTGATGTAAAACCTGAAGGAGAATATTGGAGAATAATTGTTCTTGATAGGGAGATGGAAAAACAGAATGCTTATCTTATCAATCCAGTTACAGGAGAGATAAAGGAGTCCTACGGTTACGAGGCCGCCGGAATCACTGGAACAGGAGTTATCTCGGCTTTTGCTCTTGCACTGAGAAGCAAGCTTATTAAAAAGTTTCCTAAACTTCCTAACGGCAAGCTAATTCTAGGGCCTGATATTGAGATCACTGAGAAGGATGTAGAAGAGGCTGGAAAAGCTATTGGGGCGATTCGAGCTGCCCATATGGCCCTTATCATTGAATCCGGGATTAAGTACGAAGACCTGGAATATGCGTATATGTCAGGCGCCTCTGGAGCTTATGTTGACGCTGAAGATGCTCGCAGGCTCGGAGCCGCACCGGGATATGCAAAAAAGATTGTTCAGTTTGGGAACACCTCACTTGCCCTTGCTCGGGAACTTGTGATGGACAAGTCTAGGCTGGATGATGTAATCAAGATTGCAAAAAAAATTACTGCCAATCACCTTATGATGGCGACCAGCGAGACCTTTAACAATTTCTACCTTTGCGAACTTTCCTACTGGACTCAAGGCATGCCACTTGAGATGTACGATCAGATGCTTGAACTCTACGGTTTGCCTCCTCTCCCAAAAACTCTCGAGCATGTAAGTATCGAAAAACGAGTCAGTAAAGATATAGAACATGTAGGACCTGGCGGGCTTTCCATTCTCAAAGAAATAGGTATAATTCTCGAGGTCCCGGTAGAAAAGTGCATTGCGTGCAAAAAATGCATAAAAGAATGCCCTGAAGATGCTCTTGAAATCGTAGAAATAGACGGCCACAGAGTTGCAAAATACGATAGCCAGAAATGCCTTGGAACAAGTTGCCGCCGCTGTGTCAGCATTTGCCCCGAAAGCGCAATCGATATAACAAAACTCAAAATCACAGCAAAATAACCTCAAGTGGGAATTAAATTCCCACCTGCTTTCTTACTTTTTACCTTTTTTCTCAGGCGCCTCAGAGGACAGAGTACAGCATTGATGCCGTTCCTATTCCCAGAGGTTCTGTTACAAGTTGCACATTGTATTTCTTTTGAAGCTCTTCAGAGATTGCACAGGGGATTCCTGGGGTTGAAAGCACACAGTTCTCGGAAAGTACGGCTTCAGGAATTGTATTTGCACATGGGGTTGCCTCGAAAATAATGGAGAACTTTTTTGGGGTTTCAAGGTCAAAAGGAGTAATCCCAAGATTTGAAACCGTTCTCTTGAGGAGGGTTTCGTCAGCATCATACCCGTAAACCCTGAAGCTTTTGTGCACAAAGTGAGCTGCTCCGGGAAAACCTACCTTTCCGAGGCCCACAACAAGTACGTCCCTTGAGGCGGCTTTCAGGTGCCTAGAAGCGATTTCAGCATAGATCATGCCTGTGCAGGGCTGGTTATTGGCGATTTTTCCATTGTTGAGGTTATGCGCAAGAAAGGTGTGGTCGTCTGCCATAAGGATTATTTCAGCTCCATTCCGCACAGCTTCGTAATAGCCGCTAACGTCCGGCATATCTGTAACAAAACTATCAAATCCGAAATACTGTGTAATTGCATGCAGAGATGCCGAGAAGTTTCCTATTATCCCGTTTCCTGAAGTTACAGGCACGATACCTACTTTTTCAGAACTCTGCGAAGTGCCGTAGAGAGCTTTGCAGATACCTTTTATATCAAGCCCTGTTACTCTCCGGACGGCTGAATCGGCTTCTTGAAGCTGCTTATTAATATTTTTCAAATCATCTGGGGTTAAGAGTGCCATTTTTTCCATTTCCTGTTTCTTTATTACTTTACACAACTGCTCCGAAACGGTCCTTGAGGACCGAAAGACCTTTGCGTTTCTTTGCCTCGGCTTCTTCTCTGTCCTTGCCCCAGAAAATCAGGGTGAATACTGGATTCTCTCCTTTACAAAATAAAATCTCAATGCCGGGTTCTTCATAGAATTTCCCATAGTCGTTGCCCATGGAAAGTACCTGCTCTCCCACTGGAACAAGAACCCCGTTTTCTCTGAGCATGCGGTGCTCGTAAATGCAGTATCCATTTTCAGGAAAAATCTTGATTTCCTCAATACCGTCAGTAAAGGCACGGAAAAGAAGTTCTATCAGGTTGATCCCTGAAGAAAAGTAAACGGCTGTCGGAGTCTGGCTTGGAAAACGGGCATCGATTTCGATTACCCTGAGCCCTTTTGGACCGGAGATTGCTTCTACATCCATAATCCCTTTTAAGGGCAAATTTGCCGCTAGAGCCTGGGATATCTGCCTGAAGGAAGGGTCAGGAGGAAGCGGGGTTACCATGTGGCAGTCATAGGCATCGTCTATATGGATCAGGGTCTCTTTTACCACGGCAAAATGACTTCCGTCCCCCACAACTTCGAGAGAGACGACATTCCCTTCCACGTATTCTTCAACCAGCAGGCCAGGCTCAAGGGCTTCAAGCTCTTTTTTGTCATAAATTATCCTGGTTCCTATACTGCTGCTTTCACAGGGAGGTTTTACAAAATAAGGTGGTTCAGAGGGATTATCCAACGGAGTCGGGACTCCTATGGATTTAAAATAATCTTTTGAGCTTTTCTTGTCCCTGCTAATCAAGTAAGCTTCAAAATCAAAAAGTATCGGGCAGGAGATTTTTTCTTTTATTGAACTCAGAAATTCAATACAAGCGAGGTTTTCGTTTACAGGAAGTAAAGCGTCAGCGCTTCTTGAGAGTTCGAGAAGTTTTTCAGGTTCCTTTATTATATCAAAACAGTGAAATTCATCTGCGTAATTCCGGGCCAGAGCTTGTGGATCCTTATCTATCAGAACAACTTTTATTCCAGCTTTTTTAGATAGATAGGCAGCTTCGAAGCCCTGGAGTTTTCCGCCCACAAGACAGATTGTTTTCAAGCTAGCACCCCAGAATTGCCTCAAACTCATCCTGCTGGGCAGGCTCCATACCCATAGCTTCAAGTCTTCTAATCACGCTTTTTATGTCCCTATCCCGTTCTTCAAGGTCGCGGTCATAGTTTGCAACGCCTTCTAATCGGGAATCGGAGGGGAGAATCGAAGTAACAATGTTTGCCCCTGCATTTAAGCGGTGAACCATGCCGTCAATACCTTCGAGGTCAAGGGAAGCAGGAATGAGGCATTTAGGGAAAAGCAACCTGAGAACTGATATAATTTTTAGTTCCGAAAGATTTGATTTGTCACTGAAACCTTCAAGCGGAGTTCCTTCCTGAGGCAGGAAGGTCATAACTCTAACCATATCAGGATCATTTGTACTCATTCCCCTTAAGGACAGGATTGTAGATTCGATATCGTTTCCAACGCCTGTGAGGATTCCGTCTTCTACGCAGTAGCCCTGTTCTTTAGCAAAAAGGCGCGCATTGACACGTCCATCGAATGACTGTCCAACTCTGAGTTTCTGGTAAAGTTCAGTGTCATAAGTTTCCTGATAAAGGGCCAGGAAATTTGCTCCTTTTTCCCTGGCTTTGAGAAGAGTAGTATTATCCATCACACCTGGAGAAATCATTATGGGAAGCCCAAGTTCCTCTTTTACTATCTGGACAAGCTCAACGAATCGATCAGGGTCTTCATAGTAATAGGGATCTTCTCCCATGGTCAGGTCAATCATATGAAAACCTGCTCCTCTCAGGGCTTTGCAAGTTTCTCTTATTTCTTCTCTGGTCAGTCGATAGCGATTGATCTCGTTTTTACAGTTATAATAACAAAAAGAGCATTGGTTTTTACAGTAAGTGGAGAAATAGATGAAACAATTAAGAAATACCCTGTTGCCGAAATAATAATTTCTTACTTTTCGCGCAGCGGAATAGAGTCTTTCCAGGTCTTCTTCGGATTCAAGGGAAAGAAGAAATCTCAGGTCATCGTCAGACAATTGATAACCTTCAATGATTTTTTCCCCTAACATGTCAAATTCGTCAAGTGTCACTTTTCGGATCAAAAATTTCACCCTCTCATAAATCTCCTGATATTTACTCCGACTCTATTAGAGCCGAATTGCCATTTCGATCTTTTTATTTCGCCTTTTTTGCCATTTTGAGTTTTACCATCCAGTTTTCGCCGTCCTAGATTGCCATTCAAGTTTATTGTTTAGAGATGCCGTTTATAACTGTTATTTTATCGTTTAGAGCTGCCATTTATGACTACCATTTATGACTGCTATTCAAGATTGCTGTTCTAACATCTAATCTATTTTTAGTACTCGGGTTAGTTTAAACTAATTTCCAGTTATAGGTTGGTAGAAATCCCATTATAGTAAGATTCAGATCTTGCTGCCCTCTTAATGTTTTTAAAGCCATGCATAACCTTAAGCAGGCGCTCAAGCCCGAAACCTGCACCAATCCAGGGTTTGTCAATGCCCCATTCCCGATCAAGAGGAACTGGCCCGACAACTGCCGAAGAAAGCTCTAGGTTTCCGTGCATTACATCAAGGGTATCCCCATAGACCATACAGGAATCTCCTATGATTTCAAAGTCGATTTCCAAGTAGTCCAGGAATTCCTTGATCAGGGCTTCCAAATTTTCCCGGGTACAACCTGAACCCATCTGACAGAAATTCAGCATGGTGAATTCTTCAAGATGCTCTTTGCCGTCAGATTCTTTCCGGTAGCAGGGTCCGATTTCAAAAATCTTTATCGGATCAGGCAGAATCCTATCGAATTTTCGCAGGTAGTTGTAAAGATTTGGGGCAAGCATTGGCCTCAAGCAGAAGTTTTTATCTACTCTGAAGACCTGCTTTGAAAGTTCATTATCATTGTCAATGCCCATTCTCTCAACATATTCTGCCGGAATAAGGATAGGAGACTTGATCTCCAGAAAACCCCGGTCCACGAAAAATTTCGTAATGTCACGTTCGAGTTTTCCAAGGTAGTTTTCTCTCTCATCGGCATAGATCTGCTGCAAATCGCCTTTTCTTCTTGCCAGCAGTTCAGATTCAAGTTCCTTGAAAGTCATTGCTGCCGTATTCAGAGAAATTTTATCTTCCGGACTTAGGAGAGCTTCAACCCTATCAAGCTGGCTCCGTGTAAGTGCAGGAGCAGGTGCTGACGCAGGAACAGAAGAATCTGAATCTGATTTTACAGATGTGGGTACAGATCCGGACGCGTTCGCTGATGCCTGTGCAGACATAAAATATTCCAGAGGTTTTGGAGCCCTTGCGACTGATTTCGGCATGGCTTTTTTAACCTTCGGAGCAGAAACTACCTTAACTTTTACACTGGTTTTGCTTTCGGTTGATTTTGTGAGAAACTTAGCAATATCCTCGTCCGAAACCTTACAATGCTTGCAGGTTTTCCTGTACTTGTGACGCCTTAATGCTCTGGCTGTTCTACAGCTCCTGGAATTGTTTACAATAAGATGGTCTCCACACGCCATTTCAATGTATATTTTCCTTCTTGAGACCTCATGATGCTTGATTTTATGGAGCGTACCAGTCCTGGACATCCAGAGCCCGGTCGCAGATATTAGAACATTTAATGGTTTTTTGTCCATAATGTCACCTCCTGGTGAATTAAATGCCCGGGTTATCTCCAAGAAATAGTATTTCAGAATCCTGGCTTACTGAATATAAGCACGGAATCAGCAATTTGCTGACAGCTACCCGGAAAATAAAAGTGATCCCAAATAGTAGAAATAATTTATATATTCTGGACGAATATTTCCAGTTTTATAAAAATTTCGGTGGAATGTTATGTATTGTCATTCCGGGATTCAGAAATATGGCGGAAACCCCGGGAATCTAACCCGGCTGAACGGATTTAGAGTCCATTCGATCTACATGATCAGGTTTCCTCCTAGGCAAAATAGATATGACAAAGCGTTTTGCTTCCTATGTGGTTATCTTAATTAGTAAGATAGAATAATATTGTGTAATATATATATGTTTGTTGGTAAAACTCTAAGAAAGTTAAATTGTTATTTATCTCTATTGGAAAATTGTTTTCTGATGCGCTAGTAACGGCGTGATCACAACCGCAAACTTTTTCAAAAAAAGTTTGATCAAAAACGCAAACCTTTTGAAAAAAGGTTTGATCGAAAACAGTGTAATGGTTGGGTTTGAAAGCCTTATCCCCAAACCCTATCCGGCGTGATCAACCGGCGCAACGGTTGTGGCCCAACGGTTGTGAGTCAACGCTTGAAGGAATTTAGGTGTATAACACCTAACTTCTGAGGAGATTTTTAATGTCCCTTATGAGTATTATTTCGTGCAAGATAATGCAGGATGAGATCATCTGGATTCTTGAGAATGACTTTTCTATTGATGAGATTCTTGTAGTTGAAAACGAGAATGTCCGGGAATTCGTAGAAAAACTGGATAAAGTAAACCTTCGGTATAAACTGCTCTCTCTAGAAAATATTTCCTCGCTTCCTGAAATGGGAAGCGAATGTAAGAAATATACGGTTCTGATCCATCTAATGGAACTGGGCCTTCATAGAAGTCCTAAAGAGTTGAAAATTAAGGTATATGAGATAATAGGCACGCTTGCTCCTTTTTCTTCTGGGATTTTGCTCTTTTACGGCTTATGCGGAAATGTACTTGGAGATGTTGAAAATGATTTTGGGACCAAATTTCTTTCCTGCCAGGTTCGTATTCTTAAAGACAAAGATCAAAGGATTGTGGATGACTGCATAGGAGCGACTGTAGGAGGAGTCAAGAATTATCTAAGGATGCTCAAAAGCGTTAGTGATGCCGGCACATACCTCTTTACTCCCATGTATAGTAAGGGCTGGAGGGAATTAATTCAACTGGATAAGCTGAATAGCGACCCAGTCAAAGCCTTGAAATTAATGAAAAAGACCCATGAAATGATCGGTTACAAAAGGGTTGCAAAAATTAATACCGGGCTTGAATATACTGAAAATTTCGATGATTCTGTTCGGGAATTTGCAGAGTTGTTCGATTTCGAAATTCTGGAATTTGACAATGGCAACCAGGAAATTTTTGAAGATTGTTATAACGAACTCAAAGTGGAAATCGAGGATAAATAAAAAAGGCGAGGACAAGTAAGAAGGTTGAAAGATTTCTGTGTTTACAAGTGAGCAGCTAGCCTTTTACAAACCGACAGTTAGTCTATGTTTGCAATTAATTGCCTGTTAAATATTTGAAGACGAATTTGGATAGCTTGAAAGTGATTTGTATATCCTCTCAAAAGACAAATTTCTCCTCTCAAGACTTTCTATAAAGCCCGATAGTGCTCAGGGTCAGGGCAGTAGCGTTTATATCATCGTTTTCATTCCCCCAGGCTCCGCTTTCGTGAACATTTTCAAGGAGCCAGTGGATTGAAGCTTCAAGTTCTTCTTTAAAACCTGCAAGAAGTAGAGCTTGAATTACCAGGTTGCTTGTAGAAATATGCTTCCAGCCTCCGTCCTGTCCTCTTTTTGAAAGAATCCATTCGGCTTTTTCCCGAATAAAAGTCTCAAAGGTTTTGGTTTTTGCCAGATTGTCCTGTTTTTTAAGAGCTGTAATGATAAGGGAGGTGGTGCCAACCTGTTCCCAGGCAGGGCAATAGTGTTTGTATAACCAGTTGCACCCGTTTTTGTCCTGAGTCTCCATATCTGCTAGTGCTGCAAGGGCGTAGGCTGTATCATAAACATCCCTATTCCAGGAGTTATTACTTTTTCTGACAAGCAGCCATCTTTCTGAGGCAGTAAATACAATTCCTTCCGTTGAAAGAGCTGTGCAAGCCCTGGCAGTATCCCTGATTGAGGAGTTCCAGGAACCATTCTTTTCCTGTTTAAGGATCAGCTGGGTTATATAAGGGTTCGGGAGCGCCCAATGAGCGTGTGCAGACAGGGTACTTGAAAGTTCCTTTACAGACTGAATTTGCTGAGCAGAGAGCCATTGAAAACTTTTTTCCACAATATCGAATTCCAGATTTCTTGACATTTCACTGTGATTTCTCTGATTCCACATATTAAAACCTGACCTAACACCTTACTGAAAGGTTTATTCTTTTTGTAGCTGTTTTCCGAAAATTAGGCTTTTCCGAGATTGGATTCGGGCGGTGATTCGGGTTGTAAAGCAGCAACTTTGCCGAGGTGGAACTGGGCGGCAAATAATTATAATAATTCGGATGATAATTGAAAAACAAATAGGAAAACTATGATATATTAATGGGAATGACTGCCGAAGCATCAAATGGTATTAATGCTGTATATTGACTGGAGAAAAGTAGTATGGAGATAGAGTCTAAATTTCTGGTAGTGGAAAAAACGGATTTTCAGGCCCTTGAAAACCTTTCCAGGCTTGCTTCATATACTCTTTCTGAGGCAAAAATCCAGTTAAATGAGGATATTTTCTTTGATACTGAGAACCGAGCTATTATGGCTTCAGGCTACTACTTGCGGGACAGGAAAGCGTATGGGGAAGACGGGAGCTGGGTAACCATTAAAAGTCTGGGAGGTTTCGAAGATGGAACTCACAGACGAGAAGAATACGTAAGTTTTCTGCCCGAGGGGGTCTCTGTACTTGAATGTCCTGATTTCCGTATCAGAAACATGCTTTTTGAATTTACGGCAGGGCTTGATCTTTTTCCACTTCTGTCCCTCAAACAGAAAAGGATTATTCGTCAGGTAAAAAAAGGAAAAAAGCTTGTAGCTGAAATTTATCTGGATCGGGTAATCCTGGAAAACGAAGGCAGAGAAAAACAATATAATGAGTTTGAGGTTGAGCTTAAAAGCGAAGGAAGCTCTGAAGATCTGGAAATTATTCGGAGTTTCCTGCTCAAACATTATAACCTGGCTGAAAGCCCTTTTTCCAAGTTCGAAAGAGCTTTTCTTTTCATGGAAAAACTTCCTGAGAAAACTTTTCTTAGCCTGAGAGAAAGAGCATTCTGCGCACAATTTGCAGGCCAGAAAAATGTGTATGGAAAGCAGGCTCAAATTTTAATAGGACTTGATAAAGGACAGACCTGTAAAGAATTAAGTTTGCTTCTGAAAATCCCTGAACCTGAAATAAAAGTCCTGCGCTCAAAATTTAAAGAAAAGAGGCTTTCTATTTTTCCTTTTACAACGTATAAAGAAAAAGAGCCTGAATTTTATCTTCAGTCCGGATTAGATTTTATTTTGAAAGAAACAGATTTTGTTTTGAAAAAAGGAATAAAGGCAATAGAATTTAAACAATGGGATCCGGAAAGTCTGCTTGAATATTATGGGGTAAATAAAAACAGGGCTGAAAATAGCAGGGAATATGCTCTCAAGCTTTTTGATGGAATGTTTATAAACCATGGTCTAGGGCAGGAAGAGAGAAAACTCCTTGGACTTGCTGCCTTCCTGAAGAACTCAGGAAGTTCAATTTTTCCTGAAGAAAGAGCTCATATTAGCAGGGAAATTCTTCTGACGCACTCAATAAAGGGACTCAAGCTTCATGAAATTTTAATGCTCGCCCTGATAGCCGAACTTCAGGATCCAGATATAATAGAAAAGCGTTTAATCTCAACTTTTAAAGGTTTCCATACAGGGTTGCCTCCCGAGTTCCAGAATAAAGCCCTTATGCTTGCAGCCATCATATCGATTGCAGACCTTTTCGAATCATCCCAAACCCAGTTAGGAAAGACAAGGCAGCTTAAAGATACTCTGGAAATAGAAATAATAGGAACCGTAACTGAAAAAACTGCAAAAAAGTTTGAGGCTAAAAGTAAACTCTGGAAATTGCTCTCTGGAAGCAAACTCCTGTTTTCTCAGGCAGCTGAAGAAGAATCCAGAACAAAGGATGAAGAGTCCAGAATAAAGGTTGAGGAAATAAAGAAACAAGCCGGGAAGGAGGAAAAGCCAGAGAAGAAGCAAGCTAAAAAAAAGGAAAAATCAGAAAAGAAGCAAGTTAAAAAGGAGAAAAAACCAGAAAAGAAAAATTGCAGGCTGCATGGAGAAATAGCTGTCAAACCTACTGACTCTATGGCTGGAGTTGCCTGCAGGATACTTTCTTATCAATTTTCCTGTATGATCTCCCATGAAAAAGGGACCATAAAAGGAGAGAAAATCGAAGAATTACACGAAATGCGGGTCGCAGTCCGAAAAATGAGGGCGGCAACAAAAGTTTTTGAGCCTTATCTTGATTTCAAGCAGCTTGAGCCTTATCTCAAAGAGTTAAGGAAAACACTTGGTTCACTTGGAGAAGTCAGGGATCTTGACGTTTTCCGGGAAAAAGCGGAAGAATATCTGAAAACCCTGCCCTCAGGGCATGAGCACGATCTGGACTCGCTTTTTGCAGTGCTCACTGAAGAGCAAGAAAAAGCCAGAAAAGATATGCTTGATTATCTGGATAGTGAAAAATATCAAGCTTTCAAAAGAGAGTTTTCGAGCGTACTTGCCTCTCCCGAAATCCTGATGCTTCCTGTAACTAATAGAAAATATGAGGCTTTACCTCACAGGGTTAGAGAAATTCTTCCTTCAGTCCTTTACGCACGGTTCGCAGACATCAATGCTTATTCCGAATGGGTAGAGGGACCTTATCTTCCTGTTGAACGACTGCACAGGCTCAGGATCGCAGCCAAGGGAATGCGTTATACTCTTGAATTCTTTGAGAGCGTACTTGGAGAAGACGCAAAATCTCTGATCAAAGAACTAAAGACCTTCCAGGACCAGCTTGGAAACCTGCACGATACAGTAATTGCAGTTGACCTGCTGGGATCCTATCTGAGAACCGGGGAATGGGGTTCTGTCGAAAATGAGAAAGTTTCCGGAAAAATGAAGTTTTCCGAAGGTGCAGAAGGAATAAGGGCATATCTTGCATATAGGGAAGAAGAGCTTCAAATGTTGCTTAATGCCTTTCCCGATGCCTGGGAAAAGATAAAGGACGAGAGCTTCAGGAAAAGGATTGAAAGAGCAATTCAAAACTTGTATTGATACAATTAAAAATCTATATCAATGCAATAAAAACTGTACAATCGCCTTTCTCATAATACTTTTTGAATAATCCCATCGAGTGCATTTCTTTAAAGGTCTTCTAATTTAACTTTTGGAGGATATCTCAAATCCTGGGGTTCCTTTAAGCTCAGTATTTTCTTCACGGACCAAGGGAACTCCGGGATCCTGTTTTATAATAACTTTGGATTGGAGACTGTATCCAAACATTTTCTTGAAGTATTTTTTCTGTTTTTCTATTTCCCAGATTTCGAGCTGGCACTCCTGCTGAGCATGTATTTCAAGCACAAGGCTGTCGGTAGAAGCAATATAAAATCGAACATGGGAAATAATTCCATTATGAGAACGATCCAGGTCTTCGGCAATGCGGAGCAGAGCAGTCAGTACTCTTATGCTTTTTACTACATCCTTGTTAAGCCCGACAAGATTAGGGTGCTTCTTCTTAGGTGTGCTTTTCCTGTGGAAATAGACAAGGTTCGCTATGATTTCGATTTCTTCAGGCAGAAATCCCGGAAGGTTGCTGTCCAGTATGAGGTGATAGGCGTAGGACTGATGGGTATCATATGATAGAAAAATTCCTATGTCATGCAGGGTTGAACCGTATTCGAGCAGTTCCCTTTCCCCTTTCCTGAACTCATAGATTCCAAGCGCCTGAATGCTGTCAAAGAGTTCAAGGGCAAGCCTGGTAACCGTATAGGCATGTTCTTCGTCAAAATTACAGGTAAGCCCAAGCTGCATAATACTGCGTTTCCTTACCGACATCTGTGTAATCATGTAGGAGAATTCGCTCTTTGAAATATAGTCTACAAGTAGACCTTCTCTAAGCCCTCGTTTACTTATCTTGATCTCGGAAAGCCCCAAGTCTTCCATAAAGGTTTCAATAATTGCAGCCCCTGAGATAATAATGTCTGCTCTTTGCGTGTTGATTCCTGGGAACTTGCGCCGCTCTTCAAGGGGTATGGCGCACATTGCCCTGACTATTTTCTTCAGGTCCAGGTACTCCAGCTTTTTAAAACTTTCATGGGTTGTTTTCTGCAGGTAGACAAAAGCAATCTTGGCAAGGTTTTCAATTGTCCCCGAGCTTCCAATTGAACAGCTTAAGCTGTACCTGGAAAGGTCTTTTGTTATATCTGTTATCTTGCGCCGGACATAGTTCTTAATTTGTTCATACTGCTCCTCGGAAACAGGCCCGGTTTCGTCCGGTAAAAACATGTTTGTCAGCCTGATCGCTCCAAGGTTAAGGGAATGAAGAAAATAACACTGGGCCTGATCCCCTACTGATATTTCAGTACTCCCGCCCCCGATGTCTATAAACAGAGCTTTTGAGTTTCCGAGCCTAAATCCGCTTGAAACTCCAAGGTAAATGAGGCGAGCTTCTTCGGTTCCGGAAATTGTGCAGACTTCGAGGTTTGCCTCCCTTTTAAGCATTTCGAGAAGCTGAACCTTGTTGCTCGCGTCTCTTGTTGCCGAAGTAGCCACAGCTATAACCTCTTCTGCTTTATAAGCCCTGACAAGTTCCATGAACTTTTTACAGACAATAACTGCGCGCTCTATTGCCTTAGGCTGCAAAATCCTGTCTATGAATTCCTTATCCCCAAGTCGGACTGTCTCCTTCTGCTTGGTCAGGGGGAAGTAAGATCCATTGGGATTGATCCGGACCAGAAGAAGCCGGACCGAGTTTGTGCCCATATCGATAAACGCAACAACTCTGCCTTCGGAGATTTTCTCGGGTTCCATTGTTATCACCTGAAAGCCCTGTCTTTCGTTTTTCTCGAAGGAGTCGAGAAACTCAAAATAAGTTCACAATACTAGTTCATATTTTTATTCTATTTGAAATTATTTGGCAGGGTACTGAAAGTTCTGTAAAATCTGATTGATTCTGTATCCTTTTCCTTTCACATAAAAACAGAATGCGGAGTCAATGTTTAATTTATTCTAACTTATAAATGATTATCTTGTCGATTAGAAATTAGGAATTCGACAACTAAGAAAAGAGAACACACCTAATTATTTAAGTAATACATTATTAGGACATTTTGAACTATTCGGCACTCTTCGTTCTATGGCCTATCTTTATGGTAATCTTTATTATTTCCGTATATATCATTTCTATATATTGGAGACATTGCTATTTCATATACTCACTAAAGAAAATGTATGATATGGACCCTTTTTCCTGCATTTTCGTTGCCGGTAAAATTAAGCGTTTGTTATTGAAAAAACATGTATCTATGTGTATCTAAAATGTTTTTATGTTTCATGATCTATAAATTAATGGAATGATTTCTATTCATAATGGACGTGGAACGTTTTTCTTTGACTATGTTAATCATTCCTCCACTTCGGTTGATAAGAGACTAAAGGTAATCTTGACTTAAAAAATAGAAGTGGTTTAAATAGCTGAAAATAAGTTAAAAAGATGGTTTTGAGTTATAAATCATCAGTTATTTACCTTGTTTGATCATTTCTATAATCTGTTTAACATCGCCTATAGCTTTTTTCTTCAGCTCGATCATTTTTTCCATACGACTTATTCTCATTTCCATCCTTATTATTCTACGTTCCAGCAACATTAATATAATTTTCTTTTTCTGTTCTTCAGTAAACAATTTCTCGAATAAAGGATGTTTTAGTGATTCTTCACAAAGTTCTTCTTCTCCAAGTTCTTCGTGTTCCATGTTTAACGATCTCCTTTCCATATGACGATAATGGTATTCAAAGTTATACCACTAATATCACTAATGCATTAATATCAAAATAATTATATAATATCGTATGAAACATAACTAAGAACTCTATATTAATTAAAAAAGGGTGCTAAATAGCCTGGGTTTGCTCAGATTGATTCTAGTATGATATTATATCATAAGGCTATATTTGTATAACTAGATTATTATATTAATACTGAAAACTGTATGATCTTTTAGTTATCCGCTTCTTTTTCCTCTATGTTTCTCTTAACTTGATCATTCCAATAACTCGATCATTCCAATGAGTATAGAAATTCAACTAATATCTCCGACTACTAGTCGTTTTAAAACAAAATAATACTGATACTAATAATTTTAGCATTTTAATAGACAGTCTCGCTAATTTGCTGCTAATTCGAAGTCAAGTTTTTATGTATTACGGGGAAAATTTATCTTCCGATATGGAATTTTCTACCCAAAAACTTCTTGAGATTTGTGACTTTACAGAAAATTAGGCACGCTGCCTAGATGGAAAGAAAGGGAAAGAAAAAAGGAAGAAAGACAAAATTCTCTTTTTCAGCCTTTTTTAGAACCCAAATCCCAGCTTTCAGTATTTCCAAGCATCCATAACTGAGAATCCAGTTCTTCTTCTTCGGGCTGCGGGTAGATCCTTTCAGTCCTGCCGTTAGGAAGTAACAGGCGGGCTTTTACGTTGTCTTTAAGTTGAGTGCCAAGGATTACATCCCTCACTACAGGGATATATTCCGCAGAGACCGGAAAGAGGACTTCTACCCTATTATCCAGGTTGCGCGGCATGAGATCGGCACTTCCCATAAAGAGCTCTTCTTTTCCGCCGTTCCTGAAATAGTATACCCTGGAATGTTCCAGGAAGCGGCCAACTATTGAGATTACCCTGATATTTTCACTGATTCCGAAAATCCCAGGTCTGAGGCAGCAGATTCCCCGGACAATGAGGTCTACTTTCACTCCAACCTGAGAAGCCCTGTAAAGTTCCCGAATACACTGGTAGTCAACAAGGGAATTCATCTTGAAGATCAGGTGACCGTTTCCACACTTTTCATGCAGATCGATTTCACGTCTGATGCGCTCCAGAATCTGATGCCTTAGAGTCTGGGGGGCTACAAGAAGTTTGATATAATGGTCTTTTCTCGAATACCCGGTAAGGGCATTGAAAAGGTCGGAGATGTCCTTGCCTATGAATGGGTCGCTTGTCAGGTAACCATGATCGGTATAGAGTTTTCCTGTGACAGCATTATAGTTTCCTGTGCTCATGTGCACATAATACCTGATGCCTTCTTTTTCGGCTCTGATCACAAGGCACATCTTGGCATGGGTCTTGCGCCCTGGAAAACCGTAAGCCACATAAACCCCTTTGCGCTCAAGTTCCTTTGCCCAACCTATATTGTTCTCCTCGTCAAAGCGCGCTTTAAGTTCCACCAGGACTGCTACTTGTTTTCTCCTGTCTGCTGCCTTCATAAGGGCCTGAATAATTCTAGAATTGTCATCAACCCTGTATAAGGTCATTTTGATTGCCAGAACATCAGGGTCATCAGCCGCTTCTTCCACAAAATCAATTACTGATTCAAAACTGTCATAAGGATGATAGAGAAGGATATCTCGTTTTTTCAGAGTTGAAAATATTTTCTCTCTGTTTGCAAGCTGAGAATGCTTTTTCGGTTCGGAGGGCTCGTACTTAAGTTCAGGACGGTTAATCTGTGCAAGTTTAACAAGACTTGAGAGCCCCAGAGGAGCTGAAGATCTGAACATAAAGGGAGCAGTAAGGTCAAGGTTTTTAAGAAGGATGTCCGAGACTCTTGGGGGCATTGTATAATCGGTCTCAAGTCTGACAACCGATCCAAAATAGTTCCTACCGACTCTCTGTTTTACAGCGGTCAGAAGGTCTTTGTCTCCATCTTCATCAAATCCAAGGTCTGCATCGCGTGTGATCCTGAATGGATAAGCTCCGAGAATGCGCTGTCCTGGAAATAGGAGGTCAAGATTTGCAGCAATAAGCTGTTCGAGCCAGACAAAACACCCTGTTTTCAACTCCTCAAAACTGAAAGTTATTCTCTCCTGGTCATCCTCAGGAATAGCTATAAGTCTCGTGAACATTGGAGGGATCTTGACCCTTGCAAAGCGTTCCCCGTAATCTGGGTCGTCAATTAATACTGCAAGGTTAAGGCTGAGGTTAGAAATATGAGGAAAAGGGTGCCCTGAGTCAAAACCAAGAGGAGTAAGTAAAGGGAAAATGTTTCTCTCGAAATAATCTCTCAATTTTTCTCTTTCTTTCCCGGAAAGCTCAAAGTAATTAAGAACTTTAATTCCTTTCTCCCTGAGAGCGGGTTTAAGTACCTCGTTCCAGCAGCTATCATTGAGAGGAAGCAGTCTGAGAAGTTCTTCCCGGATAATGCGAAGCTGTTCCTGAGCCAGCTCATCAGTCAGGTCATTTTTTATAGCTTCCACTATTCTTTTATGGATGCCTGAAATCCTGATCATGAAAAACTCATCAAGGTTGCTTCCAAAAATCGAAAGGAACTTTACTCTTTCAAGCAGGGGATTGCGCTCGTCAAAAGCCTCTTCGAGTACTCTGTCATTGAACTGAAGCCAGCTATATTCCCGGTCCGTATATAAGCACGGATCACTCAGATCAGGCATACCGGAAACTTCTACCCTAGCTCCTTCAATGCTATCCATAACCAGCCTATCAAAATCTATACGCTGAGTGGGGAAGTTCCGTTCCATTGTTATCACATATTGCCTGGGGTTTTCACTTTTTCAGATCCACCTTTAAAAATCAAAAAAATTTGATGATAGAATCTCTGTATTTCACAATTTAATTTCATTACCTAATTGTCGCCCGGTTTTACTGGGTCGAAAAAAGATAGCCCCCGGGTCAACTCAAACAACCTAAGATAGTTAAGCCTCAGGGAATTTTTCCCTTAATAACATCAGCCCTTTTAGCCGATTAGAGTTTTGAATCTTCTGCAGAGGAGGAAGGCAATCTCTTCGTCAATTTATTTGAGATGCAATGCATCCAATGCCTATATAAATTTTATGTCAATCGGATTTTAAGGGTTTAAGGAAGCTCCACCAACTCGCTACTATTTATTAGTATATAGAACTAAAGATTTATAATATTATCTCTTAAAGCCGAGATTGGCGAAAATAAAAAAGATGCCCTGGGTTGAGAAAGTACTGAAAAATTCATCATAAACTCTCGACCCTATTTTTCAAGAGTGGCCTTTTAATTCAGCTTTAAACTTACTTTTCAGATGTAAATAAAATTCTTGCTCTTTCCCTGTGGTTCTCCTAAGAAGTCGTTCCAAAATCAATTCGGGAGTGCTCCGAGCAATATGATTGTATACTGGATTCCGATTTACGATCAGTTCCAGGTGGGAATCAAGACCATCCGCTTCAATTCCATCTACTCTTACCTCTGTGCCGGTATTTTCAAGGATAAGTTCTGAAAGGTGAGAAACAAAAATCCCAAAACTCTGTTTGTTTTTGGACAGGTATTCCAGAATTCCTGCTATAATCCGCGCAGAAGCTCCAGGCTCGGTAATTGATTCCAGTTCGTCCGCAAGCACCAATTTTCCGGAGGTTTCAGAAAGCATTGAGAATTGCTTGAGGGTAGATTCAAAAGCTCCTGCATCCAGGGTTCCTTTTGATTTTCCAAAGTAATAAAATTCCTCTACAGGCCCAAGTTCGAGTTCTTTTGCAGGAACCGGAAAACCCATATATCCAAGGATTACGCATTGGGCAAGGAGTTCGAGCAGGGAGGTCTTGCCTCCAGAGTTTACTCCGCTCAAAAGTGCAACTCTATTTTCCAGGCCAGTGGGAGAAAAGCTGGTTTTTCCGATGGAATAGCTGACAGGGTCGACTTCTCCATGGCGGGCTTTTAAAAAGAGGTTTTCTCCAGCTTTAAAACCTATTCCGGCTTCAGGAGTCATTTCTGGAAGTCTCAGCTGGAACTTTGCTGAAAAGCAGGCTATTGAAAAGCCAAGATCAAAATCCAGAACTTCCCTGACAAGCTTTTCTACAGGCTGGTGGAAACCTGAAAGCGTTTTTGCAAGCTCTCTTTTTCGGGAAAGCCTGGTTTTCTCAAGGGTACTGCTCAGCATTTGCCTGAGAAGCTGCAGCTGAGATTGGTCTACATTCAAAGGACAGGAGATTTCATCAGGAAAAAGGGAGTCGAGCATTAACTTTTCCTGCTTCTCAAGCCCTAACTTTTCAGCAAGCTCTTCCTTCACGGCTTCAATTTCGTTTTTATAGATTCTATTGAACTCCTTTGCAAGCAGGTCTTTAATCTCCATTCCCCCGCTCACGAGTTTAATAAGTTCCTGTCCGTTCAGGGTAAGTGAACTTGCCTCAAGAGTTCTGTTCATTCGCTGGTTAGCCTGGTTTAGAACCAAGGTCAGTACAGGGTCTAGGTTTTGCAGGGCTGCTTCCAGTCTGTCAAGCTCAGGGTCAAAACCGTCAACAGGTTTTCCATCCTCTCCTAGTTTTGAGAGAGCTGTCTCCAGCGCATCAAGCCTCTCTTTCGAAAGTTCCTTAAAGAACTCAAATTCTCTGGAGCGCAAAGCCGATGCTATATTCAGGCAGGCGCGGATGCAGTCCAGGTTTCGCGCAAAAAACGCCAGTTCTTTTTCAGGTAAAACTTGCCAGAATTCAGCTCTGGAAAGGTCCTGAAAATACTCGGGTTCAATGTCTTCAGGTAGATCAAAGCTAAGATAAGTGTCATCAAAAACAATCACACTGGAATAACCTCTTGCAAGGTCAACAAATTCTGAGAGGTTTTCTACGCCCTGGATAGGCAAAAAGGTTTGAAACTTTTCTCTGGCTGCTTCCAAAATTTTAGAGTCTCCACAGAGGATTATCCGGTCTCTAACTTTCAGGTTAACTGGCACTGGCTTGAGTTTCCTGACTCTAGTAAGCAGTTCCAGAAATTCGGAATTCTCGGAAAAAGTATCTCCGAGTTCAAGATACTCTTTTACAAAAGCCTGTCTTTTCTGTATAAGGTCCATGCGCGAGGCAGGCAAGGGGTAAAAAAGGTTTAGCTTATCCCTGGCATGCGGAGTATGGGCAAAGGTTTTTATCAGCTCAAGCAGGTGGGAATAAAGATCTAAGGCTTCTTTTGTCTTGAGAAAATCGGAAATTGAGCAGCCTTCAACCCTGGACCTTGCATCCCTAGCAAGGGAAAGAGCAAACTTGTGGCTTATGCCATTGACTTCAGAAAGCGAAGCTATGTCTCCCTCGCAGATCGCCTGAAGTGCCACAGCTTCAGTTCCGAAGTATTCAATCAGCCTGCCGGCTACCCGTTCACCGATTCCGTGAATTTCCTGCAGGCTTGAGGGCGGTTGAGAGGCTTTCATATCCAAAATAATTTCCATATTCAAGATACACTTGTTTTAATAAATTTTTAAGGGCGCAGGCAAGGATTGCAAATCATCCTCCATTACTTTCCCTAAGGATTGCAAGTCTTTCCGGATCAATTTCCGGCTGGGCTGCAAGCACGTCTGAAGCTTTAAGGACATCATAAACCATGCTATATTCTATGGGCTCAAGTCCGACTTTGAAAAGTTCAAGGTCTCTTTCTGTGTTTATGCTGCCCAGATTACGCTGATCCAGAACGAGGGTTGCATTCCCCATTTTAGAGAGTTCCGCAGCCATTCTTTGCTCAGCTTCTTTGCTGACTCCTGCTCCAGGTAAAAGAATCAGACCAGGAGATAGTGATGAAGCAGTGGAAGATGCAGAAGAAGCGGAGAAAGAGTTTCCAGGAATTCTCAAAAGAGCCTGAAGTTTTTCCCCTCTGCTTTCAAAAGACAGCAATTTTAAAATATCTAAGTTTTCAGGGGCATATATGTCTTCGATTTCCTTAATTGTAAAGGCTGAATCTTCTCGAACCGATCCTTCTAGAAAAGATAAAGTGCCTGCTTCTGAAACCTTCCAAGAAACCGTAGTGCCCGTGGAATTGGAAGGGTTGTAAAGGATTCCGAAAATACCCACAAGTATAAGAAGAAAACCCAGTAGAAAAACTGCGGGTTTAGAGGCTCTGATCCCTGAAGAAGCCCTGCTTTTATTTTCTTTTTTTCTTGGACTACGCCTGCTCAAAGGAATCCTGCCGAAAAAGAATTGTGATTACGGCCAGAAACCGCTTGCAGCACTTAGGAATAATATTACTATGCCAGTGAGGGCGCCGACAATCATAACTGTCTTGGGCTGGATGTGAACTGCATTCTTATCCGCTTCATAATAGCGCATAAGCCCTGCAGAGGACTGAAGCCCGGAACCTGATTTTTTAGCCATCTGTTAACACCTTTAAATATTTAATTTAGCGTAGATTTCTTGCATGTATTAAGATTAATTCGCGTATTAAAATGTAAGCTTCAATATATATAATCATATTTGCCTGTAAGCTTTCTGGAAATTAATAGAATGATTATCTGGAAATTGACAATTTAGATTTAGAAAATCTAATATGCTGCTTAATAATTATTAAGTGATTATTAGAATTAAGTAACTGTTAAATTTTCCGTCGAATCACTGTTAAATTTGGTAATTAACACCTAATTCACATTCCAGATATATAAATCCAGCAGAGAAATTTCTTTATTGGCAGACTCAAAAGAGTTAAAGAGAATTCGCCACACTCTTAAAGCAGGCAATTCTCAAAAAGCAGGCAATTCTCAAACAAGTACTTCATCCAGCAGGAAAGGCGGGTGAAACACTCCTTTCTCAGTAACTATCGCAGTTACATTTTCCATAGGAGTTGCATCGAACGCAGGATTGTAAACTTCCACATCTGCTGGGGCAAGCTGCTCAGATCCGAAAAAGCGCAATTCGTCTGGGTCTCGCATCTCTATTTTTACACTGCCTTCCCAGCCATTGAAATCGAAAGTAGAGACAGGAGCTGCTACATAGAAGGGAATTTCATGCTCTTTTGCAAGAATGGAGAGGGAATATGTGCCTATTTTGTTGAATATAACATCCTGGGTAATTCTATCTGCTCCTACAAGCACACTGTCTATTAGCCCCTGCTGCATTACCCATCCAGCCATGGAATCTGAGATAAGGGTTACTGGAATCTCATCCTGCATAAGCTCCCATGCAGTAATCCTGCTTCCTTGGTTCAGGGGTCTGGTCTCACAGGCAATAACTTTGATCTCTTTGCCTTCAGCAGTAGCCGAACGAACAACTCCAAGAGCTGTACCCCAGTCCACGCAGGCAAGCCTGCCAGCGTTGCAGTGTGTAAGCACAGTATCTCCGTCACTCAGGAGTTTTGCCCCGGATTTACCTATCAGCTTGTTGGTGGCCACGTCTTCTTCTGCAATATCCTTTGCTTCCTGAAGGGCAATGTCCTTTACTCCCTGGACATCAAAGGCATCTGAAATGGCTCCCAAAACCCTATTTACGCCCCAGCTAAGGTTTACTGCTGTGGGGCGAGTCGACTTAAGGATTTTTCCAGAAACCTCGAGGTCTTTTGTTATTGTTTCGATGTCTCTGGCTTCACTCAGAAAAGCTGCAAGGGCAATCCCGAAACCTCCTGCTGCACCGAGAGCAGGCGCACCTCTTATTCTGAGAGATTTTATAGCTTCACAAAGAGAACTCAAGGTTTTGCATTCTATTATCCTGTATTCTTTCGGAAGCAAGGTCTGGTCTACCAGCACTATGGAGTTGGAATCTTCCTTCCAGTCAATTGTCCTCATAAGATCACTTTCCGATGTAAGCATCATTTTTTCGGAGAAATTTTCCGTTTTTCCTTTCAACTTCCATAAGTTAAAAACCTATCTAACTCAAAGGGTACGTTACCCCTCTTCTTTGCATTTTATGCAATTTGAGGAACTTAAAATTAATTTATATAATCCAAGGTGGAATTATGTTAAAGGAATTTTTCTTCAAATCTCAAAATTACTCAAGAATTACAACATGTCAAGCTTCCGGCAGCCTGTCGTCGTAATAAAATTTTATTTAGGAAATAAATGATATGTGTCAGAGGTATATATAAATAAATTCAATATCTTTTTCCAAAATGGCAAACTTAGATATAATAGGTTTATAGAGTAACAGAGCAAATAAGATAAGATTTAAAATCCATGGTTTAGATACAGGAAATCGTAATTTCAAAATGTAAATTAACAGTTTTAAATATCAAATTAATAATTTCAAACACAAATCCTTAAACTTTAGGATCTGAATCCTTAAATCCTTGAATCTATAGATTTCAGAAATCGTAAAAATCTGTCACTTCATTAATGCGATTTATGAGAATCTGGGTATTCATCGGAGAGTAAGCGCTTATGACAAAAATAAAAATAGCAATTGCAGGAATCGGGAATTGTGCAAGCTCTTTGATACAGGGCATTGAGTACTATAAAGTTGAAGATAAAGAGCCCATAGGACTGATGCACAGGGAAATTGGAGGCTATAAACCCGGCGATATCGAAGTCGTTGCTGCTTTTGATATCGACGCTAGGAAGGTAGGAAAAGACGTTTCTGAAGCTATTTTTGCTCCCCCGAACTGCACAGCGGTTTTTTGTCCTGAAATTCCGTCCACAGGTGTGAAGGTTAAGATGGGAAGGGTCCTTGACGGGGTCTCTGACCATATGAAGAATTATGAGGAAGGGTATACCTTTGTTGTCAGCAAGGAACAGGAAGCTACAAAAGCAAATATTGTGAACGAGCTTAAAAACTCAGGGGCTGAGATGCTTCTCAATTATCTGCCTGTTGGCTCAGAACAGGCAGTCCGTTTTTATGCTGAATGTGCTCTTGAGGCAGGTGTGGCTTTCATAAATAATATGCCGGTTTTTATCGCAAGCAATCCTGAATGGGCAAAAAAGTTTGAAGAAAAGAATATTCCGATCATTGGCGATGATATCAAGGCTCAGCTTGGGGCTACCATCACGCATAGGATTCTTGCAGACCTCTTCGAAAAACGAGGCGTAAAACTCGAGAGAACATACCAGCTTAATACTGGTGGAAACACGGATTTTCTTAACATGCTCAACAGAAACAGGCTTGCTTCCAAACGAGAATCAAAGACTGAGGCTGTTCAATCGGTGCTTTCCAGGAAGCTTGAGAACGACAATATTCACATTGGACCCAGTGATTACGTAGCCTGGCAAAAAGACAATAAGGTATGTTTTTTGAGAATGGAAGGCAGTCTTTTTGGAGATGTACCCATGAATCTTGAACTCAGGCTTTCCGTAGAAGACTCTCCTAACTCTGGAGGTGTGGTAATCGATGCCATTCGGTGCTGCAAGCTGGCTCTTGACCGCGGAATAGGAGGGGTACTGTATTCTCCTTCTTCTTACTTCATGAAACATCCAGCAATTCAGTATTCTGATGACGAAGCTTATAGGCGGACTGAAGCTTTCATAGCCGGAACCCTGGAACGTTAAAGTCATAGTAGAGAGTTCCTATACTGAAAACTTTACTGAATAGAGATTCCTGTAAATTTAGATTTCAAAAATTCCCGGGCACCTCCGGGAATTTTTAGCTTATTCTGTCCTGAACCGTTTTATGAATTAAACTTTAGGTCCAGAATAATCAGATCTAGAATAGTCTTAGAAAACCTTTCCAAGAAAGTTTTCCTATTTTTATTCAGTTTTATCAGGTTTAGCGAATTCCTTCGGCTGTAATTGTAAATTCTGCACTTGAGCCTTCTGGACGGGAGCGATGCTTGTATAGAATGGCGCGCCTTGTACCTTCGCCTGTTTTTTCCAGCCGAATAATCGTTTTTGAGATGTGTTCTAGGGAACTGCCGCCAAGCGGGCGTACTCCTCCTAAAGTAATGTCGGAATATACTTGGTTGGTTATAATAGCTACAAAACCATATTTTCGGGCTAAGGCATGCAAAAAGCCTATCTGGCTGGCAAGTTCTCTGCGGCTTTTCATACCTGTCTCATCGTCTTCAAGCTCGAACCTGTAGTATGAAGTTGCAGAGTCCAGGATCACAAGACCGATATTCTCACAGACAATTTTCTCCAACTCTCTTACGGCCGCATACTGCTCTTCAAAATTCAGGGGTTCGTAAATAATGATGCTCCTGGCTATCTCTTTTGCATTTTCCCCTGCAATCTGCTTGAAACGAGCAGGAGAAAGTCCTTCGGTATCTATGAAGATAACTCTTTGCCCTTGCTTTACACATTCCACTGCAAGCTGGATGCAAATATTCGTTTTTCCGGTTCCTGCAGGTCCGAAGACTTGAGTCACGATCCCTTTTTCGAAACCTCCTCCTAGAAGCTCGTCAAGAGGCTTGCAGCCGGAAGATAATAATTTTTCTATGAAATGACACCTCTTTTTGTGCTTGATGAAATATAACTGGTCCATGATATAACGTTTTTTTGTAGTTTTCAACTTTTCCAAGAAGATTAATCCTTTCTAATATGGATAAAATGATAAAATAGATATAAAAGAAATGCTAGGTATATTCTTCTCGATTTCAATAAATGTCAGATATGGTTTTCCTCAGCTTGAGAAGATAAAACATTTTATAATAATATACTGAAAATAGAAAATGTTTTTTGTTTATATGTTATAAAATCTAAGGAATGAAAACTATTTAAATTAAATGACATTTAGTAATACTTGCCTGAAAATAAAGGTCATCTTTGCTTAAGAGAATGAAAAATGATATCTCAGGGTATTTCTAGAGACTGTGCACCGTACGATATCACTGGCTGATACTTGTTGGCCGATACTTGGAAACATATATTTTTAGGGATTATAGGGTTAACCAAGGATGGTAACCCTGTGGGGTTTTATTTTATTGCTATAATGCGCTTTAGATTTGCGCGCTTACTCTGCAATAATGGAAACAAACATAATGTTTAAGAAGGGAAAAAACCTCGCAAGAAATAGAGTTAAAAATCAGACTAAGGATTAAAGAGTAAAAATCAGAGGGACGTAAAGCATGGCAAAAGTAATTATTTATACAACGGAAAGCTGTCCGAAATGCAATAAATTAAAGGAATTCCTGGAAGCACACTCAGTTGCTTTCGAGGTAGCAGACATGTCTACTCCCGAAGCTCTAACAGAACTGCGTTTCAACGGAGTTTTCACAGTGACAGCTCCTGTTTTACAGATCGATGATACTTTTCTTACACACGAGGAACTCTTCATAGGGGGAGAAATAAATCCTGAAAAAATTCACGGAATCCTGTGATGAAAGAGGTCTGAAAATTAAAAACGAATTGAATGTATTATAAGTTCCATTATTAAAGCAGTTACTGAAGATGAGAAAATGACAAACAAGATCCTCTTACCCGATGGCCAGTTATCTGACAACCAGTCAGCGCAAAAGCCGCTTGAAAAGTTGTCCGTCTTTCCTCTCCCTAAAAATGACCCGTTATCTGACAACCAGCCAGTGCAAAAAACTCTTGACGGCTCGTCTATCTCCCCTCTTCCCAAAGTAAGGACAACAGACGGTTTCATCCTTAACTGGGATAGGAACATTATTGTAAACCAGCTTCTGAAAGAAACAAAATTAAGCGAGATCTTCTACAATAAACCCTCAATCACAAAAGAAGAAGCTCTTGAGATTGCAAAGCACGCAGAAAAGCTCATTAAAAAAATGAATATCAAGTTTCTCTCAGGTCCTCTTATCCGGGAAATCGTAAACAATATCCTACTTGACAGGGGACATATCGAGTGGAGAAATATCATGACAAGGGTCGGGGCTTCGGTCTACGATGCCTATGAAATCGATACTGGATATGGGTTTGAGGCTAATGACAACGCAAATCAGCTCAACAATGCTGAAACTTCACATAAAAGAAAAGCCGACAAAATGTCCAAAGAGCAAAACCTTCTCCTGATGCCAAAAGAGCTTGCAGATTTACATTTGAATGGGGATTTCCATATCCATGACCTTGAATACATGGGCACCAGGCCGTTTTGTCAGGATTGGGATCTTCGTTACTTTTTTTACTATGGTCTCATGCCTGATGGGGTAGGAACTCAATCCAGCGTGGCAAAGCCAGCAAAGAATGCTGAGGTGGCTTTTCTTCATGCGGTAAAAGCTATGGGTTCGGCTCAAACCAATTTTGCAGGCGGGCAGGGCTTTTACAATTTTTTGACTTTTATGGCTCCCTATTTGGAAGGCAAATCCGAAACCGAAATCAAGCAGCTTATGCAAATGTTTGTCTATGAAATGATGCAAATGATGTGCGCAAGAGGCGGGCAGACGGTCTTTTCATCTGTGCAGCTTTCTCCTGGAGTCCCAAAGCTCTGGAGAAACATTCCAATTGTCGCGATGGGCAAAGTCTGGGACGGCAAGCAAGCCCCGCTCAGAACTTACGGAGAATTTGAAAAAGAGGTTCGCCTTGGATTTAAGGCTTTAATGGACGTCATGCTTGAAGGGGATGCTTGGGGTAAGCCTTTCAGTTTTCCAAAGCCTGAGATTTCCATTGAACCTGACTTTATGGAGGAAGACGAAGAATTCAACAGGACTCACCCTGAGCTTCCGACTTACAAAGAGCTGTACAGGATGACTTTCGAGCTAGCTGCCAAATTCGGGACTCCTTACTTTGATAATCAGCTTCCTGAGTACAGGGGTGCAGGAGAAGGGATTTCATGTTATCAGTGCTGCGCTTATCAATTTTCTGCAAACCCCACTGATGATGAAGAGTTCGATGACAAACTTCATTTCAAGGACGGAAAACACTTTTCAATGGGCTCGTGGATGGTCCTGTCTTTAAACTGTCCAAGGGCTGCATATAGGGCTGAACATGATGATGAGAAGCTTTTCAATGAGCTCAAGACCCTGATGAACCAGGGTGTGGAAGTTTTCAAGATCAAACAAAAATGGATGAGCAATCTGATAAAGAAAAACAGGATTCCGTTTGCAGCTCAGTGCCCCAAAGATCCGAATACCGGAGAAAAAGGAGCTATAGCTGTTGATTTCGACAGCTTGGTTTATACCATCGGAATAGTCGGAATTAATGAAATGGTTCAGCACCACACAGGCTACCAGATGCATGAGTCTCAGGACGCATATAAGCTTGCAATCAGGGCTATGTTTGAAATGAAGATGCACGCTCAAAAACTTTCACAGGAAACTGGTATGGAAATTGCTCTTGCAAGAACGCCTGCCGAAACGACAGCCCAGCGTTTTGCAGTCTCTGACCTCCTTCATAAGCAATATACCGATAAAGCCGAGTTCACAATTAAAGGGGATGTGGAAGGCGCAAAAAGTGAGTTAAGCCAGACACATGACCTGCCTATCTACTATACCAATGGGACCCATTTGCCGCCTGGTGCAGATATATCCCTGCCTGAAAGAATAAAGTATGAACATACTTTCTTCCCAATTGTTGACGGTGGAAATATAATGCATATCTGGCTTGGGGAAGGAAAGCCAGATCCTGATGGTCTGCAGGAGCTTGCCATGCACATAGCAAAGAATACCCAGACCGGTTATTTTGCCTTTACCCGGGACATGACTGTGTGCACTGACGAAGGGTATGTAGCTGATGGTTTGCTGGACAGATGCCCGAAGTGTAAGTCTGAAAATGTGCAGCACCTCTCAAGGATTACAGGATACCTTCAGTCCGTAGAGGGCTGGAATAAAGGCAAACGTCAGGAACTTCTGGACAGAAAGCGATATAGTACAAGGGAACTCAGGTAAGAGTCCCTTTAATCCCTTTCTGTATTTTTGTACAAAAACGTTAGAGACAGTAGGCTATGAAAGGCAAGAAGTGTAGGCTATGAAGGTAAATTACGCAGGTACTGTCCCACTCTCGACTCTAGATTGGAGTGGAAGAGTCGCGATCACTATTTTTTTTCGGGGATGCCCCTTTCGCTGTCCCTACTGTCAGAACCATCCTTACCTCCAGGGACTGAACTCTGTAGAACTGGACTTTGTGAAGGAGCAGATTAAAAAATCGAAATCCTTTGTGAGTTCGGTTGTATTTTCAGGAGGGGAACCTTTGATGCAGGATGCAGTTGTGCCTCTTGCAGAATTTGTAAAAGAACTTGGGCTCTTAGTCGGAATTCACACAAATGGCTGTTATCCTGAAATGGCAGGCAAACTGGTTAAACGAAAGCTTGTTGATAAATTTTTTATTGATATAAAAGCTCCTCCTGATGATCCTGCACTTTACGGGAAAGTTATAGGCTGGGGAGAACATGAAGCCGTGAAAATGAGTCCTGAACAGATTACTGAGGCTGTAATAAAAACTCTTGATATTGCAAATTCCAGTGGCTTAGAACTTGAGCTCAGGACAACACTAATCAGGGATTTCATAGGAAGCAGGGGAGAAATTACGAATATAGCTGCCTGGATTTCGGAACATGTGAAAAATAAGAAACTTACGTATGTATTGCAGCAGGGAATTCCGGAATATAGCTTGCAGGAAAACTTAAGGAATACGCGGGTTCTGGAAAGGGAGGAATTATACGAACTCGGGAGAATCGCAAAAAACTTTCTGGAAAATGTTAGAATAAGAACAAAAGAAGGTGGAGAAGAAGTAATCCTTGACTGTATATGATATTTCCAGCGTATAATTTATTTGGATTTATTGATGCTCTCTTGGCTGGTTTTTTATCGGTTTTTTAAAAAGCAAAACCTGTTTCTCTTTTTAAGTTCCTCTTCTCGATTCTATTTTGTTTCTACCTTTCCAGCTTATTGATATTTTCTCCTTTCCGAGTTTTTAATAGAAAAGCCATATTTAAGTTCAAATGATTTTGAGGTTTACAAAAACCTTATACATCCCTAGAGATTAAAGGCTTGTTAAACTATGGAAGATTTACTCGCTCAATACCTATCAATGAATGTTAATATTTTTTAAATGATATTTAGCTCAATACTAAAAATCTCTCAGTTTGCACTGCCAACTTTTGTATAATGCGTTGAATTACAAAAATTAAATAAAGGAGAGTAACTCAGTGCATCTTGGCTTACAAAAAACGAATTAAAAAGAAAGCAAAAGTAATCGTTTTCAAAAGAACCATGAAAAACACAAAAGTATCTTCAATTGGAGAGCGCGCTCTTATCTCCATTTTATCTGAAATTTTTAAGATCCCCGATAGCAAGGAGAAAGGACAGAAAGGAATCCTTATAGGTGCAGGTTCAGATGACTGCGCCGTCCTTGACCTGGTAGGTGAAGACTGCTTGGTTGTCACTACCGACATGCTGCATAGGACTACGGATTTTCCGGAAGAAATGACTCCCTGGCAAATAGGCTGGATGTCAGCAGCCGTAAACCTGAGTGACATTGCAGCTATGGGGGCAGAACCCACAGGGCTTGTTATGGCAATCGGGATGCCTAATGATACTGAAATTGACTTTGTTAAAGAACTTGCAAAAGGTATGCAGGCATGTGCTGAGTTCTGCAGAACTGCGATTATCGGAGGCGACCTTGACACCCACGCAGAATTGACAATTACAGGGACAGCAATAGGCAGGGTGAAAAAAAATCAACTCCTTCTTCGGCGTGGAGCAAAGTCAGGTGACCTTGTCTGTGTCACAGGATATACAGGGTCTGCAGGCGCAGCTCTGGAAGCCCTTCTGTCAAAAAAACCAGTAAGTGAACTTGTTCTGAAGGCGCTTTTTGAACCCATTCCGCGCGTGAGAGAAGCAAGGAAGCTGGCCGAATCTGGAGCAGTCACATCCATGATGGATACAAGTGATGGTCTTGCGATGTCTCTTTACGACCTTGCCAAGCAGAGTAAGGTAGGCTTCAAGATTCGGGAAAATTCTCTCCCTATCCTCAGGGATGTCCGAGAATTTGCTTCAAATCCGCACAAGCTAAAGGAACTTGCCCTTTACACTGGTGGAGATTTCGAACTTCTTATTACAGTTGACCCGCAAAAGATGAAAAAAGTACAAAATATATGTAACTTAACTGTTATAGGAGAATGCACAAGGTATGAAGCGGGTATTGTAATTGAATCCCCAGAATGCAAGCTTACAACTATTAAACAGCGAGGATACCAGCAACTAAAAGCCGAAGCTGTTGATAGATCTTCCTAATTAAAAACTAATTTACTCCCCACAAACCGGAAGCTTAGAGATAGACAAAAGATAGACAAAAATTAAGAATTTTTGATAGATAAAACCCCTAAAGATCATAAAGTAAAGCAAATTCTAAGCTAAACTGATTAAATTCATATTATATTTATGCACAAGGTTCAGAAGGATAGAATATGAAAAAAACTAGTTTACAGATATTTATAGCACTTCTGGTGCTAGGGCTATTTTGTGGAACTGTAACAGCAGTCCCAAGTATAATAGCAGATCCTCAGCCCTCACAGAATGTTACAGTTACAGGGACAGTAGGTGCACCTCAAGCGTTTACCATTCCTTTTAACGAAAACGCGACTGTCACATGGAACGTAAAAGGAGAGAACATAAAAGAAGAGAACACAACAACGCAAACTGATAGTAATAATGTTGCAACTCTCAATCATGTTTTACAGTTAGGTTCGTATCAGGTGACAGCCAGTGTGGGCGAGTTAGGGCAGATAGCAGCCTGGAATGTAGAAGGAAAAGCAGTAGGTCCAGTAATCACCTTATCTGACCCTTCGTCGCAGGATGTTAGCAACAATGTAGGAGAATCAAGAACATTCACTGCAACTGTTAGCCAGCCCTCGAATATGACCTGGTACTTTGATGACACTCCCATTAATACAAATATCACAGAGACAACCTCCGTAACCGAGTCATCATACACCAGCGGTCCTGCAACCCAGGGCACGCATACAATTAAAGTGGACGCACAGAATGAAAATGGTACTGGCTCAAATTTCTGGACATGGACAGTATCAGCAACTTCACTACCAGTTAATGTGACCCCTACTGAAGAGACAATAAACCTAGCTAAGGGTGAGTCCAAAACTTTCAGTGTCAATACTACAAATGGTCAGAATATTAATGCCCAATGGTATTTAAATGGCGAATTAAAGAAAGACGAGCCTGGAGTACCTTCCTCTTCGTATTTACTTGAAGAAAATAATACAGGGGAATTTACTCTAAAGCTGGTTACTACCGATCCTACTGGCACATACACTCCATATGAAAAAACATGGAAAGTAAATGTACAGACTACTTACCACTCAAGTGGGAACAGGATCTGGGACGAAAAATTGGGACTGGCCAAAACCTATACTTGGAATGCACAGAGTTATTCAGGATTCTACTATGACCTTGATTCTGGAGTATCTTCAGAAGAAATGACCATTGAGAATATAGGTAGGAATATAGATGCAGGAGATGTTAAGTATAGAACTAGGCCTACTGAGACTAATTTTGAATATAGTAAGTGGGGCTCCTACCAGGTCATAGGATTCATGGCAGAGAAATACTTTGCAGGTTATAGTAAAGAAAATTCCTCGGTTATAGGGAAAGACGTTAGCCTGATTTCTAATGGTATTCTTTCCAAGATCCTTATTGACAGCGACGACAAAAAGTCTACATATGCCGGTGATTCTCTTGTCCTTGAAGACGGTTATTCCCTAAACATCGTTGAAGTTGATGTTAAGGGGAGTTCCGTCTGGGTGCAGCTTGAAAAAGACGGAAACGTTGTGGATAACGGCTTTATCTTATCTGGAGAGGATTATGTCTATAAGACTGAACTTGGTGGAGCAGAAGACGTACCCGTAATTATTGCGCACTTCGGCACTGTTTTCTCAGGCCGTGAAACTTCGGTTACGTCTATTGAGGGGATTTTCCAGATTTCGGACAATTACGTAGAACTCCATAATGGAGATACCTTTGGGAAAATGAAAGTCAAGTCCATGAGTAGCAGTGAAATAAGAATGGAAAATGAAGACGATATTGGACTTGATAAGGGAAAAACTATCGATCTCATGGGTAAGATAAAGCTCCAGGTAGCTGATGACAGTAGCCTGCGCTTTGCTCCTATTCTGGATATCTCGGAACCTGGAACTTACGAACTGCGTGGAACTGTTTACGATAAAGATAAAGATGGAGATTCTATTCCTACCTGGACTCCCTTCAATTTCGAAGGTTTCTATTATAACATAGACGAGGGAATTGGAACTGAAGAGCTTAAGATTGAAGAACTAAACGGCAGAAATATCCCAACCAATAAACTGGTTTATGAATCCACACCCCAAAATGTTCCGTTTGAATACAATAACTGGGGCAATTTCACAGTTGTCGGGTTCATGGCTGACAAGTATTTTGCAGGCTATCAGGATGGAGCCGTTAACGGAGAAATCAACAGGGTAAGCCTTCTTTCGAATGATATCCTCTCAAAAGTCCTTAAGGACACCGATGATAAGGAATCTATGTATTCAGGTTCTGCCCTTGTGCTTGAACAAGGTTACTCCCTGAATGTCAAAGAAGTCGATATAAATGGAAATAATGTCTGGGTACAGCTCGAAAAGGACGGCAAAGTGGTAGATGAGGCTTTTGTTTCCTCCAATCAGGATTATGTTTACAAGACCGATATTGGAAAAGCTGAGAACATTCCTCTGATCATAGTCCATTTCGGCACGGTCTTTTTAGGCGAGACTTCGGCTGTTTTTACACAGGGCATCTTCCAGATTTCGGATGAGTACACTGAAGTCAATAATGGAGATACCTTCGGCAAGATGAAAGTTAGCAGTGTCTCCGAGAGCGGTATCAAAATGAAAAACGACGACGATATCGGACTTGACAAGGGGGATACTGTCAATATTATGGGCGATGTCAGTTTCAAGACGGCTGACGACAATGTTCTCAGGTTCTACCCTGCAGTGGAGATCCAAACCGCAGGCGGGGCAAGCAGGGAGCTCAAGATCAGCGTGCCTGATGAGATCATTGTGGGTGACACTTTTGATATCAAAGTAACTGCAGGTGAGAATCCTATCGAAGGAGCTAACGTAAAGGTTGACAAAACTACCGCAGGCCAGACTGACGTTGACGGGATTGTTGAATACACAGCCGAAAATATCGGGTCACTGAAGTTGACCGCAGAAAAGAGCGGATACACAACTGCAAACAAGAATGTCAATGTCATTCCTCCGAAAGAGAAAATGTCGGTTAATGTTTCCCCTGAGCCAGTTTATGTTGGTGACACCTTAAATATCGAGGTTTTCAAGGCAATTGGTGGCGATCCCATTGAGGGTGCAAATGTCTCGATTAACGGAAACCTAGTTGACAAAACAGGGTCTGATGGAAAAGTTGCCTATGCAACGGACAAAATCGGTACTCTTAAACTGAGCATTACAAAGGAAGGATTCCTTGACCAGGAAGTAAACGTAAAAGTAAGAGACTTTGAAGCTATCTTTGAATTCTCAAACCTTGTAATTAAGCCTTTAGAGGTTAGGGCAGGAAAGGATACGACAATTTCGGTTGATGTCGGAAACAAAGGCAATGCTGCAGGAAATAAGAGTGTAGAACTGCTTGTGAATGGAAACGTAACCGACTCACAGGAGATCTCCCTGGATGTTGGGGGAAGCACCAGCGTAACCTTTAAGCACGCAGAAGATGGGCCAGGAACTTATAAAGTAGAAGTCGGAGGAGAAACCGCAACCTATACTGTAAAAGAAAAATCTTCCTTACTGCTCTATGCTCTTGGAGTCATTATCCTGTTAATGGTTGGTGGAGCTGCTTATTACTTTACGAAAGGCGGTGGGGACGTAGCAGTGCTTCAGGAAAAAGTGCGGGAGCTTCAGCAAAAGATACAGGAGCGTACCAAGAGGTAATCAAGGAAAATTTCAGCAAAAGATACAGGAGCGTACCAAGAGGTAATCAAGGAAAATAAAAGCGTCAAGAAAAAAGTTCAAAAGCAAAAAACAAAATTTGAAGAAACAAAACTTAAAGAAATAAAACTTAGAATATAAAATTTAGAATTCCCGCGTTAATAAGATACACGCGGGTCCTTTCTATTTTTTAAATAACTTATATTTGATTCAAATTGGACTCAGGCTTGACTCAGATTCTTACAGTTACTCCATCTTTTTAAGTGCAAGTTCAATCGCGTCTATTAGGCTGCTTTTTGGGATAATTGTCGTGACGGGAATGTTTAGAATCTTTTCTACAGTCGGGCTTACTATGGGAGCACAAACCAGGGCTTTTGCTCCATCCCTTTCGGCGTTAACGGCTGCTATTATGGCTTCTTCCATTGAGGTTGCCGAATATTCCCTAATTGTGACCAGCCTGCCGGCTATTTTTTTCTTTGTTTCTACGATGTTATCAAGCACCGATCTAGCTGCAATTACAGCTATGAATTCTCCACTATCAGATTCTTTGATATCTCGAATGGTTTTCACGATCTGGCGGAGAGTTTTAATATTGGGATCTCGGTTTCCTGATAAGATTTTGTAAAGGGTACTTGGGGGGATATTTGCTTTTTTGGCGAAATCCACAGCAGTGAGGTTAAGGTCCTCTTTAATTACAGCGGAAAGTGTTTTTTGAAAAACCTCATCGGATTCGAATGCGGATTTGATAACCTTATCTGCAACATTCATAATGTTCAACCTTTTTAATTCTGTAATGGGTTTTTAACAATTGTGGATTATTTGTAATTGACATTTTTAACTGTAGCTTATTATTAACTGTAGCTTATTATCTACATTTGTGCTTATTATCTATATTTGTATTGGATTTAGTCCTTAATGAGAAATATGTCTAGACATATTAATACATTAGGGTTATAATTTAGGCGACTTTGGGAAGTTATATATAGGAAATTTAAAAAATATTAGTATACTATCAGGTACTTCCATTTTACTTTTTATTAGGATTCTTGTCTGGAGAAATATAAGCTCTTTGCAAAAGAACTTATGGAAAGTTGACAGAGAAAAATGATATAAGGCCTGTTAATTTTACTTAAGAGGTCTGATTTCAAAAAAAATATTATTTAGAGATTTAATGTTAGTATTGAATGGTTCATTATCAGTTATAAGGACTATCGAGGTGGAGCTTTGAAAAAATCAGGTATATTTACACTTACTTTACTCATGGTTGGAGTTATTTTCGCATCTGGTTGCGCCGCATCCAATGATCTTACCGAACTGAATATAGGCTATCAGCCAAGCACTCATCAGATCGCATATATGACTGCCTATGAAAAAGGATGGTGGCAAGCAGATCTTGAACCATATGGGATTACGAAGATTAACGAATATCAGTTTCCAACAGGAGCTCCTGAAATGCAGGCTATGATGGCTGGAAACCTGGATGTTGCCTATGTTGGGGCAGCTCCTGCGATTACAGCTCTTAGCGGAGGTCTGGATGCAAAGATTGTTGAGCCTGTACAGATTAACGGTTCAAGTCTTGTGCTAAGGCCAGAATATGAATACAAGAGCCCTCAAGACTTAAAAGGTCTTAAGATAGCTACCTTCCCTGCAGCAACAATTCAGGATACTCTACTTAGGGAATGGCTCAAGGAAAATGGGCTTGACCCTGAAAAAGATGTGACAATTCTTGGAATGACCCCTGGAGACGCCGTAACTGCTATTTCTGCCAAACAGGTTGCTGCTGTCTTCTTACCTCACCCCTCTCCAGCAGTTATCGAAAATGAAGGTAACGGGCGTACAATAGTACAGTCTGGACAGATGGAAGCAAACCATTCCTGCTGTGTACTCGTAGTGAGTGGAAAGCTTATTAGAGAACATCCGGATATTGTAGAGCAAATTGTAAGGACCCATATTAAGGCAACTGAGTATAACCAGGCACATGTGGACGAAGCTGCTCAGATTTACTCAAATAAAACTACAGAGAATCTGGAGACTGTGAGGAAATCTCTTAAGGAATGGGATGGACGCTGGATCACAGATCCCACAATCATTGAAGACTCAGCTGTCAATTACTCAAACATTCAGCATGAACTTGGCTATATTCCAAAATCTCTGACGCGGGACGAAATTTTTGATACAAGTTTCTATGAAAAAGTCATGAGTGAGAAATAATTCGGGAATAATGAAGAATAAAGTTAAAATGAAGATAAAATAAAGAAAAAGTCAAAAACAGGTTTGGGTGTTCTACTCTTATATAAGGCAACCTGAACCTATACTTTTTCTAAAGGATGAAGTCTGCCGGAAAGGTAAATAAGTAAGAATCCTTTTAATTAGACATGAAAAAAAGTTTCATAAAAACAATAGAAGAAAACGGTATTGAAGCACTGTCTCTCATTATAGCAATTGCGATATGGCAGGTTGTAGCGGATAAAATCGTACAGAATAAGTTGCTTCTGCCTAGTTTTTATGATGTTATCGTCTCTTTCTTTGCTATCATCGAAAGTGGGCTAATTTTCACGGATACATTGACAAGTCTACTTCATTTCTTTGTTGGTATTCTAGCTGCCTTTGTAATAGGAATTCCTCTCGGAATAGTTATGGGATGGTTCAAGAAAGCAAATAGGGCAATCGATCCAATAATAGAGATACTGCGCCCAATCCCTCCTCTTGCCTGGATTCCCTTTGCAATCGTATGGTTTGGACTTACTCACCAGGCAGCGGGCTTTGTTGTGTTTGTAGGAATGATCTTTCCTATTATTATCAACACCTATACAGGTTTTAAAAACGTACCAAAAGTTTATGTTGAAGCAGCAAAGGTCCTTGGCTGTACCCGAAATCTGGACCTTATACGTCATGTTGCAATCCCCTCAGCTATGCCTTCAATTGTTGCAGGAATCAGGATTGCAATGGGAGTAGGCTGGATGTGCCTTGTAGCCGCTGAAATGTTCGGGGTTAGTAACAGAGGACTTGGATATCAGATCTGGCATAATTATTATTTACACAGGATGGATTTTGTACTCGTCTATATGCTCCTGCTCGGTTTCGTGGGTCTTTTGATTGACCGGTTCTTCAGGTATTATGTAGACGCAAAACTACTGAAATGGACATCAGGAACTGTGGTATAAGATGGGCAGAGTAAGCATAAAAAATGTTTCACGTATCTTTAAAAAGGAAGACAAATCAAGTACAGAAGCTCTAAAGAATGTAAGTTTTGATGTTGGAGATGGAGAGTTCGTCTGCCTACTTGGACCTTCTGGCTGTGGGAAAACCACTTTGCTCCGTATTATTGCAGGGCTTGAAACCCGGACTTCTGGAGACATTACACTCAATGGGGTTTCTATAACTGGCCCTGATCCCAAAAGAGGCATGGTCTTCCAGCAATATTCACTGTTTCCCTGGAGAACAGTTATCGATAACGTTACTTTTGGGCTTGAAATGCAGGGAATTGATAAGGCTGAGTCCCGGAAGCATGCAGAGAAGTATATAGAGCTTGTGGGCCTAAAACAATTCAAAAACAGCTATCCATATGAGTTATCCGGGGGTATGCAGCAGCGAGCCGCGATTGCAAGAGCCCTTGCAAATGAGCCTGAAGTCCTCCTTATGGACGAGCCCTTTGGGGCTCTGGATGCCCAGACTCGAAATATTCTCCAGGATGAGCTCCTCAGGATATGGGAACAAAGACACGTAACCTTCATTTTCGTGACTCACAGTGTAGATGAGGCGGTTGTTCTCTCAGACAGGATAGTTGTCATGACTGCAAGACCAGGAAGGATAAAGGAGATTATAGAAGTGGATCTGCCCCGCCCGCGGTCCAGGACAAGTCCCGAGGTCAACCGTTTAAGGGACCGAGTCCTGAAACTTCTGGAAGAAGAAAGATTTCACTGATGAGTTTTACGGTTTCAACAAAAAGGAGTAAAGCTACAATACAAAGACGTAAAAGAGAATGAAAAGAGAAAATAAGAGAGAAGGTTGAATATTTGCTGAAGATTCCGTTTATTCTTCAGCCCGAATAACCACTTTCGTTAATGGTTCTACTTTCCTGACAGTAACTTTTCCAATAAGTTCAAGCGTACCATCTGCTTTTACAGCATTAATTATACACCCTGGCCTGACTCGGATGTCTCCCTGACAGGTCGCGGCGTTTATTTTAGCTTTATCAAGAAGGACAAGCTCAGAAACCGTTTCAATATTCCCCAGTATTTTTGCTTCTGAACCGACAAGAGCACTTCTAGCCTTTATATTACCCTGAACAATTGAACCTTTTCCGAGTTCAAGCCTGCCAGTTACTGTAAGATTTTTCCAAAATTTCACTTCTTGCCCGACAATCACATTGCCGTCCAGAGTAAGATCCTCCTCAAGAAAAGCTCGTTTTTCAATCACGTAAGTATTGGACCTGGGGTGGTACTTGATAAAACGGATCATTAGAAATCACTCCGGGATACTCCCCCGGTTATGGCTATAAAGTAAATATTCTATTCTAAAATATTCTATATTCTAAAATATTCTAAATCAAATATTCGTTTCTTAAAGCTTTTGCAAAATTTTGCCAATCGAGTTCTAAAAATATGATTGAATATCTATTATATAACGGCGTCGAACGTTCACTATCAGATGCCTCGACAATGAATCAGATCTGAATTATAGCTTTGAATAAATTAATTAAGTTAAATGAATTCCAAAACTCAAAATATCTTTCTTGTAATTAGGAAATCTTACTGTTTTCCGTCATTTATCCATATTTCCTGTATTCCGCAATCCGTATTCCTGTATTCCGCGTTCATGCACATTAGTCTTAAGTAAGGGGGTTTATCTACAAAGAAGTAGGAACAGCTCTTATCTCAGGAAAGTATCGAGAAAAAAGGTCTATGCTTTATATACTGAAGGAAATCTTTATCTCGTTACATTATTAGTTTTATATAATAATTACTTTCGATTATATAATAATCTCCCGATTTCAGGAATCCTATACTTGTATAACTAGAGTGACAATTTATTTGAAGTCTAGAATATAATGGACAGATCATTTTCAATATGAAATTCTGTCTTGTACAATGTCGTAAAAGGGAAACTGACGTTTTGTCAGTTAATAATATTACATGCCAAATGTTTAACAGGAGATTTTAGCCAGCATGAAGCAGAAAAATTTAGAAAAAGCTCCTGAAGTTACGAAAGAAGCCCAAAGAAAAATTCTTGAGGATCCTTATGGGCGAAGGGTCACAGGGCTCAGAATATCGATAACTGATAGGTGTAACCTTTCATGCATATATTGCCATAATGAAGGTGCAGACTGCTGTACCTGTGGACAGGTAAGAAATGAAATGAAGCCTGAGTTAATCTGCGGGATTGTCAGGGAAGCGGCAAAGTTCGGGGTCAGCAAAGTAAAATTCTCCGGAGGAGAACCGCTTTTCCGAAAGGATTTTGAGGAGATTCTTGCCTGCCTTCCTCCATTAAAAGAAGTTTCTGCGACTACAAACGGCATCCTGCTTGAAAAACGCGCACAAACTCTGAAAGCTGCAGGGCTTGACAGAGTAAACATAAGCCTGGATTCCCTTGATCCTGAAAAGTACGAAGCAATCACCGGAGCGCCTTCTGGCTCACTTGAGAAGGTTATCAGGGGAATTGACAGTGCAGTTGAAGCTGGACTCACTCCTGTGAAGCTAAATATGGTACTTCTGAAAGGTATAAACGATACCGAAATTGATTCTATGATGGATTTTATCCGGCCATACAAAGGAAAGGTTATCCTGCAGCTCATCGAGCTTATGGACATTGATCCCAGGCTTTCGAAGTATATGATTGACTCAAAAGCTCTCGAAAAACGTCTGGCTGAGAAGGCAAGTGAAATCAGGGTGCGGCATTTACATCACCGAAAAAAATACATTATTGATGGGGTAGAAGTTGAGTTTGTTCGTCCTATGGACAACTCGGAGTTTTGTGCTCACTGCAGCAGGCTCAGGATTACAGCCGATGGAAAATTCAAGCCCTGCCTTCTGGTAAACGACAATCTTGTAGATGTCAGGGAAGCAAAAAACTCCGAAGAGATCGAAAAACTGCTTAAGCTTGCAGTAAGCCGAAGGAAACCTTATTACGTTCCTGTAAGTGTTCTTGAGCAGGGAAAGAAGGGTTAAAGGAAAAACAGGCGCAGAAGCTAATACAATATCAAGGTAATAAAACAACAAGGAGGCAAATAGTGAAGATTGAACTTTCAGTAGACGGAAGAAAAATTCCAATGAATGACTTTGTCCAGAAAATTGTAGTAAATGTTGTTAAAGCAATGGTAGAAACGTTACATAGTATTGATGCCGGATGGAAGGAGATTTCTATCCATATCGAGAAAGACAATATAAAAGAATAAAATGAGATAAGGATTTTCTGAAAAAAGAGAATTAGCGCTTCTGATGTACTGAATTTTCCTATTTCTAGTACTAAATTTTCCTATTTTTAAATATTTTTTGAATAATAATTGCGAAATTTTCATTTTATCATATTTCTCTCATAAGTTTCAACTTCAGATTTCCTTAAATTGAGGTCTCTTACCATTCATTTTACAGGCGCTTACAGATCTATCCAATATCACAATTGGATCAAAGTAAAAATTCATTGGCTGATATATTAAAACAATAAGAATATATAAAAGGTAATATTTAAGAACTGAAATTAATATTTTCAGAAAACTCGATAAAAACTCGATAAAAAGATTTTCTTATTTATGATAGTGATTTTTTGAAGGTATTCTTATGGATAGTTATAGTATTTTCTTGGTAATGCTTGCGGTCTATATAACCGGTCTTTTGTCTATTGGCTGGTATTTTAATAAAAACCAAAAATCGGTTACTGACTTCTGGCTTGCAGGGCGCAAGATAGGACCCTCAGCCCTGGGATTTTCAGCTGCAGCGTCTTGGATAACAGCTGGAGGAATTTTTGCAGTTACCGGGTTTTATATGCTTCAAGGAATGGGATCAATATGGGGCTTCGTGGCTCCTAATATTCTTGCCTTGCTCATTATTGCAATACTCGTGGGAAAAATTAAAAACTTGCCTGCAATTACTCAACCTGAGCTTCTGGAACAAAGGTACGGTAGTGCGGTCAGGTGGCCAGTTGCCCTCATTATCACCGTAGTAATGATTCTTTTTGCAGTAGCCGATGTAACTGGGCTTTCTCTTGTGCTGCAGGTATTTTACGGCCTTGATCCAATCTATGCCGCAGTTATGGTTGCAATCGTAGTTTCCATTTATGTAACCCTTGGAGGGCTTGCGGCCGTGGTTTGGACAGACGTTATCCAGTTCTCTTTCCTTGCCATATTCACATTAGGAATGGCTTTTGCCACAGTAGGAACAGTCACGGATGGCAGCCTTAATACTACTGCAATAAGCGTCTCAGAGCTCTTTGGAAATGTACCCGGAACCTGGTGGAATCCTTTTTCAATAGGTCTTCCTATGGTTCTGGTCTTCGTTCTGGCTATTATTCCGGGCTGGATTACAGAACAGGACCCCTGGCAGAAGGTATGGGCTGCACGGGATGCTAAATCAGCCAGGCGTGGAATGGTTATCGGATCCCTTATGATTAGTGTAATTTTTGCAGCATGTGCGGTGATTGCAATAGCCCTCAATTCCTTATATCCTGAAATTTCGGAGCTTGGTTTTCCTGCAGGCATGGCACTTGCCGAACCTGCTCTCCTGAGCTTTGTCAATGAACGTTTTATTTCTTCTCCCTTAATAGTAGCTTTCTGTGCAATTGGGCTTGCAGCAGCTTCAATGTCCTGCACTGATACTTTTGCAACCTCAGGGGCTTCCTGTATCTCAAGAGACATTTACCAGAGATATATAAAGCCAGATGCAACAATGAAGGAAATGATGGTAGTAAACAGGGTAAGTGTGCTGTTTATTATACTAGCTGCAACAGCCGGATCATTCGTAATCTCCAATATTATTGACGCTGTTCACATTGCAACTTTCATAGCAAGCGCCTCCTATTTCTTCCCATTAATGGGAGGTCTGTATTGGAAGCGAGCTACCAAGGAGGGAGCTTTTGCAGGCATGATAGTGGGGTTTACAGCCCAAGCCGTTCTTGTGATTCTAGACCTCATAAAAACCCAGCCTCTATCCCCATATTATCTTGAAACCCTTCATCCTGCCCTGATGAACCATGGGGTCATTGTTGGAATGACCTTAAGCGCGATCGCTTTCTTTGGGGTATCCTTAATGACGAAACCTTCAAGCAGAGTCAACCTTGCGCCCTTTTTCGAAGAGGAAGCTGAAGAGCTTGCCCGCTATGAAGCAAGAGAAATCAATGAAAAGGACCCTGAATACGTTGCTTTCCTCAAAAATGTTGATGAAAAAGTCACAGGAGAACGTGCGCATCTTCAGCTCAATCTGCAGGCTTCAGGAGCTCTAAGCTGGCATGAACTGGTAGAGAAACTTAAATCGAGCTCTCCTGCATGGGTAACGCCTACAGGACTTGATTCGGTATACAGGCTTACTCATGGTGATATGCTTGCTTGTGTAGCAATTACTAGAGGAAGTAGAGAAAGGGATATCTGGCTTAAAGCTGAGCCCAAACTTGATACCGTCATCAGGCAAAGAAAAGAACTTTTTACAGCTTATGAGGAGCTAAAAAAGGTGCTTGAGAAGAAAGGTGTAACCATCGACTTCTATTAAATAGCTGAGGTTCTTTATCGAACCTTAGCTTACTTTTTCTCTTTTTAGTGTTTCTAATGCTTATTAAGGTTTTTTAAGCATCATCTCAAGTCTGAGTACTTGAAGATTACTTTTTTTTCAAGTGCTGAATCATTGTAAATCCAAGCTTTGAAAGTATGCAATTTATGGAATCAGCATTTTCTTTAAATCTTCAGAGGATGTATCAAAGGAAGAGATTTCTAAAATCATCCATCCTGCGAGGAAACTAAATATTAAAGTCCTTTTCTGACTCCTGCCAAAATCAAACTTGTTAAATGTGAAGGTAATAATTTCAATTTAAATATTTAGTGTCGGGTTTTAATAATTTTTAACGCAAAATAGAAAATATACACGGCGATCATTTTTAAAATCTGGGTGCTCTGTTTCATGATACTCATACAATAGAACTAGCCAACATATTTATATATAAATAAGTGTTGTCCCGTGAACATCGTTAAGTAATTTATTATTAGTTATCATATTATATATATGTTTTTCGATTACATATATACTTTTACTTGGGAGTATGGGCATCATTAATTGATTCATTCTTTAAATTAAAAAACATATTCTATTTATCTACGGGATACACGAAAAAGTTAGTACAATATCTAATTTATAATATTCTGTATTATAAAAAACCATATCAGAAGGACTTATTAATGTAAAAATAATCGGTATATTTTTTAAAGTTAAATGATAAAATTCATTAGTTATAATAGGAATCTTTATATTAGATTGGGATGAGCCGAATTTTTTAATTTATATAATATCCGAGTTTATTTCTTTTTACCAGCTCGACATATCTTATAAATTTGATTGTATATTTTATAAGCATATAATAATATTTTAAAAGCCTAGATATTTCGAAAGGTTTATGAATGATCCTATCTAATCCAAAAATTAACGTGCGTCATAATCATATTTCTTTATAATGATATGGCAGACGACTTCAAAAAAATATACATCGTTTTTTGAATCCGGCTTATTACATGTAATAATATAAAGGAGGAAAATGAATGGAACCACTCATAAGCATGGGAGTGCTTGCACTTATTGGCGTAGCTGCGACCATTGCAGGTGCCTCTGAAGATCTGGAGTCTGATATCGGATCTCAGAGTAACCCTAACTCTCAGGTGCAGTTAGCTCCCCAGATGATGTTTCCGCATAGAATCTTTAACAAAGCTATATCCGGTGAACCCCCATCAAATGCATTAATGTGCTCGATTGGTGCAGCCGTTGCAACAGTGTTAATCAGTGAATTCACTCTATCCCCACTCTTTGCACTGGTATTAGGTTCCCTTATTGCAGCATGCGTGCATGGTACCTTTGCCGTAACTGCTACAATGGGCAGAAGTGCCAGCCAGAGTCGGTTCAAGCAACCGATTTATCTGGATATGATAAGAAGTCATACCCCAGCGATTATGGGATTCGCTTTTATAACGACATTCTGTACGCTAATAGTATCGTACTTAATGACCGTTGTGCTCGGACACCCCTTCCCGCTAACTATGCTAGCTTTCATCTGGGGTATTACGATTGGTGCAATTGGTTCGTCCACAGGTGACGTCCACTACGGTGCTGAGCGTGAATTTCAGCAGTTTGAATTTGGTTCTGGGTTAAATGCTTCAAACTCAGGAAACATTGTAAGATATGCTGAATCCGGGCTCAGGAATGGATTCGACAACTCCTGGTTCTGTGCCAAATTTGGAGGTCCTGTGACCGGGATTGCTTTTGGTATGACCGTATTCCTGGGAAGCTGGATAACCACTGTTTTTGATCCTGCAAAAGGCCTGACAATGGGCTGGTTCTCTGTTATTGCAGGTGTTGTTATTGTCCTTATTTTAATTATCTGGAACTGGAAGATCGAGGTCGCTGCCCGCGATGCGTTTGGACCTTATAAAGAAGATAAAACTGAGGAGGTCTCGGCATGATTGAGGGTATAATGGCAAACATCCTCTGGATGATCCTTATTACACTTGGCGGCGCTCTGATTTCCTGGGGCGTTCACTTCGTACCTGTAGGCGGTGCGCCTGCAGCCATGGCTCAGGCAACAGGTGTTGGTACCGGTACAGTGCAGCTGGCTGCGGGTGCAGGTCTTACTGGGCTTGTCAGTGCTGGGTTTATGATGAACGTAACAGAAAACCTTCCGCTGATTCTTGCCTCAGGTGCAGTGGGAGCAATGATCATGATTTCTGTGACTATGATTGTCGCTACCTGGGTCTATGTTTATGGTGTGGGCTGTGTGCCTTCTTCCGCAAAAGTAAAGACTGACCCTATAACAAAATACAGGCAGGATATCTATGTATCTCAGGGTACTGAAGGGCACGGGATTCCGACAGTCAGCTTTGTGAGCGGAGTCATTGGAGCTGCTCTTGGTGGGATTGGAGGAGGGCTTGTTTACTACTCACTTATAAAAGTGGGTACGAGCATTGGCCTGACAGCAGGCGTAACTCCTGATGTTGTAGGTAATTCACTTGTAGGAGTTGCAGCAATGTTTGCAATAGGAATTTTCTTAGTAAACGCTGTAATCCCATCTTATAACATAGGAGGTACAATTGAAGGGTTCCACGATCCAAAATGGAAGAAATGGCCAAAAGCGGTAATTTCCTCCTTAATAGCATCACTATTGTGTGCTATTGTGGCGGTAGTTGCAATCTTACAACTTGGAGGTATCTAAAATGTCTGTAGGCGGATCAGGAGGAGCCGCAAGTGGGTATCCTGCGCAAACAATAATAGCTTTAGGTGTAATCGGCGGCCTCATTGGAATTTATCTAGGTGACTTCATGCCTGCAGCATACTCCTTCTTTGGAGGTATTGGAGCAATCTGCGCAACAGTCTGGGGTGCAGATGCAGTTCGCCGTGTTGCAAGTTATGGGCTTGGTACAGGGGTACCATCAATTGGTATGTTAGCTCTCGGTATGGGTACTGTAGCAGCTCTCTTCGGTCTATCAGTAGGAGGCTTTGCAGGGCCAATAGTGGCTTTCATTGTAGCAGTAATCATAGGGATCGTTATTGGTGCCCTTTCGAACAGGGTAATCGGTATGGGTATCCCCATAATGGAACAGGCTATGGCAGAAATCGCAGGCGCAGGCACCCTTGTTATTCTTGGACTGAGTGTCGTTATTGCCGGGTCCTTTGATTATTCTGCAGTTGTCCATAACGTTGTCGCAACTGGATACATCGCACTTATCTTTATAATAGGCGGTATGGGAATCCTACATCCCTTCAATGCTAGCCTGGGCCCTGATGAGCGTCAGGACAGAACTCTGGTTCTTGCTGTTGAGAAAGGAGCCATTGCATTAATTATTGTAGGCTTTGTATCTTCACTCAATGAGGGACTGATGGCAGCTGGAGTAAACATTCTTATAGGAATCATTATCTGGTATGTTGCTTTCATGAAGCACTACGCGCTTATTAAGAGAGATGCGTATCAGGTGGTTGGAACTGGGCTGCTGCCAAGTGCGGAGGAATTGCAATGAGTATGATTCGCATAGCGCCCGAGTTAAATTTAGTCCTGGATCCAGATTCAGCAACCGTGGCTGAAGAAAGGAGTGACTCGATCGAGTATTCCATGGAACCTGTTTTTGAGAGAATGGACAAACTGGATGAGATTGCAGATGACCTGGTGAATTCCCTTTCACCCAGCAAACCCCTCCTTAATTCATGGCCAGGCCGTGAGAACACTTCCTATCTGGCAGGAATTTACGCAAATGCCTTCTACGGAGTTGTTGTAGGTCTTGCCTTTAGTGGACTGGTAGCACTCATAATAACCATAAAAAGACTGATGGACGGGGTGATGTAAAATGGTAAATAAGAGAGAACCAGCCCCAGGGTGGCCTATCCTGAAAGGAGAATACGAGGTAGGCGATGTCAAGAACTCTGTATTGGTAATTACCTGTGGTTCACACCTTCCAGGAAAGCCAATTCTTGACGCAGGAGCAGCCGTTACAGGATCATGCAAAACTGAGAACCTGGGTATTGAGAAAGTTGTTGCTCATATTATCTCAAACCCAAACATCAGATTCCTGCTTGTGACTGGCTCTGAGGTTAAAGGGCACGTTACCGGACAGTCAATGCTGGCTCTTCATGCAAACGGTGTAAAGGAAAACAGGATTGCAGGAGCAATAGGGGCAATTCCATATGTGGAAAACCTGAATGAAGCCGCAATTGCTCGCTTCCAGGAACAGGTCCAGGTCTTTGATTTGATCGATACCGAAGACATGGGAGCCATCACCTCAAAGGTCAGAGAACTTGCCTCAAAAGATCCGGGTGCCTTTGATGCAGAACCGTTGGTTGTGGAGATCAGTGAAGAGGGCGGTGAGGAAGAAGAAGGCGGTGTTGTCAGACCGGTCTCTGGAGAAATTGCAGTTATCCGCAGCAGGTTGAAGGCAATTGAAGCCCGTATGATTGATATAGGAAACTTGAACAAGTTCCACTCAGGAGTTCACGCAGGAAAGATTGAAGGCGCCATGATAGGGTTGACAATAACCATATCCCTGCTTGGATTATTACTGCTAGGGAGGTAATGAAAGTGGCACAAGAATACGATAAAGGCGTCCCAATGGTGCTTGCTCCCCAGATGGGTGCAATTGACGTTACTGTTGAGAGCATTCGATATAGAGCACAGTTGATTGCGAGAAACCAAAAGTTGGATTCCGGAGTTATGTCTACCGGAATAATCGGCTTTGCAGGAGGTTTCCTCTTTTCACTGCTGATGGTCATTGTACTCCCAGTAGCTTTAGGCCTATAAACTTGAGAGGTGAATAATATGGAAGGAAAAGCACCAGCAGCGTTCGTAGAGCCAGGCGAGTTTAACGAAGTAATGAAAAGGCTCGATAAGATTGACGAAAAGATCGAGTTTGTCAACAGTGAAGTTGCACAGAGAATCGGAAAGAAAGTAGGAAGAGATATCGGGATTCTATACGGCGGAGTTATTGGCCTGCTGCTCTTCCTGATCTATTCCTCGGTATCATTAATGTTTATGTAAATGAGGGATCAAAATGTTCAAGTTTGACAAGAAACAGATAGTTTATGAAATCGGTGGAGTTAAGTTCGGCGGACAGCCGGGCGAATACCCAACCGTGTTAGTCAGTACTATGTTCTATGCAAGGCACAAAATCGTGACCGATGAGGACAAGGGTATCTTCGACAGGGCTGCTGCAGAGACTCTCTGGAATACCCAGGTATCAATGAGCGATGCCACAGGAAACCCCTATGTAAATCAGATCGTAGGAGAAACCCCAGAATCAATCAAGCGCTATATTGACTGGTTTGTTGAGATCGACGACAGAACTCCCTTCCTGATCGACTCCTCAGCCGGAAACGTTCGTGCAGCCGCAGCTCAGTACTGTACCGAAATCGGTGTTGCAGACCGGGCAATCCACAACTCAATCAATGCAAGTATTGAACAGGAAGAAATCGATATTCTCACTGATAGTGATGTGGAAGCTGCAATCGTTCTTGCTTTCAATGCAACTGACCCATCCGTAAAAGGAAAGATGGATATCCTTGAAGTCGGAGGCTCTGGACAGACCAAGGGTATGCTTCAGGTTGCCAAGGAATGCGGAATAAAGATTCCCCTGATCGACGTTGCAGCTATGCCTCTAGGTGCAGGTTCAGGCGCAACAATCCGCACAGTCCCGACAGTTAAAGCGAAACTCGGTCTGCCGGTTGGTGGTGGATACCACAACATGGCTTCCGCCTGGGACTGGCTCCGCAAATTCAAGAAGACTCAGCCTGACCCGAAGGCAATCTACATGCCTACTGACATTGGTACTAACTTGGTAGCTCAGATTGCAGGTTCTGACTTCCTACTTTATGGTCCGATCGAGAACGTCAACCAGATTTTCCCAGCTGTTGCAATGGTCGACATTATGCTTGGAGAAACTGCTAAGGAACTTGGTGTTGAGATCGCGGATCTGGCAAACCATCCGGTATCCAAGCTGACATAAACAAAAAGAAGAGAATTAAAAAGAGTCTTAGCACTCAAAAGCAGAGGATTTTTCCTTTGCTTTTTCTTTTTTTCAAGGGGAAAGTTCCTGGCTGGCTAAATAATTTCCTCTTAACCTGCCAGGTACTTATGAATCCACTCCCAAACCCGCTCTTTTGGACTGTTTATTGACTCTGAAGATCATGAGTTATCAGGAGAATTGGTTAACCTATAAGTTTTTACTCCGCGTTTGAGCAGAGTTGTATGATCTACTCCTAAACCCACGGCTTTTGATCTCAACCCATGTCTTTCATCATTACCTTGAGATTTAGTTAGAGCGGACAATCGAAGGTTAGATGAATTGTAAGGACATTCTGAGATCATAGCGCAATCTTTCAGATTGTAGCAGTCCAATTTACATTCCAACTTTTTTAAGTTACATACTGTACACTGTATTAGCATATATATATAAAGGATTGTGAATCGATATCATCCGTTTCCGATTATTTATCAAAAATTTGGCTTAGAATTATAAAAATGTCCAATTAATTTTAAAAATTGAGGTAATGTATAAAGTGCTATGTAAGCTAATTAACTAAGTTCATTAGCACGTCACTATTATATAATATTTAGAAATTAGCTGGGAGGCTCGGTGAAATGGACTAATTCTAATTATTAACAAATGATATTAAATAGAAAGATTTAATATTTGGTAACACTTACCAATACTATAAATAGGCCTCTGAGTAAAAACTTTTAGGACTTCTAAAGTCCCTCATTATAATAATTTTCTTAACTTTTAAATCTAAGCCATAATAAGTCCTGATCTTATGTCACTAAAACGGGTCATAGCATAAAGAACGAGGATACCGGATAATATCGGGTGGAAGTATGCTGATCAGAAAGAATATATCCCTGGACGATAAGTACCTTAAGAAGTTAGAGCCTCTTCTGGAAGCTAATAACGGAAATCTGAGTGCTGCAATCAGGGATACGATTGAAGTTGCAGATACAGCTCTTATACATCATAATAATATTGATGAAGCAATCCAATTTTTAAAAGAAATTCCTGCAAAAGAAAAATTGAATGTCACAATCCAGAACGGAGAAAATATTGTTATAAATAAAACCATGCTTGAATGGTTATTCAGGTGTACTAGAGGCAGGCTTACTGATGAAGAGCTTGTTAATGAACTTATTAATCCGTTTGAAATTCAGGATATGAAACAGCTCGAAGATTACCTGAACAGGATTTCCAGAGACTATCAATGGAGAATTCGAACATCAATAAAATGTGAAAATGTTAGCAATCCTGAGTCTGCAATGGTAATTATTTCCAATTCTACAGTATACAGCCGAGACTTTTTTGCTCAATTGGTGGCTCACTTCCTTTCCAGATGGAAGCAGCTTGATATTGATCATGTTTTTAGGAGATCAAACTCGACCCAGATTTCTTTCAAGAAGAACACATCGATCTCTTCTAATGAAATTATGCCCGGAATTAGGAAGCACCTTGGATATCTTGATGTTGTATGTAAGGAGCTAGACGAGAATACAGAGTTCTGGACTCAGCTAATGTATACTTATAATGTTGAGAGGTTTAATCTCGTGACTCTTCACCGAGCTCAGTTTGAAGTTTTTGCAACCGGGGAAGTTCCAGACCCAATAAAAACTCTTGAGCGCCTGTGCAAGCAGTCAGTAAGTGATATGTCCCTTCCAGATTTACTGGTTCAGTTTCGAAGAATGTACCTTGCAACTCAACTTGTCAAAAATATAGAAATCTCCCTTGAGTCCGGAAGTGAGTCAGTAACTATCTTCCATGATTTCAAAGATGAAAGAGTTATCCGCAACCTCACTGAGTATTTTTCGAAGATATTCAGAGAAAACGGCACACCTTTCGAGACATCCTTATATTCAAGCATAATTGTATTCCGATTTTTCCAGGGACTAGAATCCGACGGTTCGGATTTATGTTAAACTTAAAAGGTGGAAGAACCCAATAAATCTGAACGTAATACGAACGTAATACAATACTGTTATCTAGATAACAGGATCGAAAATTAAAAGAAAAATATTGAAGAGGAATATTAAAAATAAAAAATTAAAGATCTGGCCTTTTTATCTTTCACTTTAACCTTTTGTAACTCCTAAAGGAAGAACTCTTGCTACCTTACGTGCGATGCCAAGCTCGTGCACGACGTTTACTACTTCGCTACTGGACTTGTACACACCCGGAGCCTCCTCTGCAATTACTGAAGGATGTGTGGCTCTGACCGTAATGCCCTGAGCCTCAAGATTTTCCTTTATACTCTGTCCACGGAACTCTTTCTTTGCATGAGCTCTGCTCATAACCCTTCCGGCTCCATGGCAGGCGCTGCCAAAAGAAATATCCATAGCTTCCTTTGAACCGCATAATATAAAGGAAGGTGTTCCCATACTTCCTGGAATCAAAACCGGTTGCCCTATATCCCTGTACACGGCTGGTACTTCAGGATGCCCTGGAGGAAAGGCTCTTGTTGCCCCTTTCCTGTGCACATACACCTTCTTTTTCTTGCCGTTTACGACATGTTCTTCAAGCTTTGCCACGTTGTGAGCAACATCATAAAGTAGGTCCATACCCAGGTCATCAGAGTCTCTACCAAATACTTTTTCAAATGATTCTCTTGTCCAGTGAGTAATTATCTGACGGTTTGCCCATGCATAGTTTGCAGCGCAGATCATGGCTTTAAAATAGTTCTGAGCTTCCCTTGACTGGGCAGGGGCACAGGCAAGCTGTTTGTCTGGAATGTCAATTTTATAGTTCTTTACAGCCTGAGAGAGTATCTTTAGATGGTCAGTACAGATCTGGTGTCCTGCCCCCCTTGACCCGCAATGGATCATTACCGTTATCTGGCCCTCTTCAAGCCCGAAAGTTGAAGCCATTTCCTGATCATAGATCTTATCAACATACTGAACCTCAAGGAAGTGGTTTCCGCTCCCAAGAGTTCCTAACTGAGGTTTTCCTCTCTTTCTGGCTTTTGTACTCACCTGGGAAGGATCGGCTCCTTCCATATGCCCATTTGCTTCGCAATTTTCAGCATCAGCCTCCACTCCGTACCCTGCCTCAACAGCCCATTTTGCGCCTTCAAGAAAAGCACTGTCCAGTTCCTGGTCAGAAGCCCTGATCCTGCTTTTAGAACCAACACCAGCGGGCACATTATTAAAAAGCTCGTCAGTTAGCCTCTTTATATTTGGAACTACTTCTTCTTTCTGAAGGTTGGTACGAATGAGCCTTACCCCACAGTTGATGTCAAAGCCCACCCCGCCTGGGCTGATAATTCCTTCTTCCACATCAAAAGCAGCGACTCCTCCTATAGCAAAACCGTAGCCAAGATGGGCATCAGGCATTGCCATGGAGTATTTCTGAATGCCAGGGAGGGTTGCTACATTTGCAATCTGGTCAATAGTCCCGGGTTCAATGTCTCCAAGTAAACTTTCGGATACAAACAGGCGGCCCGGAACCCGCATGTTGGGGATATGCCCAACAGGAATTTCCCAGTCATTTTCTGAAAGTTTCCTGACCATGCTCTTTACGTCCCCCTGTGTATTCTCCGTGTTTAATCCCTTAATTGCTGTATCTTCCCTTTCTACCATGATTGATGCTCCCTGCTCCTTTGTGTTGTATTTATATAATAGCTGTAAAGTGATCTACTTTTGTTTCCCGATGTTCTGAAAATGATTTCGGAAACATAATCAAGATATGATATCTCTTAGGCTGGATTAAAGCCAAAATAATCTTGGAAAAGCCTAATAATAAGATTAGTTTAATATAATAAAGTCGATCTAAATACGACTGAGTCAATTCAGGACTAGATAATTTAGTTTGAGATATTGTAGTAGAGAGGATAATAATTCATGTACATGAAGATATGCTTGGACATGAAGATTATGCACGGCACAAAATAGTTAGAGATAAAAACAGTAGGTGCCGGGATAAGGGAAAAGTTCTGCTCCTTTAAATGTCCACAACCACTTGAGCTCTCCAGCCAGTGACAGTCTTTACTATCTCTAATTGGTTATAGGTAACAGCCTTGATTTCAGTTTCAAAGGGATGGCTTTCAGGATAGTACTTTTCGCCCAGTGCCTGAGCTGTTATTGAGTATTCACCTTCTTCCTCTATGATTTTCTTAACCCGAAACTCCCTGAAAACAATTTCATCAACTTCAAAGATATATAGAAGCTCGGAAAGCCAGTCCACAAGTAGAGCCTCCAGATCAGGTGACTTAAGAAAAATCTCTCTTGGGGTTTCTCCCGAGACTTGTTGTGTATCAATTATAACATTGAACATAGCGAGAGCCGCATTTTCAAATACTTCTTCTAAATTTTTCCCGTAAGCTAAGAACTTTATATCGGCAGTGTGTTCCAGATACTCATACTGTTTTCCTTGAGACAACATAGCCATGTATTATATTTTTGTTACATTAATAACTTGTTCGCCGCAGAAACCTGCGTTCAGATCTGAAGGAAACTTCCCCGAATTTAATTAAATTTTACAAACTCATAAATGACGCTTTCATTCCAGTCTTTTCCAGATATAATTAATTCTCTGGATTGCTGTTATATGGCTTGTTACAGCAATCAGGATAACAGCCCAGCCCAAAATTGAAAAACCTGCAATCGGTGTCGGAGAAGCAAAGTTACCTAAAGCTGCGAGAATTATAACTACGAGACGATCAGCCCTGCCCATGATCCCTCCATAGTATCTTCCAAGACTAAGAGCCTGAGCTTGAGTGCCGAGATAACTGGTAAGTAGTACTCCTACAATCGCCGCAACCCCGATCTGCCAGGGGACATAACCTGCAAAAAAAATGCTGCATATGATGAAAACATCCGAGTAACGGTCGATAACGTGATCCAGAAAATCTCCTCTTGGGGTAGCTCTATTCGATTTCCGTGCAATCAATCCATCAAGAGCGTCAAAAATCGAGTTAAGTATTACTAGGATGCCTGCCAGCAGAATTAATTCTCTGGATGCAGTCGAGTAATAAAAACTAAGCCCTGCAAAAAATGCACAGATAAGAGAAGCTATGGATACTGTATCAGGTGAGACCTTGTATTTAACGAAAAAGTCTGCCAGCGGTTCAATAACCTTTGAGGCAAAAGGTCTCAGGGTGTTAAATGTCATGGTACTCGAGATTTTTCCTTAGTGATATCTGTAATAGAAAGCTGCCCCAGAAACAGACATTTTATCTTCTTGTCCAATATCCAGGTTAAGATCTGCTTATTATATCGTTTCTGTGTTTACCGCCTTTTTATATTTATACTTAAGCTGTATGGTTATCGGCTCACTCAATAATTAAGTTTACTTATTTTTTCTTCTTTTTCGCTACTATATACTCTTATTTAATAACGCAGATCAAGCGAGCGAATGTTTGCGCTGATTAAATAAGCGGTATTTACAGTTCACTTTTTTCCTTTTTCGCTGCTGCAAGCTCGTACAGGTACTTAATTTTACAGGAGTGCTCAAGCTGCGTGGTCACGATATAGGCGTCTCCAAGCGTTCTTCCGACTGCAAAAGTCCCGTGGCTGTAAACTATAGCGCCCCTGTGTCTTGAGAGCGCATTTGCAAGGTTTCTGGCAAGTTCGCGACTGCCTATTCCCCCTCCGACTACTGGAATCTCCCCTAGGAAGTACTGTCCTTCGCTATCGATAGGCGAAACTCTTCCTTCGGGACCTGCGAGCAAGGATTCAACAACGGCATAAGTAGAGTGGGCATGAATAATTGCAAGCGATGAAGTCTGTCTATAAATCTCCCTGTGCACGACAGCTTCTGAAGACGCGATTATATCTAAGGACGAGGTTTCCTGAATGTCAATTTCAACAACGCTATTACTTGTAATTTCATCAAGCGCAGCCCCTGTCCGGGTAATAAGCATTCTGTCTCCAGCTCTGATGCTGATATTTCCAAAGTTAGATTCGACAAGTCCGTGTTCAACCAGCTTGCGTCCATATTTTGAGATTTCCTGCCACATCTTGTGCGAGATATATACAAAGAACGCCATAAGGGTTGTGTACTATAACCTCATAAATCCGGCAGAAAATGAAAAGAAAACAGTTAAAACACGGCGGCTTGCTTTCGGAAAAAGAAATCTGCCATAAAGTTTATCTGTGAGTATTGTATTTAGATAAGTCGCAGTCAGTTCCCATTTGCCTCGTTGGCTCAGCCCGGTAGAGCGAGTGACTTGTAATCACTAGGTCGCGTGTTCGAATCACGCACGAGGCTTTGTACTATTTTTGTTCAAAGCTTTTTTCAAAGATTTTAATGTGTAAAATATCAATTAATTAATGAGCCAATCCCAAAACTCAAAACTGGTTCTCTAAATCTTGAATTTTGAGTTATCAATCGAGTTTCTGATCATGGAAAATAGTTCTAAAACTCTCATTAATTTAAAAAGAAGCCTGTTTTTGGGTGATCTCAATGTGTAAATTATCAACTACGAATGTATAAAGCCAATTTACAATGAAGTCTTCAGAAAAGATTATCGAATTATTCATTTATAGAATTTGTTCAGCTATAGAACTCAGCCAAAACTCAAAATCTCTTTTCCTATATAGAACCTAATAGCCCATTCGAGTTTCTGAGAATGAACTGAGAATAAAAACAATTCTGGAAATTCCTTCCAAAGGCAACTTTGCAAGACCTGAGAAGAAAAGGAGATTGGAATAGGCTCATAAATACTGTAACTATATAAAGTATTGTGATAATAAAGTGTTGTAGATTAAACACTGTAGTCTTATATACTGCAAAACTGGGTCCGAAAAATAAGAGGCATAAGGGGTAACAGAAGACAGGGGAGCTGAAAAATATTGGCAGACAATGAAATTAAAAAACTTGACATTATAAATCAAGAATTTTCCTGCCAGTTTCCTGGATCTGAAAAAGGAGAAGAAGCATACAAAGCAGGTTTTTCCTTTCTCAGGAATATGCTTAATTGCTTAATGAATCCTGTCATATATACTGATCTTGAAGGGGTAATCCTTGGTATTAATAGATCATTTTCCAGGCAAATTGTAGGGCTTTCCGAAGAAGCAGTTCTTGGTCGCACCCTGCTTGACGTATCATTTGAGACCTTAGATAAATTTCAGGAAAATGAGAAAAGACCTGAAAAAGTGCAAAGCATTCTCTGGGATTTTGAGGAATGGGGTAAATCTGATTGGGAACTCCTAAATTCCGGACAAAGTCTGACTCTTGAATGTGAGAGTATCTGTGCTGATGGGATTAAAAGAACTTTTCTGGCAACTAAATCAACCTTCAAGGGGGAAAGAGGGGAAGCTCTCGGACTGGTTACAGTCATGCAGGACATCACTCAGGTCAGAGAGGCTGAAAAAGCCCTGAGGGAAACCCTGGATTTTAAGGAAAGAATGCTTGATGAAATTCCAGTTCCTATTTTTTATAAAAATACTGAAGGCAAATATATAGGCTGTAATAAGCATTTTGCAAAAGAAATTATAGGTCTCCCTAAAGAGAAAATAACAGGTAAGGTCTATGGCGAACTTACAAATCAGGCGCCCAAAGAGCTAATTGAAAAATACGACGAACTGGACTTTCAGATTTACAGACAGGGAGTAGAACAATGCTGCGAATTAAAAAGTAGATATCTTCCAAACTGCCTTGGGAATGAATTTATTATTCTCAAATCCCCTTTTTTTGGTGCAGAGGGCGAGATAAATGGGCTTGTAGGTGCGGTGCTCGATGTTACTGAACGCAATAAAATGCAGAAAGAACTTCAAAAAAGTGAAGAAAAATATCGGTCGTTTATAAATAATTTTAAAGGAATCTTTTTCCAGGTCAACGAGAACTTCACTCCTGTGTTCCTTCACGGAAATGTCAAGGAAATTACAGGATATAGTGAAGCTGAATTCCTATCTGGAAAGATCTGGAAAGAGCTTATCCATCCTGAAGATCTGCCCCTCATTTATGAAGAGAAGAAAAAGATTCAGGCATCTGAGCATTCTTGTTATGCAGAAATCGATTTTCGGATAATATGCAGGAACAGGAGAGTTAAATGGGTTCGTGTAAGCTATCAGAAAATATCTTGCAGTTACACAAAGTCTGAAATATACCAGGGTACAATCCATGATATAACCGAAAAGAAAGAGGCACAAGAGACTCTTGCAAAGGCTGAACTTACCCGTAAAAAAGAGATTCATCACAGGATTAAGAACAATCTGCAGGTTATCTCATCTTTACTTGACCTCCAGGCTGAAAGATTCAAAAACAGGAAAACTGTTCAAACTTCAGAAGTCCTTGATTCCTTTCTGGAATGTCAGAACCGTGTAATATCCATGGCTCTCATCCACGAAGAGTTGTACAGGGACGGAAAAGTCGATACATTAAACTTTTCAACATATCTCCAGAAACTTAGTGAGAACCTTTTTCAGACTCACAGGCTCGGAAATCCAGATCTCAACTTGGAAATAAACCTTGAAGAAAGTGTTTTCTTTGATATGGATACAGCAGTTCCTTTAGGGATAATTGTAAATGAACTCATTTCAAACTCCCTGAAACATGCATTTCCAGGTAAAGAAAAAGGGGATGTTCAAATAGAACTGTTCAGGAGAGAAGCTTGGTTACGTAAAAGCGGCGAGGATAAAAGAGATAAAGCCGATTGTGAAAACCTAGGCTTTGTTCTTTCAGTCAAAGATAATGGGGTGGGTATGCCTGAAAATTTCGATATACAAAATTCCGAATCTCTCGGCCTTCAACTTATAACTACGCTTGTAGACCAGTTAGGGGGCAAACTTGATGTGAAAAAAGATAAAGGGACTGAATTTATTATAGAATTTGAAATTGCAGAAAGCAATATTAACCTTTTATAATTATAACCTTTTATAATTAGCATCATTTTACTCTTTCTTGTATACTTTGTTTCTTCCTATACTTTGTTTTTCCTCTTTCTTGTATACATTGTTTTTGCTCTTTCTTTCACTTCTAACTGTGCTTCATGCTGTCTTACTCTTTCTTGCATTTCTAATTGTGCTTCACGCTGTTAGGTGTTAACAGGTCAGTAGACAGACAATTTATTAAATATAATTGATTTTATTAATTTGGGGAATTTACCATGAGTGAGATTAAAATTGGGGACATAATTCAGGATTTCAGGTTGAAAGATCAAAAACAGAAAGAGGTACACCTCTATGACTTTGCTGGCAAGAAAGTGCTCCTATCATTCCACCCGCTTGCCTGGACCAAAATCTGCGCAGAACAGATGAAATCACTTGAAGAGAATCACGAATTGTTCACCAGGCTGAACACAGTAGCATTTGGCATAAGTGTGGACCCCATACCATCAAAAAGGGCATGGGCTAGGGAATTGGGAATTACGCACATCAAGCTTCTTTCGGACTTCTGGCCTCATGGAGAAGTTGCCAGAGCATATGGAATATTTAGGGAAAAAGAAGGGGTCTCCCAGAGAGCGAACATAATTATCGACGAGGAACAGAAAATCATATTCTTCGAAGAATATCCTGTGCACGAACTCCCCGATATGACAAAAATAGCAAAAGTTCTTGAACAGGAGATATAAGATTCGGCTCTAGAAATAAACAGTAAAGAGGAAAAACAATGAATAAAATAACAGGATATTACATTGTCAAAGGATATTATATTGTCAACGCAATTTTATATTAACATAATTATTTAATTTTACTTAAAGCCTATATTACTTAATTCCATATCAATTCTGTCAAAGAGTTCTTTCAGTGCAATGCTTAACCTGCGGGCTTCTACCTGCCAGATCCTTCTGGTAACCTGTGTGCTTCCTCCGGCTTTGACGGCTGCCATCCATGCGTATTTTCTGGCGATTTTTTTATTATCCGAAGGAGAATGAAAAGCTTTTCCTGTTTTCTGGTTACTGTACTTTTCATTGATGAGAAATTCGTATATCTCCTGAACTCTCTCAAGCAGTTTTTCTTCACTTTCGGAGCCTGACGCTCCAAACAGGACAAGATTCCAGAGTCTAAACTGCACGTTATTATGCTCAGTGGAAAGCTTCTTAGAAACTGAGACTTCCAGCATCTTCCTGAATTCGAGATAAATATCCGTGTTTCCGAAACCTGAAGGCATGATATTTCCAAGCGAGATTATAACGTGAACGCACTCATGAAAAAGAATTCTGGCTATTAGGAATTCAATTCTCTCCTGCAAATTCCAGAATTTATTTACAAGAGTCTCATCCCAAAGCTGGTAAGGGTTAACTAGGATCATGGACCTGTAGACAACCCTTTTTTCTTTCTGTGAAACTAGGCGTTTAGGATAAAGAGTCATTCCCAGCATTTTCCCGAAAAACTGCACCCTGACAGCGAGATCCCAGCAGTATTCCCAATCCCCTGATCTTATATATTTTATCCTGTAATAGTCTCCGTCAAAATGAACATTTTCAAGCAGCTGGTACATATCTTCACTGTGTACCTTGATTATTGATTTTACCTTGGACTCCCGATAGATCCGGAGATCAAAATAAGGCACGTTCGGGATAAAAGTAAAAAATGAAGTAGGTGAGGAAGCGTTAGGTACTGAAGTATTTAGGTCTTGAGATCCATAAGACCAAAAACTTGAGTTTTCGTCCCAAGCATTGACGTCTTTTCCAGCTGGTTTGGTCTTCCTTTTTATAAAATCCCCTCGCATAAGATACCCTATAGGATATTATTACTGAAGATATATAAAAATTGACCAATCGATAACAGGGAATTGAAATAAAGGTTTAGCTTGGTTTAGAAAGGTAAAATTCTCATTTATTTTCGCTTTCTCCCTTGAGACATCCGCAGACTGGACAATTATTTAGCTTAGAGAGTGAGATTTCGCTGAAATTTCCTGAAAGCCCGCTCCAGAACAGAAGACGGCCTTCGAGAAGTTTTCCCTGCCCTGTCAGAAACTTAATTGCTTCATTTGCCTGGATAGAACCAATAATTCCTGGAGTTGTCCCTAAAATTGGAAAAACTTCTTTTTTGGAAATGCGCGGGAAAATGCAGTAGAAACAGGGGGTTTTTCCAGGCACTATTGTTGTCACCTGGCCATCATACCCGGTAACAGCTCCATGAATTAAAGGAATCTTTCTTTTTATAGCAAGCCTGTTAAGTATATGTCTCGTTTCGAGGTTATCAAGCGCATCAACTATAATATCACATTCTGGAACCAAGGTCTCGAGATTTGACTCGGTAAGCATCTCTGCTATTGTTTCAACCTCAATATCCGGGTTCATTGAGAGCAACTTTTCTTTTGCTGATTCTATCTTTAGTCTTCCGATATCCTTTTCATGGTGCAGGAATTGTCTATTTAGATTGCTGGGGTCAACGGAATCGAAATCAGCAAGAATTATCTTTCCCACTCCAGCTATTGCAAGATAGGTAGAAACCGGACTTCCAAGTCCGCCTGCTCCGGCAACCAATACTTTTGCCTTCTTCAACTTTTCCTGCCCTTCTTCCCCAAAAAGAAGAATCTGCCTGCTATATTTTTCACGTTCGAAATTATTCATGCAAGGTCTTCCGGAGTATTGATTGATTTAAGGATATTGGTTAATTTTCGAATCGAATGGTTCTCATAATTGGATCATTCGCATTAGTGATCAACTTCCTTATGCATAACTTCTTCGGACGATAAAAGGTAGGAAGGCAGGAACTTTGATTGTAGATACCAGGCAGGCGCTGAGATCGGGTAAAAATCTGGACTTCAGATTTCAGCATTAAGGCAGAAAGATATATCACTGATAAGAAACATAACCCGCAAAGCATATCGGTGGTAGGGAAAAGATTTTTTAGAAAAATTAATTAAGGCAAGATCCGTAAAAATAGTAAGTTCATTTTTAATATCATTCTAACCGGTTATTGCAATTCATATTGTAGTATCTTTCTCGCATATTAAAGGCAAGATGACGATAAAGAGAATTTTATAAAGGTTTTGGGATTTATGGGAGCTCTGGATTTAAAAAATACAATTATTAATATTAAACAGGAGTTTTCAGGCTACTTTAAAGAAAGGGATGCTGAAATCAACGGGTCTCTTCTTGCTCTCCTTTCTGGCGAACATGTTCTTTTACTGGGGCCGCCAGGGACTGCAAAAACCCTGCTTGCAAACAAAATCTGTGAAACTATCGAAGGGGGATACTTTTTCCATTATCTCTTGACCCGTTTCTCTACGCCTGAAGAGGTATTTGGACCCCTTTCCCTTAAGGCGCTTGAAAGGGATGAATTCAGCAGGCGGATAGAAGGTTACCTTCCAACTGCCCATATAGCCCTGCTTGACGAAATTTTCAAGGCAAATAGCTCTATCTTAAACAGCCTGCTGACTGTACTGAATGAGAGGAAGTATCATAACGGCAAGGAACTTATTGAGGTGCCTCTTTTTTCTGTTTTTGGGGCTTCCAACGAGCTGCCTGAAGAAGATGAAAGTCTCGAAGCCCTTTACGATCGTTTTCTATTCAGGTACAGGGTGGATTATATTCAGCATGAAGAGAACCTTGAAGACCTGATTTTCAAAAATCCGGCAGATTTCACACCCTCAACTAAACTCAGTATAGAGGATATTAGGGAAGTCCAGAGGAATGCAAGAGATCTCCAGATTGACCCCGAGGTCAGGACAATTATAAAGGGACTTAGAAGGGAGCTTAAGAATTCCAATATTTTTGTCTCAGACAGGCGCTGGAAAAAGATTGTAAATATACTCAGAGTAGCCTCGGTTGTAAACGGGCATACCAGCGTAAACCGGATGACTGTTGTCCTGTTACAGCACATGCTCTGGGATGTGCCTGAACAGAAGGAAGCGATCAGAAAAATTATTCTAGATAGGGTTGTTTCAGGGGGTACGGATACTGGCAAACTGAAACTGGACGTTTTTGACCTGAAAAATTCCATTTACAGTTGCCTGCAGCAGGAACTTCCGGACCTTGTAGCCTGTAATAAGTGCTACGAAGAAGAGAGAAAAACAACAGGTGGCATGAAAAGCTCAAGATTTTCAGGGGGAAGAACCCAGAGGAATCTTACGTTTGATAATGCCCTTGACCTGCTGAAACACCATACTGAGTTTCCAACCCATACCTATAGTTTCGGACTCGATTACAGCAATGTCAACAGTTCCCTGAACTTTGAAGCTCTGGCAGAGCAATTCCGCAGAAAATATGGATTTGAGTTCAAGATCAGTCTCGACTATGGGGATAAGAAGCTCTACGAAAAAGAGTATGAAAATCTGGAGGATAGACTGAATTATTTCAGAAGGCAAGTCCAGGAAGAAGAAAAAGCGCTTGAGAACACCTTGAAGGAGAACCTCTGGGTTTCGGGGCAGGACAGTCAGGAAATCCTGATAAAATATCGTTCCAAAAATATGGATATTTACGAGGTTGCAAGCAATCTAAATGAAATACGCCTCTTGCTAGAAAAACCCAGGGTATTTGATGTCGCTATTGAAAAAGCAGAAGAAGTAGCCTGAAATCAAAAATTCTCTAAACAACAAGAGAAAGCTGAAATAAAAATTCTCCAAAACTTATAATATTCTCTCAAAGTTAGAGAAATTTCCGGAAAGAAAAGATATGCAGGAATTAAAAAGGCGGAAGAAAAATCTCGAAGGCGTTCCAGGATCAGGTTCATCTTTATCATTTAACCAGGCTTTTAATCCTTCCAAAATATTGAATCTAGAACTCAGGGAGGTTCTGGCGACTCCGCGAAGAATGCCAAGACGGATCAGGGAAGAAATCGCGGAAGTTCTCGTTTACGAGCTTTTTTCAGAGGAAGGGTATGAAATAAAAGATGAAAAGTTATTTATGAGTAAATTTGGAGCTTTCTATCCAATTTTTCTGGGCTTAAAGGATTTCAGAGCCTGGGATAAAATGAAAGCTCTTGCAGAAGCCAACAACCTTGCAGGCGTTTTTATCCTCAGGGTTCTGCTTGAAGAACTCTTTACACTTCTGGATGACTATGGAAAGCTGGAGTCTGAGTTCTCAAAAAAGTTCTCAAAAAACCTTGAAAGAAGCCTTAAAGCCCTTAGGAACCTGATCGATGAAACTCAAGCTGTATGGGAAAGAAACAGAATTCGACATATAGAGAAAAATTTCTGGCCGCAGGAAAATCCTGATTTATTCAGCCAAAAGACAGGTAAGGAAAGCAAGCAGGAAAGTTCTCTGGAGCAAGAAAGTCTTCTCAAGCAGGAAAGCTCCCTAGAACAAAAAATCAAGCAAGAAAGTTCGCTGCAAGACTCTGAATATGAAAACCTGGGAAGTCCAGATCAGGAGGCTGGAAAAACTTTGGGCTCCGGGTCCGAAAAACTTGCTACAATGGCTCTGAAGTTCATGTCTTCAGAAAAGGCAGGAGAAGCCCTGGATTCTGTTATAGAAGAAAGCATAGCTGCAAAAATTGAAGAGCTTATCCCTGTTCTGGAAGACCACCTTGAGATGCTCGAAATTCTCTCAATGCTCTTTCCGGGCAGAGCCTGGGATCACTTCTTGAAAACTCTTCACAGGGAATACTTCGGAAATCTTGAAAAATATGCTGCAATTCTCAGAAAAAGTTCAGACCTTAAAAGTATTCTTGAGCAGGTTGGAAGAATCGAACTTGAATATGGCTCAAAAAAGCTGAGCCTCTCACCGTACAGTAAAAGTGAAGTGCATTCGGTTACTTTTTCAGGCGATATCCAGACCCTGCTCCCAGCCGAAGCCGTAAAGCTGAAAAATCCTCTCTTGAAGCGCAAATTCTATGCTGATATGCTAGAAGGAAAACTCCTGACCTACCAGTTAAAAGGGGAGAACTGGAACTCGGATACTGCAGGAAAAAAGAGAAAAGGGCCTGTAGTCGCCCTGGTAGACACCTCAGCCTCAATGCGGGGAAGCCCTGAGCTACTTGCAAAAGCTGTACTTCTGGCAGTTGCAGGAAGAATGCTTAAGGAAAACAGGGATGTTAAAGTAATTCTTTTCTCCTCAAAGTGGCAGACTGTTGAAATTGAGCTTACGAATAAAAAGCGCATGGGAAAGGAGTTTCTCGATTTTCTGAAATTTACTTTTGGAGGGGGCACCGATTTCAATACTGCACTTCGTGCAGGTCTTAAAGCTATGAAAAACGAGAAAGCCTTTGAGGGAGCGGATCTTCTTTTCCTGACAGACGGGTTTTCAGAACTGTCAGAAGTACCCCTTATTCGGGAATGGAATGAGATAAAAGCCGAAAGAAAAGCCCGAATTTTTTCTCTAATAATAGGAAATTACGATGCCGGCGGGTTAGAGCAGATTTCTGATCACACATATCTAATAAGAAATGCTGAAAACTGGGATATTGGAGAAAGCCCTGCAAGTTTTGTGAGAGCTATAAGCAAACCCTTCAGGTTTTAAATTCACAGATTTTTAATCCTGGATATTTTTAATCACTGGCATTTTTATTCAGGAATCTGATTCAAGAACATTTTTATAATTTTCTTGCTCTCTTGCTTTAGTGCCTGCGTTTGAAAAGTTTCAGCAATCCTTCTGTAAAATCTTCTAGATCTTTCCTTCCAGGGGTCTGATGCCTGGAGATGCTTGATAGAACCGCAAACGCAGCCTGTTTACTACGGCTGGCTCCTTTAAGCAGTCCGATTTCGATCATTGCAACTAACAATTCAGAAATGATTTTGCGGTCTCCAGGACTTAGGTTATTCCATCTTTCATTGAGATTTTTCGAGACATTGATTACTGATTCTTTTCTTTCGGATGCTATTGATGAGGCTTTTGAGGAAGCAACTTTTGAGGCGCTTTTTATTTGCTTCCTTCCATAGGAAGCCGTTTCGGAAGCCGTTTCCAAAAAGGCTTTAAAAGCATCTTTTGAGATCTTTTTTATTCTTGTCCTTTGATTAATAGGGATCTCCTCTTCAGCCGCTTTCTGGAAACCACCTTCAAATTCCCTACTCTCCAAAATTTTGCGAACCTCTTCAAAGATCTCAGAAACTTCCTGCTGGGACCTTGTTCTAAAGTATTCTCTGAGATTATCAAGAAGTTCCGGGTCGATTGATCCGGAATTAAGTTTAGGAGGAGAATCATAGATACGGAAAAGATCTTCCTCTACTTCGACAAAATCAGCGACAATTATAGGACTGGACCCAAAAAGAGTTTCATATGACGGTGTCTTTCTGGATTTGTATTTCTCTTTTGCCCTAAATCCTGCACTTGAAAGTCTATCGAATACTCTCTCTTTAAACAAGAAAATGCACACCTTCCTGAAAATAAATACCTTCTTTTTTTAAAACAAAAAATTTTATTTTATCCCAGAATTATTTTTATCTCAGAATAGTTTATAATTGGTAATTTTTGTACGATTGCTGTTACATACATCAAATACACATCAATTAATTATCTACTAGAATTTGTTTTTGAGACTTGATATCTTTTTTCTGTTTATCTCTTTTCGGAATGTCTGAATTTCCAGATCTTACAGGTAAAAGCTGAAACCATCAAAAGTTAGAACTTTGGTGGTAATTTAATTACTTTTTTGAAGCAAGAATCATAAAAAATGGAAAACAAAAAACCGGCTTTTTAACTCTTTATTTTCTAGAAATAACTACAAATTGGTTCGAAGTTTAAGTAATTATTTTATAAGTTTCCCGCCTTAGTAGACAATAAGTGAGGTAAAAATATGAGTATACTGAATACTAAGGCATTAAAAGGAATCATATGCGGGCTCCTTGCCATATCAATAGTTTCAATTGCCTGCGCAGGAACAGGAGATGGAGATTCTGCCACGCCTGCAATGGAAGTACAACCAAAAATCGGGGCAAGCGTTGTGTCATCATCGGCTTATGCCAGAGATTGTTTCCCTGAATTTGAGAAAATCAAGGTTGATCCGGCTTATAAGTATCTGACACTTGAGCCCGGAGACAGCAAAAACTTTACTGTAATTGTTGAGAACAAAGACAACAAGACAATTGAATTGAAGCCTAAACCTTTAATCACTCCTTACACGGAAAATTTCATAAATGAAAACTGGATCAGCATAAATCCCTCCGAAAAGAATCTGAAGCCTGGAGAAAAACAAGAATTTCAGGTAAAGGTGGATATCCCAAAGGATGCCGACCTTGGAAGCTATGCCGCACTCATTGCTTTCACGGAAAAAGTGCCTGAAGGAGACGTAGCCGGGTATTATCCTAGTTTTCCAGGCACAATGCAGTTGAATATACAGGTATGGGTAAAGCCTTCAGTCCAGATTCTTACACCTTATGTAAATGATCTTGTAGAGGCCGGGAAGGATTATACTTATGAGATAAAGCTGAGGAACACAGGCGATAAAGATATTACAATTTCTCCTGAGCTTGCCGAAGGAGGAGGCATTATCTACGCTGAAAGTATAGCTTCCTCAGAAGAGATGCCGCAGCAGGCTTTTGGAGACAATGCAATACGCATAGAGGCTCCGGATAATATAAAAGCTGGACAGACAGCTATCGTCAAACTGACACTTAAAGTGCCGGCTAATGCAAAGGGCAGCTATAGCGGCAGTCTTGACTTGAATATTGACGACCCCGGAATCCGGGATTACGAGGAAATAGTTTCCCTTAACTTCCGTATCCTTCCGGTTCCAGAAAAGCCTTATGAGAATACTTTTGAAGCCAGAACAGATGGCCCCATAACCCTGGAAATTAAAGCCTACCAGTATGGTTATGGCCTGTATACTACCGGAGGGAACCGGAATCTTACACCTTCCTTTAATGTGAGTCTGGTAGACCCTTCAGGAAACGAGGTCACCCCTGTCCTTGTAAACACAAAATACAGTGGTTCAGTTAACATAGTAGCTGATACTTATCCGCAGCCGCCATATCCTATTCCATATATGTCCCTAAGAATTACGGACAGTATGAAAACTAATGACCAGGGAAATTACCAGGGAGGAACTACAACCTTTGTGGAAACCTATACTGTTCCTGGAGCTATGGGAAAATGGACACTCTTGATCCTTCCCAAAAACACTGAGAACTTTGAGTATACTGCAACAATCGGGGCTGCTGAAGAATAAGCAGCTCATATTTTTTATTTAATTTCAGAAATTTCGGACTGGAGCGACTTGTTAAAAAAAATTAAACCCCATCATTTCTACTGGAAAAATGAAATCCATTCTTCTGGCTTTATCCCTTCTTTCCGACTTTAAGATTCCGCTTTTAATTTTTCATGTTAATTTTAGCCTTCAGGCTTACCTGCCGAATTTCTACAGTTCTTTTGCACTTACCCCTTCATGAACAATTTTTGCAATTTTCTGGACAAGACCGGTGGGATCTTTTGCCTGGAAAACATTTCTTCCTATGGCAACACCACGTCCACCGGCTTCGAGAGATCCTTCGATCATCTGCAGTAATTCCTGCTCTGATTCTACCTTTGGGCCCCCTGCAATGATTACAGGTACAGGACACCCGTCAACAACTTCTTTAAAAGTTTCTGGACTTCCGGTATAGTTTGTCTTGATTATATCTGCCCCAAGCTCGGCTCCGACTCTAGCTGTATGTTTTACGGCATCCACGTCATATTCAGAGCGGACTTTTTTTCCACGCGGGTACATCATGGCAAGGAGCGGAATTCCCCACTCATCACATTTTCCTGCCACATAACCAAGTCCCTGCAACATCTCGCATTCGTCTTCAGCCCCTACGTTTATATGAACTGATACTGCATCGGCTCCGACTTTTATAGCTTCTTCTACGGTTGTTACCAGAACTTTATGGTTTGGATCAAGAGAAAGGAAAGTTGAGGCTGATAGGTGGATTATAAGACCTACATCGTGTCCATATCCTCGGTGCCCATGTTTGGCAAGTCCCATGTGCCCAAGCACAGCGTTTGCTCCACCTTCTGCGACCTTGTTTACAGCTTCCTGAAGGTTTTTAAGTCCTTCAATTGGACCTGCGCCAACTCCATGATCCATAGGGATAATGATGGAATTACCGGTATTTCGATCGAATATGCGTTCCATCCTTATGGATTTACCTATAGTGTTCATAGGCTGTGATATTGCAAAATAGGTGATAACTTTATCGGTGAATTTTTTAAGGATGCCTGACAAGTATTGTTTACTCCGATGGTATCCATTTTATCATGATAAATCGATAGCTAGAGAGCTTGAAGGAACTTGGGGACGTTTGGGGAAAGCTGAAAAAGAGCTTGGGAAATATATGAAAAAAAGTTAAAAAAGAGCTTGAAAAAAGCTTATATAAGCTTTTTTAGAATTTATTTTGTATTTTCGTTCTGGTAGACTCCTGAATAGCCTTTCTCTATTTTCCCATCCAAAGTATAGAATAAAAGCTGCATTATTCGGGCGTCTTTTTTCAGCCTGAAACCCGCCGGGTTGTAAACTACCAGCATTGACTCGCTGCGTCCCCTGTATCCAGCATCCCATACTGCGGTTTCAAGGGTAGCCCCACAGCGAATAAGGGTTGACCGTGGCTTTGCGATTGCAGCCAGATTCATTGGAATATTTACGATCTCGTTGAAAAGTACCTTATAAACTCCCTTTGGTAGGTGAATCCAACCATCACTCCTAAATTCAAGGGTTTTTCCATCTGGAAGCTTTCTCTCAGAATTATCAAAATCCACAGCTCCAGATCCTTCTATTGTTTTTACTTCTTTTAGGGTAAGTTCAAGTCCATTGGGCTGGATCTGGGTTTCTATATCAATGGCATTTTCAAGCAAAGGAGGGTTTGCCTGTACAAGTTTTCTCAATTCAGTGCTGGATAAAAGAGTCATCGAATCTGTAATTGAAAAGATTCTTTATTATTTTTTCGGAATATTGTTCTTTGAACTTTATATCTTTTTTAAGTTGTTATTATTAAAATTAATAATATGATTATCTTTATTATTTTAGGCAAGTATTTATGAAAAGGTTTATTGTTCCTAGTAAAATAATCATTACTTGTCAAGATTTTCATTTTTAATGCTCAGTCGGTTTGATAACGGCTTTATAGGAGGCTTCTAAAGATGGCAAAAAGGTCTACCGTATATGGAATCATCACTATATTCTTTATACTTTTATTGGCAGGATGTGCCCTCGCTACTGCGGATAATACGCGGGCTCTATCCACAAAAGGGAATTCATGGAGTTTCTCTCAGGAAATCTTAGTTACTGAGAACGCAGGCAAAACCCTAGAAGGATACCCTGTCCCTGTTAGTTTGGACTCTACTAATTTTAACTTCTCAGAGGCAAAAAGTGACGGCTCAGACATTCGATTTTCTTTGGAAAATAGAACGCTCAACTACTGGATTGAAACCTGGGACCCTGAAAATGAGAAAGCTCTTATCTGGGTCAAGATTTCATCTCTCCCTGCAAACAAAACCAGCAAAATTCTCATGAGGTACGGGAACCCAGAAGCTAAAGCCATGAGCAGTGGAGAAAAGACATTTGACTTCTTTGATAGCTTCGAGGGCAGTAGCCTCAACTACCTTATTTGGAATGCTAAAAATGCAGGAGGAGGTTTGGTTAAGGTTAAAAATGGGAGCTGTAATGTTGCAGCTCTCAAGGCTTATGACTCATCTATAATATACAGCAAAGCCAGTTTTGATATCAATTCTATGTTTGTTGTCAAAAGAATGAAAGTCACCACAGGCATGGATGATAGAGGGCCTATATTGCAGCAAGGTTTCATGGACCAGATAGATAACAGAAAAAATGAAATCAAACATGAGACCGAATTTGCCAACGAAAGCCGCGTGGGCCTGGAAACAACTTACATGAAGGAAAAGAGTACTTTTCCTGATCTCACTGATGTCAGTGTTCCTGAAGGGGAATGGTATACCTCAGGAATTGCCTGGTATGAGGAAAATGACACTCGCCAAGTTTCTTGGTATAAAAATGGCATCAGGGACTCGAAAATGGACTTCGTTTCAAATGATTCTATAACAGATTCCCCAATGCGTATTTATCTGTATGCGGCTTCTTATCGGGATGCGTCAGACAACACAGGCTATATGGCAGTCGATTACGTACTGGTTCGGAAATTTGTAGGGACTGAACCTACAGTCAAGGTAGTTTCAGTTCAAGGAGAAGATAAGGTTTCTTCAGACAGTGATTCTGAAAATAATTCTGGGAATATTTCCGAGCTTGGAGTTGATTCTGAATCCGGAGCTCTTTCTGAGCCTCAAGTCACGCCCGAGTCCGAGCTGAGTTCCAAAGCCGATGCTCCTGATGTGGACTCACAGGCACAGGAAAACCTAAACCTGAACAAGCCCAGTGATGTAGAATCACCGTTCCCTGAGTATGATGTTGGACTTTCCGGAATCAGGCTTTCTTCCCCATACGGATATAATTTTTCTGCTCTTATAGAGGAACTTGATTCCTCAGGCATAGATACGATTTTCCTCAACGTAATGAGTGAGGATTTATGGCAGTATGAGCGTTTTGTGAAAATGGCTCATGAGGAAGGAATCTCCGTATACGCCTTGATTCTGGAAGGTGTAAACTGTACAGAAAAAGGAGCTGGAGATACCTGCCAGGATTTTCTGGATACGGCACTTGATTATAACGAAAAATCTCTTGCCCCCTTTGACGGGATCGCCATCTACGTAAACTCTCCTGCCGAGGAGGGCTCTAAAGAAAGTGAAGTTGACTACAAGATACTATTTGAGACGGCCAGTAAAGAGGTCAACGGAAATGTATCAATCTTAGCAAGTCTCCCGCTTAATTATAATGCATTGAAGATCGAGGAAATTGCTCCTTTTGTCGACTCATTCATTATCAGGGCTTATCCTGGGGAGAATGAAAAACTTAGCACTACTCCAGAGATTGTTGATTCCGTTGCCCTTGAGATGGGAGAGATAAGGGGCGCAGGTTCAAAAGGAATAATAGAAATTTCTGTGGGAGAGGACTTTAAAAGTAAGGTTTCAATACAGGAACTATTTTCCGGTCTTGTAGATTATTATTCAGGAGATTCGGCTTTTCTTGGAGTCTCAATTTCCGATTACGATGCCTATAAAGCATTACCTGTGGAAGAATCAAAAGAGAAGAAGTTTCCGATTTCTGGTTTCAAAGCACTCATTATACTTCTTGGAGGAGTTGGACTCTTCGCTCTTTTAAAAATGAAGAGAAACAAAATTAAAGAGAACTTAAATGAGGAAGGGAAAAATGAACAGGAAAAATCTTAAAGAAGGATAATCCTCTCTTATCCTGTCACTTTTAATTTTTTTCTATTCCTTTCTCTCTTTTTTTCCGACCGAATTTTTCGGACAAACTGTTACATTTATTTTCTAAAGAGAAACATTTTTATGTTTATCTGTTGTTTATACTCTTGTTTACTTTGTTTGAAATTTTAACCTTTAATCGTTTGAACGGGGGTTCTAACATTAAAATCCTTGGATTGGTGGGTAGCCCTAACATCAATGGAAACACTGCAAAGCTTATAAACGCAATTCTAGACGGAGCTGCTGAAAACGGCGTAGAAAAAGTAATTTATAATCTAGCTTCTTTAAATATTAAAAGCTGTGATGCCTGCTGTAGATGTCAAGAATCAGGCTGCTGTCATATAGAAGATGATATGCAGGAACTCTATCGAGAAATCAAAACTGCAGATGCTGTTGTACTTGGCTCTCCAGTTTACATGTGGCAAATGACTGGTCAGACTAAACTCTTAATTGACCGTCTGACTGCTTTCTTAAATCCTAATTTCTCGAGTAGGCTTGATAATAAAAAGCTGATTCTTGTCTTTTCCCAGGGTAGCTCAGATAGAGACGCCTTTAAACCGTATTTTGAATACACCGCTGGCCTTCTTTACTACCTCGGCTTTGATGTTCTGGAAACTATTGTTGCAGCGGGTATGGACAAACTTGAAGTCTCCTCCAGACCCGGTTTGCTTGAGAAATCAAGAGAACTAGGAAAACTGATTTCAGCTTCTCATCTGTCTAAGCCTGAGTTCAGAAGAGCCGATTCAAGCCTGACCCCAATTCTCTGATTTATTTTGTTTTCTTTCTATTTCTACCTATTTTTCTTTCTGTCTCCAATTTTTATTCTTTTAATCCTGCTTGTATTTTTCAAACCTCAAGGAACTCATCCAGATAGATTGCAACCCCGCAAGCTCCTTCAAGTGCTCCTTCTTTTAATTCCAGCGCCATAAACGCTTCAGCCGGTGCGCCGAAGGGATCTCTAATTTCCCACCTATTTGCCTGCTTAAACCCAAATTTCGGATAATATTCAGGATGCCCCAGGACGATGATGGAATCATATCCCAGCTGCTGGCAGGCTTTGATCCCTTCTTGTATGAGTTTGCTTCCTATGCCCTTTCTCTGGAATTCAGGTAAAACTGCAACCGGCGCAAGTGAAATCGTTCCTTTTTCCTCTCTGTTCTCTAATTTGATTACTACAGGGAAAAAGAGAATATAGCCAGCTATTTTTCCATTAGTTTCTGACACAAGCGAAAGTTCAGGGATAAACTTTGAGTTTTTCCTTAGTTTCTCAACGAGTTTTCCTTCACTGGGCTGCCCGAAGGCAAGGTCATTTACCTGGGTTATTGCAGGATAATCAGCGGGAGTTTCAGGTCGAATTTTAAGAAACATCTATATATCTTCCTTGTTATTTTTTAATCGAATCTTACTTCTTCGAATTTCTTATTATAACCGTTTATTTACCCTGTCCTGTAGTTTGTCTTATGAAATCTGTAAAACGGAGTCTCATTATGATCCCCCTTTTCAGTGCAGTAAAAATCGCATTTGGAAGCATTACAAGTGCAAAACTGCGTTCAACTCTTACAGTGCTCGGAATCGTTATAGGAGTCGCAGCCGTAATTGCAAATGTGTCCCTTGGAGCAAGTTTCAACCAGCATTTTACGAATGAAGTAACCAATTTAGGGTCAAATTTTATCTTTTTCCAGGGAATGCAGCCCAAGCTTTTTTACGACAATGAGCTAAAGACAGTTGAGAGTACGCCCGGGATCTCGGGTGTCTCGCCTTTGAAGTCACAAGCCGCAGAAGTTACTTACATGTCTGAAACCAAAAATATTATCGTAACAGGGGTTGGACAATCTTACGATGAGGTAGCGAATACAAAGCTTCAAAAAGGGACCTTCATCAATGACAATGATGGGTATGTGGCGGTTATCGGACATAAGGTTGCAAACGAGAAATTCGACCGAAGTATTTCGGTCCGGAACTCCATAAATATAGCTTTCAGGGTTGGAGAAGATGAAAAAGTTACAAAGACCTTTAAGGTTAAGGCAATAATCCAGAACCCGGAAAATACCGTTGTCCAGGCGTACGATGACAACGAGGCAATTCTTATTCCAATTGGGGTCATGAATGAAATCCTTGGCGAGAATGACTACGGTGGGATTTTTGCAATGGCTGAAGATTCTGCAACAATTCAGGAGACAGCGGATGAAGCAGACAAGCGCCTTGCCCGAAAGTTTGGGATTCCCGACAGGGAACTTGCAGACAAAGAGTCGCGCCCTTATTTCCTCATCAATCAGGCTGAGGTTTTGAAACAAACAGATATGATGGCTGCAGCCCTCAGTTCTTTCTTGACTGCAGTTGCGCTTATCTCCTTGCTGGTCGGCTCAATAGGGATCATGAATATAATGCTCGTAAGCGTGACTGAAAGGACAAGAGAGATAGGAGTGCTCAAATCACTAGGATTCACAGCTTCTGATATTCTTTTCCTTTTCATGGTCGAATCAATCATGCTTGGAGTTTTCGGGGGCATTCTCGGGAGTACAGTAGGAATCGCAGGCGCGTACGGCGTTGAAACCTTACTCAAGCTGCCTATCGTGTTTCCTTTCAGCCTCATTGTAGCAGGCTTTTTTGTAGCTGTCCTCGTAGGCTTTGTTTCAGGAGTTTACCCGGCAAGAAAAGCCGCAAAAATGAAACCTGTGGACTCACTCAGGCACGAGTGATCCTTGGGCCAGCCTGTCTCGGAAGAAGGATCCCTTTTGTTTCGCTCCCCAAAATTTCGACTCCTGACTTGTTCATTTTTCCCTCACACGTACGGTCATTTTGCTTAACTCGCGTAGCCACAGCACCGAACTTGCTACTGCTGCGCAGAGTAGCCAATCGTCAGGACTCAAGCTCACAGTCGAAAACGCCTGCTGCAGAAATGGGATGTAAACAACTGCTACCTGCAACAAAAGAGACAATAGGACTGCTCCCCATAGCCATTTGTTTGAGAATAATCCTACAAAAGCACTCTGCTTATCCGAACGTGCGTTGAAAACAACGAAAAGTGAAAAGAAAACTACCGTTGTAAACGCCATCGTCTGCGCGTAACGCAAGCTGCCCGAGCCTTCAACCAAACCTCCGGGCAGGCTTGCATCCAGTATGAATAGCGTTCCGAGTGCCATGATTATACCGGTAAAGAGGTTGCCAGCCCACATGCTGCGGGTAATCACCCCTTCTTCCCGTGAGCGCGGTGGGTTTTTCATCAGTCCCGGGTCAGCCGGGTCAACGCCTAGGGCAAGTGCAGGCGGACCGTCCGTGACAAGGTTGATCCACAGGATCTGAGTCGCAAGCAGGGGCAGTGCTATCCTACCGCTTTCTGCAGTCAGCCCTATCACATCTGCCAGCAGCAAGCCGAAGAACATTATCATTACTTCCCCAAGGTTTGATGAGAGCAGGTAGCGTAAGAACTTACGGATATTTGAGAAGATCGCACGTCCCTCTTCGACAGCTCCGACAATGGTCGCGAAATTGTCGTCCGCAAGAACAACATCGGAAGCTTCTTTGGAAACGTCCGTTCCAGTTATACCCATTGCTACTCCGATATCGGCAGTTTTCAAAGCAGGCGCATCATTGACCCCGTCGCCTGTCATTGCCACAATTGCTCCTCCGCGCTGTAATGCTTTCACAATCCGAAGTTTGTGTTCGGGGTTTACACGTGCATAGACTGACACTTCCTGAACCATCTGGTCAAGCTTCTCTTCAGGCATCTTCTCAAGCTCAATACCTGTAACAGCCTTCCCATAAGTTGGAATGCCGAGGCCTGCGGCAATAACTGTGGCAGTTTTAGGATGATCACCGGTAATCATAATCGGGCGAACACCTGCAGCCATAGCACGTGCAACTGCATCTTTTGCCTCCAAGCGCGGGGGGTCGATCATACCAATTAATCCCAGGAAGACAAGGTCTTTCTCGACGTGCTCATCAAACTCTTCCTGCTTCATCACATCCTTTGGCAGTGTACGGAAAGCGACTGCAAGTGTTCGTAAAGCTTCGCCTGCCAGTTCTTCATTACTCTTCAAAATTTCTGCGCGACGTTCCACAGTCAGAAGTTTGATCTCGTCCCCTACAAGTTCCTGTGTACAGCGGGCAAGCAATACATCTGGTGCGCCTTTCGTAAAAGCAAGCAGCCTTTCTTCCTGTTCGGCATCAGTGTGGACCGTGCTCATCAGTTTACGTTCTGAGGAGAAAGGCACTTCTCCAACACGTTCTAATCGTGCATTAAGTGCCTCGGCTTCCAGTCCAGCTTTACGCGCCGCAACAATCAATGCTCCTTCAGTCGGGTCGCCGTGTACCACCCAGCGCCCATCCCGCTCAAGTAGCACGGCATTGCTAGCGCGGTCAGCAGCTGCAAGCGCACGTACGAGTTCGAAATGAAGCGTGCCATCAATATTCCCTCCTCCTTCCCTGCGCACTTCACCTTCGGGAATATAACCCGTACCTTCTAAATTTACACGCCCGCTTGCTGTAATAACCGCAAGTACAGTCATTTCATTCTTTGTAAGCGTACCAGTTTTATCAGAGGCAATGACATTTGCTGAGCCGAGAGTCTCGACAGCCGCGAGATGGCGCACAATGGCATTTTTTCGTGCCATGCGTTGCACGCCAAGAGAGAGCACGACTGTAACCACTGCAGGCAAGCTTTCCGGCACTGCTGCAACCGCAAGTGCTACGCCTAAAATTAGCACGTCAAAAAGGGCTGAGAAACTTCTTACATCTTCGACTAGGATGACTGTTATAATTATTACCATGGCAATGACGATAACAACGGCTCCGAGCAGTTTGCCAACGTGGTGAAGTTCTTTTTGTAGCGGCGTAGTTTCGATCGGCGTTTCTTTGAGCATGCCGGCAATGCGTCCCATTTCGGTTTGCATTCCAGTTGCTGTAACCACTGCACGCCCGTGCCCGTAAACAGCCACAGTGCCGCTAAAGATCATATTATCACGGTCACCAAGCCCGACCTCTTCTGCAATCGGGAGCTCATCCTTCAAAACAGGCAGGCTCTCACCTGTCAAGGCTGCTTCGGCTGTTTGAAGCGCAGTTGACTGAATAACTCGGGCATCCGCAGGGATAGTATTGCCTTCTTCAATGATGATAATGTCGCCGGGCACGACCTCAGTTGCCGGAATGCTTTGTCGTGTACCGTTCCGGATTACACTAGCTTGTGCTGCTGTCATCTGGCGAAGTGCAGCCATTGCCTCCTCTGCTCGTGATTGTTGAATATACCCCATGATTGCATTGAGTAGTACGACAGCAAAGATTGCAATTGCCTCATAAGGCAGTGCCGAATTACGTTCATACAGCCACATTCCAGCCGAAACTAATGTCGCGATAAGCAGCAGGATAACGAGCACATCTTGAAATTGTGCCAGGAATTTCCTCCATGCAGGCACAGGCTTTTCCGCCATCAACTCATTCTTGCCGTACCTATCGAGCCGCGCCTGAGCTTCCCCTTCACTCAAGCCGCTTCGTGCATCTGTACTGAGAGTGGTTAAAACTTCGTTAACTGACTGTCGATAAGGGATTGTCTGATCTTTTTGAATGGTCATGGTGTTCATCTTTGATCCATTTTCGCCTGCTTTCGGGGCTTCACAAGCGCATTCGTTAACAGGTTACCCATTTTATATTGTCACGTTTTTGTCGTGGAAATCCTTAATCCCAATATTTTATTGATGCATTGCTTTATACTAGTTTTCACATAAATCAGTGATTTTTATTATTCTACAGTTGCCTGTTTCTAAGATTAAGAATAGATGTGAAATTGAAGATTATTGTTTACAGATTAGTACACAAAAGATAAAAAAAGTAGTGTGAATTTGCGAAAGAAGCATTGTTAATGGAAACATGCGCGGTTCTAATGTTGTCAAGCTTTATTGCCGAATTAATTTCAGGTGATGCCGGCTTTGGTGGCGCTCTCTTGTTTCTGCCTGTGCTAACTCTGTATGCAGGCTTCTAAAAGCATGTAGTTTTTCTTCTTTGCGTGGTTGGAGTTAATATGCTGATTTATCCAGGGACTTAAGCTATAAAACAAAGATGGCTCTTCGCTAATTGAAGAAATAGATGAATCATTGGATAAAATACAGTGTCGCGTGAAAGACAACCATTAGATAAAATATAACAATGGGTAAAAATATAAAAAACCAGCTGAGCTTAAAACTTTATTTTGAGATCGGGGCTCGGCTGGAAAAAAAACTGGAGAATTACTGAAGAATTAATATCTCCTGAAGTATTGTTCATTAAAATATACTTCCTTCACAGGATTTTTATTTTTCTCTATGGTACTGATCCCAAGAATGGAATAAGGAGTGCAGTGTCTCAGGATTGAGCTGAGGAGGCCCGTGAAAGCTATCGCTACAACAACCCACTTCCAGGGAGATCTTTTTACAAAGCCTGTCGCCAGCATGAGAGTTGAAAGCACCCCACATATGGTTCTAAACAGGAGATCAAAGCCTCCTACATTTTCTTCCAAAAGCAGTTTTTTGAGATTCGTCGGACAAAACCCCCTTATAAACCCTCTTACATACCTATGATCCTTCAATATATAGCGTTATTCTGTTTAGATTTTGTTGTATTCCATTTATATTCACTTGTTAAAACTGTTAAATAAGCCAGCTAGGATCTTCTGATAAATCCGAAAGTCCCGAAAAATAAAAAATATATACAAGAGATGAGAAGGTTTCTAACTATGCCTGAAATAAAACTTGACAGATCGATCTCATATCTCGAAGGTACACAGCGAGTATATGACGAAGTCACAACCCTGGAAAACACTAAAGACGAGATAAAAAGGATAGGTGTTACTCGAATTGCAGACATTACAAACCTGGACCGACTCGGAATTCCTATTTTCTCGGCAATCCGCCCCAGTGCCGCAAAGGGAGCCATCAGTATTTACTCAGGCAAGGGCTCGACCGAGCAGAGGGCTAGGATTTCAGCTATAATGGAGAGTTTTGAGCGCTGCCTTGCAGAGCGCCCTGGGTTGAATGCGAATATTGCAGGCGGGATTTCTGCTCCATCTCTTGTGGAATCCTATGCCGACGCTGTAAAAAATTGCACAGTGCTCGATCCAGCCAAGCTGATTCTGCCCCAGCCGCCTTATTTTCCCCAATCTTTGCTTGAATGGGTTGGGGCATACGATTTGATGAATAAAGAAGAGGTGTTCGTAAGCGCCAATTCAGTTTACCATCCATACGACTCGCCTGGAAGGTGTCAGAAACTTTTCTTAAGCAACACCAATGGGCTGGCATCCGGAAACGTAATTGAGGAAGCTATTCTCCATGGGCTGCTCGAGGTTATAGAAAGGGACGCAATCAGCATAGCGCAATTTTCCCGTAACCTTGGAAAAGAAATCGTGCTAACTGAAGAAGATGGGTATTTGTACGAGCTTGCCAGCAAGTTCAAGGATGCAGAAATAGAACTCAAGGTCTGGCTGGTTCCGAACGATACCGGCATTCCGACAGTAATTGCGGCAACTGACGATGTAAAGCTGAAAGATCCGGCGCTTCTTGTAATGGGAGCAGGTTCTCACCTGAAACCTGAAATTGCAGTTGCGCGAGCTATAACCGAAGCCGCTCAGTCACGAGTTGTCCAGATTCAGGGAGCAAGGGAAGATACGGACAGGGAAGGTTTTATCCGAAGTGTGGGATACGACCGCATGAAACGCTTGAACTGGTTCTGGTTCGAAGAAGGAGAAAAAATTTCCCTTTCTGAAGTTCAGGATCTGTCCAGGAAAAGCCCTGCAGAAAATATCGATGTGATACTCGAAAAACTCAAGGATCTTGCCGAAAGAGTGCTGGTAGTAGATCTCTCAAGGGAAGAGGTTACAATACCGGTTGTCAGAGTAATCATCCCTGGCTTTGAACTTTTCACTATTGACCAGGACCGCAAAGGCAAAAGGATCAGTTCCCGAAGGAAGAAAGACTTTTCAAGGGACAAAAACGAAAAACCGTGGAAGAGACGATGAAGGCAAGAGCGGTAATCTTTACAGGTAACAGCATCAGCCACGAGGACGCAAGAAAAGTCCTCAGGGCAAATTATCAGCCTCCTGTACGCCGATTCCAGCTTGAAAATTTCATCCAGAAAGGGTATAAGGTCATAGGGATAATAGACGGAATCTTTTTTGACAGAGCTGCTGTAGGACATAGGGAGATTCTGTCTGCGCTTGATGCAGGCATAAAAGTAGTAGGAGGCGCTAGCATGGGAGCTCTACGGGCTTCGGAGCTGGATACCCATGGAATGGTAGGGGTAGGAAAGATTTATGGGTGGTACAGAGACGGCGTAATCGAATCCGATGACGAGGTCGCAGTAAGCACAAATCCTGACACTTTTGAGCCCATTTCCGTGCCTCTTGTCAATATAAGAGAAACTCTGAAAGCTGCATTTGTATCAGGAATTTTAAATGAAAAAGAGCATAATGATCTCCTGCAGCTTGCAATTGACACCTATTACCCTGACCGGAGTTATCTGGGGCTTGTAAAAGAAGGAGCTAAAAGAGGACTGATCCCGGAAGAAAAGAAAAATTTAATTTTAGATTTTTGTACAGGTAATGAAGTTGACATAAAAAGGGAAGATGCAATCCTTGTGCTCGAAACCGTAAAAAAGCTGATTGAAGAGGCCTGAAACTTCAAGCTTTTTTCGATCAATGGTTTCTTATTCAATTAGCAATTTTCTATTTTCGCAAATTTTCAGCGTTTTATGATATAAAGCCTGATGATGTACAGGCTTACAAGCAGGACAATGAAGTTGTAAATCGCTCTGAAAATTGGGATATATTGATACTCGAACCATATTTCGATTATTCGCCCTATGGAAGAATAGAGCTGGAAGGTAGCCACAAGCAGAAGCAGCATGGAAATAAGGAAAACTCCTTTTTTGAAGTTCTCCCCCATATCTGACACTTTTTCCGCTTTTGCCTCTGGTTTCATACCTAATGTTTCACTCCTATCTAATGCTTCACTCACGCAAACCGTCTCCTGAGAATTGCTACTGAACCTAGCAGGATTGCAGATAAAGACAGGCTGAACCCTGGGGTTGCGCCTTTTTTATCCCTATATTCCTCTTCAGGAATCATTTCAGGTTCTACTACATTTTCGAATTCACTTGTCTGGATTTCCCGAGTTTTAATTGTATTTTTGTCTTTAACCTCAACTATGGGTCTGAGCCGAATGTAGCCTTCTCCACGTTCGACTATTGTATTATCATCCCAGATCAGAACTTCGACAATGTAATTGTACTGGTCAGGCATTGTCAGATTGACGCTCCGGATAACTGTAGCTTCGGGTTTAATTTCTCCTGTGCGCGTCCAGACCTTATCCGCAAGGAGCCCGGCATCTTTTTCGCGTATCTTAACAAGCATACGGAAATCCTTGCTGGTTTCCCTTCCTTCATTTGTTAGATAGATATCGTTTTCAACAAGGACTTTTCCGTCTTCCACTTTTTTAACCCTGAAGTCCATTTCCGGAATCTCAAGCCCTGTTTTCTGAACCTCGGCTGGTAAAGCATCCAGATTGTAAACTTTGATTTCTCCACTGCCTTTCTGGACATTTTCCTCAAACAGGACAGAACGGAGATCGTATCCTCCGGCTTTCGGAAGGGTCAAAACCTGACTCACGGATTTTGTATCTCCTTTTTTTATCACTCCGAGTTCTATCTTCTTCTGTGCTTCAAGCAGCCCGCTCTCCCTGCTATAGGCTTTAAGAAGAAGCGAGGAGTTCTTTGCAGCGTTCCCTTGAGATTTTTCGATATATGTTGTGACATTCAGGTCTACAAAAGCCGCTCCTGTGCGGTCTGCTGAGATATCCATACTCTTAACATTGTAGTAGCTTTTTTCTTCAAAACTCTTAACGCAGCCGCTTCCGAAGATAAAAACGATAATAAAGAGTACTAGAAGTAAATTTTTTAAGAATTTGATTTGAGTTGACCTAGTCCCCAATTTACTCAAGATCTGTCCTCCTCTTTATTAATTATGTTCTGAAGTATATAGTTTTTGTCTTCATGGACACATTTTTTTTCCTGGGAGAAGATTGGATGAAAATTATTAATATGAACACATCAATATTCAGATGGGGAGTAAAATGAAGTGGTCGGAGCATAGCGCCCAAGCTTGAAGGATTCTAATTGCGACTTCTAGCTCTGAAACTACTTAAAAACTGTAAGCCTGTAGAAAGGATGAACCCAGGGGTACAGGAATAAAATTAGGACAACAATCGAGAACATGAGGGGATAGTATGGAAGGAATTACTGATATCGAATGTGGACCAAGAAGACAAATACTGATTGCTACCGACGGCTCAGAAACTGCAAACGAAGCTGCAGATTTCGGGATAGAGATGTTTGGGTGCAGTGGGGCAAAAGTATATGCTCTATATGTCATTGATATAACGCCTTATCGTTCAGTTCCTCTAGATAAAATCTGGTCAAAGGAAACACTTGATGAATTTGAGAGAGCAGGGAATGAGGCAACCTCTTATGTGGAGAAGCTTGGAAAAGCTGCCGGATTGGAAGTAGAAACCAGGGTTCTCAAGGGCCATCCGGCTGAAAAGATTTTGAGCTTCTCAGAAGATAACAATATCGATATGATCATAGTGGGGTCGCTTGGAAAAGGCGGATATGAACGTGTTCTACTTGGCAGTGTATCGGAAAAAATAGTAAGGCATGCAAAAATTCCGGTGCTGGTTGTTCGAGAAAGACACAAAAGTGAGAAAAAATTGATACAGGCATAATCCAGCTACAATAATCCAGCCACAATAATCCAGCTACAGGTATAAATCTGGGTTACTGGGTTAGAGGCACGATCTGGTTCTGAGCAGGCAGATGAGATAGATCTGATTCTTTGGGAATCTGATTCTGTTGGGAACAATCTGTTAAGAATCAGACCATTAAGTAATCAGCTTGAAGTATAGGGTAGGTGGGGAGGAGAAAGGGTAATGGAAAGTGATTTTTATAAAAAAGTTCTGATCGCTACTGATGGCTCGGAAAGTGGCAAACAGGCGATAAATGCCGGGATGGAAATTGCAAGGTTAAGTCAGGGAAAAGTCTATGCCCTGTATGTCATTGACACGGCTGGCTACCCTCAGGAAATAAGGGATCCTAAATGGAAAACAGCTATGGAAGAACATTTTAAGACCTTCGGACTTGAACTGACTGCTATAGTGGAAGAAGCCGCAGAAACAGCCAGAGTTGAAGTGGAATTCATAATTCTTGAAGGGCATCCGGCTGAAAAGATCCTCGATTTTGCAGAAAAGCATGATGTTGACATGATTGTCATAGGCTCAGTCGGAAAAACCGATGTTGAACGCTTCCTTCTCGGAAGTGTATCCGAGAAGGTAGTCAGGAATGCAAAAGTTCCGGTACTTGTTGTGCACGGGAAAAGACAGTGAAAAACACAAGGGCTCAAAGCATAAAGGTTCAAAATATAAATGAGCTTACTAAAACTCAAAATCTTCTTTAAATCTTATCTTTTTATTAAGCAGTTAGCCTCCAGTTATTGAAGCGGCTCTAGCTATCTAAATCAGTTGACAACAAAATGGGTTTTGGTATCGGCTCAATGATAATCCGGCATTACAAGGGGGATAAGTATGGAGGAAAGGAGTGAACTTAAATCTAAACCACAAAAAAGAGTTCTAATCGCTACTGACGGCTCAAAAGCCTCTGAATGCGTGGCTGATTTAGGAGTAGAGATTGCTAGGTGTATTGGGGCAAAAATCTATGCCGTATATGTTATTGATATAACCTTTTTTGACTCAATTCTGATGGATGAATCATGGGTAAAAAATACCAGCGAGCAGTTTGAGAAACTTGGTCGCGAATCAATATGCTGCATAGAAGAAAGTGCAAGGGCTGCTGGAATAGAAGCTGCACCCATACTGCTTAAAGGAAATCCGGCTGAGAAAATCCTTGATTTTGCAGAGGACCAGAAAGTTGACCTGATTGTCGTAGGCTCTACTGGAAAAAGCGGGGCTGAACGTTTCATGCTTGGAAGCGTATCCGAGAAAGTTGTGAGAAATTCAAAAATTCCGGTACTTGTCACACGTGAGAGAATTAAACCTGATAAGTTCTTCAGTTGTGGTCATGAGTATGAAATAAACTCAACCAATGCCGTATACAGGGAGCCATAATGAAAAATTAGACTTCAAATTCAAGAAAGCTGTATCAGGAGGACACATTATGAAACGAAAGCCTTACAGGAAAATCCTGCTTGCGATCGATGGCTCGGAAAACGCAAAAATTGCAGCTCTTTCAGGGCTTGAAATCGCAAAAAGTACCGGAGCTGAGGTCTATGCCGTGTACGTTGCCAACATTTCCTGCTGCTCTTCTATCATGCCTGAGAGTTACGACTGGGAGATAGGAAAAGAAGGAAGTGAAGCCGTTGCTGAGATTGAGGAAATTGGAAAAGAGGTTAGAGTTCCTGTAAATCCGGTTCTCCTGCAGGGATACCCTGCCCAGGAAATTCTAAATTTCGCAGAACAAAATGACATTGATATGATTGTCATGGGAACACAGGGAAAAGCCGGACTAGATAACTTTCTCCTGGGAGGAGTCACGGAAAAGGTTATAAGACATGCAAAAGCCGAGGTATTAGTTGTGCGTGCACATGTCTCCTGATAAAGCGACTTTTTTCAAAAAAGCTTGCTCACAAACTTTTGAGAAAAGCTTGCTCACAAACTTTTGAGAAAAGTTTGATCAAAAAGACATTTTTTTTCCCTGAGTATCTTTCCGATCTAGTTTTTATAAATTTTTGGATAAAAACAGATTTAGAAGGTTTCTATAAATCCTTTAATTTGTCAAATAAGTATTTTGAGAGTTTGTCCTTTTCGAGGTTCTTGCCTAGTATATTTGCCTCGTATCACTAGTTTACTATTTTTGTGGCTGAAATTATTTCTATTGAATGACAATTCAAAAAAGTTAAATGTACTAAAACATATTTATTAAAAATTTAGAAAAAACAGTTGGATATTTATCAAAACCCAGCTTTTCAGGAATTAAATTATTGATAATGAAGCTGAATTCCTTGTTTAAGTAGGTTTATTGTGTAAAATCCTGTTAAATATTTAGGTACTATTCCGTTCAAAATATTTTTACAGCCAGAGCTTTCAATATTAATAATACAGATTAATAATCTATGGAGTAACCCCTTGAAAGGTAATGATATACTACTCTGGGATGAGACCTTATTTAAGGACCTTTCTGTGCTTGAGCCTGATTATCTTCCTGAATATTTTCCCCATAGGGAATCACAGTTGAATGCGCTCAGATTTGCGCTCAAGCCAGCTCTGCGCGGTATGCGCCCTTTTAATTGTTTGCTTGTAGGTCCTCCTGGGACAGGAAAGACCAGCGCAGTTATGAAGGTATTCAGGGAAGTTGAAGCCCATGCATCTGGCGTTGTTACTGTCAAAGTTAACTGCCAGATCGATTCCACGCGCTTTGCGGTAATGTCAAGGATTTACAGGAAACTTTCTGGAATCTCTCCTCCCAACTCTGGAATTGCGTTCAGGAAGATCTTTGAAACTGTTATTAATTTCCTTATTTCTTCGGAAAAAGTCCTGCTTGTTGCTCTGGATGACCTCAATTATCTCTGCTATGAAGGGCATGCCAATGAAGTGATGTATTCGCTGCTAAGGGCACATGAACAATATCCAGGAGTAAAAATAGGGGTCATTGGGATCGTAAATGATGCATCTGACCTCTATTGTCTGGATTCAAGGGTAAATTCGGTTTTTTTGCCTGAAGATATCTCCTTCCCTAGATATGGAAGCCCTGAGATTCTTGATATTCTCAGAGACAGGGTAAAATACGGCTTTTATCCAAAGGTAATTTCTGACGGGTTACTGGAACTTGTGGTCTCATATGTAGAAAGAACCGGAGACCTCAGGGTTGGAATTGACCTTCTTAAGCGTTCCGGGTTTAATGCTGAACGCAGGGGAAGCCGCAAAATCTCTTCCGAAGATGTGGAAAAAGCTTACGAAGCATCCAAGCTGCTCCATCTCTGCAGGGGCATAAGCCTCCTGTCCGATCCTGAAAAACACCTGCTCAAACTAGTAGCAAGAAAAGGAGAAATCCAGGCAGGTGAGCTTTACAAGTCCTTCCATGAATTAACCCAGCTGGGATACACTCGCTTTTACGGAATTGTCAACAGGCTCCAGGCGCTTAACTACATAGATGCGGACTTTTCCGGCAAAGGACAGAGGGGCAGAACCAGAATTATAAAAATAAAACTAGGCGCTGAAGATATTCTTAGTTGCCTTGAAAAGAAATAATTACAAATCCCGAAATGGTATAAAAACTCCGAAATGGTATAAAGTCCTGTAAAACATTAATGTAAAACAAATAATCTCTTGATTTTAAAGTTAAAAGCCTGAAAAAAGGAAATTATATGGAGATTCACATGGGCTTCCGATTAAGGTCGGAAAGTTGCTTTTCAGACTTCAACTTTTAAGGGCTAAATGGAGGGGCACAGTTGAAAACCATGCCTCTTCCTGTTTATCCCAGAATAGTTTTATTATTTACTTTTTCGGATTACATCATTGGGGGCATTCCGCCTGGCATTCCGCCCATTCCACCCATTCCTGGGGGCATTCCGCCCATTTCTTCAGGGCCTGGGGCTGCACGGGTAGAAGCTATGATATCATCAATCCTTAGAATCATGACAGCAGACTCGGTGGCTGCATTGATAACCTGGGTCTTGACTCTGAGTGGCTCAACTACAAAGTTTTCCCACATGTCAACAACTTTGCCTTCGAAAACATTGAGTCCTGCAGTTTTTACACCCTTTTCGTGCTGGGAGCGCAGCTCCATAAGCATGTCAATGGGGTCAAGTCCTGCGTTTTCTGCAAGGGTCCTCGGGATAACCTCGAGAGCTTCGGCATAGGCCTTGACTGCAAGCTGTTCTCTACCTTCGAGAGTTGCTGCATATTCCTGGAGCCTGAGGGCAACCTCAACTTCAGGGGAGCCGCCGCCTGCAACGAGCTTTTCATCCTCGATTGCAACTGCAACCACACGGAGGGCGTCTTCAAGAGCACCGTCAATACTGTCAACAACATGCTCTGTACCGCCACGCAGGAGGATAGTTACAGCTTTCGGGTTGTCGCAACCTGTGACAAAGGTCATGTTGTCGCCGCCAACCTTCTTCTCTTCCACAAGTCCTGCATATCCGAGGTCTTCGGGAGTGATTTCGTCCATATTGGTAATGAGTTTGCCGCCTGTTGCTCTGGCAAGCTTTTCCATGTCACTCTTTTTAACTCTGCGCACGGCAAAGATACCTGCTTTTGCAAGGTAATGCTGGGCAAGCTCTTCAATACCTTTCTGGCAGAAGACAACGTTTGCCCCACTGCCAATAACCTTCTGGACGATCTTCTTGAGCATCTGCTCTTCTTGGTCAAGGAAGGACTGGAGCTGGTCAGGAGAGGTTATGGAAATTTCCGCATCTACTTCAGTATCCTTGAGTTCGATTGCGGCGTTAAGGAGAATGATTTTTGCATCCTTAATTTTTACAGGCATGTTGGGGTGAATTCTTTCTTTATCAATGATCATGCCCCTGATAAGCTCGGAATCCTCTATCCTGCCTCCGACCTTCTTGATAACGTTGATGTTATCCCTGTCAATATCCGCCTTTCCGTTTGTGTCTACAACGCTGGTTACGGCATCTACGGCAATCTCGGAAAGGAGCTTTTTGGAGGATTCTGCACCCTTTCCAGTCATTGCGGTTTCAGCGATGCTGATTAACAGGTCACGGTTAGACATTTCTACTGTCATTGCCAGGGAGTTCAGAACTTCTACGGCTTTTTCGGCTGCAAGCCTGTACCCTGTTGCGATAATTGTCGGGTGGATTTCCTGCTCGATTAAATCTTCAGCTTTACTTAACAGTTGGCCTGCGACCACAGCTGCACTGGTAGTGCCATCTCCTACTTCCTCATCCTGGGTCTTGGATACTTCTACTACCATCTTTGCTGCAGGGTGTTCGATGTCCATCTCTTTGAGGATGGTTGCTCCGTCGTTTGTAATAACTACATCGCCCATTGAGTCCACGAGCATTTTGTCCATGCCCTTGGGACCAAGGGTTGTTCTGACGGCTTCGGCTACTGCCTTTGCTGCCATGATGTTGTTACTCTGGGCATCCCTGCCTCTGGTTCTTTTACTTCCTTCTTTTAAAATGAATATTGGCTGTCCTGCCATGATTTAATCCTCCATTAGTGTGAATTTGGAATTAAAATCTCATTTTACATGTTTGTACTTCTATATAAACTCATCCCGTTGGTGGCTCTGGATAATAGGGGTTTTGTTTATTGGCTTTTCTCAAGTAAGAGCCTGGATAAATCGGCTTCGTCCAGTCACTTTTGCGAAAAAAAGAGTTTCTTTTGATTGCAGATTTCTCAAAAAAATGGGTTACAAAAGATAGATCATTTGCCAGTTCCGAAATGCAGTTTCTTCACTATTTAAGGAAGGTTGTTAAATCTATACTTTTCTATCAAATCTATGCAGCTGTCAAGTCTTTGCAGCTATCAAGTCTATACAACCATCAAGTCTTATACAAGACATATTGTTTCAAAACTCTTCATTTTCTTTAGGAAACCAGGAAATGCCTCAATTCATTCTACTCCCTCGTTTCCGGAAGTCTTGAAAGAGTCTCTTCTATTTTGTTTGCTTTCTCAAAAGAAAGCCCAAGTGGAACTTCAAAATTTCCATAACCACTATGCTTTCTTGATCCCTTGCACCCAAAAGATAGGGCTATGCCCTGCTTGTATGCAAGTACAGTACAATCTCCACAGATCGAAGCTGCACCCATTGTATCAAATACTACTCTTTTTCCTTCCGAATAGGCGCTGGCCTGAATAATGCGCATAGCTTTTTCGGGCTTCAGGAAAAGAATCAGCACGTTAAAACTACCTTTATTCAGGGAAAGGGGCTCGATTCTTATGAAAGAGAACCTTTTTTTCAATCTTGGGAGCGATAAGGCAGCATTTTCCGCAGCCTCCGAGTCCTTATATCTTCCGGAGTTCAGATAGTACGTTGCAGGACTCTCCTCCGAAAAGCCCAGCACATAGTTTCCTGGGAAGCAGCCCTGCCCTGAAATCTGGAATTCTTCTCCCATACGAGCCATCTGCACAAGTTCACAAAAAAGAAGACAGGATTTTTCAGGAAATTTTTTGCCTCGTGTGTCAGTTACTCTCTCCTCGGTTTTTTCCTCGATCTCATCACCCTTTTCGATTTCGCTCCCGAGATCTTGATCAACCTTGCAACCGACTTTGCTGCCAAATTTACACCCGATTTCGTGTCCTGTTTCAACGCTTACACATACAGGCTCGCCGGTTTCCATCAACCTACTAAGCTCGGAATACTTTGAAAAAGGGCTTTGTTCGGGGTGCATGTAGTTTGCTCCTGTTTTTCTGGCCTTCACACTTTTCTAGCCTTCACACTTTTCTGGTCTTCACATAAATTCCGCTTTTACAGACGTGAAAACCGGGCCTCTCATATCGATTTTTCTCTTTTTGCCCGTGATGTAACGCTGGGCAATAGGACCTATCTTCAGGTTGACTTCTGAGGGAACTTTGGCGATTCTTACCCTGACTATGTGCTCGTTTGCTCCTGACATCGCAGCTTCTTCGATCTCCCTGGCAGCCTGAGCTGCAAATGCCTCTATGAAACGGATTCCTGCTCTTGCAGAGTGGTTTTCAAAGGCTTTTTGCCACTTTTTAGTGTTTGGGATTCCTACGAGATCTCCTTGATAAGCTACAACCTCATTGAAGGCCGCAGGTCCGCAAAGCTTTGTATTTTCTTCGGGCTCGATTACAGAAACTTTTGCTTTTCTGCCGCAGACTTCTCCCTCCCAGGCAGGGAATTCACAGGGGCTGGGCTCCTCTCCATGCAGTTCGCACTGGGAAACGATTGCAGTTGCAATCTCAAGTCCTTCTGGAGTTTCAGGGATCTTATCTACGAAGACCTGTTTTGCAAGTTCTCCATCTGACATTTCCCATTCAGTATACTGTGGAATCTGTGGGTAGGTAAGAGAGCGGACATCAGGAGCATCATGCAGGATCATTGCCAGTCTTTCCACTCCAAGTCCCAGGTTCATGACAGGGTATGGAATATCATACTCTGCAAGGGCTGTTGGGGAATAAATTCCGAAAGTTGCAACCTCGATCCAGCCGTCCGAATACTTTGAGTTAGAGCCCACAAGTTTCGGATGAAAGGCAAATACTTCAGTCTGCGTGTCAGGAATATAGTATTTGCTGCGTTTCTCATCGGGCCTGAAAAGGAACTTTTCAAAGCCAAACTGGGATAGCAGCCCTTCTGCAACAGCTTTTCCATGATCAACGGTCACGTCTTCATCCATGATTACACAGGAAGCTGAATAATAGGTCATGAGCCTTGAGGCATCTTCCTGTTGTTCTCGCCTGAAACAACGGTCTATTGAGAAGAAGTGGAAAGGAGGTTCTTGCCTCTCAAGGAGGGCACCGAGGGAAATGAACCAGCCGCTAGTCATGTGGCTGCGGAGTGTTTTTGTGCTTGCCTGGGGCACAAGCTCTTTGAACTCCGGAAAAACTTTGTCAATCATATCGGCAATAAGGGCATCCGAGACTCCAAGCACTCCTGAAATTTCAGGCACAAGGTCGTCTCCCTCTATCTTTCCTTTTTTATATGAATGGAGAACCTGCCTGATTTTGCCTATTCCATCGTCGCCTATATCTCCAAGAATCTCTTTTACCTGTGCAATCCGCTCGTCGGAAATTCCAACGTTCGGTCTTGGCAGGCCTGCCAGATAAAAACAGCGATCCAGGACTGCAAGAGCTTCACTTCCAAATTGTTTGTGTACCTCTTTATCGTCCACTATCAGAGGATTCATCATCTCTTCAAATCCCATCCTTAGATAGGCTTCTCTGAGTTTCTGGATTGTATCGTAAACAGGATGGGTTTTTCCATATCTCAGAGTTGTCCTGGGATAACGTTCGTTTAGGGTAGGGGTCCTGACCAGCTTTTTACCCTCGTTCCAGGTAAGGTCGAAGTTCTCTCTTGCGTCCTTTTTTATTTGCTCCGGATCAAATTTCATGCATATCCTCTTGTAGTAGATTATTGGAATTCGTTGGAATCTATTGAAATATATTGTAGTTTATTGGGATTGTAGTTTATTGGGATTGTAGTTTATTGGGATTGTAGATCTTTATTGGGATTGTAGATCTGTCTTACTGGATTTCTAAACTAGTAAACTTGAAGACTTTAGTTTTTAATATTCATAAATCTAAATGTCTAACAGATAAATAATAGTTAAAATAATAAGCGGTTTAACAGTAATCTATAACCGTATATTAGCTGGTTGACTATAAGCCGTATATTAGTTAGCTGAAGTTTATGCTTCGTTTAATGTTTCATTATTGCTTCATTTAATGCTTCATTATAATTCTATAGTCCAAAAACGTTGATTTTCCAGTATTAAAAGCATTACTTTTATCTTAAGCTATCTAAAGTCTGGACTCCAGATTCCGCATTGCGATTTCAAGCTTTTTCTGACCAATTGCATTGACAACATCGCCGCGCGTCTTTTCTATTATGGAGCGGGATACATCGGTTTTTCTCCTCAGTCCCCTGGTTATAGCGTCAGGGTAGTCAAAGTCCATAAGCATAGCATGGATGTTTTCCATTATGCCTAAAAATATTTCAGCTTTCTCAAAGGATTCTTTCCTTATGAGGTCCAGAACATGCCTTCTAAGCTCCCCTACAACATCCCCAAGCCCGTTAAGGTAGGCTGCATATTCGACTCTTAACTCTTCAGGAAAAGGAAACCTGTCTCCTTCTTCCTTCAGCAGGCTGCTTAGAACTGCAACCTCCGAATATTCCTGTTGGGCATGTTCTACAAAACCTGCATGATAAATGTCAGCGTGCCCTTCGAAAAGAATTTCAAGTTTCTCAAGCGCTTTTCCGGCTATTTTAATATTCTTATCTGCTTTTTCAAAGTCCTGTCCATGAAGGGCAAATGAGGCTTTCCTGCATTCTCTGACAATTTCTCTCGAGATTTTCAGTCCTTCTTCCCTTATACGATCTTTAGCCTCAAAATTTTCTCTTATCCTGACTGAAATTTCTTCAAGCAATATTTTTCCATACCCCCTTCAATGCTTATCAGTTTTTATCAGCTTTCTTCCTGTATGGATCGAACCTAACTTGTTTAAATTTTTCACGATATGAACTTAATAATAATTATATATATGATTCCCTGTAATACTTTACAATTCTTATTTTTTCAAAACTTTATAGTCTAGGTATTTTATATTTATGCCTTTATTTTTATATTCATAACTTGATCCTTAATATCCATTATTCTTTATACTCTGGCTTTAAGATCTAGGATTTTTATCTGGGTCCTGGAAAAAGGTATAAAAAAGAAGGGAAAAGCCTTTTTCGTAGTCGTTATCCTTTAACTTCCAGAGATGATTCCAAAACTAGCTCGAAATGCCTGTAAAAATATAAGGCGTTCCCTTCCGGCTATTTTTTAGAATTAGTTGAAGTTTGGGATTTTTAACAGAACCGTCTTAAGAAACGTATCCTGAGCTTGCTTATTCCTGGAGTTTATCTGCTCTCAGACTGTACTCCAGAGCAAATTCTTTCTTTATATTATTTAAAATCTGCATTTACTACTATTCATCTACAGGAACTTATTATTCATCTACAGGAATTGTCTCGAGCTGACTTGAGAGATTCCATATTAAAGTCCTCGTGTGCAGAGGAAGGTTAGGATCATTGCTTATATCTTCGAGAATGGAAATGCTTGATGCTGCTCTAAGAAAGAGAGGCTCGGATTCGTTGTTCAGTATGTCCATTATTTCATTCACGGAACGCCTGATATTTCTTGGAACGGAAGAGTCACTGGTTATACTTTCTAAGACCTGAAGACATTGTCTAATAACTTCTACTGAATCATTTGATGGCACTCGAATCACCTTCGCAGTTAATTATAGTATAAAATAAGAGCTAATAGATTAGTCTAAGATAGGCATGTTATATAAAATATTATCGGTAATTTTTAAAGCTACTTGCTTTAGGGTCTTTCCTTCGTGATTCTGGATTTACTGCTTTCTCCAGTTTACATAGGGTAAATTAACTTCATATACAGGAGCTACAGTAAAAATTTTATAAAATAAACGAGAAGCAAATGCATTAGAAGCTGTGAGCAAAGGAAGGTTAGAGATATGGATTCTGAAAAAGATAAAAAAGTAAAACGAATAGCGCGCTTCCTTGAACTTGGAGGCACAATGCTTGCTGAGCATTGTAAAATCTGCGGAGCCCCTAAATTCCGTTATCAGGGTACAGTAATCTGCCCTATATGTGATGTCAAGGAAGAAGAGGAAACTCAGGAACAAGCTGAAACTGCCCCAGCTCCTGAACCCAGACCTTATACGGAGAAAAACAGGTCTTCTTTTGAAGCTAAAAAAAGAACCCAGGCACACAGGCAAAAATCACGGCTTGGATTGAGAGCCTCTGAACCTGCAGATGAAGAGGAAAAAGCTGTCGAGCTGGCAGAAGAAGAGATTTCAAGAATAGCTTCCGAAAAAGAAGAAGCAGGAAGGGCAGTTCCAGAGGCTCTTGAAACCTCTGCATCCACATCTCCTGCAGCTACTGTAACCTCTACAATCCAGGCCGCACCTGCAGAAGGCGCAGGAAGAGCAGAAAAACCAGCAGGAGCACGGAAGGTATCCGGAACTCATGAAGACCGGAAAGTACTGGAACACCTTCTCTTTAAAAAGATGGTGAATATTGCTGATTCTCTTCAGGATGAAATAGATCCACGCAGTATTGCCGAGGATTTAGAACTAATTGAAAAAGGGCTTGGGATTGTAGAGCGCCTGAGGCAGTTATAAAATAAGGATAAGATGAAAAAGATAAAGGTGAGAGGGAATGATCGAGAAAATAAAGGAGAGGCGATAAAGGAGAGGAGAAAAGAAAAAGAAGAAGTCTAAAAAAGTTTAACTTTTTCCCACTTATCCTTTATAAGGTGCCTCGATGATCTCTCTGATTTTGTTTGCTCTTTTTGGCCCTATTAATTTTACCTTCTTGAGTTCTTTGGTATCAGCCTTCATAATAGCTTCTACTGAGCCGAAGTGTAAAAGAAGGTTTCTTGCGGCTTTTGGTCCTATATCTGCGATCGCGGTGATCAGGTATTCCTGCTGCTCAGTAAGAGTACTGGTTAACTTCTTTCCATGGGGATTAACTTCACGCTTATTTTCGGTCTGCTCACGGTTTGCAAGAACTTTTAAGATTGCAGCAGTCTCTTCTTCATCTCTTGAGTATAACAGTGAAACTCCAAAATCAATAGCAATGGATACCAGGGAGCCGTAAATGGCATTCGGATTGATTTGCCTGGAAGTGAAAAGTTCAGTTCCTTCAATGATAAGAACGGGTTTTTCATATACTCTTGCAAGGTTTGATAATTGCGCAAAGAGATTCCGTTTCCCATCGATAAGGGAACTTACAAAGTCGTCCGTGCGCTTTCTCTCGACAGCAAGGCGGTCGCTTACAACATAATCTCCGATTTCAAGCGCCGCAAAATCAACCTCTACTCCAAGCTTGTCGAGAACATTTGCAACTCCACTTTTTGTTTCCCTAAAGTCAACTACTATTTTGAGGGTTTCAGGGGTGGCTTCTAACTCAGGGACTCTCTGAGCTGGTTCTGGTTCTGGTTCTGATTCTGGTTCTGATTCTGGTTCTGGTTCTGATTCTAATTCTGGTTCAGGTTTCTTTCCTGAAAGAGTTTCAAAATCGACAAGCGTTTTTTGTCTCTCTTTTAAGCTTTCTACTCTGTTTTCTAACAGATTTTCTGTTCTACTGTCATCTTCAACTTTATTTTCATTTTCTATTTTACTCTCGGCTTCATTTATTGCGTAATCTGAAACTTTTATTTCAGATTCAAAATCTGAAAGTCTCAAATCTTGCTTTGAGTCATCAGGGTCCAAAAGAGCTTCAAGCTTCTGTATGCTGTTTAGCATCCTTTTTTCCTTGTTCCTGCTGCTCCAGTAATATGCTTCGTCGCGTGTGCCTTTTGTAATAAGCACGACGACTCTGCCCTTCTGTTGCCTGCCTGTCCTGCCCTTACGCTGGATGCTCCGAATTTCCGAGGGAATAGGCTCGTAGAATAATACTAGGTCTGTTGAGGGAATATCAAGTCCTTCTTCAGCAACTGATGTGGCTACAAGTACGTTGTATTCTCCTGATCTGAATTTGTCGAGAGTTTCCACCTGCTGTTTTTGCGTAAGCCCTTTGTCCTTACGGCGTGAAGCCTGTCCTACAAAGCGGGCGGGGGCAATTTCTGGAACTCCAGAAAGGGCATTTACAACTATCTCTGCCGTGTCCCTGTAATTCGTAAAAACAATTACCCTGGAGTTAGGGCTTTCTTTTAGCTGCTCGGATACGATTTTCCTTGCAAGCTCAAGTTTAGGATGTTCAACCTCGCATTCCTTTACTCTGTAAAAGGCTTTTCTCATGTAGAGGTCGTCCATTAGTCTTTTTGTAGCCTTGCTTGCGCTGCTTGAAGAGGCTTCTGCATCCAGTTTTTCCAGGTATTTCCTCAGAGGTTCAAGCCCCTGGGTCTCAACCATTTCTACAGCATGGTTTACCTTCATTATTTCGGCAACCACAGACAAGGCAGTAAAAATTGCAGGATCACCCCCTATTCGGATTTCGCCCTGAAGCTTCTTCTGGAGAAGCAGGAGATCTTTTTTGGAGACATATTTCCCGCTGCCTGCCGAAAATCCTAGATCTCTTATAGTTCCGAGCCGGTCATTAACGATTTTTTCTAAATAATCCCGGATTTCAGCCATCTCGGAAGGAAGCTGGACCTGAAGCCATTCTACCTTTTTTTCCTGCACATAAGGGCGAACATCTCTGTCGTTCTCAGTCTTCACCGAGACATTTTCAACATGCAGAGCCTGGCAGACCTCAGAAATTTTCTCGTCTGAACTGCCAGGACTTGCAGTAATTCCAAGTACAAGAGGATTTTTTGCACTCTCAAAATACTTTTCCGCAATGAAGGTATAAGCGTAATTTCCGACTGTCCTGTGCGCCTCATCAAAGGTTATATGGTTTACGTCCTCCAGGCTGATTCTTTTTGTAAGAAGGTCATTTTCAATAACCTGAGGGGTGGATATTATCAGTTTTCCCTGCGCCCAGAGCTTTTCCCGCTCCGCAGGGGCAATACTGCCCGTAAAAGCCAGAATCTCTTCTTCGGGAAGAGTCATCACTTCTCTGAAAAAAGCAGCATGCTGTTCCACAAGAGGTTTTGTTGGGGAGAGAACCAGGGCTTTTCCTCCAAAACGCTGAAGTCTGGAGGCAATTACAAAAAGGGCTATAATGGTTTTTCCAAGCCCTGTGGGAAGCACAACTAGGCTTGACCCTTCAAGGGCTCTTCCTGCGAGATTCAACTGATAGAGCCTCTGCTCAACTGTATTGGGTTTTATCAGCGGGTGCTTCATGCAGGCTGGCTTCTCAGGAAAAAAGTTTTCGTTCATTCGGTTTCAGGGTCATTTATTTTGGATTAACTTACTTCAGGTAATTTCTGTCGGAGAAATTTCTCGGATTCTAATCCAGTTATGATTCTAATCCAGTTATGATTCTAATCCAGTTATGATTCTAATCTAATTATAAGTCTATAAAAAATTAAAAACTTTGCTGCAGGCTTTTTAGCCCACAGCTCAGGAACTTTCAGTTTTTCAATTTTAGAAATTAAAGGGGTTGCCTGCGGATTCGAAAGTCCTGCCTCTGTAAATAAGTTCGTAGAGCACGTTTTCGATCCCTTTAATCGGAGCTCGGACCTGGCGCATGGAATCCCTGTCCCTGATAGTTACAGTCCCGTCTTTGAGGGTATCGTAATCTACAGTAACGCAGTAAGGCGTTCCGATTTCATCATTTCTCCTGTAGCGGCGCCCGATGGTTCCGGAATCGTCGTAATTAACAAGCAGGGTCTTTTCCCTGAGTTTTAAAATGATATCTTTTGCAGGGTCTGCAAGCTCTTTACGGGTCAGGAGTGGCAGAACTGCAACCTGTACCGGGGCGATTGCGCTTGCGAGGTGCATGACAAGGCGGGTTTCCTCTTCTCCCTCAGCTTCACCCTCGTCCTTACTGGTTTTGGAATCTTTTGCTTCGGATTCTTTTCCGGCTTCTTCTGCACCTTTAAGCCCGGATTTGGCAGCTTTTTGAGCCACATTTTCTTCGTCATAGGCATGCTCCATTACACCGTAGAAGATTCTGTCGATCCCATAGGAAGGTTCGATTACATGAGGAATTACATTTTCTCCACTGACTTTAACAGTCTCTTCCGCAAAGTCCACTGCATCCGAGCTGACTGTCAATTCCTCTCCGCCGACAGTAACTTTGATCTCACTCTTTGAGAGCTCTTCTTCGGAAAGCTGCTTTAAGGCATCTGCAACAGCTTTTGCTTTGCCCTTAAAGATAGGGCCAAGCTTTCCCATGTTCGGGTTTACAGCAAAGCGAGTCACCATTTTCGGCTCATCATATTCGACATAAACGTAAAGCTCGGTCTTGCTGACTCTTGCGTGGGCTTTCAGGTCATAATCCGTCCTATCGGCAATTCCTACAATCTCGACCCAGCCAAACCTGTCAGTCTCGATTTCGGCATCCCAGCAGTCAATTGCGTAATGCGCCATCTCGTCGGTCAGGTGTTGCCTGAACCTAAGTCTTGCAGGATCGATCCCAACCTTTGTCAGGAACTCGTTGGTAAGTGCGATATTGTAGCCCAGGATTTCATGTGCAATAATTCCAGCTTTTACAGCCTCCTGCACAGTCATCCTGAAGGATTCGCCTTTCTGCTGTGCCTCCTGCGAATAAAGCATAAGCTCCCTGTCTGCAAAACGCTCGAAGTTGGGGTGCTTCTTGTTCCTGGGATCAACGAAAATCTCACACTCGGCCTGCGTGAACTCCCTGAGCCGGATTACGCCCTGTCTAGGCGCAATCTCGTTCCTATAGGATTTTCCGATCTGCACTGCCCCAAAAGGCAGTTTATCCCTGTAGAACTTAGACAGCCTCTGGAAATCGACAAACATCCCCTGTGCCGTTTCCGGCCTGAGGTACCCCTGCCTTCCAGTGCCTGGACCGATTGTGGTTTTGAACATTAGGTTAAATTCATAGGCTTCCCTAAATTCGCCGCCGCATTCTGGGCATCGGATCTCATTTTCCCTTATGACTTTAGTGAGGTCTTCTGCGCTTAGAGTTCCGGGGGTGTCCATTACATTTTCTACAAGGTGGTCGGCCCGGAATGCCTCTTTACAGTTCATGCACTCGCACAGGGGATCAGAAAAACCTCCTACATGCCCTGACGCAATAAACACTTCTTCAAGCCCGATTGTCGGGCACTCGATCTCCATAAACCCTTCCTGGATAACGTAAAACTCTCTCCAGGTCTGTTCTATGCGCCTCTTCAGTGTGCTCCCAAGAGGCCCGTAATCATAAAATCCCCGGCTTCCGCCATACAGCTCAAAGGAGTTCCATAAAAACCCCCGGCGTTTAGCCAGCTCGAATACCTTTTCGTACTTGTCCATTTAATAAATCCTCGTGAAATTGATTGGGGGATATTGGATAATAATAAATTTTGATTTGTAGGAAATACTAGATGGATAACGGTATCATTATATTAAATTTGCACTGCTCTGTGTCAGTTGAGGAGGTTTTGGGTTATAGAAGCATAGAATGTAAAAATGAGATTTGATGTATCTTTTCTGGTAAGGTTCTGTAGAGATCTTCTTAAAATCGATAGAAATAGATTACATTCAACTACTAGTCTCCAAAGTTTTGCATGAGAATGACTTCCAAAGTCGGGCTCATTGATGAAGAAAAAACTGTCAAAGCTCTTGAGATGATTGATCTCAGGCTCAAAAGTGAACACGCCTGCCAGGAAGAAGATGTGGAAGAAATCTACCGGCAGTTCAGAGGTTACTGGAAACTCATGGACGAGTTTTGCAGGCGGATCGTTGAAAGGGTTGAGTCGGATTTTCCCGAGGCGCCAGCAGAAAAATAAAAATAAAGTTGTGATAATCTGAAGTGCAATTTGATTTTTTATTCTGGAAGCTGCTTTCTATCCTTTTCTTTTGCCGGATTAGGGTTTTGCACTTGGTCTTGTCTTGCAGGGCACAGGAAATTAACTCATGGATAATTTTTATTACTCTATATTTTCGACCTATGGCTTATATAATCTGCTCTGAATTTCTAGCTTGGTAACTTTTGCTATCAATGTTCAGCTTCTTTCTCATACCTATTGGCTAAAGCGTTGATCGGAACACTCGGATATTGTCTACGCGTTCACATAAAATTCTTTCATGCAGGGTCAACATCTTTTAATATCACAAGCTTCTAAAGCTAGAGTCGGTGGGGTAAATAATGCATTTTCGACATGAAGATGCCTCATTGAGATCACGTCGGATAGTGTATACTATGTAAGGCATTTTCAAACATAAAGTGCCTTTTTGAGATATCGTTGGATTAGGGTACGTATTCAGAGCACTTTCTAACATGGAATGCTTTGAGGACCTACCGGATAGAATACATTATCAGTGGGGTTTTGATAAAATGATGTTAGAAAGCTTAAATGAAATTGTAGAAACGATAAAAGGAAAACGAATCTTACGCTCAGAAAAGCTTGTAGAAATGACTCATTGGCTCCATAATCTGGAGTTTCTGGTTGTCAGATTGATGATGTTTGCCATAGGGGTTCACCATCTCTATGTATATACCATAAAAACAGTGTTCTGAGTTCTAAATCTGAACTAAATCTGAACTCAAAGCATATGCAGATCCGTTTCCGTTTGTATTCGGTTAAGATACGAACTGCGAGATGAGATGTTATTATGCTATTTTGAATGGGGTTTGATAAATGCTAGAGCTCAGCCCCAAATTAACTTTTCTTTTTTGGCGTTTTCTTTATTTTGCCATTTTGTTTTGCCATTTTATTTTGCCATTTTATTTTGCCATTTTATTTTGCCATTTTATTTGCCACTTCATCTTACCTTTAAAGCGTATTTGAAGTGTTAATGTATTTCCTGAAGCATATATCCTTTCCATTAATTTTAAATTATCCGACAACTTATTGGAAGGCTGATGGCCCCAAAAATTCTTGTTACTAATGATGATGGTGTTTATTCCACAGGTTTGAAAGCCGCTTTTGACAGTGTTTCAGATCTTGGAGATGTTACGATTTCGGCTCCTGCTGTCCAGCAAAGCGGAGTCGGGCGCTCGATTTCTATCTTTGAGCCCCTTCGAATCACGAAAACGAATGCTGGAGGCATACCTGCTTATTCCGTGGGAGGAACCCCTACAGATGCTGTAATCCTGGGCATTTTCACGATTCTCAAAGAAATGCCTGACCTGGTGCTTTCTGGTTTTAATATTGGGGAGAATATAAGTACAGATACTATTACTACTTCAGGGACCATTGGAGGAGCTCTTGAAGCTGCAAGCTACGGTGTGCCTGCAATTGCCGCCTCCATGCAGGTACTTGATGAAGGATTAAAATTCGATGATCCTAGGGACTACCATAGAGAGCGTTTTGAAACCGGAATAAAGGTAGTAAATAGAGTTGCTCGGAATGTCCTCAGGCACGGCATGCCGGAAAACGTGGATCTTCTAAACATTAATATTCCCTATCACGCTGAAGAGGATACCCCTATAGAGATAACCCGCCTTGCACGAAAAATCTTTAAAACAGATGTCGAGGAGAGACACGACCCAAGGGGCAGACCCTACTATTGGATTGCAGGCGACCTGATCCGGGAAGAAAAAGAAGGTACTGATGTGCACGCCATCATGCAGAAAGGACACGTCTCAATAACTCCAATTTCTCTGGATTCAACTGCCAGGGTAGATTTTTCAGAAATCGAAAAATACCTTTAAAATCGAAATCTCTAAATTTTCATTCGAAGTTCTGAATCTCAAATAAGGGAGTTTAGTAAAAAGCAAAACAAGGAAGTTCAGTGAACGGAAGTATCAAAAAAGTTTAATGAGAGACACAAGCCCAAAACAGTTAAAAACATATATTCTAACTTTGCTTTTCCCTTTCGATTTGTTTTTCAATTTCCTTTGCTAAACTCTCTTCCGTATGGAGATAAAATGAAGCCGGAAGCCCTGTGTTTGAGATCAGATAAAGCAGACTCATGGTTGTTTTGTTGAGCCCGGGGAAATTGTTTAGTAGTTCGCTCCTGGAAATCCTGACCATTGCATCCAGGGATTTTATTCCAGTAAGGTAGCTTTTTATTTCCCTGTTTTTCTGGCTTTTTTCAAAAATCAGATCTATCCACGTATTCATTTCATCAATTAGGAGTTCCCTGGTAAGGTCTTCAGGTACAATGTAGTTTTTACCTTTTTCTACATTTCTGAAAAAATCTTTGAAGCTATCGCCCTTTGCAAGGGTGTACACCTTTCCTAGTTTCCCAGAATGAGAGTCGGTTGTCGCAGCAATGCCTTTTCCGAATTTCTCAGCCAGGGCAATAGTAAGCCCGTTTTTCTGTTTGGGTTCATTCATATTGTATTCCAGTACTGGGAAAAGCCTTGCTAGTCTGGGTACTGCAGACGGATTCGGTTCACGATGGAATTCAAACCAGAAAGGATGATTGTAAACAAAAGGAAGTTTATGCCGCTTGAGGTACTTGATAAAGCTTTTCAGGTTATGCTCGATTTCCGCAATTTCCCTGAGCTCAAAAAAATTCTCTCTGTCAAGTTCAAAAACGTTAATGTGCAGGACATGCCCTGCAAATTCAGGGTCGTACACACTCATCTCAACCCCTGGAACAAACTTTTCACGGTCCCATCCGAGAAGCTCGCATGCTTCCACGGTATCATGGTCCGTAAATGTTACATAATCCATTCCGAGATTAAGGGCTTTATCATAAAGGCTTTCTGGATGCAGATCTCTCACAGGAAGGACGTCAAAGGAACAGGTTGTATGTGCGTGCAGGTCTGCCCGCTTCCAGCCTTCTTCTATAAGTTCAGCTGCTCGTTCCGGAGTTATCAGCTTCTCCTCGTAATTTCTCGGCCTTCTTTCCATAGGCATAAAACCCCGCATTTTAAATCCTTTAATTATTTTTAAAAAGTCTTAAATTTCTCCCCATATAGTATATTCTTTTTTTAGATTAAGGTTTTCCGGAAGGATCTATGTCAGAGCTCAGTATGTCAGGGTTCAGGTTTGCAGGCCTTCTCAAGTAAAAACTGCCCGCTCTATTATGTTTATACACTGAAACATTCCAACATTTTTTTAAAACCTTAATAATTGAAAATTAGTTTTTTCGGAACGCTAAAAGATTATCCTGGTAATTTTGAAAACAGGTCAGATCAATAAGACGAATTGATTGAAATTAATTGTAATTGATTGTTATTGATATCTATAAAATTAGGAAAGAACCTGGTGACCTGCAAACAAAATTTCAAGGAATAAACCAGAAAACTTCTTTCTCGAAACTTAACTTTCAGGGGAAGAATTCAAGGAGAAGTATTTCACTAATTTGAGAATTAAATGAGAATTAAATAGTTGAGAGGGCAAAATTATATTCAGGATACAAAAATTTGACTTTAAATATATAGCAAATTCACTACGTTGCCCAAACAGAATGCGGGTGATAATGACAAATGGATGTAGAGCCTCGAAAGTCTGGCAGAAGTACATTCTAAAAAACAAAACCTCTTAAAAAGTATTACCTAGCAAGCAAGTTTACGGGTTGCCCTGGATAACAAAGACATTTTATTAAAGTCTTTGAGAAAAAACTGTAAGAAAATGAGATTTACACACTTGAGATACAAAGTTCAAGCACAATAACCGCGCTGTTAATTTGGATAATAAACAGCTACAAGGTCGATGTTATTGATCTTTCAATCAAGTGTGTAAATCCACGTGGATTATATTTTGAATTATCTTTTATTTCTTATGGAAGTAACTCTCAGACTTTCATTTCACTTACATCTTCAGTGTTTTGACCTGTTTCTTCAGTATTTTCACTTACTTCTTCAGCGTTTCCACTTACTTCAGCTTGTTTACATGCTGATTTAGCTTCCTCACTTACTTTTTCAGTTTTTTGACCTGTTTCTTCAGTATTTTCACTTACTTTTTCAGCGTTTCCACTTACTTCAGCTTGTTTACATGCTGATTTAGCTTCCTCACTTACTTTTTCAGTTTTTTGACCTGTTTCTTCAGTTTTTTGACCTGTTTCTTCAGTATTTTCACTTACTTTTTCAGTTTTTTGACTTGCCTCTTCAGCTTGTTTACGTGCTGGTTTAGCTTCCTCACTTACTTCTTCAGTGTTTTGACTTGTTTCTTCAGTATTTTCACTTACTTTTTCAGTGTTTTGATCTGTTTCCTCAGTATTTTCACTTACTTCTTCAGTGTTCTGACTTGTTTCCTCAGTATTTTCACTTACTTTTTCAGCGTTTCCACTTACTTCAGCTTGTTTACATGCTGATTTAGCTTCCTCACTTACTTTTTCAGTTTTTTGACTTACTTCAGCTTGTTTACATGCTGGTTTAGCTTCTTTACTTACTTTTTCAGTTTTTTGACTTGTTTCTTCAGTTTGTTTACATGCTGGTTTAGCTTCCTCACTTACTTTTTCAGTGTTTTGGCTTGCCTCTTGAGCTTGTTTACATGCTGGTTTAGCTTCCTCACTTACTTTTTCAGCGTTTCCACTTACTTCAGCTTGTTTACATGCTGGTTTAGCTTCCTCACTTACTTTTTCAGTTTTTTGACTTACTATTTTAGTCTCTTTATTGCAGATTGGTTTAGTTACTTTACATACTGGTTTAGTCTCTTTATTGCAGGTTGGTTTTGTCTCTTTACATATCGGCTTAGTTTCCTTGCAGGTTGGTTCAGTTACTTTACATACTGGCTTAGTTTTATTGCAGGTTGGCTTTGTTTTATTGCAGGCCGGCTTTGTATTCTCGCAGCCTGGCTTGCAGTCTTTTTTGGCATCTTCACAGCCTGGCTTGCAGTCTTTTTTGGCATCTTCACAGCCTGGCTTGCAATCCTTTTTATTATTTTCACAGCCTGGTTTACAATCCTTTTTATTATCATCGCAGACTTCTTCCACTTTCTTTTCCGAAACATTTATTGTGGTGAGTTTTGAGTCTGTACCGTTTTCATTGCTTACTGTCAGGTTTACTGTATAGATTCCTGCTGTTGAGTAAGTGTGAATTGGGTTTCTCTCTGTTGAATATGCTCCATCTCCAAAACTCCAGTTGAAAGAGACTGCGTTTTCAGATTTGTCGTTAAACTGAACCGTAAGTGGCGCATAACCTTCACTGACATTAGTAATGAAATCTGCAACTGGGAGAATTGAAACATTAGTCTCTGAGACGTTTATTCTTGCGAGCTTTGAATCTGATCCATTTTCATTGCTTACTGTCAGGTTTACTGTATAGATTCCTGCTGTTGAGTAAGTATGAATTGGGTTTTTGTCTGTTGAAGTTGTTCCATCTCCAAATTCCCAGTTGAAAGAGATTGTGTTTTCAGATTTGTCGTTAAACTGAACCGTAAGTGGTGCATAACCTTCACTGACATTGGTAGTGAAATCTGCTACTGGGGGAACTGAAGGAGTTATTTCTAAAACATTTATTGTGGCTGATTTTGAATCTGATCCATTTTCATTGCTTACTGTCAGGTTTACTGTATAGATTCCTGCTGTTGAGTAAGTATGAATTGGGTTTTTGTCTGTTGAAGTTGTTCCATCTCCAAATTCCCAGTTGAAAGAGATTGCGTTTTCTGAATTGTCTTTAAACTGAACCGTAAGTGGTGCATAACCTTCACTAACATTGGTAGCGAATTTTGCTACGGGATATTTGATCTCAGGTACGATTACCTTCTCTGTCGTCACAGTCTGATTAACCCATGCCTTATTCACATTTCCGTTAATATCTACAGTGCGAGTGCCGATAGTGTAGCTTGTTTCAGGTTCAAGGCCTGTGGCATTGAAATATTCTGCAGAGGTCGCAGTCTGGTAGGCTCCATTCAAATAAACTTCTGTGTGTTTGAAATCAGAATCCTTTGGGTTCTGCCATGTCCATTTGATCCAGGTAGTACTTTTAGTGGATTGGAGGTTGGTTATTGAAGAAGGAGGTAAATTATCAGGGGTTACAGCTGTATATGAAGTAGAATTGTCCCAAGCAACATTGCCAGCTCCATCAACAGCAGATACTTTTACTGAATGAGTGCCTTCAAGTGCTGTAATGCTTCCTTTCCAGATACTTCCACCCTGTTTGATAAGCGTAACATCATTTGCTTTTACACCGGTGACTCCAACATTGTCCGTAGCATCAACAGTCACGACGATAGAATCACCAGTCTCGGGTGCACTGTTGCTGAGTTTTACATAATTAATGACAGGAGATTCGCTATCTGTAACAGGAGGTTCGTTACCCAATACTTTTATACTTCCTTTGATTACAGAAGGGGTTATATGTTCACTAAAGTCACCGTCAGGATCATAAAAGCCAGCCGGTATGTTTAGATCCGTGGTACCTGCTTTTTTTCCAGTTATAGTAATTGTTCCCAGCAAAACATTTTTGTTACCAGAAACAACTTTATTCTCAAGGTCTACAGTTTTTATCCAAACTGAACTCGAAGGAACTGCAGAATTCCTAGGAAGCTGTCCCCAACCGGGGAGTGAAACCGCAGTTATTTCCGCAATTTCTGGATCTGAAATAGAAATTGTAAGGTTGAAACCTGACAGTCCTGAAGGTACTTCATCCATCACAATCTGAACACTCTGGGATGAACCCGGTTTCACCTCAACTGTTTGAGGATTAAACGAAACGACATGTGCTGCCGATGCACATGATATCCCGAGTCCAAGAAAGATCCCGAGAAGGATTAAAACTCTAAACAATTTATTCATATTTTATCTCCTTAAAGCATATCATAAAGTTTTACAGTATCATCAAAATCAATCAAACCGTTTTTGTTATAATCAAAGAAACTAATGGAAAGGTTTTCTCCTATCCAGTCCATATTATCGTAGTATGAAACAACATCATCGAAGTCCAGTATCCCGTTTCCATTAATATCCTCATAGAGACCATCCTGGTTCGGATCGGTCGGTGAATTAGTACAACCTGGGAAGACAGGAAGTGTTGTTTGTTCTAAAACATCTATTGTGGCAAGTTTTGAAGCTGCCCCATTTTCATTGCTTACTGTCAGTTTTACTGTGTAGATTCCTGCTGTCGAGTAAGTATGAATCGGATTCTGATCTTTTGATGTGCTGCCGTCTCCAAAGTCCCATGCCCATGAAGTTGGTGCACCTTTACTTTTGTCAGTAAAGCCAACATCCAAAGGCACTTTTCCTGAGGTGACATTATTGCTGAAGTCAGCTACTGGAGGGAGTATTGGAGCAGGTCTTGGAATTACAAGAGGAAAAAAGTCTGAGTAAGTACTGCCTTCTATACCAATATATGCGGAATCTGAGATTCCATCTCCATCATTATCTATTGCGTTTTGTGAAAAACCAGTACCGTCAGGTTTTGCCCAGAAGTTGCCTCCTAAATACGGTCCATCAACAATATTGGTACCTGCGGTCTTTGTAATATTATAAGAGTTTCCTTCTTTTCCTTTTTCTTTGTTTTTAATGCTTATATAGGTGTTACTAAAGTAATTGTCGTAGATGGTATTCCGGTCACATTTTCCACAGATAGAAAACCCATAAACACTATTGTCCTTTATAGTGTTGCTTAAGAGCCGGTTATCTTCAGAGTTGCCAACATGAACTCCCCTGGCATTGTTGTAGACCTTATTTCCTGAGACAACATTATTTTTGGAACTTGCAAAGACAATTCCATATTCTGTATTACTGGTAACCGTATTCTTTGAGATTATGTTCCAGTCGGCATGCAAAAGATTAATCCCACGAAGGTTGCTTACAAGTTTATTCTTCTCGATTGCACAGTGACTGCATGAGGACAAGTTGATTGCTGAACAACGAAATCCGGTTGCTCCACTAATACCCAGCCCATTAATCTTTATCCCGTCTGCTTGCAGAAGGAAAATGTCAGATTTTGAACTCTTGGCTTTGACTATTGTATCATCAGGGTTTCCGGAATATGATTTGATTGTAAGATCATTTTTAGTTATTTTTACATTGTCATAATAGGTTCCAGGTTTTAAAATAATTACATCGCCTGAATTTGCACTATTAACAGCGTTTTGTATTACTGAAGTTCCTTGTTCTATTGTAATTTCAGCCGCAGTTCCAATACTTGGTACCGATATAAAGATAAAGAAAGCAAGTAGTGAAGCGATTTGTTTTTTAATCCTAAATCCTCCTACCGAATTCCTTTAACTATTTTATTTCTCATCTCCTTAAAACATATCATAAAGTTTTACAGTATCATCAAAATCAATCAAACCGTTTTTGTTATAATCAAAGAAAGCAGCAGAAGCGTTTTCTTCGATCCAATCCATATTTTCATAGTATGCCACAACATCATCGAAGTCCAGTATCCCGTTTCCATTGATATCTTCGTAGAGTCCATCCTGATTCAGATCGGTCGGCGGATTAGTATTACCTGGGAAGACAGGAAGTGTCGTTTGTTCTAAAACATCTATTGTGGCAAGTTTTGAAGCTGCCCCGTTTTCATTACTTACTGTCAGTTTTACTGTGTAGACTCCTGCTTTTGAGTAAGTATGCACTGGGCTCTGATCTTTTGAAGTACTACCATCTCCAAAATCCCATTTCCAGGAAATTAGAGTACCTGTGCTTTTGTCAGTAAACTTCACTTCCAAAGGTGCTTTCCCCGAGGTAGGGGAAGCCGAAAAAGCAGCAACAGGAGATTTCAATGGTATAAGAGGCAAATAGTCAACCGAATCAGAGTCCCCAAATCTATACCCAAATCTATAGGGTTCGTCTGCAAACCCATCTCCGTCATTATCGGGATGAGTCTGTGAAAAGCCATTTCCTGAGGGAGTTGCCCAGTAGTTACCACCCAGATAAGAACCCCCTACAATATTTTTCCCTACTGTTTTAGTAGTGTTAAAAATACTTCCAGTTCCCTCAGGAGCATTTACGTTTACAGTGTTGTTAAAATTATTATTAGTTATAATACAGGAAGCATCAACAAGAAATAACCCATTATCACAATTTGTAATTCTATTTCCACTGATGGTTACGGTTTCAAACATAATATCAAAGACAGATATCCCAGTTCCACAGTTGGAAATATCATTATTGAGAATGTTTTCGCTTCCGCTATGCATATAAAATCCGACACTAGCTCCTGTACTAAAATTAGAGATTTTATTGTTTTGAACTGTACAGGCAAAAGCACCGGCTGTAGCAGACCAATCTTCGGTACGGCTAAACGAAAAACAAAGACCTGAGGATTTTCCTGGCCCTCTTATGTCAAAATTTTTTATTACGACATTACTTTCATAAATGTCAAAGGCATTATTTCTAGCTTTAATTATTGCTTTATGTGGACTGCTTGACATTATTGTTACGTCCGCAGTTGAAACCTTTATGCCTCCGGCATAAGTCCCAGGCTTTACAACTATTGTATCTCCAGAACGTGCATTATCTACTGCCTTTTGAATTGAGTCTCCAGGCTCAACATAAATAGTTGCAGCAGAGGCATTGCCAGCTATAGCTTGAAGTGCAACCACTATCATTAATATCATTAACATAACTTTTTTTGTTCTCCACAAGGCAAAAACCCCAATAAAGTTCCCAGCGCCGATAAATTCCTTAATTTGTTAGTTTTAATTAGCTGTCAAAAACTCATTATTGAAAAATTCATTATTATAAAACTTCTTTGAATTTCTGACGACTAATTATCTAGAATTTACTTGGCCTTTTGTTAAACAATAATCAAAGCTTCTAATTCGAATAGCATGAGCTTAAATGGATAACTATACTTTTTAAATTTATTTTTTATTTCTGATAATAAAATTCATGATGCTGTAATAGTCTTTAAATCTTTCTTTTTGTTCACGATTCTCTTATTATTTAGAAAATTTTTTTGATATAATAAATAATTAATCTATTAATAATTAAAAAATATAATATAAATCTACCAATTTATATAAGAGAAAAAAATATTACTTTTTTATTGTTTATCCGTTTAAAAAAATATAATTTTTGTTTTTTATAGTATTAATTTTTTATTTATGGAAGATATAATTTTAATTTTTTAACTTATATATTTAATAATTCGAAAATCTCATGTCTGCTTGGAAGTTCACAGAGAAAAACGAGGTTTTAAGGAAGAATATGAGACATCAGAAGCCGAAATCGTGCCTGATCGAGTGATACCGAGCTTCTCACAAAGGGCTCAGAAATTTGTGAATATAAAAACTGTCGTTGTTAATATATAAAGAGGGGGTTTAAAGCCTTTGTTGTTTATATTATAATTGTCATCCCACTGTAGCTACTCTCTGAAATGAGTGCTATCTTCGCTGACAAAGCGTTATGGAATTAATTTTGATTTTGATATTCAACAATTAAGGGGGGAAATGTGTTGTCTGAATTAGCCAAGCAGGATGTAATGTCCAGATTAACTAAGCTAGAACAGAAAATGAATGACCTAGATAGGAATGCAGATGCTCTAATAGACGAATTAGAGAGTCTGGAAGCTGTAGCTAGAGAATTAAAAATGACAGATTCCGTCGATAAGTTCGATAAGTACATCGAAGAGGTAGGACAAATTAAAGAGGATTTGAGCTGCAAATTATCGGATGAAATTGAGAATGAGCAGATGAGAGAACTGGTAGATGCAAGAATAAAAACTATACCAGTAGATATTGAAACTCTAAGAAGCGAATATAATTCTGCTCGCAGTAAACTGGTAGAGATCAAAGAGGAATTAAGAAAAAGTAGATCGAGCAGGCAGAGTTAAGCCTTCAGACTTAAGCGGATGAAATATTTTTCACATCGTTTTTTCTCGAGTATTGTTGTGAAAACTTCTAAATGTAAATCCCATTTGAATATTTTTTTCGTTCCCTTGAGGAAGCAAAGGTTCCCTAAATCCTCCAGACTTTTGGAAAGATTTGAATGTAATCGAAAATTCAAAATATTTTCTATTATTTTTCCAAGGATTAATTGCAGTTTTATTATTTAATTATAATTTTAACATTTTTTCGATATGCTAAGCTATTCTCTTATCATATTTGATTCAAAAAAACGAAGGAAGAAAAGAAGCTTTACAAGAGAGTGGTTATAAAACTTAAATCTTTGATCGAAATTGGGAAGGACTTAGATCTATTAGATCTCTCGTAGAGAGCATGTTTAAATTGTCTAATAAAGCATGTTATATAGAGAATATTCACCACAATATACGATGCGTTTACGATGCGTTTAGTAAAACAAGTGCTGCTCTCTGGCTGTGTTTTTGACAGGAGCAGTTACAGCTTTTTATTAATGATAATAGGGGATTACAACGCTTGGCTGAGAGTTTAAAAATCACCATGAAGGTGATAATAATATAGTCGTGATTATATATTATTGGACCTAATCTCTATTGGTTGTGACAATTCATTTGGAGAAATACACAAAGGGGGTAAATCATAAACCAAGAACTGGAAATAGGCTCTTTGTTGGAGGAAGCTACTAAGGCAAGGGATGAAGGAAATTTAGAATATTATATAGATTTGATGTTCAAAGTAGAAAATTTCTACCTTGAACAAGCCAGAGTTTTAATTAATCAGGCTCGATTCTTAGATGCTTCAGCACTTTTCATCGAAGCAGAGGCTGTTAACTATGAAATGAAAGCTTATCTGCAAGAAATACTGGACCTATTGAGTAACAATGGGAGTGAAGATCAGGAATTAAAAGAATCTATCGAACAACTTAAAAATCTAGTAAGTACCAATGCTGAATTTGAAGAAGCTTTCTCATACTTCTTGAAAGGTCAAGACTATAAATTAAACAGAAATCCTGGAACTGCTTGTGATTACTTTAAACAGGCACATGAATTGTTCGAGACTTTGGGCAGTGAACATAATAAGAAAGTATATAATCTCTACGCGGACTATTCAAAAGCAATGGAAAAAGGATCTAGCGGACTGGAATCTATGATGTTAGGCAACTTTAATGCTGCGAAGGCGTCATTTCAGCATGCACAACTTCTCTTCGGCGAGGTTGAGGAGGAATTGCCACCGCTAGATGACAATCTTGAGGATCAATTCCTTTATCAAGTACTCCATCAGTCCCTTCCGATCGATATAAATGGTTGTGAGATTTTGTATTGTTTAGCTGACGCCAGAGACCAATTTTCACATGGTAATTACTCAGAAGCAGCTAAACAGTTTTCTGTACTGGCTGACCTTTATCAACAAAACATTCAGAATATGAAAGGAACCATGATTTCTGAAGCTATTATGCATTTTTCTGTTGGAGATTATTACAATTTCCTTGGATATAGCTACTTGGCAGAAGGCGAAGCTTTACGTGAGCAGGAGAGATGGGATGAAGCTCTTCAACGTTATGCTGAAGTAAAGGATGTATGGAAAAAAGGGGCTGCAGCTTATCTGAAATCAGGTCATCCTCAAGGATTAGCTAATCAAGAATTTTTTATTAACGAGATCTCTAAACTCTCTGAACTGTATGTCAAAAGATGCAAGGAGGATAAAGATCAGAAGACTCAGATTCAAGAACTTAAAAATCAGATTCAAACAATGATTGACTCTATGAGCAAATCAGGGTTTACAGTTAATAATGTTAATGAAGTGAACTCAATAATTAAACAAAACGTTGAGATTGTACAGAAATTGGAAACAAATATTAAAGAGAGTATTAAGGCTGACCTGTTAAGTGGGCTTGATGGCATTCCTCTACCAAATGAAAAACGAGAGCATATACGTAATGAAGCCAACAAGCTTATTACATCGAACAAAAAAGGAAATGAATTTATGGAAGATGTCAAAGTATTCACAGACGATTTGAAGAATATAATAAGTAACGTAGGAGATATTGCTAAGCCATTAATGCCTTTTGTTAAAGCGATTTCTTTATTAATTTAAATTCAAGTCCTGATCAAAGTGAGGCTAAAATTAAAGCTGCTAATCTCTAAAAAGTATCTCTTTCTGGAAGGACTGCATACTAAGATAACTCTCTAAATTGCAATTAACTTGTGATTTTCATTTTCTAGTTTCTTTCTCGTCATTTGAGAGGATTTCCATGGAAAAAACAGCTTTACATTTCCTTATTTCCAGCCCCCTTTTTCCAGTAAAGCATCTGCATTTTCCCCTTCACTCAACAAATATATAAACTCCTCAAAGTATCTTTTCTTTATGACCCTTGAGCCCGTGCATATGCATAAGATCTCGGAGCTTGCAAAAAAGATTGACTGCTCGTTTGAGATTGAGGAGGTAAAAACGGCTGCAGACATCTACTCTCTGCTCGAGGAGTTAAAGCTCGATGGGAAGGTTATTCTTAAAGCCATAGACAGGCTCTTTCGAGGGGTTGTAAGGACTGAGCTAATGGCGCAGGGTGAGGACCCGTATCCTGTTACTTATGCCTGCGACAGCGGAAGTACCAATCCAAAGACTTATGACAGCGGGCTTTTTGTAGATTTCTGCCACTGCGGGCTGGCTGGAACACCTACTGACCTTGATATTCAGAGATTCAGAACGATTGTATGTGCCGCATTTTCTTCTTCTCAGAGAGCAACCATTCAGGCTACCCCAGACTGGGAAACCTTCGATGAAGGATTTGGAAGGGCAAAACTAGTTACAATCGCGCCTGATGAGTTAAAAAGAAAAGCTCCTGATATGGTGCACAGTTTTGCCATGTATCTGGCAGAATCCGAACACATTCTTTTCATGAAAGAAAGGATAGAACCTGAGAGTTTTCTCATAATGGACGGGCCGATCTATCCCAAACAACTAATGTACTGGATGGTGCTGGACGACGAGGAAGTAAGAGTCCGGCAGAACACCAACGCCCGAAAAATTCTTCAGAATTACATTGATATTATGGATTATTTCCTGGAAAATCGGAAGCCTATGATCGGGTTTGTAAAAAATCCAATCGACAAGCAGATTATGGACAGTATCCGGAAAAAAGGGGAAGCTTTTGATTTGCCATGGATGCTTGATTCCCAGTTTTTCAAGAACCTTCTTTCTCTTGAGAAAGTTGAAAGTGCATCAGGACACGAGGAGAGAAATTCGAAAAATGGCAAGAACGGCAAGCACAACGATTCTAGAAATGCTTACATTACTTATACCAATTGGTTCTTGCAGCCCAATAGGTTTTATGAGAAGTTGCTTAATGGGACTTCCCCCCTCGCAGCCGCAGACTCGCTACAGCAAGAACTCAGGCACACTTTTCCACCTGAAGATTATGCCCTTTGTTTTTTCATGCTTTATGCGCCCTCTAAAGATGTGGTCTTCAAGGTCGAAGCCCCATATGGGCTTGTTAAAGACGATTTCCTCCGCATGCAAATTACTAAAAAAGTGCTTTTTGACCTTTCTTTGCATGGCTTTCCCCTTACTCTAACAAAGGCAGACCATCTCGCAAAAATCAGGAAAGTAGAGAGGCAAGAGATCGATAAATTCTTTAAAAATATGAATCCTGATACCACTTATAATGACACTCGGTGGGGTAAGATGAATGAAATATGAAGATGCCAACATTTTTACTTTTAACTCTTACAAACCGAAAAGGGAACCAGTTTCTGTGAATTCAGAAATGGAAGCAGGAATGGAAGACGGAATGGAAGAAAATGCAGGTTTAAAGGAGAGTCCTGATGAGCTACGAAAGGAAATCCCTGATGAGCTAAGTCCTGAAAACAGGAACATGGGTGAGATAGCGATGGATGAGATAGCGAATTCTCTTGATCTTGAAGGTGCTTCTGAACTGGTTACTTCCGCTCCTATGTCCATAAATGATGCTGATGAAATACTGCACGTCTCCTTATCCGATAATCTGAAGAAAGACTATCCGGATCATGCATCGGATATTGTTCCTGCCGAATCTGGTATTGAATCTAATATTGAACTTGATCTTGAATCCAGTATTAAGTTCGATCTTGATTCCGATCTTGATTCTGATCTTGATTCTGATCTTGAATCCAGTATTAAATCCGGTTTTGAATCTGATATCCTTTCAGGCTCTTCCAAAATCATTTTTAAGTCGGCTTCTCCATCTAAAACTGCTTCTATGCCACTTCCAGATCTCTCGTATCTCTCTCTTGAATCCGAAGCTATAGAGTATTCTGGGCAGGAAGCTTTTCCCTTTGAAGGCTTTGCAGGATACGATGATAATGCCCAGGTTTCTCCAGTTTCAGAAGCCTTTGGGATTGTCACTACAGGCATAGAGCCTCTTGAATTAACTCCTTCTGGAGCTGTAATTACCGGCTATATTACATCAGCCCGGCGCGATGAGATAAGACTGGGAACATATGTTGTTGTACCTTATGAAAACGGAGAAAAACTCTTTGCTAGGGTGGGAAAACTCCAGTACAGGCAGGAGTTTGTAGTAGATGATGCAACTGAAATTCACTCAAGGCGTATACTCAGTTCCCGTAGAAATCCTGTAAATGAAGACGATTACAAGTTCCTTGCCTGTCTTGATCCACTCTGTATTCTGTACACAAAGCCCGGAGGTCCACTTACGCGGCGCATGGCAGACCGGATTCCTCATCCTAACACTCCTATTCTGCCTGTCACTGACAGACTTGAGGTCCAGATAGGGCTTAATATTCCTGAAGAGGGAATCTTTCTCGGCCACCTCAGTGTAGGGGGCGAACTTTTAAAAACCCATTCCGAGCCCGAAACGGTTGCATACTATCTCAGAAATGACTATTCCATGGGAGATCCCCTGATTTTCAGGCACATGCTTATTTGCGGGAGCACAGGGACTGGAAAAACTTTCCTCTCAAAAAATATTCTTCGCCAGTTCCTGAATGAAAACAACAGGTACAGGCTGCGGAGCTCTCCTGACAAAGCCCAGAAAAATCCTTGCCTTGTAATTATGGATCCTCAGGATGAGTATTCCCAACTTTTTGAGGATAATGAAACCCTGAATGAAGACGATAAATTTCGGTTTGAATCCGAAGATGTGGCTTATGGCCGGATTCTCTCTACAAAGGCTTTCGTGGCAAAAATCGACGGGCAAAGATATCCAGGGGATAAATCCAGAGCCGAACAGATTGAATTTACAATTCCCTTTTCGCTTGTAGAACACAATTCCTGGCTTATTGCAGCAGCCGGAATGTCCGAACTCCAGTATATAGGGCTTGAGGTGCTTCTTGGAGATTTCTTCAAATCAAGCGTACCCCATACCTATCAGAATTTTATCAACCATATTGATAACGAAGGTACTCGTTCCTACTATGTTGACAGTGGGAAATTGCATGAATCCTCATATGACGGGATTGTAAGGAGAGTGAGGAATCCCTTCTTCTCGAAAGTTTTTGACCGGGACGCGATCTCAATTACTGAGCTTCTGGATAAAATCTTTAAGCCAGGGCAGGTTTCGGTATTTCCGACCGAGTATATAAGCGCTCCGAGAATCCGTGATCTTATAGTACTCACAATCATGAGCCTGATCGTGGACAATAAGTTGAGTACAACTGGAGAAAAAGCCATTAAAGAAACTCCTATCATCCTGGCGCTGGATGAAGCCCACCGTTATCTCTCAAAGGCAAGCGGGGAACATTCCCGCCTTATTATTTCCCGTTTTGCAGATGCTGCCCGCCAAGGCCGAAAAGAAGGATTGGGTCTCTTTTTGATCACCCAGGACCCCCAGGATATTGATGATACCGTTTTCAAACAAGTAAACACAAAACTGATCCTTAACCTCAACAACGATGCAGCTATCACGTCTCTTAAAGTCCCTAAAGAATATGAGCGGAGAATTCCCTATCTTAAGAAAGGACAAATGATAATCCATTCCCCAGATAATAGTGATATCGTGGAAATAGTAGGGCTTTCAAACTGTGTAGTCAGGCACCGTTAATTTCCTTCAGAGATGCCTTAAGAAATGAAATTTAAGGTTATTTTTTAAGTATATTCTTAAGGCTGTTCTCAGAAACAATTCTTAAATTATCCGCGAATACCTATTCGCGGACAAGGTAGAAAGCAAGGACTCTAAAAAATTTAATTTCTTTTGGTTTCCATTTCCCTATTTTTTGGCAGTTGAGGGTAGCAGGAGAAAGCGAAAGTTTAACAGAAGAAAACAAAAAATGAACAGGATAAAGTGAGCAGGTGAACAAAAAGCAAGAAATGAACAGAAAATAGTATATCGAGATGAGAAATGTATAGGTAAATATGTAGAAAATGTGAAAAAATTGTATATGGGATAGCGCGGATTTGAACCGCGGTCCAAGCGTCCCAAACGCTCGAGGATGGACCAAGCTACCCTACTATCCCAAGGGGTACGTCCTTTCAAAGGAGATTATCCTTTATATAGCTTTCGTTAGAACATGGGTCAGTCATGCTTTCTATGAAATTCTTCTCAAAATCAAAATTATTTTATCTGTTTGATTTCTTCAGATTTCCGATTTTTCGTGGAATTGAGTTTTTTCCTGAGATCATTTAGGTTGTTTTTTCACTTCCAGCGGAGATAAATCTCGTTTTCTATCCCGAGCAGGTCGAGAGTTCTTCCCACCATCGTATCTATGAGATCTTCGAGAGTCCTGGGCCGTGAATAAAAGCCTGGGCAGGCTGGAAGGATGCTTGCACCCGCTTTTTTAGCCTTGAGCATATTCTCGATGTGTATCAGGTTAAGCGGGGTTTCTCGGGTCATCAGGATAAGTTTTCTCTCCTCTTTCAGGCAGACGTCTGCAGCCCTCGTAAGAAGGTTATCGGATATTCCGTTTGCCACGGCTGCTAGGGTTTTCATGCTGCAGGGGGCGATAACCATTCCCTCTGTCCTGTGAGAGCCGCTGGCTATTGGCGCTGAAAAATCTTTCTGGGCATGGCTCCAGGTTGCAAGTTTCTCCACTTCTTCAGGGGTATAATCAGTCTCAATCCTTATTATCTGGCTTGCAGCATCCGTTAAAACCAGATGGGTTTTAATTTCTTTTTCCGCCAGTACTTCAAGAAGGCGAATTCCATACTGAACCCCTGAGGCTCCGCTGATCCCTACCGTTATCTCCATTTTATCCCTGCTGTTAATGTTCCTGTTGTCAACGTTTCTGCCGTTATTTTCCATTGTTCATCTCTGTGCCGCTATTTCAATCCTTTATCTTGCCCTGCCAATTCGTTTTCGTTTTCATAAAAGGCAATGAAGCTTTCTACCATTTCCCCGGCGGCTGAGACTATATCCTTTATTTCTTCAGGGCTGATATCATCCTGGTGTATTCCGGCAACAAATACCGAAGCCTTTTTCGTTGCCCTGCTCACCTGCCTTGCTCCATGCAGGGCGAGATGTTCCTCCCGATGCCCGGGCATTGTTATTACCGATGAGCTTGCTCTCTGACTTTTTTCATCAAAATGCCCTACGGCAACAGCTCCCACATGTTCCTCCCCACCGGTAAGGGTAAGCAGGAAATCTTGTCCAATCTTTTTTGCGTCAAGTACAATTTCGATTTTTCCCACTTTCCGTTTAATATGAAACAAATCCCTACCTCGGTTCTCTACTTTACTTATCAGCTTCACTTATCAGCTTCATTTATCTACTTCACAAGTCACTCAGCTTAAACTGTTTCGTAGATTTTTTAACATCAAAATAATCTCTAGCAGCTTTTTCCACGGCTTTGCAGTGCTCTTTCGGGCTATACACTCCCATTCTCCAGTTATCCATATCGGCTTCCTGCAGGATGGAAACGAAATGGGAAACCTCGTTAAGAGGGATCATTTTGTGGTCAGTCTTTATCATGGCCCGCATTTCCAGCATTTCCGGTGTCTTTGGAATGTCCACAAGCACATACTCAGGGTCAACTCCTGCCAGTTCTGCAATTTCGTTTTCTGCCCTTCGGATCCGGTCGCGATGTCTAAGTACGTATTTTCCCACTTCTGCCAGACCAACATATAATGCTCGCTTATAGAGCTTGCGGGCATCCAGTAGTCGTGAAAGTTCTCCTGCATACCCAGTTGCGTTTCGCATGGATGCAATAAGGTCTGTATCATCCATCTGCCTGAGTCTGAGTGGGTCGAGTTCACTATTCTCGATCATATATTCCACTGCTCTGGAACACATAGCCTCCGAGATCCTTGTTACATGATGATAGTATACCGATGTATTCATCCAGAAACGTGAGACTAGGAGGGATTCTGCGGCTTTTAACCCTCCATAGTTTACAACGAGCCTATCCTCGTAAAAACTCATCTGGTTTATCAGGCGATTGTAATCCACAACTCCAAAGGCTACGCCTGTATAATGGGCATCCCTAACAAGATAGTCCATTCTATCCACATCAATTTCGCTGCTAAGAACTTGCCCCAGAGAAGTTTCTCCTTTTATATGTTTTACAAGATTTCTGGGAGAAATTCCATGATTGCCTAGGATATCTCTTATTTCTCCTTTTCCCAGGATTTCCTTTACATCATCGTGTCTGTGCCGCGTATATTTGTAAATAACATTCTCGGTAACATGAGAAAAAGGTCCGTGCCCCACATCATGTAGAAGAGCAGCAGCTTTTATTTCAGTTTTTTTTTCCTCTTCAATCGAGTCAAGATTTCTGGTTAGCATAGAAGCGAGGTGCATTGCTCCAAGCGAATGCTCAAAACGCGTATGATTTGCACCTGGGTAGACAAGATTTGAAAAGCCAAGCTGCTTGACTCTCCTGAGGCGTTGAACCTGGGGAGTTGAAAGAAGATCCTGAACTAAATCATCTAGTTCGATATACCCGTGAACAGGATCAAGGACAACTTTCATCATTCTTTAGACAGATTTCATTATATATTGCTGTTGCTATTACTCTGGTACCGTAAATTTTGCAAAATCCCCGCGACCCGAAAGTTTAGAAGAAAACCGGAAAAGGTATTATCATGATTATATTTTCAGGCGGTACCGGAACTCCAAAGCTCCTTGATGGGCTCAAGGAAATCCTCCCTCAGGAGGAACTGACCGTTGTTGTAAACACTGCCGAAGACCTCTGGGTTTCGGGAAATATGATTTGTCCTGATCTGGATACAGTGCTCTATCTGTTCTCAGACAAGATCGACCGAAAAAAATGGTGGGGTATAGAAGACGACACCTTTCTGACTAATGAGCATATGCAGGAACTTGGTGTCACGGAAAGCATGAAACTTGGGGACTGCGATAGGGCAACCCATATTATTCGCTCGAATTTCATCCGGGATGGAGTCTCCCTTACCGACGCAACTTTAAAGCTTGCATCCATTTTCGGAATTAACGCAAAAATTCTGCCTATGTCTGACGATCCTGTTTCCACTTATATAGAAACTCCTGAAGGAACTATGCATTTTCAGGATTTCTGGATTGGGAAACACGGAGAACCCGAAGTACTTGGGATGGATATCAGGGGAGTTTCCGAAGCTTCAATATCTCCAAAGGTACTCGAAGCCCTGGAAAATGAGAATGATATCCTTATAGGGCCAAGTAACCCAATCACGAGTATAGGTCCTATTATTTCTCTGCCAGGCATGAAAGATATGCTTCAAAATAAAAAGGTCGTGGCAGTCAGCCCAATTATTGGCAATACCCCTGTAAGCGGTCCTGCCGGGAAATTAATGCAGGCGTCAGGGCTTGAGGTCTCTTCATTGGGAGTCGCAGAATATTATCAGGATTTCCTAAATGTTTTTGTTTTCGATGAGAGGGATCAGGCGGACGAATTCGCATTTGAGAAACTTGGATGCCATGCCTCCCGTGCCGATACTCTTATGACCTCAACTGAAAAAAGCAAGGAACTGGCAGAGATCGTAGTAGGGCTTTTCGATACTATTGTTTGCCCTTAAATTTTCTCTTTTTATATTTTGATGTGTATTACAATGAATATAGGAGTCAATTCCTGTTTATTTATGGCAATCTTATTTGGATTTATGGCAATTGTTTTTGCTTTGTTAAAAGAAAAGGGAACAATGCTTATCGGCGGGTTTAATACGTTACCTAAAGAGAAAAGAGAGAAATATGATAAAGAAAAGATGAGCTGTGACCAAAGAAATGCTTTCGTTGTTTGGATAGTTGTTTTTGTCATTGGTGCGCTTATATCTTATTTTGTGAGTACCTATGCAGCAACTGTTGCTTTTATTATTTGGCTGATTCTATTTTTTAGGGATTTCCATTTTGGTACTGAAAAAGCGTTTGAAAAATATAGAAAATGAGCACAATTCGAGGTCGATTTTTGTGCGATGTAAATAAAATAACAAGTAAAAAAGATTGTTTTTGGTATCAATAGGCAATGTGCCTAATTCTCTTCAGACTTCTCCTCACCACTACTTTCTGCTAATGTATTGGCTTTCATTTTTCTTTTTTTATATTTCTCGGCATGTTCTCACTGTTAACAAAATCCGTAAGTTTTATGTAATACCTTTTTTATCCTTTGTAACACTAAAACACACTAAGTATAGATTTTATCTTACTTGATAAATATTGTTTTCTATTACGTGTTATTTTAAGGTCAAATTATGAAGAAATTAATTTATGAGTAGATGTAAAAGCACGATAGGAGCAGGTGTGATGAATCTAATGAATATTAAAGCGAAATTCATTTATCTGATTTTACTGACAACCCTCATTTTTTCCCTTGGTTCGATTCCAGGGATGGCAGCTGAAGATTATAATTCGGAATTGATGGCTCAGGTCTTTGCAGCAGCCGAAGCGGAACTTGGAGGCATTGAGCCTGAAAACACACTTATTATAACTGATCTAGGTTCTCCGGCGAAATCTTATGTTTTCCTGGATGAGTTTTATTCGGAATTTTATAAGAGAGATCTTTTGTATACAAAGAATCTCCTTGCTGTCCAGAACTCAAGGAACAGTCCTCTATGGTTTGCTTTCTTCGATAAATGCAGCGGGAACTGTACTTATTTCGAGGTCTCTTACGAAAACGAAAGTGAAATTAGCTACCAGGTAACGGAAAACATAGACTTTGATACACTTTCGAAGACCCCGGAATCCATAGCTGCGTGGAATGAAAAGGTAAACGCAAAGGTATTTGACGGGCGTGAATTTGCCATCCTTACGATTTCCAATGGCTGGGCTACAGGAAATCTCGATTATGAGCTTATGCAGTGTCTGGAATTGCACAACCATTTCTGTCCCGGGGTCTCCAGTGGTTTTGTGCTTGCAAACTGGATGGAAGAAAACTATCCGCTTAAGGAAGGTGTGAGTTATACGGTTTTTTCCTGCCCTAACTGGTGTAAAGAAGATGTTTTCGTAAAGCGCTGGGACACAACTCCGGGCACAGGAGGAATCTGGGTATCCTCACTAACAGATGTTGAAAAAGAAGCAATTGGAAACTCTCCTGCAGGTATCTTCGTAGTTACGGATAAAAATGCCGGAACTATAAAAGCCGTAGTACTCGGGTTTGACTTTAATGTCGTCAATGCAGAAAGCGGGGCAAAGACCGATGATCCTGCGTGGATTTCGAAGTATTTAGCGGACCTCTGGCTTATGGACCAGGAAAACTGGGATAAGGAGGGGCTTGTTTCGGAAATTTCAGTCATTGACATTGATGAGGCTACCCTGAACGAAATGAAGCAGGCAGATAACAATCCTTATGTGGTTCTCGGGCTGCTTAATCCGGCAGGGAATGTCAATCCCTCGAAAAACGGCACTCCTGGAATAGGCAATTGGACTAATAAATTTAAGCCCATGCAGAAAGTGTGATATGCTACGCCGGAGGCTTCCTACAATCCTTCCATTCTTTTTCTCTTCTTTTTTTATTTTTTATAGTTGCTGTTTTTCAGTTTTTATGTTGCATTTGGCATAATAGGGAAAACCAAAAGTATATAACATTTTAACGTTTCCTGAAGTCAGTTACTTTCTCCCTGGCATATCAAGATCTTCAGATCTCTGATTAGGATTTCGGTTCTTTGATCAGGATTATATACATATGGATTACAGGATAATATCATGGAATTCTTTATTATCAGGACAGAATAATACTATTGAATTCTTTGTTATCAAAACAGGACAATACTATTGAATTCTTTTATTACTAGTACAGGGTTCTTTATTAATACAATAATAAGTTTTTAATTATAGGAATACGTAACAGCCAAAAAAGAGTTAATATCATGCTTGAAAGACTGAAAAGCTCACTCATCAATTCTCCTGTGATCAAGCGAGGAGAGTACAATTACTTTATCCACCCGATCTCTGATGGCGTACCTTCCATAGACCCCCGCCTGGTTGAAGAAATTTCTGATTATATCCTTACTATTACTGATATGGAGAAAATTGACACTATTGTCACAGTAGAGGCTATGGGTATCCCTGTGGCAAATGCCCTTTCCCTGAAAACCGGGGTTCCTTTAACCATTATTCGGAAAAGGCCTTATTTCCTTGAAGGGGAAGTGGAACTTTCTCAAAGCACAGGATATTCAAAAGGAGTTCTTTATATAAACGGGCTCAAAAGAGGGGACAGAGTAATTATCGTGGATGACGTCATCAGTACTGGAGGAACGCTTATAGCACTCGTAAATGCGCTGAAAACTATGGGTGTAGAGGTTCTGGACGTAATTTCTGTTATCGGGCGTGGGACTGGATATTTACAACTAAAGGAGCAAGGGATTGAGCCTAAGGTTCTCGTTACAGTCGACGTGAGCAAGAAAGGCGTGGAGATCAAGAATGTCTTTGGGGATGAATGAAGCATTTGATTTAAAGCCTGACTATATCATCAATGTGATAAAAAAAACAGGGGCAAAAATTGTAGGTTTTCAGTTTCCCGAGGGGCTCAAAAGAAAAGGTCCGGAGCTTGCAAAAAAGGTCGAAGAAGCTACCAGCGCTGAAATAATAATTTCAGGAGATCCTTGTTATGGAGCATGTGACCTGGATAGAACTCTGCTCGAGCAAGTTGACATTCTTTTTCATTTCGGGCATGCCGAATTGGAAGATACGAAACTCTCAGAAAAGGTCTATTTCATAGAGACTCGCTCTGCAATTGACATTCGACCTGTTGTTGAAAAGGCTATCCCTGAACTTAAAGGGCAGGTCATAGGGCTGATTACTACTGTCCAGCATGTCCATAAACTCTCAGACGCCTGCACTGTCCTCAAGGCGAATGGGAAGACCTGCGTAATCGGACGCGGAGATTCCAGACTTGCATATTCGGGTCAGGTCCTTGGCTGCAATTTTTCGGCAGCAAGGGACGAGGTCTGTGATGAATACCTGTATATAGGAAGTGGAGATTTCCATCCCTTAGGTGTGGCTCTCTCCACAAAAAAACGTGTTCTTGCAGCCGATCCTTTTTCCGGAGAAGTTCGTGAGGTAGATCCTTCAAGAATCCTTCGCCAGCGGAGTGCAGTAATTGCAAAGTCTCTGGATGCGCAGGTTTTCGGGATTATTGTCTCAAGCAAAAACGGGCAGGAAAGAATGGAACTTGCCTCTTCTTTGAAAGCACTTGCAAAGAAGCATGGAAAAGAGGCGCATCTGATCCTGATTGATCTTGTAACTCCTGACCAGCTTCTTCAGTTCAAGGTGGATGCTTTCGTGAATACTGCCTGTCCCAGGCTCGCAATCGATGAAGTAGGCCGTTTTCCCTCTCCCATGCTTACGCCTCAGGAATTTGAGATCGTACTTGGAGAACGGGAGTGGGAGAGCCTTGTACTCGATGAAATTACCGAGGAGCCTGTATGAATGAAGCAAAGAAAACTTGAGATGCTGCTCGAAGATTTGGAAGGGTTTTCCGATCCTGAACTTGAATTGGAGCAGTACCAGACTCCTCCTCTTCTAGCTGCGGAAATTCTTCACTTTGCTTATATGCAGGGAGATCTTGAAGACTCGGTTCAGGATCTTGGCTGTGGTACTGGAATCCTTGCAATCGGGGCAAAGCTTCTGGGTGCAAGAAGGGTTGTGGCATATGATACAGATCAAAAAGCCCTTGAGATCGCAAAAAGAAACGCCGAAAAGTTTGGAGTAGAAATCGAGTTCGTATTATCGGACATTACTGAGATTAAAGAGCACGTAAAAACCACGGTTATGAACCCTCCTTTCGGGGCAAGAGTTAAAGGAAGGGACAGGCCTTTTCTTTCGTCAGCATTAAGAACAAGTGAAGTAATATATTCAATTCATAACCGCGGAAGCCTTGCTTTTATCCAAAAGTTCATTAAGCCTGCGGTCATTACACATTCCTACGTTGCAAAATTTCCTATAAAACGAACCTTTGATTTCCATAAAAAAGAAAAAGAGGTTATTGAGGTCGAAATCTATAGAATTATGACCTCCGAATAATTTCAAATGCATTACCATTCAAATGCATTACCATTCAAATGCATTACCATCTACTGTATCAATATATTACCATTTACGGCATCAGATATTATAGTTTCAGAGCTTTACCTCAAAAAGCGTAAATTATCACTGCTTATGAAAAGTATATCTGTATATTATCGAACTATATGGAGCATCAATAGGGGCAAAGAGTGGCAGATTATATGAGCATGATATTCATTCCCTTTTCTGAGGTTGATTGTCTATCGATTGAATGGCTGCCAGTATTTTATATTAGTGACAGTTGATAGTGACAGTTGATGGGATTAATAATCTTATATTACCTACCAATGATAATCTAAATGAGGGATCATAATTAGAATCCGAAAAAGTAAAACTACGAGAAAAAAATTGACTGGTCCGAGAGAAGGAAAGCCAGTTGCCGAAAAGGCACCTCAAGTAAGTCAACCCAGGGAGCAGTCAAGAGACCAATATAAGGGTCAATCAAGAGATAACTTCAGGGGTCAGTCCAAAGACCAGTTCAAAGGCCAGCCAAGGGGACAATCCAAGGATCGCTTCAGGGGAGACCAGAGTAAGAAAAGAAGGTTCCCTTACCAGAAAAAAGGCCCAAGAGAAAGGGCGGGAACACCTGAGTCCAGAATTCCCTGTGAACCTGTGACTCCGGAAGAGGAGCTTGAAAAAGGAGTTTTTGTCTTACCTGGAGAACTTGTTGGAACTACAGAGGAGTTCAAGTCCGGAGAAGGAACAACTGTATCTGCCGGAGATATTTATTCTACAGCTACTGGAAATGTTTTTATTGACAGAAAAGCGAGAATTATCACGGTCAGGCCAAACACGCTTACTCCGAATATCCTTAAAGTAGGGGATATCGTCTATGGAAAGATAACTGACGTCCGCGATTCTGGAGCAATGGTGGAAGTTGCAGGAATTGAGGGTAAAGAAGACAGAGAAATTGTCAACGTGCGGCTTGGAGATATCCATGTATCAAACGTGCGGGACTCTTATGTTAAGAGACTTTCAGATGAGTTCAGACCTTTTGATGTTGTTAGGGCCAGAGTTGTTGATGTTGACAGAATGCGCCTGACAACAGCTGAAGATTCTCTCGGAGTTGTAAAAGCCTACTGCTCAAAATGCAGAGGAGAACTTGTGCTCGAAGGGAAAAAGCTTAAATGTCCTGTCTGCAATATGACTGAAACCCGCAAAATCTCAACCGAGTACGGGAAAGGGATCCAGTAATTTCTTTTTCCTTACGTATAGATTTCTGCACAACTAACTACAACTCACCATTTATAGGTGATCACCAATGGAACTGAATATCCTTTCCAAAACAGATAACGAGCTTGAAGTTGAGCTCAAAGGCGAGACACATACCCTTCTCAATATACTTAAGGAAATCCTGGTAAAAGATGAAAGGGTTGAAGTCGTCTTTTATGACATGAAATACGTGAGCATTAGTGAGCCGATTCTTTACATTAAAACCGATGGTACGAACCCTATTCAGGTCTTAAAGGACGCTGCCTCAAATATAATTACTCAGTGTGATGAATTTACTGATGTTTTTAGCAAGGCAGTAAATGCCTGAGACGTCTGAATATTGGCTGCATAACGTCTTCTCAAAGGCGTTTTGCTTTTCTTATTCCTTCAGATCAGGAATCCTTCTTATAGGGCTCCTGACAGTTATTATTGAGCCTTTGCTATTTTCAAATCCAGTAATTTCTGAAATCCTTTTTATAAATTCTGTGCATATCTTGGGTAAAACATATTCAAATACGGTGATCTATCTGAAATGTTAAGCTGGATAAATTCACCTGTTCTTTTTAGTTCAAGGATCGTGTCCTGTATTTGTAATAAACCTGTATTTGTAATTAAAAAGTCATAATCTATCCTGTAATAAATCATAAACTAACCAATAGGTCAAAATTAACTTGTAATTAATATTGAGGTATGAAAGAAATGAAATTCGATGACTCATCCCTTCAAAAGTTCGGTTTTATAAAAAGAGAGACTCTGGGCAGCATAAATATCGGCCCTCTTCAGACAGGCGGGCTTTTGACCGAGGCTGCAAAAAAGACTCTTGTAGAATGGGGAGACGGGTACTCAGTATGTGATTTCTGCGGAGGGGTTTTGGATAAGATAAAAAAGCCTCCAATTCACGATTTCGTACATAAAGCCCTTCCTGAGTTCCTTGGCTGTGATGAGGCAAGGGTCACAAACGGGGCACGGGAATCCAAATTTGCTGTCATGCATTCTGTTGGAAAGCCTGGAGACTGGATTGTGCTAGACGGGCTTGCCCATTACTCTTCATACGTGGCAGCCGAGAGAGTAGGTTTGAATATCAAAGCCACATCTCATTCAGGCAGCCCTGATTACTACCTTGATCCTGAAGGATATGCCACGGCAATCGAAGAGGTTATAAAGGAAAGTGGAAAACCGCCTGCTCTGGCACTTTTAACCTATCCTGATGGAAACTATGGAAACCTGCCTGATGCAGGAAAAATAGCGTCGATATGTCATGATTACGATGTCCCTCTCCTTCTGAACGGGGCGTATTCAGTCGGAAGAATGCCAGTGTCTGCAAAAGAAATCGGTGCCGACTTTATTGTAGGCAGCGGGCATAAATCGATGGCTGCGTCAGGGCCTGTTGGAGTGCTCGGGGTAAGTGAAGAATATGCTCCTATTGTGTTCAGAAAATCTAAACACAGCAAGGTAAAAGAAGTTGAGCTTCTTGGGTGCACGGCAAGGGGTGCTACGGTTATGACCCTTATTGCTTCTTTCCCTGAAGTGGTAAAGCGTGTTCAGAGCTGGGACCAGGAGGTCGAAAACGCTCGCTGGTTCTCGGCAAGGCTTGAGGAGATGGGTTTTATCCAGCGCGGGCAGAAACCCCATTCTCACGACCTTATGTTCTTTGAAGCACCACGCTTCTATGAAATTTCCGAGAAGGCCAAGAATGGAAGATATTTCCTCTACAGGGAACTCAAAGAGCGCAACATTCACGGCATAAAATCCGGACTTACCAAATATTTTAAACTCAGCACTTTCGGGCTCGGAATGGAAAAACTGGAAGCTGTCGCGGATGCCTTTGAAGATATTTTGAAAAAGTATGAAGATATCTGAAATTTATCCAGGATTACATTCTGTGAACGATCTAACATTCAAGCCTGAAGATCTCAGCTGTGAATGAATTAGCTGGGTTGGTGAATTATAACCACAATTATAACCAGAATTAGAATTATAACCAGGGTTTGCGACCCTGGTTCTTAATCTCCATTTTTCTTGAAATGAATAAATTCAAAGATCTTATAGGAAAAACGTGCAAAACAAAAAATTTCAAAAAGTACATGTCTTCAGAATAGATGGAAAATTTGTCTGCTGGGTTAAGGTAACAGTTTACGTATCTTTACTTTTTTAACTCCACGTTTTCCACAAATCCTTCTCCCCTGGGAGTCAGGACATAATATGTAACTCCTTCACTTTCCTCTTTTTCAATACAGAGAGTATTTTCCAGCATATTAAGGTTGTAACTTACCTGGGAATCCGTTAGCTTGAACTCGGTTTTGATTTCATCGAGCGACTTTTTCTGCCCGTTCAGGGCTTTAAGGATATTTCTGCGGACAGGATTCTGCAGGGCATTAAGGCAGGCTTTATGATCTTCGGTCATATCCTCCTTCATCCTGCCTTCCTTTTTCATCCTTGCAACCCATTCTTCTTTTCTTTTTGCGGCTTCCTCGGGAGTCATATCTGATCATTATATATCGGGTTGAATATCTAAATAAGTTTGCGAAAAGCAAAAACTGTAAGTGAGAACTGTATGCAAAAGTGTAAGTGGGATATAAAATAGCTCATGTAGGCAGGATATAAAATAGCTCAGGCTAGTTTAGTTATAAATAACATTGTTTTCAACTATTAGTTAAATATCATAGATTCTCTAATTATTGTGAGAATTTATTGTGAGAATTAATCACTTTGGAGGGGTATGTTTGGAAGACAATAGTGGAGATATGTTTAAGTATAAACTTGGTAAGTGGGTTCTAAGCATAGATGAATGTGCTTTTACGGATCTTATGGATCTTGGAAAGAATAAATCTATGCGTCAATATCTGATAGAATCAATTGACAAATGGGTAAACAAAAAAGAGTCACTTTTTACAGATGAATTTATTTTGGAAATGTGCGACTTTATTAAAAGCGAAAATGAAGTCCTTTACGACCGTTTGATGAAGAAATGTGCACTAAAAGGGATAAGTGTAGGTGAAGGTATATTTGAATCTCTGAATCTTTTGAATTGTGGAATGATAAGTGCGCAGGAATGTAGGCAGTTTGAAGATGACTTGTCTGACGTATAATGTTTCTATTGTATTATTGGTTTTTTGACCACCAACAGATTTCATTTGGTTTTGTACATCAGATTTATTTGTACTTCAAGTATGTAAGTCATATATAATACATTTCGTGTAACACATTTCGTGTAAAAAGGTTAATTCAGGTGCAGCAGTGAGATCCAACCATGAGATAAGCAATGAGATTTCTCTGCTGCTCACCTGTTTTTATTCTTCGATATTCTTCTTTTTAGGTTTTCTTCGGTATTTTTTAGATACTTTTCTAGTTTTCGCTGCGAATTTTTTACTTGAAATCCTTCAGGGCTTCGAAATCAAGGGTTGCAAAGTAATCCTCAATTGTCTCAGCTCTCCTGATCTGCACAACGCTTCCGTCCTTCCTGAGAAGGAGTTCGGCAGAGCGGAGTTTTCCGTTGTAATTGAAGCCCATGGCGTGCCCGTGAGCTCCTGCATCATGAATTGCAAGGATATCCCCGATTTCAATTTCAGGAAGAGGCCTGTCGATTGCGAACTTGTCATTGTTTTCGCAGAGGGAGCCGGTTACGTCATACTTGCGGACCGGAACTTCGTTCTCCTTTCCAAGCACGGTTATATGGTGATAAGCCCCGTAAATGCCTGGACGCATCAGGTTAGCCATACAGGAGTCCATCCCAACGTAGTCCTTATAGGTATGTTTAAGATGTCTTACCTGGGAAATCAGGTATCCGTAAGGACCTGTGATAACACGCCCGCATTCCAGGAAGACTTTGAGCGGATGAAGTCCGTTAGCTGTAATTGTGGCATCATAAGCTTCTTTAACACCTTTTGCCAAGGCTTCGTAGGAAACAGGCTCCTCTTCAGGTCTGTAGGGGATGCCTATGCCTCCACCGAGGTTCACAAATTCGAAACTTATGTTGAGTTCTTTTGAGATTTCAACTATGAGTTCAAAGAGGATCCTTGCGGTTTCCACGAAATAATCAGGATTTAATTCATTCGAAGCAACCATTGTGTGCATTCCGAAACGCTTTATTCCCTTGTTTCTGAGTATGCGGTAACCTTCAAAAAGCTGGTCTCTTGTAAAGCCGTACTTTGCCTCCTCCGGCTTTCCTATTATAGCATTTCCTCCTTTAAGGGGACCAGGATTGTACCTGAAGCAGACAATTTCCGGAAGCCCGGCATGCTTTTCAAGGTAGTCAATATGGCTTATGTCGTCAAGGTTTATGTACGCTCCAAGTTCCTTTGCCTTTACGAATTCTTCCCAGGGCGTGTCGTTTGAACTGAACATTATGTCTTCGCCGGTCATTCCTGCTTTTTCAGCAAGGATGAGTTCGGGCAAAGAGCTACAATCTGCACCAAAGTCCTCCTCTTTGAGAATTTTTAGAATGAAGGGATTCGGAAGAGCCTTTACGGCAAAGAACTCTTTAAAGCCTGGGACTTCCCTGAAGGCTTCTTTCATTTTCCTCGCATTTTCTATAATGGCTTTCTCATCGTAGATATGAAACGGGGTAGGGTACTTTTTTATTATTTCCAGAATTTCTTCTTTGGTGAAGGGGAGGTCCTTTGAAACCATATTATTACCTTTTACTAATTTTTTATTTAATGGGCTTTGTATCAATTTGAACTTTTACTCCTTTATTATTCTTTCTACGCCGAATTGCGCTTCGGCGCCCGAGTTCCGCTTCCCGAGTTCCGCTTCGGGAGCACGGTGCCCTTTTCGCTCCGCTCAAGAGGGCTAATTTACCCGAATTTCTTTTTGGATCGTGACGCAGGCGTGATCACAACCCTTTAGAAAAAAGGCTTGACCGAAAACTCCTGCTTGATCTAAAACCATGACGACGGCGTGATCAACCGGCGCAACGGTTGGTGGTCAACCGGCGCAACGGTTGTGTTTGATCAAAAACAGCGTAACGCTCGGATTTGAAAGCCTTATCCCCCAAACCCTATCAGGCGTGATCAACCGGCGCAACGGTTGGTGGTCAACCGGCGCAACGGTTGCGGTGCAGCGATTGGAGTTCAACGGTTGTGTTTTTTGAATATTTCATTAAGTCTGGAGTAAGGGTAGGTGTTCACAATGTCTTCTTTTTCGAGCCAGCCCCGCCGCGCCTGTCCAAGTCCATACCGCATAAAACTAAGGCCGGTAGTAGAATGGCTGTCAGTGGAGATACAGAATTTAAGGCCAAAGGCCTTTGCGCGCAGGATAAGCTCGTCATTAAGGTCGAGCCTTGAAGGCTGGCTGTTGACCTCAAGTACTTTTCCGTTTGCAGCCGCAGCTTCAAAAACCTTTTCAAAGTTGACGGCATAAGGCTCCCTTTTCCCAAACAGCCTGCCTGATGGGTGGGCAAGAATATCAAGGTAACTGTTTTCCAGAGCTATGACAATTCTTTCTGTCATCTCTCTTTCAGATGACGCAAAACCGGAGTGTACAGCTCCTACAACAACATCGAGTTCTTTAAGAATTTCGTCTGGATAATCCAGGCTTCCATCTCTCAGAATATCAACTTCAGAGCCTTTGAGAATTTTTATCCTGAAACGTTTTGAGAGTTTATCAATTTCTTTCCATTGGGCTTTTAGTTTCTCGATTTCCAGGCCATTGGCAACCTTCTGGGAACGGGAGTGATCGGTTATTGCGATATACTCGTAACCAAGAACTTCTGCTTTTTCAATCATGGTTTTAAGGCTATTTTTCCCTTCACTATAGTTAGTATGTATATGAAAATCTCCCCTAATATCGCCTGCTTCTACCAGTTTTGGCAGGACATTTTTTGCAGCGGCTTTAATTTCTCCTCGGTTTTCCCGAAGTTCAGGTGGGATGTAGGCAAAGCCAAGTTTTTCATAAATCTCTTCTTCGCTGCTGCCTGCAATCCGTTTTCCGGATTCTTTTAAATAAAGCCCGTATTCAGAAAGTTTATAACCATTTTTGATGGCAATATTTCTAAGTTCTATATTATGCTCTTTTGAGCCTGTAAAATACTGAAGGGCTGCTCCGTAACTTTCAGGTGGGACTACTCTAAGGTCAATAGCTGTCCCTTCTCTTAGGATCACACTGCTCTTTGTGCTGCCTTTTAAAATAACCTGATCAACCTCTGGAAGGGAAACAAAACAATCCATTACCTTCAGAGCCTCTGCTTTTTCGGCTTCTGCCAGGATGTCGATATCCCCGATTGTTTCTTTCAATCTGCGAAGCGAACCAGTGTAGATTATCTTCGAGGGGTCGACTTTAGAGGTTATATTTTCACATTGGGCTTTTAAAGCCGATATAACCTCTTCTGCGAGTGGAAGTGCCTTTCCGAGAGCTATCCGGGCATGACTTTTCTCATATTGTTCAATTGCTTTTTCTAGATTCTTCTCACTTTTTTCTCCGAAACCTTCAAGCCGCCTAAGCTGGTGGGCTGCGATCGCGTTTTTCAAATCAGAAAGCGTCCTTATTCCAAGGGTATCGGCAAGTTTTTTCATTTTCTTTGCCCCAAGCCCCCGGATTTCCATTAGTTCCGCAGTTCCTGAAGGAGCTTTCCCTTTAAGCTTTTCGAACTTTTCCACCTTACCTGTTTCCAGATATTCAGCAATGTGATCGGCAATGGACTCACCTACACCTGGAATTTTGATCAGCCCTGTTTTCCCTTCTCTTGCATAGATATTTTCTATGTCTTCCCCAAGATTTTCTATCATCTGAGCTGCTTTCCGGTAAGCCCGTGGTTTCCACTCAACCTGCTGGTATTCAAGAATATCGGCAACCTCGTAAAATAGCTCGGCAACCTTACGATTTCTCAATTACTCCCCCCTCTGCTCCCTTATGTTTTGCTTTTTCTCCCCTGTTTAACTCAAAAGCCACATCCTCAGGGTCTCCTGTCCTTGAATATCTTTTTTATCTTCTCTTCGGAAACTCCACTTCGAAAGCTCCATATGCTCCGGCAACAACTTTTAAAGCAAATTTTTCTCTTGCTCCAAATGTCGTGCTCTAAAAGGCAGGCCCTATGCCTCCCGAAAAAAGTATGCACTGTCCTTTCTCTCTTCTCCTACCAGTTTCTAGAAAAAGTTATCAATTTTCCTGACGATTTCCTTATGAGGCGTTGCTTTTTCGAGTTCCTCAAAAAGCTCCGCAAGCTCTATGAACCGAGCCATTGCCCTCCACCCGAAAAAACAATTTGAAAACTCTCTACATTATTATTCAATTTCCAGTCTTTATCGCTTTGCACCCTCAAATTTCAGAAATAGAGCTTTTCCTCTTCTTCTCACAAAACAGCTACCTTCGCCATTCCTTTCTAATTACCGAAACCTTTAATATCTAAAAGATGTATGAGAAGAATACATAGCACTTTTTAACATCCTTATGCGACTGTGGTTTAGTGGCTATGACCTGAGCTTCCCAAGCTTAGAACCCGGGTTCGAATCCCGGCAGTCGCATTGGAAAATCTTTTAAATTGGCTTTCTTTTAAACTCAAACTCTCTTTTAAATTAATTCTGTTTTAACTTGAATTATCTCTTGATTTTAAGTTCAAGAAAGGTCATTAAGTGAATTTTTTTTCCTGTAGCCCATACCCTGAAATATTGCTACAAGATCTCCTTGATCGTCAGTTATATTTACAGTGTATGTTGAAATTTTGGGGTTAATTGACGTTTCTTTTGCTTCGGCTGTGAGAGTTTTACCTGCTGCGGCTTTTACAAAAGAGATGTTTGCATTGATAGCAACAGTAACAGTCCCATAAGCATTTGATGCTGCAGCAAAAGTAAGATCTGCAAGGGTAAATAGTGCACCTCCTTGAACGGTTTTCAGGGCATTAAGGTGCTTTTCTTCTACATTCATAATGGCTTTTGCATATCCTGGAGAGACTTCCAGAAGTTCGATCCCTGAAATTGCAGCGAATTTATCATTCTTAAAAAATTCTTTGATATTTTTCATTCAACAACTCCAAATATTTTTCATTCAGTAACTCCAAGTATTGTCAGTAAAATCGTGCTCTTCTCCTGGTATCTTAGTTAAAGTTTTCTTCTGAACATAAACTTACTCCTGAATCATTTATTTTTCAGAAGTTAAATCCTGCTGAGTCCCTAATTTAACCATCCAAATCCTCTTGAGTATCAAAAACAATTCTTTCATTGGGAGATAATGGTAGAAAAGGATGCCGTATTTTGGAAGGCTATTTCCAAAAGAGCTGTACAGGTTCTTGGAAGCATGTTCTTGCTTATGGCAGTGTTTTTTCTTTCTGCCGGACGGATCGATCTGCCTAGAGCATGGTTTTTCTTTGGCCTTTATTTTATCTCATTACTTTTCAATATTGTTATTTTCCTCAAATTCAATCCTGAGGTCATAAGAGTACGAAGTGAAACGAAATGGGAAGAAATGAAGTGGTGGGATAAGCTGTTTACAGTGCTCTATATTATATTTATTTTCATAATATTTATTGTGTGCGGGCTCGATGTAGGAAGATTCCAGCTTTCAAGCACCGGAATGGAGTTTTTAGTAGGCGGCGTAATAATTTTCGTTGTGGGCTGGGGGTTTGTGGTGTGGGCAATGGTTGAAAACAAGTTCTTTGAAACTACAGCCCGCATTCAGAAGGAGAGAGAGCAAAGGGTGGTTTCGACGGGACCTTATGCAATTGTCCGGCATCCTGGTTATACCGGAATGATTCTGTATTACGGATGCGCTCCGTTCATCATTGGCTCTCTTTACGGGCTGATCCCTGCACTATTACTTGCTATTGTTTTTATTTTTCGCACATACTTTGAAGACAGAATGCTCTACAAGGAGCTTTCAGGATATAAGGAGTATGCGAAGAAGGTAAGATACCGGCTTGTACCGTTCATCTGGTGAGGAGCGAACCTAAAGAATCAAAATATGCAATATACGGTAGAGAGTTCGAAAAGTATCAGGAAAGGTTTACTTGGAAAGCAAAAAACTTTATTGCAAGTAATTTAAAGTAAGCATTAAATCGATTTCTCATTATGGTTTTTCAGCATGCTACCCAATATCTGTTTATTAATATTGTAAGCTCATCTTAAAATAAATTTTATTCTTTAACTAATAATAGTTTCTTAACTGTTTTAATGATCAATGATTAGGTTAATTATTCAGGATGTAAAATTCAGAGGGAATCTTCTTAGTTCTATGATATTTTTTTAAAATATATCATAGGCGATTACTTTTAAAATGCCCCTTGATCCTTAAACATTGACTAGCTTTTGTAGTTAATAGAGATTAATTATTTATAAGCTGACCATTATTATTCTATTGATTTATATTAAATTATCTTTTATTAAATTGAGCAGTATATAACCGACTCAGTGTCGGACTTTCATATGGGGGTAAAGAATGAATACAAAACTGATAGTTTCTCTGTTAGTGTTATGCCTAACGTTGTCTATTGTATCTGTGCAAGCGCAGGACGAAACTATGGGCACGATAGGAAACATGGAGAATATGAGTGTTATCCTTGCCGGAAAAACATCTGAAACCATTAACTGCAACATGACTGGAAATGCAGTTGTAGTCGGTATGGATAATATAAGCGAGAGAATGGAGAACATGACCGGAGCCATGGGCAGAGCTCAGATTGGCAACATGACCCAAACTCAGAGTATGGCTCAAAACCAGACTCAGAATATGACTGCTAATCAGACTGGGGCTACGGCAGGAAACCAAACTGGAACCATGACCAGACCTATAACATGTAATGTGGTTGGAAAGGTATTCATAATCAAAGACCTGGGCAATATGACCGAAAATGCACTTATAATCGGTAAAATGGATAATATGCCCGGAAAAGTGGTTATGTTCGGAAAAATGGGTAAGATGGCGGGAATGGCCGAAAGAATGGAAAACGTGTCTGCAAGGCCTGGAAATTTGGAAAATATGACTATAGTCATGGCTGGAAACATGACTGGAACTATGACTTGCAGCATGACCAGAAATATGGAGAACATGACCGGAACGGCTGGAAACATGAGTAACGTATCCGGAATGGCCGGAAGAATGGAAAACATGACCGGAACGGCTGGAAACATGAGTAACGTATCCGGAATGGCCGGAAGAATGGAAAACATGACCGGAAGAATGGAAAACATAAATGTACTCATGACTGGAAATATGACTGGAAGTATAACCTGTGATCTGACTGAAAAGATGGTTATAATCAGAAATATAGGTAGTATGAGTGAAGCAGCCGAAAGAATGCGTAATATCTCTGAAATGACTGGAACGGGCAATTTGACCCAAACTCAAACTCAGAACATGACTGAAGGTCAGATAGGAACCATGGCAGGAAACCAGACTGGAGCTATGGCCAGATCCAGAATGTGTGAAATGACAGGAAACATGGTTATACTCAGAGGTATGGGTAACATGACTTCAATGGCCGAAAAAATGGATCGTATGCCCACAATGGCCGAAAAAATGGACTTTATGAATTTCATAGACGGAAAGATGATCATACTTGAAGACGTGGATATGACTAGAATGACCGAAAAAATGGATGGTATGTATAATACGCCCGAAAAGATGGATAATATAACCGGAAAGATAGTTATAATCAGAAACGTGGATGACACGACTCAGCTAATGACTAAAAACATTAAATGCAACATTACTGGAAACGTGACTTCGATCAAGAACACAGGTAACATGGCCGAAAGAATGGGTAGAGCTGCATAAGTCTTGATCTGTATAATGAATGAAGCATGTGAGAAAATAAGTTGCCTATCAGTTTGATAGAGATTTTGGCTTGAAACTAAGACTGCAAACCTATAACTTTTCAGTTTGCAGCTCTTGCTTCTTTTTTCCAGCTGTTTCTAGCATTCGTCAACCAGTCTACCTATTTTCTTATCTAAAATTAACTTCTTCTAATTCGGGTTTCATTTTCTATTTATCGTTTTTTATTGAATTTAAGGCTAGATAATATTTTAAAATTTTCTAAATAGAGCTAAATAAAATAGAGCTAAACAATTTCCTAAAGATTCAATGCTCCAAGAGGCTTCCTTACTACTGTGGGTTACTTCTGTATATACGTAATTATTTGTAAAAGGTGACTATTTCTAAAGCGCCCTCCAGTTTCGAAAACCAGACTAACCTCTATAGTTGATAGAGATTAAGTATTTATAAATCAGGAATTTATTATTCAATTAATTATATTAAATTATTTTAATTTTATTGGGTTTATTTGGCGGAGTCATTTAAATTGGCTAAATTAGTTGAACTTATATACGGGGGGTAAGGAATGAAATTGAAATTAATAGTTTCTCTTCTTGTTATATGCTTAGCTTTTTCTTTTGGATTTGCTCAAGCACAGACTGGAAGGAGTGATACATCCCAAAATATATCTCAGCAGGGAAACGTAAATACTGAAGGAAATATCAGTACACTTGAAAACAAAATGATTAATGTAAGCCAGCAGTCCGATGGAGATGTCAAATGGATTCTTCCTGGTCCGAGAAGGCTTGATCCTCAGATCTTCGGAACTCCGGACAAACCACTGGGATTTGAACCGGAAATTGGTGTGCCAATAGAGAATAGGTCTGTAAGTGGAGATGCATTTACCACAACAAAGGAACCAACACCATTCTCTGATAACTTTACACACATTAATGGCTCCTTTTATATGAGTTTGAGAGACCTGACACCAGTAGATGTAAATCAGTCTAGGGATACAGCTAAGGCTGAGTTCAATTTCACGGACCCTACAGGCAATATCCATTACAGAGTTGTCCTGAGAAATGTTACTTACGTTGGAGAGTTCTATTCAGTTCTTGGTGGGGTACTTATTGATGGAATCGCTCATGGAAAGTCTTCGATAGATACGCGCATGGAGCCAACCAGCTATATATACGGTGCCTTTTGGGGTGTGGGAGACCTTTATGTAAATGACACTCTTGTCAGCAACAACAGAGTTATACACGCTATGGCAACCGAACGTGTTAGAAGCTCTGAACAACAGGGATACAGATTGCTCTTTGACAACGAATTGCCTCACAGTGGCATTCAGGCTCATCTCATGCTGCCTGATATGGTAATGTCTAATGGAACAATGGAGAAACAGCCTGTACCTACCAATTACACTCTACCCAATGGTCAAAAACAACCTTTCATTCATGTAGTGTTTGATAATCCCAATCTTAAAGGTCTTAAAATCCTTAACTTCAACAATGTAACTACAAGTATGACCGAGAATATGACTGGGAACCAAACTGGAAGTCTGGCTGGAAACTAAACTCAGAATATAACTCAAATTCAAACTAGAAACACTATCCAACTGCAGACTGGAACGCAAGACTGATAGAAATAACAGATAGATAATATGACTGAAATAGAAGTGGCTGAAGCCTGAGTGGAAAAAAATACTCGTCTGATCAGAGCTTTTTATTTTATTATTTTAAGCTTCTAAAAAACGGCTATCTTTCTATTTCTATTATGAGATTTTCTCTATTTTGAATATATTTAATAAAGATATCTATAAATGCTCATGAGTTAATAATATTTAACTATTTTTTCGTTTTAAAGCATAAGTACGCTCACCTGATAATTTAAATAATTTTGGTGAGAAGTAACATATGGATAAAAAGCAATTAAATGAAGAAAGAATTGAGTTGCTTTCCCAGATTAATGCTCTTCTTGATTTTCCTTTAACATTACTGTCAATTTTATGGTTAGTTCTTATTGTTGTGGACTTTGTTTACGGGTTTTCTCGATCTTTGCAAGCATTGAGCCTGGGTATCTGGGCGATATTTATAATTGACTTCTTTGTCGAACTGAATATCTCTCCAAAAAAGAAGGATTATTTAAAGGAGAACTGGCTTGTCGTACTTTCCTTATTTTTACCTGCGTTAAGGATTCTAACGTTATTTAGCGGCTTCAGGCTAGTCAGATTTGCAAATTCTGTTCGGTCTTTTAATCTGATCCGGATCCTCTCTTCTTTCAATCGAAGTATAAGAACTGTCCGGCAAGTAATGAGGCAGCGGGGCTTGAGATACGTCCTGCTGCTTACATCTCTAATAACCTTTCTTGGAGCCGCAGGTATATACAATTTTGAGCAGCCAGGCCTTACTTCTTATTGGGATGCTCTTTGGTGGACCGCAATGATTATGACTACAATAGGAAGCGGTTACTGGCCAGAAACCGCCGAAGGAAGAATACTGGCTTTTCTGTTATCGGTTTATGCTTTCTCAATTTTCGGGTATATAACCGCAGCTCTGGCAAGCTTTCTTGTTGGAAAGGATGGTGAATCATCCTCAAAAGAGATTGAAAAACTGCGCAGCGAAGTACAGCTCCTTTCCAGTGAAGTTAACAGGCTTTCAAAAAACGAAAAAAAGTAAATTTTACTAAAGTTCTTGATATTTATTGGTAGCTCTGGCGCTTTCGAAAAGATTGAGATAGAAAGTCAACATCAGAAGGAGTACACCTGTTGAGCTTACTATTACTGAAAGTTCAACCGTGTTTAGTCAATATAATTTTATCTTCATATATTTTCGCTTTTATTCAATTTAGTATGCGGTGTTGGTGGCAATTTCAATTGTTTATCTCCTTTTTTGCCCTGTGCTTTTTTTGTCTTAATGCCAGTCTTTTATGTATAAATATAGCTATTACAGTAACCGCCATTGAAAATGCAAGTATTCTTTCTACAAGGACTGCCCCTTTTTCTTGAGCAGAGAAAGCTCCTGCCTTATCAAGGGGTTCTCCGGTTCTAACGTAGGCTGAAATCTGTTCTTTACTTATCTTATCCATCCAGACAAGCGTGGATTCCAGTTCGGTGAATTCCTTCCCGCTGTCAAGGTCAAGAACTGTAAGCCCGGTTATAACCTTAAATCTTTGTCCGCTTAGCATTTCCAGCATTTTCTCTGCATTTTCAGGAGATTGTGGTTTTCCCAGAATTTTTCCGTTAAAAAGAACCGAAGTATCAGCAGAGATTACAAGCCCGTAATCAAAATATTTAGCGACATCCCTGGCTTTTTCGACAGAGTGCTTTATGACAAGTTCTTCAGGGTTCAGTTCAGGATGAGGAGATTCCTCATAGGAACTGGCACGGATTATGAAGTTATCTCCTATCAACTGTTTAAGCAACTCTTTTCGCCTTGGAGATGCAGAAGCTAGAATGATCTGACGCATAGGAAAAAGTCAGATGCATGGAATATATTTGTATTGCAAAAAAAGGAAAATAAGAGTGCATAGGCAGGAAAAATAAACAATTAGATGAGTTGGGGCTTATTTTGGTTCATCCGCGAGCACTTTCAAAAAATTTCCTGATATTGTAAAGATCCTCGGGTTTTCCCAGAAGGATACAGGCATCTTTTGCCTGAAGGAGGAAATCACCTTGCGGAGTATAAATCAAATCCGAGCCTCTACGAACTGAAAGCACGGTCACTCCATGTTTCTTCCTAAAATCCAGGTCTGCCAGAGTTTTTCCATCAAAATTTGAGCTATTTCCCACTTTAAGAACTTGGATATCGACGCCTTGAAGCTCATCTTTTATATTGACTTCGCTATCAATAATCGTATTATCAGACAATTTCCGCAGCATTCTATAGCCGTTAGCCCGTACATCGCTTACAAGCTTTTCAATATCCTCTCTCGGAACCAGATATTTCTCCAGCAGGCGAACGAAGATTTCTACAGACGTTTCGTACTCTTCTGGAATGATTTCATCCACGCCCAGGGCATTAAGGCATTCCGTTTCCTGTAAATCCCGTACCCTTGCGATAATGTAGATGTTCGGATTCAATTGCTTTGCAGTCTCTACTATTTTCTCTGTAACAGCAGCGTCAGAAATCCCAATAACGAGAACTCTTGCATTCTTGATGCCTGCATGCTCCAGTACAGCTTCAAACGTTGCATCCCCATAGTGGATATTTTCATCCTTCATTTTTTCCTGCTTGACGATTTCTGGGTTTGAATCTAGGATAATATAAGGGATACCTGCGGTTTTTGCAGCCTTTGAGACTGTCCGACCTGAAAAACCAAAGCCTGTAATTATTAAATGGTTTTTCAGCTCAGGTTCAGTCTGTTTTTCATCTTCAATGGATTCTGAGTATAAGCCGTGTACCAGTTTCATTCCACAAGTCATACCTGAAATCTTTTTGACAAAGAAATCTGCGGGTTTATAAGACGCGTTAATCAAGAAGGGTGTAGCCCCCATTGTAATAATAGAGACTGCCAGAAAGGCTTGATAAATTTCCTCTGACAAGAGAGAATACTCGATCCCTAACCTCGAAAGCACAAAAGAGAATTCCCCTACCTGTGAAAGTGCAAGTCCTGTTAATACCGCAGTACGGAGAGGATAGCCAAGACAGAAAGTTACAGCTATTCCTGCCATTGATTTTATAATAATAAGTACAAACGCTGCAAAAACAAGTACAGAGAAATGATCAAGCAAATATCCAATGTCAAGAAGCATTCCAATGGACACGAAAAAGAAACTCATGAACATATCTCTCAAAGGTATTATGTTGCCTATTGCCTGATGGCTGTACTGAGAGCCGGAAATAACAATTCCAGCAAGAAAAGCGCCAAGCGCGAGAGACAAACCAATACTTGAGGTAAAAAGAGCGGTAGATAGACAGATAAAAACTACGCTAATAAGAAATAGATCTTTATTGCCAGTTCTGCCTACATGATAAAATATCCAGGGAATTAGGAACTTTGCACTTAAGATGAAAACCAGAATTATCAGGGAGCCTTTGAGAAAAACGGTTGAAAATGAGGTTTCGAAATTTATTGAATTTCCAGCCAGCAGTGGGGTGATAAGGATCAGGGGCACAATGGCAAGATCCTGGAAAATCAGAATTGCAAGAGAAGTTTTCCCATGCGCAGTATATACCTCGTTTCTATCCTGAAAGACTTTCAGGACTATTGCAGTACTGCTAAGAGAAATCAAGAAGCCAAGAAAGACAGAGGTAGGATTACTAAACCCAAGAGCTGAGCACACGATGATAACTAGTGCTGCTGTTAAGAGAATCTGAAGACTTCCACCCAATAATAAGGCTTTTTTTATTCTCCAGAGCTCTTTTAAAGAAAGATCTACTCCTATGGTAAAAAGCAGAAAGATTACACCTAGATCAGCGTTTAGTTCTACATTCTGCCCTCCACCCAGAATTCCAAGCCCATGCGGGCCAATTAACATTCCAGTTACGAGAAAACCTAGTACAGGAGGGACTTGAAATCTATAAAAAATAGTAAGAATTAAAATTGCAAAGCCGAGAAGTACGTCAACATTTGCCAGTAAAGAAGGAATCATTTATTTTGCTCCTCCTGAAGTTGAAATAAAGTTATTTGAGCTCCTGAAATCTTAAAGGGTTTAAGGTAAACTTGGATATGAAGAATTAGAACTATACCCACCAACCTCCCACCATCCTTAAATTATTTTTTGACTGTTCAATGACAATATTTACTAAAAGATATATTATTTTCGGTTGGGGTTAAGCTTACACACAACCATGTTTATTATTTACCAGAGTTTAGGGATTAACCTGTCTGTTCTCTTTATGTAATCTCCATAACCTTTGATTTCCTGAATCAAGGTCTCTTCTTCAAGCTTCAACCTATACAAAAATAGGAGAATTAACACTGCTGAAATACCCAAGGAGAGATAAGCATTTAGAATGAGTGGAATTCCGACAGCCTGTAATATATTTCCTGCATAAGCTGGATGCCTTATGAGTTTATAGGGACCGCTTTCAATTAACTGATGGTCATTTTTGATTTCGATATGGGCTGAGAAATACTTGCCCAGCGTCCACATACTCCAAGCTCTTATCCCTGTGCCAATTAATGCAAGTGATGCTCCTACAATTGTAACTGCAAAATTGTGTTGCAGGTAAAGATTGGATCCAAGGTGTGGGTAAAAACCGAGTTCAAGGTGTAGATTAAAACTATATTCAAGGATAGGTACAATCAGAAGAGCCCACCAGAAAAGTAAAAGCAAACTCCGGGTCCATCTTTTTGATTGCCTTCCTTTAACATTTGAACCCCTGTATGCAGCTTTTTCTGCCAGCAAATAAAGAAATAAGATTCCTATATAAGTGTAAATCAGTAGATGGTTTAGGAAATCCCAGTTTTGAGCCAGAAGCTCCCCTGTTTTGACCATGAATAAAAGCATAACTATGCTTATAATCCAGTTTATCAATTCTTCCGTTCTTCCTACTTTTTTCCAGTCTTCAGGGTCTATCATTAACTTTTAATTAAATTAATTGTTCTTCTATTTTATCCAGGTGGCAAAACTAAACTTGTTAGCAGAGAAAGTAGTAAACTGCAGAAAGAACCTTTAAAAATCAAAACTGTGCAGCCTTAAGCTAAAAATTGACCTTAAGCTCAGAAATACATTTTTACTTAAAAACGCAAAAAGGCTTTAAAAAATCTGTAACAATACAAAAAATATAGAGTAAATAAAAAACTACCATCTGAACCTGCAAGTGAAAGATCAGGTTGCTCTGCCGTGCTGACAGAAGTGATTATTGGGATTCGCATCTGTGAGGTTATATTCTTTCCAGACTTCACAGGAACCGCAAATGCATTGTCTGTCAAAGTGAAGATTCTGACAGGTAGCTTTGCCTGTGGAGCAGTATACTCCTGGGATATCTTCAGGATCCGGAACCTCTCCTTCGGGCAGATTTTCCATTGCTTGTTTTGAACTCTTATTCTTGTCCTGTACACACTGATTGTTAGCCTGAACCGGGCACTGTGGGCATCTACATCTGTTAATGTTTTCCGATTCATAAGGGACTACAAAGTCCGTACCTCTTTCAAAAGTTACATTCCTGTCTCTAGGTGTTATAGATTCATTTTCTTCGGTTGATGTATCTCTCCCTTTACTCAAAGTATTCCCCCAAATTAATATCCCAATTAGTTTTCTTATTTTAGACTTTGACTTCTGGACATAAAAGTGTTTTGAACTAAGCCATTTAGAGTGAAAAATCTAAAGAAGAGCTGAAAAAGAAGAAAGAAATAAGAAAGAAATATTTCGTTAAATATTCCTTTTATAGAAAAATTAAGATTTGATTTCAAGACTTTTATTAAACTAATCAGGTTGCTCTACCATGCAGACAGAAGTGATTATTTGGATCTACCTCCTCAAGACCATATTCTTTCCAGACCTCACATGTACCACAAATACATTCTCTGTCAAAGTTAAGGTCCCGGCATGTGGCTTTGCCTGTGGAGCAGTATATTCCTGGAATGTCCTCAGGATTTGGAACTTCTCCTTCTGGCATATCTTTCATCGCCTTTCCCGAACTCTGAAGTTTGTCCTGAGCACACTTACTGTCGGCCTGGACCGGGCACAGTGAGCACATACATCTTTCAATATTTGATCGTGCATAAGGAACTAGAAGATCTGTACCTCTTCCCTTCTCTTCTGTAAAGCGGTTTTCGGCCTCTGTAAAAGACATTTTTTCAGTCGTTTTACCTTTACCTATATCCATTTTACCCCCCCAATTACTAAAATAAGACTATTTTTATAATTAATATTCCACTCTAGGTTTAGAGCACTAGAGGATAAAAGCCTTTTCAGTTATAGAACGAACATAGAGTAATTGCAAACGGAATGCAAGGGATAGAAAAGCAATGCTTATTCTGAGGTGGTGTCGGATAGTTAAAAAACGCAATTCCTAGATTTCAATCGCTGGAACCATCTGTATCCCGGGCTTCCGAGCTTACAACCGGATACCCTGCATCGATCCAGGAACCAATGCCTCCTTCCATGTTATATACATGATATCCTGCGTTTGCAAGGACTGTACTTGCCTCAATGCTTCTGCGCCCTGTTCTGCAGTAAACCAGTACCTTTTTATTTTTAGGAACTTCGTTTGTGCGAGCCTTGAGCAGATTGTCCGGACTCAAATTTGATCCAAAGGCATTGCTTACAGGAATCAGGATCGCCCCTTCGATATGTGATTGATTGAACTCGGCAGGCGTGCGAACATCTAGTACGAATACATTGCCTTTCTCGATCAGTTCTTTTGCCTCCTGCACACTTATGTTCTCAAATCCTAACTGGCTTTCCTTTTTCTGCTCTATAAATACTAAAAATGCTACCAGAAACAGAAGAATAAGAACACCGAGATATATCGAGTTCCGTTTATTCAATAAAACTCCTCCAGCTTGAAACTTGATACCCGGAAAAATAAATGGACACGTTTATTTCTTTGCTAGGCCAGATTCTCTATATAAATCATTTGATTCTGTAGAGATTACCTCTCCGGAACTATCCTAATTACTTAGGAAATATTGAGCGTTTTTACATATTAAATTTTTTCTTATCTTAAGTCAGAAGATCTTCAGTCCAGCAAATTATACGATCAAAACCAGAATAGAAAATAAACGAATTTTCAGCCATTAGTCAACGATAAAAAGCCATTAGTCGACGATAAAAAGCCATTAGTCAACGATAGAAAACCTAACACCAACTGCTAGATACAAAATAAAAATAAGTAATCTGAATCTCAAGATTGTCTCTTGGATTAAAATGCAAATTTAAAGATAGAGATTAAAAGTTGATGTGGAAGTTAGAAGCCTAGAAGCAGTAAAAACTTTCCAGGATCTTCCACAAATTCATATCTGTAAAAAGTCAAATAAAACTCACTTGCATATCTAGTTTGAAGCTGCCGGTCAGTATCAGGAGAGAAGACTCTATCCGTTTTAAATCATATGAAATTTTATATGAGTAGGGTCTTCCACTCCTGTAATCTGACTCAGAGCTGTACAAATGAGTCATATATGTTTTTTATTTTATAGCCAGACAAATTTAGTAGTTAGCACCACCTATCCCAGCCACGGTTCTTTCCGAAGAAATCAAAGCCGAAGAGACCACAGCCTCTGTCCCATCTGTTCCACTTGCCACAGCCTCTGTCCCATCTGTCACAGCCTCTGTCCCATCTGTCACAGCCTCTGTCCCATCTGTCCCAGTCACAGTCTTTCTTTGATACGAACTTAAATTTTTCCTTTTCTATAAACTTGAATTCATCCCTGTCGAACCTGTCGAACCTGCCGAACCTGTCCCCACCTGCACTTACTGACGCAGCTGTTAATGAAGCTACAAAAAGCACTAGCATAAAAATGCCCAGTGTCTTTTTTATTGTAATTTTTCCCATTTATCTACACTCCATAAATTTTTTGCTATGTTTTGATAATATTAGATACAATTTAAGGTTAATTTCTCAGTTCACTTTTCATTGACGATTTTCATTGGCGATACACTCAATGAATTTATTTACCAATCCACCATCTAGATTTCTTCTAGGAAAGTATAGATTGGTAAAAATTCTACCCCCATTATCCTCATGTATTATGCCGAGAATATGTAAGCCAATGAAAATGATCCTTAAATCGTATCATTAGGTGATTATAACTCAGAGAATATAATAACTAAAGAAATAATAATTAGAAACCAATATTAATTGAAAATCGTCATTATCTAGTCTTGTCTTGAAAAAAGATCTCATAAAAATAATATTTGACATAATTCTTTCGGATTAACATGCTATTAAGTCCTTAATTTCCACTACATAAGAATTCAAGTTCTAATCTTTGAATATATACCCAACCCCGATCTATAAATTTATTTTACTTGAGTAAAGGTTCGTCCCGATATATACATTATAGAAATTTATCATACCAAAATCAAGATCGTTTGGCAGACCTCAAGCATGCCGAACAGTTAATCAATTTTATAAAGTTTAATTTCGTAATTAGAGGGACTGCCAGATTCAAGGCTATAACTGTATATATTAACTTAGCAACCTGCCATTGATAAGGTAAACCCGAAAACTATTTTCTTAAGGTAAACATTATAATCTTCAAGCATTTCCATGTATAAACATTGGTAAAAATTTTAATAATGCGCCGCTTAAATGAAAGAACCTAGATAAAAACTACAAAAAGAATAGAAAGAATTTCTGTCTACCATAAAAGCATATTTTCACTACAGCAGAAATGAAAAGGAGTACTATATCATACCAAAGAGCAATTCCTGATACGCAAAACGAAATAATTTCAGTTCATGACTAAAACAAGTTAAGGAAACCTTATAGTTTATATTCTAGATTAGAATATACTCGAAAAGTTGGAAATTTTAATTTTTCATAAGACAATAAAACTATTCTCTAAACCATAAAATTGTAAAAATAAGAAAAAGACTCGTTCGTAAGCCAGTCCAAGGACTGCCGGCCAGCATCTTAAAAGGATTTATGCAGCTTACTTAAAGCTAGTCACATGAGACTCAAACTGTCTGACTCATAAATTTGTAGCATACATGCTCATGCCTTTTTCATTCTTCAAACACGTAATTTCTGTAAAAAGTGTTTTCCGATATACTAGATATTTAGGTTTAATGAGTCTTATTGTCCCTGCAATCCGATAGAAGACCGTACGAAAGAGCCGAAGTTTGTTTACACTCATATTCGTGCCATTTATTAATCATTACCAGCCAAACCAGTTGTCTCCAAACCAGTTGTCACCAAACCAGCCGCTGCCGCATCCGAAGAATGACCAAGAAGAACCAAAGAAGAAACTACCGAACCCAAAGTCACATCTGTCTCTGCAGCCACACTTGCCTTTCCAGTCACATCTGTCTTTCCAGTCACATTTGTCTTTCCAGTCATATCTGTCATTCCAGGAACTTGCGCTGGCTGACGCTGCTGTCAGTGACAGTACGAAAAAAACCAGCACTAAAATACTCATTGTCTTTTTAAACATTCCCATTCGTACACACTCCTCAAATTGATACGATTTTAATGTTATTGGCCTTTAGCTCATTCCCATCGGCAGATACAACACATAAATATTATATTTCCAGTTAATTTCCAGTTATTTTGGGAGGAAAATTTGCTGATAAATCTACCCCTTTACGTGTTGAAAACTATATACCAATGAAGATGACCTCAAGTTCCACCAACAAATTGACGTACCAACAGAAGATTATGATTTGGAGAATATAATACATAATGAAATATAAATTAGAAACTATTATTGATTTAAAATAAATATTGCATAATATACTTTTAGCGACATTAATTAAATAATATAATACCTGAACAATTATTTTTTAAGTTTTTTCTTACGATTTTTAGTTTTTTATAATTTCCATCACATATAATTAAAATTAGAAAAAAACATAGTTAAATAATCTAATAGTCTAGTATAAATATAATCGAATGAAGGATAATAATAATGAAGGATAATAGTAATGAAAGTCTAACCTCACCAGATAGAAGTAAAATAGGAATATGGTATGGAATATGGTTGCTTTTTGAGAAAAAAGTAACAATGTTATAATAACAAGTTACTATTGAGATCATTACTGTAACTAAGAATTACTGCCTTTGGGGGAAGAAAATAAGCTTGCTGGGGGAATATTTTGGGCAAGGATAACTTGGGAAAACATACAGATCAAAATACAAGTAGGGATGTTTCAGGCAAAGGAATCTCAAATAATTATTTTTACCCAATCTACGGTATAATTCTACTTATAATTCTGTTTATAATATACATAATTCTGAAAAATCCAGAAGAGCCTGTTGTAATGATACGTCGGTTTGTAGGAACTTGCGGTTACCTGACCATGTTTCTTGCAATAATTACATCTGAGTACATGGCTAAAATGAAAAAAGTATCAGGACTGTCTTTTATAAAAGCTCACCATAACCTGGCAAGAGTTGGAATCTTGTTAATCCTTATTCATCCACTGACTTTTGCTTTAGAGGGGCGAGGGATTCAGATCTTATCTCCGATTTCCCAGACAAATATCTTCATTGCATTAGCAGGTCGCCCGGCTTTTTATCTGTTCCTTCTGACTGCTGGGATTGCACTGTACAGGAAGAGATACAAAAACTGGCGGAAAGTTCACTACCTAAGCTACTTGGCCTTTTTACTTGTTTCAACACATGCCTTGATGATAGGCGATGACTTCAGATTGACTATAATGAGAATCGAGGGAGATTTTTATAACGTTATAGGCCTTCCTCTCTTCAGGCTGGGAAAAATTCTGCAGAGCGCTGGAGTATCTATATTTGAGGAAGATTCATCCTGAAACCGTTGCACTGCAACCGCTGCACCGCAACCGTTGCGCCGGTTGATCACGCCTGATAGGGTTTGGGAATAAGGCATTCAAATCCAAATGTTACACCGTTTTTGATCAAACTTTTTTTGAAAAAGTTTGCGGTCAAGCCTTTTTGAAAAGGGTTGTGATTACGCCGGATAGGTTTGGGGATAAGGCTTTTAAATCCAAACGTTACGTTGTTTTTGATCAAACACAGCCGTTGCGCCGGTTGATCACGCCGTTGCAAAGGGTTTTGATCAAACTTTTCTCAAAAGTTTGTGGAACTTGGGAGTCGTAATTCTATTAAACAATTTAGCTAGGTACATACTTAATTTTAAATTAGTAGCAATAAATTATAAATACATTAACTACTTTAATACTTATGGACCAAAAACGAAAAAACTTCCCATATATATGTACGTCAGTATGAGAGCCTCCTAACCTCAAAAAACGTATACTCTATACCAAAAAAAGTAGCAAAACTCAAATTATTGTTTGATTAAAAGAACAACCGGTAGTACAAGATCAATAAAATAACTTAAAAAACGGCTTAACCAAAATAATAAATAAATAAATAAATAAATAAATAATTATATCCAAGAAATTTAATAAGAACCAGAAATAAGCTAGAAAAACAAAAATAGGGACATAAACTCAATTTAGGTTACAGGAGTTGATATAAGAAGACAATAATAGGACCAAAGCAAATAACTTGTGCGGAATTATCTTAGTGGTTTTTTGAATCAGAACTACGAAATCTGGTTTTTAAAGCCGATACTTGAATTTCAAATGTCGGCTTTAAACCTGATCCTTAATCCAACTTTTTTTCAGATTTTCGGTGTTTTTCCCAATATCCTGTGAGTTTGCCTCCAAGGGCAAGCTTTCCAAGTTCTCGCCTAACTCGATCAGTTACTTCTGCTGGGACAGCTGATGCATATGGAGTACCTGGCAGGGGAGTCATGTAATGAGCCCTTACTGTGCCGCCTTTCTTGCAGATCCAGCGGACAAGGTCAAGGCTTTTTTCTTGGTCTTCTTCGGTTTCGGTGGGAAGGCCGAAGATAAAATCAACCGCTGGGGTTATTTCATGCTCTAGGCAGCACTCAACAGCTGAAATACTGTCTTCCACAGTATGCCCTCTTCGGATCTCTTTTAGAATTCGATCACTACCGGATTGAGCTCCAAGGCTAAGGCTATCGTTTGCACAGTATTTTCTTACAAGTTCAGCCGATTCATCGGTCACGAATTCCGGACGCACTTCAGAAGGAAATGTTCCGAAGAAGATTTTCTTATCAGGCAGTTTGTGAAGTGCAGAGAGCAATTTCTCAACCTTATCAAATCTGGGGTGAATTCCATCACTTCCATAGCCTAAGGCATTGGAAGCTATAAAGCGGAGGTCATTATAATACTCTGCATTTTTCACAATAGAATCTATACTTCTGTGTCTGACCTCTTTTCCGAAAAGCCTTGGAGTCTGGCAGTACTTACAGCCCCAAGGACATCCTCTACTGATTTCAATAGGAGCCCGAAGTTTTTCAGGGTCAAAACAGGGATAGGAATCAAGATCTACATAGGGCCTTTTCGGAGTTATGACAACTTTATTGGTTCTCGGATCTCTGAATGCGATGCCAAATACTTTTCCCGGATTTTCCCTTTCCTGGATTATTTTAACAAGTTCCGGAAGGGTTTCTTCCCCTTCTCCGATCACGATATAATCAAAGTATTCAAGTGTCTCTTCTGGAGCCCCGGATGGATGAGGGCCTCCTGCAATGAAAATCGAGTCTGTGCCTGCACTTTTTACTTCCCTGAAAACCTTTGCTGCCTGGCGCGTTGTAAAACTGTAAATCATAATCCCGTTTACAGGTTTGTCTACAAACCCGGCTTCCGGCAGTAAAGGCGAAAGGACTGCAAAGCTGTAAGAATTTTTCTTGCTGTACCGGAAGTTTACGTCTATCATTTTTCCTCGTTTTTAGAAACCAGAGCTTTTTTAGAGGATCGGCTTAAAAGGGATCAGAGTAAAGCAGAGACAACCCAGGATAAAGGTAATTATTCCTAAGAGGATGCGCTTTTTATCCAGTTCTACTTTGTCATGCATTGGAGACGGGTGCCCGGCTGCTGCAAAAACCCAGAGGAGAAGAGCCCAGAAAATCCATATAACTCCATCTTCCTTCAACCAGTAAATTACATAAAGCCCTATTAAGAACAGGATACGTGGCATTAGATAAGAAACTTTTTCCGCTTTTTTACCCACCATGGCTCTAAGGATATGCCCGCCGTCAAGTTGTCCCGCAGGAAGAAGATTGAGCAGGGTAACAAACATTCCCACCCAGCCTGCAAAGGCTACGGGATGAAGGGTCTCTCCTGTTGCCCCTATAAGATTCTGAATAAACACGAAAAGAGGAGGCAAGCCTAGATCAAACATCATAGTATCAGGCAGGGTTTTTACTTCAGGCATTTCCAGATTAAGTCCTATGACAGTAACTGCAACTGACATGAGCAAACCTACCAATGGCCCTGCAATTCCAACATCAAAAAGCGCTTTCCGGCTAGGCACAGGTCCCCTGTAGCGAATTACTGCTCCCATAGTACCGATAAAAGAGGGAAAAGGAATGAAATACGGGAGAGATGCCTTCATTCCATGATACCTAGCCATTACATAATGAGCCATTTCATGAGAGCCAAGAACCGCCATTATCGCAAGAGTGAAAGGTAGACCCTGGAAAAGCTGTAAAGGATCTTTTTCAAGATCCGCTCCAAACATCAAGGCTCCGCAAACCATGGTCGTAAAAAGAGTTGCTATAAAAAGGATAAGATTTAGCCAGGTCTTTTCCTTTGTCTTCTTTTCAGGAAAAACCAGAAGTACATGTTCTCCAAGCTCGTACTTCAGCGTGTATCCTAACTTAAACTGTTGTAGAGGCTCCCAGAGTTCTCCTATAATATTTTCAGTACTGGTTTTAGGAGTTCCGTAGAAATAAAATGTTTCCCCGGAATTCTGGATCTCATACACATCAAAGACCCTGGCTATGAAAGGATATAGACGTGAAACCATTTCTTTGGCATCGAATTTTCCTTTGCATTTCTTATTGTTTTCTTGGTTCATTTTGGAGTTCCTATCTCCTAAGCTAAAGGTTTTATTTTTAGGACAATCCATTTTCAGCATTTAGAACTTAATTTTCATTTCTTATTTCGCTGATTATTTTTCAATTTTACTAGTTTTCAGTTTACTAGCTTTAAGTCTTACTTGCTTTCAGTTTTACCCGTTTTCTGTTTAATTAATTCAATATAACCTCTACTTCCATTAACCAGAACAAGGTCTCCATTATTTAATACTTCGTAAGGATTTCTCTCAAGCATATCAACAAGTGGAATTTCGGAAATAATGGCTCCGACCGCAACTATAGGTTCAGTCTCCAGATTTATTATCGCCGCAGGAGCAACTCCATTTTTCTTCAGCTGATACATAACATACGAGCCAACTGTAGAACCTTTTCCCTGGGGAAAAACAAGAACTTTCCCCTGAATTGATTTTCCTTCAAGGACATGATTCTCTTCAATTACAACCCCCGTTTTCGGATCTACGCTGCCAAGGAAGGAAATGGGATCTCTGGAGAGGAGTATTTCACCTTTTGCACAACCTCTGGAAATAGTCCTGCCTTTAAGTTTAATAGGAACCACCTGCCTTGTTTGTTGTCTCGCCGACTGCCTCCTTAATACACGCCTCCATACTTCCGTATACAGCTTGAGCCCCGCACATCCCTGGCACATAAGCAAGAGCTTTTCCTGAGTTTACCATAACGCAGGAATAGTTATTGGTAGCAGGAGAAACCACCATGCAAGTATCACAGACAACTTTAGCTCCACTTTTTTCGATGATTCTAATGTACTCAGGATAGCGTTTTGCAAGTTCCCTTGAAGTAAAAATCCAGAACTCTTTCGAAACAGTTTTTCCTTTCAGGAGTTCGGCGGCTTTTTCAAGCTCAGCTGCCGAGCAGTGAGGACATCCTATAGTTATCAATTCAGGCTCTTTGCAGGCTTTTTTCAAGCTTTCGTAAACCTCGTCAAGCTGTTTTTTCTCAATAGTTATCTTCTCTTCCGGCTCCTCAAAATCCACCCTTCGAGTCTCAGGCGTGACTCCTTCCACGTGGTAAAGAGCAACTGCCCCTGAAGCAGCCATTGCAGCTCCAAGTGCTTTTAACTCATCTACATCCGGAGAATTCCTGAGATGAAAAATAGGCGCTCTGCTTCCTGCAAGTTTGCCAGCTACATATCCTAGTGCACCGTAATCTGATTTTTCCAGTGGATACTCTACTTCAAATAAGATCTCAGGCACGCGATTTTCGTCCAGATGGAATCCATAGTTTGCGGTTTTCCCAAGAAGCGCCGCAGAAAGGGCTGATGGCCCGCCTTCCCGGTTCGTCCTCGCTCCAAGCACGGAATTTGCATAGGAGACGGCTGACGATTCACTCCATGCCAGATGGTCGCCGTAACCGACATCAAAACCCTCAAGAGTATAAGGTGTACACGTGCATTCACACTTAATTCCCAGTTTCTCGTAGGCCTGGACAATCAATTTTTGTTTTTCTGCAAAATCGGGCGAGATCCTGAGCCTTTTCCAGTTTTCCAGATCCATTCCTGCAGGATTCAAAATTGCAGGAACCTTAACCTTGCCCTTCAAGTCTGAAATCCATTCAAGACCTGCATCGCCTATGGTTTTGTAGGAAACCCCTGCAATCTGGGCGCTTTTGATGGGAATAAGCCTGTCTGCCCCGTAAATATCTCCAAGGGCTACAAGGATTTCGATAGCCTGCCTTAGAGTCTCCCCGGCTTCTCCATTCAGGATTTGCTCTTCTTCTTTTGTAAGATACATTGAAATTCACTCGATAATTGCCAGATGCTTAAATTAATTTATTCTTCCGGAATTACTGCTCTTTCAAACATTTCCTTTTCTACAAGAACTTTTGTAGCATCAATTCCCATTTTTGTGGTTGTACCGTCAGGAGCTCCCCGTGGGTCCAGGGAACTGCCCCGGACATTTGGAATAATAAGGATGTCCATGTCCCCTTTTACCCTTGTTGCAATTGCAAACTCGACATCGTTCGGATCAAAAATATTTATATCTTCGTCCACAACCACTACATGTTTAAGGCTCGTGTGAGCAGCAAAAGCTGCCATGATGGCGTTCTTTCCGTCTCCTTCAGTCTGCTTCTCAATCTGAACGACGGCATGAAGGTAGCAACATCCGCCTTCAGTCAACACCACGTTTTTGATGGTAGTAACCTCCCCGACAGCTCTGTAAATCTTTGGCTCATAAGGCACGCCCATCATCAAGAGGTGCTCAGGCCCGGCTGGCAGAATCCCATGATAGATCGGGGATTTTCTGTGGATAACTCGAGTGATATGGATAACAGGCTCTTTTCTTACCACATCGTAGGTTCCTGTAATATCCACAAACGGCCCTTCATCAATTTTCTCTACAGGATCGATATAGCCTTCAAGCACAATCTCAGCATGAGGGACCTTTACCCCGTTTGAGCACTCAAAAAGCTCAACAGGCCCTCCTCGGAGAGCGGCTGCGTATTCAAACTCTTTTCCTACAGGAACTCTTGTTGAAGTTGCGTAAATAATCGTTGGATCGCAGCCAAGCACAATTGCAACAGGCAGAGGTTCACCTTTTTCGGCAGCTTTTTTGTACAGGAGATAAGTATGCCTTGGAGGGACCAAACGAGCTGCAAGTTTATCTTTTCCTGCAAGCATAAGGCGGTGAATGGAGGCATTAGTCACCCCTTCATACTCGGAAACTATAATCCCTGCAGTTATGTAAGGGGCTCCGTCTTTTTCAAAATGAGTAAGGATAGGAAGTTTTGTCAGGTCAACCTTTTCTTCTATTACTTCAAGAGTTGGAGACTCTGACACCAGCTGCACCTCACCTTCAGGAGAAACTTCCGAAAGCCTCTTTATGATTTCTTCTTTAGGAACTCCGAGCATGGAAGCCAGTTCATCCCTTGATCCAAGCAGGTTCATAATGACCTTCGAACCTGAAACGTCATGGAAAAGAATCGGGGATTTTGCGGTTTTTGCAATTCTTGAAGCTTCAAACCTTGGAGAAACAGGTTGTAAAATTTCTACCAGCTTTCCATTTTCTTTTAACTGGTCGATAAAATCTCTAAAACTCATGGGCATCTAGATATCAAAAAGCTGTCAGATGATAAAAAGATTATCCGGTTGTTGAGTATACGAAGTTATCATATTATGTTTGAAGGACATAGAAACCGAGTTTCATCTATTATTTTAAAAATTTATTAATTCACGTAGATATAATCAATTTATCTAGAAATAGTCGGTTTATCTAGAAGAATTATGACTTCTCCTAGATAATCACATGATATATTTATACAGAACAGGTTATAAGCTACTCTATGAGTAAAAGTAGTATTGCTCACTAAACTGATAGATAAAGGATTAGCGAATTTCCTATCAGTGAAGAGGGTCAATTCTCTCTTTGTTTTTTAAAACAATTTTCCTTTTATATTCTATTCCTCTCAGGTTTTGATAAACCCTTTAAATGTTAATCTCATCAAGCATGAAAGCCCTGGGCCTTATGATTTTTTTCTTCTCATACTGTTCAAAGCAGTGGGCTATCCAGCCTGAGACCCTACCGATTGCAAAGATAGGAGTTGCAAGTTGAGGGGGAATATCCATATATTTGTAAATAACTCCAGAGTAGAAATCCACGTTTGGATAGATTGGTTTTCCCTTTTTCTCTACAATCTCACGAATAACTGTTTCTTCGATTTTTTCGGCGATTTCGTACCAGTGCATATCTCCTTTTGCTTCTGCGAGTTGCCTGGAAAGCTGCTTGAATATTGTGCCCCTGGGGTCATAGGTCTTATACACTCTGTGCCCAAAACCCATAATCTTTTCTTTCTTTTCGATTTTTTCAAGGACAAATTTCTCTGCGCTTTCCTGGGAACCGATTTCTTCGATCATGGTCATGACTTCTGCTCTTGCCCCTCCATGCAGAGGGCCTTTAAGGGCACAGAGCCCGGAAACAATAGCAGAATAGAGATCTGAGAGAGTAGAGGCGGTAACTCTTGATGAAAAAGTAGAGGCGTTTAGTTCATGTTCAGCGCTGAGAATGAAATCCTTTTCCATGACCTCAGCCTCAAGCTGACTTGGTTTACTTCCTCTTATCATGTACAGGAAGTTGGCTCCATGGGAGAGGGAGGGATCAGGAGGCACAGGTTCTTTTCCATTTACTATTCTATATTGCGCAGCAACTACAGTTGGGATCCTAGCAATTAACCTTATGGCTTTTCTAGTATTTCCCTCAGGAGAGCTGTCGTTAATGTCCGGGTCGAACTGAGACATAAAAGAAACATTGGTACGCAGCGCTTCCATAGAGTTAATATTAAAATTGGACATGCGGATAACGTCCATTACCTCCCTGTTGACTTCACGCGCCCCATGTAGACAGGCTGAATACTCGGTAAGTTCCTGATCTCCAGGAAGTTCTCCCAGGATTAGCAAATAAGAAATTGCATCATAGGGTAGCTCAACCAGCTGGTTAATATCTATCTCCCTATATTTCAGAACACCCTCCAACCCGTCTATGAAACATATATTTTTACTCATTTTCTACCTCACATTTATGCGTAGAGGATTTTTCAAAAAAACTTTTGAACTTTGGGGAATCCTCTGTTTATACGTGGAAGATTTAACAAGAAGGGCCCTTATTAGACCCAAAAATAAGGCGACAACGCATTCCTATTATCATCAAATAAGTATATTAAATTTGTTGGAATTGTATCTCTAGACCTTTATAACCATTTCCCTATATTAGGGATGCCACGGCTTTAAGTCTCTTGCTATATTAAGTATAAAACCTATTGTTTTTCAGAAAATTTCTACCTCAAAAGACCTTCAATAACTAAAACAACCTTTTTTTCCAGTTAGGTGAAAGAAAAAGGTTCCAAAAAAGCAGAAAAATTCGTGTAAAGCTTGTGGAACCTTTTCTAGAAGACTTTTATACGAATCCGCTATTTTTAAATTATTATTCTTTCTTCATTGAATCTCGCAGGAACTTATGCAAAATCCCGCCGTTTATGTAGTATTCTATTTCCACAGCCGAGTCCAACCTCAGTACTACCTGGAATTGAACTTCTTTCCCGTTTTCGTCCTTTGCCCTTACAGTAAGCTCTCCATTAGGCTTCATGTATTCAATGCCAAAGATATCATAGCTTTCTTTTCCTGTGAGGCCTAGAGAATCGGCATTTTCACCTTCTTTAAACTGCAACGGGAGAACTCCCATACCGACAAGGTTATTTCTGTGGATACGCTCGAATGACTTAGCGATAACTGCTTTTACTCCGAGCAGGAGTGGACCTTTGGCTGCCCAGTCTCTGGAGCTACCTGTCCCATACTCCTTTCCTGCAATAACTATCAGAGGGGTATTATTTTCCGCATAAAGCATTGCAGCGTCATAAATAGGGATTCCTCCGCAGGATTCTTCTTCAGGGAAAGCTTCCTTCCGGAGATGGTATGTAGTCCAGCCTCCTTCCCTGGTCACGAGTCTGTTCCTTAGCCGGATATTTCCAAAGGTTCCGCGCATCATTACTTCATGATTACCTCTACGAGACCCATAGGAATTGAAGTCTTCAGGGTTTACACCCCAGGAGATCAGGTATCTGCCTGCGGGGCTATCTGAAGGGATATCCCCAGCAGGAGAGATATGATCTGTAGTAATGCTGTCCCCGAAGAGAGCCAGAACTCTTGCATTTTTTATATCCTCAGGCACAGGTGAAGTAAGCGGAAAGTCCATGAAATATGGGGGTTCCTGAATATATGTGGACATTGGGTCCCACTCATAAAGGGTCCCTGTCGGAGCTTCAAGCTCCTTCCAGAGTTTGGGCCCCTCGAGAACACCGGAATATTCTTTTTCGAACATTGAAGGTTTGATACTGCTCTTTTCAGCATTCCTGATCTCCTCATCTGCAGGCCAGATATCCTTGAGGTAAACAGGGTGCCCATTTGGATCATAAGCAAGAGGATCAGTTTCAAGGTTGATATTCACAGTACCTGCAATTGCATAAGCTACAACAAGAGGTGGAGATGCAAGGTAGTTTGCCTTGACAAGTGGACTAATCCGACCTTCAAAGTTCCGGTTTCCACTGACTACGGCTGCAACAGTAAGATCGTTTTCCTGAATTTCCTTAGCAACATTTTCAGGTAAAGGTCCACTGTTCCCTATACAGGTCATACAACCGTACCCAACCTGGTGGAAACCAAGAGCTTCGAGATAGGGTAAAAGTCCTGCAGTTTTTAGATATTCCGTGGCTACCCTTGAGCCAGGAGAGAAACTTGTTTTTACAAAAGGCTTGGCATGCAGACCCCTTTCTACAGCCTTCTTTGCGAGCAGTCCTGCCCCTATCAAAACCGAAGGGTTTGAGGTGTTGGTACAAGAGGTAATGGCTGCAATTACTACAGAACCATGACTTACTTTGAAGGCTTTTTCCAGGGACTCCGCTTCTTTTACTTCTTCTGCACCAAGGATTTCAGATTCCTCTACAGGTGCTCCTCCTTCCCCTATCCAGCGCTGGTAAGCAGGATCAGTGGAAAGTTCAAGTCCTGACTCTTTCTTTTGAATAAAAACCTGCTTCATAGTCTCACGGTAGTTTTCAGGCACTTCACTCAAAAAGAGCTGGTCTTGAGGACGCTTCGGGCCTGCAAGACAGGGCTTTACCGTGCCCATGTCAAGTTCCAGGATTCTGCTGAAAACGGGCTCAGGCTTGTGAACCGAATATAGAAGACCCTGAGCTTCAAGATACTTTTTCACAAGGTCAACCTGTTCTTCGCTCCTACCTGTTCTTCGCAGGTAGTCAAGAGTTTCGGCATCAGGTGGGAAAATTCCAAGGGTTGCCCCATACTCAGGAGCCATATTAGAGATCGTTGCCCTATCTGGAAGACTCAGTGAATTTAACCCAGGTCCATAGAATTCCACAAATTTGCCGACAACTCCCTCATTTCTTAGGATTTTTACAATAGTCAGGACAAGGTCTGTGGCTGTGACTCCCGGAGCAAGCTTTCCGTAGAGTTTGAAACCCACAACCTCAGGCACAGGCATATAATAAGGCTGCCCGAGCATTACAGCTTCGGCTTCTATGCCTCCAACTCCCCAACCAACTACTCCAATTCCATTGATCATTGTAGTGTGCGAGTCTGTCCCTACAAGAGTGTCAGGGAATGCAAATAACTCCCCATCTTTTTCTTTGAGATGCACAAGTGGGGTCAGGTATTCAAGGTTAACCTGATGGATAATTCCCCTTCCAGGCGGCACGACTCTTAAATTGTCAAAGGCTTTCTGAGCCCAACGCATGACTGAATAGCGCTCCCTGTTGCGTTCAAATTCTTTTTTCTCATTTTCCTCAAGGGCATATGCCGTGCCATAGGAATCCACCTGGATCGAGTGATCAATAACAAGATCGACAGGGATAACAGGGTTTATTTTCGTGGGGTCATTTCCAAGGCGCTGCATTGCAGAGCGAAGTGCTGCCAGGTCTACTACAGCTGGAACGCCTGTAAAGTCCTGCATAACTACCCGTGACGGAATGAACGGAATATCCCTGTCACTTACATTTTCAGGGTTCCAGCGAGCAAGAGCCTCCACATCCTCGGCAGCTATCAAATGTTTTTCAGTGTCCGCATGCCTGAGAAGGGATTCCAGTAGAATCTTTATAGAGTAAGGAAGCAGGGAAATTCCCTCAAAGCCTTTTTCTTCCAGTTTGCCCAATCTGTAAATCGTAGCGTCTCCGGCAGCTGTTTCAATGGTATCTCTTACCCCAAAAGGGTCCGGACCTTCTCTCATATATTTCTTACCTCCAGTAAAATATTGAAAACATGATATTGTAGACTTTCTTTACCGTATGAAAGCACCAAAATTTGATTAAAGTCAGGTGAATAGAGTGGAACGGATATAATAGTAATAATTATATCCAAATCTTATATTATATCTAAACATTCTGCATTTTTGATTGTAATGGTTATATGATGTATTTTAGAATTATCTATGACAACTATTAGATCACACATCTGTGACAACTATTAGATCACACCTGTTTTCCTATTTTATTCTTTCCGAAAACTCACAGACACTTTTGCCTTAGAACTCTTTTCAAGATTATTAACACTGTTGTTATTCAAAGGAAGAAGTATAGAAAAAAGCCTGTAAAGAAGGATAGATTTAAATGAAGAACTTAAAGTGGAAGCTTAAAATCGTAAAAATGACTATGATGACAGGTATTATATAAAAAGAGCCTGAAACTAAAATGGGGTACTAGAGTAGAAGATGAAAGGTATATTTAATGAGTTTCAAGCTTCGGCTATATAGAAGAATACTTTAAAATGTTGCTTTTTCGATCGGGAAGTTGTCAGATCAAGAGTAGCCAGATCATGAGCACAAATCAATCCCAGTTTAGGAAAAAATTCACATTGAGGCAGACTTTTAATTAGTGAAAAACCATAATTGCAATATAATATTACTCAGTGTTTCTTTGAGGTGTATTTTTGGACCAGGGAGACTTAAAGAAAGTAATAGCAGCTCTTTTATTGCTTACAGCAGGAGTAGTTCTGATCCATATCTACTGGACGGATATTGCACCTGTCCTGGGAGAAAGCTTGAGAATTCTCAGTGAAACCAAAATACGTTATTTTATTCTGGCATTTTTAGTTTACCTTCTGAGTGTGTACTTATTCGCAATCCGCTGGCAGAAGGTTCTCTCCTGTATGGATTATAATCTTAAGCCTACAGATCTTGTTCCTGTTATTTTCGGAGGAATATTTGCAAATAATCTAACTCCAGCAAGCCGGGCCGGAGGCGAACCACTTCGGATACTCTGGGTTAACAAGCGGTTTGGAATAAGTCTTACTAATGCTTTCGTGTCAATTCTCTTTGAAAGGCTGGTTGAAGCAATACCCATTACCATCTTATTAATTTATGTTCTATACTCGTTCCCTTCATTAGAGATCAAATTCTTACCCATAAAAAGTAGTCTAAAGCTAAGCTCAACCTATTTATTGCTTTCATTCTTCCTCATAGCAGGAGCATTGATATGGGTTTTTCGAGGAAAATTATCTCCATTTCTTAAGAGAATTTACGAAAATTGGAGGCAACTTCATAAATCATTTCACGTAGTTCTTCTTTTATCCTCTGGAGTCTGGATTCTTGATATAATACGTCTCAAGCTGATTGCTTTATCTCTGAGCCTTCCTCTCTCTCTACATTTTCTTGCAACAGTCTCTATTTTATACTTGCTGCTTGGAAGCCTGCCAATTACTCCAGGGGGGCTTGGAATAGTTGAAGGAGGTCTTATTTCAGTTCTTCTCTATTTAGGGCTGCCACTCGCTTCAGCAAGTAGCTTCGTCTTTCTCGAGCGTTTTATCTCCTTTGGGCTCAGCAGCGTGATAGGATTCCTATACCTGTTTCATTATGGAGGATTTAAAATATGGAAAAATACAAAATTGCACTGATCAGTGACTGGTATTTTCCAAAAGTCGGAGGAATCGAGTATTCAATGCATACCCTTGCCAAAACCCTGAGCATGTACGGCCACGAGGTAAGCGTTATTACAAGAAGTTATCCGGGTGTCCCTGAATACAGTATCCGAGACGGTGTTTCAGTTATAAGGCTCAAAGGTAGGGCTTTACCCGGGCAGAGTCGATTTCTCACGCCCAATGCGTATAAAGAGCTCTTCAGCCATTTGAAAAACGGAAGTTATGAGATTGTCAATCCCCATGGGCTGGATTCTCCTATTGGTATGGGCGCTCTTCTTGCATCCAAAAAACTTGGAATTCCTGTAGTAGTAACAAACCATTCCCTTGTGGGAAATACGTCATACCGCCATTTTTTATATCTTGCAGGCAAGTTACTTTTACAATATGCAGATGCTGTAATTGCTGTCAGTTCGGCAGTTGAAACAGACTCAAAGTTGATGACAGTAAAACCTATTTATCGGATTTTTAATGGCATTGATTCTGAAGGCAGCGTGATCAAAGATCCTCTTCCTGTAGATACAAGAGGAAAGATTGTAGTCGTCACAGTCGCACGCATGACGAAAAAGAAAGGAGTCCAACATATTATAGACCTCGCTCCTATACTTTTAGAGAAACATGATAATTTATTATTTGTAATGGTAGGAGATGGTCCACTCAGGGAAAAACTGGAAAAAACAGTAGAGAAGTCAGGCTTATCCGAAAATTTCTATTTTACAGGAGAAGTTCCTAGGAAAAAAGTACTTGGATATCTTGAGCAGGCAGATATCTTTGCCCTTCCATCGGTTAATGAGGCTTTTGGAATTTCGATTCTGGAAGCAATGTCAAAAAAGGTTCCTGTTGTTGCAATGAATAATAGCGGAGTCTCGGATATTATCAAGAACGGAGTAAACGGCTACCTTGCGGACAGTCTTACCGAATTTTCATATTATCTCGAGAACCTGATAGAAACTCCAGCCCTGCGAAATTCCTTTGCCAAGGAAGCTTTTCGAGAGCTTCCAAACTATGATTGGAACCGAATATGTGAGCAGACAACCATGGTATATACAAGTGTTATTTATGAAAAATATCACAATAACCGTTGATGTGGAAGAAGACTGTCCTCCAATGCTTACAAGCACGAGAGGCATGGAAGAAGGGCTGCCTAAGCTACTTGACCTCTTTAAAAAAGAAGAGATTAGGGCAACATTCTTCGTTACAGGAGTGATGGCTGAACAGTATCCAGACCTTATATACAGAATTCATAAAGAAGGTCATGAGCTTGGATGCCATGGATATACCCATGCGCGTTTTGACCGTATGGACAAAGAAGAAGCCAGGCTTGCTCTCAAGCAGGCTGGAAAAGTCCTAAGGCAATTTGAAAAGAAACTAATCTCCTTCAGAGCTCCAAATCTCCAGTTCCCGAAAAAATATCTTAAACTCTTGGAAGAAGAGGGTTTCCTATATGATTCTTCTCTTGCTATTTACAAGCCTCCATTTTTTCAGGGCAAGACAGAAAGCAAGATAATCAGGATTCCTGCCACAGTTACCTCTTCTTTTCTAAGGCTGCCCCCTAATTTTTTTCTCCCGTTGCTCAAACACTCAAAAGCTCCTGTAGTCTTTGTCCATCCCTGGGAGTTTGTGGACATGTCAAACATGCCAATACGCCTGGATTGCAGGTTCAACACTGGAGAAAAAGCCCTTGAAAATCTTAAAGTCCTGATCCGGACCTTAAAAGCTGAAAACTGTCATTTTTTAACTCTCCAAGAAAGAGCAAAACTTGAAAAATATAAATGAATTACTAAAAAACAAATAAAACACCTTTTTCTCCTGCGAAAAAATGGAAACGCAGCCTATAAAATGTCTTCCATAAATGAAAAAGCTTAGCTTCTCATTTTCCGGCTGCTCGCTGAACTTCTTTCGTTATCTCTTTTATCATCTCCCCTACAAGGTTTGCTTTTTCACAATGAGAAGCCTCTTTTGGCTTGCAGTTCAGAAGAATGCTCATAAGTCTATCAGCCAACCGATAAAGCTTGATATCCTCAAGCCAGATCAAAAGTGAGGACAGTTTTTCGCTAAACTCCTTGCATTTATCGTGATTGCAGACCGCCTCCTCATGTAACTGACAGACCGATTGCAGGCTTTTAATAACTTCTTCAGGGATATTTTTCTCGACCATAGGGATTGATCCGATTCAAAAATATTCTTATTAAGCAGCTAAGGAAGGATAAAAAGCAGTTAAGAAATAATAAAAATAACTTCAAATTTTTTATTTTAGGAAATGCCTTATATGCATTGATTTCCATACAATCTTGGTAAATTATGAATAAACTATGAATAAGCTGCGGATAAATATAGGCGAGCATAAATGAACAAGAAGTATATATGAACAGAGACGTTTTTCAATCCTTGATTCTCATGTTTATCATTGTTCACCTGTAGTTTATTAGCGAAACTCTTGAATATTACTGATTTCTAAGTCCACTTTTATGTTTATAATGTGTTTGCTAGAAGTAATGCTTTAGAAACCTTGTCATTTCATGACATTGACCTGATGATTAAAATTAGAAAATTATAAATATTTATACGCATATGTGTGAAAATTAAAATTTTTAATCTCTTTTACAATTAAGAGCCAGTTTAATTAACAGTTAAAGAATTATTTATCCAGAATTACAGATTATCCGGGAAGATATATATATATGAGCAAGATTTGGGAGTCCGAAAAACATGTCAAAACCAAAAAATGTCTGGAAAGAATTTTTCACGGATAAAAAGCATGGCGGGCACAGATGTTCATCTGAAGGGTTTCTTGCTATGGAAGCAAGGGAAAAATTATACCACCTTGACGGGGGTAGTACGCTTCTTGATTTCGGGTGTGGGGCCGCAGAACTCCTGACTTACTATGCTCCGAAGTATGAGCAGCTTTTAGGAGTGGACTTTTCCCAATCCATGCTTGAAGAAGCAGGAAAAAGAATTGAGAGAAAAAAATGTCAAAACATAGATCTAATCCTTGCTAACCATGAGACGCTCTGGGAGAATTTGGATACTTCTTTTGACCGGATAACTGCAGCCGGAGTAATTCAGTATTTAACATTTCAAGAAATTGACGACTTTATTGCTAATGCATCAAAGCATCTGAATAAAGGAGGCAAAATAGTACTATTTGACTTATTGGACTCCCGACTGTACCCGTTATGGAAAACTGGACTATTCTCACAGAATGCAAGTTGCCTCAGTATTTTACGCAAAATAGGTTTCGAGTTTCGGACTATAATATCGGCAAGCCTGAAAAATCACCCAAAAGACATTCTCGGGTCAGCCCACAATCCCTACAAAGTTGAAGAAATTGCAAATAAGCACGGTTTTAAAATGATTTATGTACGTTCAATGTATTATGAGTACAAATATCATGCAATAATGTCTCGGGCTTAAGCGGCTGTTCAGACGGGAATTGAATTTAAGAGAACAGAGTCAAATTGGAAAATGGACATGAATTGATGTGGTGGTTTAGTGGACAGCCGTTTTCGTCCAAAAATATTTCTTTCTGCACTATTTATTTTAAGCAGTTTATATATGGGAGGAACTAAAGCGTACCCTAGTAAGATTATTCCGAAACCCCATGAGCAGATTGATCAGGTTACTCTCACACTGTTTTCACAAAATTACTCTAAAGCTAAAGGTATTCCGAATAATATTTTCATTGCAAAACTTCAGGGTAATAAGAAGATTTATGATAAACACGACAAACTATATTCTGCACTTTATGGAACTCTAAAATCAGAGCTTTCTCTCAATATCTCAAAATTAAATTATAAAGTCACAAGAAATTCCTGTTTATTTCCTAACAGTTTATTACCAGCTGCAGACACTATTTTAGAATCCGGAATAAATGAGTATACAGCAGATTTAATTAAATCTTTAGAGCTTTACAGATTCTGTAAAGCTGCTGCCATACCGCTAATTCATTATAAAGAGCAGCCAAGAAGAACTGGATCACTTTATATCTGTAATCTTATACCGATGGTTAAATGTACCTACCAAATCTCGATAGATATAAACACAGATGATCCCAAAAGTTTTATTGAACTTAATAGCCCAGGTTCAAAGTTGACTATTCAAAAAATAAACAACAGCATTGTATTAAAAAGCTATTTTAAAGACTCTTCTGAGGATGACTCTTCTGAGGATATTAGATCTGAAACCATATGTATTGGGAATGCGGCAGAAAGATCAGATTTTGAGATCACTTTTGACGGGTGTAATAAAACAAACACTATTTGCACGAAAGACGGAAACTGTATAGTGACCCCATTTTATAATACCGACAGACAGAGATTACCGTATATAGACTTTTCAAACGGGTACATCAAGCTCACATCTTTTATAATGGGGAAAGGAACGTACCTGGATGTTGATGTATACAGTATAAAGCAGACAACAGATAGGAAGTTCATAACTGCGATTGGAAGCAACAGAATGCTAGCTTTCGGACTTGATGGGCCGCATGTTAGAAATACAACCGAGCAGGGCATACGCTACCTGAACAGTAAAAAGCATAAAGGAACGATATGGTTTGATATCGAGCTCCTTGAGCAGTGTAGTGAAACGGACCTTGAATACTTGCGCAATCTGGTCATCAATGATTCATGGGATGTAGGAGTACATTACTCTAAAGAGTTGAATAGCTTCCCACTTGAGCAAGCATATAAAATAATGGATAAAGGATACTCGTACGTTTATGAAAAAATCGGGCGAAAACCAACAAGCTGGTGCTCCATGAGAAACAGAGATACTGTTACACATGCTATTTATGCGTATGAAAACTTGGGGATGTTCTGGAGAAACGGAGATTCGGGAATTCATGCGGAAAATACTGTTGGGAATCTGGACGATGATACATGGGAATGGTGGGAAACAGCATCCAAAGCAGGTATGGTACACCCGGTTTTTACCCATGAACTTGATCTGGATCCAGCTATAAAGTATTCAATTAGCCGCTCAAAATTTCAAAACTGGGTAGATAATTACGATTCAAACAATATGTCCATAGTCTCTTTTTATGATTATGGTCAAATAAGCCGAAACACGTATCATGCCAGTTTTGAGAACCTTAAATATACTGAACACTCTGTCCTGTTTGATGCACACACAAACGGTGCTGCTGCCCTTGTAAATGTAAATATAAATGCTGGAAAAAATACACAAGTTTACGATAGCACATCCGAAAAATTCCTTAATTATAACCTAGAAAAAGATAATTCTATTACTTTCTGGGTCGAAAACAATCATAGATATAACATATTTAAATAGAGATTTCAAAATAATTTGAACTAATGTTTAAATAATGAAATTACTATAGTGTAGATACCGTCTTAAAAGCGTGAACCTGAGACCACATAGATAAGAAAGGAGCCACTGAGATGAGAATGCTGGAAGAATTTTTCCCGGAATTCACCCAGAAGCTGGACGAAATCGATCAGCTTTACGCCGAGAAAAGGATAATTGACGAAAAGACTTATCAGTTCATTTGTTTTGCCCTCTCTATCAAAGCTAGGTCAAAACCCTGCGTCCTGAAGCATTTTAAAGGTGCTCTCGAGGCCGGAGCTACCGTCAAGGAACTTTCGTATATCTTTGCTCTGGTAATGCGAGAAGCCGCTGGTGCTGACGACTGCTGGACCCATGATGTGCTTGGAGACTGGAAAGAAATCCTGAAAGGTAATATTTCCTGCAGCTGTGCAGGAGATGAAAAGTAAGTCTATTTATAATAAACTCAAAAGTTATTTTTTGAAAAGTCAGTGAGTCTAAGCTGCTTCGAGCGAGCAAGTTTTGCCTGCATGGGTTTCATGTAGTCCCCGGATAGATGGGATTTTTCCATAAGAGAGCGGAGCACTTCGTAAAGTGTAGCCTTATAGGCTCTGTCAGCTTCTCCTTTTGCATACAGTTTGCGGTACGGATCCACAAGTTCGGGAAAGCTAAGTTCAAGGAAATTGAAGAAATGCTTTCTGGTTTCGCCCCTGAGGTTGAGAACGCCAGGAAGGGCGTAATCCACCTCACACTCGGCTGCAAGAGACAGGATTTGCTCTAGGTTCTGAGGGCTGTCGGTGAGAAATGGAAGAATTGGCATCATATGGATTCCGGTAACAGCAGTGGTGTCTTTAAAAGCTCGCAGGACTGAAAACCGCTTTTCAGGAGGCGAAGCCAGGGGCTCCAGCAAAGAGCTTAGCTTTTTATCCATTGTGGTAACTGTGACCGCAACGCTTACGTACGTCAATTCAGCAAGTTCTTCAAGCAGGTCGTAATCTCTGAGGATAAGGTCGGATTTTGTGGATATGATAACCGGGTTTTTGTGTTTGATCATTAGCGCCAGGACTTTACGCATCAAGCCGTACTTTGCCTCAACGGGCTGGTAACTATCGCATACCCCACCTATATTGATTACTTCTTTTTTCCAGTTTCTTGCTCCAAGCTGCTTTTCAAGAGCTTCTTCAATATTTGTTTTTACGTAGATCTTCTGGAAAAAATCAAAGCTTTCTTCCCCTGAACCTGGGCATTTTTTTTCTTTTTCAAGATAGCTGTGAGAATACATTGCATAACAGTAATGACAACCATGTTCGCATCCTCTGTAAATATTCAAATCCCAGGAATACGGAAGTTTGAGCCTGCTTGTTGCCTTTATTTTATTCAAGGCTTTTGTAACCCGGATTTTCTCAAACATTCCTTATTAAGATAGGGATAAAACCTATAATAAACTTAAGAGAAGCAGAACCTTGAGATACAAAGCTGCTTCTTGAAAAATCTAGGACTTGCACGGTTTAACTGAGAAAAGAGTGAATTATTCTCTGTAGACTCCATCTCCTGTAATAAGTTTTCCTTTCACCTGGATCCAACCTTCCTGCGGACCCGAAAGCCGGATAGAAATTCTATCACTATAGTCATTATACTGCCAGCCGTAAATCCACCACTCATTTCGGCCATCCATCTGGACAAAAATCTGAACCTGGGCATCAGGAGACGTATCATAATGCGCATATACTAAGCTTTCATAATCAAAATATGCAGGCTTGATATGCTCAGGAGGAGGAATTATTGGGCCTTCACTGGATTCTCTGAGATTGTTTTTGGGCAAAAGTACGGACTCATTGCCAACAGGAAATCTGGTATTAATTAGATGGTCCGCCTTTACTGAGGTCCCGAAATCAATTGACCTCAGAACTGGGGTTTTTTCCGAGTATTCATTGGACTCCACTATCTGTCCCTCTTCCGGGACTTCATCTTCAATATTCTTGGATCCAGGCTCAGGCTCGGGTACAGTCATAGGAAGGGAATGGTAAACCGGTTGAATTTCGGCAGCTTCTATTTTGAACATTAACCCATGCTCTGTATCCTCAAGGCTAAGATTCCAATTTGAAGGCTTATTGTAATAATCTCCATTCACCATTTCCAGTCCAATCTCGGATTTATTTTCAAAAACCGGGACAGGCAAATACAAAGTTACATTTTGCAGGGTTCTATTGCTTTCTATAATTATATCGTACTCATAATTACTCATGAGACTGTCATTATACATTTCCTCGTTTTTCTTTTCCAGATACATTGAACCCAGCACAAGCAAAAGGAGAAAAAATAAGGCAAATCCTACAAAAATGGTCGTCTTTCTGTTCATTGTCAGCCACTGCTCGCCTAAAAATTAAAAACAGTTATGTGAGGAAGATAATTAAATCTTATGTAATTTAATCAGAAAGAGTAATCTGAATTTGTTAGATGGCATCAAACGAGTTACAAAACAAACCCCAAGTAAGTAGAAATACATCATTTATTGGCAAGACATATGAAGATATATTATTTATTGGCAACTCCTATGGGAATCTCTCATCACCTGACAATAAATTATAGAAATATATTATTTATTATCAAAGCCTTACTTTTCTTACTTTTTATCGGTCAGAAGCTTAGAATCAAAAACACTTAGTTTCCTGTAACTTGATAAGGAACGCCAAATATACATTTTAGTATGTGGGAGGAAGAACCGAAGGATTCTGACACCTTGAGCCTGTTTTCACAGCCTCCAGTACTGAAGGGATACATGTATGGGGCGCAGGAGGCTCGTGATGCCAGAAACTCAAACAGGCTTTTAGCCATTCGCCTTGAAACGAACAAATCTTGTAATCTGCGTTGCCGTTACTGCTATGCACAGAGTGAACAGGGTCAGGCAAAAATAGCTGATTTCAATAATCTCAAGCATATAATTTAGGAAGCAAAAGAATTAGGGATCAGGTCTGTGATTGTGATAGGGGGAGGAGAGCCAACCCTGTACCCAAATTTCAGGGATCTGATTGCCTATATTGATTCCTTGGGAATAATTCCAGTAGTTTTTTCGAACACGGTTTTGATGACAGGAGAACTTGCAGGATTCCTGTATGAACATAATGCCTCAGTAATGGGAAAACTGGATTCCCTTAAGTCTGAAGTTCAGGATTACCTGGCAGGGAGAGAAGGCGCCTCTGAAGAGATCAGAAAGGGACTTAAAAACCTTCTCAAAGCAGGCTTTTCAAAACCAGTAGAACCTGGAGAACTCCGTCTGGGAGTTTCTTTCGTCAGTAACAAAATGAACCTTGGAGAAATTGAGGAAATCTGGCATTTCTGCAGGCAAAACAATATTTTTCCTAATATGGAAATTCTAACACCGACTGGAAGAGCAAATGACGAACTCCAGGACAAGCTGCTGATAGCTGATGAGATAAAGGAATATAAATTAAAACTGCTGGAAATCGACCGGAAATATTATGGGTATGACTGGCTGCCCTATACGCCAATTACCGCAAGCGGCTGCCTTCAGCACCTTTACAGCCTGTATATAAATATAGAAGGAAATGTACGGCCCTGTGCGCCTACAAAGCTGGACGAACATCCTGCGCTTAGAATTGACGGGGAATACCCCTATAATATAAACAAAATGAGCCTTCGGGAGGTTTATGATTCCGATCTTTTCACGTACGTACGAAATATCGATAAAGTACTCAAAGGAAAATGCGGGAATTGCGAATATATGGAAGAGTGCATAGGTTGCCGCGGATATGCCTACAGCGTAGGAGTAAACAATGGATTTGATCCGCTTGAGGCTCTCAGAATGGAGTGTCAGCAGTGTTTCAAGTAAACGACAAATGGAGATAAACAGAATCAAGTAAGCGATAAATGGAGATAAACAGAATCAAACAAACGACGAGAATGGAGATAAACAGAACTCAGGCAATAAGCTGGAGAAATGACTCAGACATATGCTGTTGTATTGTACGCGCCTTAAATAATTCGAGGATAAGGTGAAAAGTTGAACAGTAAAGAAAAAGTGGAGTTTAAACAAGTGGAATTTGGGCAGGTTTCAGAATACAGGGAAAAGATAGTGATCACAAGTTAGAAGGAAATAGAAAAAAAGCTCTATGAATGCCTGAGTAACCATGAACTGCCTGATTTTCTTCTCTACATAGGCGCAGGTGGAGCAAAAAACTGGCTTGAACTTGACAGGTCAGAGAAGTTTCCTGTAGCCAGGCAGCTTAAAGTCCTTCTTGATAAACATCTTGAATCCATAGTGAGATTTATTCCGACAGGCGTGAGTCTGGTAAGTGTAGGAGTGGGAAACGGGGAAAAGGAAAGAGTTTTCCTCGAAGCACTCGTAAAGAAAAATCTTGCTGAAACCCCAGTCTCAGAGAAGGCATCAATATATTATTATCCCATAGATATAAATAGCGAATTTGTAGATATCGCCCTTGAAAAAGTTGAGAACCTGCCTGTCGAAAAGAAAGGAATTGTTGGTTTTATAGAGGGCATGGCAATACTTAAGAAAAAGTGGAACAGTCCGACTCTTTTCTGCATTCTGGGAAATACCTTTTGCAATTATGAGCCAGAGTTCATTCTTCAGCTTATCCACGAAAACCTTGAACAGGGAGACCTTTTTCTCTTTGACACAAACTTGTTTCCTGCTGAAGGCTCTGAGGTACAATCTGCAAGAGAAGCCATACTGGGCGCATATACTTCAAGAGAAAATGCTCTATTCAATAAGTATCCCCTACTTCAGTACGGGATGAATCCTGATGATTTCGATTTTGAACTTTTGCTAGCACCCGTGGACTCAAGGATAGGGTCATTATACAGAACCAGTAAGAAGCTGAATATCCTGAAGGACACTGAACTCACAATCGGAGAAAAAACATTAGATTTCAGGAAAGGAGACATTATCCGCATGGGTTTTACTTACAAATATACCTGTGACCAGATTACGGCTTTCCTGGGCACTTGTGGATTTGAAATCCTCAAGACTTTCCTAAGTGAAGACCAGGCAAATGCCTTAATCCTTGCAAAAAAACACGTATTAGAATGACATTAAACAACTGGGAGGTTTGGGTATGGGTTGCGAGATAGAGGATTTTGACAGGGACGAAAACGCAGGACCAGGTATCGCTTATGGGTGCGATGAACTTGGGAGGCTGAAAAGCGTACTTATGCATACGCCTGGAGAAGAACTGTCCCTGGTAAATGAGTTGAATTATAAACACTGGCTTTATGATAAAGTTCCTGATGTTTCTAGATATATCAAAGAACATAGAAGCTACCAGGAGCTGCTGGAGTCAAATGGTGTCAAAGTCTATGAACTTGAAGATTATGTGGATGAAAGTATAGACCTGATAAGAAGGATGCCAAATCTGACTTTTCTGCATGATATTGCAGTCATTTCTGAAAAGGGAGCTATTCTCTCAAGAATGCGCCCGCCTGCAAGGGAAAGAGAAGAAGTTGTCGTAAAAGAAGCCCTGAGTAATCTTGGAATTCCAATTTTCAGCGAATTCAATGAAGGAAAGGGATTCTTCGAAGGTTGTCTCCTGCTCTCAAAAGAAACAATCTTTGTAGCTGATACAGAAAGGCACACTTACTCCTTTATCAGGAAATTCATTTCGAATGTACTTAAAGAGTTTGATGAAGTTATTTATGTCCGGGTGCCGAAAGCCAGACGATATATGCACCCTGATACCGTTTTCAACAGAATTAGGGAAGATCTTGCCCTTGCTTATATGCCTGCATTTGAGGAAACTTGCCTATTTACGGAAGATTACAGAAAAAGGATCGATTTTAAAGCCTTCATGCGGGAGAAAGGAGTGAAAATTATCCCTGTTTCGGACACCGAGCAAAGACGCCTTGCCTGTTCGTTTGTTCCTCTTGAAAGCGGAACTATCTTTCACTACGAGACTGCACTTGATAAAAAAACCAAGAAAAACCTTGAAAATGAAGGAATTGAGATTATCCCTTTTGGTGCAGACGCCCTGCGTGCAGGAGGAGGAAGCCTGCGCTGTCATACCCTGAGGCTTTGTAGAAGGAAAGATTAAGATTTTATGGATGAATTATCCGAAAAAGCTAATCAAGGGTCAGAGAGAGCTAGAAGGCTATCAGAAAAGAAAGTAAAAAAGAAGAATCAGAAAAGAAGATCAAGAATAATTGAAACTGCATAGATTATCAGTGTTACATGGAAAAGGGGAAGTACTTTCAAGCCGGCTGCGGGACTTTTTTCTTTCCAGAGATAGAGGTTTGATCCTGTGAGAAGCACAAACCCTGCAAGAAAGCCGTAGAGTGCAACATTTCCAAGTTCCCCGAGAAAGAAAGCAGCTGCAAGGAAATGCAGAACTGTAAATCCTGTAATCCAGTACATGGTTTCTTTTTCGCCATAAAGTACAGTTATGGACTTCATGCCTCTTGCCAGATCATTTTTCAGGTCTATAAAGTCGTTTAATCCCAAGTGTGCCATTGTCCAAGGATAGAAAAAGATCATATAAAGCAGCATGGTCATGTCTGGCTGCCCGTAACAGAGATAACCTGCCGCCGGAAAAAGTGTAAAGTCGGTTCTGCCCAAAAGTTGCGCAATCGGATACTTCTGGTCTCTTTTTTTTACCTGGTAAAAAGCTTCAATGCTGTAAGAGTACAGCATGATTGCAAACACGTATAAAGAATTAGGATAGGGAAGTGTAAGAATCAAGGCTGAAATAGCTACTACAAGCAGGATAAACAACGAGAAGGCGTTTTTTGAAGAAATTTTTCCTGAAGGGATAGGTCTCTCTTTAAAAGGCCTCCAGTATCCTGTAAGCGTATTCTCTACATCAAGTCTATCTCTATTCCTGTCCACATAATCATTAAGTATAAAACCGGCTTCGAACCCAAGTAGACCTATCAAAGCCACCTTAATCGTCAATATCCAGGAAAAGCCGCCATAATTTGCAAAAGCAAGCATTAATCCAGAACAGGAAATCAAAGGCCAGGCAGGAAGAAAATGAGCACGAATGAGGTTAAGATAAGCTTTTAGGGATTCTGTCATTTTTTGCCCTCATAATAAACCCTTATCAATCTAAAATTAAGCTAGCCATGGCGACTAAACTGCTTGAAAAAGTCGTATATAAGCTTATCAAATATTTTTTAAATTTTCTCTGATAGCAGTGAGAAAAAAATCAGAATTACTAAGTTTAAATGTTTCTAGAAGTTTTCGAATCCAGGATATAAAAAACCAGAGTAAATTTACATCTTCCTATTTTTAAAAATAAAAATCGTAGCCTTTTAAAAAGGCTACTTAGGTAATTCCTTTTTTATACTGCTAAATTAAACAGTTGTTTTAGCGGCTTCTTCGTCAGCAGCTTCTTCGTCAGCAGCTTCTTCGTCAGCGGCTTCTTCGTCAGCAACTTCTTCGTCAGCAGTTGCGTTAGCATCGTCGTCAGCAGTTGCGTTAGCATCATCGCCGTCAACAACTTCGTCGTCAACAACTTCTTCATCAACGACTTCTTCGTCTGTGACTTCTTCATCAACGACTTCTTCGTCTGTGACTTCTTCGTCAGCAGGTTCTTCAGCTATTGCAGGTTCATCAGTCACTTCTTCTGCGGCTACATCATCTGTCTCATTATCAGCCGAATCAGCACAGCCGGCTGCAAAGACAACAGTAGCAATAACAAGGAGCATTGCCATAATCTTTAACATTTTTTTCATTAATAATACCTCTAAAGTTCTCTTCCTTTTTTACACCCAGCTCATATAAAATTATGAAATTTTCATATGAGATATTTATGCATGACCAGCCAATAACATTAAAACTTTTCGATTTGATAAAGTTATAATAACACAAAACAGCAAGTTTTATGTGAATATATAGGATTATCAGACTATACTTGAACAAACATCATTTATAATTATAACGATTGTTTATTTTTTAATATAGTACTCTAAATAAATCTCGCCAGGAGAACAAATATGAAAGGAATAAAAAGAAGAGCCATTTGACGAGAGAAAAATATTTAAACATGGCATAATATCCCTCCGTTGAGAAAGCGCAAACCTTTAAACATTTGGTTTGGAAAAAATATAAAAGCAATTTGAGGATAAAATACTGAAAAGTTATAAAACGGTTAAATGTTGTGGCAAAGCTCAAAAGGAATTCAAAAAATCCCTGTTCATAGGCTATGTTAAGCCTGTAGAAAATGAAGATGAGGCAAAAGCTTTTATAAAAAGGATAAAAGAATTACATCGAGATGCAACCCATAATGTTTCTGCTTATTTAGTAAAGGAAAAAAGCTCTTTTACTCTCAAATATGATGATGACGGGGAGCCTGCGGGCAGTTCAGGAAGGCCTATTTTTAAAATACTCGAATCAAAAGAAATCCTAAATATAGTTATAGTCGTTACCCGGTATTTTGGAGGAATAAAACTGGGCTTTGGGGGACTCTCACGAGCATACCGGGATACGGCAATTTCCGCGATTGAAAAGGCAGGAATTGTTGAGGTCTTCGAACAGGTCAGATTAAGAATAAGCCTGGAATATGCGGAAAGCCAGAAAGTAAGAAATCTAATAGAAAAATACGGAGTAATCCAGGAAGAAATATACTTGGATACTGTAGAATTCATTCTCCTTGTAAAAGAGGAGTTTGAAGCTGAGTTCGTTAAAAAAGTGAGGAATCAAACAAAAAATAAGGTCGAGCTTGAAAAGATTTAATTGAACCAACAAAGCTAGCTCTCTAAACTTCAAACTTTATTCTATGATTTTTCCAGCTATAGAATTCTATGATTTTCCAGTAGATATATAAATACCACAGGTATATTTATCTCAAATGTTCCTGAAGGGCAAAAAACCGCATCTGGCAGTAGTTATAGGCTGCATATTTTACGGTATGAATGGGCTTTTCATTGACCGTATTCATGATATGGCTATTGCTCCCATAATATTTTACAGGCTGCTTTTCGGCTTATTTTTCCTTTTTAGCTATATAATTGTCAGAGGAAGGACTTCAGACCTGAAATTGAAGAAAAAAAGAGGAAATCTTCTCCTGCAGGGAGTGCTTGTTGTCGCGTGCATGCTGCTTTACTTTATCTGCCTGAAAATTACCTGTGTTTCTATTGCTATCCTGCTACAGTATACAGCCCCCTTTTACGTAATGCTTGCTTCTCCTCTAATCCTGAATGAGAAAATCGGGAAGGAAAGTGTAACTGCCCTTTTTGTAGCAATTACAGGCGTATTCCTTATAGTAAGGCCGGAAAGCCTCTCTGGAATTGAACTTACAGGCCCCTATATGCTTGGCATTGCAGCTGGATTGCTCTCAGGAGTGATCTTTGCGGCATTGATTATGAACGTAAAAATTCTGAAAACCGAATACTCGGAGCTTGCAATTATTTTCTGGCCTATGGGAATAGCCCTATTGCTTCTAAGCCCTTTTGCATTCAAGGTTTCTCCTGATATTCTTTATAGCAACCTGAAAGTGCTTGTAGTCTTTGGGGTAGTATCCATAGGTCTTGGAGAGATATTTACGGTTCTCGGACTTGCCAATCTTAAAGCTCAGACAGGCAGCCTTCTTGCTCTTATAGAACCTGTCAGCGGGGTATTTTTTGATATAGCTGTGCTGGGAATTGGATTATCATCCGAGACGCTTGCAGGTTGTACCCTTATACTGGCTTCTGCCGCATTCATAAGCCTCAAAGGTTCGGAAAATATAAAGAAAAGAGAAAAAACTCATTTTTAAGGAGACTTCCCAGGACATCCTCTTTTAAGGACCCCTGCCACTCTTCTTTTGAGGACACTTGCCAGGATACAAAGGGGCAGGACACAAAGGGCGCTACACGAAAAATCATTGTGAGAAATAGTTATCTCTTGCCCTGACAAGCGCTTTTATATTTTCAAGTGGAGTCTGGGGGGCAAGCCCACAGCCCGGGGCAAGGATATCAATTCCGTCTTCAAGGCAGGCAGTCGCTTCAATCAGAACTGCATCAGTTCCCTTTGTCAGCAGGGTATCGGAAGGAGAAACATTTCCTATGAGACGTACCCTATCACCTGTAATCCTTTTTGCAAAACTTACACTTACTTTTTCTTCAATGCTTATCCCCTCAAACCCTGCATCTGCAAGTGGATCAAGAACCGCAGTGGCGTCGCCGCACATATGAAGAATCTTCAAGCCTTTTACTTTCCTGCAAACTTTCCTGTAGAGCGGGAAGACCGAAGTTTCGAACATCTCAGGGGAAATAATGTCAGGCCCTGCTTCGGAATCTATAAGGGTTATGGCATGTGCCCCTCTTTCGAGCAAGCCATTGGCATATTCTATACAGGCGTCAGTAAGAACTCCCATGAGATCCTCAACAACTTCAGGGTTTGTCACAAACCACATAAGATAGTTTCTCATTCCAGCAAGCATGGAAGCAAGTCCAGCCGGCCCTATAACCCCGGCGACTACTGGAACGGTTTCTCCTACTTTTTCATTCAAGATTTCAACTGCATCGAGCATTACTGAGGTACGTCTGCTCTCCAAAAACGAATCCGGAATCGTTATGTTCCTGACATCTTCCTTATTCTTGCAGGGAAAATCCGTTACATAAGGTTGTATATCTATGCTGCCTTCATCTACTGTGCAGCCAAACGTTTCAGCAAGCACGGTAGTATCGAAAGGACAGCGCACATTCTCAAATCCTGCAGTTTCATACCCTGCCAGGGCGAGCGCAGCCATTTTTTCAGCGTTGTAATTTGCCTGGGGCCAGTATGCTCCAGAGAGTTCCATAAGTTCAACAGTGCCAGTCTGAGTTACCGAACATACAGGAATGATATCTAATGCCTCTCCTTTAAGTGCCTTTTCAAATCTCTCTTTCAGGGTAAATTCATTCATTTTTGTCACCAGAATCCAGTCATTGGCTAAAAGAATGCTTTGGAGAATCTTTTCAGGTTTAATAGTACGCTGATGTTATATTGAGGCGATGGTATAAAAGCATGTGAATGAAAAAACTCGCAGTGTTAATTAAGATCCGCGTTAATTAAGACCCAGTTATTGGTGTGGATTAAAAAATCGGAATCAAGAAAAAATGAAAAGCGAATAATAATAATAATAATGTAAGAGGAGCGGCTTCTAGTTATCGTTCCAAGTATTCAATCATGTTTTAAGTATTCAATCATGTTTTAAGTATTCAAGCATTATTCTCTAATTAAGACGTTTTCGCGCCAGTTACCAGGAGGTACTGTGATCTCAAATATCGCGCCTGTTCCTTCAATTCCGGTTTCTTTTATCTCCATGCCCGTAATTGAAAGAATGCCTTTGACTAGAAAAAGGCCCAGCCCTGTATTTCTTCCAACGGATTTTTCAAAAATTAACTCTTTCATTGCAGGAGGGATTCCTATACCATTGTCTTTTACTTCAATTACAAGACCATCCGCAGCCCTGCGGGAACCAACATAGATTTCAGTTACATGCTCCCCATGTGCCCTTGCGTTGTCAAACAGGTTATAAAAGGCTTTTTTAAGCAGAGGATCGGCATACACCTCCAATCCGCTGTTCTCGATAGAAAATTTAATACCCTGGCTGGAAAAGGGAATAGCTGATTCTTTTGCAACGTTGCTTATGGATTGCCAGGTAGGGGAAACTATTCCGAGTTCCTGGTAGTCTTTTGTGAAAATAATCTGGCTATGGATTGTCTCTATACTTTTGTTGAGATTTCGTAGATACTTCTCTATTCGAGGATCATTCTTGGCATCTTCAGGAAGAGTTTCTGAGATTAACTCGGTGTACCCTGAAAGCACATTAACCTGATTGAGAATATCATGTCTGGTAATGTTGCTCATGAGGTTTATCTTCTTATTCGCCTGTCTCAGAGCTTCTTGATATTGGTAAGTTTCAGTAATATCGCGAATCATTACCAGTTTACCCTCTGTATAATCTTTTGTCACAAGAGGGCTGACACTGAGTGTGAAGAACTTTGTTTCCAGATCAATCTTCAAGGAAATTTCTTTGCTGAAAATTCCCTCATTGATTTCACTTTGAGATATTTCTACATCGTTCCCGAAAAGTTGATTTAGGGTCCTTCCTATGACCTCATTTTTTGTTTTTCCTGCCAGTTCAAGCGCAGCTTTGTTGATATCTACTATGGAATCTTTAAGGTCTAATACGATATATCCGTCACTCATAGACTCGATTACATTTTCTCTCGCAATCGGAATAATATTGAGAAACTCATGCTGCATGACGCCCCAGAAAAGAATCAAACCTGTAACTATAAATATAAAAGGAGTCGGATCAAGGAAGGCAAAAGGACCCACATTTGCTATATGAAGAATATTTCCCAAGACTGGAATACAGGCAGCTGTGAGAGCAATTGCTGCCTGTGCTCTGTAGGGTGCAGTTAGATTGACAAACTGCTTGAAGATAAAAAAAATACCAAATACAATTAAAATAAATGAATAAATATAAAATGCCCAGAATAAAGGCCCATGTATGAGCACAAGAAGAGGGAAACCCCCTGAGTTGTCTAGGTAATAACGTATAAAATGCATTTTGTGAAAGCTATTTGTAAGCATTGAAAAAATTGCGAGTAAAGGAAGTACGAAAAAAGCTTTCTCATACTTTCTCAAGAATTGATTATATACCCCTGAGTATTCAGCTGCGAATAGAAACCAAGCTACTGGAGCAAAGGCAATCCCGATATACTCGAGACGAGCAAAGAAATATTTTAGCTCAATGTCTGTGAATCCGACCTCAAAAGCATAATTCACAGACCAGAGAGACATACTTAACATAATAAATATGAAATATCTTGAAAAATATAACCTGCGGTAGTTGAGGGCTCTGTGTGCTTTGATTGCAAGCAATGTCGATATAATTCCTGAAAAGATTAGTGCTCCCATATAGGGATATGCAGCATTGTGAATTTGCAGGGAGATAAGATTTCCTTCCTTTTTAATTAGCATTAGGCGAATAAGAATAGCTAATTAACATCTTTAAAAATCGAAGCATGTCATAATAAATTACACAAAGTTTAGGTATATAAATTTATGTTTTAAGTTAGGAACTATACAGAGGTATTTCGACATACTATTAGGTTAAAGCCGATTACATCTGATAAGTTTGGATAAAAATAAATCCGTAATTCTCTGAGAAAATGAAAAAGAATTTCTCAGAGTTTTTCACTACTCTGAGAGAGATTGAGAATTCCAGGTAGTCCTATGTTAAATTTGTATTTCTTAGAACTTGATGCTTCAAGAATCCGCTGTTTTATGTAATATAGCGCATTCAGAAGGCTCTCATTGTTTTCGAAATCCATATCTCCTGCATAGGGATGGATATTTTCTTCAAGAGCATTCAGAAGCCTTGGATCAAGGTCATTTATGAAATAAGTATCCAGAACCAGAAGGTTTGAAATCTGTTCGTAGAAACCTGAAAGTTCCCGAAGCCAAACCGGAACTCCGTAATCTCTTGCATACTTTTCCCTGTTAAGGAACTCAAGGTAACTGGAAATAGTATCTATGAGATCTTCGGTTAGCCTGTTATCAGGAAACATGATTGGGAAACGTCTCATAACTGCAGGGGCAGTGTAGCCTGAGTACATCATTTCAGACCTACAGAGTGAGGGAAAGAGCCTGGCAATGGAACTATTAAGGATTGCGGTAATGTAAGCATACTTACTCGGATCCTTGAGAACAATTCCACACCCATTCTCAAATACATGATTTCCGGTAGTATCGAACGCAGCCTGTAGGTGATAGCCTTCAGTAGCAATGATTTTTGGAGTATTAAAGTACTCAAAAAATTTTCCACCTCTTATGTCATAGTCCGCAGATTTAAGGGGAGAGTCATCACGGCAGAATCCTCTTTTGAATTCCATAATTCTCCCATAAGCCATAGGAAACTTTGTTTTGAGTTCTTTGGGTGGAATAACATTGTATTCTTTCTTTTTTTCCTTACCTGACAACTCATAAGGCAGCATAAAACGGTAAGGTGAAGAGCGAAATGCAAATTTTTCGGAAAAAGCCCCTGATACATACGGATAGACAAGTTCAGGTTCTATAAATACAGGTTTACACAGGCCTTCGCAAAGATAATATGAGTCGGAACCTCCTTCTTCAGGAAGGGCAAGTCTGTGAAGCAGACTATTTTTTGTGTTTACACCCCCGAAGATGCTTTCGGATACATCTCCAAGTGTAACAGGAATTTCGCGTATTTTTTCAACCATTTTGTTTTGTTTAAGAAACATCTATTATTTCACTTCTGTAGAGGTACGTTGAGAAATATTCTCCTTTTTACATTTTATTCTTAGGACGCAATCATCTGAGTGGGCTGTAATAATTGCATTATTATCCTGAATTTAGGACTTTTAGACCCCCTTTTAAAAATATCAAGTCCTGAATGAAATCTAGATAGGATCGGATTACCTATGCAGAGAATAATACAATATCATAAGTATATAAATATAATCTCACTGATAATATATTATAAATATAAATCATGATAAATAGAGCGAGTGATGAATAAAACTTAGAATTAGAAATACAAACCAATAAAGAAGAATTTAATTAGATTCGTGTTATAACTGGTTAAAAGAATTTAAATAGGTGCATTCTGATTATAATTATATGCGGGAAAAAGATAAGTCCAACATCTTTGTAATAAGAGAGGCTACTTCGCAAGATATTCAGGGAATGCTTGAGATCTTTAATTATTATATAGATAATAGTTTTGCAGCCTATCTCGAAACTCCTGTTGGACCGGACTTTTTTCAGCCTTCCAATAATGAGTATGAACATGATAAAACCCAGCATTTTCCCTTCTATGTAATAGAGGAAAAAGTGGAAAACAACAGAGTGATAGGTCTTGGAGTCCTGAAGCCTTATTTTCCCTTCCGGAATTTCCAGCACACTGGAGTTGTCTCATATTTTATTCTCCCAGAATATACAAGAAAAGGTTTAGGAGCACAGCTGCTAGATGTTTTGTACCTGAATGCTAAAAAGAAGAACATGAAAAGCCTCCTTGCAAATGTCTCCTCAAAAAACCAAGCTAGCCTGAATTTTCACCTTAAACATGAATTTGTAGAGTGTGGCAGGTTTAAAGCCGTAGGAACGAAGTTCGGAAAATATTTTGATATTATATGGTTTCAGAGGTTCCTGGAAGAAGGTTGATTAAAATTCAGATGTTTCTTTTTATTTTCATGCTTTCTATTATATAAATTTAGTTAGATGTTTTTTATTAATAAAGAATATGGAGAATTTCGAAAAACCTCTTATTCAACAAATTGTTTATATACTCTATATAAAGAATCCGCCAAAGATTGAGGTTTTTCGAAATTCTCCATGATTTATTTTCCTCTTATTCTTGGAAGATATAGAAATAATTAAAGTTTGCTCATATTCAAAATGTGAGGAGGGTATCTACTTTATGCGAGACAAGAAACAATTCGGGTTAGATCCAAATAAAGGCATCGTTGAACAATTAGATAAAGAAGCATATAAGAGTATAATCGAGGGAGCACATTACGTTGTTGTTGTGGGAGTTTCATATTTTCATACCGAGATACTAAATGAAATGTATGAACTTGGATATAAATTTATTACTGCGGACAGAGACACAAAATATTTTGAAAAGAAAGAGTGAATTATTGAATATAAAGAGAATAATAGACCTCAAAGAATTTACAACTGAAGGATTAACGATTGATAAAGCACTTTCATTTCTCTTCAAAAATTTGTTTCTTCCTGTTATTTTAATTATTCTTACACAAAGGTAATTTAAAGTTACTTGCTTAAGCTTTCCTTATGTGATCTTTCTAAAAAAACTGTATGCATATCAGCCTAGAGGTATATAAGAATATCAAATAATTAACAAGGGAGTACCATCATTTTCTTTTATGAAAGTAATTTTTCACGAAGAAGAAAGTTTTATCATGTCCAAACTTTAGCCAAAATTTCAATTTAAATTTATGGGTACGTACTTCTCCCTCAACCAACTCAAAAAAACGGATGACTGTTTAAAAAAAGAGATATTAATATGTTATCAGATAGTGATTTTAAATTTAAGAAATGAAATTTGTGATATGTCGCTCGACAATGATTTTAGAAGTTAAGTTATTTTAAGATGAGAACATATCAATATCGACTTATTATGAATCGTCCCTCCTAAAAAATCAGTAAAACTCTTTTAAATACAGGTAGCCCTGATTATTTTACAGAAAATATAAGGTTTAGGGTTCCGTTGCAAAAAATCAGAACATTTTACAAAATCGTTGAAAACCTTTACAATAAGGTAATTTGAGTGATTAAATTGGGGTTAAAATAACATTTAAAGGAAATAATAATAGCCTCAAAGTGCGCAAAAATCTCAGAATAAGCACGTAAAATATGAATGATGAACAAAAATCAAAATATATGAGGAAAATTTATCAATTTATAAAACTATTCCAAATAATTGATTAATATATTTAGCTTCATTAAGAACAGAGTAATTTAGATTCTTGATTTGTCCTTTTTTGATCATATTCATAGCTTCAATTCCTTTTAAAGTCTTATTAACAGATTGAAAAGATTGAAATCCTAACATTGGATTAACAATTCGCTTTATAGATCTATGATCTTGTTCTATAATGTTATTCAAATACTTGATTTGTCTAATGCCTACGTTTCTAGGTAGTATTTTGTCATTTTCCAGTTCATTTATGGCAGGTGGATAAGCTGGATTCTTATCGACGGTTATTACTCTTGGCATTTGATTATGATTAGAACTCAAAGCTTTCTTAAAGAATCTCTTCGCTGCTTTTCTATTTCGTTTTGCACTTAACATGAAATCAATTGTATCTCCATTTGAGTCAACTGCTCGGTAAAAATAATTCCATTTACCTTTTACTTTAATATAGGTTTCATCAACTCTCCAGGAATCATTTGTTAGTCTTAAATGTCTTCTTATCTTCTTTTCTATTTCAGGGGAATATTGATGCACCCATCTCATGATAGTACTGTGATCAACTTGAATTCCTCTTTCTAACATCATTTCCTTTAAATTTCTATAGCTAAGTGGGTATTTTAAGTACATCTTACATTCAATAAGATAATTTCACCTACAAAGTGTTTCCATTTAAAGGAATTAGATAGCATATCACCATCTTTGATTTCATTTTTATTTCATTATATCCTTAGAATAGATTTTTTGCAACGGAACCATTTTCCTAATTGTGAAGGTTTACACTGATTTTGTAACAAAGCCAGATTTTTTGCACCACCTTCCTTGAATCGATGGCCAATGAATTTGTTTCAAGTTAAAACTCAAAATTGGGCTCTCTAATAATAGAATTTAATAATTTCTTTGTAGATTTAATCTGTTCATCGTTTCCATCTACTGCAAGCCAGATAGCGCCCTCAGCTCCACTTACTCCACCGCCTGCAACCTGTTCTGCACTTGCACCAGTAAGAAGTGAAATAGCTTCGATTTCAGTGACAATTTCACCAGCTACAGGTAATAAACGAGGCCCATGCGAACCTGGAGCATTTAATTTCCGTGCTAAATCATTTAAATCAGCGTAAACACGTTTTTCAAGTCCTGCAGGAAGTATCAGTCTGACGCGTCGGCCTACAACTGCCTGAATCGATGCACCAATAGTTCCACAGTGCGGATCTCCAATGTAAATGCCTGCCTGTCCTTTTGGAAGGTTCAACGCATTAACACCCTTTAAAATCACGTCTCCTTCCTTCAAATCATCTACAACGTTAAAAATTGTTTCCCCCTGCTTCCAGATACCATTTTTAATTACTACATCTCCTGGAAAACCAGTTTCATCTTTAATACGCCCGGAACTGGTTACAGGACCGTCAGGAGGCAGTACAACACCCCTGAAGAATCTTTTTCTTGAAAAATTTTCCACTTGACCTATAAAAGACAATATTTCTTCGGCCACGTAACCATTTGTGGTTCCAGCAATTATAACAATGGTTCCAGATGCAAGAGATTCATTTACTGCTGGATGTTTTGCCAGAGCTTTTGCGATTAATCTTTTCCCTGCTGCGGGGGTTATTAAAAACTGTTCCATTTATTTTTATCTCCAATCATTCCTAAATCTGTTTAAAAGCATTTATGTTAATTTATGGTTCCGTTGCAAAAAATCAGAACATTTTACAAAATCGTTGAAAACCTTTACAATAAGGTAATTTGAGTGATTAAATTGGGGTTAAAATAACATTTAAAGGAAATAATAATAGCCTCAAAGTACACAAAAATTATTTTTGCAACGGAACCTCGCTTTGTATAGCCTTGGTTTCTACAAAACTATATAAAGCTAAGAAAATGAAAATTATGCCAACTAATTTACTATAGTCAAATAATCGCCAAGATACTTACGCTAAAAAATATTTAAAACGTTTGGTATTTGGTTTGCTATCAGTTAGCTTTAGTATCTTTTTGACACTAGATTACAAATCATGAAGTGACTCTACTGCTCTTTTTATTAAATATTCTCTCAACAATTACAGATTCTTCTTCTGGTATTTCATCAGGTGATATCTCTAAGTCGTGTAATCCTGAAGGTATAGATATATCTAAAATCTGGTTTTCTGGTTTGTTCAACGTATCAATCTGATCTTCAGTTAAAGGCTCACGCGAGAATTCTATCTTTTTCGTTTCGTTTGTTGCAAGTGCCTCTAAAATTTCTTTCATTAGCTCAGACTTTAATGCCTGTATCTTTTCTTCTTCAGCTTTCCTTTCGTTCTCTAGCTCTTCTAGCCTAACTTTTTCACATAAAGGTAAACCGCATTTAAAGCATGTATCCCTGTTTCTATCATTTATTTCCCTACATCTGGGACATCTTTCATTACTTAATAAAGATGGCTCATTATCTTCTTCAATCTCAAGGTTATTTGCTTTAAACATAGCCTTGTTAATCGCATCTCCAGAAAGGTGAACATAGGTGCTCGCAATTGAAGAACCGGCAGCCCAACCCAGAACTACCTTCATTTCTTGTTCAGTAATTTTGGTTGCAAGATCTGTAGCTCTTGTATGCCTCCACATGTGTGGGTTTACAGCTTTAGTAATTCCAGCCCTTTTTGCGGTAAACCGTAAGATATCATATATTCCTGATTTTCCAATAACGTTATATGGTGCTCTTGAACTGCAAAAAATATAACTATCTTTATTTTCCTTGTTTGGGTGAGCATCTAACCATTGTTTAAGATAACTTGCGGCAAAAACTAATCTGGCATTTCTAGCATATGTTTTGCTCTCACTTAACCATAATTGGCAGCCATAAGAATCAAACTTAGCATCCTTAATTTTAGTACTTAAAAGCTCAGATTTTCTAGCGCCGGAGTCATACAAACAGGCCAATAGAGCTTTATCGCGTAGATTTGTTGCTGCGTTTAACATTGCAGTTATTTCATTCTCTGTCAATAAACTGTCCAGACTTTTTATACTCTTGATTTGTTTTGGTTTTATTGTTGCTGCAATTTCAGGGTTAACGTTTTTTAGAAACACTTTAATAGTTTTTTATAGGCTGAAATTGAATTTTGAGACAGATCATCAAATGAATCGAAGTAATCCCCTAAATCTGATTTGGTCAAGTTTGAAAATGGTTTATTGATGGCTTTTGCGAATGGAATAAGGATTTTCATGTGATTCAAGTAAGTTTTTTTGATCACTTATCTCTAGTATCTCTTAAGTGTTCCTTCAAAATCGTATAATTTTCAGGTAAAACAGTCTGTTTTGCTTCCTCTAATTTCGTTGTCCAAAGTGTTAAGTCCCTCTCCTCATACATAGAAAACAATATGCATCATAAGAAAGTTCTGATACTCAAAGACTTTTCTGGAAGAAAGTCCAGAAAACATAACTTGAAACAATTTTCTATTTACCTAATAATTGCCCTTTAAAGACTATACAGCTTTCCAATAACCCTCTTAAGAAAGCTGTATAGCCTTGTTTTCCGGTCGTACTAGTGATTACCTACAGCCTATTATTTACTGCCTATTATTTACTGCCTATTATCTACTGCCTATTATCTACTGCCTATTACCTACAGCCTATTATTTACTGCCTATTACCTGCTGTCTATATACCTAACAGGAAAACATTCCTTTTACAGCACTCAAGAAGATTAACCCCTGCTACTAGAACCTGCGAGAGGCAAATAATCAATACTCTCTTTTATGGCATAAATTTCATCACAAATACCATCTCTATTTTTATCTACATGGATCTGGCTGAAGCCATCTCCCTGTGGTTTAGCCCAGAAATTCCCACCAAGGTAAGGCCCACCAAGGATGTTTTTTTCTTGCGTAAGGGTTGTGTTAAAGCTTGTACCTGCGTTTGAGCCTTCAAGATAAATATTGTTCTTGTTGTTGAAATAATTGTTATAAATTAAGCTGTTTCCTGAATTAAGCAGGTAGAGCCCATATTCGGAATTCGAAATAATCCTGTTACCGTTTAACGTATTACTCTTGGAGGAACCGAGATAAATTCCGTGCCTCAAATTCGAGTTTGCCAAATTACCAGACAGTCTGTTATCATTGGAGCTTTTCAAGTATATGCCGAATTTGTTATTTGATACATCGTTATCATTCAAAACATTGTTACCGGATAAAGTAATCCACATCCCGTAGTTACTGCCGGATATCGCGTTATTTAGAAGTGAATTTTTGCTAGAATTCTGCAGAAAAATCGAGGCCCAGTTGTTCGAGGCTGCGTTGTTAACTAGTGTATTTCCGATCGAATCCCATACACTGATTCCGGCGTCTGTGCTGTTTAATGCAGTATTGCCCGTAAGAACATTTCCACTTGAGGCCTTCGTGTAAATACCGATTCGGTTATTCTGTGCCCTGTTATCGTTCAGTTTATTATTATTGCTTGAGGAGTACAGCCAGATGCCATAGTCGCTATCAGACACTATGTTGTTATTAATCAGGTTTGAGCTGGAATTTCTCAGAACGATAGAAACACTGTTTTTCGATGCTGTAGAATTGCTTAACGTATTCCCAACAGAATCCCATAAATTGATACCAGAGCTGGTGCTGCCTGATGCCGTATTATTATTGAGAATATTTCCACCGGAAACTTTCAGATAGACACCAATTTTATTGTTTGACAGATTATTTCCATCCAGCTTATTGTTGCTGGAAGAATCCGCCCAGATGCCATAGTTGCTGCTGGATATCGAATTGTCGATAAGTGTATTTTCTGTGGATTTACGCAGAAAAATTGAGGTTCCTTTCCCAGATACAGTATTATTACTCAGAATATTACTGCTGGAAGAGTCAAGGCGGATTCCAAACCCTGTATCCGAATTTGAATTAATGAGAGTTAAAGAAGTGCCCGAAGTAGGAATGTTTAGCATAGGGTCGATGTAATTATAAGATAGTTGGTTATTTTCGATATTGCAGTACTTAACTCCATTAAGGCGAATGCCTGCGTTTTGGGAATCTACAGGCCCTACTATATTCAGCCCGCGAATTGTCACTCCATCCGCAATAACATAGAAAATATCATCCTGACGGTTGGCTGCCTTGATAATAATATCCTCACTACTGCCAGATTTGGAGGTAAGAGTTAAGTTCGCTACATTTACTTTGACGTTTTCTTCATAAACACCCGGGAAAATAAGGATTGTATCACCAGGGAGTGCATTGTCTATTGCAGCCTGGATCGAAGTAAAATCCGCAGTCTGTCCTGGGCTGTTATTTACAGTAATAATTACTGGATTTAATCCTTTGAGAGGGAGATAATCTATTAACTGACTGCCTTCTATATTATACTGGGTGTCAAGAATTCCATCAAGGTCAGCGTCCCTGATTCCGGTAGGATATACAGTCCCATCAGGTTTTTCCCAGAAATTTCCGCCCAAGTAAGGACCACCAGCTATGTTAATACCCTTGGTTTTAGTCGTATTCCAGACATTTGTATCCGAAACCGTTTCGGAGTTTACGTTTACTGTATTATTGAAATAGTTATTATAAATAAGATTTTTTGAGGTTTCGTAAATATGCAGTCCCTGTATCTCATTGAGAGTTACAATATTATTAATCAGAGTATTACTGTTTGATTCGCCCGTTAAAGAAATACCTACCATGTTTTTAGAGATTTTATTATTATCCAGAAGATTATCAGGAGAATCGAAAAATGAAATTCCGCTACTGCAATTTGAGATTGAATTATTAATCAAATTATTGTACCAGCTTTCACCAAGGCTAATCCCAGTTAGACAGTCTGAAATCTCATTATTTTCAAGCTTATTGCCTGAACTCATCATATATAGATCGATACCGCAGTTGTTCTTGGACAATTTATTATTTTCAATGTGGCAGTCAATAACTCCAAGAAGATGAATTCCAGCCAATTCAGATCCAGTTATGCCAAAGCCTTTAATGCTTACACCGTTTTCCCAGATACTGAAAACTTCTTGGGAACTATCGGCTGCTCGGACTATAGTATCAGAGAAACTTCCAGACTCGGAAACAATAGATATATTCTTTGTAATTACAACGTTTTCCTCATAAAGACTGGGTTTGACAACTATCTCATCTCCTGGATTTGCAGCATCTACTGCAGCCTGAATCGAGGTAAAATCTGCAATCTGATCTAGGCTGTTATCTACAGTAATTACAGCAGCTGCTGCATTCCCTGCAGTCAACAGGTTAAATGCAAGAAGTATTAGAAAAATAGTTTTGGATATTTCTTTTATTTGCACCATAGTAAGCTCCTTTATGAAATTTTAGATAAGGTAGCGAGGTCTTGTTTTGCAGCAATTATCTAAGCTAATATACCGGACATGGAGAATTTATGTGAGGTATCACAGGATTTCCCTGAATCCGAGGAAATTGATATTGAATCAATTAAATCGAAGTCACATCGATTAGATCAATTAAATTGGTTAAATCATTAGATCAGTTGATTAATCTGATTGGATCGTAGGGAATTCTCACAGTTACTGTAAATTTCAAACATTGAGGTTAGTCCTTATACAAGACGAGACAAAAAAACCAAACACTCAAAAATTTTCCCTGTTTTTATTTTCATCCGGTTTATTGTCCTGACGATCTTGCTGTCATTATGACGTAGAATGACAGCCTTTTTCAGCAGGAAATTTGTGAATATTGGAACTTAAATCATATATAAAAAAATTATACTGTTATATAAAACTAACTGAAAACTTAAAAACTGTGTATTCAAAAAGGAAAGACTTCAGTACAATCTCTAAATTTTTAATGTAATCCGGATTGAAGCCATAGCTAGTTCCTATACGATCTTGATACTTTCGGCTTGACCAGCAAATATTAAATTCATAAATATGACCAGGAAGCGCACGAGTTACGAAATATTTTATTTTACTTTAGTAAAACGGGGAAGATTAAAATAGAACAATGAAAATATAAACAGGTAGGGAAGGGTTACGGGAGAGTTAGTTTTGAGTAGAGCTTTGCTTCCTTTTATATTTGTTTTAATTCTTACATTCCAGACTCTAAACATGCAAGGGTACGCCGGAATAGAAAGTAAGAATCTTGAGTACATTATTCCAGCAGACCCTATAAAAGAGAGAGAAATAAGCCATAACAACAGCGGAAAAGATTATAGGGACGGGATCGTTGATAATTTTAAGAATTTCACAATTCTTAATTTCCCAATCGGATATTACAACTCATGTAAAAAATTATCTAATGATGTAATATGCAGAGGCACTAGACATTCGATTTAGGGATGAACTGAGGACATTGATTGGGGACATTGAGGGATACTCATTGAATGAAATTATTAAGATGTAACTCGTAAAAGAAGCTTTTTGGGGTGAAAATCTGAAAGCGATAAGGATTCATGAGTTTGGGGGACCCGAGGTTCTGAAGTATGAGGATATTCCGGAATCCCAGCCAGGACCGAATGAGATTCGGATTAGAGTTATTGCAGCCGGGGTCAACCCAATAGATTGGAAGATACGTAGAGGCTATATAGAATTGCCCTTGCCAATGACTGTAGGATCAGATGTTGCAGGTGTTGTGGATGTGGTAGGACAGGGAGTGAATTCCTTCCAGCCAGGGGATGAGGTATTTGCAAAAGCATCTGCAGGACAGGGAGGATATGCTGAATATACGATTGTCAATTCTATGCAGGTCGCGCAGAAGCCCAAAAGTATAGGGTTTATTGAAAGCGCTGCCATTCCTACTGCTGGTCTGGCTGCCTGGCAATCACTTTTCGATCTCGCAGGTCTTGAGCTGGGACAGACTGTGCTGATTCATGGCGCTGCTGGTGGGGTTGGGACCTTTGCAGTCCAGTTTGCCAAATGGAAAGGCGCACATGTTATCGGCACTGCCTCGAGTAAAAATGCCGAGTTCTTGAAAAGTATAGGCTGTGACGAGGTAATCGACTACAGGAACCAGCGGTTTGAGGAAATCGTGAGCGACCTGGATGTCGTGCTGGATACGATAGGAGGAGATACGTTAGAAAGATCCTGGGAAGTATTGAAACCCGGCGGATTTCTGGTAACAACTGTAGCTGAAATCCCCAAAGGAGTTCCACAAAAATACGGAGTGCGTGCAGAAAGGCTCATGACCCAGGCTGACGGAAAAGAACTTGCTCAAATCGCAGCCATAATCGATGAACAGAAAATCAAGCCTATCGTAACGACTGTACTGCCTCTGACCGATGTCCAAAAGGCGCATGAAATGAGTGAAAGCGGCCATGCGCGCGGAAAGATTGTCCTGCGCGTGGCAGAAGATCCGAAGTAAAGTTGGAGACCTTTGCAGACAGGTAGGCAACAGATCTGTGAGTATTAAATCTGCTACGCCAAAATTGAAAACAAAATTAGCTGAAAACAATCAGAAATCGAAGCGATATAACTTTTTTATTATATTTCCCGCCCGTGCCCTCTTCAAATCTTTCTATCGAAAATCCTCCGATTGCGCCGCGGTTTCAAAATTTAGTTAGTTTTTGAAAGGCACAGCATTGAAACTTATTAGCACAAATTAAAAATAGAATTGAGGATATGGTTGAGGTAAACAGAATCATTCTTTTTCATGCCGAAATCATTTTTGCTTCTTTTTTTATTCCGTCAATGAGTTAAGAACTTATTGATTCTTCAGTAAGCAAATCGACCTTCAACCCAAGAAATTCAGATAGTTCTCTCTATTCTGACAAGAGTGAGCAGACCTTTTGTTTCTGAAAACTCCACTAGAATATCGATATCACTTTCCGGCTTTTCTTCTCCTCTTGCATAAGAGCCAAAAACAGCTACCTTTGCTGCTCCTTCTTTTTCAAGGAATGAAGAGATTTTTTCGAACAACTCTTTGTGCCGGGCAGCATTCTCCATGTCAGTATATTTTCTTTGTGATCATTTAAAGGTATGTTGGAGTGAAATCATGGCAAAAAAGGAGAAATCTTTGAAAAAAGAGATTTTTATTTGTCTACCTTGAGATCATATGTCTTCAGTTACTTCCTGGAATGCTCTTATCTATCCTTTTCCAGTAAGTCCTTATCCCGTTGAAGGTAAAACAAACATCTGTAGGCACCTGAATTAGTACAAGAATTAAGGTTAGCATATTCACGCCAGAACTCACAGCATTTAATAATATCAGAACCTTTACTAACGGATTTAATAGATCCAGAGCCCCCAGAGTTACAGGAAGTATTATTGAAAGCAAGGTAAACGGTGCCAGTGTGATGAGAATATATCTTGATTTTGGTATCTCTTCTTCCGAATAAACAAATCCGCCAAAATAAGTAATTCCTAAAAACGTTTTATCCGACACTAAAAAACCTGGAACAAAAACAAGATGGATAAGTTCATGGATAAAAACCAGCCCGATAAGGTATGCAACATCCTTTAAGTGTATAGTTAGTGTTATCGTTTGTAAAGAGTTAATGCCGACATCTACTAAAGAAAAAGGAGAAAACATGCCAAGAACCGTTATAGAAAGCAGAGTATTCAGGATCATTAACGGAGCTGATGCAAGTATGGCGGATACAAGATTGTCAGGCTCACGTAGCTGTATCCAGTTGCTTGCGATCAGTTCTGAGTGCATTTCAGAGTTTACCTGAGGAAATTTGTATCTAAGCTGGATAATACCTTCTCCTTTTTACATTACACTGAAAGCCTGTTTTACTCTTTAAATCTTATTAAGAGAAAAAAATAGATTTGCTAAAGGAAAAATTTCAGAACGAGATAATTTTTTAATTATATTTCCACCCCAGCCCCCTCAAATCCTTCGATTGGGAATTCGAAGATTGCGCCGCTGCTTTGAGGTTTCTCAAGTATTATAGTAGACGAATATAGATAGAATATTCGTCGCAGGTTATAAGAAATTTTTAAATAATTCTCTTATTTGATTTTAAGTAATCAAATTGGTTTAAATCAAAGTCTTGACAGTATAAGTATCCACTTTTTGCGTTGTCTTTGAGGTCCTGTTTAAATATATCTAAAGCTCTTCTTTTGTCCACAGCCCCATCATAAAGACTTAAAGATAAATCAAGCATAAGCAAAATACCGTGAGCGCCTTCTTCTTTATAATATTTCCTAAGTCTAGTTCTCCCTTTATCGTGAATGCAGCCTTGAAGTAGAAGATTGGTAAGTTTACTGGATTGAGATCTACTAATAGTAAAGTAAACGTTTGCAGGAATCGGCTCAGACTTATCTTTATTTTCTGTTTCTGTCTTCTTGTTTCTGGTCCGGATTCTTTTACTAATTTCTTCTACTATTTTGAAGTCATCATCGTCTAATTTATTTTGAGCGAGTATTTGACCTGCGGCAATAGTCTGAACTGCAGACTCGACATCTTTTTGTGAAATTTTTTTGAATTCTCGTTCAGAACCTGATCTTTGACACAAATTATCATAACTTTGCTTTAAAATCTCTAAGTACCTACGAGGTATCCCGTTTGCACAATAGGCTGCCAGCAAAAATGCCCTCTCATTTTCGAATATTTCAGATATTGGATCTGTAACATATCTTCCGAAAATAAACTCCAATCTTTTTCTTGTAAGCTCATGAAAAAAAGCTTCATATTCGTCAGATAGTTCATCTAATTGTAGATACTCAACACCGGCATCTTGTCCTGGATCGAAATTGAAAGAAATACCTTTGGTTTTCGAGGGATATTTTGTTGCATAAGGTGGATAAACTGAAGCAAAAAAGTAAACGTAGTTTGTTTCCATATCAGATGTAAATGCGCCCCTTATTAGCTTTAAAAGTCTAAATATTTCTATTTGAGCTTCTTCTGAAGCTTCAGAACATTCATCCAGTAAAAGAATGGCATAGTTATAATTTAATAGCTGTTTTAATTGTCGGAAGAATTCTATAATAAATCCTGCAGCATTTTCATATGCTAGCGTTTTACCAACATATTGAACTTCCTTTTCTTTTAAATTTGCAAAGAAGTCTTCTAATGTAACCTGAACTTTCTCACCAGCTGAAAAACCAGCCTTCGATTGACTTTCTGTTTTCGTTTTATCAAGAATTTTATCTGGAATATAGGTTAGTTGTCCAATTAAATTATCACTGAGCGACTTTATTCTTTTCATTAGTTCATCGATGTCATTTTCACCTTTTAATCCAAACATTCTTTTAATTGTTTCAATAGCTGTTCCATTTTCTCTTCTTTGAGCCGCAATTCTAGCTTTTTCTGTTTCGATAATAGTTAATGTACTTGTTACGATGCTGGCATATAATTGGATGCGGAAAAGACGAATATCACTCCCTTGCCATTCAGAAACTTTGGCCAGAGAAATATATATTGGTAGAATCTTTCTCTCGGGGTAACTGTTAATACACCTTGAAGAAATCATCTTGAGGATATGAGTTTTGCCGGTGCCCCTAATTCCTTCAACTAGCATATTTTTACCAGGTCCAGAGATAAATGCATCGATATCAAATCCTGGATTTATATGTGTAACAGGAAAAAAGCCTCCAGCTTGTGCATCATGATTAAAGAAGTTCGGATTAATGTTTACTGCGGCCATAATGTAAGAATGTAGTGTTAAGAATTTAAATCCTTTACCATTTTTTGCAGAATTAAAAGTGTTTAGAAAAAAATCGACCTAATGATTTTACTCATTTTATTTCAATAGCTGTTATGATTAATTCATTCACCAGAACTTCTTCGTCTTCACATAATTCCTCTCAGCCTTCAGAATATCCCTGTAAAACGCCTCTTCATCCACCCTCATTTTCTCAATCACCCTTGACGCCGTTTCAGGCCCTATTCCCCGGCTGGCAAGCGCAATAACCGCCTTTTTCCCCTGTGAGCGGACTATGCTTGCATTCCTGTAGACTCTCTGTATCCGTTTCTTTTCTTCAGGTGTGACTTTGACCTTTTTTGCCTGCTTTTTTACAAGCTTGATTTCCTCTTCTTCCCAGGGCTTGAGGGCTGCAATCATCCTGGACTCGCAGACCGGGCAGGTGATTTCTTCAGGGACGCTTTTGACCTGCCTGCGGGAGGTCCATTGCTTGCAGTTCGTACAGAATAGAATAATTTTATCATTCATAATGCGTTCTTTAAGGGCAAGGACGATTGAACGGTTGGCTTTTTCCGGAGCTATCAGGTCTTTTTTCATGGCAAAGCCTGCTGACCCGATTGGGGTTGGCAGGGAAACTTCAACTGACATCTCGCCGGCTGCAAGTCTTGTAAGGACTTCTTTTGCCTTGGGGACGTCGAGCAGGTCGTGGAAGATTTCGCGGATTACCTCGTCGTACATTGAGGAGCCCTGGTAGATTTCAAGGAGTTTTTTCATGCTGATCCGGTCGTAGTCAACGTCCCTGGATAGGGCTCCGAATTTTCGGGCAACGTGGACCATTTTCCATTTCATCAGGGTTGTGTTTTTCAAGGTCATTTCTATAATCGGCTCAACGTGTTCAGGGCGGAGGGAAAGCAGCATATCCCTGATCTGGACAGCACCTACCCTGCGCGGAAGGGTCAGCCGAATCCTGTATGGATCAACTTCCTGGGCGACACTGCTCCCGAAGCGGGCTGAAAGGAGCGAGGTCAGGACTCGGGCAAGGGTGCCGTTTGTGTTATGGCCGAAACAGGCGTTCAGGGTCACAGCCTCTCCTTCATCTTCGATCACGATCGTATTCGCATCAGGCAGGGGGAAGCCTCCTTCTACGTGCTCGCGCACCAGCCGGACCAATTCAAGCACTGCATTCCTTGTTACGGGATATTTCTCCTGGAGCTTTTCGGCAATGGCTTCGTTGTCAAGCTCGGTACGGATAAAGGCTGCAATTTCCGCCCTGAGTTTTCCCACATTCTGAGCCACCTCAAAAGGCACAGGAATTTCTTCGCCTGTCCAGCTCGGAACCTCACCTGAGCCTTCCACAGGCTCGACTTTGATCCTGTCCTTTCCCTGCTCGCGGTCAGGCATCTCAACGACCCGCCACATGTACCCTTTCGTTATGAAAACGGCGCCTGGTTCTGCAAAATTCACAACAAAGGCTTCGTCCAGCACGCCGACTGATTTCCCGCTCACGATATCGTAGATCTCGTACTTCTTTTCGTCCGGGATCATGGAGAGGTTGTCGTAATAGTATTCCCAACTTTTCCTGCGCTTTTTGAGCACGCTTGAACCTTTTTCGTACCAGACCAGCCTGTAATCCCCTATCTGGTCCACAACCCTCTGTAGTTCTTCGATCTGCAAATCCCGGAACGGATATGTCCGCCTGAGAATCCTGAGGATTTTATCTATTTCTACCTCCCCAAAGTCCATAACCATGCCTGCGATCTGGTTTGCAACAACATCAAGGGATTTTATATGCGGAGAAACCTCTTCAACCCTGCCTTCCAGTGCAGCTTTCGTAATTGCCATACTTTCTGCAGTATCGTCGACTTCCATGGAAATTATAGTGCCCCGTGAAATCGCATGCAGCTTATGCCCTGCTCTTCCTACCCTCTGAAGCAGCCTTGAAACCTGGCGCGGGGACCCATACTGGACTACCCGATCAACGTTTCCGATGTCAATCCCGAGTTCCATTGATGAGGTACAGATAAGGCCTTCCAGGGCTCCGGACTTGAAAGCTTCTTCAGCTTCCACCCGAGCTTCAAAAGAGAGCGAGCCGTGGTGTACACCTATCGATGCCCCAAGTTTCCTGAAACCGGCAGCTAACGTCTCGGCACTCTGCCGAGTATTTACAAAAATAAGGGTAGACTGGCTATCTTCGACAATTTTCCTGATGCAGAGTAAGTGAGAAGCAAATTCAGGCTCGCAGCCTACCGTTTTTGCAATTCCCAGGATTTCTTTCTCCTGTAGCTTGCCTTCCCGTAGCTCACCCCCGTTTGAAATCTGAGGATTGACCACGTCAAACTCAAGCAGTTTCAACAGAGCTACTTCAATTACAGTAAAATCCCTTCCATTGCCTGCCAGAAACTTCGCAATTTCCCAGGAATTCCCAACTGTTGCAGAAAGTCCAATCCTCTGGAATTCTCCTGAGATTTCCACAAGCCTCTCAAGTCCAACAGCCAGCTGAGTGCCTCGTTTTGAGCCTGCAAGCTCATGGATTTCGTCTACCACAACATGAGTCACAGTCTCGAGATTCTGGCGCAGGCGAGAGCCGGTAAACATTGCCTGCAGGGTTTCAGGGGTTGTGATCAGCACATCAGGAGGGTTTCTCGACTGACGCTGCCTTTCGCTTTGAGGAGTATCCCCATGCCGAACCTGGACTTTGATGTCAAGCAATTGCCCGAGAATCTCAATCCGAGAAAGCATATCCCTATTAAGCGCCCTTAAAGGAGTTATATAAAGGGCAGAGATCCCTTTTCTAGCCTCTGGCTTTTTATTCAGGATACTATTAAAAACGGGCAGCACAGCTGATTCGGTCTTGCCTGAGCCTGTAGGAGCTATCAAAAGAGTATGCTTTCCATCCATTATATGAGGAAAAGCCCTTTCCTGAGGTTCAGTGGGCTTTGTAAAGCCAAGAGTTTTGAGAGCTTCCTGGATTTTCGGATTAAAAGAGTTGAAGCTGTTACGAAATATCATGTTTTTTGCGATCGGGGTTTGGTTGAATGTAGTCAATTGTTTTTGTTAGTCGGCACCAGTATAAATATTTCTATGCAAGCAAGGAAATGAAATAGGAAGACTAAAGGGTAAGAGGAGATTCGGAAACAGCACCGCACTATTATTAAGAGCACAGCAATTATTAAGATTAGAATATATAAATTATGAAGATAAAGAGATGGGACGAATATAAGTAAAAAAATTAAAATATAATTGAAAATAAAATCGAGGCATCTAAAAGCCTTGCCTTGAAATAAAAAGGATTTGGGGAAGAGACCCCCAGGAAAACCCCGTCAAATGGACGGGAAATTTTGAGCCCTGCCCAATCAGTCTTCTCTTTTCATCTGCGGGAATAGAATTACTTCTTTGATGGATTCCAGACCCGCGAGGATCATGGTAAGGCGGTCGATTCCGAGACCCATGCCTCCGGTTGGGGGGAGTCCATACCCAAGGGCATTTATAAAGTCATAGTCAACAGTTTGGGCTTCAAGGTCTCCGAGCTTTCTTTTTTTGTCCTGTTCTTCGAACCTCTTTTCCTGCTCAAGAGGGTCGTTCAGTTCGGAATAGCCGTTTGCCAGTTCCCAGCCATTGAGGAAAAGCTCGAATCTCTCAACAAAGCCTTCTTTTGACCTGTGGCTTTTGGCAAGCGGGGAATTTTCCACAGGGAAATCGTAGATGAAAGTCGGGTTTATCAGCTTGTCCTCTACCAGACCCTCAAAGAGCAGGGCAAGGAATTCTCCGTAAGTTTTTGCCTTTTCGTAATCATCGATCCTGTTTTCGATTGCAATTTGCTTCAGTTCATCAAGCGAATGGGCAAAAATATCAAGTCCGGCATACTCTTTTAAGGCATCTTCCATGGAAATTCTCTTCCAGGGGGAACGGAGATTAATTACGTTTTCGCCCATTTTGACTTCGTAGCTGCCAGTCAGCTTGAACACGAGTTCCGAGATCATGCCTTCGGTTAAGTCCATCATGTCATTGTAATCTCTGTAAGCCTCATAGACCTCTATCATGGTGAACTCAGGGTTATGGGTTGTGTCGATATCTTCATTCCTGAAATTCTTGGAGATCTCAAAGACCTTCTCGTACCCGCCAACAACAAGCCTTTTAAGGTAGAGTTCAGGAGCTATTCTCAGGAAGAGGTTTTGCCCAAGTGAATTATGGAAAGTCATGAAAGGTCTTGCATTTGCACCTCCGTACACATTCTGGAGTATTGGAGTTTCAAACTCCAGGAATTCCCTGTCAGTAAGGTATCGCCTGATCTCGGAGATGAGTTTGCTCCTCATAATGAAAATCTCTCGCTTCTCAGTATTGACTATAAGATCAAGATACCTTTTCCTGTACCTGGTTTCAATGTTTTTTAAGCCGTGGAATTTTTCGGGCAAGGCGCAGAGGGATTTTGAGAGCAGGGAAAATTCAGACACACTGATGGAGTTTTCACCCCTTTTTGTCCTGAAAAGTTCGCCCTGAATACCTATAATATCTCCCGAATCGACCAAGGTTTTAAAAATCTCGAAATCCTCATTAGGAAGATCTCCTTTCCTTAAAGTGATCTGAATTCTGCCTCCCTGGTCTCCAAGATCGGCAAATATCATTTTTCCAAGCTTGCGAATGTTGTAAAGCCTTCCTGCGGTTCTGACCGTTAAACCTTCATTCTTTTCAAAGTCTTCAAATTTTTTCAAGATTTCACAGATATCCCCGTTCTTTTCAAATTTGTGGGGATATGGGTTAAGTCCCTGGCTTCTGATGCCGTTTAGTTTTGCAAGTTTTGATTCATCAAAAACCCTGGTGTCTAATAAATTATTATTTTCAGACAGAGTAACATTATTGTCGGACTGGGGGATTTTATCCGATATTTCCGTGTTATTAAGTTCTATGCTCATCGAATCAGTACGTCCTTTTAGGGTGAATGCAAGTAAATCATTCAGTAAATTTATTAGTGATTATCGGTAATTGATGAAAAGTCAATCAGTGGTCAATTAGTATCATGTGGCTGATCAACAACTTACCAATAATCAATCAAAATCAATGAGTGACGGATCAATAACCAATAAATTGGAACAAGTAAATCAGATTGGAACAAGTAAATCAGTAATCAACAAACCAGCTCAGGCACCCACTGTGGAAGGGAGGCTTCAGAAGGCAAGTGAATTCAATACTTATCCTGGCAGCTGATAGCTTAAGTTCCTAATAATCTGGAGTAATGACTGTTTATTAGCCTGATTCCTTACATTTATTTTTCCAATAGACCCATACATTTTATATAAACATTGAGAATAAGAATTGACATAATAAGTAAAATCTTTGTATCTTATTTAAAGAGTATATAAAAATTTCATAATCTAGAACATTCAGGTTTTTTATGATTCTTTCCTGTAGCCCGGGTCCTAGCCCTTGTATGCGGCAACTTCCTGATATTTCTGAGTATTCCTAACCTGGTCCCATCAAGTAAATACACTTCGGAAGCTTCAAGTTCAATCCCGCCTGAAGAAAAAACCGGGCCCAGTAGATCTTTCTGAGTGGATTCGTTAAAGGGCACGCCTCCGCAAAGTTCATTAAAAGCAGGCATTACAAAGAGTTCAGGATCTGCCCACTGTGCAAGATTTTCAAAATCAAGGTTTCCAAAACGCTCCTTCATTACATCCTTATTGAACCTTGTCCTGATCCAGGCAGGTTCAACTATGGAGTAGCCGAATGAATCCGTAAAACGAATTGCAGGATGGTTGTGGGCAACAATGATATGAGAAGCAGCCAGAAGTTCAGGCGCAGGCCAGGTATGCCCATGGAAATATCCTATCCCGTCAAGAACAGCTCCTCGTACGGAATGAACCCTGATATCCTTTTGCCTGTTGAAAAGAAGCTCGATTCCTCCGTCATGATTTCCAGGGAAAATATCCACATGTGTGTGTTCTGCAAGGGTTTCAAGGAAGCGAGGAATCTCGTCTTTTTCCTGCCAGGAGACCTGAGGAACATTATGCTTTACGTCCCCGAGAAGTATTACTCTATCAGGAGAATTTGCCTGGATATAACCCAGAATCCGATCCAGTCGTACTTCCATCTGGCTGGGCAAATTGATCCCGCTCCTGTACAGATCCCACTCGATCCCTAGATGAATATCGGCAACTACCAGTGAAGTTTCGGTATTAGCCACAATGAGAGCAGGCTCTTCAATAATAGGTGTGATTTCGGGTGACATAACGATAAAAAGTTGTTTTTCAGTAGTATTTCGATATTTTCTTATTATTTCAGTATTTTTATGTTATTTCAGTATTTTTATGTTATTTCAGTGCTTTAGTATTATTTCGGCACTTCGTATTCCGAATGCTTCCTCAAAACTACGAGAAACCGGTTTGTAGTAGCAAAAGTGGGTTTGGGGAAGAAAAATATCCCAGAAAACCAATCTAAGTTACTGTAGGGATTAGATTGTGATTTTTATATTTCGTAAACGGGATTTTACTTCTCATACCTCAGTACATCATCAATCTTATTAACATATTCGACATCGATTCCCACATTTTTCTCTATATACTTCTCAGTATCTACTACTTCAGGCTTCCTCTCAATAAGAGTAAAGCCTCCTACCTTCCTTTCTACATATTTATATGTAACAAGTTCACTGTTTGCTCCAGGAACAAGGAAAAGGGTCTTGCCTCCGGCTTTTGCTGCCTGCGCTTTTTCTACTACCCCGCCTATGGGACCGATATTGCCTTCATTGTCAATTGTGCCTGTGAGGGTTATACTGTCATTCAGCCTGACACTGTTATCAATGGCTGAAATTGTAAGCAGAGTCATTAGAGCTCCTGCACTGGGCCCATCAACGCCTGGAGTCTCATCTGGAGCAGTAATGCTAAAAATAATATCACTGCTTGACAGTTGCTTTCCAGTTTTGCTTTCAGCCACGAAAGCCGCAGTGTTTGCAGCATCCTGGAAGATCACGCCCATCAGGGGGGTTGTCTGGACAAGTACGCGGCCTTTTCCAGGTCTGATCTCAACCGAAAGATTAAGCAAAGCTCCCTGTTCTGAAACATTTTCCACAACAAAGGGGCCTGACCTTTCATGTTTGACTTTTTTGAATACTGCTGGCCCCTGAAGGGTAGCAAAACCTTCAATCCCTGCAGGACACATTTGAGAGTTACTTTCAAGTTCAAAGACTCTCTTACGGTAGGATTTTAACTGAGAAGCATAAGACTGAAGTGACTTATTATCCTGATTAATCCGCGTCTTATAGTTTTCATTTTCCTTTTCAAGGGTGTTTATGCGAGCCTGCATTTCCTGAACCTTTTCTTCCTCAAAGGATGGCTGCTCTTCAAGCAGGACAAAGTAAGCGTTTGCAACAAGCGAAATAATAAGTAAAAAAACAAGGGGTTTAGATTTCATATCATCTACCACTTCTAATTTGCCTCAGATCATACTTACCTCAGATCATATTTGCCTCAGATCATACTTATTTCTTCTTTCTGGAACCACAGAAGAATAACTGTAAGAGGCATTTATAAACAAGGATTCAATCTTAACCTTCAGGAAGGTTCTTTTCAGTCTCTTCTTTATCCTTCCACATTAGCGTTACTTTCAGATTTTTCTCCTTTTCCGATTTAGCTATAACTGCTCTCCCATTCATAGTTAAGAGCAAGTTGAAAGTCAGCTCCACCTGAGACGGCCTAAACTCAGCAGGAGTTTCCTCTATATTGTCTACAACTTTTTTAGAGATTTCCCTAATCATAAGCATTGCATTATCAACCGACTCTGTAGATTTCTCTTCCAGGGCTTTTGTAGACACAAGTGTAAATTTTTTTATTGTACCAGGAGCGTGCCCAAGTTCAGCTAAAATACACCCTGCTTTTAAGGCACTTCTGCCAGAGTTATCGATAATTTCTTCGTCAACAGCAGCTTTATCCAGAAATTACCCCCCTATAGGCGATATGGGCGCGCAACACAGAAAAAGAGAATGCGGCCCTGAATAAGAATGGATTTAATGTAATGAAAATAGTATATATTTGAATAAATAATTATTGACGTTTTAAGGATTCGGATTAAAGAAGTTTATAATTAAACATAAAGATGTTTATCACTTAAACGTCTTATTAACTTTATTCGGCTTCTTTTATATTTGGTCCTTCTTTGGTATCCTGAACAATATATCCTAGAGATTTTATATTTTCTCGGATAGCATCCGAAGTTGCCCAGTCTTTCTTTTTCCTAGCGGTTTCACGTTCTTCAACCAGTCTCATTACTTCATTGGGGATTTCCTTTTTCCCGGATTCGGCAAAAAGGCCCAGAACATCCGAAAACTGCCTGTAAAGGAAATAGAATTTCTCAAGCACCTGCCGATTTTTCCCGGACTTAAGGTATTTATTAGCTGTACGGGAAAGCTCCTTAAAAACTGTAATGGCTTTTGGAGTATTGAAATCGTCCTCAAGAGCTTCTCTGAACTGAGTTTCAAGCTCAGAAAGGATTTTAAGCACTTCGCTATCTTCGGGATAAGTTGTATCTTCTGCGCTTGCCAGAGCGAACTCAAGATTCTCAAGCGTTTCTTTAAGCCTCAAATAATTATTTTTTGCATTTTCTGCAAAGGCGTCGGAATAATCTAATTTTTTACGGTAATGAACTGAGAGAAACATAAAGCGTACAACTTCTCCACCGTATTTCCCAACAATCTCAGGGAGTGTGAAGACGTTTCCTTTGGACTTGCTCATCTTCTCTCCTTCGACTATGAGGTGTTCTCCGTGAATCCAGTTGCATGCAAACGGTTTTCCAGTTGCCCCTTCTGATTGGGCAATCTCGTTTTCATGATGAGGGAAAATAAGGTCTATTCCTCCCAGATGCATATCCAGAGTTGGACCAAAACAATTCATAGCCATTACCGAACACTCGATATGCCAGCCTGGACGAACTTTTCCCCACTGGCTCTCATAGTAAATTCCTCTTTCAATTTCTTCTGGGGTTGAAGCTTTCAGGAGAGCAAAATCACGAGGATTATCTTTGTCGTATTCATCTACGTCCACTGATGCGCCAATTATAATATTATCGAAATCAAGCTTCGAGAGTTTGCCATAATCAGGAAACGCTGAAATTCTGTAATAGACCGACCCGCCTTTTTCGTAAGCCAGTCCCTTATCTATCAGCTTTTGTGCAAGTTCAATCATGCTGTAAACATTTTCCGTAGCTCTCGGGTATGCTGAAGCCCTTTTTATGTTAAGCATCTCAAGGCCTTTAAAGAACTCTGCCGTATATTTATCTGTAAAATCCTTAAGAGACATTCCGGCTGCTTTTGAATCTCTGATAGTTTTGTCATCTATATCAGTGATGTTCATTACAAGCTTTACTTTATACCCAAGATACTCAAGAGTCCTCACAATATTATCCGTCATCAGGAAAGTGCGATAATTGCCTATATGCGGCATACTATAAACCGTAGGTCCGCAGGCGTAAATCGAGACTTCACCTTCCTTTAAGGGTTTGAAAACCTCTTTCTTTCTTGTAAGGGTATTGTAAATTTGGAGCATCCGGAATCCCCTCTTGAAATTTAAGTACCTGAAAAACTGTTAAAACAGTATTAAGTTTCTTTAGGTATATTCAAGTTTAATTTCAAAATTATTAAAATCCACTTATCATTACCTAATTGATCATAGACGCTTTATTATTTTCGCCACAAACTTTTGAGAAAAGTTTGATCAAAACCCTTTGCAACGGCGTGATCACAACCCTTTTCAAAAAAGGCTTGACCGCAAACCTTTTGAGAAAAGGTTTGATCGAAAACAGTGGGATTAATTTTAAGAGACTTATCCCCAAACCCTATCGGCGTGATCAACCGGCGCAACGGTTGCGGTACAACGGTTGTGGTCAATGGAGCGAATTGGAAAGGAATAAATTAAAAGGTCATGTTATCTGTCTGTGTTTTTCTGCCTTTTCCACATTTTTCGCATTCGTTTCTTCTCGATTGAATTTCTGCACCCTCGGTAGTTTGGAGTTTTGGATCATGTAAATTTTATGTTGAAATTATATAATTTTTATATAATTTTTATATAATTTTTATATAATTTTTATAACTCCAGGTTGGGGGGAGTAGAGTTCTCCTGTCTCCAGAAGGTTTTTGAGGAGCGATTCGAATCTATCTTGAGTTATTCCTTTTTCGAGAACTTTTTGTCGAAGTTCTTCTTTATCTAGTTTCCCGCCAGTGGCTTTCAGAATTTCAAAAAGAATTGCTTTTGAGTCTTTTTTAGTGGAGAGGTTGCTAGAAGGGTCTTTTCCAGGAAGTTTAAATATTTTTTCCAGAGATTCGGTTTCGGAGGTCTGATGTTCAGGCTCTTTGGAGGCAGAGGTCAGCGAAAAAGTTTCGTTGCCTTTTCCAGAGATTTCAGCTTGCAGGTGAGTCCTGAAAAGCACTGCATCTTCGAGTTCTTCGGAGGAGTGAAATATCCTCAGTTTTCGGGTTTGCAGGAGAGCGCCGCAGTTTTGGCATCTCAGGGTTTTTTTTCCGGTTTCTGTGATCTGGGCATGCTGTCGGCATTTCGGGCACACAAATACCGCATAACGGAAATTTTTACATTTTACTCCAAATTCCAGTTCAAATCACCTTCCGTATCTTCTCTGCCTTTTCTGGAAATCCCTCATCACTCTCAGCAGGTCAACCTTTCGCACATCCTTCCAGTTGACATCTGTAAAATAAAGTTCCGAATAGACTGCCTGCCAGACAAGAAAATCTGAAAGATTCTGCCCTCCTGAACGTATCATGATATCAGGTTCGTGGTTCACAAGGAGATGGGATTCGAGCATTTTTTCGTCCACTTCCTCAGGCCTGACTGCTCCTGCCTTTACTTCGTCAAGGATGGTCAATACAGCCCTGGTAATCTCATTTCTTCCTCCAAATCCCAGTGACACATAAACAAAAAAATCCCTTCCAGGAACAGTGCAATTTAGTTCTCCGTCAACTCCATAAATTCTATAACCTGTACCGGCAGGAAAGTCAGAAAAGCTTTCCTCTAGCCTGGTTCTGAGGGTTGATGCAATTTCGGCTTTCAAAGACGGATCAGTTTTTAAGATGTCTACATAGATGCTAACGAATTCGACTCTGAATTTTCTAAAAATTCCAAGTGCGAATAGAAGTTTCTCCATTCCTTTAAGATCAAAGAGGTCAGTTTCCTTGAGTATAATAGCCACATGTCTGGGAATACTTGAAGATTCCCTGGCTATTTGCCAAGCCAAGAATTTCTCATAGAACGGATAGGCAAAAGAAAATAAATCCATCTGGAAAATATCCTCCCTGACAAGCTAAAACAATCCACTATTTCATCTTTTCCGTTATTTATACCAGCCTCAGTTTTTTTTCCAGATGACAGATTTTTAGGCCTATTTACTTTGCAGTGGATACAATCTTAATTACGTCTCCATTTTTCATTTCATGTTTTTCCCCAAGCCTCAGCCTTGTCCTTGCATCTACTGCGTACAAAAACCGGTTCCCGATTTCAGTATGGATCTGGTAAGCAAGATCGCGGCAGGTAGAACCTCTTTTCATAAGATAGGCATCAGGAAGCATATTCCCATTTTTATCGGACCACTTTCCTTCGTCTTCCACAGGATATACGACAATAAGATCCAGAAGCTCGAAGACTGTCCTGTTTATACACTCCTGGACACCTGTACCGCCAAGCCTCTCAGTCACTTTATGAATCGCTTCGAGTCCTTTTTTCTGAGCTTTTGTTAAGTCTCCACCAAGTACCTCAAACTTCCTGTCTCCAGGGCTGTACTTGATAAGACCGCTTTTTGCCGCAGACTTAAGTGCCAGTTCAGCTGCTGCACTTGTAGGTACCACTACTCTGTCAAGATCTCTAAGCCGGTCCAGATTTTCTCTTGGAGCAATATCAGCCTTGTTTGCGGCGATAAGCAGAGGCTTGCTAGTTTCTCTCATTGCGTCACAGAGCCGGATCATATCTTCTTCGTTCCATTTAATGGGGTCCAGCCTTGAAAGCCCTGTTTCCATCAAAGCTTCGTTTACATGGTTTTCTCTTATTCCTGCTCCAGCGAGCTGTTCTGCAATCACGACTTCAAGCTTGAGCCCCTCGGCTTGAATCTTCCTGGCAAGTTTTAACCAGTTTCTTTCCAGAATGCCATAGAGCCACATCGTAATCTCCCTGTTCAGGAAGGCTACATCTTCAAGAGGGTTATGATCTCCGATATCTACAGGGTTGCCCTCAGCATCAGTCCCGCCTGAGGCGTCTACTACATGGATAATTGCCTGAGCCTGCCGCAGTTCATCCAGAAAAGTATTCCCAAGCCCCCTTCCTTTATGTGCATCAGGGACGAGCCCTGCAACATCAATTATATCAATTGGGACGAGCCTGATTCCGTCCACGCATTTCCCACATCTCTTTTCCTTTTCTTTGCAGGGACATTCAACCCGCACATAAGTAACTCCATGATTAGCATTGATAGTTGTGAAAGGATAATTTGCAATTTCAACGTCTGCAAGGGTAGCAGCTTTGAAAAAAGTGGATTTTCCCGCATTGGGTTTTCCTGCAAGTCCTATAGTCATTGACATGGTTTATAAAAACGAACTCGTTGCATTTAATCTTTATTGATAGTGATGTCAGGGATGCAGGTTTTTTCTCAACTTTTAGGAAAATCAGGGATTCAAACCCAGGACCAAGCTTATTCTTGAGGAATAAAGTTTATATCCTTGAATGTGCTTATCAATGGTGCTCGCCTGCGTCCCGATAGGGTAGTGGATATCCTTGAGGCCTGCGGAGCCTTAGACCTGAGTTCAAGTCTCAGTCGGGACGTAATTCTTATCCTACTTTATTTTATTTTTCTGTGATTATTCAGTCTGAACAAAGCAGTATTTGCAGTTATGCTTGTTAATTATATTTATTAAAATTCAAGGGATGAGCATATCGCAAAGCCTTTTTTTAGTTAAATAAGACTTTTAATCATACAGAGTTCACAAAAATTTCCAGAAAAATAAGTTTTCAGAATAGTTTTCATGCTTTGAAACTAGGCTGACTATTAAAAATTTAACAGAAAAAGGAAATTTTGAGTTTTCGTATTGGGTCGTTAATATTGGCTAGTTAAAAGATTTCTTAAGCTTGTAAAAATTAAAAGAACTTTTAGGTTCATTAAATGAGTCTTTATAGAACACATTAAAAATTAATAATTAGAAGCCCGAGAGCATTCAGTCCTTTTACAGTATCCCCCAATACCGCCGCTTTCGGAGTATGCTCCCATCAAACATATCCTGAAGCAAGAACCACCAGCTCCCGGGCAATTCTGTCACAACCCGCTACTTCGCTATTCAATCGTACTCTTTCTCTTCCAACTCCATTACTATAGTAATGAAATAAATTATTTTAAATTAATTATCTGAAAAATTGCCTGCAAACGAAAAATAATTCCGTAGAAAATATTTCAAAACCAAAAAAGAACTGCAGATAGAATTATAAAGAGAAATGGAATTTAGTTTATAAAATAGCGTAATTTAGTCAAAAGCTGGCACAAAAATTAAGTACATGAATTAATCTATAGGTAAAAGCTTTAACATGCAGTCCTAACATGCAGTCCTGTAGGGTAGTGGTCAAGCCTTCGGGCCTTTGGAGCCCGCGACAGCGGTTCGAATCCGCTCAGGACTATAAAAATATTTTATTGGTAATTCTAAGCAAATACTATTTTTCAAATCTCTTTTTATGCATATCTGCCTTTGTAATAGCAGATAGTAGCCAGAAGCTTTCCTTAAAGACCAAGCCAACTCCTTATAGGAGGGTATTACAGGAGTTAAAGCAAATATGCTCCTCTTCGAAATTGATCTTGCAGGAATTAGAAGCCCAACACTATGAGATACCTCAAACCCCCATATACCAAGCTATCAGTTTGAGGTAATTAAGAACTCTCTTAAGGCCGAACGAACCTTTACTATGAACCTTTACTATAACTCTTTACCTAGCTGAAACGTTTCCAAACCTGTTGGAAAAACCGCTCGCCGAGGAATCAAGATCCAGAGCAGGGATAGAAACCAGAAAAGAATCGTCTCAAAAGGAATCGGATTCTAGAAATCTGTGGAAAATTTCAATAATTTAAATAAAGAATAATTATATAACCACTAAAAAATGTATTAAAATAAAAAATGTATTAAAATAAAGAAAAGTGGATGTATAAAAGGTTCAGTTCTTAGTTTCTATTTGTTGAAACTCTTCTGCCTTTTACTTTTAAGAATTATCAGGATCTCTCTGGGGGTGAGAAGATTACTTCTTTGATATCTGAAAATGCAGGATCTGAGGAACTTGAGTCAATAGCTGTCGCGGTGCACTCCCTTGTTGGACTTCCAACCACTATCCGTAGCCTCAAGCGAAAGGGACTTCGCCTTGAAAATGGTAAAATCCTTGACAGAGACTATACAGGCCCTATACTCGAAGAGGTGCTCAGAACTGGCAAGACCATACGTAGAGTGCCAAAAGAAGGTACATATCTGGGCAGGAATGTGGCGGTTTCACCCATCTTCTCAGAGGATGGGAGGGTTATTGCGGCAATAGGGATCGTAGATTTATTTCCGGTCCTTGAGATGCAGGAAATAATCAGGACAGTTGTGAATAATAGTCATGCAGTGGTATTTCTCTGGAAAGACAAAGAAAAATGGCCTTCAGAATTCGTCTCTGAAAATGTTATCCAGTTTGGATACACAGTTGAGGACTTTATTTCAGGTAGGGTTTTGTATGGAGATATTATCCATCCCGATGACCTGAAGAGAGTTAAGGATTCACTTAAAGAGAATATCCGAAGAGGTGAAGTTAACTTCGATATCGAGTACAGAATTTTTACAAAAGCAGGAGACCTCCATTGGGTTAACGAGAGGACATTTATCCAGCGAAATTCCGAAGGAGAAATAACTCACTTGCAAGGGCTTGTGCTGGATATAACTGAGAGAAAAAAGAGCGAAGAAGCCCTCAGAAAGTCTTTAGAGACTCAGAAGATGTTGAGAACCATAATAAACAATAGCCAGGCAGTGGCTTTTCTTTGGGAGAACAAAGAAAACCTGCCAACGGTGTATGTTTCTGAAAATGTGACTCAGTTTGGGTATACGGTAGAAGACTTTACCTCAGGGAAAGTCCCTTACAAAAGTATCATTCACAGGGATGACATAGACTCATTTATAAAAATCCTCAATCGCAACATCACAGAGAGACAGGATTCCTTCGGCGTTGAATACAGAATTTTTACCGGGGACGGAAAAACTCTCTGGGTAGATGAGAAAACTTTTATCCAGAGAGACGAGGACGGAAAAGCAACTCATTTCCAGGGCCTTGTAGTTGATATTACCGAAAGAAAAGAAGCCCAGAAAATGCTTGAGATCCAGCGAGAACTCGGGGCAGAACTGAGCACTACCTGGAATTTCCAGACAATACTCAACCTGGTTCTCGATTCCTGTCTTCAAATAGACGGACTCGATGCAGGGGGTATATACCTCAAAGACGAACTCCTGGACCTGATAAAGCTGGTAGCATATAGAGGAATTTCCCCCGAGTTTAACGAAAAGATTTCCAGATATAGGGCAGATTCTCCGGAGGCAAGGCAAATCTGGACTGAGAAGCCAATATACTCATTGGACTTCTACTCCGATACAATGGCTGATGCAATAAAAAGAGAAGGAATAAAAGCTGTTGCTATAGTACCTCTCAAGTATAGAGGGGAGATTGTAGGCAGCCTGAACTTCGGCTCACATACGCTGGATAAGATTCCCTGGAGTATCCGAAATTTTCTTGAAAGTATTGCTCTCCAAGTGGTAAACTATATTGCTCCAGTTTGCATTCAAGCCGAGCTCTCATAAAACAGAGAATAGAACAACAGAGAATGTAAAAACAATAGAGAATGTGAAAACAACAGAGAAATAAAAAAGTTTTAAAAAATCTTAGAAAAGAACTATTAGAAAATAAAAAGTCTTAAAAAAGAACTATTCATAGATTTAAGCGTTGGATTAAAAATCAGGTGGAAAAATCAGCTAGGTGGTTCACAAGGTTTGTTCCGTGTAAATGAAGTACCTTACTGGATCAGTTTTCAAGCTGTCCGGTATTTTCTTCCATTTCACAGTTACTCCCTTATGAACCAATTAATACTATATACACAATACTATAAAATCATAACGATAGAATTGTAGTTTATTTAACCGGTTCTTTTTACTTAATCTGATTCTGCCCAGATATTCTTCAGGATTTCCTTTACTTTCGGTTTTTTCCCGTACATGAGCAGATAAATCCTGAAAAGTCGGCTTGAGATCAGGATTACTCCATAAACCGAAACAAGCAGAATGAAAATGCTGATAAATATCTGATAAACAGGCACAGATGAGGCTGCCATCCTGGCGAGCATGGCTACAGACGAGGTAAGAGGGAAGAGAGAAAGAAATAATGAAAATGAGCTGTCTGGGTTTGTAATAATCGGCTGGAGGAATATGAGAGGCAACGTGGCTGCAAATGAGAGAATTCCTCCAATCTGCTGGCTCTCCTGAAGGGAGCTAGTAACTGCCCCTATTCCTGCCATTATACTGGCAAAAAAGAGAAAGCCAAGCACAAAATAAACAAGAGCGAAGAAGAGAGTATTTGGCTCGATTTTTATCGGAAGGGCGTAGCTGCTCCCGATCACTACTGCCGCAAGCCAGAATCCGATTTGCAGAAGACCAACTGCACCAAGTCCCAGAATCTTACCTGTAAGGATTTCGGAGGGAGTTACGGAAGACAGCAAGATTTCTATTATCCTGTTCTCCTTTTCCTCGGCAACGCCTTGAAGCAGAAAGCCAGAAGATGAAAAAATACTGAAGAGAAGAAGAAAAGCTGTAAGAATTGGAAGGCCAAAACTGGCAAAAATATCAGCAATACCTCTCCCAGAAGAGTCGCTGCTCTTTTTTAAATTAAAATATTTTATGTTGACTGGATCTAGAACCCTATTGAGTGTCATTTCATCCACTTTGTCTTTAAGGAGGGAGGTAACAACAATACCTGAAAGTTTGGCAGACAATTCAAGATTTGACATAGGCGCTTCTTTTTCAAGACTATACAGTTCTATTGTTCCAGTTTCAAGAAAGTCTTCAGGGATTATGAGATAGGAAGAAATCTGGCCTGTCTGTAAGGCCTGCCTTATATCAGAAATATTGCTGTACATTACAAATTCAATAGCTGAGGTTTTTGCTTCTGAGGATCCTGGAAAAAGACCGTCACTTCGGATTGGCTCTGGAAATTCGAAGGAACCTGTCATATCAATGTAACCTACTATCTGGTCTTCGCCCGCGGACACGCCTGAAACTATTACCGGAAGAAGAGTTATACCTGCAAATAGGAAAGGAAAGAGGAAAGTCATAAAAAGGAATTCTTTACGTTTTATTGTTTTCAGGAACTCGTGCTTGGCTACAATGAAGGTTTTTCTGGGAAATTTATTTCCTGGAAATTTATTCATTTGCGGCACTCTCCAGAGTTTCAATAAAGATTTCATTCAGGGAGGGAAGCGCTTGCTCAAAACGCAGGAGATTTGCCTTCTGGACAAGCTCCTCAAGAAGGGTCTGTATGTTCATTCCTTCCTCAGGAAAGATTTCAACTAATTTCCCGGATTCTACTACTTTTTTTATACCTGAAATTTCTCGAATTCTATACAAATCTTCTCTTTCTGCGAATTCTACAATCAGAGAATTTTTCCCATGCTCTTTCCTGATATCATCCACAGGACCATAAAGCACTCTCCTGCCCTTATTAATCATAAGAATTCTGTCACAGAGCGTCTGGGCTTGTTCCATAATATGCGTGGAGAGGATTATTGTTTTTCCAGTGGCTCTGAGTTCCTGGATTCTGGCCTTAATGTTCTTCGTACTTACGGGATCAAGCCCATAAAAGGGCTCATCAAGGATTACGAGTTCAGGCTCATGAATAATTGCAGAAAGGAACTGAATTTGCTGCTGCATTCCTTTGGAGAGTTCTTCTACCTTTTTGTTTTTATATTGATACAACTCTAAGGAATTAAGAAGAATTTCGGCGTTTAAATAAGCCTGTTTTTTTGGCATGCCTTTAAGCTGAGCAAGATAAACCAGCATATCCAGAAGTTTTGTTTTTCTATACAATCCTCTTTCCTCAGGAAGGTATCCTATCCTGTCTTTTGCAGCCGGGCTTAGAAGATCCCCAAAGACTCGAATCTCCCCGGAGTCAGGCCTGAGAATGTCAAGAAGAAGTCTTATAAGCGTCGTCTTTCCTGCCCCATTTGGTCCAAGTAGCCCGAAGATCTCGCCTTGCCTCACTGAAAACGAGATATTCTCAAGAATATTCTTTTCTGAGAAAGACTTCGATACATTTTGAAATTCCAGAATATGCATCTAGACTAAATACATTCCAATATAGAAAAAGCTTCTCCAATATTTAATATAAGTAAAAGCTAATTCAACATCTAATGCATTTAATAAAAGTAACTATCAAGCATACATTAATTAAAGTAAATATCCAGCATACATTAGTTCAGCATACTTTAATTAAAGTAAATATTCAGCATTAATGAGATTAATAGAATTCAACAGGGGAAATAAGAAGAATTTAGGGGATAGTATGATACCGAAATTAGTTATTCATAACAGTATAAGTCTCGACGGCTCCACTACAGGCTTCGAAGCAAATCTTGACATTCACTATAAAATCCTGAGCAGCTATCAGCCTGATGCCATGATAGTCGGCTCAAACACTGCGAAAGTCGGCACCCAATTTTTCTGCGAAATTATTCCGCCTGAAGAGGAATCGGACTTTAGAAAGCCTGATATCGAGCCCGATGACCCTAGGGCATACTGGATGATTGCGGATTCAAGGGGAGTCCTTGAGGGGTTAATGCATGTGTTCAGGCGTTCCGAGTACGCCAAAGATGTAATCGTCCTAGTCTCGGAAAAGACTCCTGAGGGTTATATCAATTACCTTAAAGAAAGAAATTACGATTATATCCGAACCGGCGCAGACCGCGTAAACATCAGACAGGCACTGGAAATTGCAAACGAAAGGTACGGTTTTCAACTTGTAGTTTCGGATAGCGGCGGCGTGTTGAACAGTATCTTACTTGAACATGGGCTTGTCGAAGAGATCAGCCTGATTCTTACCCCTGAAATTTCAGGGAGAAATGGGACAAACCTTTTCAGGAATCTTGAGAAAAGCGGGATTCGGCTTGAACTTTTAAAAAATAAAATTGTGGAAAAGAAATATGTACATCTAGCGTACCGAATTTTGAAAGAATAAAGGAGCTTGAAATATAGGCATTAGTACAAGCCAGTATTTTGATCAAACACAACCGTTGGGCCGCAACCGTTGCACCGCAACCGTTGCGCCGGTTGATCACGCCGATAGGGTTTGGGGATAAGTCTCTTAAAATTAATCTCACTGTTTTCGATCAAACCTTTTCTCAAAAGGTTTGCGGTCAAGCCTTTTCCCAAAAGAGTTTTGATCAAACTTTTCTCAAAAGTTTGAGATCAAACATTTTTTTGAAAAAGTTTGTGAGCAAGCATTTTCTCAAAAGCCTATGAGGCTCGCAAGTAGTAGATTTAATAAACATTATCAAAAATCAGTTTTTCTCAAAATGTGTAATGTTCATCCAAGATCGTTACTTTTCTAAGTGCTTACTTCTTTGAGATCGTTACTTTTTAAGATCTTCGTACTTATGTTCTTTATCAAATATCTATTATATATATTCAGTCATGAATTAAAAAATGAAAATGTTTGTCTCCTTCAACAGATAGAAGGTTTTTTAATTAGATTTTAAGGTGTTCAACCACTCTCCATTTTAGAAGAAAACTTAATGGATGATAATAATCATTATCCATAAAAAAGCTTATAATGTAAACCTATATAATATTAGGGAGTATTATAGACAAAAAGCTTCCGGGAAAAGAACCCTTGGAATAGAAGTTTACGGTGGAATTATAAATACTAACTACGGCATTTTTCACGTTTATTTTTAATAGGCAGGAAAGCTCTAAAAATCTCACTTTGTGCGGGGTTCGAGGTCAAGAGCTTCCATGCTCGACTCGGATTGAAACACAATTTCCAGATTTTATTTCAATCGCCAGAACTTATGGTTTAGGAAGTGAATGAGTTTGCTCGAAGCCTTAGTTTACGGCGCTATTATAGCTCTCATATTTGGAACGATCCTGCCTCTCCTGTACCGCAGTAAAAACACGAGAAAGGCTTCCTTCAGCCTATCTTTTTTTTCTTCGATCCTGCTCCTAGCTTTTGCAGGCACAGTCCTTTACACAGGAAAAGAGCCTACTTTTCCAGCCTTCGAATTTCTCCCAGGGTTAAATTTTACCATGGCTGCAGACAGGCTTTCGGCAGGCTTTATCCTTTTGATTGCAGCCGTTGTGCCAGGAGTTTCAATATATTCCATTGAATATGTTGAACATGCTAAAAGCGAAGCCAGAAAAGATATTCAGACAGTCCTTACAAATCTCTTTATTCTTGCCATGCTGATGGTTGTACTTGCAGGAAACATGGTAGGTTTCCTGATTTTCTGGGAAATAATGTCCCTGTCTTCCTTGATGCTTGTACTCCACGATTATTCATCAGAAGAAAATAAAAAAGCAGGAATCTTCTACTTTATAATGACAAGCCTTAGTACGGCTTTCCTTTTCATGGGTTTCATAAGTCTATTCAGGCTTACAGGATCTGCCGAATTCGGACACCTGGATTATGCAGCAAGCATCCTGACTTTGCCTTTCCTCTGTCTATTTATAGGCTTTGGTATCAAAGCAGGACTTGTTCCATTTCACAAGTGGCTGCCCTATGCTCATCCTGCAGCTCCCTCAAGCGTTTCGGCTCTGATGTCAGGGGTCATGCTGAAGGTTGCAATCTATGGCTTCCTGCGGTTTTTGCTCTCTGTTTCTGCACCTGAAATCTGGTGGGGAGTACTCATCATTATAGGAGGAAGTCTATCAGCTATATTAGGAGTAATCTATGCCTTCAGGGAAAGTGATATAAAAAAGCTGCTTGCTTACAGCAGTATCGAAAACGTCGGTATCATTTTTACAGGAATTGGCCTGTATCTGATATTTAAACTGGAAGGACTTGAGGGCCTTGCCATGTTAAGTCTTGTGGGAGCCAGTTTCCACGCTTTCAACCACGCCCTTTTCAAAAGCTTACTCTTCCTCTGCGCAGGCTCGATAGTTCATGCCACTGGCACGCGGAGTATCGAAGCCTTCGGAGGCCTTATAAAACGTATGCCTCGTACCGCCACTCTGTTTCTAATAGGTTCGGTCTCAATCGCTGGTCTTCCTCCTGCAAACGGCTTTGTAAGTGAGCTGATGCTTTTCCAGGCCTATTTCTACTCTTCAGCACTTCCGGACCCTCTTCTTAAGGTGCTTCTAATTATTACCCTTTCGGTCTTTGCCCTTACCAGTGCGCTTGTAGCAGCTCTATTTGTAAAGCTTTTCGGAATAACCTTCCTTGCTCTCCCAAGGACAAAATGTGCAAAAGAAGCAATCGAAGTCCCACAACCTATGCTATCTGGAGAAGCTATACCTGCAGCTCTCTGTATCCTTTCTGGGCTGTTTTCAAACAGGATTCTAGCGTTGCTCGGCTTTGACTTTGGGATACCTGACATGCTGGTTATCGGGCTGATTCTTGTTGGAGTCTCTGGGTTTGTTTGGCTTGGGATTCGTAACACCGGTTTTTCAAAAACTCCAAGGAGAAGCAAAGAAACTTGGGGCTGTGGGATCCTTGCCCAACACCCCACAATGGAATACAGTTCCACAGGTTTTTCGGAGCCTCTTATAGCAATTTTCAAAAAGATTTACAGACCTGAGATCTCGAGTACAAGGACATATTCAGATACGAAAGAATGCATTTTTAAGGATGGGACTACCAAGATCCACTTCCCTAAATTTTTTGAAGAATATGTCTATCTTCCCGTAGCCCACACGGTCAACGTTGTCTCCTTCCAGGTTTCCAGAATGCAGAATGGTAAACTGGGCACATACGTATTCTACGTCTTTATCGCTGTACTTATACTGATGATATTTACGAGGTATTTCGCATGAATGCTTCATTTCTCTTATTTACATTACTAAATACGGGCTTTATCCTGCTGGTCTCCCCATTCTTTATGAGCTTGATCAAAAAGGTCAAGGCATATGCCCAGGGAAGGAAAGGTCCGAGGCTTCTGCAGAGCTATTTTGATTTGCGCAAGCTTATGCAAAAGGAGGTTGTGTACTCGCCTAATTCTTCTATAATTATGAGAATAACACCCTATCTTAATTTAGGAGCCCTTTTGCTGGCTACACTCTTTGTCCCGATAGTCTTCATCCCAAATGCTCCTGCAGGAATCGGAAATGTAATAGTTTTCCTCTACCTGCTAGTAATTGAGCGTTTTTTTACGGCACTCAGCGGCCTTGATTCAGGCAGCGCTTTCGGAGGCATGGGAAGCTCCCGCCTGATGAGCTTGTCGGCTGTGATTGAACCTACAATGATCATAGCCTTTGCTGCGCTTGCATATGTGTTAAAAACTGTAAATTTTCACGAGATGTTTGCAATAACTGCTGGGTCTACGATCCCAGAAAGTCCGACCTTGAGCCTTATTTCGATTTCCCTTTTTATTATCATTATAGTGGAAACCGGCAGAATTCCTGTAGACAACCCAGCAACCCATCTTGAACTTACCATGATTAACGAAGCCATGATCCTGGAGCAGTCTGGGAAAAACCTGGCTTTAATAGAGCTTGCCCACGCAATTAAGCAGACAATCCTGATGGCAATCCTGATAAACACTCTTGTCCCTCTGGGGCTTGCAACTGAACTTACTTTCACAAGCATTGCGATTTCATGCTTTTACTTCCTTGTAAAAGCTAGCTTGCTTGCAGGGTTAATAGGCCTCTTTGAATCTTCCATTGCAAAAATGCGGCTTTTCAGGCTGCCTGGATTCTATATGATGGCATTTTTCTTCTCTGCACTTACTATCCTGATGGAGGTGTTTATATGATAGCTTCTTTTTTGGCAGATCAAGCACTCCTGGAAGATATAGTCAGGATCCTCTTTGTCTTCGTGCTGATTACTGCAGCTTTTATTCTTTCCACAAGAAATATAGCTTCGCTACTTACCGTATACACGGTTCAGTCTTTCCTGCTGACTCTGATTGCGGCATCCCTTTACCTGATTGAAGGTAGTGAAAAACTGCTTGCAATGGCAGCCCTGACGCTTGTGAGCAAAGTATTGTTAATTCCACTTTTTATAAACGTCATAGGGGAAAAAATCAAAATCAGTAGAGACCTGGAGTTTAATTACCTGGAACCAACCTCGTCCCTCCTTGTAAGCATGGGCTTGATTATGCTTTCCTATGTTTTCCTCTCAGGCTTTTTCGATGAGTATGTCCTGGGAAAATTGTTTTTCATCGGGGCTGTCATAGGCTTATCTCTGACTCTCATGGGTATGCTTGTTATATTTAGCCGGAAAAAAGTGATTACGAAAGTTATAGGGTACCTAACAATGGAAAACGGGGTATTACTCTTTGGGATTTTTGTTGCAGATCTCCCTTTTGTTATAGAAATCCTGATTGTAATAGACTTGATGATCCTCGTACTGTTAACAACTATTTTAGCAATAGGTCTTGATTCCACAAAGAATGAATACCACAAACGCCTCCAGACACTTAAAATCTGGTCTGGGAGGGAAGAATAATGATCGTACTCAGTTATTTAGCGGTAGGAGCAATAATGCTTATTCTTATCGCGTTTTCAAAATCTCATAGAACAATAAATGCTTTTACAACTCTGCATACCCTTGTATTTCTTGCAATCGGGCTTTATGCCCTTCTAAACACCACAGTACCGGCTTTTGAAACCGGAAGTGAATATTTCTACGTAGATCATCTCAGCATTTATGAAGGTTTGATTGCAGCTTTATTGTTCTTCTTTGCATCAGTTTATGCAAATGGTTACGTTGAAAGCCTTATAGAGGCTCAAGAATTACACAGGAATAACCTGAAAATTTTTTATTTGATTTTCAGTGCTCTGCTTACGGCGGCTACCCTTGCTTTCTTTTCAGACAACCTTACTTTGTTCTGGATCTTTGCCGAGCTGACAACAATTTTTTCCGCTGCACTTGTAGCAATTCTGTCTGCCAAAGAAAATATCGACGCTGCTATCAAATATATCTTCATAGCTTCGGGTGCCATGCTTTTTTCATTCATAGGGTTAACCTTTCTCTACACGCTCTCCGGAGAGGTGCTTGGCAGCGGGAGCCTTAATTGGACCGTATTGATTGAGAATGCATCTCTTTTATCTCCTAAAATGCTGACTGCAAGCTTTGTGTTTCTTTTCATTGGGTTTGCAGCAAAATCCGGGATTTTTCCCTTCCATACCTGGCTCCCGGACGCTCATTCAAAAGCTCCCTCAGCAGTAAGTGCCATCTTATCCGGAGTTTTGTTAAATATAGGCATGTATGGAATTCTGAGGATGTATTCAATAGTCAGGCAGACACAGGCTGAGCATCTGATATCCCAGTTTCTTATGGGTTTTGGGCTCCTTACAATAGCAGTTGCGGTCCTGAATATGCTTTGGCAAAATAACCTGAAGATGCTTATTGCTTTTTCAAGTGTGGAACATATGGGTATTATTCTTCTCGGAATAGGGATCGGAACACCTCTTTCCTTATTTTGGACGCTCTATTACGTTCTTGCCCATTCGCTAACTAAAGCCTCACTTTTCTTTTCAGCAGGCATTTTGCACAGACAATACGAAAGCAACCTAATCCATGATATAAGAGACATCTTTTCGCTTCAGCCTGTTGCGGGTTGGGGACTTATTATTGGGAGCTTTGCAATTATAGGCATGCCTCCTTTCCCGATTTTTTCAGCCAAACTATTTATCCTGCTAGAAGCTTTCGGATTTTCAAAACCGCTCGTCTTTGCAGTTCTTCTCCTGCTGGTTATTGCATCAGCTGCATTTGCAAGGTTTTTAATCGAGGCTTTTACCCGGAGTTCAAAAGAGGCCGGAATCGAAGACTCGGAAACTCCGCTTCTTCCGTATGTAGTCAAGAGAGGTATGAAATTTCCTCTCTTGTCCATTATTTTCATAATTCTAGCACTCGGAGTTTTCTTCCCGGAATTCCTAGAAACTCTATTGAATAAAATCGTTTATGAGCTCGGATACCTGTAAATAGGAGGCAAAGAAAGAATGAATTTAAGTAAAAACACAAATGATTCCCTGATCTCGGCAGGTACAAGGTTAAGAGATAATCGCCAGATTACAATGAGTCCTACGGTTCAGGCGACCCAATATGCTACAGATTTAATATTTGATGTTTCAGGCGAAGAGCCACAAATTACGAGGGGAAAAAATCATGAATTCTATATTCCCCTTGATGAAAATGAGTTTTTAAAAATCGTGCCTGCGCTATCCGAAAAGGGCTTTGTGCTGATAAGCTTATTTTGCGTCCAGGATTTTGAAGATAATCCTGGTTTTACCCTCTTTTATATGTTTAGACTAAGCGGATATACTGACGTGTTTGCGTTTATGCGGCATGTGGAGATGGAAACGACATCAATTGCAAAGGTATTTCCCTCTGCTTGCTGGTATGAGCGGGAAATCAGTGATGGGTTTGGTATAGAATTTACGGATGCTTTTGATAAAAGGAGACTCTTTTTACATGAGGCATATCCTGAAGGGTTTCATCCTCTCCTAAAGTCCTTTAAAAATGGTAAAATCCAGGCTGTAAAAAACCCTAAGGAAGCATATCCTTTCAAGCAGGTAAATGGCAAAGGCGTATACCAAATTCCTGTCGGGCCGGTCCATGCAGGGATTATTGAACCCGGCCATTTCAGATTCAGCGTGATTGGAGAACCTATTCTCAATCTTGAGATCCGGCTCTTTTACAAACATCGAGGAATTGAAAAACTTGCAGAGGGAAAAAGACCTTCTGCCTGTATTCCAATTGCCGAAGCCATAAGTGGGGACGAAACCGTTGCCAATGCCGTTGCCTTTTGCATGACTGTAGAAAAAATTGCTGGAATTGAGATTCCGACCAGAGCGAGCTATTTAAGGGCAATTCTTCTGGAATTGGAGCGCATCTACTCGCACATGTGCGATCTCTCGGGCATGATTACTGATATCGGATTCCCAAGGATGACAACACCTTTCCTGATACATCGTGAAAAATTTTTCAGGCAAAATGAGCTTCTCACAGGCTCCCGATTTATGAGAAGCGTCATAGATTTAGGAGGCATAAAAAAGGATATTCCAGCCGAAGTCCTTTCAAAACTATCTATCTATTTGAAAACATTTGTACCACAGTTTGAGTCCGCGATTAAGGATGTCAATGCTTCCTCTTCACTTATTGACAGATTTTCAACAACTGGAATTCTGAAAAAGAAATTTATTGTCCCTCTTAATCTTACAGGCCCAATCGCCAGAGCAGCTGGGGCATCTTATGATGTCCGGCTTGACCACCCCTATGGCATATATAAAGATAAACCTCCAGAAAGAGCGACCAAAACCACAGGAGATGTTCTTTCTCGCTTTAAAGTTAAAGCAGCGGAAATTCTAAACTCAGCTACCTTGATCCAGGAGCTTATAGCATCAATCCCGGAGGGCGCAATTGTTGCTGAGGTAACCGAATTTGCACTTTCAAACATTCCGGATGGGTATGCCCTTTCAATGATTGAAGCCGCAAGAGGCCAGAACCTGCACTGGGTTTATGTAAGAAACGGGTTAATCGAACGCTACAAGGTACGGACCGCATCTTTCTGCAACTGGCAAGCTATAGAGCATGCAGTACTCGGGAATGTTGTTCCTGATTTTCCCCTGATCAACAAGAGCCTTAACCTTTCCTATGCAGGAACTGACCTTTGAGGTGAGACGAATGGTAAACCCTTTTACGTATATTTTTCGCTCGAAAGTGACAGAAGAATTTGAGTTTTCAGATGCTGAGCTTGAAGCTCTTGGCTCTGAGCTTAAGGCAGAAGTTAACAAGGTTTTCGGGCATAGCCTTGCAATCCGCGAACTGGATTCGGGCAGTGACAATTCAACAGAGATTGAGATTTCAAACCTTACGACTCCACATTACGATATTGAGAGGTTAGGAATCTCCTTTGTGGCTTCTCCAAGGCATGCTGACGTCCTGCTGGTTACGGGAGCAGTCACCCTAAATATGGTCGAAGCAGTTCTAAAAACATATGAAGCCATGCCCTCCCCGAAATTCGTAGTCGCAGCAGGAGATGATGCTTGTAATGGTGGAATTTACAAGGATTCTTATGCCGTACTTGGAGGAGTTGACAAAATTCTGCCTGTCGATGTAAAGATCCCTGGAAACCCTCCCTCTCCTAAAGAAATCCTACGTGGGATTTTTGCTCTAGTTAAAAAAGCCTCTGAATAATCTACCTGATTTTTTGCTTCGTTATAGAGGAGAAAACTCAGGTATTTGATAAAACTTTTTAGAAAAAGTTTTTTTTAGATAGAGGGAGAAACCCGGAATTTTAATAAAAATCTTAGAAAAAAATTTTAATCTCGGATAGAGGATCTCCCCTATCTTTCTCCTTATCGGAAGTTTCTCCTTATCGGAAGTGAGGTCCCGCTGAAATCCTTTTTATCTCGCAATTAGCGCTGTTTGGAATCCTATATAATGAGGAAATTATAAATATAGGTAGATGTTATCCCGCTTGTATTGCCTCCTATTTATGAAAAGGATGTACTCGAGAGGGAAGTTTTAGATAAACTCGGGCGCTGTTAAAAACTTACGGAAGGCCTTCAAAATGAGCACTCTGAGCACTCTGAATAGAATTCTTTGGGTTGTTTATTTTGAGATAATTTTTCTCAAAGGCTTTCCTCTTAAAAGCTATGAAAGCTGCCTTACTACCTTATCTTTACCAGCAACGTCAAATGTTTTTGGATATTAAGGGCTAAAAGAAGGATAAAAGCGTAAAAATAATCGATTATGCCGAAAACAAGCTTGAACATGATTTCATATGAGTAAAGTTGAGAATGAAGGGAAGGCGCTTAGTATAGAAAATCTTCTAAGTTGTAGAAAAAGGAAAGAGCTAGAAAAAGAATTTAACTTAAAGAAAACAAATGTTTTTTGGAAAAAAATATAAAGGATCAGTTGATAAGTAGCGAAGTAATGGTTGCGAGAAGTTCCTTCAAATTTCTTCTGGAGGATGAAAAATACTTTTGCCAACTTGGACTGCTTTCTGAAAAGAAATTAAGGGAAAATATCTCTTTTAAATTTTAAAGCTTCCCGGGGAGACGGAACAAAATGAAAACATCACTTATTGATCTTGCATTTCTTTCAGAAAAAAGAAAGGACGTATTGCTCCTACTAGAAGAAGGACCTAAGACTGGGGACGAAATAAAAACAGCCCTCAATGTTAACTCGACATCAATTATGCCCCAGATTAAAAAATTAAAAGAGGGGCGCCTGATCGTACAGGATAAAAACACTTACAGGCTCTCGGAAATGGGAGAGATAGTAGTCGAAAAGATGGAACCTCTGCTAAATACCGTAAGGATTTTTGAGGAGAATTACGACTACTGGACAAACCATGATTTTACTGCAATTCCCGAGTTTCTCCTTAACAGGATTGATGAACTTGGAAACTACTTTATGCTTGAAGCCGACCTTAACCGGCTTTTTGAAGTACCTGAGGATTTCAAAAATAACCTCCTGGAATCAAAGCATATAAAAATGTTCCTTTCATATTTCAATCCTCTTCATGTTGAAATGTACTTGGAGCTTGCAAGAAAAGGAGCTGAAGTATGTCTTATTCTAACAGAACCCGTTTTTGACAGGCTGAAAACGGATTACTACGAGGATCTGAAATCTCTTGTGGAATCAAAAAACGTTCAGATTTATATCTGTAACAAAAATGTAACCCTCAAAAATGTAGTGACAGAGCGTTTCTGTTCGCTTGTACTTTTCGACAAAAAGGGAAAGTTCGACCATCAACGTCTTATGAGTTTTGACGAAAGTGCACTTACATGGTGTGATGAACTCTTTATGTACTATAAAGATATGTCCACGCGGCTGGAAAGATTATGACTATATTAGACTATATTAGAAATTAACGTTAGTGTTCTCCCAGATACTTATCGATTAGAGCCCTAAATCTGTGGATATCTATGGGTTTAGAAACATAATCCACACAGCCCATTTCTATGAAATGCTCCTCACTGCCTTTCATAGCATGGGCCGTAACTGCTATTATAGGAATATCTGCAGTTGCAGGATTCTTCTTGATTCGATCAAGAACTTCAAGTCCGCCCATCTTCGGAAGCTGCATATCTAACAGGATAATATCGATTTTTTCTTCAGCAAGGCGCTCAAGAGCCTTTATTCCATCCTCGGCTTTTATTACCTTATGGCCATAGAGCTCCAGAAGGTCCTGAACTAGTTCCATGTTCATGATATTATCTTCGACAATCAAAATTTTCTTCATGATTTCACCTCTTTAGCTAGCTGTTTTATTCTATTAATTAGCTCTTTTCTTCCGAAAGTGCCCTTTTTCATAATAGATATAAGATGTCTTTTTAGTTCATCATTTAATTCTTCGAGATTTTTCTCAGTAAACTCTCCAGAAGTGCACACAATAAGAGGAATATCTTTTGTGCGTTCATTGTTCCTGAGGCTAGATATAACATCAAACCCACTGGCTTCAGGCATTATAAGGTCTAGAATTACGATATCAGGCTGCTGCTCTGAGAATAGTTTTTCTATACCTTCCTTCCCGCTGTAAGCTTTAATTGTCTCAAAGCCCTCGGGCTCAATCATTGAGCTCAATAACTCTACAGCATTCTCATCGTCATCTATGATAAGAACTTTAGGACTTTCAAATCGGAAATTATCAGTAATTTCTTTGAGGGAAGTTACCAGTTCAATTCTTTTTACTGGTTTTGTAAAAGAGTATGTTGCTCCAAGAGCAATTCCAAGCTCATTATTATCGGTCATGGAAATAATAAGTACTGGAATAGAAGCTGTGTAAGGATCGTTCTTTAGCTGTTTCAAAACAAGCCAGCCGTTAGTATCTGGTAAGAAGACGTCCAAGGTAATGATATCAGGTTTCAGACTTTTTGCAACCTTCAAAACATTTTTCCCACTATGAAGAAGAGCTACACTATACCCGGCGTCCTTAAGTATGATGGAGAGGAGCTCGCTGGAACTTTTATCATCATCAACTACAAGAATAAGTTCCTGTTTAGTATTTCCTTTCTCAGGTAAATGTATTTCAGGCAGCTCTATCTCTTCGTGCAATTCCTCAACATTTTCTTTTACTGAAAGGGCCGCCGCTTTATTCATTTCGAATTCGATGATTACATCTTCGAGCTCTGCCTCGTTGGCATTCCTGAGATCTAACGGTTTTCTGAGAGGAATTACAAAAGTAAAGTTACTGCCTTTCCCAAGTTCACTCTCAACCCAGATATCCCCTTGATGCAAATTTACAATTTTCTTCACAAGAGCAAGCCCAAGTCCTGTACCCCGATGCTGTCTGGTTGCTGATGCATCGAGCTGCGTAAATGGCTGGAAAAGCCTTATCTGATCTTCAGCAGAAATTCCTATGCCTGTATCTATGACTGAAATAAGCGCTCGATCGCCATTTTTTTTGCAATAAACTGCGACTTTACCTCCGTTTGGAGTAAATTTGATTGCATTGCTTACAAGGTTGTAAAGGATTTGAATTAGGCGACCTCGGTCGGCTTCAAGCGTTTTAAACCCAGATTCTACATTAAAGGTTACTTCAAGGAACTTTGCCTGGGCAAGAGGAGAGAGGACGTTTTTGACTTCTTCAAATACGGTATAGATTGAAAACTCACTGTAATGAAGGTCCATTCTTTTTGCTTCCACTTTTGAGAGGTCAAGGATGTCATTTATAAGTACCAATAAATTCTTCCCACTGGTGGAGATATTGCTTACGTATCTGAACTGTTTTTCGTTAAGCTCTCCAAAAATTCTCTCAAGGAGGATATCCGAAAAGCCTATAATGGAATTCAAAGGCGTTCGCAGTTCATGACTCATATTTGCAAGAAACTCACTTTTTGAATTATTTGCTTCCTCGGCTTCTAGTTTTGCTTGAAGTAATCTTTCTTCCGATTGCCTATGTGCAGTAATATCAAGACCAGTTTTCAGGATCCCAGTAATCCTGCCGTCTTCATTCTTTATAGGAATTGCACTGACCCTCCAGACTTTCCCATCCTGTGTAACTACTTCCCCAAACTCTTCTTTTCCCGTTTCCAGTACTTTCAATATAGGAGATTTTCCTATTTTTCCTTTATATAGTATATACATTTCTTGGTAACAGCGCCCTATGGCGTCTTCAAGTCTCATACCCATGTGATCAAGAGCTGCTTTATTTAACCAGATTATTCTCAGTTCAGAGTCCATAAAGACCACGAGTTCGCTGAGAGAATTGAGGATTAGCTTTTTTTCGTGTTCTTGGGTTTTAAATTCGTCAGAAGTAGTTCTCAGGCGGTCAAGCGTCTGGTTTACTCCTTCGGAGAGCCTTGAGAGTTCATCATCCCCATCCATGTGAAATCGCTCAGAGAAATCTTCATTCAGTCTTACTTTTTCCACAAAATTATTAATTGAAACTATTCGGGATACTATTTCTCTATCAAGAAGAAGCTTACAACCTGCCCCAGTAATAAGCCCTGCAAACAAAAGGAAAAACACAATGTGACGGAGAGACTTCTGACCCTCGGAATAGATACTGCTGTCAATGTCAGTTTGAATTACAATACTTGGGTTTCCAAAAATGTCTTTAAGAACAGAATAGCTGGTAACTCTCTCTCCAGCTGCAGTATACATAAGTTTTGAATTCTTACTCTCAAAAAGAGCCTGTCGAATATCAGGTGATGCATTGTTGAAACTATAAAGTGTAACTATACTCCCAGTGTTTTTTTGGATGTTTTTAATGAAGCTTGAATCAAGCTTTTTTCCAAGAATGATTGTACCTAAAACTTTTTTGTTTTCGGGTGCTGCAAGCACAGGCTGGCTGGAGATGACTGCAGGATCATTTCCCAGCAAGAGTAAGCCTTTTAATGAGTTTTCAGCCTTCTTACAAAGGAAACTGCCATCATCTATTCTCTGACTAATTTCAGCAACATTAGAATTATTAATAGGGAGCTCAGGATCCGAAACTTCGGAATATAAAATATATCCAGAATTATTTACAAGAAAAACAAAGTCACATCCACTGACTGAAAAAGCGCCATCTAACTCAGCTTTACCTGAATTTCGAGAATCCTGACTTAACATTAAAGCCCTGATATCGTCTCTTAAAGATAGAGCAGAATTGGTTTCCTCGAGGTGTAGAGTCTGAAAATCGATCATATTCTCTACCTTTTCTAGATTATGAGCTGCCTCTTTTTCCTGCAAATCGGAAATACTGGAATAAAGTATGCTCTGTGAGGCAAAAATAACAACTGAAATAAGAAGAGCAAAGATAATATAGATTATAACAAGGATCTTTCTACTGACATTCATTGTTAAGCTCGGCGAAGGAATTTCGAGTTAATTATACCTGGAGGAAGGAATTTCGAGTTAGTTAAATCTGGAGGAAATTTTTGGTAGAGCCTGCAGGGAAGTTTGCAAAATAATATTGACAGATGAGATTGAGCTATTATCTATATAAAAGTTTTCAATGAGTTGATGTGAAAAAAAAACCATTTTTATTAAAATAACTTTACATTGAAAAGGAATTTCTGAATTTAAAAAGAGTATAGTTGCTTTCTTAATGTATTAGAGATCGATAAGCTTCTTTTATGGAAAAATACCTAAATGGAATATACAACAAAAATATTAGCTTTGAACAGGTAAAACAACACTTTTGATAGTTCTTTTCATTTGCGATGGTTCTTTTCATAAATGAGAAAACACTTAAATATTTTTTACTTCACCATTTAAGAATCGGATTGTTCAGTTTTTAATTTATCGCTTAAGAATGGATTGTCAAATTTTTATTTACCATTTAAGAAACCGGACTGCCCAACTTACATTCCTTCTAAGCAGGTATTTTCTTAACTCATCGACTCCGAGCAAAAATATTGCAAAAGGAATGGCAAAGACTAAATATCTGAGGTCAAGGGGGGAAGTGTTGAAAATAAGGTTTGCCGACGGATTCCAGATAATAAATGCTAGAATCAGAAGTTCGCTTGCAATCCCTACTAGGATTGTACGATTGCTCAATAAGCCCACTGTAAAGGCCGACTGGTACCGGGTTCTGGAAGCAAAAACATTTGCTATCTGACAAATAATCACTGCTGAAAAGAACGCAGTTATTGACTGCATATAAAGAGGATTGTTATTTGCAAGCTGCTCACCAAAACTCCAGCCACCTTCAAAAAGTACAGCAAAATAGCAGAAGAAGCCTGCAAGAGCTTCTATAGGTCCTTTTATTCCGTAAGCTGTAATAAGCACCTGAGGAGTTAACAATTTTTCATCCCTGGGTCTGGGAGGTCTTTTCATAATATCCTCTTCTCCTTTTTCCTCCCCAAGAGCAATTGCAGGCAGCATATCTGTACCCAGATCAATTGCTAGAATAAGCTGTACAGGCAGAGGAAGAGGCAGGGCGAAAAGGATGAAAGCTATAAAAGGTAGAACTTCAGGAATAGTGTGAGTAATAATATATACAATAAATTTTTTAATATTGTCAAAAACAGTCCTTCCTTCTTCTACAGCGTTCACGATTGTAGCGAAGTTGTCGTCAAGAAGTACCATATCCGCGGCTTCGCGAGCCACATCCGTACCGCTGCCCATAGCAACTCCCATATCCGCATTTTTGATTGCTGGAGCATCATTGACCCCGTCTCCTGTCATTGTCACGATCTCCCCTTCAGCCTGGAAGAGTTGTACGATTTTCAGCTTTTGCACAGGAGAAGTACGGGCAAAGACAATACTCGGATTTTTCAATCTTGAAGCAAGTTCTGCACGCGAGAGTAAGTTCAGTTCTTCTCCGGTAATGATTTCAAGGCTTCCAGAGTCTGCAAGTCCCACGTCCTTTGCAATTGATTCCGCAGTGACAGGGTGATCGCCAGTGATCATGACAACCTTGATCCCGGCGGTGTGGCATCTTGTAATAGCTTCTCTGGCTTCAGGGCGTGGAGGGTCTACAATTCCTATAAACCCCAGGAAAATAAAGTCTTCAGTATATTCCCTTTGATCTTCTCCTTGCCTGTGTGCAAGAGCAATCACACGTTCTCCCTTTTCTGCAAGTCTTAGATGTTGGTCAAGAAGCTTTTTTTGTTCAGTTTCATCAAGTTTCTTAATTCCTCCTGAAGCCAGGGCTGAACTGCACATTTTCACAACTACTTCCGGGGCACCCTTTAGATAAACCTCTAGTTTTCCTTCAGGAGTGCGGCAGATAACTTCCATTCTTTTCGTAATCGAATCAAAGGGGAATTCTTCCAGCCTAGGGTACTCGTTCTGTAGCTTTTCTACATCTTCCAGGCTATTTGCAAAAACGAGAAGGGCTCCTTCAGTTGGGTCACCTGTATATCCTGGAGGAGACTCGCGAAGTTTTGCATTATTACAGAGCCCTGCAACCCTTATAAAAATCGGCGGCAATTTTTCAGGGTCCCACACAGGCTTTTTTATAACACAAACTCCTTCTGTTCCTCCTTCTGTTCCTGTATCTCCTTCTGCCCCTGAACCTCCTTCTGCTTTAGAACCTCTTTCTTCTCCTGAGCCTCCTTCTTTCCCTGAATCTACATTTTTTTCCTCAATCGTTTTATTTGCACTTTCTTCTGCCTCCTGATCTATAGTTCCTTTTTTAGAGCTGGCAGGGTTTTTGAGGATAAGACACTCAAAACCGATCATGATAGAATTTACTGCCATTCTGTTTTGAGTCAGGGTACCGGTTTTGTCTGTACAGATGACCGTTGTCGAGCCCAGAGTTTCTACTGATTCAAGCTGTTTTATAAGGGCATTCTGCGAAGCCATTCGCCTGGAAGCCAGGCTAAGGGCAAGGGTAACTGTAGGTAAGAGCCCCTCGGGCACATTGGCAACGATAATTCCTATTGCAAAGATCAGGCTTGCAAGAAAAACATCCTTAAGGAGAAAAGCAAGTATAAAGAAGGTAATTCCCAGGGAAATCGCAATTGCAGATATGACCTTTATGAAATGATTTAGTTCTCTCCGGATAGGGGTATCCACATCTGAAGTCTGTTGTGTGAGCGTTGCAAGGCTTCCGATCTGAGTATTCTGCCCCGTGCCGAAGATGACAGCTTTCCCATTCCCGCTCTGTATGAGAGTGCCTGAGAAAACCATATTCCTGCTCTCCAGCATGTTTGGATGGGTCCATTCAAGAGATCGGAGCTGGGGTTCGGATTCGCCGGTAATAGCAGAGTTATCCACTTTCAGAGTATTATTTTCAATCAAACGCCCATCAGCAGGAACCTTATCTCCTTCTTCAAGATAAATAATATCCCCGACCACAAGCTCCGATGCCAGAATATCTCTTACTTTCCCTTCCCTCAGAGCTCTGGCATGGGGTGGAAGGAGCTGTCGAAAGCTTTCCATTGTTTTTTCAGCCTGGTATTCCTGTATAAAGGTGAAGGTTGCATTGATAACTACAACGCCGGCTAGAGCAATTCCTATGTACAGGTTTCCCTGTCCTGGATCTAGATATTCTCCAAAAAAAGCTAGAATCGATCCCACAGTTAGCAGGATGGCGAAGAGATTTCTAAATTGCTTGAGATACTTCTTTATTATGCTCTCTTTTCCTGTCTCTTCGAGAATATTGGCTCCACATTCTTTTAGCCTATGGGCAGCTTCTTGCTCGCCAATCCCATTTTCGTCAACACCTAGTTTCTCAAGAAACTCCTGAAGTGAAATACTATGCTCATTTCCCTGTGGAGAACAAATCTTGTCGTTACTGTCAGTTAGATTCTTCCCCATTGAATCCCCTGTGTGATTCAACGTAATCCAAGAATAAGAAACTTGACCTAGGTTTAGAAACCTTTTGAAATCTAAAATAAGAAAGTAAATGCACTTGTGCGTTATCATGCCAAGCCTGGTGTGGTATCAGGGTAGAGTGAAATTTAGACATTTAACTTAACATAGAGACTCAAACAATGAGATTAAAATTTATAATCCATTTTATTAAAAAAGTGCCCAAAAAAAATTCTTGACAAATAGCTTTTATAAGTTGTTAACTAAAAAATATTCACGTTCTAATATAGTCTCTAATACAATCTTAAGGAGCCTGAGAATTATTTTTAGTACCCGGATTCTCCTTTCTGCACGAGAGAGGCGGAAAAGGAGATCCGAAAGTAGTTGATTTTCCAGGCGAAAACTATGATTTTTAACTGCGTTTCCAAGCTCTGGACTTCCTATCCGGAGTTTGGAATCTTCTAAATTGAAAAAGTTATATAATATTATCAAGTAGATAATAACTTGTAATAAAAATAAATATAAGTAAACATAGTAAAATAAATTAAAAAAAAAGGTATAAACATGAGCGAATTTACACTCAAAACGAGACTCTTAGCTGCCCTTGAAGGTAAGCCCGTTGACAAAGTACCTGTTTGTTCTGTGACCCAGACCGGGATTGTAGAGCTTATGGATGAAGTCGGAGCACCCTGGCCTGAATCTCACACCAACCCTGAACTTTTAGCAAAACTTGCGATCGCAAATTACGAGCTTAGCGGACTCGAAGCTGTAAGGGTTCCTTACTGCCTTACCGTTCTAGTTGAAGCTATGGGCTGTGAAATCAACATGGGTACCAAGAACAGGCAGCCTTCTGTTATAGGTCACCCCTATCCTAAGTCCCTAGAGGGTGCAGCCATCCCTGAAGATCTCCTGCAGAGAGGCAGGATTCCAGCTGTACTTGAAGCTATTAAGATTGTCAGGGAAAAAGTCGGTCCTGACGTGCCAATTATCGGTGGTATGGAAGGCCCGATTACAGTTGCTTCCGACCTTGTAAGTGTAAAATCCTTCATGAAATGGTCCATTAAGAAAACCGACCTCTTCGAACAGTCGCTGGATATTGCTACAGAAGCTGCAATTATGTACGCAAACGCAATGGTTGAAGCAGGTGCAGATGTTATCTCAGTCGCAGACCCTGTTGCTTCCCCTGACCTTATGAGCCCTGCTTCCTTCAAGCAGTTTCTCCAGGCAAGGCTGCAGAAATTTTCTTCCAGTGTGGACTCCGTAACTGTTCTTCATATCTGCGGAAACGTAAACCCGATCCTAAATGATATGGCAGACTGTGGTTTTGAAGGGCTCAGTGTAGAAGAAAAGGTTGGCAGCCCGAAGAAGGCAAAGGAAGTTATAGGAGACAGAGCAAGATTCGTCGGAAACATCTCCAGTCCTTTTACCTTGCTGCCTGGCCCTGTTGACAAGATTAAAGCTGAAGCAAAGCAGGCTCTTGAAGAAGGCGTCGATGTGCTAGCACCTGGCTGTGGAATTGCACCCATGACCCCTCTCGAGAACATCAAAGCGATGGTTGCAGCAAGAGACGAGTATTACGCCTGAAAAGGCACAAAAAATTCTTTATTTTTAAGGACATATTCTGGGCTTTAAGCCTTTAGAGGCCCGGATATTATGTTCTGTTTCGTACTTTTTTTGTTTTGACTGGCAGAATAAACACTCTAGAGCCAAGCCGATAGTCAATAAGTTGAGGGGAAACATTCCAGATAAATATTAGTATATCTGGAAAATTGCTCGTTGAGTTTGCATAAATCTTCAACACATTCAGATAGTATTCATTGACCTTGCATAAATGTTCAATGTTCAGTATAAATTGCTTGTTAGCTCATTAAGCATATCTATTCAAATTTATTATACTCAAATTTACTATACTCGAATTTATTATACTCAAAATATTCCTGAAGCATACTGATTAAATAAATCTTAAATTTTTTTGGAGGGACTTTATATATGAGAACAGGAGTTGCAATCGATCTGGGAACCAGTGGCTTTAGGGCTCAGAAAATTGACCTTGAAAGCGGTGAGATCAAGAGGACTGTCATAACATTGAGAAATCCTCTGCCTGGAGCAAACGTAATGGATCATCTTGACTTTGCAATCCATTATGGACTTGATAAGGCCCACGGGCTCTCGGTTACCGCGGTAAAAAATATCCTCGCTAAACTTGGGGTAAACTTAACAGAATTAGAAAAATTTTCAATTTGTGGAAATCCTATCCAGCTTTCCATTTTTCAGGGAATACCAATCGAAGATTTAGCATACGCAGGAGAGCGTAAAAAGCAAAAATACCAAATTAAAGAGCAGAATAGGGATGCTCGCATAGTACCTCTGGCCGAGATAGAAGGATTTGAAGAAACTGCAAATTGCAAACTCTTCGTACCCCCAGCAATTAAACACGAAGTTGGAGCCGATGCACTTGCTCTCATTGTAAAGGCTGGTATGATTGAGAGTAATGAAGTCGCAATTGCAACAGACTACGGCACGAATGCTGAAATGGCTCTCAAAGCAAATGGCATTATATATACCGGATCGGCTGCAGCAGGTCCTGCTCTTGAAGGCCAGGAGATAGAATTCGGGTCCATTGCTTCTCCTTATACAATCAGTGACGTGGAATTTGAGGGGGAAAACCTACGCTGCTATATACTTGACAAGGATATGAAGGTCACTGTGGGAGATCTCATAAACCCTAAAACAGGGGAAGTCGTGGAAAAGGGAGAACTCACTGCAAAAGGAATCACAGGTACTGGAGTTATTGCCCTTATAGAAGCAGGTCTGAGGAATAAGCTGATTGTGTTGCCTAAGATTCAAACTCCGGATGGAATTCTCCACCTCCAGGACGGGATAAAATTTACGAATAAAGATCTTATCGAAGCTGGGAGAGCTATAGGAGCGATTAGAGCTGGACATATCACTCTCTGTGCAGCCGCAGGCATAGAGATGAAAGAACTGCAGACTGCTTACATGTCAGGAGCTGCAGGCACTTACATGGATGCTGCAAAAGCCAATAAGGTAGGAATGATTCCTTACAATTCGAGTTATGTTTCCCAGATAGGAAATACTTCTCTGTCCATTGCTAGGGAAATCCTGCTCTCTGAAGATAGGCTCTGGGAATTGCAGGCAATTGCAAAGGAAATAATGAGTACCCATGTAATGTTTGCAACTGCCGAGGCTTTTAAGGAAGCTTATCTGCTGGAACTTGCTTACTGGAACGAAGGTATGGCTTTCAAGATGCTTCAGAAGTTCTTGAAAAAGAAGAAACTTCCCATGATTGGCGAGCCTTCTGCTATTCTTGAAATTGACCGCCAGGTTGAAAGGGACATTCCCGAACATGGAGAAGAAGGGCTTGAAGTGATTGAAAAAGTCGGGACTTACCTTACAATGTTAATTGAGGAGTGTGGAGGCTGCCATAAGTGCGTAAAGGTCTGTCCTAATGGAGCCTTGAATATGGAGCAAAACGGGGCCGTAAAAATAAGGACTGATCTTTGTGATGGCGCAAATTGCCAGCGCTGTCTGCACGCCTGCCCTGATGACAGGTTTAAATGGGAAAAGCTTGCAGTGATAGGGGAATAAAAAGGTTAAACTTATCGGAGTGAAAATAAATTAAAGGAAAAATAAGAAATAAGCAAGATAACACGAAGGGAGGAGAGAATATGCAGGTCATTGTGGTGGGGGGATTTCTGGGAAGCGGAAAAACCACCACTATTATCAATATGGGCAAATACCTTGCAGAAAAAGGAAAAAAAGTTGCCATTATTGTAAACGAGATCGGGGAAATAGGGATCGATGGTGATGTGATAAACAGGTTCGGATTCGATACGAAAGAAATCACAAGCGGATGTATCTGCTGTTCCCTGAAAGTAGGGTTAAGGACAACCGTTACCATGCTTGCAAAGGAATACAAGCCTGACATTCTCATGATCGAACCCACAGGTATTGCTTTCCCGCATGTGATAAAGGAAGAAATCAAGCTCATGAACCTTGGCGAACACGTAGAAATCGCTCCTCTTGTAACCTTGATTGACGGCAGCCGTTTTAAGTATCTCATGAAAGAGGTAAAAGAATTTGCCATGAGGCAGATCATTGATGCGGAAATTCTCGGAATAAATAAGATAGACCTGATAGAACCTATACGACTTCCAATCCTTGAAGCTTCGGTCCAGCAACTGAATCCGAAAGCAAGGGTAGTCCTGCTTTCAGGAAAGGATACGGGCGAGAACTTTGAGAATTTCATGCGAACAGTGCTTCCGGATCTTGAAGAATTATCAGAAAGCGCCCAAAGGGTTGAAATAACTGAAAAAACTGAACCCTCTGAAGCCAAACCTTCTAAAGCCAGACTTTCTGCACCACAGGAAATTGAAAGTTCGATCGAAGCCTCAAAAGTAGGCAGTTATTCTGCGGAATTTGCGGTTGAAAATGGTAATCTTAGCACTGAAGATGCCAGAAAGTTAACAACCGAACTTATGAACACCATAAAAGCTAAGGTGCTGAAATTAAACCCCAAATTCGTAGGGCACATCAAACTCTTCCTGGATAATGGGTCAGAAACCGTGAAACAAAGCGTTACTGTATATTATGAAAAACCTCAGGAAGATATAATCAAATCGAAGGAAGGAGCTGTCCCGACCCTAAAGATCCTTTCAGCGGTCTCAAACGTTGAGAAGGAAGCCATTAAAAAGGCAGTAAACCATTCAGTACAGGAAGTCTTTGAAAAAGGGAAAATAAAAATGAATAAATCCGAGCCAGGCCATAACCACGAACACAGGTCTTATGAGAATAATAAACATAGGGATCAGGGGCACGTACAGAGAGTCTCAATTACCAAAAGCAAAAATTAAGATGAAGAAATAGTGATTTAAATTGGATTTTTCTTCACATATTTTTTAATTTATTTTCGTTGAACGGTCTATATAATACTGAGCCAGTTCGTTACCCCACTCCACAGCACTTGGAGTATAGCTAATAATCTTATTGTTATCGAATTCCCCTTCTTTTCCGAAGAGTTTCAGCATTACAAAATTATCTGCAATCATGAAGGAAGAAGGCCTTATTTTATCGGAGTATATGTAAAGCGATACTTTGTTTTCAAGCAGCACGTTATATTCATCTCCAAAATCATTTTTCAATCTGTTGTAGACCCTTTCGTCGAGGATCAAGTGCACTTCAGCCCCATTTTTCGCACAGGCAGCCTGGATCGACGGGCAGTCAGGACAGAAATAGGAGTAAAAAGATTTTATAGTTTTTGAACTGCTTAGTCTGTCACGCAAAAACTCTGGAAATTCGAAAAGATGGTCTAGATCGGGCTCATCCAGGTGGCATCTTCCTAGCATGTCAATTTTTTTAATCAGGTTTATGGGAATAGGAGACCTATCATGTTTTGACCAGTAATCTTTGTTCCCGTCAAAAACATTAATAAGAGATGTTAGAGGGATCATTTTCTCAACAATCACTGCTCCAATATCCGAAAGTTGGTAGATATCTTCTCTCTGCTCTATCAAATCCATATCTTTCAGTTTTTTAATCTGAGGCATTATAGCACAGGCTTTCACGTTAAGAGTCTCTTTAATCTCGTCAATATCCATCGGTCCATTATCTAACTGAACGAGAAGATTTTTTCTTTTTTCAGAGAAAAAAATCAGGTCTATAAGGGAACTCATATTTATCAGCTTCCAACTACTCAAATATTATCTAAACCGAGATAATTTCTGGCTAATCTACTCTAAACCCACCATGATCTAGAGCAGCATAGTTTCAGCCTTTAGCCAAAAGATGCTGCAATAAAAAGCATTTATATCAGCCAACAGGCGTTACGTTAATCAATATAAGAAGCAATTGAGAGTTTACTCTTGCTTATTCGGATCCTGCTCAGAGAGATACATCTGCGTATCAATCGGTAAAACGCGCTCGTCTTAAAAACGAGGAATAACTTTCAATCAGAAATATGTTAATATTACAGTGATTATATTTAATTTCAGATATATATAACTTTTGACAAAACATAATATTATATAAATCGCGGGCATCATATTTAAATTAGGACAGTAGATAATAAATCAAAAGTTATAAGGCCGAGGATGACAGATATTATTATTTATTATTATTTTCAATAAGTTGAAAGAAAGCTCTTTTATTGGTTTGTACCGATTCTTATAAATGTTATTAACTTGTAAACAGGACCGAGTTCTCCATAACTGTGATTTTCAGTACTCTTAATCCCTATTTATTGAATCTGTTAGTCAAGCCTTCAAATTTTCAATACCCTTAAATATTTAATGACTTCGTTTTTTTAACCTGCGAAATTTTGTAATCCTACCTGTAAATTACCACCTCTGCCAGAAAGGATGTGGATTAGAAATTAGGAGAATTTAATTTTTCTAGCATATTGAAAATTCGAACAAGTATAAAATCTCAAGAAATGCTTATTTTTCAAAGGGGAGTATATTGCTCCTGAATTAAAAAACAGGGTAGTTTAAGCTATATACAATAGAAAGAATCTTTATTTGGTAATCATTGAGTCAAAAGGAGTAACTTCCTCCGTAGTTAAACCCGGGGAATTTTTTATAACACTGTACAGAATATGGGAAGAGATACTCATCAATGGTTATTTTGTGGATTAAAGAGCTTATGAGTGGATTTAGGATATTGACAGGCTTGTGGAACCTGTTAAGATCCTAAATACGACAAAGGTAGAGATCCTAAAAGACAGGCAGAAAATTGCCGGGAAAGATTTTTAGGAAAAAATGGAGGTTTAATATGGCAACTGAAGAAATTTTGAACGCTTTAGCTAATGCTGTCGTCGAAGGAGACGATGACCTAGCAGAAGAATTCGCACAGAAAGCTCTTGATGAGGGAGTCGACGCATATGAAGCAATCGTTGACGGCCTCGCAAAGGGCATGAACATTGTCAGTGACCAGTACGAAAAAGGAGAAGCATTCGTTCCCAGCCTTCTGCTTGCAGCAGATGCAATGTACGCCGGAATGGAAATCCTGACCCCCTACATGAAGGTCGACGCAAGCGGTGGCCCCCAGAACGTCATCATCGGCACGGTTGAAGGAGACGTGCACGATATTGGAAAGAACCTGGTCAAGACAATGATCACTGCTGCAGGATACAACGCAATTGACCTTGGTGTTGATGTCCCACTCGGAAAATTCATAGAAGCTGCAAAGGAAAACAAGGCAGCAGCTATTTCCATGAGCACTCTGATGACAACCACCATGGGGGGCATGGAAAAAGTTGTCGAACAGCTTCAGGAAGAAGGTATCCGGGATTCCCTTGTGGTTATGGTCGGCGGTGCACCTATTTCAAGAGAATTTGCAGAATCCATCGGAGCAGACGGAACCGCTCGTGACGCCAGTGGAGCAGTCGAGACCCTTTCTTCTCTTATCAGCTCGCTTCCTGCTGATGCATGGAACGATTCAGCAGTTGTAGCAAGCAAGATGAAGTACAAAGAAATTCTCGCAAAGAAGGATACAAAGGAAGAAATCGATATAGGTCTCATCACAGCTGAAAAAATCCTTGCAGAATATGATTCAGTTGTGCCCAAGTTCAATGAGACCATGACCAAGAAGGAAAGGTTCGTTGCCGCGTTCCAGGACAAGAAGGTAGACAGGCTTCCGGTCGCACCTCTCATCTGCGGGCTTTCCAGAAAGTTTGTGCCCTGCACTTACGCAGATTACTCCACAAAGGCAGAGAAGTACGCAGCCAGTGTAGTTGCAGGTACCAAGTACTTCAATATTGACAACTTCGTCGGCCTTACTGACCTCTGTGTGGTTGCAAGCGACTTCGGTACAACTATCAGGATTCCTGAAGAAGATACACCTGCAGCCACAGGCCACCTTGAAGACTATGAGGCCATGGAAGTCCCAGAAATCAAGGAAGGTACCCGTGCCTACAACCTGATCCAGGGCAATAAGCTTGCAACCGAGAAGTCAAAGGAAATCGATGCACCTGTCACTGCCCTTTTCGAAGGCCCAATGGTAGCCCTGACTCAGATCATGGGAGCAACCCGCGTTCTCTCCGATCTCAAGACAAACCCCGAAGTAGTCCTTAAAGGTCTCGAAAAAACCACCGAGTACTGCAAGGAAATGGCTAAAATGATGTTCGAAGAAGCCCAGCCTGATAATCTCTGTCTGGTAACACTCTGGACTAACAATGTCATTCTCAGTGCAGATGAATACATGAAGACCGAAGGAAAGGCTATGCAGAATATTTTTGCTCCACTATACAAGGAGTATAATAAGCCTATGGTCATCCACAGCTGCGCAGATGCCCCTCACTGGGATCTGATCAAAAAATGGGACACCAAGTACTACAGCTACACCTTCTATCCAGAGCAGGTAAACAAAGGTTCAAAGGACCACAGGTACCTTATTGAAAACTACGGCAAAGATGTCATGTTCGGTGGAGAGGTCAGCCCTGTCACATTCATGGACAACAGCCCTGAAAACATCGAAAAGATCAGGAATGATACTATTGCCCTGCAGGAGAGCGTCCTGAACACTCTCAAAGAGAACGGAATGCAGTCCAAGTATGTAATTTCTACTGGATGCGAAGTCCCACCAAGAGGTCCGTGCGACACCGTTGCCACCCAGACTTACACTGTTGCACAGAAAGGTCCTGAACTCTTTAAGAAGATTATAGGATAAAAATAGCTTTATAAGATCAAACTGGCTTCTGCCTGTGCGTAAAAGGATGGGCTCTTCAGCCTATCCTATTTTTTTAGTCACGCAGGAAGTGCGTGCAAGCTCTTGCAGAAGATGGAAAGAGCCTTTTTAATTACTTCTGGGAAGAGGTGAGATTGGATGAAATGCCAGAAGAAGCTTGAAGAACAGAAAGGTAACTTGATCCATGCATGTCCTACTGGAACCTCCAGGCCAGAGAATGACCGTTCGTCAGAGAGTTATTTTTTTCACTATTCGATTATTGAAAGCCACCCTATAAATTATGAATATGGTTTAAGCCCCGTATGGATAGCCTTTACACTTTCTGCAGCTTCCGGACTGTCCATAGAGATGGACCTTACAATGAAAGATAATGAAATTTATTTCAACTATACTGAAAATTAATCCCAATTGCAGTGAATTTGAAACCCTATTAATTGTGTTTAGATAGAATCTGAGTATGCCCTGAAAAAACAGGTTGCAGTTACAGCGGGGAAAAAAGATGGCAAGCGAACTACACACACCTTATCCTGAAAGCCAGGACGAAATGGCAAAACTTGCGCAAACAGTCAGGGAGAAAATTCTTCTTGACGAGCCTTTAAAAGAAGACGGGCTGATCGACCAGCTTGAACGGGCAGCAACAGAAATTGACGAGCTGCTTGGCTCGTCGTTTGGGCCCAAAGGCATGAACAAGATAATAGTAAACCCTGTAGGCGATGTTTTTGTCACAAGCGATGGGAAGGTAATCTTAAAAGAAATGGATGTGCTCCATCCCATAGTGACTACGCTTAAAAAGCTTGCTGAGGCTATGGATAAAGCCTGCGGGGATGGCACAAAAACCGCTGTTATTTTTGCGAGCAACCTTATAAAAAACGCAATCGGGTTAATACGGGCAGGAGTACACCCTACAATTATTATCGAAGGGTATGAGCTTGCTCTTCAGAAAACGTATGAGATGCTCCAGTACAGTATTAAGCAAGCATCGGAAGAAGATGTACGCACAACAGTCCTGTGTTCGGCAACCGGAAAAGGAGTAGAAAGGTATCAGGCTGAGGCTATAACTGAAATCGTTCTTGGAGTTATTGCCCATTTGAAGGAAAGGCAGGCAGGCAGGTTTGACCTTAACAGACATGTCAAAGTCCTCAAAAAACCCGGTGGACCTGAGATTTTTGCTCTTGAAGGTTTAATCCTTGATGAGAACCCTGCGAGAGAGGATATGCCAAAAGCGTTTGAAAATCCAGCAGTCCTGATTACAAATTACGACCTCAAAATTAAGAGTGGATATTTGAATCCCCAGCACAACCTCAGAATGGATTCTGTACAGACTGCGCTCCTATTTGAGGAGAGAAAGCAGGAAATGTGCAGGGAAATTGCCCAGAAAATAATCGATTCGGGTGCAAATGTGCTCTTTTCTGAGGGAGATATTGATCCGTATATCGAAACCCTGCTCAGAGACAGGAAGATCCTGGCTTTTAAGAAACTGAAGATAAAAGACCTTGAAAAGCTTACAGAAGCTACAGGTACAACCCTTATGGCCCAGCAAGACGAAATTCATCCTGAAGATCTGGGTAAAGCGGACAGTATAAGGGTTGAAAAAAGGAATGGAGAAAATTTTGTTTTTATTGCTGTCAGGGAAAAAGCAATTGCTTCTATTCTAATCCGTGAGCCTGTGAAATATGGACTTGACAAGATTGAAGAAGCAGTTGACGATGCCCTAAATAATGCGGCTTTCCTCCTGAAAAACAAAGAAATCGTGAACGGAGGCGGTGCAATTGAGTTTGAGCTAGCTCATATGCTCAGGCTCTTTGCAGCAACGCAAACCGGAAAGAAACAGCTTGCAGTGCAGGCGTATGCCGAAGCTCTTGAAAAACTTCCAACCATTCTTGCAAGAAATGCAGGAATGAATTCCATAGATGCAATGGTGCAGATGAAAAACGCATACTCAAGAGGAATTGAAGCCAGGATTGATGTCTCACGAAAAATTACTGAGAAAGGTCCACAGGTATATGATTCGGCATCAGTCAAGAAACTGGCTATTATCGCGGGTACGGAGACCGCAAGAAATGTGCTCAGAATAGACGAAATAGTTCCCAAAAGGTGAATCACGCTGATGACAATGTCTTCCCTCTCTCAGTGGCATTGTTATCACTTCCCCAAAAAATGAGTTAGACCTGAAGTACCGTGCGGGGAGTAAATTTGCCATTTTTATTTACCTCCCGGAAAACAGGGTATATATTCAGAAAACACTCCGGAAAGGTGGTACAGACTTGGTTTGCCATTTCCAGACTGTTGCCAGCCAAAAAACGGGGTGAAAAAGGTTCGGTGTTTTCAACCTCGAACCTCCAGACAGAAGGGGGGGTAATAGATGGGAGATATCAGGAGTGAAGCACTCTTTAGGCTTATCTTGCCATTTTAAGTCCTGAATATGTGTTTTCAATCCTGAAATCCTCCTGAAAATCGTTTATGAAGACATTTATGGAAGGTGGCAAAAACATGAAATGTATAATAATCAGGGACTTATAATCAGGGACTTGCCAGAAGGTGAAAAATCATAACAATAAGGAGAATTATTGAATATCTGAGAAAGAAAATAGTAATTCTTGTTAATGAAATTGAGAAATCGGAATTGGTGGGGATATAGTCTCGAAAGACTGGGTAGAAACCAAGAGATTACAAACAGCTGTGTTTGCTGTACCATGAAAATCAACATTGAAATTCAGCATGATGTATGTGTAAAGTTATAGCTAAAATAATAGTAGTTTCTTAAACAGGGCGACTTTGAGAGGAAAGATGCCTATAGCTCAGGAAAACTATGACCCTACATACAAAAGCCTTATATATTATAAAAAGGTCATCGGCGCTTGACCGAAAGTAGAGGGAAATTAAGACAGTGGCAGGATAACCTATATGGGAAAGAGATTGCCCTGGTTAATAAAATAGCTGAGTAAAGGCAAAAACCGAATTTAATAAACTCCAGATAATTAAAGATCTTAATTAAAGGTCTGAGTTTTGGAAGCTCTTACTTGTTTTCCCGGAAAGTAAGAAATTATGGAATTTCTGAGGGAGGACTTAGAGTATATTAATTTCACTTGTGTGCTTTGAAGAATATACGTTGGTAGCTATATTTTGACTGTTCCTGATCTACAGTAAAAAACAAATTCACTTGATTATCTCAAGCGCTAAAATTAAATATCTCTTTATCTTCATGCTTTACAATTAATAAATCCTGAAATAGGATAATTGTTCTATAAATTTTGACTCAATTGTTTAGATCATTGGGGGCAAAAATTCACTTCTCTTTTATAACATCACTTGCAGAGAAAACTGAAATGAGAATTATAATATTATAGCAACTCAAAAATTAGCATCGGTGAAGGTATATGCAATTAAGTCTAACTGTGATCTGCAAGTGCATCCCGGAATACTATAGGGAGTACACCTATCAGAGCTAACTGAATAGAAGATTCTTTAGAGCCAGAGAATAGAATATAAGAAATTCCCATGTCTGGCTACTTAAAAGCCCTCTGAAGAGAGCTTGAATAACGGAAAAACGGTCTTAAATTCAGTTACTTAATGACTAGATTAGTACATCACCAGAAGTTATCCAATCCCATGGAAAGAATTCGATCTGGAGGTTTTCGAATTCTTTGACATTGTATTCAAGAAGTGTCCGGCAAAAAAGCTTGGAAACTTCAGGAGATGCAACTTGCAGGGTCAAAGATTCGAGTAATCTAAGACCTTTTTACCAAATGGAGGTTAAAATATGTTGGATTTGAAACTGGAAGATATCGACGGCATATTGGTACGCTACAACGTCGCCCTCGAGAAGGAAATGACTCCTGACGAAGCCGCAGAAGAGCTTTACCCCAAGGATGAACTCATTTACCCGGTTGCAAAAGCAATCTATGAGGGTGAAGAGGATGACGTAGTTGAAGCACTCCAGGCCGCAATCGATGCAGGCAAGAAGCCAATTGACCTTATTGATGATGCTCTAATGGTAGGAATGGGAGTTGTGACCCAGCTCTACGATGAAGGTATCATTTTCCTCCCCAACGTTATGATGTCTGCTGATGCAATGCTTGCAGGTATTGAGTTCTGTAAGACTCAGACCAACGAAGTTCCCGAACCAAGGGGCAAGGTTGTCTGCCACGTTGCAGAAGGTGACGTCCATGACATTGGAAAGAACATTGTTGTTGCCCTTCTGAGAGCAAACGGCTATGATGTAGTTGACCTCGGAAGAGACGTTCCTGTAGATGAAGTAATCGATGCAGTTACAAAAGAAAAGCCGATTATGCTTACAGGTACTGCCCTCATGACAACCACCATGTATGCATTCAAGGAAGTCAATGACAAACTCCTTGAGAAGGGAATAAAGGTTCCATTTGCATGCGGTGGTGGTGCTGTGAACCAGGACTTCGTGTCTCAGTATGAACTTGGAGTGTATGGTGAAGAAGCTGCAGATGCCCCCAAGATCGCTGACGCAATTATTGCAGGTACTGTAGACATCCCAGCATTAAGAGAGGAATTCCACAAGCATTAAGGAGGGAGCAAGAATGGTTAAAAAATACACTTCAATGGCTTACGCTAGTGCAGATGAACTGCTTTTTGGGGAGTCAAAATTCCCAGTAAAAGTAGGGCTTGGCCTCGAAATCGGTGCTGGTTACACAACTCCCGAAGTTAACTATGCCCCAAGGCCTCAAGCAGGCAAGTCCAAAGAAAAACTTATAAAAGAATACGAGAGAATTACTACCGATATCATGGAAAGGATGATCCAGATCGGAGCTCCTTCTGTGGTACTTGAAACTGAACACGTTGAACAGATGTCCAACAACCCTGAGTGGGGAGCAGCCGTTGCACACGCCCAGAAAACTATCATGGAAGAATACCATGACGAATACGGCATAAAATGCGCACTCCGCCACACCATTGGTGATATCCGTCAAGACCGTGAATACCTCCAGCTCAGGGGAGGAGACAAGTACAACGTCTTTATGGAAGCCTTCGAACTGTGTGCCCAGAATGGTGCAGACCTGCTTTCCGTGGAAAGTATGGGTGGTAAGGAAATCTTCGACTACTCTATCCTGAGGAACGACACTGCAGGTATCCTCTTCGGTATCGGTGTGCTTGGTAGCATGGACATGGAAATGATCTGGAAAGACATTTCAGACATCGCAAAAAAGACCGGCACTGTTTCCGCAGGTGACACAGACTGTGCTCAGGCAAACACTGCAATGTTCATTGCAGGCGGGCTTCTTGACAAGAATCTTGCTCACACAACCGCAATTGTTGCAAGGGCAATTTCTGCAGCAAGATCTCTCTGTGCATACGAAGCCGGTGCTGTCGGACCTGGAAAGGACTGTGGATATGAAAACAGCATTGTAAAACCCATTGCAGGTGTCCCGATTTCACAGGAAGGAAAGACCTCAACTTGTGCTCACTCTGACCTTATGGGTAACCTGATCATGCAGTGCTGTGACCTCTGGTCCAACGAATCAGTTGAATTCCACGGGGAATTCGGTGGTACAACTGTTCAGTGCTGGTCCGAAAGTCTGGCATATGACTGTTCCATGATGAACGTTGCCCTTAAGACCGGAAAAGCAAAGGATCTCAGGGATGTTCTCGTGCTCTCTGACAAATTCAGAGACCCGCAGGGCTATGTGCTTGCCTACGACAATGCTTACAGGGTCGGACAGGCAATCGTAAAGGATGGAGAAAACAACTACCTCCGTGCAAAGAACGCTGCGATTGAATGTTGTAACATTGTTGAAGAAGGTATCAACTCCGGTAAGCTGAGGCTTACAAGGTTCGAAACCAATGCTCTTGCAAAGGTTAAGGCTGACCTCGAAGCCCTTACCGACGATGCTGACCAGTTCATGAGCGACAACCTGACTAAATTCAAACAAGAAGTTCCAGTTTTCAAACCTGAAAACTACGGGCTCTAAGCCCCTTAGGCTCTAAGCCCCTTAACTTCTTTTTTATTTTTTTGAACTGGTTTCAGGTCAATTAATAAGGGAAACGTAGGACTGTTATCGTAATAGTGACAAGATTGCAAGTGCTGCCCCGCATGGTTTTGCCAACCTTGCTACGTACAGTTGAGTCTGAGTTATTTAGGGATTTAACTGTTGAGTCAATTAGGCATATAACTGTGAATCAATGATTGTCTTCTTCATGGAAATATTTCTGGATGGTTTTGTACAGGCGTCTGCAGGAGTTATATCTTAGAAAAAAGGAGATATTTACAGGAACTGCAAGGATAACGGTAAATTGGAATGTCAGTAGTCAAATTATATATAGGTATATGTATCTTAATTGGAATAATATATGCCCAGGGAAATAATTTTACAATCTAAGTTAGAAAGATATACGGTTATAGAAGACCTCAATTACGTACACTGAATTAAAAAATGGGGCTGTTTTGACATGCAATATAGTCTGGGTATTGATGCAGGTGGAACCTACACTGATGCTGTAATTTTAAGAGACTCGGACAGTCGGATCCTTGATACCAGCAAGGCAACTACTACTTATCCGAACCTCATGGTAGGAATTCGAAATGCTATTGATAAGCTTAATCCGGAGCACCTCAGTAAAGTAAAATTGGTATCAGTTTCCACAACCCTGTCGACAAATACCATTCTCGAAAGAACAGGATATCCAGTTGGCCTGATCCTTGTAGGGGACTATGAAGTCCCAAAGGAACTTCCTGCAGATTACTGTATTACTGTAAAAGGAGGACACGACAGCAATGGAGACGAGTTACAGCCTCTAGACCTTACTGCCGTAGAACAGTTTGCAATAAGTCTCAAGAAGAAGGTCTCGGCTTTTGCAATATCTTCGTATTTTAGCATCCGAAATCCAGATCATGAGCTTAGAATTAAGGAAGCAGTCGTTAAATTGACAGGGTATCCTGTGGTTTGTGGACATGAACTTTCCCAGGAGCTTGGAGCTTACGAACGAGCAGCCACCGCCGTCTTAAATGCCCAGCTAATCCCAATAACCTGTCAGTTTATTCATTCCATCATGGCAGAAATAAGGAAAAGAAACCTTGATGCGAAGATTCTGATGCTAAAGTGCGACGGCTCAGTTACGGATATAAAAGATGCAAAACTTCGGCCTATCGAAACCATATTCTCAGGTCCTGCAGCAAGTATTATGGGAGCTTCTTACCTTTCAGGACTGGATACCTGTGCCATAATCGATGTTGGAGGAACAAGCACAGATATCTCCATAATGAAGAATGGAGTTCCGGAACTTTGTGAGAGAGGAGCAGTTGTAGGAGGCTGGCAAACTCGCGTAAAAACAATAAGAATGGAAAGCTCAGCAAACGGAGGAGATAGCCATGTGTGGTTTAAGAAACAAATCCGGATTGGTCCTAAAAGAGTGATGCCCCTTTGCTTTGCTGCTATGCAGTATCCTAACTTCATGGAGAAACTTGAAAAGAACCCCGTGCCCCTAAGAACCATGCTCAATGAGCATGTTCAACCCGCCAAATTCTTTGTCAATACTGGAGTAATTCCCTTCAACCCTACAGAAAGTGAAATAAAATTACTTGAATATATAAAAGAAGAACCCCTCTCTATCCACGAAATCTTGAATAAAATGAAGAGGTTCCCCTCTCCTGCTGTCCTTGATTCACTAATTCAACAGCGAGTGATCCAGGTTATAGGCTTCACTCCAACTGATGCTCTGCATGTCCTTGGGGAATATACAGAAGGAGACGTAGAAGCTGCTCAGATTGGAGCTAAAAAGCTTTCGCGTTTCACTCAATTGGGAGTTCATGCTTTTTGCAAAAAAGTAAAGCAACAGGTTGCAAAAAATATGGCTTATAGTTTAATGTCCTTTATAATGGAAAGCAAGGGAACAGATGGAATAAAGAAAGTACTGGAGGGAGAAATACCTGTCCAGTACAAGTTAAATGTTCCTATAGTCCTGCTTGGAGGCCCTGTAAAGGCTTATTATGAAGAGATCAAGGCTCTCATTGATGCAGAGATTATAGTTCCTGAATATGCAAATGTAGGAAATGCAGTTGGAGCTTTGGTAGGAAAAGGAATTAAAAGAATTGAGATAACTATCAGGCCATCTTCAATGGAAAATCCGGACCAGAATTTCCTGGTATTCACCCCAGCAGGGAGGAAAAAGTTTGAGTTGTATCAAATGGCAGTGGAATATTCCCAAAAAACTGGTGAAGAGCTCATTCTGAATTCAATGAAATATTTCGGACTTCCAGAAAGCTCGATAAAAATAAACACAAGCGTGGAGTACCTTTCACCGTCTGGCTGGAAACACACTCCAATGGAGACAAAGATGACTTTTGTAGGAACCTGTACCCCCGGAATTTTAACTGACTAAATAATGATAATTACAGATTATGCAGATAAAGGCCAATTTAAAAAGCCAGAGACAATCCTCACTTGAAAATGAACAGCCAAGGAACCAGCCTGCTGGAAGAAAGTCCGGCCACAACTACAAACTACTGAATGACAGGAAGTAAGAGATTATGGCTTCTCCACTTATTGATCTCGTTTTTCGTTCTGATAGAAGAAAAAATCTTCTTATACTACTGGATAGCGGATCAAAAAATATTGATGAAATCAGGGATGCACTTGATGTTACAGCCACCTCGATTCTTCCTCAGATTAAGAGACTGATAGATGATGACCTTGTTGTCCAGGAAGAGAGGATGTACAAGCTCACAGTTCTGGGAGAGTTCATAATCAAGACAATAAAGCCTCTGATAAGTGCTCTTGAAGTAGTGGAGAAAAACAAATCTTACTGGATAGGTCACGACTTGAACTCAATCCCACGCCATTTGTTGGAACGTATATCCGAACTTGGGGATTGTACCCTTATAGAGCCCGACCTGAACCATATCTATGAGCCTTCTAAGAAAATTATTGACAGCATGAGTAATGCAAAGCAGGCTTCGACTTTTGCTTCATATTTCAACCCTGCTTATCTTCCCCTGTACGTTGAGCTTGGCAGGAAAGATGCTGAGCTTTCCCTGAATTTCACCCAGTCAGTTTGGGACCATCTTTCAAATAAACACTCAAGCATGATAAATGAACTCATGGGCATGGATAATGTAAGCCTGTATGTTTCCAAAGAAGGAATAAAACTTACTGAGATTACTGTAACTGATAAAACAATGCTTCTAGGCCTTTTTGATAATCAAGGTAAATTCGATCAGCAATTCATTATGAGCTCCGAACCCAGCGCTCTTTTATGGTGTCAGGAATTGTTTGACTACTTCAAGAGGCTTTCCAGACTGGTAAATAAGATATGATATTAAAAGGACATAAATGTAAATAAATCTCAGTCATCTCTAAAAGTATTTAATGCTTAAATAATTCTGAAAAGAAACGCTTCAGGTGAACTGTATAATAAAATTTGAAGAAATGTATAAAAGCTGGTGAAGATAAACATATTCTGTAGTATATTCTACTACATAAAAATGATATTTCTCTTTATATCCTAAGCGCAACCCCCAACAGATCCTTTATATTATTAAAAACTAAATGGCAGGGATAAAGTAAGAATCAAGGATAAAAGTAAGAGTTTCAGAGTTTTCTGGTATGGAGAGATATAATGTCAGATATAATAGATTGAAACCTGAGAGGGAATTAGATGGCGTCTTCATTATTGGATGTTCTTTTTCTTTCGGAAAAAAGGAAAAGTTTACTTCTACTGCTTCTTGATGGGCCAAAGAACATCGAAGAAATCAAAGAGACACTTGACGTCCGTTCAAGCCCGATAATGACCCAAATAAAGATACTTATAAAGCAGGATCTTGTTGTTGAGAATAACAGACTATATAAACTTTCCAGTATCGGAGAAATTCTGGTTCCAAAGATGAAAACAATTTTGGAAACGTTTGATGTTTTCGACAAAAATCACGATTACTGGGTAAACCAAGATATGACATCAATTCCACCTGTGTTTCTAGACGAGATCGGAAAGCTTGGAGATTATATCGAAGTAAACCCGGATCGAAATTATGTGTTTGAATATCCTAAGGAAGTTGTAACCCCTCTGTCCGAGTCTAAGAAGGTAATGATCTCATCCTCCTTCTTCCTGCCTATATACCCATCCTTGTGCATAGAGCTTGCAGCAAAAGGTACAGACATAACCTTGGTGTTTACAGAGTATGTTTATGATAGAATGTTAAATGATTACAAAAGAGAACTTGAACATTTCCTGAACCTGAAATATACCAAACTTTATGTCTGCAATAATAATAATATGAAAATTGCTTCAAGCATAGTTACGGAAAAGTTTCTGGCGCTTTCCCTCTTCTGCAATAGTGGAATTTACTACAACCATAATCTGCTAAGTTTTGATGAAAGCGCACTCAAATGGGGCAAAGAACTCTTTAATCACTACAAAGGTATGGCAAGACCTATTATTAAAGTTTGAATATTTCCCGGGTTATATTCAACTATACAAACTTCGCCAATATGGACTTCATCATATCACTCCTCAACTTTTCAAACTACAGGACTGTTCCTAATCCTTATGGTAGGGACAAATCTAAACTTATATTTTCTCTTTCATTTGCTCATCAGCAAGTCTGGATGCCGATAATAACTGCATTTTTTGTGACTTTCAACTACATATTTACTTACAGCGCTTTTGCAATGCTCAACTTAGTTTCAAACCATGTAATTCCTATTTGTCTATAGACAAAGTCCATATGTGTAGGGTTAGATTTATCGAGAGTTGTATAACTGACGATTAGAAATGCAGTCTCAGTTGTGGCTAATTCTTTTACTTCTAAAGCGAAATTTTATCTATAAAAAGAAATAATTATAAATTGAGTCTGAATATTCTGAATTCTAGACCTTAATTTCACTTCAAAAATTCTGATCCTAACTGGAAAAATAGAAAAACAAAATAGAGGAGTTAAAAATATGCCACCAAAAGTCAATAAAGAAGAATGTACAGGCTGTGGAACCTGTGCTGAGGAGTGCCCTGTAGAAGCAATAGTCATTGATGAGGATGAAGGTTGTGCAGTCGTAGATGAAGAAGAATGCATAGACTGCGGAGCCTGTGAAGAAGTTTGCCCCATACAGGCTATAGAAATTAGATAACCTGAAGCGCGGGTTTACTTTCAAAATTCTTCTGTAAACAACACTAGAAGTTTTCTAAAAGCTGGAAGCAGGTCTGGGGAATAGGTCTGCAGAGCCTACTAATGCTTGAAAGCTGCTTCCCATTCTGACTTCCTATTTTTCAAAAATCGCCGGTTCGCTCCGCTTGAAGAGGGAAGGACTTTTGTTTCATATCCCATTGATTTTAGAATCGGCTCGTATTCTCCGGATTTCATGCCATTGAAAAGAACCAGCTTCAGGTTCGGAGCTTTTTCTTTTAGCATTGAGAATTGGTTTATCTCTTCTTCCTTTATCTTTGCATCTTCGCTTCCCTCTCTTTTTCCGGCTTTAAAAACATCCCAGAGCCCTATTCTGTGGCGCTTCAGAGTTTCAAGCCTCGTTTCATAATCCATATCCTGAAGATTCTCACCAATCGCATTGCCGACTAGTCTCCAAAAATCATTACCGGGATTCCCGTAATATTGTCGCTTCCTTAAAGACTCGTCTCCAGGAAGGGAGCCCAGAATAAGTATTTCAGTTTTTTCATTAAGAGCTGGAGGAAAGCCTCTTTTTATCATGCTTGAAGAAAGCTGTGTTTTAGATATACTTTAATATTTAGGATCAAAAAAGTGGATGCTTATATTATATTTAGTTGGTTTAATATTTAGTTGGTTTATATGTTAAATTTAGTATATATTATTATAATGGGTAAATGAAGAGCATAACCAAATGAGGCTTTACTGTACTCATTTTAACTTCTGTAGAAATCATAGAGGGTTGACAAAAGAAAAGGAAAGTGGAGTTCTGGAAAAGAAAGCACCTGCACAAGAGTCTGAAATCATTAAAAAGAAATGGAGATTTACAGAGTTGTTAAATTACAGGTGTCAAAACATCAACTGATCAACAAGGGAGCACCAAAATTCTGGCTTTGTTACAAAATCAGATAAACATTCACAATTAGGGAAGTTCATCAATCTCATCACTAGGAAAAATAATAATACAGATAGGTAAGAATTATAGTATCAAGCTGTGGAAATAATATTTTTGTAACACAATCAGTCCATGTATATGAAGTTAGTATATTTGAACTTGTCAGTAAGTGTTACCGCTTTGGCGTGTGGTACGGGTGTTAGATAACTAAAAGCTACTACAGGTGTTGGATAAGTAAAGGCTGTTGAAGGTGTAGTTGTGTTTAAATCCAAATCACCAGTAATTATATACGAGTCTCCGTACTCTGTAAATATGAAAGGAGTCGTCAAATTCACGTTTCCTTCTACTAGAAGTGTCTTAAAACCGTCGTTGCGGTCGGTATCTCCCCAACCCTCTTTCACTATCTGAGCATCCATTTCAGCCATCAGCGCCCGTAGATACGTATTTTCATCCACACCAGTACCAGGCGTTCCACCACATTGAGTAGTCGCACCAGTTATAAAAGATTCCATATAATCTTGACCAAATCTAATATTAGAATTGTACATAAAAGCCAATGTTAATTGGTTGTTAGCACCAATACGATTCCATGCAGCAACAGTAGGATTCCAGTACATCTCTTGTATTAAATAAAGTTGTGCAGTTTGCCACAGCGGATCATTGATACTGTTAACGTCTGTTATAAAGTTATCAAGACCAACCATGCTGTTACTTGAGCTTTCGTCATTGTATGGATGTGGACCGGCATCTATAGCATTTAGTGCAGGAATATACTTAGCAAGTGTATTATTGGGATTAAGTTTAGTGTAATATTTAATCAAAATATTACCATCCCATGTACCTGTTGTAAAACCAATAGCACCAAACGTTATTCCCCTATTATCATTTATGTTTTCTGCATAATTCCAGTCTGGTGTAACCTGATTATTTTCGCAAACAGACAGCATTTGAACTGATTTATTATAGGCATCATTCGATGTTGCTGTTGTACCTGCATATACAGGTTGTATCAGCACAACCAATAAGATAGTTAGAAGTATTAAGTTAAATCGCCGCATCATTACACATCCTTATTATGCATAACTATAAGAACGCAATAATTCCTAGTAACATATTAACTGTATTAACTATATTATCTGTATTAAATAAGAGAATGAAGCTCGCATTCGTGAGCTTCTTGTTTTTATTATTGTATGCTTTTCTTACCTATTCTGTAGTACGTTATACCATCGCGTTTATCAATATATTCTTACAAATGAGCGAATCCCAAAACTCAAAAACCACTTCTTTGAGCCTCGATTTTAAGATAATCAATCGTGATACTAAACAGGAAAATGGTTATGGCAGCCTTATGGATGTGTGAATGGGAATAGGTTTTGGGATAGGCTCATCAATAATGATAGGAGACTTCATGAGTGATTGTACGCTTCCCTTACCTATTCCGTAACACGGTATATCATGGTGCTTATCGAATATATTCTTACAATCAATAATTATGGGATGCCTCATGAGTGCAGTAATGGTTTCTTGGTCTATGTTACGGTATTCATCGTGGTCGACAAGGAAGATAGCACAGTCAGCATCTTTCAATGTTTCTTCGATGCTATTTTGACTGAATAGAGTACCGAACGGTGTCTTGAATGCACTGATATATGGATCATAAACTGTTACATTTGAACCAAGGTTTTTAAGCGATTCAATAACATACAGTGCAGGTGATTCTCTTGCATCGTCTATGTTTTTCTTGTATGCTAGACCAAACACAGCAATATTAGAATTACGTAATTGTTTACCAACGTTACGCAATGCTTCTCTAGCAACGTTTACCGTGTATATCTTCATATAGTGATTTATTTCAGCTGCTATTTCAATAAAGCGAGGCATGAAGCCTAGTTTTTTTGCTTGATATGACAGATAGTATGGGTCAAGTGGAATACAATGTCCTCCAATGCCAGGACCTGGATAGAATGACATAAACCCATATGGTTTAGTTGCAGCAGTTTGAACAACTTCCCACGTATTAATATCCATCATGTCAAAAATCAAAGACATTTCATTTATGAGTGCAATATTCACACACCTGAAAGTATTCTCTAAGATTTTGGCAGCTTCAGCAGTTCTCGCATTAGTAACTGGCACTATATGCTTAAGCACGGCACCATACATCATTGTTGCAATCTTGGTACATTCTTGATTTATACCACCGACGACTTTAGGAATATCTTCTACATTATATGTATTACCTGGATCGATTCTTTCTGGTGAATGTGCGACGCCAAAGTGTACTCCAGCTTTAAGCCCGCTCTCTTCCAAAATAGGCACAAGCACTTCTTCTGTCGTACCTGGATAAGTTGTGCTTTCAAGAACAACGAACTGATCCTTCCTGAGAATCTTGGAAATCGTTATTGTTGCACTTTCAACATACTTCAAATCAGGCTCATGATCTCCATTGAGTGGTGTCGGCACACAGATTATGAAGAAATCACACTTGTTTAAGTCATCTACATTACTTGTGGGATGAAATGAAGAACCAAGATAAGTATTAAGCACATCTGATGATATATCTTTTATATGTGATTTGCCACTTTTGAGCGTTGTGACAGTATTTTCACTAACATCGTATCCAATCACGTTAAACTTCTTAGCAAAAACCATTGCCAGTGGAAGTCCAACATAACCTAATCCCATAATTCCGACAACAGCAGAATTATCATTTATTTTACTAATCAATTTATCCACGTTAATCCCCCATCCCACTTACTCAAACCCTTACACTTTTGAAATACTCAACTGTATTAGTGAGCCCTTCTTCTAAGCCAACTTTAGGCTCCCAACCTAGCACATTTTTAGCTCTTCTGATGTCTGGACATCTAAGTTTTGGGTCGTCTGTCAGTGAATCCTTGTGGATAATCTTTGATTTACTCCCTGTGACTTCGAGAATCATCTTAGCAAGTTCAAGTATAGTCATCTCATGCTCGTTTCCAATGTTAACAGGCTCTGCGCAGTCAGACATCATCAACCTGTAAATTCCTTCTGCCTCATCAGTTGCATAGCAGAAGGAGCGAGTGTAAGAGCCATCACCATATATGGTAATGTCATCGCCGGAAAGCGCCTGATTGACGAAATTCGGTATTACTCTGCTATCTTTTATCTGCATTCTTGGTCCGTATGTGTTAAATATACGGACAATCCGTGTATCTACACCACAATAACGGTAGTACGCCATTGTGATGGATTCAGCAAACCTCTTTGCTTCGTCGTAGACACTTCTTGGACCAGTACAACTCACATTCCCCCAATATGCTTCAGATTGAGGATTTACAAGGGGATCGCCATAAACTTCCGATGTTGATGCAAGCAAGAAGCGTGCTTGTTTTTCTTTAGCAAACTCCAACATATTGAAAGTTCCTTCAGAATTGACTTTCATGATTGCAGTTGGAGCTTCGACACACATCTTAAATGTCGCTGGACTTGCAAGATGAAATACATAATCAACTTCGCCAGCATAATGAAACGGTTTAGTTACATCGTGTTGCATATAAGTAAAATTATCTGACTTAATATGCTCAATGTTTTTTACACTGCCTGTGATTAAATTGTCGACACACACCACTTCATGCCCTTTTGAAAGCAAAAGATCGCATAAGTGAGAACCAATAAAGCCCGCTCCGCCAGTTATTATTGATTTCATTGTGAATTACCCCACTTCCTTTCACAGCTCTATCTGTTTTATTTTAGCTGTGAATTCACATAATTAGAAAAATCTTCATATATTCTTTACCATTAGATGGTTATACATACAGTCGGATAATAAATAATCATATATGAATAATAAATTCTAACTATCAGTAAGTATTGAATATTAGGATTATAGATAATAATATCAATATTTTTAAATACAGTTATGTAGATATAGCATCAAAGGTGGTGAAAATTAAAACTAAATTAAGTGGTAGGTTGTGCATAGCATTATCGTTAATATTAGCTATAATTATTACATTTGGTGTTGGCGCTATAATAGCACAATATAATATTTCGCAAGACGATGGATATACTGATGGACATACGACGATTTTAAAAGCTCCGGCGTTACTTCATTCATTGCAGATTGCAAAAGCTGATGGTGTCGTTGTAGCAATACATGGCTGGGTGCATGAAGATTATAGCAACCTGACACATGCTGAAGCCACTAAAAATTTACACAACGCAGTAAATACTTTTAACAAAGCTGGACTTAACACGGTAATATTTGTAGCTCCATACCAAGTTTCGAATGTGTCAGAACCGTCAAATGTAATAGAAGATGTCGTAAACGCAGGTTTGACAATACCGTTTGATGGTGCCATTCTATATGAATATACATGGGAATGGCGTAATATGACGCATGATACTGATTTAAGATATATAGAAGCTGTAAAGAAGATAGAAGAAGATAGTCCACATATTATAATGGTTCACTCTCAAGATTGGAATGTACATACTAAAGTATTCTTAAACAACTATCTTGCGAAGACTAAGAATAGAAATATATTAGTAAGAATGGACGACATAGATGCCAATACAAAGCCAGAAGTTATTCAAGATATGGCTGCGCTGCGCAAATATTCTTCTGTTGGTGAAGTAGTGTTAGCTGTAATTCCTGCAATGCCTTTAGTTAAAAATGATATAAATATCGGTCCATATATTTTTCATGTATCGCTAAATAGAATTATGCAAGCATATTTACTGTTTTTCTTGGTGTTTGGCACATTCCCTCTAGTTTTCTTTGTTATATGGAAGCTAATAACAAGTAGATTTAAAAGAGAATCTGATAAGCAACTACTGAAGACAGATATAAAATATCCTGATCTGCTAACGATCATAGTTCCTGCTTATAATGAACAAAAATCAATTGGTAGATGTATTGAGTCGTTGTTGAATCAAGACTATAAAGGCGCAAAAGAAATCATTGTCGTAAACGATGGATCGACGGACAAAACAGCTGCTATAGCTTCACAATATCCAATAACCCTCTTGGATTTAAAACAGAATGTTGGAAAGGCTAGTGCACTCAATGAGGGTATTAAGATTGCAAAAGGAGACATTATATTATTTAGTGATGGTGACTCAAATATGTGCATTGATGCGGTATCATCAATAATGAGATGCTTTAGTGCACATCCAGATGCAGATATAGTCACAGGGCAAGTGTTAATTAATAAACCTGAGAAATTTAGCTTCATTAATTGTTGTCAGAAGATAGAGTATCATATTGAACAAGAAATTGTCAGATACCTCCAAAGTTTAACTGATGAAATAGTTGTGTGTCCTGGTCCCATTACAGCAGTAAAGCGTCATGTATGTGACCAAATACAGTACACTAATGATACAATCTTAGAAGACGCAGATTTCTCGGCAAGCGCGCGTGAAAGTAAATTCATGATAAAATTAGATCAATACGCTAAAATTTATACAAATGCGCCTGAAACCATTAAGCAGTGGTATAAACAACGAACAAGGTGGTGGTACGGTAACCTTCAAGTGTGGCGTATCCATAAAAAATGGGCTATCACGAATCCGTGGATGATTTATAGCTATCTTAGCTTTGTTATGAGTTTATGCTCTCTTATAATGATTTTAGTTATGCCATACTTCGTGATTCAATATGGAAATATCTATGGTTTTATGATAAAAGGATTTATTTGTTTCTCAATATTAATGCTAATTAATAGTGCAATGATTTCAATATTCTTACGGCACAATAAAATGCTAATGTTGATGGTAGTTCCGTATATGATTATTTATCCGATATTAAAAGTATTTGTGCTTAGTTATTTTTATGTGCTCTATATCACAGGTATTGGATTAAATATCAAACACGGAAGAAGACACATAAAAGCGAAATAAACGAACATATCTTAGTTGCCACATGCGTACTAAGATTCTTATCTTACTATTTTTGGTTTTGCTTCTTATTGAGATCCTTAAGCTGAGATGACTACATACTCAAATGGAAAAAAAAGGCTAGGGAGATTGAGGAGATTAAAGATTTTAGTCACGCATGTGCACAGGAAAATTGAGATCAAAAAGAAAGAGAAGCTGAAAGAAATAGTTCAAAAGTTCATCTGGAGAATATACTGGACCTTACTGGATCTAGGGATGCTGCTAAATATATAAATTTTAAAGCGAAAAGCACCGTTGGAAATTTCAGGAACTTCACGGATTCAAAAGGTGTAAATAATAAACAAGCCAAGATCAGGATTCAGGGCAGCGGTTTTTTTAGGAAGAGTATATCAGAAATTGGCAAACTGAATTTTAAGGGAGCATTCCACTACTAAAAATATTTCCTTTTTTCTAGAATCTATTTCTCTGTCTTTAGTGTTCTGTCTCGCAGACGTAGCAGAACGATACAAATTACCTGAAGAAGGGTAGATAAAAAACTTATTTTTCTCACAGATGTAAAAAACAGAAACATGAAGCCCATTGATTGGTTCTATTGTAAAAAACCTGGCTTTGTTACGAAATCAGTGCAAACATTCACAATTAGGAAATTTGATCAATTTCATCACTAGGGAAATTATACACAAAGGAAAGAGTTATAGTATCAAACTGCGGAAATATTATTTTTGCAACACAGCCAAATCCAGATGGCATCTTAGAAATATTCTGTCTTTTTATGTTTTTTGCTGTGAAACTAAATTTTTACTTCTACATTAATGAATTTTTGTAGCAGAACAGGTACGTCTATATACCTTTAGTATCTTATGGATTTTAAGTCATAAGTGACTATATTAAAACAAATTTAACTATATAATTGGGGGGATGGATAATATTACCTAAATCAATAATATCCATGTTAATGATAATAATTTTAGTCGGATCGACCTATGGTGCACCTAATGAACTAGATAAATCGTCAATACTTACATCTAATATTACCGATGGATCATTAGAAATCGAAAGAAATTATATCCCAGTGCCAGAAACTTCACAAGGTAAAATATTACCTCCAGGACAAAATATAAAAGCAGCAAGTGTTGTTAAAGCTCCTGCAAGTGTTCCTGTATCTAAAACAACTTTTTCTAATGCTGTAGCATTTACATCTACTTCTGCTTCTGGAACTATGATGGATAACACTAAGAAAATTGCAGTATATATGCCTGCAATGACAAATTGGGTATGGAGTGAATCTCAAAACAAGGCTGTTAGAATTGCTGTAACATTCGACCCAATGACAACTGCAATGTTGAGTGAATTTAATCCAGATTACATTGGAGACACTACAACAAGTCTTAATACACTAACTGTTGGAAATTACGAACTTTTAATTGTGCCAGTATCTCAAATGTCTACTGCTGCCGCAAATAAGATTCAGGAATATATCAACAATGGTGGATGTGTCTGGTTCATAAATGACCCGTGTCTTACGGTCACTGGTGGTAGCGGTGTCCAGTTAACAGGTATTCTTGGAAATGTTGTGAGTGGAACGACTAGCAGTGAAACCACAATAACTGTAGTTAATACCGACGACATTACTAATGGATTACCAGCAACATTTAAACCTGTAGGTACAGCTTCACAGTCTTCAATATTCAGAACATTTAGTACTCCTAGTGGAACAATATCGGGTATGAATTATCAGGTACTTATGTCATGTGGAAATGCTGCAATGCTGGTTAAATTCGAGAATCCGTCCAATGGCGCTCGTATAATATATTCCAATCCTAATATGTTCATCTCTGGTGGTACTACCAGTTACTTCGATGCTCAGAACGCATCAAAACTGTTCACTCAGACTAAAGCTTGGATTATGAAATTTGCTCAGAATCCTAGCGGTGTTGAAGTCACTTATCCAAACAGTGATAAACAACTCACTGTCACTGTTGATGATGTAGAATGTGTTCCATGGGATGTAGCTACAATAGACCCAATGATTAATGCAGAAACCTCATTGGGTCTCACACCAAGTGCACTTAATACGTTTTATATTATCCCTAGTTCATACATGACAGGGCCTCGGCTCACTTATTACTCTCAATATGGTGACACTCACACACTTCATCCACACTTGACAGTATGGGATAAAGATAGTGTGTCTTTGGCTACTTATACGGCAAATGTCGCCGCTGATAAAGCGATTGTAAATAATGCAGCTGGTTCATCTGATTATGGGTTTACATCATGGCGATTCCCAATGACCACATATTGTGTCAACTCAATGCAGGCTGTAGCAAATAGTGGGTTTATCATTGAGACATCGAATGGTATAAATGGTGCTCTTGCTGGTAGTCCAACTGATAACACATTGTTTTTACCAAAACAGGTACTTGTGAATAATACAAAGACAAATCTGATAGAGTATGAAATTCCTACATTAGATCTTGATTATGCAACAGGAGCAGAATTTGCCAATGCAGTAAATGTCCACTCAAATCAGTTCAAGTATGGTAACTTCCCAATGAACTTCGTAATTGCTGGACACTATCAGGGAATGGCTACAAATTGTGGAGTTCCTGGTTGGGGCGTAACGTCTACAGAACTTACATCTGGACTAACAACTATCCTCAGCACTCAGCAGGCGGCAAATCCAAACTTTGCAAATATGAATACACTTGCAAATTATATAAATGGTGTTAGAGGATCAACTATTACTGGTACGGTTGATGGCGCAGTCACAACCATTACTGTCACAAACACACAACCAATTACTGATTTCACTTTGAAAACAACATTGGGTAATGTTGTTTCTGCAACTTGTGATGGCGTTGCCGCAAGCGTTAAACAGGATAGTTTTACTGGTAGCACATATGTTACAGCAACCCTTGCAACTGCAGGAGCTCATACATTCGTGATTACTGGTACAAACACTCCAGTGAATCCACCAGCACCAATTGCTCCAGTAGCTAATTTCAGTGCCAACATTACTGAGGGTTTTGCTCCTCTATCTGTACAATTTAACGATAGTTCAGAATATGCAACTTCTGTAAACTGGAACTTTGGAGACGGCAATAACTCAACAGAGCAGAATCCTGTACATACTTACTTTACGAAAGGAAACTATACGGTTAACCTGACAGCAATCAATGGAAACGGTACAAATTCAAAATTAGCTACAATAACTGTTACAGAAAAGCCAGTACCAGTAATTCCCATATTCCCCGGATGTACTAATCCGCCGACAGATCTGAACGATGATGGGCTCTATGAGGATGTCAATGGAGACGGAATGCTGGATTTCGATGACGTAGTAGCATATTATGACAACATAAATTGGATAAAAGAAAATGCTCTTGTTGCTTTCTTTGATTTCAATAATGACAGTTTGATTGATGTTTATGATATCATAATACTTTATGAAACGACGAAAACATCATCTCGGGTAGTAGGTGATGTTATACCAGTAGCTTCTTTCAGCTACTCACCAATAGAAGTAAAACGTGGGCAAGTAGTAACATTCACTGACTCTAGTACAAATTACCCTACTAGCTGGAAGTGGACGTTCTCTGACACTAGAGCTACTGTCACTACTACAACCGGAAAAATAACGCATGCATTTACGAAGAAAGGTACATACACTGTGAGTCTGGTCTCATCTAACAGTGCCGGTAGTAGCACACCAGTATCAAAGTCTATCAGAGTTTCTTGAATTAAAAAAGAGCAATGGAGTATTGAACTCCTTGCTTAAATTACTTTTTTGTGCTCGTAATCTGGTTCTGTTGCAAAATCCATACTTTTATGCGATTTGCTATGAAACTAAATCTTTACTTCTACATTTTGAATTTTTACAACAGAGCCGGAAATTCTGGAAGATGAAATGTACAGAAACAAAGTAGAGATTGCGGAGGCTTGTGGCTAGGCTGAACTGTCCAAAGCGATTAAAGAATTGCTGGAAAAAATTTAGGAGAAATTTCCTGAAAAACCCGAAAATTATTCAGCTTACGATTTTTCAGGTATGAGACTTTTCAAATAATCAAGCAGAGCAGCATGATCTTCAAGCACGAGATCTGCATGTTTTACCTTTTCAGGCTCAAGCATGCTCGCAACTGCAACGCAGTAAAGTCCAGCCCTTTTAGCGGCAGTTATTCCTAGAGGGGCGTTTTCAACTACAATACACTCATTTTTTGTTAATTTGAGCTCCTCAAGGGCTTTAAGAAAAGGGTCTGGATCAGGTTTCCCGCGTTCAAGGTCGCTCCCGGAAATTACGACATCAAAACAGTTAGAAAAATACTTTTTCACAACTTTATTTATTGTATCTATATTTGATCCTGAAACCATAGCAAGCTTGAAATGTTGTCTTAACTCTTTTAGGCAATCTAGAATGCCTTCAAAGGGTTCTATCTGATCAAACTCAAGAGCGTTGCGTTTCTTTTCAGGTAGTTGCTCTAAATGCCAGGGCTCAAGTTTCTTCCCAGCTTTTTCGAAAACTGTTTTAATTAACCTCCTGTTGTTTGAGCCTTCGAGCTCATAAATATCTTTTCTGGTAATGTTAATACCAACTTCTTTGAAGGTTTTAACCCAGGCATCTGCCTGATAGAGCATGGAGTCTACAAGAACCCCATCCACATCAAAAATTATTGCTTTCAACATCTATTTAATAAATAGTCATTGATCTATAATAAATATTATGAAAAACAAGTTCATTAAAATTTCTATATAGATTTGTGTCGGACAACGATACTCCGAATTCTTTTCTCTTCATAGGCTTTTTTCATTTGAAATATTTATTGTACAAATAGCCCCCCAGCCGATAGCCAAGTAAAGAAAAAATAAGAGTGCCAGGGGCGTAAATAGGATGGTCTGATCCTTTAACGGAAAATAATATGTTAAATAATAAAAGGTAGGAGATTAAAAAGATTAAAAATCCAATTATCTCAAACTGTATTCTTGCTGGTTTCACATTTCACCTGACCCCTTTCCAGCCATAGAATCTGCAAATCTTAGAGATTTGACTTACCCGGATTTTACTTTTTACTCTTCTTCCTTTCCTTCTTTGCTTTTTTTATCTACTTCTCCTTCTTTCTTGAAATTAAGCGAAATAGAATTAATGCAGTAGCGTTTTCCAGTTGGCGCAGGTCCGTCTTCAAAAAGGTGGCCAAGGTGGCCTCCACATCGGGAACAGACTATCTCGGTTCTATTCATGAAATAGCTTGTGTCCTCTTTAAGTTGGACTTTGTCGCTCGAAATCACGTCATAGAAACTTGGCCAGCCGGTTCCGGATTCAAATTTAGTATCTGAAGTAAAAAGTTCCTGCCCACAGGCAGCACAGGTGTAAACTCCTTTTTCTTTGTTATAGTACAGGTTGCCTGAAAAGGGTCTTTCCGTACCTTTCTCTCTCAGGACATGATACTGTTCAGGCGTTAGTAACTTTTTCCACTCTTCTTCGGATTTTTCAGTTATTTTCTGTGCCAGTCACAGCCCCCCCTATGCATATAATCTAGTTGTTCCGGAAATATTATTGTTTTCTTTGAACCAAGAGAATTGATTATTAACTATAAATGAAGTTGATGGTAATATCAGGTAAGCTTATTTCATTTAGATGCATAAATAAAACTATGTCTTCTTTGCTTGAAGATTATGGGTCTATAAATCATATTCCTTTGGACATAGCCTTTAGAGATGCTATTTTCATTGGGATCTTTAGCGTCATTATGCTCTTTATTTTATTCCTTGCTGTCCGTCGTGGGATTCGGCATGTGCAAAGCAGTTGGAATTCTCCTTACACCCGTCCATAACATGCCTACGTTTCTTTTTATTACTCCTTAGAATGGCGCTTGAATAGCTTAGCTTTGGCTTTTTTTCTCTAAAGCTTTTTATGAATATCCTCAATAAGTTTTCTATTATATTTGTCCATTGAATCAGCTGATTATACAATTCAGTTTTGGTTTTTTAATCTCAGGATATTTGGTTCTTTTATTTTCAAATAACATTGAAACTATAATATTTATATAAAATTTAAATCAGGAAAATCGGGAAATATGCTGGTTGAAGAAAAGGGAATGGATTCCGATGATTCTAAGGCTCAGGTAAATACGCCTTCACCTCACGATAAAAAACATAATTCCGGAGAGGAAATGATAGGGGATTCCCATGGTTCTAACGAAGAGATGAAACATAAAAGGGCGAACCATGAAGGAATGAAACACGAAGAAATGAAGCATGAAGGTCATGAGGCAGCCGGCGGGAAAGAGCATGGTAATCACCATACCCATATGCTTGAAGATTTCAGAAAGAGATTTATTGTTTCCCTTGTGCTGACTTTTCCGGTCTTGCTGCTCTCGCCTACAATCCAAGATTTTTTTAACTTTGAGCTTCACGTTTCAGGTGCGGATTACCTCACTTTTTTACTTTCCTCAGTCGTGTATTTTTATGGCGGGTACCCCTTTCTCAAGGGAATAAAAGAAGAGCTTTCAGAAAAAATGCCTGGAATGATGACCCTTATTGCCATTGCAATTAGCGTGGCTTATTTTTACAGCTCGGCTGTAGTTTTCGGGCTGCCTGGAGAGATTTTTTTCTGGGAACTTGTGACCCTTATCGATGTAATGCTTCTCGGGCACTGGTTGGAAATGCGTTCTGTTATGGGAGCTTCAAGAGCCCTTGAAGAGCTAGTAAAGATTATGCCTTCAATTGCTCACCTAAAGAAAAACGGTGAAATTGTTGATATTGGGGTTGACCAGCTAAAAGTTGGGGATAAGGTTCTGATCAAGCCCGGGGAAAAAGTCCCTGTTGACGGGACTGTTGTCGAGGGGACAAGCAGCGTCAACGAATCCATGCTTACCGGAGAGTCAAAGCCGGTCACGAAAAAACCTGGGAATGAAGTTATAGGTGGCTCGATTAATGGGGAAGCCGCTTTTGTTGTCAGAGTAGAGAAGACTGGAAAGGATACCTATCTAAGCCAGGTTGTCGAACTTGTCAGGGCTGCCCAGGAAAGCAAATCAAAAACCCAGGACCTGGCAAACCGGGCTGCCATGTATCTTACAATCATAGCTCTGACTGTGGGGACTCTCACCTTTATTCTTTGGATTCTTTTCGGTCAGCAGCTTGTCTTCGCACTGGAAAGGGCAGTAACTGTAATGGTTATTACCTGTCCACATGCTCTTGGACTTGCAATTCCTCTCGTAGTTGCAGTTTCAACATCCATTGCTGCAAAATCCGGGCTTCTCATCCGGGACAGGCAGGCTTTTGAAAGAGCACGCAATCTCCAGGCTATTATTTTTGACAAAACGGGTACACTCACTGAAGGTCGGTTTGGGGTTACGGATATAGTTTCTCTTTCTGGTGAGGAATATAAAGCCGGAGAGGAAAACAAAATCGGAGAGGATAACGAAAAGATCTTAAGCCTCGCAGCTTCCCTTGAAGCTAGTTCGGAACACCCTATTGCAACAGGCATTTTGGAGAGTGCTCGGGAAAAAGGGTTGGAAACTCGAGCTGTGAAAGAATTTAGTTCAATTCCCGGAAAGGGTGTGCAGGGCCTGGTTGAAGGAAAAAAGTTCCTTGTTGTGAGTCCTGGCTATCTTGAAGAAAATGGAATTGTCCTAAAAAACGAGAAAATCGAAGAAATCAAAGCACAGGGGAAGACCGTTGTGTTCTTGCTTGAGGAAGAAAAGGTACTTGGAGCTGTTGCACTTGCTGACATTATCAGGAAAGAATCCAGGGAAGCTATCTCTAAACTTAAAAGCATGGGAATTAAATGCCTCATGCTTACAGGGGATAATCGTTATGTAGCAGCCTGGGTATCCCAAGAACTGGAGCTTGATGATTATTTTGCGGAAGTCCTTCCTCATGAGAAAGCTGCGAAGGTCAAAGAAGTCCAGAAACAGTATATTACAGGCATGGTCGGGGATGGAGTTAATGATGCACCTGCCCTTGCCCAGGCTGATGTCGGGATAGCCATCGGAGCAGGCACTGATGTTGCAATTGAAACCGCTGACATTGTCCTGGTAAAAAACGATCCTAGAGACGTAGTTGATATCATCAGGCTTTCCAGAGAAACTTATTCCAAGATGTATCAGAACTTGCTCTGGGCAACAGGGTACAACGTTTTTGCAATTCCTCTTGCAGCAGGAATACTTTATGGATATGGAATCTTACTCAGCCCTGCTATGGGTGCCGTTCTTATGAGCCTGAGTACTGTAATCGTAGCAATAAACGCGAAGACTTTAAAAATGGGATGATCTAATGCGGGGAGTATTCCGCAGACGAAAAAGATAATTGCTTTAACCAAAAGATAATTGTTTTAGCCGCACTCGCTTTTGCAGCAATCAGATTTGCTTCGAGGTTTGTTTAATTTGTTTCACTCTCTACGGCTGCAGGACTAATTTTGATCTCGCTTTTATGCAGATTGATTCCACTTTTATCTTCTATCTTGATTTCGAGTTCATATGTGGAATCTTTCTTCCTAGGATATTCGAACACAATCGGATTTTCAATCGAAACATTTCCATAAAACTTTTTATTAGCGCTTTCAAGGGTATTTCCCTCTTCCTTGATCTCATACGTCACGTAACAGTCAAATTTAGAGTCTGGATTCCTTGGAGTGTAGACAAACAAGAGCCTGTCTTCATAGTTAGTTTAAAACGCGCATTTTAAACTATGATTTAATGTGTCATTTAAATTTTCCAATTCAGTGTTCTATCTTTCTTTCAAAATGCCTGAGACGGAAATTGAGTAAGAAAACAGTGTAGATTACCAGACCTGCAATCAGAAATGAGGATCCAGCAAGCTTTTCATATAAAAGGCCTCCAAGAATTAATCCGGTGATACTGGCAAGACCTCCGAAACTGCTGGCAAATCCCTGTATAGTACCCTGGTATTCTTTTCCTGCAACCTTTGATAGAAGGGAGAGAAAAGAAGGCCACATTAGTCCGTCCCCAAGCGCAAAAAACCCTGCTGCAAGATAAGTAAGGAAAAGATTTCCAGGAATCAGAAGTAGAAAATTCGTACCAAGCACGAGGCTTCCAAAGATTATAAGGGCTGCATCCGAGTACTTTCTTGAAGCTCTGGGAAGCACGGTACTCTGCACGATTATCAAAAGCCCGCTCAGTACCGTAAAGTAAACGCCCATTTTGGCAATGCTCCAGTTGAGGGCTGAAATTGCGTGCAGGGGAAAAGCCGTGTAGAATACATTGTAGCCAAGATCAATTAGAAAGTACAGACCCAGCATGTAGGGGATATCTGGAAGTCTCAAGACTTCTCTGAAATCAGGTTTCTTTATCTCCTTCGTGGTTCTGCATTCCCTGATCTCATAACCAAGAATTTTCCGTATATTCTCAGCTTCTTCAAACTCTTCAAGAGCACACTCTTTACTTTCAGGAAGGTAAAATATAATCAGCAAGGTTCCAATAAGTGAGATTATTATTGCTCCTAGAACAGGAGCCAGGTCTCCGTATACTGTCACGCTCAATATTCCGGCAAGTGCAGGTCCAACTATAAATCCCAGATTCTCAGAAATCGACATTTTCCCAAAATTTCGGCTTCTATCCCTTTCTGCAGTTATGTCTGCAAGATAGGCATTAGCTACTGATACATTTCCCCCGGTAAGCCCGTCAAGAGCTCTTGCAAAAAAGAGCACTGCAAGGGGTAAGGTAATTGTAAAGGCTCCAAGGACACTGGAATCAATTTTAAAAAGGCTTGTGACCGGAAGAAAAAGAACCCCAAGAAAAATAATCCATGAGAGCAAAGTCCCTAACTGGCTTAAAAGCAGGATTTTTTTACGGCCATAAGTGTCAGACCATCTGCCCAGAATAGGGGCTCCTATTAGCTGAAAAGCCGGATATATCGAACTTGCCACCCCGTAAATGAAAGCATTTCCTCCCAACCGGTTAACCAGAAATACCAGGAATGGGAGTACAATACTGAACCCAAGAGTACCTATGAAATTAACAGCAAGGATTGGAAGGAGGGAAATGCTTTCTCCGGTCTGAATGTCTGGATCGTCTTTCCGGCTTCTGTTTTCCATTTTCATGTTTTCCTCGGGGTTCATTTCCTGAGACCTTTTTCCCAGGTTTTTCAGATTCCCTTTCTTCTTTCCATAACCGGTATGTCCAGCTTTCAGGAATTGCTGCTTCTTAAGAATCGATATGTTCAGCTTTTAGGAATGGCTACTTCTTAAGAATCGACATATTCAGCTTTCAGGAATGGCTACTTCTTGAGGACAGTTTTCTCTTTAATTCTCAGAAATTATCATAAACCAGAAGCACCAGTGGCTCAGAAGCAAGAAAAATGATGATATCACAATTATGCTATGAACGTAAAAAGTACCTGAGCCATTCCATACTAATCAATTTGGGAATTTTTCAATACTTTTTTGTTCAGCATGCCCCCCGGCCCTGCTCCTATATCGGATATTTTATTCTAGAAAATAAGATCTTCGGTTATTTAATGGTACTTTTGCCTTTCTCTTCAGGTAAGGTATGGAAAATCTCAGCAAAGTGCAAGGTACCTTTAAGAAATTTTGTCAGGTGACAATAATTAGAATTAACAAAAAACCAATGGAGAGTCGATAGAGAACCAACAGAAAGTGAAGAGATACCTCAGTTCAATCAGTTCACTGCAGTTATTTTATTTTCAATTTCTATTATCTCGTCTTTACTAGCAATCCCTGAATTACATCTCCTGAGTACCAGACCAGAACCTCAAGGCGATCTGAACATCCGCAAAAGGCATTCTGTACAGAAACTTGAGTACCAAGATCGGGATTATCCAGATACCTCCAATCATCATTCACAAATAGCCATAAACTTCTTGCGCTGCCCGGAGGATAAGACATCAGTTCAAGCCAGAACCTGATTGCTAAGCCAGTTTCCACAGCTACTGGCTGTGGTTCTACTATTTTCTGATCTTCTGGGACATCTGGTGATTCTTTTGGTGAAGTTACAGATTCTGATGAGCTGTCTATCATTATTTACTCCCCTTAGTTTAATTGCTGACGTGATTCATTCAGGTCTGACTTTACCAAATTAATATATCATGTAAACATATATTCACTAAAGAAATCATGTTTAGAAACTGAACTCCCGTAAGGTGTATATCTTACCGAACTTTTATGGCCTTTACGGTCGTTACTTCTTATTTTGAGATTGAGTATTTTTAGATAAAAATAGAAGTTTTAACCTGAAATAATCAGGTTACAAGGAGCTAGATTCTTAGATCCTTAGATTTTCAGGTTCTGCAAACTTCGCTCTTCCTGAGCCAGTCAATGTCAGACTGGTAAAGTAGCCTGAGGTCTTTAAGTCCTAGCTTCAGCATGGCAAGCCGGCTGACTCCCAATCCCCAGGCAAGGACAGGCTCTTTAATTCCTAAAGGTTCAGTAACTTCTTTTCTGAAAACGCCTGCTCCTCCAAGTTCAACCCAGCCCAGACCGTCCACATAAACCTCGGGTTCTACACTTGGTTCAGTGTACGGGAAATAGCCTGGGCGGAAGCGGACTTCCTCGAATCCTATCCTGTGGTAGAATTCCGCAAGTAATCCTAAAAGGTCTGCAAAAGACATATCCTTGTCCATTACAACTCCTTCAAGCTGTTCGAACTCTGGAGTATGGGTAGGGTCAATTGTTTCCCTTCGGTAAGCCCTGTCAATGCAGAAAGCTTTTACAGGTGGTTTCGGATGGTCAGCCAGGTACTTGACAGTAACTGCTGTTGTATGGGTTCTCAGCACATTGCGTTCTGCAAGTTCTCTATCCCAGATTCCGCCCCAGCCGCAGGAGTCAATCTCACCTCCTCGCTCATGCATTGCAGCAACTTTTTCGAAGTATTCAGCCGGGAGCTGGCAGGTGCTGCCCAGGTGGAAAGTGTCCTGCATATCCCTTGCAGGGTGGTCCTGAGGCTGGAAGAGGGCATCGAAATTCCAGAAAGAACTCTGAATGATCCCACCTTTAATCTCGGTAAAGCCCATTTCCAGGAAGATCTGACGCATCTGCTCTATAAGACGCCTGTATGGATGGATCTTGGCTCCATAGAGGGATTTTGGAGTAATATCAAGACGGTAAGGCCTGAACTTTTTCTCTTTCCAGTTCCCGCTCTTCAGTAAATCGGGAGTGAGCTGAGCAATTTCCTCTTCAAGAACAAGTCCCTGGGCTGCAAGCGCATTTCCTGCATCAGTTATAGAAACCGTCCTGAACTTTTCTTCGTGTTTTATGACAAGTTTTCGCTTGAGCAGATCTTTTATTGTCCTCTCGTCGGATCCAAGCTCTTCAAGGGTCTTTGCTTTGCCTGTGAAGGCGGCAAGGGTTTCTTCGTCTTTTCCAGCATACGCTTTACCTGAAGGCACCATTACCCCATTTTCAACCTTTGCCCATCCTTTTTTTACGAGCCAGCCGGTTGCAATCCCTATCATTTGCGGAGAGAAATGGTTCCTCAGTTCTTCAAGCAAGGTCGGAACTTTGAGAGAATCGATAATCTGGCGCTCCGGAAGCCCGTTTTTTGTATACTCTTCTCCTTCTTTTGTAAGGGAATAATGTTCCAATACTTTTTCGGAAACCGAAACCAGCCCTTTCTCCTCAAGCATGAAGGCTGCCTGCATTGCTGCATCTACCTGCAGCTCTGATTTCTCCTCCAGCCTTTCGGGAGCTGCAGATCCCAGGGCTTCAAGGGCAAGCAAGACTTTTTTCTCGTTGATTGTGAGGTTTTCCTGAACACTCATATAATGGTCACGTCCTGATATTCCTGAGAATGATTAAGAGTTTGATAAATTTATAACTGATCAATTTTTATGAGATTTATTTTGCAAGATTACTTTTAAGATCACTTTTCAAAATCACTTTTTGAGATTAATTTTTAAGATTACTTTTCAAAATCGCTTAATAAGGTTGCTTTTAATATCACTTTTTATAAACTATTTTATATTCTTCGAGGTGCTCCCTTGCAAGTTCCCGCTTTTCCTGATGATCTTTGAGGAACTCGTACATCTTCTCGGCTGCGAGCTGCTTGCACGAGCCGCACATTCTGGTTCCTGAGATGCATTCTTGCCTGATTTCCAGTAATTCCTCATCATCTTCTAGAAGGTGGAAAAGCATCAGTTCGAAGACAGAGCATTCATCGGGTTTTCCACCCAGTTTTTTCTGCTCTTCAAGGGTCATGCACCCCCCTGTCTTTGCCTTCTTTACCTTTTTTGCCCCTTCTTTAGGGTCATCTGTGAGGGCTATATAGCTGTCAGAGATACTGCTCGACATCTTCCCTCCCTGCAGCCCGCTCATGAAGCGGTGGTAAGTTGATGCAGGAGGAATGAAAGCGTAGCCTTCGAACTCAGCTGCGACTTCTGCCACGACTTCTTCAAGGATTTTCCTTGTGGTTTTCCAGATTCTTCTGAAAACGAAATATTTTTCATACTCCAAAAATTCAGGTGGCTTAGCCTCATTAGCAAATTTAGCGATTTCCTGGATCTGGGTCATGAAGTACTCCTTTTTCTCAGGCTGGTTTATCTGCAAAACAAATCTTTCCAGGAACGGATAGTCTGGAGTTTGAAGTATGTCCAGGTGCTCTTCATAGAGTTTCGCCTTTCCCGGAATGCGTTTTTTAAGCTCCTGTAAAGCTTCTTTCGGGGCTCCCTTGCCGCGCACGCTCAGGTATTTCCCACCATTTGCGTTTTCTCTCTTTTCTACCCTGAACATGCTCATTTTGCCTGCAAGCCCTCGTGTCAGCCTAAGATGAGGGTCCTGGTCTGGACCTACAGGAACTACAACCGGCTTTGGGCCACCGAACTCTTCAAGCTGGGGCTGGAGAATATCTGCAGCCTGGGTCGCTACACTGATCATGTGGGAGAGATTTGTCTCTCCTGAAAAACCATAGATTGCACTAAGTTCCGAGAAATTGACCTTGACCCCGAGTTCAAATGCCAGGTCTTTTACACTTTCACAGCCTGACTGGAAGTAAATTAAGCCATCGGGCTTGAATCCGAGAGCAATAAGGCTTAATATGTACTCCTCTACCCCGATTTCCCTGCATTTCTGCCAGGAAAAGCCGCGCACTGAGAAAGCTTCCCTGTCCGCAATCCCAACAAAAGCCGATGCTCCCATTTGCTGGTGCCAGATTATCTGGTCCATAACCATCTTGTGTCCAAGGTGGACCTTTCCTGAAGGCATAAAGCCGTCCATAACCGAAAAAGGGGCACCTGTGCGCATAGCCTCTGCAATCTGTTCATAATCACGATGTCCGAAGATAACTCTTCTCCGCATGTACATGTGTGGGGAAGGGATTTCAGGAAGTAAATTATCAAAAGGGGAAATCCCGAATTCTTCGAATAACTTGGAATAGTCAGTAATCTCGCTTGAACTCCACGGGTCAAGTTTGGTATTCATAAAGTCCCTCATGAGCTGCCTATTTTCTGGAGGAAATGCCTCATACAGACAGCTTTTTCTTGCTGAAAATTATTAAAGATATAAACGCAGTTCCAGCTAAATCTCTCTTTAAAAATACCTGCTAATATGTAAATGTTTATCTTCGGGAAGGCAGTTTTGGGAATTGACATCGATTTAATTGTACTTTCTTTTCTATATTTATTCTATGAGAACTTTGATTTCTTCTAGACATGATAATACTTGAACTGGTCCTAAAATTCAAATAGAGTCTCCATATTTTCAAAATCTGAATAATTAATTGATTTTTCGATCATGAAAATGGTACTGAAACTTGTTGATATAAATGTAAAAATTGGTTTTTGGATGAGTTCTATACTTAATTACATATGTATCTAAGGTTCCAAATAATTATATGTTTGAATTTAAATATAATTTACAATATATGTTTACTGGCAGCTTTCTTTAATTCAGACTAATTTTGTTTCTATTCTCTTTTGTGAAGCTATTTAAATACTTTATCTAAAAACATTAAAAAATCGGATTTAAAAATAATAATGTAGGTTACGCAATATAATGATCTTAGAGTGGTATCATGGAGCTTAAAGAGGACCTCAAACTCACAGGAAGAATTACAACAGGTACGAATTTTGATAAGAATTCAGGAGGAATAACCTTCTTCCCTGGAGATGGATATGCATGGTTCCATATAGATAATGGTCCTGCAGGTACCCGTCCCATTGGGCGGTTGCGCTTCTCATATGGAGGTGTTCCGGGAGAAAATGAAGTTATGAGTATCCTTCAAAATGGATTGGTTGGTATTGGAACCATTAATCCAAGATCTAAATTGGATGTAACAGGAGACCTCAAACTCACAGGAAGAATTACAACAGGTACGAATTTTGATAAGAACTCAGGGGGAATAACCTTCTTCCCAGGAGACGGATATGCATGGTTCCATATAGATAATGGTCCTGCAGGGACTCGACCCATTGGGCGGTTACGCTTCTCATATGGAGGTGTTCCGGGAGAAAATGAAGTTATGAGTATTCTTCAAAATGGATTGGTAGGTATCGGAACCTCTGCTCCGAAAGCCAAATTGGATGTAGCAGGAGATATAAATGTCACAGGAGATGTAAAACTTATGGGGGCCGATTGTGCAGAGGAATTTGAAGTCCAGAAATATGAACAGATTGACCCTGGAACGGTGTTAGTGATCGATGAGGAAAGCAAGTTAGAACCCTGCGAAGAACCTTATGATAGAAAAGTTGCGGGTGTCGTTTCCGGTGCTGGGGATCTCAAGCCAGGCTTGGTTTTGGGCAGAAAAGAAGGATATACAGACAAACTGCCTATTGCCTTAGTAGGGAGAGTTAATTGTAAAGTAGACGCGGGCTACGGGTCGGTTGAGGTTGGTGACTTGCTGACAACTTCTGCAACGCTAGGCCATGCTATGAAGGCTAACAATCCCATAAGATCATTTGGTGCGGTAATTGGCAAGGCTTTGAAGCCATTGAAGGATGGTTGTGGTCTTATACCTATCTTGGTGGCACTACAGTGATAAAAGTAATAACAGACTACCACATTTATTTTGATTTCACCAGATGGAGTTGGACTTGAATGAGCGAATCGTCGGAAGCTAATATTATAAAAAGATTTCGAGAAAGTATAGATGAGGGAACTTTTCCTGGAGATATGAAGGTAGTTTACCGAATAGCTGGGGGGATGCCCAGTCAACGCTTAGAAGAAGAGTTTATAATATCAGGCAATGGCAAAACGGAAGTAAGAGCTCTGGACATGCTCGCATCAAAGCCCGAAGAAAGTGCATCATTAAACCTCAACCAGGCAGATACTCGCGAGGCATTTGAGAAAATTAAACTCAGTCTTGACAGTATGGTTCCGCTTGAAAAGACTAATTTTCTACCCGATTCTTTAGTAGGCTCAGTAACATTAGAAGTCGGCGGGGAAAAAATAACTCTGTATTTCCCGGTCGAGGAAGAAAAAAGGGAAGAAGATAGAAAATTCGTTTCATCTCCGATGTCTGATACTATTCAATATTTCAGGAATACTTCAAAAAGGCTTTTAGAAAAAGGCAAAGGAGGGAATTTATGAGTTTAAGTTTGAGAGGAATTGCCCGCAGATATAAGGGAGTTACAGGCGGATTCTCAGTCATACGAGATATATTTGGTGTTTCAACAGTTAGCGGAAATGTATCTCTCAGATCTAAGCTGCAATCTCTCTCCCGCGAAAATCATTCATTTCAAAAATCTGAATGTGTATTTAAATGGACAGCTGCTTTTGAACAAACATGGAGTCATATTGTGATCCGAATTTCATTAAATCCAGATTCTGGTATACCTGCTGCCACGATTAACAACCTGATGACAACTTGGCAAAACGGTATTCAAAGTATATGGAATAACCATTGGAGTTGCGGGCGGCTTGGAGAAGCTATTTGCCCATTTACATTCGAGGTTCAATGGGTATCAGCAAATGCACATCACACTGTACAAGTCCATTCGGGATCAGGTCGGGCTAATATGCTTAACTGGTATACTCTAAATGGAGGAAATGTAGCTGCACACGAATTCGGGCACATGTTAGGTCTTGTAGACGAATATTCTGAACCAGCGGTTTGTCCAAATAGGAATCCTGTAAACACCGGTACAATTATGGATAATAACTCCAATAACATTCCCGCTAGAATGATGACGAGGTTTGCAGATAATATAGGATCTAATGTCATTTAGACATAAGAGATATTTTTACCCGAAATTATTTTATTTTTTAATTCCCTTGTAGTTAGAATCAGATGCAAGTGACCTACTATTATAACACAATTAAATTAATTTTATTCTTTTTAGCAGTTCATGGAACTATGCTAGAGTTGAAGATTCCTTATTAATTCAACCTTTTACTTGCTATCGTATCGAGTAGATGACTATTAAAAATTTTTTGAATATTGATACTCTTTTTAGAATACAACAATTTTTCTCAGTACTCGCTCCAAACCCCAAAGATAAATATTCAAAAGCTTAATTGTAGTAAGATGGATAAGAGCTCATTCTTAGCAGATATAGGCACTGTTGTAGCCCGATTGAAAAAAGTAGGCTAAAAGGAATTTAAATGTACCAGAGAGGGCTCTTTAAAGAGAAGCGTTGTAAAGGATATCCAGAAGCTTATTCCGTTTTATTTCTCATAAACTTTTTTGAAAGGATACGGCAATTTTGCTTCTGCTGGAATCCTGTCAACGAATTCCAGAAACTCCGGATCATGCATTGGGCTCAGGCTTTTTTGCTTCTGGAAGTATGGATAGCTTCTGATTTTCTGCCAGGTATCTTTTAAAGATTCCTCTTTTATATTCCCAAAACTAAAAGGTGGATAAGGACCGGGTTTTACGTCTCCTTCTGCTGTTATATGCATCCAGCGCCTGCCTTCCATGGCACCCAGCATCTGTCCTTCAAAATAAGTATTTGCAAACATACGCGGGCCGTCTGGGCTTGCATTTATCCTGTGGTACATTTCAAGGATGCTTTTTCTATCCTCTTCTGTAATTACAGGCTCATCACTGGTTTTTGGCATTGCTTCCCATACCGAAAACTCGTGCACCCCGAGTTCCGAGGCAAGGGCATAGAGGGCAGGTAGTTCCTGTATATTTGAGGGAGAAGCATGTGTTGTCATTACAACCACGAGCCCGGATTCAAGTGCCAGTTTTATGGCAGAAATAGCTCTCTCATATGCTCCCCCAGACTTTCGGACAGCATCATGTTTTTCAGGGTCAGTTGAGTAAATCCCAACCATAAGAGAATGAAGCCCTGCTTCTTTCAGGCTGGAAGCGGTTTCTGCTGAAAAGTCCGTGCCCCAGGTGGAACAGTTTACTATTGCTCGCTTTTTGTCCACGTACCTGATCAGCTCAAATACTTCTTCGCGCAGCAGAGGGTCATTCTCAGTAAATGTGATAATAAAAGTTCCGATTTCAAGAGCTTCATCTATTACTCTTTTTACAGTACCTGTATCCAGCTCGTCTGCAACCGTCCCTGGCAGATATCTCGAACTGTTCTGACGGGTAAGTTCAATTGATACAGTCTCTGGAATGTATCTTCCTAGAGCTATCTGGATCTCCGCAAAAATAAGGCGTTTGAAAACCGGACCTGGTATTGGGGGGAGCCAGGCCGAGGCAATAACCTTATCATCCTCTACAAGGACTGGCTTTTCCTCCTTCAACCGGGAGTTAATCTTTTTCAGGATAGGATTGCAGGCTGCTTTCAGAGTTCCATTTGCGGTAAGTTCCAGAATCTCTCCTGCGTGCCGGAGATTTACTGACAGCCCGGGCATTGAGAGAACTTCTATATTTTTTTCCGTTATTTTAGTCTCTCTTAATAAAACATCCCTGAATAAAACATCCTGTGCATCCTTTTTTTCAGAAGTCATCTTTTCTCCTCACAGGTTCCTGATTTTCCTGCTGGATACTTAAAACCGCTCCTGGCTTTACCGGAGTTTAGCTCTGGAGACGCGAGTTCAAATCTAAAAGAGGATTTTAGCGCTCGGGCACGAAAATTATAATTATCGGCCTGAGCTGCCCTAAATTATCTAAATAAGCTAAACCTCATGCCCTTTCAGAAAAGGCAAGGTTTCCGCTAATTTTCTTAATTTTTACTTTGACCACGTCGCCTTTTGCGGCTCCAGGTACAAAAATCGTATATTTATCTATTTTTGCTATCCCGTCACCTTTTGACCCGACTGCATCGATCCGGAGCTCATAGGTTCCGCCTTCTTCGATAGCTTCCCTGACAACTACACTTGTAGCCTTTCTCTTTTTGACAGGTCTGTGAGCCCCACAAGCAGAGCACTTCAGGACGAGTACTCTGTCCACCTTGACAAGCTGAGTGTCAGGACGTCCGCATTCCGAACACATAACATATTCGTCCACATAAGCCTGAATATTATCAGAAATCTGAGCTCTCGTAAACCTTCCCTGGAAGACTGCGCGTGTGCCTTCAATTTTCCCTGCAGTCCCCAGTTCCCTTGTGAGATATTTCATCAGGTGGTCAGGGTCCCGGTTAAGGGTACCTGCAATATTTCCAAAGTTCTCCAGAATTGTGGCTTTACCTTCGGAAAAGATTCTGGGTTCAGGGATTACGAATCGAGCATCCGTAGTCTCGATGTCTGGCATTTTTGCCATTGCACGGTTCAAAAGCTCTTCGTAATCGTACATATTATACTCCATTTGATGTTAACGGTTAATGATTACTGTACCAGTTCTGCCCCTTGATCAATAACGATCCTGAATGGGGTGGGCAGCTTCTGTCCTGCATGCCAGAGAGCACTCTTTGCGACTTCGAAGTTTTCCTTCTCAACTGCAACTGTGAAGATCTTCTGCATTGCTTTGACCCTGGCTGCTGTACCTACGTTCTTCCCAAAAGCCCTGCGCATTCCGCTGGATACACGGTCAGCACCTGCGCCGGTTGCCTGTTTGTTTTCTCTGAGTACCTCGTGGGGATAGACACGAAGCTTCATGTAAAAGCCTGTCTTTCCGATCTCATTATTTAGGTGCCTGTTTGCTGTAATACGGGCTGCTTCGAGAGCTGTGTGCCTTATCTGGCATCTCTCTTCTGCAATCAGGGAGATTCTAATCGGAAATGTTGTATTTGATTTGTCTCCCATGTCATAGTGAATAACCTGACTTCCTGGAACACCACCCATGTATTTCCTTCTGGTGAATGAGTGCTGCTTCACGTTTCTGTACATACTCGCTGGCTTTCTTACCATTAGCTTGATTCTCCTGAAAGATGATGAGTTTAAATTGAGCTTAGTTGAATTTAACTGAATTTAATTAAGTTTAGTTGAGCTTAATTGAGCCTAATAAGAATTTGTTGTAACGACTTCTTTCCATATATAATCGTTTGCATTAAGTTCTCAAAAACCGTTTAGCAAACCGCTCAGTATAAGAGATGTGCATATAAACATACCTGCTTGTATTTACATTTATCCGTAAACCTACCCAGATGGACTTCTTCAGCAGGCGACTTCTGATCCCTATATCTCTTTAAAGGATCAGGGCTTGAAGTTTTGCTTGAGATCTGTAACCCCTGAGAGTTTCATATACCTGACGTATGTGACTTATTTTCTACTGGTTAGTGGTTTATATGTTTTATTGATGTTTCGGGGTATTTTTCAAAGAAGCCTGCAAGAAGCCCAAAACAGCCTGAGAGCATCATGCTTCCAAATGGTGCGGCAAAGTGCAATTTATCTATTATCTCCTCCCTGATTTCGGATTTTGAAAGTTTTTCAAGCATTTCTCTTTTAGGGCCCGTCACCATTATAGATCTAATCTGCTCAAAGCCCGGAGCTTCCCTTATGTACGCACCATGTCCTCCATCGGCAAAAATCTCTTCAAAACCGAGGTTTCCGTCGGCAAGCCTTAAGATGTAATCCTGAAGTTTTTCGGGGTTCATGAGGAAACTGTGGTGCTCAAAAATTGCCGTGATCCTGTTCTCATTAACAAGTGCTCCCAGAGTATGTCCGTTTCCAATATTAACCACTACAGACGGCTGAATTGCTGCCGGGTCAGTAAGAGCTCCAAAGATAGCTGCTGGACCTGTATCCATGAAAACCGCCTTAGTTTTCCGTTTTCCTGCAGCTTTGAGAAGGGAATCTGCCTGGGCTCTCATGCGGGTAAAAGCTTCTGGAATTTCTTCGGGATTGTATACAAAATTTTCAAGCTCTCCTCCTCCTTCAATAAGCTCTCTGAGGAGTTCAAAACGGTAGACTCTGTTACTCTTCTCAGGAGCATTCCCATGGTCCTGTACTGCCACAGCATAATTCTCAGGCATCTGAACCTCAAAGGCGGAAAGTGCGGATGAAATTGATTCGGGATCAAAGTCCTGCATAACAATTTCCAGCGCATTCTCCCCGCATGCAAGCTTCTTTGCCTCCTCTTCGGAGACGATCCGGACTCCAAAAACCTTCACTGTTTCTATGTTATCATTTATTGTCAGAGCAGCCTGTTCGGTAGCATAAACCGGAAAACCTGCCTTGATATGATCCTTTATGGCAAATGTTGAAGGGCCTCCTCCCATTATGTTTCCGGTTAACACTATTGTTTTCCCTTTTCTAGTCGCCTTCCGTATCTTTTTCGCAATTATCTGGGTAGGAGAAGGCATGACCATAAGCAAGCTGTTTTCCATTTCTTTTTCAGAATTAAAGAGCAGGATATCCTGTGTACCTGTTCCTATATCTGCTGCAAGTATGAGCATACCTGAGCATTGGTTAATAAGCTATTAAAACATAAGCAAATAGAAATAAACTTTCAAATTCCTAAGCTATAGAACTCCGGAAAACGCCCTGTTAATCTGTCTGTCAGAATCTATCAGAATATAAGAATCTGATAACCAGTCTAAAAATGGAGAGTGTTGTTTTCATGAAAGAATCCACACCAGAAATTCACAAAAAAAACACTAAAAAATCCTTTTCCTTTGCCTTAATTACAATTTCGACCTCAAGATATGAAAAATACGGAGCTTCTGCCTCTCCTGAAGAAGCTGAAGACTTTTCTGGAAAAGCCATAAAAGAACTTCTTGAGGCTGCTGACCATAAAATTTCTTTCTACAGGCTTGTTTCCGACACAAAAAACTCGGTTACAGAGGTCGTTTTTGAAGCTCTTGACAGTTCCGCAGATATTATAATTACAAGCGGAGGCACAGGGCTTTCTCCAAAAGACCTTACAATCGAGTCCATAACCCCCCTTTTTGAGAAGGAAATCCCTGGCTTTGGTGAGCTTTTCAGGTACAAAAGCCTTGAGGAAATAGGGACGTCGGTGATCCTTACCAGGGCGATTGCAGGTGTGATTAAAGGAAAAGCGGTATTTTGTCTCCCAGGTTCGCCAAATGCCGTGAAACTGGCCCTTTCTGAGATTATAATCCCTGAAGCCGGCCATATTGTCAGGCATGTAAGGGAATAAACCTTGTAAGTTTTTGGTAGATGAGTTTCTTATAAAGGAAATAGGCTTGAAGAAATTAGCGGTCTAAGTATTATACCACTTAGGTTTTACTTAGATCTCTAAATTATGTCTGTGAGCCAATAGCTGCGGATCGATACATTGCTTTTCATTTAATTTTAATTTCCCTGCTCATGTCTCTGTAATACTCGAAGAGATCTTTTCCCCATTTTATTGCTTGCTGCTCGAAGCTTATCATATACTGGCGGTCAAACCGTCCGTTTTCGTTAAACAATCCCAGGCTCATTATGTGGGTAGCTGCAGCAATAAGTGCAGGAATTTCTACTTCTTTTTTTTCCAGGATGTAAAGGCTTGTGTTTTCCATTCCAAGGAATTCTTTCCCTTCTTCTTTAAAATCTTCTACAAACCGTAAATATACAGCTTCACTCAGGACAAGGGAAATTTCAGTGCCTTCTCTTGCAAGTTTGAGGAATAATATCGGAAATTGAGGATGGAAATATGAAAAAAACATGTTAATACAGCTTGAATTTGAAAGATATTTTACAAATTTCGGGTTCAGGTCAAAAGTATGACTGAGGTCTGGCTCGATAAGACGATAATTTCCAAGATCACTGATTCTTTTTGCAAGGTTGGGCGGAATAGAGGCAAGCTTTCGATCGGCCCAGAATTCTTCATTTTTCTCGAACACTGATAGGGTATCAAGTAGGTGCTGCAATTTATCTACAATAATTTCCCCTATCGTGCTGAGTCGATATAATCCTTCTTCATGTATTACCAGATCTTCGTCTTTCAACTTTTTTATCTGCGGAAGAAGAGCCGTCCTTGGCACCTGAAGTTTCTCAAGGGTCTCTTCGATACTCTTAGGTCCTTCTTTCAATAATAAAAGGAAATCTTTTCTTCTTTCTGACAATAAAATAAGATTAAGCAAGCTGGGGTTCATTTTACAGTCTTCGTCCTGAACTTGTGAAAATGGGCTTTGTTCACAGGTTCCGTTTTTATAATCCTTAGTGTGTTAAATTAATAATAAAAATGCCCAATTAATTTGGCAATCTTAATTCATTTTTTATATTCTCGAATATATAATGTCTAATTTTAATTTAAAAGTGAATACTTTGATATAAACATTACCCCTTCTTTTCTTTGTTTTATCCTTCTTCTGTAATAAATGACACGGACAATTGAGTCGAAAGAACAGGTATGGATTTCTCAATGAAGTTCAACTAACTGCCGGTGAGTTCTGAGAGCTTAATTAATTGTCCATGTTGGATCGAATGTTTAACTGATTGCTGATGTCAGTTATAATGCTTAAATAACTGCTTTTCTGTTTATTAGGAAAGTTGATATAGATGCTGATGAGAAAAGGAAGAAATCTGGATGAGTGGTAAATGGCTCTCAATAAATAGAAAGTAAATTCAGAAGTAAACAATCTTTTTATTATTAATTGTATATTTTTGTAATGAAATTATAATAATATGAGAATTTCATAATTGAAAGAATGAGTTTTATACTTGTCAGTGTGAGGAGAGGCAATGGAAAAAGAAAAATTATACAGGTTAAAAGCCCAGGCAAACCAGCTTTCCCCTATTCTCAATATCGGGAAGAATGGGGTAACGGACACTCTGATCGAAGAATTGAATAAGCAGATAAAAGCTAACAGGCTTGTGAAGGTAAGGGTACTTAAAAGTGCTGAAGAAGGAAAAGACTTAAACGCTATCGCAGAAGAAATTGCAGCCGCTACAAGGTCCACTCTAATAGAGATACGCGGAAGGACAGTGGTTCTTTACAGATAAGTACAGATAAGAATTACAGGCACAGGAACTATCGAGTACCTGGTTCTGTTTTTTAGCAAATTACTCCAACGTACTGTCTGCGCTTTGTTCTTTTGTAAAATAGTTTTCCGACTTTTAAAATGAGGAATAAAGATTCTTCTGTAGAATATGTATAATAGATTAATGCCTATGAGTATGGAGTTTATTTAATATAATTGTTATACATTTTCGTTAAGCTGGTAAGTTATTTATGCTGCAAAAGCAACTTCGAGTTGAAATGTTATTTGCATTATGATTTACGGATACTTCATTATTCAGACTAAGCCCCTATGAATTGATAAGAGTTAAAGGATGAATGAACCGAATTATCGTATATGAACTTAATTTTCATCGTGTGCATTTAGAATGCCTAGAAATTCCTTGAGACGGTTGAGTTGGGGTGTCTTTCCCTTTGTTTTCAGATACATTAGGGCAGAGCAAACCCCAACCCTCCGGAGAGATTGTTATGCTTGAAGATGAATATCAACTTGATTTTTTCAAAAATAACGGGTTCGTCCGGAAACAGTGCCAGTCATGTGGCAAGTTCTTCTGGACACGTGATTTTGATCGAAAAACATGCGGAGATGCTCCCTGCGATCCTTATTCCTTTATAGGGAGCCCGGTTTTTTCCAGAGAATTTGATATCTCCCAGATGCGTGAGTATTACCTCTCCTTCTTTGAGGCGAGAGGGCATACAAGGATCAATCGTTATCCTGTAGTTGCTCGCTGGAGGGATGACATTTATCTTACCATTGCATCCATTGCGGATTTCCAACCTTTTGTAACTTCTGGGGAGGTTCCCCCGCCTGCAAATCCCCTCACGATTTCTCAGCCCTGCATTCGCCTGAATGACCTTGACTCGGTGGGCAGGAGCGGGCGTCATCTTACAAACTTTGAAATGATGGCACACCACGCCTTCAATAATAAGGACCATGAAATTTACTGGAAAGAGCATACCCTAGAACTCTGTGACGAGCTCCTGAACTCACTTAAGGTAGATCCCCTTGCCGTAACTTACAAGGAGGAACCCTGGGCAGGTGGAGGAAACGCCGGACCCTGTGTAGAGGTAATTGTGCATGGGCTTGAGCTTGCTACCCTCGTTTTCATGGACCTCAAAGCCGATAAAAAAGGCGATATCCTGATCAAGGACGAGACCTATTCGAAGATGGACAATTGCATCGTGGATACCGGATACGGACTCGAACGTTTTGTCTGGGCTTCAAAAGGCTCTCCAACAATTTATGATGCACTTTTCCCTGGCATAGTGAATGAACTCATGGGACTTGCAGGGCTTGAGCATAAATTGGATAATTCCGAGTATGCAAACATTCTAGCCCAAAACGCAAGACTTGCAGGGTTTATGGATGTCAGTGAAAAGGCAAACCTTATGGAACTCAGGAAAAAGGTTGCTTCAACTATCGGAATGACTGTGGATAAACTCTCGGCTATAATGGAACCCGTAGAAAAAGTCTATGCGATTACTGACCACACACGCTGTTTGACTTTCATGCTTGGGGATGGGATTATCCCCTCGAACGTCAAGGCAGGGTACCTTGCCAGGCTTGTCCTCAGGCGGACTTTACGCATGATGGACGATCTTGATATCAGGATTCCACTTTCCGAAATTGTGGACATGCATATAAGGAATATGCCGGAGTATCCCGAGTTTAGAGATAACTTCTCAGTCATACAGGACATCCTGGAATCTGAAGAGGAAAAGTTCCATAACACAATGGAGAGAGGCCGCAGAATTATCCAGAAATCGGCATCCCATTTCAAGAAAACCGGGGAAAAGATTCCTCTGTCCCAGTTAACCGAACTTTATGATTCTCATGGAATCCCGCCCGAGATGGCAAAAGACGTTGCAGCCGAAATCGGAGTTGATGTCGAATTCCCTGACAACTTCTATTCCATTATTGGTGAACTGCATAACAAAGCCGAAGAAAAGGAAACCGAAGTAATTCCGTTTGCGGATCGGCTTAAGCACTTACCGAAAACGAAGCGCAGCTTCTATGATGAGCCCACGCGTCTTGAGTTCGAGGCTGTTGTGCTAGATGTTTTTGACGATCATATAGTGCTGGATAACACTTTCTTCTATGCTGAAGGTGGAGGGCAGCCAGCAGATACCGGGACAATCTCTGCCGGGTATGCGGTTTACAAGGTGGTGGACGTCCAGATCTACGACGGCGTAATTGTACATACCATAGAGAATCCAGATGGGGATCTTGAGATTAGCAAGGGCGATATTGTCAATGGTAAAGTGGACGAAAGGCGCAGAATGACCCTTGCCAGGCATCATACAGCAACCCATATAGTAAATGATGCAGCCAGGAAAGTTCTTGGAAAACATATCTGGCAGGCCGGAGCCCAGAAGTTTGAAGACCACTCAAGGCTTGACCTCTCACACTACAAGCATATCACTCCTGAAGAACTCAGGCAAATCGAACTTCTGGCAAACCGCACTGTTATGGAAAACAAGCGCGTGATAACAGAATGGATGCCAAGGACCGAAGCCGAGCAGGAATACGGTTTTGGGCTCTATCAGGGCGGAGTGCCTCCAGGAGATAAGATCAGGATTGTAAAGGTCGGAGATGATGTTGAAGCCTGTGCAGGTACGCACTGCGTCAGTACAGGAGTTATCGGCCCGATTAAAATCCTGAAATCCGAGAGGATCCAGGACGGCGTGGAAAGGATCGAGTTTGCAGCAGGAGTTGCAGCCGTACGTGCCATGCAAAAGATAGATTCTCTCCTGAATAATTCCGCGAAGACCCTGAGTGTGCCTCCTGAACAGCTTCCAGCAAGTGTTGAGCGCTTCTTTGGAGAATGGAAAGACCTCAAAAAAGAAAACGAGAAACTCAAGGAAGAACTTGCCCGCGCTATGGTTTACAGGTTGCTGGGCGAGGCTTCTGAGGTTGCAGGCCTCAAGGTCATTGCCGAATTCATTCCTGGAGCTGATTCTCTTGAACTCCAGAAGATCGCCACTGAGTTCCTGAAACAGGAAGACGTAGTAGCTCTTCTTGCAAGTGATGCCGAAGGAGTTAAGCTAGTAGCATCCGCCGGGCAAAAAGCCCTAAATTGTGGAATTAATGCCGGCAGTCTTGTTCGCGAGATGTCGAAGCTTGTCAGTGGAGGCGGAGGCGGAAAGCCTGCCCTTGCTATGGGCGGTGGAACTGATCCTTCAAGAATTCAGGATGCGCTTGCCCACGGCCTTGAACTTGTAAAAGAAGCATGCAAGGAAGTTTGCAGGTAAGCCTAAAAAAGGAAGAATAGATAAGTTCTACAAGTAAGTCTAAGGTTACCGGATATTTAGTGTCCGGCATTCCTTCTTCTACTTTCTTTTTGTCTTTTACTTTTTTCTTTTTTCAAACTTTTGACCATTCAAACTTTTTATCAGAGCTATATCATTCTATATTTTCTAGCCAACGCTTTTCACTCGTTGAAGATAACCTCGCAAAGGATTGCAGTCCCATCTTTCACGAAAAGGTGTACGGTTTTATTTCCTTCAAGGCCTTTTTCAACCTCGTTTCGCACTTCCCAGTAATCTTCGGGCTTTACGCCTGCCCTGAGCACAACGCTCCCGATATTTTGGCCTCTCAAGAATCTGTTAATCTTTTTTGGTTCAAAGGGACAGACTTTCAGCACGAGATAATGGTTTTTGATCATGGACTGCTTTATCAGGGAATCTGAGGTCAATAACAGTCTTTTTTTATCAACTCTGAAAAGCTCGAAACCTCCCATAAAAGGTCCTGCCATCTGCATCATGGATTCCACAAGCTCAGGCAGTAGTTCGGCTGCAACCACCGACGGTTCAGGTTCATAGGCGTTGAGTTTCATTTTCTCAGTTTCCCTTATCTGCGGGAGCATCCCGTATTTTGAAACCAGCCCTTCGCCTGCAGGAAGAGCAACAGCCATGCGGTCATGCTGCTTCAGCCCCCCGAAGTAAAGGGTAAGCCGATTTAGCTGCCCATCCAGCGAGATGTATTCTTTTTCGCAGTCAAAAGGAATCCTTTCAGGCGGCAGCTGGGGCGGAGCTTCAAAGGCAAAATTCCTGGTTTTTTCTCCATAAGCAGCCAGCACATTCGGAATCCCCGGCTCAAGGCTTGAGACGTGCCTCTCGCTTTCTTCGGCCGGGCGGAAAGGGTCTGAGAATACCACATCAACAGCCGGGATCTGCTCTATGACTTTCGGGTCAAGGGCGTCTCCGCAAATGAATTTCACGTTGTCAAGCCCGTACATCGCGCAGTTCTGTTTTGCATACTCGATTTTTTTGGGGTCGATTTCCACTGCATAAACGAACTCGCACTGCTGGGCAAAAAAGACAGTTTGCCCCCCTATCCCGCAGCTGATGTCAGCCAGAACCTTACATCTTAAACGCTGCGCCCTGTAGCGGGCAATGGGCTCAGGGGTCGCAAAGCGCAGGCTTTCCTTATCCCCGTGCAGGGGCTTCTCAAATTGTTTTCTCCGTGCCACGTCGATCAGGAATAGTAAATGGTTTAAGGGATTTAAAGGCAACTGAAAAAGAAGATTGTGGAGCTTTATGAAATTAAGAGGTTTAAAATTGCGGGGCTGCGCAGGCCGCCGGTGTTCTTACTCTATTTTTATTCCACTTCGGAAATGATCACAACATAGTTTTTTCCGTACTTTTCGGCACAGGCTGGACAGGTAGTATACCACATATACCATTTCTTGACTTCCAGGCCCTGGCTTTTTGCGTAGGCTTCAAAGTCCTGGCACCATTCTCCTGTATTTTCGAAACTTCCCTCGTAGACTTTGCTCAGAAATTTCCCACTGAGTGTGACGTTTTCGGCGCCGTCCACTTCTTTATCAACAGCCAGGTAAAGATCCATGTTGCTTTCTGAGGTATGGTCCGACAAGCAGAGCCAGTCCGGCATTTCTGCGCCTGCCCTGGCGACTTTCTCATTCATCCGCATTATTACTTCTCCAAAATTCAGGGGCATGTAATTCTGAGTGGTAACGGAATCTTTGATGAACCTTTTATTGTTCCATTCAAAGAGTTTTCCGTCCCAGGGGGCAGGGTCAAAGAGGGGGCAGCATTCCGGAGTTTCGAGGTTGGTGGTCATGGTTTTCACCCTGTTGAGTAATGAAGTTGTGGGTTATTTTAGGTTTTGGGTTTTAGTTTAGAAAAAGTTACTTTATCAGCCTTATTTTAGTGGAAGCTGTTTTGCAAATCCATTTTCATAACATGTCAAAATTAACTGAAAGGAGGGTGACTTTCAATTTCAGAGAGTGGAAACACAGGCCTGTATTTGCCATCACTACAGTAATGGCAGACTTTCAAAGATCCTCTCCTAGAGAAGGCCATTCCAAGTGCAAAGGCTACAACTGAAGGGCAAATTAAACAAACATCAGCATCTTCATAGTGGTGAATCAGTGGCTTTGCTATTTGAACTATTTCCTGAACGTAAGGTAACCAGTCTTCCTTAGGATCTAGATCTTTATCATAGACTATAGCTACATTAATAGCATTTAGGTAATCTTCATGCAACTGAAAGTTTTCAACATGACGAGCAGATATGACAATGTGCAGGATTAATTTTTTTCCGTTATCAAAATTAAGATCTTCTGGAATAGTTTTAGGAGCGGTTACAGCACTTTTAGGTTTATGACTTACTTCTCGAGGATCTTTTAGGTCAATAACCTTGTAGAATTTTTCCTGATTTTGATAATGGTACAGTACTAAAGGTCTACGTAAATTTACAGAAGCTCCAAGAGCAAAAGCAAGTGGTAGAACGAGATGTGGATAAATATGGTAACAGAAACCCTCGTCAGAAAAAGGTTTTCCCATCAATTCCCTATCTATAATTTCCCATTCTCGCAAAAGTTCTTTCCAAGAGGAGATCCAATCCTTAGATTGAGCAGAATTTCTGGGATTGTAGTGATCAAGCTTAAAAATAAGGTCTTCTTGTTTCAGTTTTGAAACTTCTCCTAATATTTTTGATGTATCTTTTAACTTCTTATTTGACTGAACAAATTTATTGAACATATTCCGTGAAATAAGCTTGTCTTTTTCCTCAGTAAATACAACCGGGATTAAAAAAGGGTTATTTGATCTTTTCAGCACCAAATCGATTATAACAACCAGGATAAATATTAGAATACCTGCAATACGTATTTTTGCCGCCCAATCATTGTTTCCTTTATCGCTTAATAAATCGGCAAGCATTGAACAAATACCAAATACACCGAGGCTAATTAATATTTCTTTTTCTACGATAAACTTTTTCAGCCAAAGTTGAATTTTCAAGGTCAATTCCTTCTATAGCACGCAATAATGTTTAAATTTTTTAACTCATAATTCCTGTTTCGTTTATTCTCATCACTGTCCCAAATCCATGAGAAACATTTTTACCTATACCAAAAAAGTCCGGAATTCTGAAGTTAACTGTAAATTCTCCAATAAATCCTGTAAAGAAAATACCCTTAAATTCAATTTTTTCCTCATTGAGCCGACTGTGCACATATAATCTAGTATTGACAATTATCCCCAGTCCTTTGCACATAGAAAGCAAGTTTCCAATGAGTATATTGTTTAGAAATAGCTTCTTTTCACGAAAATCCTTTATTTCTATGAATGTGGCATAATTCTTCTCGTTTAAAGCAAACCAAGGGGTGAGAAAGCGATAATTGTACATTACTCGTTGAGGAATGATTTCAGCTTCCTGTTCGTTGATTTGTTTACTAGATACTCTATAAACAGAAGTTCCTAATTCTAACTTTTTGATGTCGCTTGAAATTTCTTTCAGGACTTTTGCACCTTCATCTATTCCAATCATAAGAGGGGTGCCTTCAATTATTTTGTACTGAACTTTAGGATAGGTGTAGAGGTAACCATCTTCAACATGGTGGTGAAGCAGAGAATAGTCTGGAAACTGATTGCCAATAAAACCACGCAGTTTAACGACAGGTTCTTTCACCGGTCTGTCTGTGTTAAGTATCAGAACGGCTGTATCTAGTATCATAAAATTTTACACCAGCCTATAGGTACATTTTCTTCTATCGCAATTCTTCTGGTCTTGGGATATTCGAACTCGTAGGATCTTCCACGAAGAGATTTTCTCACTTGTTCGAAGACTTCATTGTCCTGTTTTTTGATTTCTAGACCAATGGTTGTGCCAAGATAACCTACTCCATGCCCCAGTTTGATAACTGGAGATTCTGGAGTGTTCAGTTTTATGAGGTTACGATAAAAATCGAGAAGGAAGCTTATATTGTATTTTTTTGAAAACAAAATTTCATGTTTTATTATTTTGTCTGAGAAGTTGTAAATAAAACACTTAATATCCTCTAGATTCAGAACCTCTGCATTTCCCTTTAGTCCAAGGGAGTAGTGCACGTCGTCATTATAGGTAAAATGAATTTTTCCTTCCAGTTTTTCACCTATTCCTATTGTTTCCAGAAAACTCTGGACGACTTTATTATTTCTCTGGTACCAGTACCATCTGTCTATGCTATCTATGTCATCATTGACTTCAAGGGACTTTACTTCCGAAACACAAAGCCTACTTACAGGTACAAAATCAGAAATTTGTACAAAACGCATGAAATCTGAATAGGAACTCTGCTTTCCTCCACTGGAAAAAATATCTTCTATAAATTTCTGGATTTCCCTATTTCTTCTTTTGGCATCAGGGTTGTCGAATATTTTCCCTATATTTTCAATCTTTTTCTTATCCATATCCATAAAGGCGTTCATAACCGCAGTTTTAGTCGCTCCCTTAAGGGATGAACCTGGAAGGTAACCTTTTATTCCAGTTTTAACGTGTTCTTTGATTTCGCGAGGCACTTGTCCTTTTCTTTCCAGTGAATAAAGTTTTGATTCAGCAATGGGGACATTCTTTCCTTTGAAAAAATCGTCAAGCTTGAAGTACTGATCTTCTAGATAATCCACGAATACTTCTCTTTCCTGTTCATTAAGCAGGTTGTAGATCTTGTTGATGTCCATTCTGTGAATCGTGTTTCCTATAGAGAGAAACTCTGCACTCGAATAGCTCTCCCCGCTTCCTATATGGATGGGTGAAATGGTTTCAAGGATAAGTTTTGTCACTTTAACCCCTCATCCTTAAATTAAAAGAATATCCGAACTCGACGGCTTCTTTATCTACATAAATTGCTTTTCCGTAAACCTCTTTGTTCAGATCTGGAAATGTAGACCCTTCCAAGAAAAATCTGACTTTTTTCCTTATCCTACCGCTTGAATCCCTTCCTCTTTTGGAGTAAATGTCATAGTAAAGGTTCTTTTTTTCCTGAAACTCTATTATTTCATCTTCAGCTGGCAAGTACCTGGAAAGAGAAATAAACCTATTTCCATCTGCAGGTTCGTTTATGATTTCCTGATCTTTTACACCATAAATATCGAAATGTCCTTTCCCCACAGACACGTCTCCTCCAAATCCTCTATCTCTCAGGAACTTGAAACTTCCAAGCAAAAGATCCCTATATTTTGATTCAAATTCTGGATCTAGAAACCGAACCATGAAGAAAAGCCCCGCTTTTTTGTAGTAATATCCAGAGGTAAAGAAAAAATCGGAAAAATGTGTAAGCCGGTTAAGGGAATTTCTTGCAATGTCAAGAGATTTTATACTGAAATCCAAATTCAAACTCTTTGGATATAAAAGTCCTCCACTAGTTTGATATTTATCGGGATTTTTGCTCAGGGTTTCCTCGTTAATTTCCCCATTAATCCATTTCTCGAAAATAGTTTCATGTACATATCTTATGGTTTTCCGTTTTTTACGAAAAGAGTTGTCTATATTGCTATTTTCCTGTACTTTATCAAAAGGTCGAGGGAAAAAGTGGTTTATTTCTGAACCCAAGACAAAGGGAAAAGCTGAAGATATAAGGAAGGGAGGTTTCTCTGTAGGAGGTAACAGTTCATCAAAGTTTTGAGACAAGGTCTGAAACGCACTGACTACTGCACCATAAAGAGTATCTGATGAAAGAGGTCTAAACGAGGATCTGGGGTCAATGTAAATTATCATTAGCGATCCTTCCGGAAAGATGAAACTTATTTTATTCGGGTCAGTAATTCATTATCTTTTGGTATATCTGAAAGAGTATCAAAGTCGCCGATTTTTATTTCTTCAGCATCTGAAGTGTAATACTCCACACACCTCTTCAAAAAAGATATATTTTTAAACTGTATCTGACCATATCCGCGTGTTCCGCTTCCGCCAAGGTAACTATCTTCCAGCAATTTCATGCTATCAAGAAGTTTTAAGAAGTTGCTGTAATCCTCGTTTTCATACATGCTAAAGATCATTTCAAATTTAAACTCAGTTCCTCTGGGAACCCTTTCCATATTTCTAGGGTTAGCTTCGGAAGTAATTCTGTTTATTGTATTTTCAGACTTCAGTTCAGTTTCCAAATCATTTGCTGTGGTAAAACTATCTCTCACTACAAGGCGTGTGGGTCCCTGCTGCCTACCATTATCTTCTTTAGAAGTCTTGTTATCAGGAGCTGAAGAACCAAATATTTTACAAGGTATGCATTTTCCACATTTACATGGATCGCCTTTACTGTTAATTATATTTTCATTTGAATCCTTATAACTTAACTCAAGAAGCGTTCTCATCTTGCCCTTTAATGAAGAGCCAGGAATAAACGGTAAGTCAGTTTTAGGATCTCTTATCACTATATTTTCAAGTCCACCGATCTCTATACCTTCTGAAGTTCCCCCTATGTGTAATCCTGTTTCACAAGAAATTATTCCCCTCAGAAGGAAGTTAGCCTGAAACTGTATGGTCATTTAATCACCACCGTAAAATTTATGATAAGCAACTATTGATTCCAAAAACTTGACAAACTTTTTAAAATTCTCGATTTTTTCTTCATTGCTTCCAATATCTATTTTATTTAAGGAAACCTTCAAGACCTGATAAAATTCATCAGGAATTAATTTCCTACCTTTGGCATAAGCAATTTTAGGTTTAAGTAGGTAGAATTCTGCTTCTACCTCATTCCATGCTTTTTCTGAATTTTCTTCTTCAATTGTTCGTTCGATTTTCTTGATAGCTCCAAAAAAGCGTCTTAATTGAGCTGTTTTCATATTTTTCAGTGTGCGAGCGATCTTATCTGCATACCCTTTTTCATCTGCGATCAATTTAATATCCAGATCTTTCAGCATCTTGAGTTGTCCAATCTCATCCACTACTTTTTGTATTTCTCCACTGCCACTTCTTCCTCTGTTGTAACTTCTTTCTCTGTATTGTCCCATAACATCACCTCGCCCTCAAACTCACCCATGATACCGGAATTTTGATCCACGGAAAACTCTTTAGTATCTTCTTGTCGAGATCTTCTCTCACATTCCTATCTCGAACGTTTCTTGCCAGTTGATACTTGAGATAAGGCACGTAGCATTTCTTTTCACGTCTTACCTTGTTACTCAATATTTTACCATATCCAAAACTGGAATTCCATATTTCCAGTAAAGAATAAACAAAACCTTTCGAAATTTTTTTATTCTCAATAAGTCCTTCAAGATAATTCGAAAAATCTAAAAGTTCGTAGAAGCCCTTCAAATCTTCTTTTGTTTCCCAATAGACAGTTTCACCGAAAACAGAAATACTGTCCTTTTTATTTTCATGAGAATTAATGACTTTTTCATTATTTTTGGATTCTTGCAGAGCTTCGTCCGCTAATAAAGCAGCTCTTCCGATTGGGTATTTTTTGTTGATGATTGAAACTCCAGCCGAAATATTAATGTCCGGATTCTGACAAGTGAAGTTTTTAAAGGTCTTTCTTATGTCTTTAGCAAGCTGTATAATCAGGTCCCAGGGACCAATTATCAATAAGTCGTCACCACCAGCATAATTTACATAAATGGCAGGACTTTTCTTTTCAAGGCATGAATTACATGCATGCTTTCCATCTTTCATTCTGTAGACAATTTCAGGAGCTTCATTTTCTTCCTCAGGAGAAAGTTCAATTTTGATCGCTTCTTTCTTGCAGTTTTCACAAATTTCTGCTTCATCCAGAAAATAGTGCCTTTCACATATTCTATTTAAGATTCCAGAAAAATAGAAATCAAGCATCGTACTCATTGTTGATATTCTAGCGATACCTGTACTTTTTTTATCGAAGCCTCCAAAAAAGATTTTCCCAAGGTTATCCACGTCCATCTTTAAAATTCCGAGTTTATCTGCTCCCCTACTGAGCTCTGCCATATTGGTAAAAGAGAGAATTTTATCTTCATGTTTGGGAACCGTATTTGCCATGAACATAAATCCGAAAGATACTGGAATGCCAGATTCAGAACACCGCTTTATCATTTCAGCGTTCACAAAATCGGTGTCGTTGATTTTCAAAACCTGAGCAGATTTGGAAATTCCTGATATACTGCGAATGTATCTGGCAACGTTTTCATTTCTTAAGAATCTATATCCAACGCCAAAAAGGAAAACATCAAATTTTTCTGATTTTTTCTCAGACATTGACTTTATGTAGTATTTAGCATATGCAATCTTTTTTCCGATTTCTGTATGTTCATTGCAGTCTTCACAGAGAGTTTCTGTCTCTTTTTCTTCAATAAGAGTTTCATTCTTTTTTATTGGACTAGCGCATACAGAACAAGTTCTAAGAGTATTTTCTTTGTCTTCCGCAAACAGATCATCCAGGTTTTCAACGAACTTTTGCTTTTTGTTCTTATCCAGCTTTTGATTAAGTTTTTCATTCAATCTGGAAAAATCTTTTAATTCGTTCACTCCTGCCTGTTCACATGTAAAATTTAAGAATAGCTCAGCGTTGAACATCTGCATAAGAGATTTGTTGACCTCTTTTTGGAACTTTTCAATCTCTTCTCTAGTTTTGTCAGTATTTGATGCGATAATCAGGAAATTACCTCCCCCACACCATAGCAGATTGGCTTCAGGAAGGTTCAGTCTGCTGCGTATTGAGGTCGCAACAGCATCATTCAATAAATTCAGGTAAAAAGAACGCCCTCTTAGTCTCTTTGCCATACCTACCTGCGCCTCTGCAGGAGAAGCAATTCTGTATATGAACCGCTGAATTCCAGAGATACCTCCAGAGATTAAAAGGAAAGGTTTTTCAAGGCTTTGAGATGAGGCCAGATTCTCATTCTGTATGCACCTGTAAAGGCAGGTTGCTATAGCCGTTTTAACTTTAATGTGATCAAATAGAGATATATCTCTTGAGTTTGAGGGCAGAAAAGTAGTATATTTCTTTATTAGCTGATACGTATTTTCAGAGCGGTTATCCATCCCAATCTTTTTCAGTTCGGACAAAAAGTCCTTCCACAACTTCCTGTAGGCTTCTTTATTTGAAACTTCACCATATCTTATCGGTTTTTCAAATGCAAGATCAATTTTTTGAAGCGGAAGGTAGCATTTCTCTGGATGATTACTCTCCTTCAATTTTACATCAGAAAACACAGATAGAAGATTTACTGGTCCTAGTTCATCTTCTCCGGCAAAAAAATCAGCGGCTTGACTAAGCACATTTACGATTCTTACATTTTCTCCTTCCAAAGAGTCATGGTTATGGTGATATAATATTACATTTTGGATATCCTGGCTCAGACCAAGTTCTTCAGCTAATGAAGCACTCCATCTGGAGTGCGAACCTCCTCTATTATTCTCAATTTCTGTCAAATTATTGAATTTTTGCGAGGGGGGCAAGCCGGTTCTCTTAAAAAATATGCCAAGATCATGGAGCAAGAAGGTGAGTTGAAGTTCATCGTCATTCATTATCTAAAATGCTCCTTCAAATAATTTCTTTTTAAAAAAATATATCCTCTTACATATAAAATTTTCTAAATCTAATCAATTTTGTTGTAATTTCTATAAAAGTAGTCAATATATGCTTAAAATTGAATAAAGATAGAATATAAATGAAAAACAATCATCGAATAAAAATTCAACTCAAATATGAAGTTTCAATCCTTGTTTTAGTGGCTATTACCGTTTTTCGTGGAGCAGCTTCCGCCGCAGGTAATGCAGAGTCCATGTTTCAATTCTTGTTTTCATGGCATATGCTGTTTTACCATTCGGCGTCCAGCTAGAGTTGAAAAAATCTACGCTGTTTATTTCAGCAAAGAAATGCTTTGAAGGCGTTTTCAAACTCTTTCTGTTAAAAAAAGTTTAAATCTACGTTTTTGCGGTAGTTTGGGATACATTCCCCAGCTCCCAACTTTTCCAGCTCAGAAAGAAACGTCTTTTGGGTTAAAGTATTCAGGATCAAAATCTTCCCCAAGCCATTCCACAGTATCTTCATATTCTTCATGTTCAGGATCCTTCAGGATTTCGAGCATATATTCATAGCTTCCTACTCCCCCTGTATCCTCAGGAACAGCTGCTCTTTTTCCTGCAGTGCAGATCGGATATTCCACTCCTTCTTTTCTAGGAAGAATTTTCTCAAGCCGGACTTTTACCTGCCAGTTGTCCCCAAAATCATAGGTGTACAGAACAGTCTTATTTTCCAGCGTGAAATACCTGGAGATTTTGGCTTTATTTTCCGGCATTAGAGGCTCACCAAAGTTTTCGTGGTCTTTGTCTTCTGTCCTGATTCTCTCAAGCTCCCCTGTTTCTGGGTTTATCATCTCGAATTCGTGCAGGTGGTAGTCTTCCCAGCTCATCACAGCTTGGATGGCATCATGAAGTTTCAGGAAGGTATAATTTTCAGGCACCTGGATTCGCCGCCAGATCTGAGGGGTAATGCCTCTCATGGAAAGCTTTAACTGGTAAACCTTCTCAAAATCTTTTTTCATGGAATATTCCCCGGATAAATATTTGAATTTCACTATTTAGGGTTTTGAACAGGGTTTTGGAAGCTCCATTCAAATAAAAAAATTATGATTTGGTGGTGCGAATATTTTTTAACTTTTTTTTTATTTTTGTGGATTTTCTTTTTAATTTAGTGTATATCGCATCGGTGATTATATGTGCTTCAATAGAAACAACGATTCCAGTTAATAATGAAATTGTATATTTTGTTGGGATGCTGGTTATATCAAGGTTGAACAATTTGACAACTGGTACTATGATAAATAAACCTACAGTTGAAATGATTATAATGGGACCCGATAATGGATGGTGCAATTTTCCACGGTGCTTGAATATTTTTTGATAAGGCCACCAGATATGTTTGAGAATCCCCCATCTTTTTAAGGGATCACTTTTAATATCCAGGTCAGGACTGAGATAGTATGTCCCAAATATAAGTGCAAATGAAAATATTGCTATGGTATCAAATTCAGTATATTCTGGTGGAATATGCGATTTCATAAAGTTTGTATGTAAACTTAGCAATATACCAAGCAGCAAAGTAATGTTTATTTTTACATGTGTTTTTCCACTGGGCATTCTGAACACCGTTTTTAAAACTGGGGAGTGTAATGCTATACTCTATTACACTCATGTATTCCATGAAATCAATTCAAGTTCAATTCACATACTACCTCGACACATAATACCTCAAATTTAATAAAACTTATTGTATATTTTTTATTATTTAGATGGTACAACGGAAAAAATGCCAAAATTTCATTTGAGCCTTTACCGAGGGTTTTTGAAAATGGATCTCAGTCTTAATTTTTGCTCATTTTTTGTTTACCAGGTCTTGCTCACGAGTTAAAAATTGAATAAGAGGATTGAAAATATTAGAAGGTTTGAAAAAAGAACTGGAAAGAGGGAGTGCTCAACTACGCTTGAAAAAAATAACAATTTACTGAATGATGCCTTTTATACTGCTTGATTTTCCAGTCTGATTGATTGGATTAACCATGCTCAAAAAGTTTGTGCCAGCCTGTTTCAGTTTCCCTCTTACAGAGTATCCATGTTTTTTATATAATTTTAGGGCACCTTTGTTTTCGGGTTTAACAATCAATGAGGTTTTAGAAATGCCAAGTTTATGAGACTTGAGAGTTGCTACTTTTAGTAATCTGCTTCCAATCCCACACGCTCGGTACTGCGGGTAAACAGCAAGTGAATCTATATAATATTCACCAGGTTCTGCCTCTTTTGTTTTTAACATGGGAACTACTTTTCCTTGATAATCCTCGGCATCGGATTTATAAAATTTAGGAAGCTTTTCTACCAATAGCTTACTCAAACGTGGAAAATGGTCTGAGGGAAATGACAAAACCAAACCTGCTATACCGTTACGTCCCTCTGCGACATGGATATTTTGATAACTCAAAATATTGTCTGGCTGCTTATAGAATTTTTTAATAACATCTTGTGCAGCTTTCTGATTATCAGAACCTGCAAGCACATAAGCACATTCTCCCCAGGCCATGCAAATTAATTCTGCTGCTTCGTCTGCATCTTCAATTTTAGCCTGTCGAATATCCACAATTATCAAACCTCATAAATAAAAAAAACTTTAATTTTTTGTTTTATTTTCATTATCTTTCTTCCAATATTCTACGTTTCTTATCTTTTTCAAATTCTACATTTCTATTAGCCTACCAAAAATAATTTTACTATCAAAATTCGAAAGTTTGAGAACTATTTTTCATAGTCGGAAACTAATTGATAATTTCGAATTCAAAATTTAGAGAAATAACTTTGAGTTATTGATTAGTTAATTATATTCACCTGTTGTTTTTTAAACTTTGAAGAATAACCCAGACCTGTTTGAGGCTGTATTCGACACTGAATTCTTGAAGAATCAGGTCCTGTACTTCTCGAGTTAGCCAATCATCCCGCTCTTTAAGCATTTCCTTTAATTGTACTTTCTGAAAGTCTGAGAGTTTTGAGGGATTTCCGCCTCTAAATTGAGGGATTAAGCCTTCGTAACCCTGAGCGTTCCATCTCTGTTGCCAGAGGTTCCCATTGCTTCTGGAGACTCCAACAATATTTGAGGCTTCTTTAACGCTTTTACCTTCATAACGGGCTTTGATGAATATGAGACGTTGGACAACTCGAGAATTCTTCTCAGCCTTGATCATTTTAACAAGTTTCTCATAACTTATATGGCGAGTTATAGGAATCTGTTCAGGTTTGGACACGCAATATAATATGACATATATGTATTAAAGTTTACGTAAAAAACTGTAGTAATTTTGGCTCCAAACCTACAATATAATGATGTTTTTCAAAAATAGCCGGCTATGTTTTTATCTTTATTTTGATGGGCTTTGTTTTTGAATCATACAGATTACAAAATGTTTAATACATTAGTCAAGTTTTCAATCTTTATTTTGGTAAACTTGATCACGAATAAGGCTCTCGAATTGGATACAATGCGAAGCGAGGTTTCAATCCTTGTTTTAATGGATCTTGCTCACGAATAAATCGCTGAAATCATCCCGCCCGCACCAGCAGACCTCAGTTTCAATCCTTGTTTTAATGGATCTTGCTCACGAATCTCATTTGAGAGCATGCCATTTGCCTTTGCAAAATGTTTCAATCCTTGTTTTAATGGATCTTGCTCACGAATACAGCTGTACTATATGTCACGGATGAAACCCAATTGGTTTCAATCCTTGTTTTAATGGATCTTGCTCACGAATAAGTGTGGGTTGCTTCCTTGTCCCCTACCTTATAGTGTTTCAATCCTTGTTTTAGTGGATCTTGCTCACGAATGGGATATAAACCAACTGAAAAGCTTGATAAAAACGTGTTTCAATCCTTGTTTTAGTGGATCTTGCTCACGAATCATGCAAGATGAACCAGATCCAGAACCCCTTAGCATGTTTCAATCCTTGTTTTAGTGGATCTTGCTCACGAATCCGATTAAGTAGAGATGGTGGTCAACCATATTTTATGTTTCAATCCTTGTTTTAGTGGATCTTGCTCACGAATATTGCCTGTGAACGGTCATCCATTTCATTAATTTCAGTTTCAATTCTTGTTTTAGTGGATCTTGCTCACGAATACTAAAATATTAAATATTGATACGAGTGGGTTGACGTTTCAATCCTTGTTTTAGTGGATCTTGCTCACGAATTGTACGGCTTAAGGAGATCCACCACGGGCGTATATAGTTTCAATCCTTGTTTTAGTGGATCTTGCTCACGAATGGGCTGTATGAATTAAAAAACGTTAAAATTCTGTTTCAATCCTTGTTTTAGTGGATCTTGCTCACGAATATATGCGACTGAGAACGAAATAATTAGAAACAATATGTTTCAATCCTTGTTTTAGTGGATCTTGCTCACGAATTTCTCTCAGATGGTTGTTATCGCGGAATGCACACTGTTTCAATCCTTGTTTTAGTGGATCTTGCTCACGAATATTCTTCCATTTCCAAGGATCCAAACTGCAGGAATGGTTTCAATCCTTGTTTTAGTGGATCTTGCTCACGAATCTTGATGCGTTAATTAGAATATTTGAGTTGATATAGTTTCAATCCTTGTTTTAGTGGATCTTGCTCACGAATGTAGACATTGATGTTGATCGGATGGAAGTGCGGTGTTTCAATCCTTGTTTTAGTGGATCTTGCTCACGAATCCTTAAGTCTAATTCTCTGGGGCTTCATAGAATCAAGTTTCAATCCTTGTTTTAGTGGATCTTGCTCACGAATGTCATATAGTAGAAATGAGAATGTACCATCCTAACGTTTCAATCCTTGTTTTAGTGGATCTTGCTCACGAATTGAATCAACCGTCTCTGAAAATGTACAGCTCAAGAGTGTTTCAATCCTTGTTTTAGTGGATCTTGCTCACGAATTCTGTTCAGGGGGCTTGTTTGGTGTCCTGATTGGAGTTTCAATCCTTGTTTTAGTGGATCTTGCTCACGAATGGGTAGACATTTTTGAAGGCAGAGTTCAGAACATATGTTTCAATCCTTGTTTTAGTGGATCTTGCTCACGAATTTCGCCCATACCCTAAACATGTTCAAAACAGTTGAGTTTCAATCCTTGTTTTAGTGGATCTTGCTCACGAATAAATCATACCAATTGCCTGCGGGCTCGGCGGAACGGTGTTTCAATCCTTGTTTTAGTGGATCTTGCTCACGAATTAATCAGTTCTCCGCGCTCAAAACGCGCTTAGTCATGTTTCAATCCTTGTTTTAGTGGATCTTGCTCACGAATAGCAGGTATAATAATTGTAGGATAACCGTAGAATCATGTTTCAATCCTTGTTTTAGTGGATCTTGCTCACGAATGCTACCAATGAACCTGTTGAAAACCAGCAGGCTATGTTTCAATCCTTGTTTTAGTGGATCTTGCTCACGAATACTCTGTTCCCATGCTGCTGCGGTGCTTGCTGAAAATGTGTTTCAATCCTTGTTTTAGTGGATCTTGCTCACGAATCTACAGCACCGTTCATTCTTGACAGCACAGGAGCAGTTTCAATCCTTGTTTTAGTGGATCTTGCTCACGAATCTTTTTTCGTGAATGAGTAGGAGAGTATAAAAAATTGTTTCAATCCTTGTTTTAGTGGATCTTGCTCACGAATTAATGGTAGGGCTATATTTTTCGCGTACTCTGGGAGTTTCAATCCTTGTTTTAGTGGATCTTGCTCACGAATATTGCAGAATTAGACTTGCAGGAATCTTCTATTGCTGTTTCAATCCTTGTTTTAGTGGATCTTGCTCACGAATGCTTGTAGCATTTACTACCCTAGTTTTATGTCCAGTTTCAATCCTTGTTTTAGTGGATCTTGCTCACGAATTTAGCCAACATCAAAACCAAAAATCCTATACAAAGGTTTCAATCCTTGTTTTAGTGGATCTTGCTCACGAATAAACCGTTATGAAACTCCGGGAGCAAAAGAAGCCATGTTTCAATCCTTGTTTTAGTGGATCTTGCTCACGAATCCGGTTGAATCGGTGCTTAATTTATACCACTCCATCTGTTTCAATCCTTGTTTTAGTGGATCTTGCTCACGAATCAACAATTGTACTCATTGCGCTGCCTCCTCGGTATAGTTTCAATCCTTGTTTTAGTGGATCTTGCTCACGAATTCCTCTCGTCCAGTGAGCACATTGTTTACAGCATTGGTTTCAATCCTTGTTTTAGTGGATCTTGCTCACGAATAAAGAGCATCATTGATAATATATTGTTATTGTTACAGTTTCAATCCTTGTTTTAGTGGATCTTGCTCACGAATATGCCTACATATTTCCATGCTGGATATGGGCTTTTGTTTCAATCCTTGTTTTAGTGGATCTTGCTCACGAATTAAAGAAATCTCTGGAAAAAGTTTCCCGCAGTTCATGTTTCAATCCTTGTTTTAGTGGATCTTGCTCACGAATAAGGCAATTGCGAAAGAGAAAGAGAATAAGAAAAAGTTTCAATCCTTGTTTTAGTGGATCTTGCTCACGAATGATTAGTTCAGCTGGCTCGGCAATGACAGCTGCAAGTTTCAATCCTTGTTTTAGTGGATCTTGCTCACGAATAACTTCCTGGACAACCGGATTGACAAGGATCTTATGTTTCAATCCTTGTTTTAGTGGATCTTGCTCACGAATAAGTACGTAGAACTGGAACCCGTGGAAGCCGATGGTGTTTCAATCCTTGTTTTAGTGGATCTTGCTCACGAATAGTTAATCATTTAGGTTTATTCGAATTAAAAAACGGTTTCAATCCTTGTTTTAGTGGATCTTGCTCACGAATCGAAAAAGAGCAATGAAAATTAGAAGCGTAGTATAAGTTTCAATCCTTGTTTTAGTGGATCTTGCTCACGAATACGGAAGTTCAGAAAATGGAAATTCTTTCCTGACTCCGTTTCAATCCTTGTTTTAGTGGATCTTGCTCACGAATCAAATTAGCTTTTATGGGTGTATTAGAAAGAAGTGAGTTTCAATCCTTGTTTTAGTGGATCTTGCTCACGAATACGAAAATGCTTCTCCTGAGCAGGGTTCCGGTAGGGTTTCAATCCTTGTTTTAGTGGATCTTGCTCACGAATAGCCAACAAGGTATATAAAGCAGAACCAGAAGAAACGTTTCAATCCTTGTTTTAGTGGATCTTGCTCACGAATAAGAAATCACCATAAATCATAATCAGGATGTGGATATGTTTCAATCCTTGTTTTAGTGGATCTTGCTCACGAATATTAGAATATTCAAAGAAGCAACCATCACAAGATGGTTTCAATCCTTGTTTTAGTGGATCTTGCTCACGAATCAGCCGTCAACTTCAATATAGTAACCTTTATTTAGGGTTTCAATCCTTGTTTTAGTGGATCTTGCTCACGAATAAGATGGACATAAGAACGGGGAGGTAAACGATGGTATAGTTTCAATCCTTGTTTTAGTGGATCTTGCTCACGAATACGGGTGTGCCAGGATGTATCACAAATTTGCCCTCTGAGTTTCAATCCTTGTTTTAGTGGATCTTGCTCACGAATACTTTTGCAAATATCGTTAGAAGCGTAGGAATTAGTTTCAATCCTTGTTTTAGTGGATCTTGCTCACGAATTTGATACCCTATATCCAGTCGTTGGGATACCATTTAGTTTCAATCCTTGTTTTAGTGGATCTTGCTCACGAATTCGTTGAAAAGCCAGTGGGTGCAAGCGTGATTTCGTTTCAATCCTTGTTTTAGTGGATCTTGCTCACGAATTGTTGCCAGTACTAGCGACATTGGAAAACCAAAATGTTTCAATCCTTGTTTTAGTGGATCTTGCTCACGAATAGATCTGATAATCTCATGTACGTAGAATACCGTGAGTTTCAATCCTTGTTTTAGTGGATCTTGCTCACGAATAAAACTCCCAGCAACTCCTACAAAACAATACGCAAGTTTCAATCCTTGTTTTAGTGGATCTTGCTCACGAATAGGGGAAATTTTTCCGTTATTTGGCTAGAAAAAGCCTGAAATGAGCCCAATTTTGGAACTAAAATTCTTGTTGGGATATTATCAAACCCTTTATAAATACAAGAAAAAATAGGGTTTTTAGTGATTTGTAAACATTTTGACATATGCCTTACTTTCTATTAAACCTTTGTATTTTTAAGTAATCTAAAACAGCTTCGAAGAAAGGTTTAGTATGATCCTTTCATGGGTTTTAAAATTGTCAAAATCTCAATTATCTTCAACATTCGAAGATGTAATTAATCAAGAACTTTTGTAAAACAATATTACTCTTATTTTGTATTATGTTTTCTTATATAACCACTAAATTAGTATTACATATATTTAGAAAAGTATTTATAACAAATGGTTTTAGTCTAATTAGTCTTAATTTTAATCAAAAAAGTATTACTATTGTATTGTCTTTTATTTTATATGTGTTATTTTAAGGGTTATAAATCATTGAGAACACCACTGGTAATACTATTACAATAACTCAAAATAATTTAGACGAAGGAGGAGTTTAAATCAGAAAAAGTCAACTATCTCTCTTAATTGGGGTAGTAGTCGTAATTATAGCGGCTGCTTTTGCTTTTATGCCGGCTGGAATGCCAGTTAGCCCGACTTCCCAGGTTTCTGACGAGTCAGTTTTTGGGAGTTCTGATGAATTAATTCAGGGCTCGGATGAATTGGTGGCAGCCGTTGGGACCCACGGCGGAGAGCCTGAAACCGGGTTTAACCCGATAACAGGATGGGGTTATAATCGCGAACCGCTGGTTCAAAGCACTATCTTCAAAAAAGATAGTAATGGGGCTCTGATCAATGATTTAGCGACAGGTTATAACGTCAGTGAAGATGGGTTGATCTGGACTGTCAATATAAGGGATGACGTTAAATTCCATGACGGGGTGCCTTTGACAGCAAGGGATGTAGCATTCACGTTTAATACAGCAGCAAGTTCCAGTGGGAAAGGGGACCTCTCCGTGCTTGACAATGCTGTAGCTCTCGATAATTACACGGTTGAATTCAAACTAAACGATCCGCAGGCGACCTTCATTCATAAACTTGCAGTAATCGGGATTGTGCCAGAACATGCTTATAATGAGGCTTACGGAGAAAATCCGATAGGGTCTGGTCCTTACAGGCTCCTGCAGTGGAATAAAGGGCAGCAGGCGATCTTTGAAGCAAACCCGGATTATTATGGCCAGAAACCATACTTTAAAAAATTAACTTTACTCTTCATGCAGTCTGACACAGCTTTTGCGGCAGCGAAGTCAGGACAGGTTAATCTGGCTGAAATTCCTGCTTCCTATGCGAATCAAAAAGTAAATGGAATGAAAATAGTATCCCTTGATTCCATTGACGCCAGGGGAATAAGCTTCCCGATGCAGCCTGATACCGGCAAAAAAACCGAAAACGGCTACTCAATCGGGAACAATGTAACTTCCGATCCTGCGATAAGAAAAGCCTTGAACATTGGAATAGACAGGCAAGCCTTAATCAATGGCGCATTAAACGGGCAGGGTGAAGAGGAATTTACGGGTGCAGACAAATTACCCTTCGGAAATAAGGAAGCTATATTCGAAGATGGAAAAGTGGATGAAGCCAGGAAAATTTTAGCTGACAGCGGCTGGGCAGATACCGACGGCGACGGCATCCTTGAAAAGAATGGGTTGAAAGCCGAATTTACTTTATTATATTATTCAAATGCACAGGACAGGCAAGCGTTAGCCGTTGCACTGAGCGAGGAAGCCCGAAAACTGGGCATAAACATTAAAGTCGAAGGCAAGAGCTGGAATGAAATTGACACCCTGGCGCATTCGACTCCTATAATTTTCGGTTTCGGCTCGCTTGATCCGACTGATTTATACCTTAGATACTACAGCAAAAGCTACAACCCCTCAAACTACAACAACATAATAATATACAACAATTCTGTCGTGGATAATTATTTAAGGACAGCCATAACCAGCGTTGATCAGGACACCGCCAATAAAAACTGGCAGCTGGCTGCCTGGGATGGAACAACAGGATTCTCTGCAAATGGAGATGCTACCTGGCTCTGGGTTGCAACTATTAACTACCTGTACATTATGGATGAAGATTTGGATATCGGTACTCCCAAAATCCAGCCTCACGGTGCAGATGCCTTTGGTAATATTCTGGAATGGAAACGAACAGCACATTAAATCGAAAGCTAAATTCCAGCAAAGGAACTGTTCCTGAAAACTTTTTAGTAAGGCTGAGGATGCAAAACTCCTCAGCGTGACTTTTTTGGCAAATTTGCTTAGATTTTATTGATCCTTTTATATTTTAGATTACTATCTTCTTCGTTCTTTATTTTTAGATTATTATCTTTATTGTTCTTTATTTTTATATTACTGTTTTCTCCGTTCTTTATTTTTATATTATTGTTTTTTCCGCTCTTAATTTTTATATTACTGTTTTCTTCGTTTTTAATTTTTAGATTAATGCCCTTATTTCTTCCGTATTCAATGCTTCGACCATATTTAGGTACAAGAGGATGTATAAAATTTCCTATTTAGTAATACTAAACAACTTAAGGCTAAGGACTTAGTAATACATAAATTTCGGAATGTATTTATAGTAAAATTGTTTTAGTTAATTAGTCTTAATTTTACTGTAAAAAGTAATACTAATTAACATCTTTCGCCTGAGAAATAGTATTTAATGGAAATTAATTGGATTGTATCTCAGATTATCTGTAACTGTTAAAAACCCTTGATTTAACGGTTTTAACGGTTTTAACGGTTTAATTCTTGCTTGAATAGTCAGAACTCTGGTAAAATAGAGGAGGCGTTTAAATTAAGAAAAATCAGCAGTATCTACTGGCAGGGATAGTAATCATAATTATAGCGGTTATTATTGTTTTAACGTCGGCAGGAAAGCCGATCGGCTCAACATCGCCGGCGTCTGGCGAATTAGTTTCTCAGCGTTCTGATGAACTGGTGGTGAATGTAAATTCGCATACAGCTGAACCAGAAACTGGATTTGACCCCCTTCTGGGATGGGGGTGCGGTCATGTAAATTTTGAGCCGCTAGTGCAGAGCACTCTTTTTAAATCAGCTGACGATGGAAGCCTAATAAATGATCTTGCTACGAATTATTCTGTCAGTTCGGATGGAAAAACCTGGACAGTCAATATAAGAGAGGATGTCAGGTTCACAGACGGTGAAAAATTAACAGCCAGGGACGTGGCATTTACATTTAATACTGCAATTGGAAGTAATTCCGAGCTGGATATGAGTAATCTCGAAAAAGCTACGGCAATAAATAATACTGCGGTTAAATTCGAGTTAAAAGAACCCCAGTCCAGTTTCATATGGAGACTCAGATACGTTGGGATTGTGCCAGAACATGCATACAAAAAAGAAACCTACGGGTCCAATCCAATCGGATCAGGGCCGTATCAGTTCGTACAATGGAATAAAGGGCAGCAGGCGATCTTCAAATTAAACGAAGACTACTATGGAAGAAAACCCTATTTTAAGAAAATAACCATGTTATTCCTGGATAAAGATACTGCGTTTGCAGCTGTAAAATCCGGGGACGTGGATATAGCTGAGGTCGAAATCAGCTATGCAAACCAGACTGTAAACGGATATAATCTAATATCTCTTCCGGCAGCAAGGGCACAGGGAGTTTCCTTCCCTATGCAGAATAATACCGGTGAAAAAAGCCTAAAGGGAGATCCGATAGGCAATAATGTCACAGCAGATATAGCGATCCGAAAAGCCTTAAACCTCGGCATTGACAGAAAAGCCCTGCTTGAAGGAGTAATATACGGGAAAGGAGACGTGGAATACACTGGAGTAGACCAGCGGGAGTTTGGAAATCCTGATGCCAGAATCAGGGGTCCAAATCTCGAAGAAGCTAAAAAGATATTGGAAAACGCAGGCTTGAAAGACACTGACGGCGATGGAATCCGGGAAAAGAACGGAACCAAAGCCCAGTTTAAACTATACTATTCTTCCGCAGACCAGACAAGGCAAGCTCTATCCGTAGCTGTAAGCGAACAAGCAAGAGAATTAGGTATAAAAGTAGACCTTGTAGGTGCAAGCTGGGATGAAATCTATGCTAATCAATACAGTTCTGCCGTTTTATACGCTTACAGCAGCATAGACACCTTTAATCTATATCTGCAGTACCACAGCAAAGAAGCTGATGACACATACAAAAATCCAGGGCTTTATAATAATCCTATCGTAGACGGGTATTTAGAAGCAGCTCTAAGGGCTACAGACCAGGACCTGGCTACAAAATACTGGCAGTTAGCTGCATATGATGGAAACACCGGGTTTGGACCTGCAGAAGATGCGACCTGGTTATGGTTGGTAACAATTGATTACCTGTATATGGCGGATGAAACCCTGGATATTGGAACTCCGCAAAGAAACGCAGGAGCAGATATTTTAGGAAATATCTACGAATGGAAAAGAGTAAACGCAGCCAGCTCGACTTCGCAATGAGGAATTGATCCTATAATTAGTGAATAACTGAGCCTGTAATTAGTGAATAACTGAGCCTGTAATTCTGATGCTGCAGGTTCAGTCACTCACTTTTTCCTTTCTTTTTATTTCAGCGCTGGAATTTACGGGAATGATTGGAAAATATAAAAAATGTCTATTTTACCAGATTTGACCTTATCCGGCTTAAAATTGTACGAGGATTTCTCAAACCCCTGAAAAGTGTTTACAGATTTGTAATTGTGTTTAAACCTGTAATTATGTTAAAAAGACGTCATTGTAAAAATAATAATCATAATAATTGTTGTATGAGGGAGTAGCATGTTAAACAATGGAAAAATAGCGGGTTTCATAGGAAAAAAGACACTCAGATTGGCAAGCCTTTTGATTGTAGTTTGTTTTGCAAGTTTCATGCTTATTCAATCTTCGCCTATTGATCCTGTTAGAGCATATATTGGGGAAATGCCAGTAACCGCAGAGCACAAAGCTAAGCTTGAAGAGTACTGGGGGGTTAACACGCCTCCGCAGGAAAAATTCCTGAACTGGGCTGGAGATATCGTAAAAGGGGATTTTGGGATTTCATTGATCTATAGAACGCCTGTAATCGATGTTATTAAAGAACGATTTACAGCCTCTCTGGTCCTGATGGGGATTTCATGGCTTTTTGCAGGAATTCTAGGTTTTGTTTTAGGAATAATAGCAGGCATGAAGCAAGGAACATGGATAGATAAGGCAATAAAAACTTATTGTTATGCTCTGGCCGCCGCCCCGACATTCTGGTTAGCACTGGTGCTTTTGATGGTGTTTTCAGTATATTTGGGCTGGTTCCCAATAGGATTAAGTGTACCTATAGGGGTTACAGCTGACAATGTGACGTTTTTTGACTGGTTTAAACGTTTAATCCTGCCTGCGCTAACCTTGAGTTTATTAGACGTTGCCAAAATTACAATGTTCACTCGAGAAAAACTGATAGAAGTCCTATCCAGTGACTATGTATTATTTGCAAAAGCAAGAGGTGAAAAAGGACTTGATCTGGTATTAAGGCATGGAATTCGAAATGTTGCACTTCCTGCCATTACTCTGCAGTTTTTAGGATTCAGTGAATTGTTTGGAGGAACAGTCCTGGTTGAACAGGTTTTCTCATATCCTGGAATCGGACAGGCTGCAGTTGCAGCAGGATTAAGATCGGATGTACCTCTGCTTCTGGGAATAGTTATCTTCAGTACTTTATTTGTTTTCTTCGGAAACCTGATTGCCGATATTATCTATGAATTCGTTGATCCCAGGATAAGACAACAGGAGGCATCAATATGAGTACTGCTCTCGCAACAGTTAACAGGGGACTATTCCGGGGTTTAAATCTAAGGCAGAAAACCCTTCTGATAATAGGTTCAACCTCACTTTTATTGCTTACAATTGTGGTTTCCAGCGTGTATTTAGGCGGGGAACCGTTACAGACCAATTTTGGCTCTAAAAACCTTGCTCCTTCTCTGGAACATCCGTTCGGAACTGATTGGATGGGAAGAGATATGTTTGTAAGGACTCTGGAAGGACTGGGCTTAAGTATATTAGTTGGAGGCCTCGCTTCCACGATCAGTACTGTACTGACCATATTTTTGGGACTGCTTTCAAGTACAGGGAAAACCGCAGACTCCTTTGTGTCCTGGCTGGTAGACCTCTTTCTTTCAATTCCGCATCTTCTTTTAATAATTCTCATTTCCATAGGAATGGGAGGGGGAGTAAAAGGAGTCATCATCGGAGTTGCATTAACGCATTGGCCGAGCTTAACAAGGGTTGTAAGAGCAGAAATCAAGCAGCTGAAAACCCAGGAATACATTCATATCTCCAGGAATCTTGGCAGGTCAAAAATGTGGATAGCTACAAAACACATTTTGCCTCATCTGGTTCCCCAGATACTGTTAGGCACGATTTTAATGTTCCCACACGCGATTTTACATGAAGCCTCAGTCACGTTTTTGGGGTTTGGGCTCTCACCACATGAACCTGCAATCGGTATAATTCTGTCAGAGTCTATGAGGTACCTCTCAGCAGGATACTGGTGGCTTGCATTTTTCCCGGGGTTATCCTTGTTAATTGTAGTTCTGGCATTTGATCTGATTGGTGAAAACCTGGGAAAATTGATGAATCCGAAAAATGCTCATGAATAAATTTCACTCAGTATTGTAAAGGAATTTTTGTAAAACAGTTATATTTCGCGCAGAAACCGGCCTCAAAAATGTGTTAATTCAATGAGATATATTGGATTAAAAACTCGTTAAATCAAAAATGTGCTGGATCAAAAAATATGTTAGATCAAAAATATGTTAGATCAAAAATATGTTAGATCAAAAATATGTTAGATCAAAAATGTGTTCGGTCAAAAATATGTTCGGTCAAAAATATGTTGGATTAAAAATACTTTCGATAAAAAATATATTAAATTTACATTTAGAGGGTGTGAAATATGGGATATAAAGCTGAAATTAAGACTAAAAAGGAGTTAATCACTGGACTTTCAACAATTATTCGAGAAAAGGAAAAAGCTAAAGCTCTGTTAAAAGTAGAAGACCTTTCACTTTCATTCATTCAGTACGCTTCAGGGCTTAGACAAACTGAGTTAAAAGTAATTTCTAATCTGAGTCTACAGGCTTATAAAGGCGAGATTCTGGCGGTTGTAGGGTCAAGCGGGTCCGGAAAAAGTCTTCTTGCTCATGCGATTTTAGGGATTTTACCTTCAAACGCAAAACTCGATGGTAAAATCGAATATAATGGCGAAGAACTTACTCAGGAAAGAAAAGAAGAAATGAGAGGTAAAGAAATAGCCCTGATACCGCAAGCTATAACCTATCTTGATCCTTTAATGAAAATCTCCGATCAGGTAATGGGATGCGTTGAAAAGAAAGATGAAGGTTTAATGAAGAAGTTCCAGAGAGAAATTTTCCAGAGATACAATTTAAAGCCAGAAGTTGAAAGAATGCTCCCTCATGAACTGTCAGGGGGCATGGCTCGGAGAGTTCTGGTTTCCACTGCTGTAATAAGCTCTTCAAAGCTCGTAATTGCAGATGAACCAACCCCGGGGTTAGACGAAAAAACTCTGAATGAGACCCTGAGTTATTTCAAAGACATGGCAGATAAGGGCTGTGCAGTGATACTTATAACTCATGATATAGAAGCCGCATTAAAAATCTCTCATAAAATTGCAGTATTCTATGCAGGTACGATTTTAGAAATAGCGAATGTTGATGATTTTAAGAATAACGGTGAGAATTTAAGGCACCCATACACCCGCGCACTCTGGAATGCCCTTCCCCAAAATAAATTCCAGGCAATCAAAGGCCATCAGCCGATTCAGGATGAAGTCATTGATGGATGTATCTTTTATGAAAGATGTTCTAAAAAGAAAGCTCTATGTTCTCAGGGTATTCCCCAATTAAAAAAGGTCAATGGAGGAGTGGTGAGGTGCAATAATGCGTCTTAAAGGTGAGAATATAAGTTTCGGATATAAAAAAAATAATTTGATTTTAAAGGATGTGAATATTTCTTTAGGCAGCGGGGAAGTATTAGGTTTAGTTGGGGATAGTGGAAGTGGAAAATCAACCCTATGTAAGATATTGGCTGGATATGAAAACAAGTTTCAGGGGAAAGTAGGTATAGATGGAAAAGAGGTTCCGTCAAAAGGCTATAACCCGGTCCAGCTTATTTTTCAACACCCGGAAAAAGCTGTAAATCCTAAATGGAAAATGAAAGAGATTTTAAACGAAGGGCATGTTGTTTCACAGGAGATATTAGAGTCATTCGGAATAAAAAAGAACTGGCTTAATCGGTGGCCCAATGAGCTTTCCGGAGGGGAGCTTCAGAGATTCGCTCTTGCACGAGCTTTAAGCCCTAAAACCAGGTTTTTAATTGCTGATGAAATAACTACAATGGTAGATGCAATTACTCAAGCTCAAATCTGGAATATAGTTTTAAACATAGTCGAAGAACTCAATATTGGAGTACTGGTCGTAAGCCATGACAGGAATTTAATTAATAGGGTATGTCACGATACTATTTACTTGAAGGATATAACTAGTGTTTGACTAAAATCTAATTAATCTTTAACTAAAGTCAGCGAATGCCTAACTTACCTAATAAAAAAGAAAGTAATGAAGGGAGTTTTTACTTCATTCTCCCTTAATTATCCTTGCAATGTCGTCCCCGACATCTGAGGTGCTGCTCCTGCCACCCATGTCATAGGTTTTGACTTTGCCATCCAGGATATTTTTCTGGATTGCGCTCACTACCATGTCAGCAGCATCTTTTTCACCGAGCTGTTCTATAAGCATCGCGCCTGCCCAGATTGTGGCAATAGGATTAACTCTGTTTTGGCCTTTGTACTTCGGGGCTGAGCCATGAATGGGTTCGAACATGCTTGTGCCTTTGGGGTTAATGTTTCCGCCTGGAGCAAGACCAAGCCCGCCCTGGATCATGGCTCCAAGGTCAGTTATTATGTCTCCGAACATGTTCGGGGTTACAACCACATCGAACCATTCAGGATTTTTCACAAACCACATAGTGATGGCATCAACGAAGTTGAAGTCTGTGGTAAAGTCTGGGTGGGTTGCTGCAACTGCGTTGAATTCCTCTCTCCAGAAGCCGTAAATGTCGGAAAGCACGTTTGCCTTGTCAACTGACGAAACGTGTTTTTTCCGGTTTCCAGCAAGGTCAAAAGCGTACTCGATAACCCTTCTTGTGCCTTCCTTGGAGATAAGACCTATCTGGTATCCTATTTCTTCGCTGTCGGTCTCGATATCAAGCCCGAATTTTGCTGAGTAGAGCGTTCGCTTGACTTCAAGAAGGTCTTTGTTCTCTCCTTTTTTTGCTCTGCCACCGATTCCTATGTAGAAGTCCTCGGTGTTTTCCCTGACAACTACAAAATCGATGTCTCTTGAGGTTTTATCTTTGAGTGGAGTCCAGACTCCCTCAAGGAGTTTTATAGGGCGGAGATTGATATACTGGTCAAAGTAAAAGCGTGCAGTTAATAAGATTCCCTTCTCAAGAATGCCAGGAGCAATTCTTGGATCTCCGACAGAACCAAGGTAAATGGCAGGATATTCTGATAATTCTTTTAAGGTCTCTTCCGAAATCAGTTCTCCCGTCTCAAGGTAATGGTCTGCTCCATGAGGGTATTCAATCCATTCTACATCAAAACCGAATCTTTCGCCAACGGCATCTATGACCTTCCTGCCTTCGGCGATAATTTCTGGGCCTATCCCGTCGCCCGGGATGACCGGAATCTTGTACTGCGTCATATTTATACTCCTTTTAAATTTGCAGGCAAACTTTGCCATTTTTTGCGAGATATCAAATGTGGACAGGACTGTTTCAGGACTGATTTTCTGTTTCTTGGTGCTCAGAGACCAGTCTCCTGGTATATTTTATAAGCCCTCCCTCGTCCACAATTTCACGCACAAAATCCGGGAGGGGAGTTGCCTGGTAGGTCTCACCTTTTGTTTTATTTGCTATAACTCCTGTCGCAAGATCTACTTCAAGATCGTCCCCATCATTGATTTTGTCAGTGTCAGGACATTCCAGGACAGAAACTCCGATATTTATTGCATTCCTGAAAAAGATCCTTGCAAAAGACTTTGCAATTACACAGGCTACTTTTGCCCCTTTAAGGGCAAGGGGAGCGTGCTCGCGTGAGGAGCCGCAACCAAAATTGTTTCCTGCAACCACGATATCATTTTCGTGAACATTTTTTGCAAATTCGGGACGTACGCCTTCAAACGTGTACTTTGCAAGTTCTTCAGGGGTATTGTAAATCAGATACCTTCCGGGAATTATTGCATCTGTGTCCACGTCATCTCCGAATTTCCAAGCTCTTCCTCTCATAACATCACCGGTCTTTTGCTGTAATTCAATGTTGTTATTAAAATTCTTACAACCTGCAACTTAGCTGCATTCACAGGGGTGAAGTATTACAGGTAATATTTAAATTATTTTCTGGGATGATAATTAAATTGGTTAACAATTTCAACCGTTTTACTCCTAACTTCCCCTAACAAATCCATAAAAATTAGTTTATTAGTTTATTTATCGATTGATTTTTTACATGTAGTACCTAGGAATTTCCCCATAAATCGGCCTGATTTCTATGCTTTAAACTTTCAGTACTTGATAGTATCAAGATGACAACTATTTAAAATGATTTACTTCTTCTGAATTAAATAAAACTCTAACTTTAATTCATAAGGTTTGAGAAGGCAAGAAAATATCATCATACTATCAAGAAGAGTTAAGGATCTGATCTCTAAAATATTCAATGAGGTTGGTATTCTACTAAATTTTAATGAACTAAAGCCTGTAAAATCCAGAGGTTGAGATTTTTTTCAACCCTGAATTATCAATTTCTAAAAGATTTCCAGAACCCTGTTGCGTTATTTATTCAGGATATTATTTTATCAAGCTTGTTTGTCTGAGCTGCCAGTTTGATTTCCTGGGCAATTCTCCGTCCAGTAGACAGATTTTCCTGTATAAGGTCTGCATAGGGGGAGCCTGAAACGTAAAGGTTTGTCCCTGCAACAATCCTTGCAGAGATCTCAAATACCTTAATCTCAAGCGTATCTGTAAATACAGTCTCAAGGCAGAAAGCTCCGATCATCCCGCCAAAAAGGCCTAGAGATTCTTCAACTACCCGTTCTCCAAGAGAAAAAATAAGGGGCAATAATGATTCTCTTGCTACCAATGGTATATTTCCTGTAACTACATATGTGGGGCGGATGCCTGCTTCTACGAGTTCTCTGGGTGAGCCAAGCCTGAAGATCTCATCGGCATTGGATTCTACCCTCCGATCCATACTCAGAAGTTCAAGGCTGCCCTTGCTTAAAGTGTATCCCTCATCTTTGATCGGAGAGTAGAAGTAATGGAGATAATAACGGGTTCCAGTGATAAATTCCTGGATTGTGTACTTCTGAGTTCGGTCTATGAGTCCATCGAACTCTTCGTAGGTTTTTGCAACAAAAAAGCCCCTTCCTCCCTTTGCTCCGTCATACTTGACCATTACAGGTCCTTTGATATCATGAGGGTCATCTATTTTTCCTGGCATGTGGATGCCTGCTCCGAGTAGCCACTCCCGTTCTTTATTCCTGTCTGACTCCCATTCGAGCACAGCCCGATTTCCGAAAGTAGGTACAGCTAGTTCTGCAAAATTGTCCGTACCAAGATAAGCAACAAATGAACCGTGTGGAATAATAATCGTGTTTTTCTTTCTAAGTTCCTCAGCCTTATTCATTATATCGTCATAGTTTTCGACAATAAGGTACTCATCAGGCTTTGCTTTGGGAAATGCTTCATAAAACTTAGGAGGTTTGCCAACGCAGATTCCCAGAGTTCTGAAGCCTTCCTTTCGAGCTCCATCAAAGATCTGAAGGCTTGAATGAGAACAGACTGTCGCAATTGTAAGGTTTTCTAAGTCGTAATTATTCAGAAAGTCTAGAACCTGCTGTTTTGTGATCATAATTGGCACCAGAAAAATTTAGATTAGAATGTACAATGTTATATTTAAGGTTAAGGTCTGGATTATATATATAAATGTAGTAGCGGATGTATATCGAGCCATAAAATAAAAGTTTATATTAAGAGTCGCGCAAACTGGAGTATGTACTAAATAAAATAGACAGGTTTTTAATCCAGGAAGTAAATATGGACGGGCTTGAAGATCGGGATGGCTTATTGGAAGCTGGCAAATTACCACAGGGGTTTGAACCGGTGGAGCAGGGCGGCAGGGTGCGCATTCTCCAAGTAAATGATGAATCCAGAAAGATCACTCAGGTTCTTTCCAATGAAACATCATTAAAAATTCTCGAATTGCTTGGGAATAAAGGCATGTCTGCAACCAGTATTGCAGAGGAGCTGGAGCTTCCTCTTACTACTGTCATGTATAATCTCGACTCCCTTATAGAGTCCGATCTTATAAAGGTCAAACAGATAAAATGGAGCCAGAAAGGGCGGCAGGTAAAGATTTACGAGTCTGTGGAAAAACTCATTGTTCTCGTTCCTTCGAAAAGTTCGATGGACAAGCCCTCTATAATAAGTCTGCTTCAGAAGTATATTGGGGTAATAGGAGCTGCCTTTTTTGCAACCGCAGGGATAGAGTATTTTTCAGCCTATATGCAGGCAAAAAGGGTCATTGATGCGGCTGCTCCTTTGAAATCTGGGATGATGGAAACACCTGACAAATCTTCCCTGGAGCAAATGGCTATGGGAATTAATGAAAGCAGTAATATCAGCCCGAGAATAGCTCCTGACCAGCAGGTATCCGAAAATGTAGTTATGAATGTAAGTTCCGAACCTTTGAAAGCCGGAGCAAGAAACCTCTCCTCTGAGCTCGAAACTGGCGCAACTCAGGAAGCTGCTGAAGTCCCAATATCCGCACCTGATGGTTTAGATTCTATTCAGGACATTTCTTCTATCCCACCAGAAGGGTTTGCTCATACAGGTGGGTTTCATGGGCTTTATGATACTCTTTCTCTTCACCCCGGAATCTGGTTCCTGTTAGGGTGCGTTTTTATAGTAGTCCTGCTGATTGTAAAAGAAGTCTATTATAAGAAAAAAGTCAAGTAGAGATTCGTATGAGAGTTGCTTTAAAACTTGCATACATAGGCACCGGGTTTCACGGCTCTCAGATCCAGCCCAATGTCGAGACTGTTGAGGGAGAACTCTTCAAGGCTCTTCGAAAACTCGGGATAATAGAAAGCCCCAAGTCTGCGAACTATACCTCTGCAGGCAGGACCGATGCTGGAGTTCATGCGCTTGAGCAAGTTGTCGCTTTTGATACAGATAAACCCAATCTGGCGATTCCAAGGGTAATAAATTCCGAACTCCCGTCAAGAATCTGGGCCTGGTCTCACGCTGAAGTACCCCTAAGCTTTGATGCTCGGAGAGCTGCAGTTTCCAGACATTATAGGTACGTAATGAGCGGGAGAGAGTATGATATCTCCAGAATCAGAGAAGCTTCAAAACTGCTGCTCGGAACGCATGACTTTGAAAATTTTTCAAGGACAAATGGAGAAAAAAGTACGGTTCGTACACTCGAAGTAGTCAATGCCCGTGTAGATGGAGAACTTATTAAAATCGATGTTATTGGGAACAGTTTTCTCTGGAATATGGTCAGGAAAATCGTAACCGCCCTCTCTATGATAGGAAATGGCGTACGTGATAATGACTGGCTGCTCCAAATGCTCAATCCGGATATTTATGAAGAAGGAATTGAACCTGCTCCTGCCTATGGGTTGACCCTTATGAAAGTGAATTACAGAGACGAAATAGGATGGGTCGATGATGATTATTCTATCAGAAGAGCAGGTGAGCAGAATCAGAAACATATCCTCAGGCACAGGGTTATGGCAGAAGTACTGGAAGAACTGATCTCTCACGAGTAAAAAAATTTTAAAAATCGCTTTTCTGAAAAACAGTTATTGTCCGGGTAAGGCTTCGATGTACTCTCTGGGTATAGATATCAAGAACCTTAAGCCCTGCTTTTTTTCCGTACTCCGATGCAGTTTTATCCGAAACTACAACTGCAATACCTCCGGGCTTAAGTATACGCTCGATTTCCTCAAGGGCGCAGGAATAAAGCGTTTCTAGGGATTCGGCAAGGATTGCTGCTGATCTGCCATATGGGGGGTCGGTAACAACTGCGTCTATTGTAGTAGTATCTTTAAACGGCATCCTGCAGGCGTCTCCTTCCATCAGGACATAATCCAGTTTAAAGGCTTCAAGGTTCATGCGGGCGCCCTTAACAAGCTTTTCCTGGGCATCAATTCCTATAACCTTTGCTCCTACAAGCCCGGCTTCAACAAGAATCCCAGCAGTGCCGCAAAAGGGGTCTAGAATAAGTTCTCCTGGCTTTATTCCTGACAGGTTTGTGAGGGCGCGTGCGACTCTGGGCATAAGGACGCCAGGATGGAAGAATGGCTTATTCTGGGGGGTCCTGGCTTCATACGCGCTTCTGTCAATAGAGGACAGGAGAGTTCCTAACACAGCTTTTTCGCTCAGAATCACCCTGAATTCAATATCAGGGTTTTTCAGGTTTGCCCTGAAGCCTTTCCTATAAATGCATCCTCCGAGTTTCCGTTCCAGAAACTCGCCCGGAAAATCCACATGATGTTTGATTCGCTTTGCTCTGACCACAAAACTTTGTCCTTCCCTTATGTAGCCTGATGAATCAAAAGCTTCTGCAAGTTTCAGGATTGCATCTGGAGTATTTTCGGTAATTCCTATAACTTTCAGGATATGGTGGGTCATTGCCAGCCTGTCAGTTATCGTGTCTCGAAGGATTTTTTCCACATCCTCTTCTTTACCAGTTATTTCCACAACAAGACACTGGTCAATCATAGTATGAGGCCGGAAATCAAGCCTTTCGATTTTGAGGCAGGCAAAAACTTCGGCAGCGGGCAGTTCTTCATGTTCTCCAGAGAGTTCAAAAGCGTATAACATTGGTGATCCGGAATAGATTGATAATTATAAATTCGAAGCGATATTCGTACCATACAGTGCACAAATAAATATAAAATTCCCTGCGTCAAACGCGAAAGTAGTTATTAAAAGTAACTGATGGGTTTAGTTGCAGTTATTATTCTGTGAAATATCAGGATATGCTCAGCAATGTAACTATTTTTTAAAAGTAAAGTCGGTTAGTATAACTGAAAGACAGAAATTGAGACTTCCTAAATACTAGATAAAAATATCAATGTTGCAGAATACAACTATTGAATTCTCCCTGGAGATACAAACCCTATGTGACTGGAGATACAGGAAAGGTCTCTTTCAAAGCAGGATGCCAGTAACTTTCTCAAAACTTTAATTAAGTATTTAATTTACCAAATGTTATATTTCGTTTTCATCCGGATTCGTGAGGTTAACTTCGCTTCCCAGTTCCATATGAAATGCACTTTTTCCTTTTCTGCGGTCGCAATTTCGATAACTTTTCTGACCCAGGTTAAATATTATTCTATATTCAACATTTCACTTTTGGTTTCTAACAGCGAATACTCTTTTTTGATATCAGACTCACTTTTAACAGCTGCTACTTGCTTGATAATTATGTATATCGGTACTTCTCCCTTTCGATACATCACATTGACCATATTCATTTTTATATTGTGTCACTTATATTTTATGTTTATAGGTTGCAGTATGCATGTGGATCGATAAGGGCTTTGGACGGGGAACGTTTCCGGTATTGAATTCTGGACGATGAAGCAAGAAGGGCAGTAATAGTTTCCTCTTTGAATGTGGCAAATGTCAGTATATCTACAACTATGACAATATGTTCTCAAAACCTTATTATTCATATTGATAATACAGTAATTAGAAATTAAAACCTTTCTATATGAGATTATAGTGGCGTTTTATTGGTCATATTTGGGGGAGGGGTCGTTGAAATATGGTGGTCCATGCCCTCCACTCAACTAACAACATCTGCACACACAGGAAAAATGGCGGAAGGATTGAGACTCCTTCTCTTTGAAGAGGGGTCGAAAACAGTGGTTTTTACACGGTGACTACCACACTGGTTTTTTCAATAAAACAGGTGGGACAAAGGTATTTCCCGTTTTTATATGACATATATCACGCGTTTTACAATCCGCACAAATTACTTTCCGTACTTTTACTTCCCCGCTTTGTATTTTAAAATAATTAAATTATATAGATCTCTATTCATATAAAATAAAAGTATAAACATGTAGGCTCTGTGTGTCTGCGAAGGATAGGATGTTTTGAATAAAGAGTATAAAATCGAGAAATTCGATTGTATTTTTAAAAAAGTTTTCTTATTTTTACAGCGTTAACTTTTTATTCCATTCTTAATGGGGTGAATGCGAATGAGACTGAATTTTAAGACAGGCTCTTAACCTTTTTTAAAACATCTTTTCCAGAGCTTCCCTGCCAGTCATTCCGGGTTCGACCCCAAGTTCCCTGGCTGATTGAGTAACTTCAACAATCTGGGCTTTGAGCACATCTTCAAAATTCTGTACGCCTTTTACCCTTGCTGCTGTATCCCCAAGTGCTTCTGCGGCTTCTATATTCAGATACCCGCACATCACAAATCCTTTCTCTGCCCTTATAACAAGCAGGGAATGTTTTTGCATCTCAAAACGCAGGCCAAGAGCACATCCATTTTCAAGTTGAATTTGTTCAATAAGCATATTTTTCAGAATATCTTTAAAACCAGATTAACTTTTTGGACTCAGTTAGAGCTGCGTAAAGATGTCTTGAAAGAACCAGAGAGTTTCCTGGCTTCTGCGTTTTCTCCAGTGGCTACGGTTTTATTTCCTTCTTTTTTGCTTTTGTTTTCTATATTTCTGCTCATCGCTTCCTTTTCCATGCTGTAAGCTCATTCCTTTCCAGTGTGGTTTATTGGGGCACAAAGGACAAGCAGTAAAAGTACTCTACCAGAAAGCAGGCACAAGAAGGATTATTAACAGAAAACCGGTTAAAAGAAGATTGTATGGTTTCAAAGCTCTTAACTCATTCATATCTTTTCTAGTTTTTTGGCTTTTTGTTAACCTTTATATTCTTTCTCTTCTCTCTATTTCCGGTTTTATTTTGCTTAATCTTCAACTCTTATTTCAATTTATTTTTCAGGTTTTACTTTGTTGTAACCTCGCAGCCGTCATGTGTTATTATTATAGTGTGTTCAGCCTGGGCTACAAGCCCGCCTGCACTTTCGAGAAGTACGGGATAGGAGTGAAGAATTCCTGCTTTTTCAAGCTGGAGTAATGCGAAATCCAGTTTATCGGATTCGAGCCAGCGCTTTGCAAAAGGCAATTCCCTATATTCTTCAGCCTGTTTCAGGACATTCCGCACTGCAGGCATACGGACCGGTTTTTTCCTTACAAGACTATATATCTCGGCCCAGTTTCCATCATGGACAGAACCAGCTCCATTGGTTGCAAAGGGCTCGATTGCAAGCACGTCTCCCTCTTTTAAAATTGCTCCTCCTTCCACATGCCGATTAGGAACAGCAGGCTCATCATGAGCTACATACTTGGAAAGCCCGTGACCTGTCAGGTTCATTATCGGGTTCAGTTCATAACTGCGGATGCTGTCCTCGATTGCAGCCCCGATTTCTCCTGTAGTAATCCCTGGCTTTGCAAGATCAATGGCTGCAGCAAGAGCTTCCTCGGCGGCTTTTAAAATGTCAGAGTTTCCTGACAGGTCAACAGTCACAGCTGAGTCTGCAATATATCCATCCACATGGACCCCGAGATCCAGCTTAACCATATCTTTTTCAAATACGTCAGTATCTCCTGCTTTTGGGGTTGCATGAGCAGCCTCATGATTTCTTGAGATATTACAGGGGAAAGCAGGTCTGCCTCCGAGCTCTATAGTTCGGTTTTCCACGAATTCCGCAACTTGCAGCAGAGGGTTTCCGACCCTGACCATTTCCACGGCTTCAGCCCGGACAATTTTTAGGATCCTGCCTGCCTCCCTGTATTTCTCAAGGATCTCTTGCTTATTATGTATATTATCGGTCATGTTACTACCTGTTGAATAATTTTATTGGAATACTATTGGAATTATTGGATGATTTTATTAATTATTAGACGATTTTTTTGAGCTCTTACTGGAACACAATAGGATAATTGACATTTATTGAATAATGAAATCTGTCTGGAGCTTATTCGACTGTAATCCATATATTTTCGATTTTAGCAAGTTATCTTCATTTTAAGCGGTTATACTATTGCTCATGGAATATAATTGAAATATAATAAACCTCTTAAATTGTATCTTTTATAATACAAATCTCTTTTCCAGTCCTGTGAGATTCTGACATCCGTTTTCAGTGACCAGGACCATATCTTCGAGTCGTATTCCTCCTATTTCAGGATAGTATAGGCCAGGTTCGATAGTAATCACATTGCCTGCCTCAAGTAAAACCCCATTTTCTCCGGCACTTGGAAGCTCATGTACATCAAGCCCAACTCCATGTCCAGTGGAGTGAATAAATCCGACCTTTGACCCGCTTCGGTAGGTATCATAACCATGTGCTTCGAAGACGTCACAGACAGCGTTATGCACCTCAGCTGCCTGTATTCCTGGCTTAATCATCTCAAGCGCTTTTTTCTGCGCTGCAAGCACAGTCTCATACATTTTTTTGAGCTCTTCCGAAGCTTCTCCATGCAGGACAGTGCGGGTCATATCCGCAAAATAACGTTTTTTCTTGCTTCTCGGGAAAATATCCAGGATAATTGGGGCATTTGCACTTAAAGGGCCATCTGTAGTTCCGTGAGGATTTGCTGTATCTTTGCCGCATGAAACAATAGTCTCTTCAGCCTCGCACCCATAGTCAAGCAGAGTATGATCTATGACCGAAAGCACTTTAGTTCCTGTCAGTACTTCCCCTTCATGATAAAGAAAGCCATCCCTTTCTTCTGCTCCTGTTATCTGGGCTATTGCGGCTTCCATAGCTTTTTCTCCAGCCATCTGGGCATATTTTATGGCTTCAAGCTCTTCTGGTTTTTTTAAGCTCCTGATTTTCCTGAACGGGCTTTTTATGGGCACTGTTGAGAAACCTGCTTCTTTGAGGTAGTTTGAGTAGAAGACTGGAAAATCGTAAGGTACTGCAACTTTCTTTATCCCTTCTCCAGCAAGCAGTTCGGATAGGCAGGCTGCATAGGCGATAGAAGGATCTTTTTTTTCCTTCATCTTCTCCCTGTAGCCCAGATCCTGAGTTGTCTTTATTGTCGAAATTCTTGACTCGATTTTAGCTCGCCCTTTTTCCATTTCCGAAATAAAAAGTACTTCTTCTCCTGCTCCTGTTTGAAGGTACGTGAAATCGTCGGAAGCCAGGAAATGGGTTACATAATAAATGTCGGAATTATGAAGATTCCCTGTCATGAGATAGGCATCAGTTCCTGCTTCTTCAAGGGTCTGTTTTATGCTGAATTCTAGCTCTGTCATGCAAGTTAGTTCTGGCTTTGTGCATAAAGGTCTTATTGTCTGGCTTTGTGCATAAAGGTCTTATTGTCTGGCTTTTTTCCCCTTTGTCTTTAACGTTTCTTCTTTCATTTCATGATTCAGAATAAAAAGCTCTTCAAGCATTACAAAATAGCAGTTCAGAGATACTGTCATTTCATCCAAGATCCTGGGATGGCACTACACCTTCTCCCTCTATCTAAAAGATCACTACATATGATGAATTAAATTATTCCGAATAGCTGGATCAAATCAGAGTAAAAGCAAGATTCTAGATGAGTAGGGGATGAAATGGCAAGAGTAAGGTTATAATAATGAGCAATAAGTCATAAAGTAAAAAGCATTAGGTCAGGTTTTGAAAAATTAATATCATTAACTTATATTTTTTCATAAAAAAATAAAAAAAGTTGGTGGTGTGAAAAAAAGAAGCGCCCGGACCGGGATTCGAACCCGGGTCGGAGCCTCGACAGGGCTCCATGATAGGCCTCTACACTATCCGGACACTTCGGTCTCTTTTGCTGCTGTTTTTTGCCCGCGTCGCAAGCAAACCTTAAACGCTTTTTTAATATATATATGTTCCCGTTGGAATGTTCGGTTCGGGCAAATGTTTTAGGTCCCGCCTCCCAGACTCGAACCGGGGACATCGCGGTGCCTGCGCGGAAATGTACGGGTAATTTTTCCCGTACGAGCCGAACTACAGCCGCGCACTCTACCACTGAGTTAAGGCGGGACAATGTATCTTGATCCAGTGCTGCACTGCTTGAGTGCACCATCTCATATATGGTGATGGTATATATGTTTTACGCTGGAATGGCTTATTAGCGCGTTTTTATAATAATCCGATGTGCTAGCTCATGCCACAATATAGGCTATAAAAACAGATATGAATATTTAATTTTCAAAATAGCCACGGGAAATTATAAAATAAAAATATTGTGAAAAGAACCTGAGGGTTCCTCTCGATATTTTTATTTTCTTAAAAAGTATTTAATTCTCCTTTAATTACCATTTCGGTAATCTTTGTCACATTGGAAAGCCAGTCATCAATGACAACTTCGGCTTCGGCTTTGATATTTGCAAAAGAAGTGCCTTCTGTGGGGATAATCTGTGCACTTGCCACGAGTGGTTGGTCAATTGGTTTTCCTATCTGGGAAAGCAACCTGATATAAACATCCTGGACTTCTGGAACCTGCTTTACAATATCGCGAGCCATCTGGGTCGAGAGAAGATTGTAGATTTTACCTATATGGTTAATCGGGTTCTTTCCGCTGGTTGCCTCCATACTCATAGGTCTATTTGGTGTAATCAGTCCATTGCAGCGGTTTCCACGTCCTACTGAACCATCATCTCCCATCTCAGCTGAAGTACCTGTAACTGTAAGGAAAACACAACTTGTGTTCAGGTCATCTCCAGTGTTTATGTAGACTTTCACATCGCGTTCAGTATACTGGGTTGCGAGTTCCTCGACATAAGTCTTCATTTCCTGAGTCATATTTATATAGCTGTCCAGGTCGTCGATATATTTCCCTATCATGCCGCTGCATATTGTAAGGGATATATCGTCTCCATCCCTGAGCCCCATGACCTTTATATCTTCTCCTATTGCAGGCATACGTGTCTTAAGGTCTGTGAGCAGTCTCCTCTCGGTATTGTATACAATGTTTTCAAGCTCGGAAAACGGTGCATGTCCAACTCCAAATGAGGTGTCATTTGCTACTGGGATTCGGTCTCTTTTGAAGACATCCCTAAGGTCTGAGGACCCTGTCCCGAGCTTGCAGTCCATTATTACATCTCTCTCGAGATCCATGTTTGCAAGGGTATTCTTAAGGTATCCTCTAGCAGCTTGAAGAGCAACAGATTCTGTGGCAAACTCGATCCCTTCAAACTCCTTTGTTGCCCTGCCTACCAGCAGCGTATATATAGGCTGCAGCATTTCTCCGCCCCCAAACCTGGGGCTAGACCTTCCGGCTACAATCTGGGTTTCGTCAGTATTGTGATGGAGCACAGTTCCACATTTGCTTATATATTCCTTGCATAGTGCACGACTTACGGCTTCGGCCAATCCGTCCGATATGCTGTCAGGATGCCCTATCCCTTTACGTTCCACAAGCTCTATCTGCTGCTTCTCAATGGGGGTTTGAAAGAGCTCTTCCACTTTGATGTTTCGGGCCATTTGGATCCTCTTTTTTCAAAATTTATAATAGTTTTACTAGTAAATGTTATGTTATCAGTTTACTATATTTCGGTCTGCAGTATCATCAATCTACTGCTATCTAACTGTATTATTTTTATTTTTATTATTATTACTATTATTATTTTGAATAATTCCGATATCGTTATGACAATATTATTATATATGACTTGAGAACCATTTTTCTATTAAATTACTAGGGTTATATAATTTTTCCCATGATTTCATTACTATAAGTAATTGACTTTTTAAAAACTGATTTCTTTACTTACCGTGAAGTCTATATTATACTAGAGTATTCTGGATAAACGCTTTTACTTGAATGAGTTTAGCAGGGAAAAGTTTCCTGGCAGATTACTTAAGAGGCAATATTAAATGATTCGAATTGCAATACCCAATAAAGGGCGCCTTTATGAACCCACAATCTCTATTTTCAAAGATGCAGGGCTCCCAATCAGTGGAGGAGCTGAAAGTCGAAAACTCTTTGCAAAAACAACAGATCCGGATATCCATATTCTTTTTGCCAGAGCCGCTGATATCCCTGAGTATGTGCAGGACGGGGCTGCAGACGTTGGTATTACAGGTATAGACCTTATTACAGAAAGAGGAGCAAAGGTTGAAGCTCTTCTGGACCTGGATTTTGGAAAAGCCAGCCTTGTTCTGGCTGTCCCTCAAGATTCGGATTTTCAAAAAGCTCAGGATCTTGAAGGTAGAAAAATTGCAACTGAGTTTCCGGAAATTACGAACCAGTACTTCAAAAGGCTTGGAGTCAACGTTGAGATCATAAAGGTCAGCGGCGCCTGTGAAATGACTCCGCATGTGGGGATTGCGGATGCGATCGTGGATATCTCAAGTTCAGGGACCACTCTGATGATAAACCGCTTAAAAGCTATTGATACTGTTTTTTCTTCTACAGTTTACCTGATCGCAAACAAAGAAAGCCTCAAGACAAAGGACAAAATTCTGGACATCAAAACTGCACTCGAAAGTGTGCTCAATGCAAAACAGCGGCGTTATCTTATGATGAATGTTCCCGAGTCTTCCCTTAAGGCAGTAAAAGATGTCCTGCCAGGGATGTCAGGTCCAACAGTCATGAAGGTTGAGTCTAGCAAATTGCCCGGGGAATCCATTCTTGCAGTTCACGCTGTTGTGGATGCAGACCTCATTTTTACCATTGTAAATAAGTTGAAGAAGGTTGGTGCACGGGACGTTCTTGTTGTCCCAATCGAAAGAATAATGCCTTGATGGAAAAAACATGCCTTGATGGAGAAATCCGAAAAAATGATGGTTCAGAAAAGACAAGCTAAAGGAAATTTCTCAAAGGCTTATAGGAGATGTGGCTTTGGTTTTTGAAGTGATTCCTGCAGTGGATATGAGGGGCGGAAAATGCGTGCAGCTTGTGCAGGGAGTACCTGGCAGTGAAATGGTAACTCTTGAAGATCCTATTGAAGTTACTCTTGATTGGGTTAGAAGAGGGGCAAAGACCCTGCACCTTGTAGATCTGGACGGAGCAATTGAAGGAGAGCGCAAAAACGCCCCTATAATTGAAAAGATAGTCAACACGCACCGAGAAAATGGAATACGGATTCAGGTCGGAGGAGGCATTCGGAGCTTTGAAGATGCTGCTTCTCTGCTTGAGCTCGGGGTTTCGAGGGTGATTCTCGGAACTGCTGCGCTTCAGAACCCAGAACTTGTAAAACGGCTCTCCAGTACCTTTGGGAACGAACGCATAACTGTTGCCTTGGATGCAAAAAACGGGAAAATCTCGATCAAAGGCTGGACTGAGGAATGTGCACAAACTCCTGTGGAAATGGGCAGGAAGTTTGAAGAACTGGGTGCAGGCAGTCTGCTTTTTACAAATATCGATAGTGAAGGTCTTCTGCAGGGAGTGAATCCTGTCCCTACAAAAGAACTTGTGGAATCTGTCAGTATTCCTGTAATCGCATCCGGAGGAGTGAGTTCTCTGTCAGACTTACTGGTTCTAAAGGAAACCGGAGCAGCAGGAGTTGTGGTAGGCAGTGCTCTCTACACAGGCAGGTTCACACTTGAAGCTGCGATTGGGACAGTCCTGCATGATTGAATCAGTTGTGCATAATTGAGTCACTGAAGTTGACTTAGGCAACCCTGCATAATGATTAGGAGTCCGCATTTTCTGACAGTGGTATTTTACATTACTCGTTACTTCAATAGTCATTTTCTAAATCACTTCAATAGTCATTTTCTAAATTAATCGCTTTCTCATTTTCCGAGAAGACTGGAGACCCGAGATTAGCAGGCAAAAAGATACAAAGTATTTATAAATTTAAAGAGAATGTGATGCTGTATGAGAACAGGCAGAATATCCCGCAAGACAAAGGAAACCGACATCCAGCTTGAATTGAACCTTGACGGTACAGGGATTGCAGATATAAATACAGGGGTCGGATTTTTTGACCATATGCTTACTTCTTTTGCAAGGCATGCAGAGTTCGATCTTAAGGTACACGCGGATGGTGACCTTCATGTGGACGAGCACCACTTGGTAGAAGACACAGCAATAGTTCTCGGAAAAGTACTTGCAGATTCGCTCGGAGATATGGCGGGTATTGCCCGTTATGGGGAAGCCAGAATTCCAATGGATGAAGCCCTTGCTGAGGTTGCCCTGGATATAGGCGGGCGCAGCTATCTTGTTCTGAAAGCTGAGTTTGCATCCCCTCAGGTGGGACAGTTCAGTACCCAGCTTGTAAAACATTTCTTCGAAACACTCGCCTCAAACGCAAAAATTACCATCCATGCGAGCGTCTATGGCGATAACGACCATCACAAGATCGAAGCTCTCTTTAAGGCTTTTGCCTATGCTATGAAGCGGGCTGTAAAATTCGAAGGTAGCGAGGTAAAGAGCACTAAAGGGGTTCTCTAACCGCAGAGTTGCGGCTCTGCAGTGCGCCCCGAATTGCGCCTCGGGAGTACGCTGTCCGTTTCGTTCACTCCGTTCGCTCAAGCGGACTAATTTTTGGACAAGAATACTACATTCTCAACTCGCTCAGGAGGGTTGATTTAGCCGAATAAACCGGAAGACGGCGTGGTCAACCGGCGCAACGCAAACCTTTTCAAAAAAGGTTTGATCGAAAAACCCCTAACAGCAGCGTGATCAACCGGCTTAACGGTTGCAGCCCAGCGGTTGCGCTCAAGAGGGATAATTTTTAGGGACAAGAAGAGTTATTTTTCGTTTACTGCTGCCTCAAAAAGTTGTAACCTTACTTTTTTATTCTGGGAAATGAATTTATAAACAGAATTTGGGGGAGAATGGAATGAAAATTCTTTATGTTTACGCACACCCGGAACCGAAATCTTTTAACGGCGCTTTAAAGGATACAGCTCTTGCTGCCCTGCGGGAGAAAGGGCATGAAGTAAAGCTCTCTGACCTTTATGCGATGAAATTTGATCCTATTCTGAAAGCTTCGGATTTTCCTGAAAGGAAAAAACCGGATATCTTCAAGCCGTTCTTTGAAGCGATCCAGGCTTCTAAAACAGGAGCTTTTGCGCCTGACATTAAAGAGGAGATGGAAAAAGTAAAATGGGCTGACCTTTTGATTTTTCAGTTTCCGGTCTTTTTCACATCCATGCCTGCAATCATGAAAGGCTGGATAGACCGTGTCTTAGCGCCTGGATTTGGGTTTAACCCAGTTACCAACAGTGCCTACGATACAGGGCTCTTCAAAGGAAAATCCGCAATGCTTGTTACAACTACTGGAGCTCCGAAAGAGATGTATTCTGAGGGGGGAGCGCATGGGGACCTGAATAAGCACCTCGAAGCAATAACCCACTGCATTTTTGAATATATGGGGATGAAAGTGCTGCCTTCTTCCATAGTCTATGAGGCCAGTTCTATGAAAAGGGAAAGAGGAACCGAAGAACTCGAGAAATATAGGCAGAGAATATTTGAACTTTAATTTGAACTTTAAATAGACTGGAAAACACTTTTTTCTTATTTTTAAGATTTCGTGACTGGGGAACAGCCTGGATCGAATACTTCTTTTAAATAATATTTATATAGATTATTTTTATAAAAAACTTTATTAACCGTTATGTATGTTCAGACATATCATTGAAATTCCACCTGAAGAGGGTTTTGAATGAGAAAAGTCTGCACATTCATACTTATTATGGTACTGGCAGTGACCCTGGTTTGTTCAGGATGTACTGAGAAAGGAGAATCTACCCCTGTTTCTGGAGATGCAGGAAAAGAATTTGAGGGGAGACAGATCACGGTTTGTTCAGGCGCCGGGCTGATAAAACCTATGAATGAATTGATTGCGAATTTTGAAAACGAGACCGGAGCAAATATCGAGGTGCGCTACGGAGGAAGTGCTGAACTCTTCGGAATCCTGACCTCAAAAGAGTGTGACGTTTTTATCCCAGGGGATTACTACTACACTGGAGAGGCTATGGACAGGAATTATGTTTTAAATGAAAGCGTGACAAACCTGACCCTGCATGTCCCGGTTATTGCAGTTCCGGATAAGAACCTCAAAAACATAAATGGGCTCGAAGACTTAGCAAATCCAGGAATAAAATTGGCACTCGGAGATCCAAAAGGGCCTGCGATAGGCAAAGTCTCGGAAGCAATCTGTGAAAAAGCAGGCATCCTTCCCGAAGTTGAGAATAACACAATTGTCAGAACTGCAACTGTAAATCAACTCCTTATCTACGTTGTATCCGATGAAGTGGATGCGGCAATAATCTGGGAAGATATGGCAAGCTGGGGCGAAGCCAGCGGAAAACTCGAGATTATCCCGATTCCTGAAGAACAGAATAAAATAAAGACCATACCCACAGCAGTTTCTGTATACACCAAAGATCCTGAACTGGCAGAAGAATTCAACAATTACATTGCTGGAGAAGGCGCAGAAGAGATCTGGGAAAAATGGGGCTTTGAGCCATGCGATTCTTAAAATCCCTGGAAATTTTAAAAATCCCTGAAATCTTAAAAACCTTGAACATCTTAAGAGCTCCAGACAGCTTAAAAGCTAAAGGCATGAAATACTCCTGGTTCAGGAACCTAACTATAGGCGTTGCCTTCTTTTTCACACTTTTGCTTTTTTTATCTATAGGAGCCTTGCTCTTTGTCCTCAAACCCTCGGAAATCCTCTCAGCCCTGCTTTCGGAAGAGATGTTTTATTCTATGAAGCTTTCCATGTTGACATCATCAGCTTCGACCCTTTCGGTCATGTGCTGTTCAATCCCGACAGCTTATGCTCTATCTCGTTATTCATTTCCAGGAAAAGGCCTTATAAAAACAATATTAGGGCTTCCAATGGCGTTTCCGGAACTGGTTATGGGCCTTGCTCTCCTGCTCCTTTTTGGGAACGGTTTTCTCGGGCCTTACTTTGAAGCTTTGGGGATAAAAATTACATTTACAAGGCTTGGGATAGTGGTTGCCCAGTTTTTTGTTGCTTTTCCTTTTGCCGTAAGGGTTATTTACTCCACGTTTGAAGACATCAACCCACGATACGAACAGGTCTCAAGGAGTTTCGGGTACGGAGAATTTGAGACTTTTAGGTATGTGACTCTTCCCATGGCCAGAAGCGGGCTTTTTGCCTCGGGAGTAATTACCTTTGCCCGCTGCATAGGAGCTTTTGGGGCCGTGCTTATCCTTGCAGGAGGTTCGTATATGCATACTGAAGTCCTGCCTGTGACCCTCTACCTTAACATCTCCTATGGGAACCTGGAAATGGCAATCACAAGCGGGATTTTGCTCATGGGAATTGCTTTTCTTGCAATCTTCAGCTTTGAGAGGTTCGAAGGAGGCAGGCTGTGAGTTTTCTTGAGGTCAGGAACCTCTGTCTTAACGTTGGGGGTTTCGAACTTAGCAGGATTGAGCTTAAAGCCGAAAAAGGAGATTATCTGGCACTTATAGGCCCTACAGGCAGCGGAAAGTCCCTGCTGCTCGAAACCATAATAGGGTTTTACAGGCCCGAGAAAGGCCGGATTATCCTGGAAGAAAATGATATTACCGATCTGCCTCCCAACATGAGACAGATAAGCATAGTGTACCAGGACCACATGCTTTTCCCCCACATGGACATTTTCGAAAATATTGCATACGCCCTCCGCAAAAAGGTGAGGGACAAAAAGCAGATCGAAGCTGAAGTAAGGCAGATTGCCGGAGTCCTCGGGATAGGCGAGCTCCTGTACAGAAAACCAGCTACCCTTAGTGGAGGAGAAAAGCAGAGGGCAGCCCTTGCAAGGAGTCTTGTAGTCAGGCCAAAGCTGCTCCTCCTGGACGAACCTTTCAGTGCCCTTGATGCAAGAACAAGAGAAAAACTCAGGGACACACTTAAAAAAGCAATTAGCGAGTACAGCACCACTGTTCTGCATGTGACCCATGATTTTGAAGATGTCTGGACTCTCGCAAATCGGGTGGTTGTCATAAGAAGAGGGGAAGTTATGCAGACAGGAGACCCTGAATCCGTCTTCAAACGGCCTTCTCCAGACTTCGTGGCCGAATTTCTGGGCACCAATGTGCTGAAAGGAAAGGTAAAGGATCTTGAAGGAAAACTCACAGTAATTGAAGCCGAAGGCCTGGAAATCTATTCCTCAGACCTCGCCGATCCCGGGGAAGAGATAACAGTTTCCATCCGCCCTGAAGAGATCATCCTTGCCAGAGAAACTGTGGAAAGTTCAGCCCGGAACATTTTAAGGGGAAACGTTACAGGAGTTTTCAAAAAAGAACACCTCGTCGTGGTCGAAGTGAAAATGGGGAATGCAGAAATAAAAGCAGTGATTACGCCGACTTCATGTGAAATGCTTGGACTCAAACCAGGCAGGGAAACGTATGCTGTATTCAAAGCTTCAAATGCTAGGATAATAAGGTAGATCCGGGGACAATAAAAATATAAAAAATACTAAAATAAAGTAATTACAAGGAGATTTTTGAGGCAAAACATGATAGACCTTTTTGACCTTTACTTTTACGAAGACTGTCCCTACCAGGACGAAAGTGCAGAACTGCTCAAACTTGAAGGCAGGGGAAAAATGAGGATTTTTACGAGAGAATACGGGATCTGTGCCTGCGCTGGCGACCTGGCTGAGTATTATGAAAGAAAAGGCCTGAAAGTTCGGAATTTCCTTAGAGACGGGGAGACTTTCAAGCCCGGAGATGCAATTCTGGAAGCCGAAGGAGACCTTAAACTTCTTTTCAAGTTCTGGAGGGTCTCTCAGACTTTCCTTTCTATTATGTGTGCAATTGCCACAAAAACGGCTTCTTTCATGAGTGCAGGCCGAAAGACAAACCCTGATCTTATTATTGCAACAAGCCGAAAGACCCACCCCGGCTCCCGGATATTTGAACTCAAAGCCGTCCGGGCAGGCGGAGGAGATATCCACAGAAATTCCCTCAGCGACTCCATACAGCTCAGCCAGAATCACCTTGAAGTTGCCGGAGAACTTGGAAAACTCAGGGCTATGAAAAAGGTAGAAATCGAGCCCAGGTCGAGAGAAGAAGCGTTCAAATATGCCGAAATGGCAGATATAATGCTCCTTGATCACCTTTCTCCGGAGGAGCTTCGGGAACTCGGGCCCGAACTGAAGAAACTCAATCCAAAACTTGAACTTGCAGTCGGAGGGATCAAAGCGGAAAAGATTCCTGAATACGCTCCTCTTGCCGACATTATTGTCATAAGCGCTCCTTATTACGCAAACCCTCTTGACTTTACAACGAAGATCGAAAGGCTATGAGATAGATAGTTAGATAGGTTTGGGATAGTGAAATAGATAAAAGGTAGAAGCATGTCAGAAACAGAACAAACCGGAAGATCAAAAGTCCAGGAAAATGAAGAAACAGAAATTCTGCCCACCCTTGTAAGTGCGCTCAAAAATGACCTTGGCCCTGCCCTTGAAGAAATCGAAGTAAAAGACGTCAGAATAGGGCTCGCCTATACTGGAGTCCTGCTTTCCGAAAACTATGGAGGCGTTGCCTGCACCCCCCTTTATGAGTTTTCCTGCTGCCCAGCTCTTGGTTTTGCGGGTTTTCTGAAAGGCAAAACTGTGGATAAATTGCTTGAACTTGCTCTGTCGGAAAATCCCCTTGAAGCTGCAGTCGGGATTGCAACCGCAAATGCGCTTTCCCACATGCTCCATGACCTTGAACTCAAAAACTTCCCAGTTTCTGACACAGACATCCTTGACCTTATAAAACCCGGAGACAGAGTTGCAATGGTAGGCTATTTCGGGCCTCTCGTCCCTAAAATCCTGAAAATAACCGATAAACTCACAGTCCTCGAAAAACGTGAAATCGAAGCTCCTAAAACCAGGACCCTGCCTTCGGAGAAAGCCAGAGAAATCCTCCCTGCATCGGATGTGATTATCCTCAGTGCAAGTACTCTCGCCAACAGGACTTTCGATGAACTTCTTTCCCTCCAGGGGGCAGCAAGGGAAATTGTCCTGCTCGGTCCAAGCGCGCCTCTCTATCCCGCCCCGTTTTTCGAGAGAGGAATTACTGCAATAATGGGGACCCGAATTTTTGATCCTCTGACTATGCTTACAGTGGTAAGTGAGGCAGGAGGAACAAAAAAACTGCATCAGTATTGCGGGGAGAAAGTGGCTTTTAGGAAAAAGTGAACAAAAAGAAAGATGAGTCCGCTTGAGTGAAAAAAAGGGTAGGGTCGATATAATAATAAAACCATAGATCTTGTGCATTTATGTTATGAACGTTTGATGAGCAGTAACGATAAAACCCCTAAAATGACCATTATTGAAGTAAAACCAGGCGTTTTATTGATTGTCTTATTACCAACAATCTTTTCTTCATTCTCTGATAAATTGGCATCACTACTTACATTCGCATTTGGTCCATCAGCTGGGGCTAAATCATCTGTTATGCTTATAAAAGCAAAAACCACTGGCACATCATTTATGCCTTTCTGTTTACAGTGTTCATCTAATACCTGATATATCTCATCAATTACTGACTCATTTACCTTTTCTGGGGTGGATGGCTCAAAACCTACTATTAAATATCCATGAATGTCAGCCCCAAAACTGTTAACAGGACCACTGAATGCAATTAAATACGGGTTAATACTTGCAGGGCGAGAACGTGATCGACTACAATTGATAAGTAAATCTATCCATTCTTCTTTTTTATTAGCATCTATAATTACAGGCATTGTTCCTCGAGAAGTTATGAATCCAGGAAACAATTTCTTAGCTTCTTCAAAAGACTCAGAACCATAGTCCGGCAACGGGAGGTCCTCCTCATCCTGTGCCCACCTAAAGACCACAGGAATATTACTTATCCCTTCCTGCTTTTCACAGTAATCCTCAATTTTCTGATACATCTCATCAATTCTGGAGTTATCTACTTCTCCTTTATAAGCAGAGCCCAGTTCAATTATTATTACATCGCTGGCAGCGACACTTTTAATAGACTTGTCAAATTTGGAATAAGAAGGCCCTATTCGGTTAAGATTCAGCCAGCAATCTGCAATTAAATTTTCCCACTCCTGATCAATTGTCTTTGGTATGGTTCCCCTGTATGCTATGAACGAAGAATCGTTTGCAAATTCCTTTATAGAAGGATCAGAGATCTCATCATACTCAGAATCATTCAATTCGCTATCATCTGCTCCTGCAGAACCAGTTGATAAAAAATAAATAGATAATATAAGTGTCAGCCATTTGCCAATGTTGCTTCTTTTGAGCATTTTAATCAGACCCTATCAGTCACTTAATAATTCTAACTTCTATTATTGTCTTAAATAAATCTTAGAATCAAGCAGCTTCGAGTTTGTACAACGTGAAATATAATAAATAGACAGTAAATAGACAGAACTCTTATACTACTGGTCTCAGAGCTCAACTATGTAATTTCTTTAAGTAATATAGTAACAGAGCATAAAATATTTTTTAAATTTTCTAATTTTATATTTATTCGCTTAAAACGAGAATTTTTTAAAATATTTTTGTTTCTGCTAAATTTCTTTTATTGCAGTTATATATCGTGCACAAGTGACTCGCCATTTTACTTAAACTTTGAATTTGCTTTATCTTGGAGCTCATCCCAAAACAAAGTTTTTTTCTTAAATCAATAAAAGTTTCAGAATTATTTTCCATAATAAGAAACTCGATTGATCGTTCAAAATTCTAGATCCAGAGAACTAATTTTGGGTTTTAGGATCAGCTCTTACATAATCGTTCTACAGTATCAAAATGGAATTGGAATTTACTCAATGTTTAACTTTTGAGTCGCCTGTTGTTGTATCGTGTATTTAACTTTCAACTGGTTTTGAATCTGCGAAATCATTCCAGGATACAACAATGAGAAAAAATAAGATTCTATTTAAGCTATGGAATAAGCTTTATAAGCCTTTAAATAATAAATCATTCGGGCTATTATAAAAGGTGATTTATAAAAGGGGGATTTGGTAGTATAAATAGCATGTTTGGGGATCATGAAAAAAAACTGTCCAAACAAAAGAAGTTCTGGATAGAGTTTTTTGCGGGTAGGAGAGACGGTGGCCATAGATCTTCGGCTGAAGAATTTCTTTCTATGGAAGCAAGGGAAAAACTGTTCCATCTGGATGGGGGCAAAACCCTGCTTGACTTTGGATGCGGTGCAGGCGAACTCTTGGTTTACTATGCGCCAGAATATGAAAAGATGATAGGAGTTGACTTCTCAGCATCCATGCTTGACGAAGCAAGCAAAAGAATCAGAGGAAGAAAATGTGAGAATATATCGTTAATCCAGGCTGATGACAAAACTGTCTGGAATAAACTGGAATGCTCCTTTGATCGAATAACCGCAACTGGAGTGGTTCAATATTTGACATTACAAGAAATCGATAGCTTTCTCTTTAATGCATCAAGTTACCTTAATAAAGGGGGTAAAATAGTATTATTCGACATCTTGGACCCCCGCTTGTACCCATTATGGAAAATAGGATTGTTCTCACAAGATGCAGACCTCTGGAAAATTTTACGCAAAATTGGTTTTGAGTTAAAGGTTATATTATCGGCAAGCTTGAACAATCGCCCAAGAGATATCCTCGGATTTGCTCACAACCCCTACACAGTTAAAGAGATAGCAGATAGATATGATTTTGAAACTACTTTTGTAAAATCAATGTATTACGAATACAAATATCATGCAATAATATCTCAAAATTAACGGGTATGAGAGCTTCAAGCCCAAAGTTCTTAGGAGCGGATCAGAAGAACTAAACCGCCACCTTAAGTTTCCAAGAAAAAGAGTAGGAGAGAAACTACTCCTTCCCTTATTCATTGTTCTTTCCTTCGATTTATACTTAAAAAGAAAATTCAGGGAGTGCTAATTTACTTCCTTGCTTTAATCTTCTCAAAGAGCTGCTTCAAAGTATCTTCGTTGCTCTTCGTGAACTCGAAGGGCGAAGTTGTGAAGGGTTCGAAGTGAACTGCCACGTCGTCGAGCCTGTAGAAAGTCCCGTCGCATTCCATAGCATCAATAACTCCAGGAAGCACAACATCCGAGGCAGCTGTGGTCGGGCAGGGAGCAATATCCAGGCAGACCATGGGGATTTCGGCAAGGTAAGAGGCGCAGTCGGCAGGGATGTGGCAGACAAGGTCAGCACACATCACAAGGGCGGCATCCACGTCTTTTTCTCGCAGCACGTCCACGGTTGTGAATTCCCCTGGGTTATAACGGGGGTGTCCGCGTGTGAAATCAAGCCCGAAAGGATAGCCGTACATGTAGGAAGCGACCTGGTTAAAGCCTGCAACGTTACAGTGGCCACGGAGAGCTCCAAGAGTGAACTTGGCATAGTTGTTCAGTTCCTTTACCAGGTTCATGGCAATTTCGGCGTTCCTGTGCTTTCCTATGGAGGAGGAGAGCCCGAGCCCAACTGAGATAGCTCCGAAGTTGCAGTTCTTCATCATATCGAGCATCTCTTCCATGACAGAAATTGGGACTCCTGTGATCTCTTCTACCGATGGGTGAGGAGCTTTTCCATGGAGCAGGGTGAGAAGTGCACTTATGAGTTCATAGTCCGAGCCGGGGTTGAGCTGCACATGCAGGTCAGAAGCTTCAGTGGTCGGGGTTTTTCTTGGGTCTACCGTGATAACTGTCCTATCAAAACGCCCGCGCTTGGTCCAGTAGCCTCTCGGAAAAACTCCGTACCTTGACATCTGTCTTGGCATGGATTCGAGAGGATTTGTTCCCCAGTAAACAATGAGATCGCCTCTGTTTTTCTTCTGACCTTCGGTTGCACCGACTTTTCCGGATTCCTGAATTCCCATTGCTGTTGGTCCATGGCAGATGGTTGCGTTAGAGTCGACAATAGCACCCAGGTATTCTCCTATCTTGAGTCCTACTTCATGCGCTTCGCAGGATGTTTCACTGCCCATGAAAAGGAGGGGACGCTTTGCCGAAACAAGAATATCGGCAGCTCTTTCAAGAGCTTCATCCCAGGCTGCAGGGGACAGTTTTCCGCCAGCTTTTATAAGGGGCTGCCCGAGCCTGTGGGAGCTTACGACCTCCTTGAACTTGGCATTTCCCATTTTACATGCATTTCTAGCCTCAATCTTTCCGTCCCCGAACTCAACCTGGATATCATCACAGGCTGCCCCGCAGACCGGACAGACAATGTTTTTGTAAATCATGCTCACTGTCCTCCGCAATAAACTTTCAGCACTACATCTTCGGCGCTGAGAACTTCTTCTTCATCATCAGTAGGCTCAACGTTTACGGGTGCACCCTTATAGAGAGGGGAACCCGTAGAAAGGGTATCAGGGTCGACGACAACATTCGCCCAGATAGCCCTTGGCATGAACACGTGCCCAGGCTGGACTGAATCCGTACATTTCGCATAAACAACAATTGAATGTTTTCCGTTTCTGCTTGTTACTTTTACCTTATTAGGGGAACCAAGGGACACGAAATCCACAGGAGAAATCCAGCAGGACGCACACTCCATAGTGTAATCATCCGTGAACTTGTCCCCGCCTTTGGCAAGCCTGCCTTCATCAATTGTACTTCCGGAAAGGAGTAATACTTCCATACCTCTCACCTCAGAGCTCCGGGTTTGCGTCTGCAGACACATAGAGAGCTCCTTTTGCCCTCTTGCTGATCGCATAGTCCCCTGTAAACTTCTTGAATTCGCCTATTAACTCAACTTCGCCCGAAGTGACCTTGTTTTCCATAGATACGAATTCGAAACCAGGAGCAAAGCGCTCGATTTTGCCCCCGATAACTATGGTTCCGCCTGCCATTTCTGCGCCCACACCGCGGAGAGCTCCACCATTTACGACAATAAGCCCACCGTTCTGACGAATTCCGCAAAAACTTTCAACGTTTCCTTCCACGAGAATTTCTCCGCCGTCCATGCCGCCCCCGAGCTGGTGCCGGGCTGAGCCTTCGATCATGATTCTGCCGCCTTTCATACCGTGCCACTTTCCTCTGTAAGCACAGCCCACGTGGTCACCGGCATTGCCTTTAATGTGCAGAAGCCCACCTAGCATTTCCATGCCGGCCCAGGAATCCACATCTCCGTAAACGACGATCTCGCCTCCTTTCATCCCGGTTCCGACATGCATGCCTGCAGAACCTTCAATTTCGATTTTTCCTGCGCTCATGCCTTCTCCGATCCTTTTGACCCTCGTTGCGTCCCCTTTTATACGGATCTGAGTCTCGTCTGCAGAACTGCCTCCATTGCCTATCACTTCAAAGAAATCGGAAAGAGGATAGGTTTTTGGCCCCTGCCAGATGGATAGCATTCCTATTTCTTCGGCACTTTTGCCTGCAAAGGAATCAGGAGTTATAACATCGGCTTCCAGTTTAATATCAATCTCTTTTTTAGGAATAAGCGTTACTTCTTTGATTTCTCCGGCAATTTCGCCGGTATCGGTCTTTTTATGAATAAGTACTCCCTCTGTCATAACTTCACCTCTCACCGTTAACCTGTATGGGAGTCGGATTTGCCAGATATTTCTCTGGAGTCGGGTAGTTTGCAAAGCCCAGAGTGTAGTACCTGAACCACTCCTTCACGTCAGCCAGCATCTCTTTTTCTTTCTCGCCTTCCACATGCACTTCGGAATAGTAAGTCCGCTTCTCAGGCAAGGAAACAATTTCTCCTTTAACAGCCACGATTTCGCCGCCCTTCACGGTGTATTCCGCCTTCCTGAAGGCACGGAGGAGAGCCTCATAGTTGTTTGAATCAAGCTGCTGTGGGTTAATATCGTAAACAGTAATGTCTCCATCAGCTCCCACGCCAAGAGAACCTTTCCTGTGCGCCATGCCTATTGTCCGGGCAGGGTTAGCCCTGGTAAGAATTGCAAGGTCATAGAGGGAAAGTTCCCGGTTTATTCCTCCGAGTGCACTCCTGTCGTTTGCCCACTTGTGGCACTCACTGAAGGTCTGCTTCCTGAAAGCTTCGGACATGATCCAGGTCATAACCTCAGGATATTTCGTAAACGGTCCGCCGTTCGGACTGTCGGTAGTCATGATGGTCTTCCAGGGGTCGTTGATAAGCAGGAGACATTCAAGCCCCATTGCCCACTGCAAACTGTGTACCGGGTTGGACTTGAGGTAAGTAAAGGGGATAACACCTGATCCACCTTCCATCTCAACGTCAGTATTCGACCACTTGTTTCCTGTAAGCTTGTACATGTCTTGGATGGCAGGCCCATCTCCGGTCATAACCGTGGCTTCACCGAAGGGCGTGCATCCACTATCGATTACTACATGGTCTTTGTTGTTGATGTAGCCTGCAATGTCTTTTACTCCGGATTCACAGTCTCCCCAGGTAGTGCCTGCAAAACTGTTGAACATCATGTGAGCAAGATATACGGAACGGTCCCTTGCAGGGTCCATTTTGGTTTCGGCCCATTCCACATCCATGTTCTGCCTGGGCTTTATGCCGTCGAGGATTTGGAGGGAATCTTTAGTAATTTCATAGCAGCCAGGATGTCCCAGGTTATTTGCATGCAGGTGAAGAGGTACAGGCATGCCGAGGAGTTCATTGACCTCACTAAGCCCTTTTATAGTCTCTCTTGGGGTAATCTCGAAATGGATGTTGGCTTCATCAAGAGAGTGTACATTTTTACCCCAGCCCCAGTTTTCTACTCCTGCAGGGTTGACACACTTAATTCCATAGGACTTGTGAGTTTTCATCATCCAGGCTACATAAGCAGCAGCCTTTTCTATGTCTCCATCCCGGAGATAACGCATCAAAAAGAAATTGTTTCCAAGTATCAGGTACCCTCCCATGTCAAGGAGCGGAGTTGCCCGCATCTCTTCATGGGTGTGGCGAGCTTCAAGAGGAGGAATCGCAGCTTCAAAGACAGTTGTATAGCCCATTGCTGCGTAATCGTACCCTTGTTTGTAGACCGAGGGCACAGTGTAACCTGAACCGGAATGGGTGAGTGAAGTCTTCTGGAGAGTTGCTTTATAATGATCTTCTGGACGCATCGACCTGCCGGCGTTAACCTTTGCGCCTGCAACGTGAGAATGGGAATCAACTCCTCCGGGCATTACTGTCATGCCAGAAGCATCAATAACCTTTGCGTCTTTCAGTTCGGCTGCAGAAAGCTCTCTTACAACTTTTCCGTCCCTGACGAAGATATCCATAATTTCTCCATTTATTTCGTTCAGGGGATCAAAGACGTATCCATTCTTGATTGCAATTGTTCCTGCCATTTATTCCACCTCTCTTTTTACAAGCCGGATCGCGTCGACAGGACAGATAAAGGCACATGTACCGTCCTCCCCGCAGAGGTCCTGGTTTATTACCGAAATTTTTCCATTTTTAACCTCAAGAAGAGATTTTTCGTCCATGTTATTCAGGTGTCCTGCAGCAAGTTCACGGTTATCGAGAGCATTTACCGGACAGACAATTACGCAGTTCCCGCAACCCAGGCATGCAGCTTCATCAGTTTCCAGGGTTGTACGGGACAGAGTCTCTGGAACAGGAGCTTCAAGCAGCCTTTTCTCAAGAACGCCTTTTTTCTCCATATCGGGAAGAATCTCAGTTTTTCTGACATCAATAGCTTTCACAGGACAGGCAATCGCACAGGCTCCGCAGTAGATACAGGCATCCGGTCTGTGCGTTACTTTTTCAACTCTTTCTCCGGGTTTGGCCTCTTTGTTGAAAAGGGCATTTGCAGGACACACTTCAGTGCACGTATGGCAGGTCTGACAGGTATTTTCATCCAGGGTCCAGCGCCCTGCAAAGGGAGTTTCCACGGAAATCGCATGCATTGGACACACCGCAGCACACCAACCACAGTGGACACAGTATTCCGAATCGATATGGGTCTTTCCGACCAGCTTCAGGCTCCCGTCCGTTGAAATTTCACGGGTTACCTCAATACAGCCCTGAGGACAGATATCCTCACAGAGCCCGCAGTGGACGCAGCTTTCATTTACTGATGTTGGTTTCATAGCCCTGAAAAGGTAGGACATATCAGCGAGGGATTTTCCTTCCTGCTTCAACTCAAGCGCACCTGTGGGGCAAACTTTTGCACAAATTCCGCAAACAATGCACTTTTCACTATCCTTTATCTCCAGGAAATCAGCATCAAGAAGCCCTCTTGTTATAGCGCCAACAGCTCCAATTGCTAGGTTGTCTTTGGGGCATGCCTGCACGCAGGTGCCGCAGCCAATGCATTTTTCAGGCGAATAGATCAGCTGCTTGTCTTTTTTTTCGGCAAAGACAGCCAATCGCTTATCATTTTGCATTTTGCTTACCTCTTAACGTTATTCTGTGCATTCGCCGCACAGCAGCTCGTTATCATGTTGAATGAACATTTCACTGCAAGTTTTACAGCATTGTATCCGCTTCTTCCTTCGAACCGGAACTTCTAAGTCCACAAATTTCCAGGAATACACTTTTTCTCCTGCAGCGAGAAGAATTGGAACAACCTCCTCATGAGGAAGTTTTTCTGTGTTCAGGTACCAGGCATGGAGTTTTGGATAGTCCTTTGTCTTCTCATGATCAAGGATGATTCGGACACCTTTTATGCTGTGAACTCCTTCTGGAGCCTGCTTGTTTACTGTTACCGCTATTTTTCCCAAGTTCACGATCTTTAACCCATTATTTCCGATTGTTGCTCCGGCAAGGATCTGAAAGGGATCAGGCATGCAGCTTTTCGTTTCGCAGGTCACATATATGCGTTCCCCATCCTGGATATTGAGCTCTCTTCTTGCAATATTGAGCATCTGGATACCGATTAATGCCCCAGAGGTCAGGAAGCCGTGAAAGGGGACGAGCTTTTCAATTTGTGAAAGCAGCTCAGGGTCCTTTACCTGCTTCAGGATTGCCTCCATGCTATGTTTTTCTTGATCTGAATTCTTATGCAATATGTACACCACCGTAGTACTTACCGTTATGTTTAAATAAACATAACGCAGAAGAATAGGATGCCCGGAAATATAATATTAAGAGAGATAGGGGCCCGATACATCGCATTATGTAGAAATAAACATAACTGATTGGAAGGTACTGTGATCTAAGTTATTTTTTGACAGAAATTCAGCTTATCTTATTGGGTTAAGTTAACACTCCAGGCTCCGGAATAGAAGGTGAGGTTAAAGATCATCAGTGAGACAGATTCCAGAACTTGGTTTTGATCATTATGTTAAGCGCAACATAAAGATGTTAACGCTAAATTACACTATTACGCTCAAACTCATACAAACAAGTATTTTATAAAATTATCGATCGAGAAACTTTTCATCGAAGAAAAAGAGCAGAAATAACATTTTCACTGTTAATAAGATTGCAGAAAACACATTATAAAAAACCATAAGCTAAGAAAATTATTTTTTTGCATGTTTTACAATAGCTCTCTGTTCAGCAATGACAGTACCGCTTTTAACATCAATAACTTTCAAAGTGATTTCAGAACCTGCCTTGAAGCCGTAATTGTCAGAAGTATTATAATCCCCATTTACACTTGCTCTTACACTAGATTTAATAGAACTTACGGCGCTGTCATTTCCGTGGAATACTAGTTTCTCTCCAACGCTCCATAAATTATCTTTAAGCATTTCTTTATTTTGAAACTTATATTTGGGATTTTTTCCTGTTGAGCTCAGATTCTGGTAAATAACTTCTACGTATCCTGGAGTCAGCTTTCCATCCCCAAATACACCTTGGAAGCAGTTTCCATCTCCTGAAATCTTTATGGATATGACCTCAATGGGGAGAGGATTACCTCCTTCATGCACAAGTATCACTTTATTTTTTTCAAATGAACCCCCCTCAGCTTTATTAGAGAGTCCTCCTTCACATGATTCAAGTGAAATCTTTGCCACTAACGGTTGAGAGCTTGCCCCCTCTCCAGCAATATTAAAGAAGCAAATAGCAATCGCACCTGCCAGTACGAATAAAATCAGAGACATAAGGAGGGTACCAACAATAGGGGTAATAGCCTCAGATGTTGGTTCTGGTAAACAGAGATATTTATACCGAATTCTTCCCCAGTCTTTCATCAATGAGATGATATGTGAGATCTGTCATAAATATTTTAGTTAGAATCCCCAAGAAAAATATTAGAGAAACTTGACTAAGAATATAATGCACTATGAATAAAAAGTAAATTCGGAGAAGGAATTTCTCCAGAATTATTTTCTTCTTTGCCGTTTCTGGTTGTACTCTTTTTCGAGTTTGAAAATTCCTTGGACTGACTCAAGTTCTTTTCTGCTCCTGGCATAATGCAGAAGTACAAGTACAACTCCGCAGAGAAGAGCTATAATTGCGGCTGAGAAATATAGAGGCGCCGACTGGGTATAATATTTAACCTGAATAGCCTTTTCTCGATCTCCCATCTTTGACGAGATCCACAAGAGGGTTTGCCTTCCTTTTTCATCAAAGGTTACATTCACAGGCTCTGGTCTTGCTATTCCGAATACCCTGTTGCCAGTGACATATCCTTCGGGAAGCACTACACGAATGAATTCGGAATTAGGTTTAAGGAATGTAAAGCTCTGAGTTTTCGGAATTTCGAGCGTATATGCAATAAAACCTGTTACAGGTTCTTTGAACTCCAGGTTTATAACTTTCATACTCCGGCTAACTTCCTGAGTCAGGGTATAATTAATAGCCGAGGTCTCGTTTCTGCTGGAAAGCTCTTCAAAGATTTGAGGGTCTGGTTTGGTCTCGTTTGCAGGGTCAACGAGCAGTACAAAATTCTCAATAGGGTTTTCCTCTGAACCTCCGCTCAGGGTTTCGGGGGGATAGATCTCAAGCTTGCTAGTATTTACTACAATGTTTACAACCTGCATCTCTGTATTGTCTTCTAGCAGATAGAACGTGGTAGTATTTGCAAGCGTCTGATTGCTCGAATCATTAAGAAAAATTTCAAATTCATAATTTGAAATGTTGCCAGGCTTTTCAACAACTATTTCCTTTTTTTGATCCATGCAGCCCGATACGAAGACCACCAGCAGGGCGAGGAGCATAAACACAATTTTTGTTCTCATTTTCACAGGTATTAGTTCTCCCTTGAGCTTGAAGCGATCTCTTTTCAGCCTGCGACAATTACCTTCTCTTTTGAGATAAAGCCTGTGCAGGGTCTAGAACTGGTTAATATTTATCCTATGCTTCCTCTTCTTAATAAACAACACGGACAAACATCTCTAAGAAATATGACAAAAAGCTCACTTTCTTAAACAAAAGAAGTAAGCCCGGAAGGTAATAAAAACTCAGGTACTAAGCTCTCCAGAAGAACTCAGGAACCTTTCCACCATAGTCCAGTCAACTTTCTTTATGTACTTTGCCTGAAGCTTGGAAACGTAAAGAATATTGCTACCGATTAAGATTTTAAGGTCTGAAGGTTTGGGGTCAGTTGTACCGAGTGGAAGAAGTACAGGACCATCAGGAGACGTGCAGAGCCTGAAATCCTGCCCGCTCTTTCTTATATAAGCTCTTACCTTTTCATCAATTGCAAAAGACGGAATCATATTTACACCACGCAGAACTTGTCCGCAGAAGATAAATAACTACAGGTTGCAGGTTCAATAAAGTAAAAAAATTATAGATAAAAACAAGTCCTGTTTTCGTGGGAATTCCGGAGCAGTTTTAAATTGCATGAAAGCAAATTAGGACGAAGATAACATGATGAGAGATAAAGGAAAACTTGTAATTTGGCCAGTATATCTTGATCAGACAAAATCAAGGAGCAGAGGCAGAATTATCTCCCGGAAAAATTCAATAAAGGAACCGCAACTTAATGAGATAAAAGAAGCAGCCAGGCAGCTTGGTTTGAATCCCGAAGTAGAGCCTCAAAAAGCCTATCCCAAATCCTGGTGGGAAGTAAGCGGAAGAGTGCTTGTGGACGATAAGGGTCCGAAATCCGTTATTGCAAAACAGATAGCCTCAACCATTAAAAAAGCACGAGGTCAGGAGAGTCCTGCCAAGACTTAAATTTAAGTTGCTTCTTAATGGATGAAAAAGGGAGTTTGAGAATATCTGGAAGATTTAAATGCTTCATATAAATGTCCCAAATAAAAGCCTCAGACACCTTGAGAATTCTCTCATTTGGGTTTCAGGCAACCCTTATAAATTCACTTAACCTTTATTTTAACTTTTTATAAGGATATCTCATTTCTTTTCCGCAGCGCTGGCAGGAAATTATGATATATCCTTCCTTTAGCCTGTAACGGGCATTTTTTCCGGGCACGAGAAAAGCATAACAGTGCTTGCAGATTCTACTTTTTATCTCCCTTGGAATGCTCATCCGGTTTCTCATGGAAATATTCCTGATAAGCTGCACGTAACGCTCGCTACGGTCAGGATGTTCTGCATGTTCTCTTTTTGCAAGCTCAAAAAGCCTCCACATGCGCTGGGTCGCGATTATCTTAATCAGGTTTTTCTGTTTTTTTCTTGCTATTTTAGACATAAATAGATCGATCCTGCGTTTTCGTCTCAATCTCGATTGTGAGGCTTATTCAAAAATCAAATCAGAAGTCAAGAATAATCACATTGATATCAGGATTCTTACTGTGTACAAGAGCTTTAAACTTTTCAGGATCTCCCTCCGTTACTCCTGGTTTCCCGTAGTGCATCGGAATTACGGTTTTTGGAGATATGGCTGCAGCCGCACTTGCTGCCTCTTCCTCGTCCATTGTGTACGTGCCTCCTATAGGCAAAAGAGCGACATCAGCTTTGATATTTTTCATTTCGGGGAAGAAATCGCAGTCTCCTGCATGATAGATCCGGATTCCTCCAAGTTCCACTATGTAACCCACTCCGGATCCGCGGGGATGATAGGGTTTCTCAAGGTTATAAGCCGGAATTACTTCAATTCTGGTTCCCTTGATTTCAAGCCCATCAGCCAGTACATCTCCCTCAGCAATCCGCCTTGCGTCCCCTTTGAATTGCAGGGATAAACTCTCAGGGATCAGGGTTGTCGAGTCCGACTGCCTGACCTTCCGGATGTCATCAGGACTGCAGTGGTCAAAATGTTCGTGGGTTATTAACAGGATATCGGCTTTATCTTCGAAAGCTGGCTCTTCACTGAGGTCGTAGGGATCGATATATATCTTTTTGCCGTCCCCTTCAAGTAAAAAACCAGAGTGGCCCAGCCATTGAATAGTAACGCTTCCAATCTGTACACTGTTCATCGCATGCACCTGTAGATTTTATAATAGAGCTTCTGAGAAAGCCCTATTAATGAATTATTTTGGGATTATATTAATTAATAATAACTGATAGATTTGAATTTAAGCCGCCTTTTTCTACTTTTATTATCTGTCATTATCTGTCCTTTTTGACAAAACTTGGCTCTAACACCCTGTTATAAATCGTTTTCTGCAGATAACATACAATAGGTAATTTGATTACCACGGCTTCTCTTTTGTCCCCTACGCTGTGAACTCCTATTGATTCCTTCCCATCGGCAATCAGAAATAATTCTTCATTATACCTGACTCCCTCAATTACAATATTATCCAGGAAATCCGCAAACTCTTTTTTAGTTTCTTTGAATTCAAAAGGCAGTGACCTGAACCTATCAATTTCATTAACGATAATAATTAAATTGCAGGTTTTTTCCAGTTTTTTTAGTTCGGTTTCAAACTCCTTTAAGAATTCTGGACTGGATGAAAAAACAATCAGTTCTTCCTTTACCCCAGCCAGAATTTCCCGTATCCTGTTCTTTATTCCCCAATCACTCTGGATACACCACACAGGAGAGGTTTTAGGTAACTCATAACCCAATTCATTGAGCTGGTCAAGGGTTTCAATTGCGCAATTGATAAACTCATCTTTTATCTTCCCGATTACCTGCTTTGGATCAACTGCTCGATAATGAATCGGAGATCCTTGCCTTATTTCTAGAAAACCTTTTTTAGCAAGCACTTTAAGAATTTCATATATCTTGGCTCTCGGCACATTTGTAAGTTCATGAATCTCGCGGGCTGTACCTTCTCTTAAACTGACAAGCCCGATATAGGCTTTTGCCTCGTTTTCAGTTAGTCCGAGCTTTTCAAGATTGCTAATTAACTGAGGATTGATTTGTGTGAACATTTGTTACCCCTAAAGTAACAATAGATTTAAATCTTTCTGGCCTATATACGTCACAGGTCTAAAGCACTAAGAATTTGTCGCACAATAGAATAATATTAATAATGTATATCCGAAAATGCATTAATAAGCTTTTAATAAATGTGTTAATAAGCTTTTAATATTAGCTTCAGCCTAATGAGAAAAATGCACTTTGAAGAGATGTATTTGTCTTTGGATTAAACTTCATGTTAATGAACTATACTTCATAAATTAAATTTCATATTCAAAACTATGAGGGGAATCTACTATTAAAAATACTTTTGAAAAACTGGGATTTTTTATCCAGAACAATCGTTTTTCCGTACTTCTTATAGCTTTCCTGTTCATAATAATATCAATGCAGGGAGCACAACTTATTGAGATGAAATCAGGGACAGAAACCTTTGTCGAAAAAGACTCTCCTCTCTACCAAGACTACGACCATCTTTATAAGAATATTTTTCAGACACAATCTATTGTAGTAATGGTAGAGGCTAATAATGTAAAAAACGCTGACTTGATGAAAGCTGTGGACAGATTAGATCATCAGCTACAGGCAACGGATGGGGTAATTGAGACTATTAGTCCTGTTTCTCTTCTCAAAAAGGTTAACTACCAGATGACAGGAAGGTACGCGCTTCCTGAAACAGATGAAGAAATAAAAACAATTATAGATGGAAATCCTACTATCTTCGGTCAGATTATCCCTGATAATACACATATGCTTATTTCGGTAGTTATGGCTGGCTCAGCCAGTGACAAAACGCAGCAAGATCTTATTACTGCAACTGAAGAAGCAGTTTCGTTTTCAGATTTTCCGCCGTCTTACAATATTATCGTAACAGGTGATCCGGCATTCCAAATTTCCATGAATTATGAGATGACTTCCAGTATGGGTATACTTTTGGGGCTTTCAGCCATTTTCATGGTAATTGTACTTCTCCTAGTGTTCAGGCATGTCAGATGGAGTCTTCTTCCTCTGCCGGTAGTTCTTCTAGGTATCGTTTACACTTTTGGAGCTATGGGTTATGTAGGGATTCCGATGTCCATGGTTTCCATGGCTGCATTCCCAGTCCTCATAGGTGTGGGAATTGACTATGCCATTCAGTTCCATAATAGGCTTGAAGAGGAACTACAGGACAAAGGAAACAAAACAAGAGCAGTTATAGAAACCATAAAAAACACCGGTCCTGCAGTCCTTATAGCTCTGACAATGACAGCCCTTGGTTTTTTTTCCCTTTTTACGTCTTCTGTGCCAATGATCCAGGATTTCGGTAAACTGCTCATGATAGGCGTTTTAATGTGTTACTTATCCTCGATTTTCGTGGGTGTTGTAACAATTTCAATATTTGATACCTATTCAGACAAGAACCCTCTAAGAAAAGTAGTGAGTAAAATAAAACCTACGAATTCGGGAAAAACAAATAAATCCGAAGGAGAAAGTGAAGGCAGCAGAAAAATAGAGAAAGTTCTCCTGAAAGCAACAGATCTGACGATTAAGTACGATATTGTAGTGCTGGGAGTCGCCTGCTTGCTTTGTTTTGGCGGACTTTACCTTGACCAATCTGTGCCTATTCAAACTGATGTGCAAACCTTTGTACCCCAGGATATGCCTGCCCTTGTTGATCTCAAGCATATGGGAGATATCATGGGCGGAAGCGATGAATTAAACCTCATCATCAAAGTTGAGGACACTGCAAATCCAGATGTTCTTAAATGGATAGACCGTTTTTCCAAACATGAAGTAGCATCCAATGGGCATATTTACAGTGCTACGAGTATAGTTCCGCTTGTAAAGGAGAGAAACGGGGGCGTAATTCCTGATACCAGCCAGGAAATAAAGAATATTTACTCCCAGATCCCTGAAGCACAGAAGGATCGCTACATGTACGGGAAGAGCATGCTTCTCCTGAACTTCAATATAGGAAATGCGGTTTCAGATATCAAGGTAACAGGCATTAAAGAACTCTCAAATATTGTCAAGCAGGATATGCAGTGGATGCCGGCTCCACCAGGTACAGCAGTTACAATTACCGGGAACTCGGTCGTGTTTATAGAGGTTATTACTGCTCTTACCAGTGGAAGAGTGGCAATGACTTTCTTTGGCCTTATTCTCGTGTTAGCTGGGCTTTTTATTGTTTACAGAGACTGGGTAAAAGCGCTAGTTCCTGTAATTCCAATGCTTATAGTTATTGGTTGGTCAGGAGGAGTAATGAGTTACCTTAATATCAGCTATACTCCCATGACAGCAACTTTAGGAGCTCTGATTTTAGGAGTGGGATCCGAGTATGCGATCCTCATGATGGAACGTTATTTTGAAGAAAAAGAAAAAGGAGAAAGTCCCCTGGAAGCAATCCGAATGGCAAGTTCCAAGATAGGAAGTGCAATCATAGCTTCAGGAGCTACAACTGTATTTGGGTTCATGGCCTTGCTGGCATCTCCTTTCCCATTGATTGCAGATTTCGGTAAGGTTACGGTCATTGATATTTTGCTGGCTCTCCTGGCAACTTTTGTAGTCTTCCCGCCACTTATAGTTCTCCTTGATACCTGGCGAGATAAAAGAAAAGGGCTCAGGACGGCAGAGAAGGAGACCGAGACAAAAAAACAAATTCAGGGGGCCGAGGTATGATACGAGTGTCCATAAATTTGAGGCAAAGTATGATTAAAAAATTTGCTATACTTGCATTAATCCTATCAATATTATCAGTGACTGCATTTCCAGCCCTCGGAAATGATGATGAAACGAATTTCCTTATTCCGGACCATGGATACACTGTAAACTACTACAGGAGTTACGGGGAGCCAGCTATCCAGGCTTCAATTACAGGAAATCCAGAATTCAACAGGGGAGAATCTGCAGACCTGCAGGTAAAAATCGCTAATATTGGAGTGATTGATGGTTTCCAGAGGCTTAATGTGAACCAGAAAACAATTCCAGATTCAGTTGAGGAAGCGCTTGCAGATGCCGAAATGGAAGAAGAGAAAGACTGTACAATTGCAAAAAACATTAAAGCCATCCTAGTTTCTGACACGGAATATATTAAAGTCGAACCTACAGCCAGTCTGCAGACCGTTGAAGAACTTAAAACAGGCTATACGACAAATCTTCGCTACACAATAAAAATAGATGGCGATGCCCCAGCTGGAAACTATGAGCTTCTCCTGCCTATAAGTTATCAGTATCAGGCAAACGTCCGGACTGCAACTGCAGACATAATAAATCTTGGGCTTACAGACACAAAGTATGTAAGAGATTATAAAACGAAAACCGAAACTCTCAAACTTCGGGTCTCTTTAGAAAATAAACCTAAGTTAGAAGTGACCAATGTCTCTGGAAATTTAGTTCAGGGAGAAAGTAGAGCTATTGAAGTTACTTATAAAAATAGCAAAGAGGGCGTAGCAAAAGACGCCTTAGCCCGGATAATTGTTATGAGTCCTCTCAGTGCTGAAAAAACTATAGTAAGGCTTGGAGATATGGGACCTGGAGAAAGCAAGACTGCCAGATTCGAGATTTCGGCAAGTCCAGAAGCTCTTGTGAAAAATTACGGCATAAATAGTGAAATAAAATATATTAATGAAGATGGGGAGACCTCCTTTTCAGAGAATATGAAAATTAACGTACCTGTTGAAGTCGCAGAGAGTAAGTTTAGCATAACAGGTGTAGCAATCATACTGATTATCCTTATCGCCCTTTACCAGATCATAAATGTACACCGAAAAGGAAACAAGAATAATGAGAATGCATCAGGTGATGAAAATGAATAAAAATGGATTTTTTGTTGCTGTCACGACCCTTTTAGTCCTTTGCTGGGCAATCTTACCAGTACAGGCCGCTCTACCTGAAAATTTTGATATTAGTGATAACTTCTATACAGTATATGGAGGGCCTGACCTTAGTGCAACACTTATTGGAGATAATGAATATTCAAGAGGAGATACTGTAACTCTTAACGTAGAGATGATGAATAAGGGTGTAATTACCGGCTTTAAATCCGAAAATAAAGTAAGTGTTGGAAACTATGTGGATCAAATGCTCCAGCAGGCAGAAATGCAGTATGAAGCTCAGGCTACGACTGCAGTTGGCATCCTTTCAACTCTCAAATCCGATGATCCAAATATCAAGGTCAAATCAGAATCCCAGCAAGCAGGCACTCTCAAACAGGGGAAGCAGAGTTCAAGCCCTACTAAATTTACAATTGAAATTAATAAAAACGCTTCTGCTGGTACCTATCCTTTAACCCTTGAGCTTTCGTATAAGTATCAGAACAATGTTCAGGTAGGAGGAGACAATTTTGATGGTACTACAGGGATTGTAACTAACAAAAAAGTGGGCATCTGGTATGAAAACAAGACTCAGAAACAGACTATAGAGATTAAAGTCAAGGAAGAACCTTACTTTGAAGTCACAAATGTAACAGGTGACCTCTACCCTAACGAAGGTGGGATGCTTCATGTTACATACAAAAATACTGGCGAAAAACCTGCAAAGGATGCGACGGTTCGAATCAGTGCAGCCGATCCTTTCAGTACAACTGACGACCAGGCTTATTTAGGAACTCTAAACGCGGGAGAAAGCGCAGTTGCTATTTTTAATATGGCAGTAGATGAGACCGCAACTTCTAAACCCTATTCCCTAAACAGTGAGATTCTCTATGAAGATGCTGACGGGCATAAACAGGTCTCAGACAGTGTGAAAATTAATACTGAAGTCCTTCCTGCAAAAGAGAAGCTTCCTGGATATCAAATGGTAACAGGTATTGCATTTATGGCTCTAGCAGTGTGTTTCATCACGTTAAGAAAAAAGAGTAAGGATTGAGCAATAAAGTAGAAGGTTGAAAGTGAGCGAGACTTTATAATTTGGGTCTCAAAAATAGTCCACTTGTACCGTCTCTGGTTTGAAAGCAAAACCAAACTGGGACGGTACAGTCATTCTTTATATGGGAAAATACTCTCATCAATTCTTTTGCATAGGAGTGTACTTTCTTTAATAAAATTATTTTGATAAGGAAATCTTTTTTATTTGTTTTTTTCACTGGTAGCCTTTGCAACCATTACTTCGGTCGATTTGATTACCGCATAAATCCTGTCCCCGGGTTTGATGTCAAGTTTTTCTGCAGCTTCCTTGGTGACTACGGAGGTCATAGTTGAGGGCTCCATTTCAATTGTAATTTTACAAACAAGCCCGTTTTTCTCCACTTCGAGTACTTTACCAGGTAATTGGTTCCTAGCTGATAACTTAAAACTTACATTTTCCCAGGCTGTCTCATCCTTTATAGTTTCATTAATAAGTTGTTTGCCGGTCTCATACTCAGCCAGTAGCTTTCTTCCAACATCAGTCAGGAAAGTACCCTGATTTTTTCCTCCCCTCACTGTGATAATTGCAGGTTCGTCGAGAGCTTCGTTCATTTTTTTAAGCATATTCCAGGCATGTTTATATGAGATCCCGAGTTTCTTGCAGGCTTTCCGAAGCGAGCGTTCTTCATCTATTGCCCTCAGTAACTCAGCTCTTCCAGCACCCATAACTGTTTTTCCATCTTCCGTAAACCAGAGCTTTGTTCTTGCTTTCACAGATTTTTCACCTTTTACCGGAGCACATGGACAGAACTTGCCTTGAATTGGGCATAAACCGGAATTCCAGGAAGAATATTCATTTCCTCTGCCGATTGCCGGGTTATCAGGGCATTAAGTAGAATACCGCAGTCAACTTTCACCCGGACAAGAGCTCCCAGCGTCCAGACTTCTGTAACCCTGCCCTGTAAAGAGTTTCTGACGCTGGAATCTGTCGAAGTTTTACTTAAAACTATGTTTTCAGGTCTGAGAAGGGCATGTACCTGGCTCCCTACCTCAATATCCCCTGAAGCTTCGATAATCATCTCACCGGTTTCAATTCTTAAAAGTCCACGGTCGGCTGAGATAACCCTACCACTCAGCATATTCTCAAACCCTACAAAACTGGCTACCTGACTGTCAACCGGCTTTTCGAAGATTTCTTCTGGAGTCCCTACCTGCATAAGTTTTCCATCCATTATTATTGCGATTCTGTCAGCCATTATTCGTGCTTCGGTTTGGTCATGGGTAATATGTACCACAGTCAATTTTTCTTTGTTTTTATGGATAGTAGAGAGCAGTTCCCTAGCAGTTTCCTGTGTCCTGGGATCGAGTGCGCTCAGGGGCTCGTCAAGGAGCAGAACTTCTGGATCTGTCACAAGAGCCCTTGCAAGGGCAACTCTTTGCTGTTCTCCTCCTGAAAGCTTGAGGGGATACCGATCAAGAAGATGAGTTATTTTCAAGTCTCTGGAGATTTCAAAGAGCTTTTCTTTTGATTTTATTTTTTTCATGCGCATGCCAAATTCGATATTTTTCTCCACACTCATGTGAGGAAAAAGCGAGTAGTCCTGGTACACAAAAACGAGATCATGTTTCTCTGGAGGCAGGTGGGTTACATCTTTTCCGCCAATCAAAATCTTCCCGGTGTCCGGAGAGTGAAAACCTGCTATTAACTCCAGAAGAAGGGTTTTTCCGGCTCCTGTAGGCCCGAGGATTACAAAATATTCTCCTATCTCAATTTTAAGGCTCAATTTCTCCAGAGTAAAATTTTTCCATTTTCTTGAGAGGGACTCAATCTCTATCATATATACTCCAGCCTGCAGAAAGGACTCTTACTACTATGAATATCGAAAGCATTACCAGTATAAGCAGTACAGCTATAGGTCTGGATGCAGACATTCCATAGGAAAGAAAACGGTCATAAATAAGGGTTGGTCCTATCATGGGATAGTAGGCAATAAGCACAACAGCTCCGAATTCACTTATAGCTCTTGCCCAGGTCATGATCGCTCCTATTAAAATATGCCTTGCTGAAAGTGGCAGGGTTACAAAGAGAAAAGCTTTCCAGAGAGGAGCGCCAAGAGATCGAGCTGCGTTTTCAAGCCTTGGATCAACGCTTTTGAAACCTTCCCTTGCAGAATTGGCCAGATAAGGCAGGGACACAAAAAGCATTGCAACCACGATTCCAGGCAGTGCATCCCGAAACTGTATATAAGCTTCGAGAGGGCCGCCAATAAGCCCTTTTGACCCGAAAACTGTAAGAATGGCGATTCCTGCGACAGTATGCGGAACTACAACAGGCACATCAATAATACTCTCAACCAGGCTTTTTCCGGGAAAATCGAACCTTGCAAGAATATAGCCCGCAGGTACTCCGAGAATAAGGGCAACAAGGGTTGCCAGAAAGCCTGCATAAAGCGAGAGAAAAATAGAACTTATTACAGCGCGATTTTCCACAGCTTTGACAAGCCCCTCAAAATCGTCAAAGATCTGCCTGAAAATCATGTTTGAAAGAGTTATGGATATAAAAAGAAAAAGAACAAGCAGTAAAAGGGAAAATATGAAAGTCAAAGGCTCAAATTTACTGATTTTCCGAATTGAAGCTCTCATTTTTATACCCTTTTGCTATCGTTTTATACCTTTTTACTGGCTTGCTGGCGTTTTTGATTTTAAGGAATTTCCTGATATCCACATTCTACTTTATCTTTACTTATCTTTATTCTACAAGTGGCTGCAACTCTTCAGGCATTTTATCTTTTCCTTCGGCTATGGCAGGGACAATAGGCGGCTGACCGTTTTTGATAAATATCTGCTGTCCTGGCTCTTCTAAAAGCAATTTTACGAATTCAGCAGCAAGTTCTGGACTTTTGGCATTTTTGGGGATAGTCACGCCGTACACTATAGGAGATCCTGTAACTACTTCTCCGTTTACCATTTGAACCTGAACCTTTGCGTAATTGTCAGCATAATCGAGTGAACTCAAGTCTATTTGAGGTGGAAGTTCCACATATTTATATCCATGCTGCTCGGCAACACTTCGGTAAATGTAGAGGTAATCTATTTCCCCAGTCTCAAGGGCAGAACAAAGTTCTACTTCCATGCTTCTGAGCATGATTTTTTTGGTATTCGGAGAAATTTCTTCGGATGCGGGTACATGTATAAGGGTTGTTCCGTTTTCCTCTGTAGTAACAGTCATGCCTGTGTTATTCAATATCAGGTCATCATAGATCTTGCTGTCATTGTAATAGAACTCAGCTAACTGAGTTACCATCTGTGATCTATAGCCTGCAGGATCATCGTTAGGATTGGAAAAACCATATCGAACATCAGGCCGCCTGAGAACCTCATACCAATTTTCTGTATTAATCTCATCACCATACTTGCTCTCATTCGTGTAGGCAAGGATCATCTGGTTTCTTGCAAAAGCTGTGTACCAATCTGCATAGTCAGGCATCATCATGGATGGAATAAGAGCATAATCTGCGGATGCAAGAATATCAGCATTTTTCCCGAGTTCGGTAATCTTCCTTATACTCTGTGCACTGCCCGCAGCTTCCCGCTGAACATCAACGCTCGAATGCTGGGTTTCAAACTCGGCTTCAAGCTCCTCAAAAGGAACACTTAAACTTCCTGCATGGAAAATCGTAAGGATTTCTCCTTTTCCCGCAGAAGCATTTCCAGAGGTGTTTTCCACTAGGTTCTTATTTCCGTTCTCAGCCTGATCGCCAACGCAACCAAGGCCGGTGAATATAATCAGGATTAAGAGAACCGATATGAATTTTAAATATCCGGTTTTAACTTTCATAGATATGTGGTTTTGAACATAATAGATATAAGCTTTTTGAAGGAAGATAACTGCTTTTTTACATAAAAAAAGTGATATTTAGGGAGAACGAATACAAAAAGCTGGAAAAAAACGTTTTCCTTATTGACTAGGGTGCCCATTTATCTTTTTTATATCTGGTTTTTCAGTCTGCTATTAGCTTGTCATTTTCCTTCCAGAAGATATCTTTTAAACCATTCTCCAGCCAGATTTGCGACTTCTTCTAAAGTGCCTGGTTCCTCAAAAAGATGAGTTGCACCGGGAACAATCTTAAGTTCTTTTTGTTCTACTTTCAATCGGTTTAATGCCCATTCATTCATCTCTATTACCTGAAAATCCTCTCCACCTACAATAAGCAGGGTCGGCGCCTTTACGTCCTGTAGGGCGTTTTCAGCCAGATCGGGCCTTCCCCCTCTGGAAACTACAGCCTTTACAACATTTGCATGCTCTTTTGCAGCTATGAGCGCGGCTGCAGCCCCAGTACTGGCGCCAAAATAACCTATATTGAGCTCTCTGGTATCAGGATCGTTTAAAAGCCAGTTTGTAACTTCAACAAGCCGGTTTGCAAGCAGGTCAATATCAAACCTGAGGTGAGCCGTTACCATGTCAATTCTCTCTTCTTCAGCTGTCAAAAGATCGAATAATAATGTTCCAAGCCCTTCTTTCTGAAGTTCCTGAGCAACATATCGGTTCCTAGAACTGAAACGGCTGCTTCCGCTGCCGTGTGCAAAAACAACAATTCCTTTTGCTCCTTCTGGAATGGTGAGATTTCCTTCAAGTGTAATGGAATTAATTGGGATTCGAATTTCATTACTAACTTTGCCTCTACTTGATAATTCGCTCACGCCAACCCCCCGAAAGCTTTACTATTAATTGAGACCTGCATATCAATAAATACCAATTCGTCAGTAAATGTCAAATTGTGTTATCTTTTATTGGAAATTTTCTTGCCTTATCTAGAAGTTCACAGACTTCCTTGTCAGTGGTTTGACTGAAATCTTCGTACCAGGCTCCAACCCCATAGAAAGGCTCAGGAGTAGCCAAACAGATTATTTCGTCCACTTCCTTTCTGAAAATTTCACATATATCAGGTGCAGCCGTGGGCACTGCAATTACTATTTTTGCCGGATTTTTGGTTTTAAGGGCAGCTGCAGCTGCACGCATTGTTGCACCTGTAGCAAGTCCGTCATCTATCAAAATTACAGTCGAGCCTTCTATCTCAGGTTTTGGTCTATCTCCACGATAAGCGCGTTCCCTGCGTTCGAGTTCCTTGCGTTCATTCTCAGCTACCATATCAATTACCCGTTCTGGTATCTGAAATGACATGACAACATCCTCATTTAGTACACGGATATTATCTGAGGCGATCGCCCCCATAGCCAGTTCTTCATTACCGGGCACTCCCAGTTTCCGTACTATAAACACATCCATTTTTACATTCAGTTCCTTTGCGACTTCAAATGCCACTGGAACTCCACCACGCGGGAGTGCGAGTATTAACACATCTGAGCGGTTTGCATATTTCAAAAGGTCTTTTGCCAGCTTTCTTCCGGCATCCACTCTATCATTAAAAAGTGACATTTATACCCTCAACCCCTATTGAATTGGATTATTTGCTATTATAAAAGCCATACTAATTTATAGTATATCTATTCAAACCCTTAAACGTATAGAGTATAAAATTTAAGCTTGAAAATTTATAATTATGCTTTTATCAAAATAAAAACCAGGGGGAATAAAAATTTGAAAAGGTTTATTCAATTTTTCCCAGCTGTATTAACCAGATATAACAAGAAATTCTATCAGAGGCTTGAAATTTTTTACGGCAAACTATCTTTTTCTTACAGGCAATATTTTGAATAATTAATTTAAAATAATTTACGTCCATATTCTATTCAGGAGTTGGGAAGTGAGTTGTATATGACTTAAAATAAAAAAGCCTGGAGTCTATCGATCCTGTTCAGAACCGAATGCCTGCGGGAACATTCTCTGGTTGCTGTATTGGGGGATATGGTAGACAGGATATGGAACTTCCGGGCTTCTTAATCTCTTTTTTGCGATGCGTTTTTCTCTTCCCTTTCCGCTATCTTGTAAGTTGTTTTAGATCTAAAATTGCATTAAGTCTTAGTATAACTCGGACTCGGGGTTAAAATCGGGGTTAAAGTCACTTTGTAAGTCTAAACATTATTAAAGTCACTTTGAGGTTTAATAGGTTCGATATAAGTAAATTCAACTTTATAAGAAGCCGATTAACCCTTCTGGCTTAGGTGGAACGGGGGTAGCTAAACATAATGGGCATTAGGGAAAACGCACTAAAAATAGGTATCTATGAAATCTTAGTTTGGATAATTATAGTCACTTTGCTTTATTTAATTAGCCTTAAAAATTATCTCCTCTTCCACACAGTTGTAAAGTTGTTCAGCGTCTACATTGCTTATGTGATATTTCTCATAGTTTGGAAATCGAGAACTAGACTAGAGAATCGGTATCTTTTAATTTTGGGGGTCAGCTACTTCTTTGTCGGAAGCATTGACTTTTTGAGTACGCTTGCATTCCATGGAATGGGGATATTTCCCGGATTTGACACAAATCTTACTGCTCAACTTGAAATAGTTGCAAGGTTTCTGGAAAGCGTCTCTTTTTTGGTTGCTTCGTTATTTCTGATACACGCTGGAGAGAATCAGAAAGGAAATTTCAGAACCCTTGAAAGCGCAAGTTTTGCTTGGAAAGTCTTTTTAATATACGCAGCGGTTACTGTTACCTGCCTAGTTTCAATCTTCTTTTCCCAGAATTTCCCAGTTTCTTATATCCAGAGTTCAGGATTTACTCAGTTCAAAGTAACAAGTGGATACTTAATTTCTTTCTTATTTCTCTGCTCATTATTTCTCCTGTATGTAACCAGGCACTGGTTTGAAAAAAATGTCTTCCAATTACTTTCAGCATCAATAGTTCTAACAATCTTTGCGGAACTGTCCTTTACACACTACAATCAAATTGACGAGGCTTCAAGCGTTATAAGCCTCTTCTTTAAATTGCTGTCTTTTTACCTGATCTATATAGCAATTGTAGATATAGGCTTTGAGGAACCTTGCAGTCTGCTTTTCAGAGAACTTAAACACCGAGAAGAAGATTTCAGGCAGAAAGCTATTTTCTTTGGAGACGAGTACAGTCATATTTGTAGAATGATAGGCAAGAGATATCTGAGTGAGCATCGAGGTATTAAGGACAAGGACAATCCAGATAGTTATAATTCCTTCATGCAAAATCTCCAGGGCATAGGATTCCAGCTCAATAAAGATTTTAAATTGATATTTTTACATGGTCCTGTTGAGGCAATGACAGGTTACTCAAAACAAGATTTTCTTTCTGGAAAAACAGAGTGGCAGGAGATAATCACACCTGAAGACCGTCCTGTTATTCTTAAAAGAAGGGAGAAATTAAAGCTAAATCTGAATTTTATTATTGAAAACGAATATCGGATACAGAAAAAAGACGGGGAGATCAAATGGGTTCGGGAAATCATCCAGAATATCTCTGGCAAATCCGGCAATCCGGGAGAGTTCCAGGGACTGGTTTATGATATCACTGAACGTAAAATGGCTGAGGAAGTTCTTGAAAAAATAGACAAAATCCGAGTAAAAGAGATCCATCACCGCATAAAGAATAACCTTCAGGTAATCTCATCCCTGCTTAGCCTGCAAGCAGAAAGATTTGATGACAAAGAGGTGCTTGAAGCTTTCAGGCAGAGCCAGAACCGTGTTGAATCCATAGCAATGATCCACGAGAAACTCCATGAGAGCGAAAGTGCAGATGCTCTTGATTTTGCAGACTATCTGCAAAAGCTAACCACAGACCTTTTCAGTTCCTATAAGATAGGAAGCAAAAATATAAATCTTAAGCTTGATCTTGAGCAGGTCTATCTGAGCATGGATATTGCGATCCCGCTTGGAATTATTGTAAATGAGCTTGTATCAAACGCCCTTAAGCATGCTTTTCCCTCTGAAAGGGAAGGTGAAATTAAAATAAGTTTTCGCAAAAATGAAACTTTTGCCGCGAAATACGGCATTTCAGACTCAGAAAAAGGCTGTCCACCGAGTGATAAATGTCCTGATATTAAAGAATATACAGATGAAGTGGAATGTACAAACAATAAGGATTTTTATTGCACACTTACAGTAGCTGATAATGGGATAGGAATTCCAGAAGAAATTAACTTTCGAAATACCGATTCCCTTGGGCTCCAGCTTGTAAATATTCTCGTCGAACAGATGAATGGCTGTATTGAGCTTCAAAGGAATGGGGGAACAAAATACACTATCTGTTTCAGGAATGAGAATAATAACTTAAAAATCTGAGATGTCCTTCTATTTAAGAATATTTGCTTTCGAAATTTCTGAATTTTTTATGATCCTTCTTATGACAATCTTGTGAATATAGTATCTGTTAGTATTGCATTCCTCTGAACTTTCTTTAATGCTTAATGTTCAATGTGTCAATTTTTATAGAGTTGCTTTAGGTGGCTTATGAAACGCAACACAAAAGAATGGAAAGAAAAAAGGATAGAGTTTCTCAAAGGCAAGACCTGTGCTTGGTGTGGGATTTCTGACTCTCTACGTATTCACACTCCCAGAGCTTTTTCTCCGGCGCAGGTAAGCTCAGAGATTTACAGTGCAGCATATGTTAGGTTCAAGGAGGTTTACAGACAGAAATACCAGAAGTTCGATTATATCCCAACAGACAAACACCGTCATAAAAGTCATCCGACCTGGCATAAAGTTTCAACTGTACATAAAATCGAATCTGACCATACTGACCTTGAGGAACAGTTTATTGAAGTTCTCCTTGAAGACTCAGGAAAAGGAAATTTCAAAAAGCTTTATCATGACTGGCTTGAAGAAACCGGAATTAAAGAGATGATTAAAGAAGAGGTTAAAAAAGCAAAAGAAGAATACGAGTCTCTTACAAACGCAATCGTGCTCTGCAAACGATGCCATTTTGCAAGTCTCAGGGGTATGAACCTTTGTCCTGAGTGTAGGAATAACTATAAGTCCATAAACTATGAAACCTGCTTTAACTGCCTTCCTGACGAAAAAAAAAGCTGGTTTAAGAAAAGACAAATCCAATAGATTTTCCGGAAACTTTTGAGATTCTATATAAAATATCCGCTCTTATCCTATAATTTCGGAAATACCTTTTCAAAGCTATAATCTCTGGAAATACCTTTTATAGAACAGTCTCAAAAAAGAGCCCAGCCACCTCCTCCACATGCTCTGCAGGTTCCATTCTCAAAAGTTCCGGTTCCGCTGCAGAGAGGGCATGCTATTGCAGGCTGAGCAACGAGCACATCACCCTGTCCCCCGCAACCTTCACAAGTTTCACCATTAGCATATCCGGTTCCACTGCAGAGAGAGCATTTTTCCGGAGCATATTCGGTGTCTATATAGATTTGAAGCATTTTATCACCATGGAGGGTTAGATACAGAAATATTTTGCTGAAATTTTATATATATTTTCAACTTTCTAAGTTAAAAGATTATTCATAAAGATGAAAAGGAAAAGGTTATAAATTAATTATCGGTTTTTCTTTTCTTCCAGCATCAGGCTTTTTAATTCATTTTTATATTACAATTTAAAAAAAGTTTTAAAGGAATAACAATAATTTAGTTCTCAAAATTAACTAAATTTCTTTCTCTCTAAATTTACCTTTTTTAATTATCAGTCTCAGCGAGTCTTTTTCGGAGGAAAGTATTTTAATAGGGATTTTAGGTTATTTGCTTGTCTGATTTCTCCAAATATAAAGGAAAACTTTCTCAGAAAAGTGATCTTATTTCCTTTCTCTCTCTATAATATTTATCCATAATTTTTTACTTAATAACATAAAATATTACTTTCAATGATTCCGGTAGTTTTAAGTACATCAAAAAAATAATATTATTGGGAGCGAGGTTTTAGAGCTGTGCTTGGGGGCACAGACTTTGAGACGGATATCTCCTAAATTCAGGGGGTTGGAATATGGCAGATATGGATAATCCGGATTTTTTGTCAGCAGGCACAATAAAAGGAGATAAGATCGTCAATAGGGCAGGAGAAGATCTTGGGAAGATTGAAGAGTTAATGATTGATCTCGGAAACGGTAGGATTGCATATGCTGTACTTTCTTTTGGCGGATTCTTGGGCATGGGCGATAAGTTATTTGCTATTCCCTGGCAGGCTCTTACATTGAGACCGCATGAGCACGCCTTCTTACTTGATATTCCCAAGGATGTCTTGGAAAGGGCAGAAGGTTTTGAGAAGGACAGGTGGCCTTTAACTCGAGAAGAGCTCTCCAGAACCTACACCTACTATGGATACCAGCCTTACTGGCAGATAGGAGTGACGGGACAAACCGAATCACAAAAGATGGCCCCAATGGAAACTATGGTAGAAAGAGATAATCCTAATTTTTTGTCAGCAAGCACGATAAAAGGGGATAAGGTTGTCAATAGAGCTGGAGAAGATCTAGGGAAGATTGAAGAGTTAATGATTGATCTCACAGATGGTAGAGTAGCTTATGCCGTACTTTCTTTTGGCGGATTCCTGGGTTTGGGCAGCAAATTATTTGCTATTCCCTGGGAGGCTCTTACACTGAGACCGCATGAGCACGCCTTCTTACTTGACGTTGCCAAAGAAACTCTTGAAAAAGCAGAAGGCTTTGATAAAGACCATTGGCCTGTAACTAACCGTGAATGGCTTGCTACTATGTATAGCTACTATGGATACCAGCCTTACTGGCAGACAAGAAGAATAGAAAAACGACCAGGCAACATTTGAATCTTAGTTAAGTAGGAAAAACACAGATACTAATTGTACTGGCAGATAAGGATACTGGAATTAACTTTATCGAGGGGAAAATTTGAAACTATGCTTGGGTGCAGGCATTTAAATTTGCATCTTCTAAATTCTGGGAGTGGGAACTATGGCAGATAGAAATAATCCAGATTTTTTGTCAGCAAGCACTTTAAAAGGAGATAAGGTCGTCAATAGGGCAGGAGAGGACCTTGGGAAAATTGAAGAATTAATGATTGACCTACGTGATGGAAGGATAGCTTTTGCCGTACTTTCTTTTGGCGGATTCTTGGGCATGGGCGATAAGTTATTTGCTATTCCCTGGCAGGCTCTTACATTGAGGCTGCACGAGCATGCCTTCTTACTTGATATTCCCAAAGAAACTCTTGAAAAGGCAGAAGGTTTTGATAAAGACAAATGGCCTACAACCACCCGTGAGTGGCTCTCCACTATCTATAGCTACTATGGATACCAGCCTTACTGGCAGGCAGGGGCGGCAGGAGTAGCTGGAGAAACTGAATCACAAAGGATGGCAAGGATGGGAAGCACGTCTGCATATAGGGATAATCCTGATTTTCTGTCCGCTGACACGCTAAAAGGGGATAAGGTTGTCAATACGGCTGGACAAGACCTTGGGAAGATTGAAGAGTTTATGATTGATCTCGAAAACGGTAGGGTAGGATATGTTGTAGTCTCACATGGTGGACTCCTGGGTATAGGCAGCAAGTTCTTTGCAGTTCCCTGGCAAGCTCTTACACTTAGATTACATGAGCATGTTTTTGCTCTTAACGTTTCTAAAGAGACTTTCGATAAAGCAGAAGGCTTTGATAAGGACAACTGGCCTTTAACTCGAGAAGAGCTCTCCAGAACCTACTCTTACTATGGATATCAGCCTTACTGGCAGGCAGGAATGGCGGCACCCGTAGCAGGGGCTGCAGCAGCAATGCCGGCTGAGTCCGAATCGGAAAGGATGGCTAGGATGGGAAAAGAGGGACCGACGCCGGTAGGGCCGGAAGAAGAGAGAGGGGCGCAGCAAGAGAGAGAAAGACTCGAAGAGTTAAGGAAAACCCAAGAAGAGAAAATCTCACAGCTAGAAAAACAGCAGGCTGAGGCCGCGAAGCAGGCAGAGACTGAAAGAGAAAGGTTGACACGGCTGGAAAGAGAGCGGATTGAGGCAGAGAGACAGGCACAGACCGAGAAGCAGAGGCTGGCACAACTGGAAAAAGAGTTGCAGGAAGCAAAAAGACAAGAAGAAAGAGATAAAGTATCCCGGCTCGAAGAAGAGTTGAGGTCAGTACAGGCACAGGAAGGAACCCTTCGAGATAGACTATCTCAACTGGAAAGGGAGTGTGTAGAAGCTCAGAGACAGGCTGAGACCGAAAGACAGAGACTGGCAGAGCTGGAAAGAGAACGTACTGAGGTTGAAAGGCAGGCTGAGGTTGAAAGAGAAAGACTGGCACAGCTGGAAAGAGAGCGGACGGAAGCTATGGTTCAGGCGAGAGGCGCAGAAGGTAGAGTGACACCTGACTTCTTGTCGGCAAGTACGATAAAAACGGATAGGGTTATCAATGCGGCTGGGGAGGATCTTGGAAGGATTGAGGAATTAATGATTGACATCGAAAGCGGTAGAGTGGCATATGCAGTCATGTCTTTTGGCGGATTCCTGGGTATGGCTGATAAACTGTTTGCTATCCCCTGGCAGGCTCTCTCAATCAGGCCGCATGAGCATGCTTTTGTCCTTGATATTCCAAGGAATGTCCTTGAAAGGGCAGAAGGCTTTGATAAGAGCAAATGGCCTTTAACCCGTGAAGAGCTTTCCAGAACTTACACCTATTACGGATACCAGCCTTACTGGCAGAGAGGAATGGCGACAGGAGCATCAAGAGAGACCGAACCACAGAGGACTACCCACACTGAAAGAACAGGTTCCCTGGAAACAGCAGAGGAAGTAATGGCGCGGCAGGAAAAAGAGAGGATAGAAAATCTGGAAAAGACCGAAACTGATGAAGAGAGACGGCAGCGGCTTGAAAGAGAAAAAGTAATCGCAGAAAGACGGGAACGCAAGTATCACTGAAGACATAGAAAGAGGCATGTTAAATGTCTTCCTGGATTTAATTGGATATGGTAAAAGTGTAAGCTAGGGTTAGATCGGTTTATAGTGGCTCATTTTTTCGGCTTATAACCTGATTTACTTGCAACCCGATTTATCTTTTTCCAGATTTGATTTCATCTTTTTCCAGATTTGATTTCATCTTTTCCGGTTAAATCACTTTTTCTGTCAAAACTTTTGCAAGCAACGATTTTTTAATTTCTACCGCGTTGTTTGGGCACAGTTCACGACAGCAGTAACATAAAATGCACTTCTCTTCATTGATCCTGAAACTACCGTCTTCGAGCCTTTCAACAGCATGGGGAGAGCAATTTAAATGGCAAGCTCCACAATGAGTGCATTTTCTCCTGTTTATCCTGGGATAGATCTTATAGTATTTGCCTAGGTGGTGGGTAAGAAAAGAAGGGGCAGTACTGACTCCTCCGCTCGACGGTTTAAATTTTATTTTTACTTCTTTTATTGGAGTTCCAATCACAACAGGACACTGGTTTCCAAAACCTTTTTTCATGACTCCTGCAGTCGTGGGAATTTTGAGGGGATCAAAGCCAATCATTTCCGCAGCAACAATATCCAGAGAAACGCAATCCTGGCTTGCCAAAATTACCCCGGAGTTTATGGGTTTCCCATGGGATGGCCCATTTCCTTCCATACCAATTACTCCGTCCATGACGGCAAAATCGGGTCTGACTACTGAGTACACATCAGCGACAGCTTCGCCAAAAAGGTCCCTTTTTCCAAGAAGATGTGCTTCTTTTCGGCACTTTAGAGGAAGAACTCCGAAGAAATTCTTTACTGCACCTGTGTAATAGGTAAGTTCATGAGTTTTTAATTTTGGAAGGGAGATCACTACATCGGCTTCAAGAACAGGATTTGCAACATATAATTTATCGAACTGCAGAGGATCAGGAACATCCACCAGAGTAAAGCCTGCTGTTTCAAAATTTACTACCTCTGCTCCGGCCTTTCGGGCAGCTTCTTCTATGCCTGAAACTTTAAGGGCTTTTGAGGTGGCGCCTGGTCTTGAGATTCCAGCTCCGTCTCCAACTAAAGGCTTTCCTCCAGCCTGAAGCACGAACTCGCACATTGATGCTACAACTAAGGGGTGAGTAGTTACCGCACTTTCTGGAGGACTGGCTGCAAGGATATTTGGTTTCAGAAGTACGCGGTCACCTAGGTGAATTATATTTTCCAAGCCTCCGAGAAGTTCCAGAGCTTTAGCTATCGCTATTTTTGTGTTAGAATAAGCAGGGCAGCGGACTATGGATACTTTATTCATGGCTTAGAAAATAAATGAGTTTATTATTGAATTCTTTTCCGTTTTGAATTAATTTACTTTCTTTTTGAATTCTTATTTTAATTTTTTTATAAGCCTTATTTTATCTTTATTTTACTCTTTTAGCTCTGACTTTAATTTTCTTATAGGCTTTATCTTATTTTTTCATCGGTTTTTGATCCCTATTCTGGAATCTATCTCTTCAGCTATGCTTTCAAGCTCATCGAAAATTCTTTCCGAGTCCTTTCGCATTTCTTTTACTGCAGCTTTCAGGCTACCTCCTCGCAAATATATTAGACGTTTTTTCCTGTAAAGGAGGCCAGAATTATTTAGATTCCTGAGATGATGGTTTACTCTTGATGTTTTTATATCAAGATTCTCGGCAAGGGCTTCTGAGGAAGTTATCTCATCATTTGAGATCTTGTCAAGCAGGCTAAAAACTATCCTGGTAGCGGTATTTTCTGTATCCCTGCCTGAAGAAAAGCCAAAACTATCGCATAACCATAAAAGGTCCTCTTCCAGACTTTTAATTTGAGGTTTTTCAAGGTGTCTGAGGATTATCTGCTGAACCATCAGTGTATATTTTAGAATATCTAGTATATATAATTTTTTTGTATTTTATCGACATCGTTTCGATTTCTTGGATATTGTGTTTATTTTCTCGGTAATTTTTAAATATGAGTTCCACATTATATGCAAATAGTTGGGCGCACAATCGCCCAATATTTGTCCAATACCATACTTACTCATAGCTACCAGTTAATGTTCAGCTAAATATGGGGCTACTTACACATAAGGAGGAACAACACAGTGATTATCAGACCTATTGGCGAACGAGTCTTGCTCAAACACCAGAAGAAAGAAGAAGTAACAAAAGGCGGGATCTATATCCCTGAGTCTGCACGGCAGGAGAAAAAAGAAGGTATTGTTATTGCTGTAGGGACTTTTGAAGACGGAAAAGAACTCCCCCTGAAGAAAGGCGACCATGTGATCTACGGGGGATACCAATCAGATGAAATTGAAGTTGACGGTGAAGAGTATCTTTTTGTTGACTTTAAGGACATCTTGGCAACAGTCATTGAAGAATGATGTTGAATGAGGACTATTCTGAAGAATATAGTGTAAAGGTGTATTCGATCTTTTGATGAAACTTAAAGGTATATTCAGATTTATTCAGGAAAAAATTTGATTTTAATCCAGGTGAATATGGATGGCTTCAAAGCAGATAATGTTTGATGAAAGTGCTAGAAAGGCATTATTGAACGGGGTGGACAAAGTCGCAAATACCGTCAAGATTACTCTCGGGCCGAAAGGACGTTATGTTGTGCTGGACAAAAGCACAAAACCTGTGGTCACAAATGACGGGGTAACCATTGCAAAGGAAATCGAACTCCGCGACAAATTCGAAAATATGGGGGCTAAACTTGTCAAAGAAGTTGCTTCCAAAACCCAGGATAATACTGGAGATGGGACAACTACTGCAATTCTCCTTGCTCAGAGCATGATCCGGGAAGGCTTAAAAAATATCAGTGCTGGAGCAAATCCAATAGAGGTCAAGAAAGGTATTGAGCTTGCAACAGAAGAGGTCGTAGGCTATCTCAAGAGCAAAAGCGTTGAAGTAAAAAGCAAGGAAAAAATCATACAGGTGGCTACGATCTCTGCAAATAATGATGAAGAGATAGGCAATTTGATCGCCGATGCCATGGAAAGGGTGGGCTACAACGGGGTAATTACGGTTGAGGACTCCAAAACAATGGAAACCAGCCTTGATGTTGTAGAAGGCATGCAGTTCGACAGAGGTTTTGTTTCCCCTTATATGGCTACTGATACCGAGAAGATGATCTGTGAATTTGATGATCCTTATGTCTTGATTACAGACAAGAAAATCAACAGCATGAAACAGATCGTCCCTGTTCTTGAAAAAGTTGCCTCTGAAGGTCGCTCTCTCCTTATCATTGCGGACGATGTTGATGGGGATGCTCAGGCCGCTCTTATCCTGAATATTATTCGCGGAGCGCTGAGGGTCTGCGCTGTCAAGGCTCCTGGATTCGGAAACGAGAGAAAGGAGATGCTTGAGGATATTGCTGTGCTGACCGGTGGGCAGGTAATCAGTGAAGATAAAGGCATGAAGCTTGAGGAATTCGATGATTACATGCTCGGAAGTGCTCGGAAAATCACAGTTGACAACAATAAAACCATTATTGTAGAAGGCAGGGGCGACAAAGCAAAGATTGATGAAAGAGTCAGGCTTATCGAAGCCCAGGTAAACATTGCAGACACGGATTACAGAAAGACCGAACTCAAAAAACGCCAGGCGAAGTTAGGAGGCGGGGTCGCAGTAATCAAGGTGGGAGCTGCAACTGAAACCGAATTAAAAGAGAAGAAGATGAGGATTGACGATGCTCTCAATGCCACAAAAGCTGCAGTTGAAGAAGGAGTGGTTACCGGGGGCGGAATAAGTCTTTTCCGTGCAGCTGAAACTCTGGGTTCCCTGAAGCTCGAAGGCGACAGGGAAGTAGGTGTAAGGATAGTCCAGAGAGCTATCGAGGAACCTGTACGCCAGATCGCTGAAAACTCAGGTCGCGAAGGCGCTGAAGTCGTTGCAGCTATAAGGGCGGAATCCAGCGTGCTTTTCGGGTATAACGCAAAGAAAGACGCTTTTGAAGACCTTTTCGAAGCAGGGGTCATTGATCCTACGAAAGTAGTCAGAAGCGGTCTCCAGAACGCTGCTTCAATTGCAGGAATGCTACTTACAACCGAAGCCTTGGTTACTGACTTTGATGAAGAAAAGGATGAAAGGACAGCTGCAATCATTATTTGATTTCACTTCTTTCCATTCCTTTATTTTTCATTTTTCTAATTTTTCCATTCCTTCCTTTTTATTTTCACCTTTTTTATTTTCACCTTTTTTATTTCTCCCCTTTCTTACTTTGATCCTTCAGTTTCTACTTTTTTCTCAGCTTCTACTCTTTTTCAGTTTCTACTTCTTTTTTCTGAATTTCCCTAGCTTATCTCCCTTTTTCCAGAAAATCGGGGCTTATATTATATTAGTTGATTTATATATTAGATTTGTATATTATTACAATGGGTAAATAAGGAGCATAACCAAGATTCATTGACGTTTTTTGTCCTAATCAAGATTGCAAATTTTATGGTATTTCTGAAAAAGGAAATATCATAGGTAATAGCACCTATCAATCAAGAATAAGAGAGCTCGAAAATATATCTGCCGCGAACGCGACAGAGTATTCAATGATTGTACGAACACTTTCTTTGATAATGTTCGGAAAGATGAATCAGTTATCAAATTAGCCTTAAAGAGGGTTATCTTAAATACGCTGCAGCGAAGGTAGATTACCCATCAAAATATTTAATATGCTAATAATTTATATGTAAAAATATTTTAGTAGGTTTATTTCTCTCCATGCGATTTCATTCACCTCTTATTTATATTTTTCACGCCTATATTTCGCCCGGATTTTTTCGATCATTTCTTCGTTAGCTTCAATAACAAAAGCTCCTACGTATCCACATTCCTTGCAGTGATAAACAGCACCTGCATACCCGCCAACTTCATAATATAAATCCGCGTTTCCGCAGACAGGGCAAACCTCAATGAGTTTTTCCCGATCCAGAGCATTTCCTCCCGCAAAATGGCTTGCAATATCGAATTGTTAAATATATATAAGAAGGATGATTTTAATAAAGATATAGCATCCACTAGACAGTATCCAAGGATGATAATCGGGACCAAGGAATCTTGAAAGAATATTGACCGACCTGAGGAATAATGAGAATCCAGAATTCCATATAAATTCCCAATTTTACACAGAATGATTAAAGGCTTACAGTGAGTAAAAATGACTAAAATGTTGACCCCTGCAATGCGCCAGTATTACGAAGTCAAGCAGGCACATCCTGACGCCCTTATTTTCTTCCGCATGGGAGATTTCTACGAATCTTTCGGAGATGATGCTAAAACCATAGCAAGAGAACTCGAGATTACGCTTACAGCCCGAGGGAAGGACAAATCAGGAGAGAGAATGCCGCTTGCAGGAATACCTTACCATGCAATTGACACGTATCTGCCAAGGCTCATAAATAAAGGGTATAAAGTGGCAATTTGCGAACAACTCGAAGACCCAAAACAGGCAAAAGGAGTTGTAAAGCGAGGGGTTGTCAGGGTTGTCACGCCTGGAACGGCAATCGATTCTTCCATGTTTTCGGATGCCTCAAATAACTACCTTATGGCAGTTGCAGGGCGGGAGTTTGGAAAGTCTGGAAAGAACACGGAAAAGGAAATAAAAATCGGAGTTTCCTTTCTGGATATTTCTACAGGAGAATTTCTTACAACGCAGTTTCGAGACTCGGAAAATTTTGAAAAACTTCTCAGCGAGCTTGCCCGCATGCGCCCTTCAGAATGCATACTACCTCCAACCCTGTATGGAAACTCAGCCCTTGCAAACCAGCTAAGAACCCAGACAATTGTTCAGGAGTTTGCTCCAGAGGTTTCAGGAACCAAGGAAGCCAGAGAAAGGCTGAAAGCTCATTTCAGGGTTGCAACTCTTGAAGGCATGGGCTGTGAGAACCTGGATCTTGCCGTATATTCAGCCTGGGCTGCCCTGGAATACGCACAGACAACACAGATGCGGGAGCTTACCCATATCAATACCCTGAGGACCTACTCGGATTCTGAATTCATGATCCTTGATTCCATAACTCTGCGGAATCTCGAGATCATAAAAAACGTGCGGGATGAAGGGGATGAGAATTCCCTTTACCGTATCCTGAACTACACAAAAACGCCAATGGGGAGCCGTATCCTGAAAAAGTGGCTTTTAAAACCTCTGCTTTCCGTAGAAAAAATCAACCTTCGGCTCGATGCTGTGGAAGAGCTGGCAGCAGAGCCTTTACTCCGTTATGACCTCAGGAACTGGCTTTCAGAAGTCAGGGATATAGAACGCCTTGTAGGCAGGATAGTGTACGGAAATTCAAATGCAAGAGACCTTGTAGCCCTGAAAAAATCCCTAGAAGTCTTGTCTCCTATCCGAGATTCCCTAATGGAAGAGGCTGAATCCGAACTATTAAAAGAAATTGCAGTAGGGCTTGCATCATTTTCTGACCTCGAAAATTTGGCTGAAACCATAGACAGAGCAATAGTTGACGAGCCACCTATCTCGGTCCGGGAAGGAGGCATGATAAAGTCTGGATATAATGCAGAGCTTGATGAACTGCGGAGCATCGCCAGCAACAGTAAGAAATGGATTGCAGCTTTTCAGCAGAAAGAAAGAGAGAGAAGCGGAATAAAGTCCCTGAAAGTGGGATATAATAAGGTTTTTGGGTATTATATAGAGGTAACAAACGCCAACAGCGACCAGGTACCTGATGATTATATTAGAAAACAGACCATGGCAAATGCCGAGCGGTTTTATACCCCTGAACTCAAGGAAAAAGAGAGCCTTATCCTGACAGCTAATGACAAGGCTATAGCTCTTGAATACGAAATCTTTACAGAAATTGTGCAGATGCTTTCGGGTCATTCAAGAGAACTCCAGGAAACCGCCGAAAGAACAGGCTCACTTGATGTCCTTGCAGCTCTAGCTGAAGTTGCAGAAAATAATAATTATACTAGGCCCCAGCTTACGGATGACTGCAAGATCCTTATACGGGACGGAAGACATCCTGTAGTTGAAAACACCGTACCTGATGGCTTTGTGCCCAATGATACCGAAATGGACTGCAAGGAAAACCAGTTTTTGCTGGTAACAGGTCCGAACATGGCAGGAAAGTCCACTTATATGCGTCAGACTGCCCTTATAGCGATTATGGCTCAGGCAGGCTCTTTTGTCCCTGCATCCTATGCCTCAATAGGGATTATTGACCAGGTCTTTACAAGAATAGGGGCTTTTGACGACCTTGCAAGTGGGCAGAGTACTTTTATGGTAGAAATGGTTGAGCTTGCAAACATTTTGAACAATGCAAGCCCTAGAAGCCTTGTACTTCTTGATGAAATAGGTAGGGGAACAAGTACCTATGATGGGTACAGCATTGCAAAAGCTGTTGTGGAATTCCTGCATGATAGGGGAAGAATAGGAATAAGGGCACTATTTGCAACTCATTATCATCAGCTTACAGTCCTTGAAGAGAGATTAAAAAGAGTTAAAAATTATCACATTGCAGTAAAAGAAGAAGGTCATGAGCTAGTCTTCCTGCGAAAAATCGTACCAGGTGCAACAGACAGGAGTTACGGAATCCAGGTTGCAAGACTTGCAGGCGTCCCGGAAAAGGTAATCGAAAGGGCAAATGAGATTCTTAAGGAACTCGAAAGAGAAAACGTGCTCGAAGAGGCTGAAGATGGCAAGAACGGGAAAAAGAAAAAAAGCAAAGCCACGGCACGTTATACCCAGATGATGCTTTTTGACCCTGAAAACAGCGGCGGAAATTCGAGAGAGGCAAACAGAACCAGTCCTGTAGAGACCTCTCTTAGAAAATTGAATGTGGAAGAAATGACACCAATAGAAGCCCTTAATAAGCTACATGAGCTAAAAAGGCTGCTCGATTGAAGGTCGCTAAAAGTTGTCCAATGAAATTTTTCTCGTCTTGACGGAGTAAAGGAATGATGGAAGAACATAGTGAAGGGAAAGAAAATCCAGAAGGAAAAGAAAAAACTCATGGAAGTAAAGTCCAGATTCTTGATAAGGATACAATAAACAAAATCGCAGCAGGAGAGGTAATAGAGCGTCCTGCGTCCGTGGTAAAGGAGCTAATAGACAATTCAATCGATGCCGGAGCTACGGATATCCGCATTGAAGTTGAAAAAGGCGGAAAACACTCCATTCTTATCCGGGATAACGGCTGCGGAATGAGCAGAGAGGATGCTCTGCTTGCATATAAAAAGCATGCAACGAGCAAGCTCAGGCAGATTGAAGACCTCAATACTATTTCTACCATGGGGTTCAGGGGAGAAGCGCTTTCGTCTATCACGGCAGTTGCAAAGGTGGAGATTCTTACCCGTCGCCCTGAGGAAATTACAGGTACCAGGATAGTGATTCATGGGGGAAAAGTTCTTGAAACTTCAGATGCAGGCACAGCTCCGGGTACATCTGTGCACGTAAAAGACCTTTTTTATAATATTCCGGCAAGGCAGAAGTACCTCAAAAGCGACCGTACCGAGCTTGCCCATATTACCGATACAGTAATGCAACTTGCCCTGGCAAATCCGGAAATTTCCTTTACTCTGTTAAGTGAAGGAAAAACAATCCTCAGAAATGCGGGATCAAACGAGTCTTTCAAAAGTATTGTAAATCTTCTGGGGCCGGATACGGCTCGTTCAATGCTTTCCCTGGAACATAGGACAGAAGACTTTGAAATCCGGGGATACATCTCAAAGCCTGAAACCACGAGAAGAGAGAGCGACCAGATTTTCCTTTTCGTAAACACGCGTCCAGTAGTCTCAAGAGCCATTAATAAAGCTATTCGTGAAGGATATTATACTAAAATTCCAAAAGGACGCTATCCTGTGGCAGTACTTTCCATTGTTGTTGATTTCAGGGAAGTGGACGTGAATGTACATCCCCGCAAAGCCGAGGTGCGTTTTAGCCGGGAAAAGGAGCTTGGGGATGCGGTCACATATGCTATTGAGAAAGTACTCTCCGAAAATGATATCATCCCTGAGATCCGGGAAAAAAGGGACAATACTTTTCAGAAAACCTTCGAGGTTTCAGACTCTTCAGGTAGACTGCAGGAATCAGAATCTGCGGAAACTTTTGGAAGAAAGCTGACTGGAAAGAAGAAGACTGGAAAGGAAAATGAAGTTTTTGAGAAATTCGGCATTCCTGAAAGCTATAGGGTTGTGAGAGAAAAGGCCGAAGCCTATACTTATCCGATAAAAGATACCGAAAGGAGGCTAAAAAAATCCGAGCGCCTTCTGGACTTTACCGCCGAGAGAGGCGGGCAGGAAGTCTCAGGCGATAAAAAACTGAATAGTAGAAACGAGCAGGGAAAAGAGAAAAAAGGGAAGGAAAAAGGAGAAAACGGAAAGAGAAAAACAGGTCTTCAAGGAAATGAAAGTGAAAAAACAGTTTTGAGAGAGAGGGAGAAGGAGAGAATAAGTGATAAAAAAAGGCAAAACCCTGAACAAAGACCAAATACTGATCCTCTTGAAGACCTGCGGGTTATAGGACAGGTCTCTAAGTTATATATCCTTGCCGAAAAGGGAGAAGACCTTGTGCTTATCGACCAGCATGCTGCGCACGAGAGGATTCTTTACGAGCAGGTTTTGAGAACTAAGAAGTCCAGGGTTCAGGAACTTATCATTCCTGTAACCATAGACCTTATCCCTAAAGAGAAAGTGCTTATGGAAGAATACATCCCTTATCTGGAAGACTGTGGCTTCGGGATTTCGGAGTTTGGGGAAAATACATATGTTGTCACTTTCGTGCCTGAGGTTTTTGGCCGGCTTGAAGATCCTGATATTATCCATGATATAGTTTCTGACCTTTTAGCTTCAGGAAAAATTAAAAAAGACACAGGTATTTCGGAAGAGGTCTGCAAAACCCTTGCATGCAGAGCCGCGATCAAAGGGGGAGCAGCCTGCAGTCCCAGGCAAATGGAAGAGCTAATAGAGCAGCTTAAAACGGCTGAAAATCCTTACTCCTGCCCTCACGGGAGGCCTACTGTAATCACATTTACGAAAGGAGAACTGGACCGTATGTTTGCAAGGATCCAATGAGAAAGGATTGCAGCCTGGAAAAAATAGTCCAGTCCCCAATATTAAAAAAGTTTAACGTCTCCCGTCTTTTCAAAATTAGAGATAAGAGCTACCTTTCCCTTCTGATTACTTCAGATAGAATAGACATATACTCCGAAAAGAAACTTATTTCAGCCAGGTTAGAAATAGGATATTTAGATTGAAAATATAGAGATTAATGGAGGTATGTAGAGATTAATGGGGATATATATAAAGATTAATGTACGTATGTAGTGATTGATGGATATATGTAGTGATTAATGGAAGTATGTAGGCGACTTTTCCGTAGTCAATTGATATATTTCTGTAATGAAAAAGGTCCTTTGTTTCCTATATATTTATATACCACTTAAGATGTAGTAGTGAATGCCAGACAAGTACTGGCATCTGGAAAAGGCATCATTCCATAAAGCTATTTTTCACACACCAACCCCCCAAAAACCCTAAAAAAAGGAACGATACCCCAATCGTTCACAATCCAGGATAAAACCCCATTTCCGAAAGACAAAACCCCATTCCTGGAATGATGCCCTTATTTCTACATCTTTCTCTGTTCTTCTATGATTTTATAGTTTTTTTAATTGAGTCTGTTTTTATTTAAACTAATTAGTCTGGATTTCCGATAAGCTTTAATGGTTTTACTTTCCAGTAAACTTCAATTTAATATATGGGAGAGTCGAAAAACTGGGCAGGACTTATCCAAGATATTAATTGGGCTCATTCTGATTTTCACGTCAATACATTTATAATAAAAAACCTCCGAATATTCTTCCATGATAGATCCTGTTAACAATTTCAAGATTCCTGAAGAATGGATTATCCGGACCGGGCTGCCCAGAAAAGAACTAGAAACAAAAGTAGCATCCGGAATGAGTGTGGTTCTGAGTGATGGATCTATCCTCAAACGAGGATACACTACGGGAACCACAGCAAGCGCTGCTGCAAAAGCCGCAGTTCTCTCTCTCAAGAAAACGGTTGGCAGCGTGTCCGTCCCAACTCCTGTGGGACTTAGAGCTCAGCTTGAGGTAAGTAAAGCCTCGAAGGGGCATGCAGTTGTGAAAAAGATTCAGAACGACCATGAGTCCGATATTACCAGGGGGCTTGAATTTGTGGGCGAAGCCCGGGAAGCTGAGGGGATCCGAATTCTTGGAGGAAAAGGCATAGGAATTGTTACAAGGGATGGGCTCCAGATTTCAAAAGGTCAGCCGGCTATTAACCCGAAACCAATGGAACAGATAAAAGCTGCAGTGCAGGAGGCCGTAGAAGAACTGGGCCTGAGAGGAGCCGAGGTTACAATCTCAATTCCAGACGGGGAAAGGATCGGAAAAGAGACCCTGAACAGCAGGATAGGTGTGGAAGGCGGGATTTCCGTACTCGGGAGCACGGGTTTTGTTGAGCCCTGGAACGACCATTTGGGAGAAATGAAAGGAGACCTGATCCGCTGCACGGACAAAGTGGTCCTGACTACAGGCCGGATAGGAATGCGTTACTCTCACATGCTTTTCCCTGATTACACAGTCGTTATGGTAGGAAGCAGGATCTCGGAAGGACTTGACAGTGCTTCAGGTGATGTAATTATCTGCGGGCTTCCTGGTCTTGTCCTTAAATGGGGAAATCCTGATATGCTTAAAGGCAGCGGATATGCAACCGTTGTCGAGATGCTTGAAAAAGCGCCTGAACATGCGCGCCTGAAAGAAGCCTTCGAGATGGCAATTGAGAAAGGAAAAGGCACAAGAATTGTGGTAATCGATAGGGACGGCTCGGTTCTGATGGACAGCAAAAATGAGAGCTAAACTAGAATTACTGAAAATCTAATTGATAAACTTAAATATAGATAGGCAAAGGGGAAGAAAATAATGATTGTGGTAGGAGTCGGAGTTGGGCCCGGGATGCTCACGGAAGAAGGAATAGAAGCCATAAGAAAAGCTTCTGTGGTCTATGGGGCAAAAAGAGCCCTTGAAATTGCTGAGAAGTACATTAGCTGTGAAGCAAAACCGATTAAGGACTATAAATTGCTCCACCTTCTGCCAGCAGATGCTGTTGTCCTATCCACAGGTGACCCTATGTTTTCAGGGCTCGGAAAATTCGCAGGGGAAAAGGATATAGTTATTCCTGGGATTTCTTCGATGCAGGTTGCATGTGCACGTACTAGAGTGAACCTGACCAATCTCTGCGCAATCACAGCCCATGGCAGGGACTCTGAACCTGCAAAAGCCGAACTCATCAGGGAACTGAAGAACGGAAGAAATATATTCCTGCTACCGGAAGAAGCCTTTGGCTCGCCTGAGGTCGCTGAAATCCTCAGAGAGCTGGGCATGGAGGCCGATCTCTATACCTGCGAGAACCTCGGCTATCCCGAAGAAAGGATTGCAAAAGGCACACCTGAGAATCCGCCTGTTCCGGAGACGATTCTTTACGGGTTGCTTGTCGTACAGAAAAGGTAATTATTAAAAGATTATTGAATTAATCGATTCTGTCTAGCAGAAAGGCCAAATCGAATGAAAATGCGATAATTGGCTTGATTTAGCCTGTAACAAAAAGCATGACCGTATAAAAGATTAAATCCCCGAAAATAACTGCGATTATAAATCCCGCTGTAATTGAAAGCATGAATGGCAGGCCTGGAGTAACCCAGATATCCTTGCCAATCAACCCTTTTTTCATATATTCTTCAAGTTCTGGTCTCTGATCCGCATTGAAGTTAAGACCTGTGCAGGCAAACCCTCTTTTGAGGCTTCCAATTTCATCAAGCTCAAACTTCTCAAGCAATCCAAGGTGCTTTTTATATTTCAGAGAAGAAATCTCAGTTCTGTAACCTATAAACATATAAAGCGGATTTTTGACCATTTCAGGCGAGAAATGCAGGAGATTATAGCAGAACATCCCGAGCGGGACAAGCGTTGTCAGCAGGAGAGCATTCCCGAACACCGTGAAAGCAAAAAGCCCAACCGGTGGAAGCCCGAGCAGGGGATATATTTCTCCTGATACCTTAAAAACCGGATAGGAGGGAAAAAGGATGGAAAGCACGATTAACCCTTTCGCATCCCCTCCCCCGAAAGCTCCAAATTGGAAAAGGATATAAACTACCGTAAAAACAAAAATCCCTGAAATAACAAGAGACACGAGATAGGAAGTCCCCTCAATAAAAATTTCGTAGATAATAAACACAGACCCCGCCGCGAGCATGTATTTCCAGACCCGATTTGAAACCCTGCGGGATTTCAGGTCAGAATAACATGAGTACAGCAAAAAGGGCATGCTGAAGAAAATTTTGAGAATTTCTATCATTTCAACCCTGCATAGAAATTAGTACTAGAGTTATTCACTTTTATCACTTATTTACTTTATTGGTTATGTGAACAATTTTCCGGTAAACCAGCTAATAAACCTCAATCAAAAAACGAAACCACAATGTGTGAAACTACAAATTAGATTGAAAAATAGATGGAAAAAACATAAAAATTATATAACGCTTCCGGAAAACCCTTTTCATTAATTAACAGGCGATAAGCTTATACACAAGAAGTTCTATTTTATGGTTGCTTAACCCTATTAGTTTTAGAATTCAATTCATGGGCTCGTGGTCTAGACGGTTATGACGTCGCCTTCACACGGCGGAGGTCCTGAGTTCGAATCTCAGCGGGCCCACTTTTCTTTTATGATTTAGAGGTATTATAGACTTCCTTTTCTAACGATTCGATTCTTGATTCGAGGTCAGATTTTGTTTCTGGTTGTATAACCTTGAGTTCGCAGTTTAGCTATTCTTCAAGGGTAATTACATAAAACGGAGATGTAATCTCTGATTTTGCCTTATTTCGTAATTTTGGTTTTCCCTAATATTTTTCATCATTTCTGCTCAATATGTCAGAGAATAGTTGTTCAACTTTATACAACTCTCTATTTTTTCATTTAGTAAAGAAGATTAAGAATAACTCCAATGCGCCTCCTTCAAAATATTACAAAAATGTTTCTGTGAAACTGTAGCCCAAGTGATTTCACTAGATAAAAAACAGAATATTACAGAATCAAATAAATATATAAGGATTAAGTGAAAGTTTTACTGTTAGAAAATCGATTATAAAGGTAGTCCAAATGAGAAAAATTCCGATTTTCCTCTCTTGCCCAACGCAATTAAATCCATAACAAGAATCAAAAAGATTGTTGATAAACAAACTTTTAAATGGTCTACAAATGGAACCAAGAACACTTGGACGTGGAGAGTATCCCAAAGACTATCCATTAAAAGAAGTCTATGTTACTGCAAAACATTGCTGTGGCGGTATTATCTTAGGTTTTGAATAAATATTTGCTGAGGAAGGAGTCAAAAAAAAGAGGAAATGATAACGAAAAACAAATTGGACCTTCAAATCCGATAATAATTCCCACGCCTTGGAACCATTTAGAAGCAGGTATCCTATTTGGTCTTAAATTACCATTGTTGATTTTTAAAGAAGATGGTGTTGAAGGAGGCGTTTTTGACTATGGAATTACTGATGTTTTTGTTCATGAGATGCCGCCAGCAAAACAAAGTAAAGATAAATATGAAGAATTAAAGCAAATATTCCTCAAATGGCAAGGAGAAGTAAATAGAGTTTACTACGAGTGTTAGAAGAAAAAGAAGCTGTTAATTTTTTTCATTTTTTAAGTGCTGAAAGGTCTCCTCTCTACGATAATTTTCCATTGGTTATTAGTTAAATCACTTGTATATGGAATTCTTTTAATTTGTTCTGACATTAACGAACATACTGTCTACTAAGAATTATATAATTTTAATACCGCTCTTAAACAAGCGCGGTAGACGCCTTTTCTGCCATGACTGAGTATTTGACCTTAATATAGCATAATGATAAAGAAGAGACAGAAAGCTGAAACGGAATCGTTCAAGCCTTTAGGGATCTAATTTGCGGTTGATTGGGTGAATGTTAGGTATCTCCAATTAGGAAAGTTAATCATTCTCATTACCCGAAAAAATGGTACATAAAGGTGACAAATATAGCCTCAAAATATGAGAATAAATATTTTGCAACACAACCTTGGAAATTGAACGTCGAAATTATTCGTTGAGTTATACTCTTCCTACTATAACTTTGGCCTTTACCTTAGATCCATCTGGAAGCTCTCTCATTTCAGGCCATACTCCAGTTTTCTCAAATGTGTTTAAATAGTTATTGAAATCATTTTGGGCATTTTTATCAGCCAGTACAGCCATTATGTCATAAGTAGAACCATGACTATCCCCCTCACCTATCTGAACCGGAAGCTCCCAACTTCCGTCACTTTGAATATCTACATAATTTTGTGGATAATAGTTATCATACCAGCGAGTTACAATCCAGATTTGTTGTCCTTCTGGGATATTTGTTGCAGTTCCTTTTACGGTTTCCTTCATCTGGACGTCTGTCGAATCTAGAGGATAGGTGATGTTTATTTCTGCCTGTGTTTGTGTTGGTGTAGGTTCGGGGGTTGGCTCTAGGGTAGGAGTTAAAGTGGACTCTGGTGTAGGAGTTACTGAGGTAGGAGTTTCTTGAGCGATGTTATTAGAATCATCGAAATAACTAATTGCATGAAGAGCAAGTAAAATTCCACCTATGGCAGTTATTATTGCAGCAATTCCTGTAAGAATGCCTGGTAATGTAACCCAGAAAGATTTATCACTATCACCTCCCATAGTTCACCTCTAGACATCAAAAGCCATTTTGCAAATTATTTTGGATAGCCTTGTATTACTTAAATAGATGTTTCTAAGAAAATTCAATTTATTTATATGGTAGACTAATATTATTATATATTTATTATAAATAAATATTTCTAATAAAACTCAGGTTCTGTATATGGTAATATTAAGACTACGGGTGCTAAGGAGTTGTCTTAAAATCAGATTTTTCTTATTTGCTTAAGATTTATTTTATCCAATCTTCTAATCATAAGGAATAACATCGCTACATATTTGGATACTTGACTTGATTCAATCAACCAAATTACCTGAACAATCGGCATTAGCCTATATAAGTTTCAATCGAGGAAATGAGTCCTTAACATGCCCCAAAATAAGTTTAGCTCCATCTATGTTCTGGATATTAGCTGTATGACTACAATATCAGTAATAGTCCTATTATGTCTACCAAAATGTGTCACTTTCTCCCTTTAACTTTCTTGGCAGGATCATAGCTACGAACTCTTGGAGTACCGCATAGACCGTTCCATTCACGGGAAAAGCACAATTTCTTTGCTTTTTCCTTTTTCCAAAACAAATAGAAATCTAATAATCTAAAGAAACTAAAAGCAACTTAAAAATTAAGAGATAACTAACAGGGGAAAAATTATGAGGATTTCAGAGCATTTACTTGAGAGAAAATAACGGAATATAAGTTTCCATTCCCTTCTCGAAGGCAGTTTTAGACAGCCTGTAAATACTACCATATAACTAAAATATATCTGACTTAACAGAATAACCTATCTTTTCCAGTTTGTATTACTCTATCTATATCCTGTATCATGCCTACCAAGTGCTAATTCTCACAGTTGAAAGCTAAGAGAAAAAATATGTATAAATGACACCTTGTATATTTCGTACAAAAATGCAGGATCAAAAAAGAATTTATTTTATTTAGCTCCTCAAATACAGTGCCTACGTCTTTTATTCTCCAGCCTTCACACGGCGGAGGTCCTGAGTTCGAATCTCAGCGGATCCACCATACATTTCACCCCTCTTCTTCGACTTTTTTGAGTGATGGGTTTTTCCACAAACCAGCACTTTCAGTACTTCCTCTTCCCGAATATGGCAGAGCCCACACGTACCATCGTGGCTCCTTCCTCGATGGCAATCCTGTAGTCACTGGACATGCCCATGGATAGCATTCTGATATCGATATTGTCCCGGTTTTCCTGCTTCATTTCATCAAAAAGGACCTTCATCTCCCTGAAATAGGAACGGGTTTTTTCAGGGGGTACAAAAGGAGGGATGCACATGAGGCCTTCCACACGGACATTCCTTAAAGAGCGGATTTCTGTTATTGCGTTTTTTATCTTATCAGGTCCGAATCCGTATTTTTGTGGCTCATTGCCGATATTAACCTGAAGATAGACTCTCTGTACTTTGTCAATATCCCTGGCTCCCCTGTCAACATTCCTTATTACCTTCAGGGAGTCAATTGACTGAATAACATCAAATAGCTGTACGGCTTTTTTGACTTTATTTGTCTGTAAATGACCTGTAAGGTGTGCCTCACAGGGCAGTATATCCTCACGTTTATCCTCGTACTCTTGAACCCGGTTCTCTCCAATGATAGTTGCTCCAGCCCGAATGGCTTCGTTTATCCGTTCAGGATCAATCGTCTTGGTAATGCAAACCAGTTTTGTGCTTCCAATCTTTTCAAGAATCAATTTTGTATTTTCATAGACTGGCATTGCTGTCCCCAAATCTGTTTTTATTCAAAAGTAGTTGTATTTAAATGATTCCAATTATGGCTTTATGGAGCAAGAATATAATCCATCCTATAGACTACGCTGAGGTATTTCTCAGGCTGTTTTTTAATTTTGTCTTAGTTTTCTTTTAGGGTTGAAAGGCAGAGATCGCATAAACCGATTGGTTTTGGCACTTTTGTATATGTGTCTGTGGGCGCTTGCTATCACTGCTACGATGAATTGTTAAGAGCCTGACCTTTTTGTTCATCAGTATTCTGTTGATTAAATTGTTCATTCAATAAAAAAGGAAGACTGATCGAAGCTGTTTCGTCATTTACAGTGATACGTCGCATATTTCAGCCTTCACACGGCGGAGGTCCTGAGTTCGAATCTCAGCGGGCTCATTTTTGTTTTTTAATTGAATTCCTAAAAGACCTTAGAGAAGAATCTCGCTTTTCAAATGAACAGAACACTATTGATTGAGATAACAAAAAGAAGTCATCCGATTTTCTAATGTTGAAGTATGTAAAACCTAATTTGTTAGGAAGTTTAGAAAGAAAGTCTGATTTAATAAACGAATTTAAAATTCTTCGCGTTTTTCTTTCTCAATATAATATATAGCTATCCATCAACTATGCGGGTCCGCTTACCGACACATTTTTCAATATCCCTGGCTGAGCCCACTTCCATGAGTTTTCCTTCTTTGACGGCCACAGCCTCCGCAGATGGGTTTTTATTATTTACTATGTATATCTTTCCATTCGTGAAATTTATGCTGCCTCTCTCATGTGTCTTCCTTGACTGTAAAACTATTTGGTAATCGATCCTCTTCATATTGGGAATTAATGACAACTACCGTCCACGCACCTACAGGATCTTTTTCAGGTTTATCGGGGATCTCCAATTTGCATTTACATCGTATCTTTGTATCACTCGATGTGACATCTTCGCACCGTATTATATCTGAGTCCCTAATGAGTTTGACTTCCTTTGGAGAATTGAGGTTCTCTCCCGTAATTTCGAGTTCAAAATCTTTTGTACCTTTAACACCAAAAGAGGGATTGATATTGCGGATAAAGGGTTTAGGAACTCTCGGGAGATCCCCGCCTGCACCCGTTGCAGCTTTGCTGGCTGCTGCGACAGCATTGGAACCAAAGTAGAAACCAGCAACAGCAACAACTAGCGTGCTCACAGTGGTGATAATCTGTTTTGCAATATCTACGCTTTCCTCACTTCCGGTCATTTGCAACCTAACGATGTATCGCGTTTCATTCGGTAGATTACCTGGAGCCCGTTTGGAGGAATAAATCAATTCTTTCGAGATATTATCATAGTCCGCTTGTGAAACGTCTATTAATCCAGTAGGTTGTCTTCCGGATACCTGCGTATATAGAAACACAGAACTTATCATGAATATGAGTATGAGACTCAATGCAATCACGGCTCGTATACTGCCCTCGGGTAAACCAAGAGTATGATCGGGACTAGCTAGGTTGAGAGACTTAAATATATAAACCGTAAAGGTGAGAGCAACTACAAGTGTGATGAGGTTAACACCAAGAAGAACCGGTAGGCTAATTTCAGGAGGAGGATAATTAAAACCTCCTTGTTCATTTGCTACCCTTACCCCTAGTAAAAAAACAATGGGTGCTGCTAATACTAATAAGAATGCAAAACTAATTAAGAGCGCAGGTATTTTTGTTAACCAATTCCTTTCTTCCTTCCCCGCATTTATCATACCACCCCATTAAATAGAAATCACTTCCAAATAACTTATGCTTTTCTAGATTACAATTAAGGTATAGCCTTCAGTATTATTGCTACTATTACCTTTTCAATCTCTACTTGGACGGTTGGGCTCTACAATTGAACCGGATAAGGAGATATTAGTTAAGAACGATCGCCTATGGGATTAAGGACGTTAGAATAGTATAGTTTCCCAATATATATGGAAGCGCATTCCTATCTTCGATTATCTTTTCATTTGTGCTGATCAAGAACTGGCAAATATGGGCTAGTTTTCTAAATCAGAGGGCAAAGCCTTCACACGGCGGAGGTCCTGAGTTCGAATCTCAGCGGGCCCACTCTTTTTGTTATTCTTGTTTTCTGATTATAAGTGAGTATAGAGCTTCTTCTAGAGTGCTTCAACTCTTGCTTCAAGGTTAGATTTTGCTTCTTATGGTTGTGTAACTTTAATCTCGCCATGAGCCGTTTTTCGGAACGGGTATAGGTGGTGTGCATTATGAGTTGGTTAACACATTAATGATACATGTTCCCGTTCCTGTGAACAATAGGATAGTGCCATTTATTTAAATAGAACTGAGAAAATAATAGCATCCATACAATATTGGTGTGAATTCTACGCATAAAAATGTCTCTGAATTAATAGAGTTGCTTATAGTTCAGTTTTTAACAATATCAATAAAAAAATACTTTACTTTTGTGTTAGCGTTGCATGTCCTGAGGCTGCTAATCGTCAGAATGGACAGAAGAAATATTTATAAAAGATTGCTTTTGAGGAAATAAATAACTAAATAAATAACTAAATAAATAACTAAATAAATAACTAAATAAATCTCTCGATAATGCTTCCTATGCCTTACATGCTAATTTATTTATACTTGTTAGTGTTTTAATTAATTATGGATCATTAGAGATATCATTACTGTTTAGAGTGATTACTTTTCAAAGTCCTGAATTATCTTCTTTTTCAGAAAGCGAAATATGATGCACTTTTATAATCACATTAGGAAATCTTTACAGGGGATTATGTGCTATGTCAACTAATAAAGAAACAAAAATAGCCAATTTGACAAAATTAAAAGCTGTAGTTGAAATGATCGAAGAAACCCCAGATGACAAGACGTTACATAAGCTTATTGTAGAGCTTAAAAACTTATCTAAGAAACAGTATCCTGTAACAGATGATGTTATCAGAGAACATTTTGGATTTGAGCCGACAAAAGAAATAGATAAGGATACCCGAAGGACATGTGTCTACTATACTTACCATGTTTTAAAAGATAGTATTAACTATGGTATAAAGACAGTTGCAAGAATTAGAGGAAATAGCGTTATCGAAGGCGTGAATCCAGATTACTCTGGAATATTTAAAGAAGTAAAGTGGATGATAACGGAAACTAGTTTACGCGCACCTAAATTTAGAGGTAGTGAAGGTCTCCTATATAATGAATAAACCCAAACAGTGTGTTAGCTGATACGGTGTTCTGACCATCTCTTGTATTATTTGCTTGTGCGGTTGAATAGCGACTCACAGGATGGGGATTCTGAGTTCGAATCTCAGCGGGCCCGTTTTTATTTATATTTGTCGTTTTTATTTATATTTGTCATCCTTTTCTTTGTATCTACAATCTCCATTATTAAATACGTTGGATAGATTCATAGATTGTTTCTTGAATTTGAAAACCATTGAAAAATTGTAGTTTGAGGGCAACAAAGCACGAAAAAAATGGTAGAACCCGGAGTGGAGTAGGCATAATAAAAGGTGAAAGCCGAAAGTGCAGGCTTATTTTTTCTCGGTCTCGAACTTTGATATTTCTAGGAACCAGTAGCCTCCCCTCAAGACAATTTTACTCTCCATGATTTTTATTTTGTTTTTGAACAATGGACCATCAATAACAAAGGTATGGAACTCTCCGTTTTCACCACAGGGATCGATTGAAGGATTGTGCTTTTTCAGGTCGCATATGAAATTTTTATCGATACTCCGGCCCAGCCACTCTTTCCCTAATAAATCGGCTTTGACGCTTAACAGAATCACCTCAAACCCCGAATCTATGAGGTCATTCATGATTTGTTCGGAATTCTTCTGCCAGAGCGGCATTATTAACTTTAGGCCCAGCTCCCCGCATATCCTGTCTACAAGATTCTTGTGTGTCTCGATATGCCCAAAAACTGCCCCGTCTATTTTCTCCCTGCTATCCCTTAAATTACGGACTATTTTTTTGAATTCGTGTTCATATGAAATAAAATCCTTTTGGACAAGAGGAGTTCCAAGAGCTTCAGCCTGTGCATAAAGTAGGTCAGGATTGATGTCATGAGAACTGCGCCTCTGGATTTCTCTGAAGTTCAGGAGGTAGGAGACCTCAAATCCTTCCGAGATTGCTTCATAACACGCAAGGCAACCATCCTTTCCTCCTGTCCACGAAACAACCACCCTGCCTTTATTTTTCTTGTTTTTATTGTTCTTGCATTTATCATTCCGAGTTGAGATGGGTTTGGTGTTCATTTCCTATTATACATGTACAATTTGAAAAAAACTTTTGTATTTTCATCGGCTCTCTGCCAGCATGCTCCTCAAAGTTCCTCACCGCAAAAATAAAATGATAACTCCTCGATTACACTCGCTTATAACCTTTTCTTTTATTCAATATATCGGGCTTTAGCTTCCTCAAGTACAGTGACTGCAGTTTCTAGGCCTTTCCAGCCAATAACCTTCACGCTTTTGCCCTCTAAAGCCTTATATGTTTGGAAAAAGTGAGTAATTTCTCTAAATAGATGAGGTGGAACCTGCTCAACTGTTTCTATATGATTCCAGAGAGGATCACTCTTTGGAACACAAAGGATTTTTTGATCTCTTCCTTTATCGTCTTCCATATCAAACAGTGCAACAAGGTGTACATCTATTACGCATCCCGGAAATGTGGGTTCCCACGTTAAAACCATGGCATCTAAAGGATCACTGTCAAGAGCCAGAGTGTCTGGGAAAAACCCATAATCACAGGGGTATACCATTGAAGAGTAAAGCATTCTGTCGAATTTAATCACTTTCTTTTCTTTATCATACTCGTATTTGTTCCGGCTTCCTTTCGGAATCTCGATAAGTACACTTTCGACCTGTCGTTCAGTCATCTCATCACTCCCTAATTATTCCTGTTTATTAACAAATTGCGTTTTAATGATTTCAACTATTTATTTGCTCATGGATTACGTGTCCTGACATAGTTATAGTATTAAAACATAACCTTATGTGGTTAATTTTCTTGAGATGAAAGAAGAAACAGTCAAGTCTACGTCTTATTACTGGCTTATATCCAACACTGCTTCACAGAATACGGAAAAACAAAATCGATAGTTGAAGCTCTTATAGGAAATCTTACTATTCGTAGATGCTCAAAACGTAGGTGCTCAAAAAGTAGATAGGTACATTCAAAACCTGATCAAAATCATAAGTTTCATGAACCTTAAAATCTCAAAAATGATAAATAAAATTGAGAAAGGTTATAAAATTAAAACAAAAAAGGAAACATAAAAAATTACTTTCCTTTTTTATTTTGTGTTTTTACTTATATTTGCACAACGTAGTAGTTAGTTGCGAAGTGTGTTGTTCTATTCTTATCAATTCCAGATGTTATATTATGCCTACCCACCAGTCCTTTATGTGTTGGACGACCTACCCAGTTTTGATCCCATACCTTAATTCCGGTTATTTTGCCTTTTGAATCCTTGATATATTCTCTAAATATTGCCGTATGCCCACGATATTTATAAGTAACTTCCTTAGTATTTTTGTCTATAATTTCATCAAATGTTGCTATCACTGTCCCTGGCTTTACATTTCCAGAAGATACAACATTTTGACCTCTAATCCATTTGCTGGTTTGTACAGTACTTCCACTTAGAGCCTTTGCAAAACTGACACATTCTCCCCAATATCCTAAGGAGCCTGCGTAATCGGTCATGGTTAACGCTTTGGTATCTCCTACCATTACGAGTTTTTGATATTTGGAGGGTATATCAGGGAAATATAAGATTGGGTGTGTTGCAAAATCCCCTCTTTGTAACTCAAATAACTCGCTTCCTGTTGAACCATATTTTACCCATTTTCCTTGCTGTAAGACCAGTAGATTATTGTTTGTTATCTTTAGCTCCTGTGCACCTTCTGTCACTTTTATATTAGATTTTGTTGTCGTATCGCTGCCTGCAGTATTGGCGACTTTTTTGTCAGTAAACTTCACTTTCAAAGGTGCTTTCCCCGAGGTAGTGGAAGCCGAAAAAGCAGCAACAGGAGATTTCAATGGTATAAGAGGCAAATAGTCAACCGAATCAGAGTCCCCAAATCTATACCCAAATCTATAGGGTTCGTCTGCAAACCCATCTCCGTCATTATCGGGATGAGTCTGTGAAAAGCCATTTCCTGAGGGAGTTGCCCAGTAGTTACCACCCAGATAAGAACCCCCTACAATATTTTTCCCTACTGTTTTAGTAGTGTTAAAAATACTTCCAGTTCCCTCAGGAGCATTTACGTTTACAGTGTTGTTAAAATTATTATTAGTTATAATACAGGAAGCATCAACAAGAAATAACCCATTATCACAATTTGTAATTCTATTTCCACTGATGGTTACGGTTTCAAACATAATATCAAAGACAGATATCCCAGTTCCACAGTTGGAAATATCATTATTGAGAATGTTTTCGCTTCCGCTGTACATATAAAATCCGACATCAGCTCCTATACTAAAATTAGAGATTTTATTATTTTGAACCGTGCAGAAAAAGGCACCGTTTGTAGATTCGTTGCGGCTAAACGAAAAACAAAGACCTGAGGATTTTCCTGGCCCTCTTATGTCAAAGTTTTTTATTATGACATTACTTTCATAAATGTCAAAGGCATTATTCCTAGCTTTAATTATCGCTTTATGTGGACTGCTTGACATTATTGTTAAATTTGCAGTTGAAACCTTTATGCCTCCGGCATAAGTCCCAGGCTTTACAACTATTGTATCTCCAGAACGTGCATTATCTACTGCCTTTTGAATTGAGTCTCCAGGCTCAACATAAATAGTTGCAGCAGAGGCATTGCCAGCTATAGCTTGAAGTGCAACCACTATCATTAATATCATTAACATAACTTTTTTTGTTCTCCACAAGGCAAAAACCCCGATAAAGTCTCTTAGTGCCAATAAATTCTTTAATTTGTTAATTTTAATTAACCGTCAAAACTCATTATTATAAACTCAAAAGAAATAAATAACTTGTATCGTTAAAAATGTAATAACGCCCTCTCTCCTTCAGGATTTAAGTTGTTATATAATTTTATTAGCAGACTATATTTTAACTAGGATATATCCTTATCATCTTAGATTCTAATTTATTCACTACTCTTGCCTTCTAATTAGTGCAGCTTTATTGATAAACTTTCTTTTCATTTATTAGTCTTAACCTTGAATCCAAACGACCCTTTAAACTATTTTTTTCTTCCGTAAATTGCAGAATTAACTAGAACAGGAGAGCCAGAAAGTTATAATAATTAGACTGCAAGATGAATTATAATAACTAGCGAGGTAACTTATATTAAGAAAGTAAAAATTTTAAAATGGGAAAACACGGAAATAAAGTCAGTAGCTCAAGCCTCATGAATTTTGATCTCCTGGCTATGGAATCCATCTTTATCAAGAGTAACGGTTCTCAGGAAACCTTCTTCTTCAGAACATAAATTAAATGTTCTGCCGTTTTCAATGGGTAGATTTTCAGGATTTCTATGGCTGTGAATTTGGTATGTATTCTCACTCGTATTTTTGTTGAAGCTCGCAGCAATCAGACGTGCATCTTCGGGCTCACCCACGCCGTTAATCATTTGATCAGCTCCGACAAAAATCAGATTTTCAGGAAGATTGCTCAGGCCTCCATGAGTTACAAGCACATGCCTGTTGTGGAATTTATAATAAACACATGGTACCAGTTTTCTACAGAAGTTGAGGACATAGTTTTTTATAATCCCTGCTTGCCCCATTTCTGCCACATTATACGAAATATCAGTAACTTCGGAGAGCTGAGTTTGTTCCTCGCCTTCGGCCAACCTGCAAGAATATTTTTCACGGTCACCTTCGAGCAGGATCACATTATCCCTGCACATAATGGAGATCAGAAACTTAAGAATTTTACATTTTTCAATATTCTCAGTATTTTCAGTTCTGCTGCCTGTGTAATCTCCCAGGAAAATATACATGTCACTTTCATTTAACCCGCATGCAAAATACTGCATGAGAGCCGCGTAATTTCCGTTTACATTTCCTATGTGATGGATTTTTCTGTAGCAGGAAAAGTCAGTAGCTTTGTACTGGATTTTTTCATAGAATTCTTGTGGCTTTATTACAGTGACAAATGATGGAACCGCCTGCCTTCTTATTATTGAGTACATCTCATCAATTACAGTTTCAGGCACAACCTCGTATGCAGGTCTCTTCCTGTTTCTTTCCTTTACAATTTCAAGAGGAATATCCGAAAAATCAACGCAAAGAGCCGTATACCTGTAAGTTCTGACAAGCTTCCTATATTTGGCAATATCTGTGTTTGCTGCATTTGTCGCGTCGAGAACTGTGAAATCCCCTTCCTCCATACGGGATTTAATGAGAGAGTAAATTAGCCCCCAGACTCTGGGATTAATTTGTTGAGAGAGCGCAGGCTTTCCGGTAACTGAGAGTACAGGTGGTTTAAGGAGCAACCTGACACTATCTGAAGATATAGTATAAGGTTCAAGATTATTTTCCCTAACAAAAGTTGATTTGCCGGAGCCAGGCACTCCTCTCAAAAATACCAGATACCTCATATCTTACCTCAATACCTCTTCTGTTTCCTGATTAGATATCGATTAATTATTAATCCTGATCAGCTCTTGACTAATTATTAATCTGATAGATATTGATTAGTTATCAACCCTGAAAAATGTTGATTAATTATCAAGCTTGACTTTTTGCTTTGATTTTTGACATTTCCGTTTTAAGTCTGATTTTAATTAATTCTTCCCACGCTAACGATACCTGAGCTAATATTACTATTAATTTTTATAATATTTAATTAGATAATTTTATGATATCTATTTGAGAAATATCTATTTGAGAATAGACATAGGGGAGAATCGTGAATAAGGGGTTTACAAAACTTGAGCAATCTCGGAAGTCTGCCGTTTTGAAGGGCAAGGCTGTTAAAAGGACTCAGGTACGGAGAATTTCTCCCAGATTTTCATACTGGTGAAAATTATGGCAGACTACAAGGAAACCGATTATGCCCTGCCTGGAAAGGCAGAATCTTACTGGATGGCAACTATGCCTGAATCCAAATACCCTCCTCTTTCCGGAGATATGCGCATGGATGTGGCAATTTTAGGGGGCGGGATAGTGGGTATTACAACTGCTTTCCTCTTAAAGGAAGCAGGAGTACCGTCCGTAGCAGTGATCGAAGCGGATCGAGTAATTACAGGAGTAACAGGTCATACGACTGCGAAAGTTACATCTCAGCACAGCCTTATCTATAATCGCCTCATCTCAAAATTCGGAAAAGAGCAGGCACAGCAGTACGCAGAATCAAATCAGGCAGCTGTAGAAAAGATAGCTTCTATCGTAAGCTCAAAAGGCATAGCTTGTGACTTTGCCCGTAAGCCGGCTTACGTTTATGCAGGCTCTGAAGAATCGGCTGGAAATATCCGAAACGAAGTCGATGCAGCTAAAAGTCTTGGGCTCCCGGCTTCGTTTGAAGCTGACCTGCCACTGCCTTTTGAAACGTATGGTGCAGTCCGTTTCAGCAATCAGGCGCAATTCCATCCAAGAAAATATCTCTGTGCCCTTGCAAGGGAGATTGAGGGAGATGGTTGCCATATTTTTGAGAAAACAAGGGCTTTGAAGATTGAAGGGGATGGCCCAGTAATTATAACAACGGATAAGGGGACCATAAAAGCACAAAAGGTTATCCAGGCAACGCATTTTCCGATTCACGATAAACCTGGATTATTATTTCAGCGGCTATATCAGTCCCGCTCATACGTGCTAGGAGTTCGTATTCAAGAACCTTTCCCGCAAGGAATGTTTATCAATGCCGAGGAACCTGTCAGATCCCTGCGCTCCCAGCCTACCGAAGGAGGCGAACTGATACTTGTATCAGGGGAAGGACACCGGACTGGAGAAGGAAACGAAATTGACCATTACCGGAACCTTGAGAAATGGGTCAGGTCAGTCTACTCAGTCAATTCTATAGATTACCATTGGTCTACCCAAGATGTCATAACCGTAGATCATGTTCCTTACATTGGCAGGCTAACCTCAGATAACGAAAATGTATATATCGCGACAGGGTTCAGGAAATGGGGCATGACCACAGGCACGGCTGCAGCGATGATTCTTACAGATATGATCCTTGGACGGTCTAATCCCTGGGAGGAAGTATATAATCCTTCACGGTTCAAACCAGTAGAGTCCGCTAAAACCTTCTTTTCACAGGCTGCTGAAGCAACTAAAGGTCTTGTGGGAGATCGGATAACTCCTATTCATGAGAAAGCCTCGCAGATATTGCCTGGGGAAGGTGCAATTGTCAAAATTGAAGGCGAAAGAGTTGCAGCATTTAGGGATAAGACAGGAATACTCCACACGCTTGACCCGTCCTGCAGACACATGGGATGCATCGTTTCCTGGAATAATGCAGAAAAGACCTGGGACTGTCCGTGTCATGGCTCCCGTTATAGCGCAGAAGGAGAGGTAATCAAAAGCCCCGCAGTATACAGACTTAAAGAAAAGAAAATAAAAGAGTAAGAAGAAAAGGAAAGGTATTAAGAAGCTCTCAAAATCCTGCTTTGAATTTCTGTTGGGGATTAAAGAACTCCTATCTCAATTTAAAGAACTCTAAACAAGCTTAAAATTCATTTCGGGACTTCTCAAGGGCCACTTTCAGGCTTAAAAATCCATTTCAATCTTGAAAAAGCTCAAGGATTTTCTCAGGGCTTTCAAGCACAGTAATTCCTTGCAAACCTTTGACAATCTCAACATTGCGCATGTCCACATCCCTGACCAGGACTTCAACGGGCCCGCCTTTGATTGCGTTATAAGGGCAGAGTTCCTTGCAGATTCCGCAGCCTTTGCACTTCAGGAGTTCGATCTGGTCTGTTAAGCCGTTTTTTTCAGTTATTGCTTCATGAGGACAGTTTTCTCGTGGGGGACAGTCCTCGCAGTGCTTACACTGTTTCCGGTCGATATTATAGGGCATTTCCGAGATAATCGAACCTTCGATATCTACGGGCACAATATAGACAGGCACTCCTCCTTTTACAGCCTGGGCAACGGCGTTGGTTACGAGGGAATCCGCAATTCCATAAGCAATTTTCGAAACTGTGTTTGAGGTTGCAGGTGTAACGAAAAGGGCATCGTACCTGTCAAGCAGGAAGCGTCCGACCTTCGGAGAACTCGAACCCTGCTCGCTTTCCCGGAAGATTTCTTCAAGATAATCCCCTCCCGAGATTTTAACAAGCTTTTGCTCAAGCCCGTACATGCGCAGTACCTCCTCTGCAGCTTTAGAAATGTATGTATTTACGGAAACTTCGGGGTTTCTGAGCTTAATTTCCTTAAAGACCTGGTAACTGCGGTCCAGGAAATGCCCTGCACCTGTAATACCCCATGCAATTCTCTGAAAACTCATGAGAAGAAATCATACCTGAGGAAGATAATATAATTTTCTAAAAAAGGTTCGAGGAATAAAAAATTCGGATAATAAAAGGTATGGGCACGCAAGCCAAAGGAAACATGAATTAAATTGAGGAGCCGGTTACAGCCAAAAAGCTATTCACAGCTCCAGGACTTTATAAAGTAATTTCATAGCTTTTTTCTCACTTTCTCCCCCACACTTGGAAGCCAGTGATTCATAGTGGCGGATCAGTTTGAGATATTTTTCGTCTCCTGAAAGCTGATAGCGCGTTGCATGGACAGTTGCCTCAAGCACCGCATTGAATCCCCTATTTGGCACAGGCAGGTTTTTCCGATTAGTTTCATTGAACCCAGCTTCTATGGGAATAAGATCGGCTACAAGAGCATGATCCGTATTCTTGAAATTTATACATTCGAAAACTACCCAAGCTGCAGCTTCTTTTAAGATGGGGAAATTCAGCCCGCGGACAGGCACATAGTCAAATTCTGAAGGTTCAAGATCAAAAAAAGTTGAACGCACAAAAAGCAGGGGATCATAAATCACATTTGCGGCCAGATACTTTTCTTTAAAGACGTTTGCCCAGGTATGAGTGCCATTGAATAGCCGGACAAAAGGCCTTCCGCCTTTTACGATTATTCCGATAGGAGCAGCATTAGGAGATTCCAGGCCTGTGCTAACAATTGTTTCGGAAATTCCTTCCCGGATTCCGAAGGAAGGAAGATCAACAGTGGAGAATTCGCTTTCGTTTTTTCTGCATTCAGGGAGAAATTCGGTCAAAAGCGCAGTCCCCCCAGAAGAGCAATGAAAAGTCCAGCTATGATAATATCTGCTGTTGAACCCGGATTAATTTTCTTTTCAAGAAGTTCGGAGTCGAATTCCTGTACAGCAGGAAGCAAAGCTGTAAAGTCTCTTGTGTTGTCACCTGAAGATTTCTCCCAGGCTGAAAGGATTTCGCCCGCCCTAGATGAAACATAATCTGCAGTGTCTTCATCGAACTTAGTCTGAATGAAAGTATCCCTGTGCCGGGACAGCATTTTCAGGAAGGTGTACACAATAGCTTCGTTGATCCCTGTGCCTGAGCAATTGAAAACTGAATCTTCGGCTCCTTCATTTTGAGCCTGCATGAACTCAATTATACTTCTTGCTCCTTCAAGACAGCCTCCGAAGCCTGAGGTCCATTCATTTGCAATCAGGTCGTATCCCCTGGCAATATCCATAAGCTTGTAAAGGGTGACTTCCTGCGCCTTCAGTTCGGCTGTAGACTCAGGATCTCCAAGGCTGAACTCGTCCACGCTGTTAACTCTAACCCCTGCCACTTCGAAAGCCCTGTAAAATTCGACAGCATCCTCACAGTCCGTTGCCCGAACAAAAGCATGTGCATGCGCAGCAAGGGTTTCAAATTCATCCGGTGAGAGTTTACAAGTGGCTTTCCCGCGTAAGTTGAAGAGTTCTCCTGCAGCCATTGAAAGAGGAACAAGTAACAGAAAAGCGCCGAAATGGGTATTTCCACCTTTCTGCCAGGCAGAGCTCTCACAAACCGCACTTCGGATTAGCGCACCTATGCCGTTTCTACTTCTTGCAGCTAGTTCGATGACAGGGTAAACGCTTACCGATGAGGCGATAAAATGCTCAAAACAGGTATCAGGATAGTCATGTTCCCTATCCACGTTTCCCGGCTTTGGAGAAGCTGAAACCTCAAGCAGCATAGCAAGCTGGGCACAGCGAGCAATAAAACTTGACATCTGTGGGTTTTCTGCCCATTCTGGCATCGGGCAGGTAAAACCATGATTAATGGGATTCATCTACCGGAATTCTGGCATTATCCAGTACGTGTTTTGCCAGTTGCTGTTTAAGTTTCATATACTCTGAATCAGAGAGGCCGATTGCATTTAACACCCCATCTCTAATCCAGCAGGGCTTGGTGATTTTACAACACCAGACAAGGCTTCCGAAGCACGTGTCTCCTCCGTATTCCAGCATCGTGCCTTTCGCAAATTCAAGCTTTGTCCTGGCAAACTCTTCTGCGGTATATCCGAGTTTCCGGAATTTATTGTGCAGAGGACAGGGTTTTACAGGCAGGCAGCAGAAAGCCAGTGCCCTGAAGTCCCCATCACTGCAAACGTGCTTGGGAGCGTTATACCAGCCTATAGCACGCTGGAAGGAAGTTACGTTTTCTACCAGTTTCTGTATAAGCCCTGGATCCTCAAGGACTCCCCTGGCAACCGAAACCATATCGGCACCTCGGGTAAACATATCCTTTGCGGCTTCAAAGTCCTTAACCGAATTGTTCCCGATCAGAAATAGCCTTGTAGCGTCTCTGTAATTAAGAATTGCATCAAGGTCAGCCCCGAAACCTTTCATTGGGGCATCAATATGTATGATATCTGCACCCGACTTATCGATAAGCCTTGCAAGTTCGATATCATCAACGACGTTTGCCCTTACTTTTACGGAAAGCACAACTCCGGTTTCCTTTATCGCCCTGATCCATGCTGAAAGCCGTGGAAGGTCGTGGAGAAGAGCTTCTCCCAGCCCGGCTTCGAGCATTTCGGGCTGCCTGCAATGAGCATTTAATTCAAGGATCGCTCCTTCTTCTTTAACAATTTTCGCAGCCTCAATGAGAGGGTCAAGTGTAGTACTCCTGACATTCACTGCAACTGCACTTCCGGGTGTTACTGCCCGAATTTCCTTTTTTATAAGCTCCATAGGTTCATCTGAGATGAACTCTTTTCTACCCCGGGCTACAAGGTCTGAAGCAACAGCTATTGAAGCCTTATCCAGATTAAAGGCTCCAAGAACTACCAGCCCGGCATTGTCTGCATATTGGTTGGCAAAGGCACTATCTACAATTCCTGCCATAGGCGCCAATGCAATAGGGTTTTTAAAACGGACATATCCAATATGCAAATCGAATAGACAATCACTCATGTTTTACCTCTTGAAAATAAGCCTGCAAACTGACACAAATTATAGCTACTGCCCGATATTAAAGTACCGATAAGCTTTTTTCGGACACGTCTTGAAGATGGAGAAAGTCCATCCATAACTTACGAATTATAATGCATATATATTAATATTTGGACACAACCTAATCACACAATAGGTATATAAGTCATAAGGAAAAGTTTTATCTTAAACTGCATTTGGAAGAAAGTAGGACTCTGCTTAAAAGAAAGTAAAATTCTAAAAACATCAAATTAAGTATTAAAAGTATTTACTGCACGCATATAGGAAAGCTTTTTTCTAATTTCTTATGGATGTCATTTTTCCAAAATATTTATATAATTAAAAAGATATGTAGTAGAGAGATATAAAGGTTAAATATAAAGGTTATGTGCGAGAGAGGCTGGACGGCTGACGGGCCTTTAGGTCTGAGGAAAGTCTCCCCACCGCTCCGGATACACGAACATCTGTAAAGGATGTCGGGCGAGAGCCCGGGCCCTGGCACAGAAACGAGAACCATTCCCTGAAAGTGCGATGATGCAAAAGCTGAGGTCTCAGGGAGAGTGGATGAAACGGCGAATCCTCGTGGGTGCAAGTTGGAAATCGGGAAGAAAGAGCATTCCGGAATCTCCCGGTTGTTTTTGGAAACGCGTAGCCGAATGCCGTCACTGCAAGAGTCCTCAAGGACCATTTCCTCCACTGATGGGTGCAGGAGATCTTTGCAGGAACAGAAGGGAGCTTACGTGCCTCACTCGCATAACTCATTAGTTTTTTCTCTTTTATCTCATAATTTTACGTTTTATTCTTTTATCTCATAATTTTACGTTTTATTCTTTTATCTCATAATTTTACGTTTTATCTCATAATTTTACGTTACATCACTTCTTGTCAATTCCTTCAAATGTAAGGGATTTTATTTTAGAGATGGGGTCAGCCAGGCAGAAATTCAACAATAACCAGCGGACGTAGTCTCTATAATTTCTGTTGGTTATTACTTCATCCAGGTATTTATCCAGAATCTCCTTGTTGTTAACTGCTATTTTAAAAGATATCTCAGGAAAACTATGCATTATTTTCTTCAATTTAAGAGAGCTGACAAGGTAATTTCCAAATTCTTGTCTGCAGCCTGATTCATAGGCTTTAAGGTTGCTTAACTTCAGGCTGTACATGACAAGGTCGGCAACAGTCTCCGCAGCAAGCTGTCCTGATCGAATAGCATATGAAATGCCTTCTCCTGAAAAAGCATCTACAAATCCGGCAGCATCTCCACTCAGAAGCAACCTTGAACTAATAACTTTTCTTTTTATTCCACCTGTGGGGATAATATGGGAACGAATTGGGAAGTTACTTGGTAAGCTATTTTCCTGCAGAAAATCCAGAAGCACTTTTTTCGGGTTCTCAAGGTACTGAGCTGTCCCCATAATCCCTGCAGAATAGTATTCTGCATGTGGGAAGATCCAGCCATAACCTCCCTGTGCAATTCCGAAGTGAATATTTATAGTGCTCGGAAACCGATTACTGATTAACTCATTATCACCAGGGATTTCCGATACAAGACCGAGCTCATATTCTGTTCTTTTGTCTCTTGACCTTACTTTGTATTTAAGAGTTCCACCTGAACCTTCCGCTATAAGAACGAACCTTCCCAGATAGGTATTATCCGTGGTTTTGACTTCAACATGATCTTCTTTTTCAATACAGTCCAGAGCTTTTTCCCCGGTATGAACCTCAATTCCGGTTTCCCTGGCTTTTTCAAGCAAGAAGTTATCAAAAATACTTCTGGAAATCAATAAGGCTAAATTGGTTTCTTTCATCCCTTCTACAAAATGGCCTCTGAAATGAACCCTTACTTTTGAGATATTTCTCTCGATTACGGATTCAGGAAGCTCGAAATCCAGGCAAGATAAACCATAAGAAGAAAGAGCTCCTCCGCAGGGCTTGTACCTTGGGAATTTTTCTTTCTCGAGTAAAAGGGTCAAAAGTCCTCTTTTCCCGGCTGTCCTTCCTGCCGATGCTCCTGAAGGTCCTCCCCCTATTATAATCAGATCGTACATGTTAAGACACCTGCCTATGGTATAAGGGCAGCTATGTACACACAGGAATAATCTGCTCCTTAAATTAGATTAAAGCTGGAACGATAAAAAGATAGAGGAAAGAAAATAAAATGCCCGACAAGGCGCTCTACTTAGTTCAATTACCTGAGTTTGAAATTCAGGAGACACCAGCGCAGATAATCCTTATAATTAATCTTGAAATCTATAACCTCAAGATATTTATCAAGCATTTTATCACTTGACGTAAAGATCTTAAATGTGCGATCTGGAAAACGATGCATTATCCTGGAAAACATAAGTGAATATTTAAGATGAGTTCCAAACTCTGCCCGGCAGAGAGCCTCATACCTGCTCAGATCTTTGAGACTTCTGCCTTGCAGGCAAATTCCTGCAATTACTTCAGCTGCAAACTACCCTGAACGGATCGCATAGGCAAGTCCCTCACCTGAAAAAGCATCTACAAACCCGGCAGCATCTCCGCTTAGAAGGACCCTTGAACCCATGGTTTTTCGTTTAAGCCCTCCCCAGGGGATCTTATGCCCGTGAAGTTTGTACTCTCCGGAAAAGCCATTTTCCTGCAGAAACTCAAGCATGGATTCTTTTGGATGAGGAAGGCCCTTGACAGCCCCGCCAATTCCAACCGAGTAATAGGTTTTATGAGGAAAAATCCAGCCATATCCACCCCCAGCAACTCCAAAATGCAATTCTAGGTTTTTTCCTAGCCGCTCTTTAATCTCTCTTTCTTCGGCAGGAACTTCAGTGACCAGACAGATTCCATATTCATCTTTATTATCTGCAGGCCTCACACAGGTTTTGACAAGTCCTTGAGCCCCTTCTGCAATTATTGCGAATTTTGCCTGGTATGTTCCTTGCCTGGTTTCCACCTCAATACAGTCAGGCATTTCCCTGCAGCACAGAGCTTTTTCTCCGGTATGAACTTCAATTCCTGTTTCTTTTGCTTTTTCAAGAAGGAAATTGTCAAACTTATCCCTGGAGACAAGTACAGACAGCCGGCGGTCCTTGTTTGCCTTGATCAACTGATCTCTGAATATAACCTTTGCCCCTGTGACTTCCCACTCAATAACATCCTTAGGAAGTTCGAAATCAAGATAAGAGATTGCATGTTCCGAAAGTCCTCCTCCACAGGGCTTGTATCTAGGAAACTTTTCTTTCTCAAGCAGCAGCGTCTTCAGGCCGAGTTTTCCTGCTCTCCTTGCAGCCGAAGCTCCGGAAGGGCCGCCGCCTATGATGATTACGTCATACATACAAGTAGCACCCTCGAGATATCCAGAAATTATTCTAATTTTATGTTTATTTATCCGGAGCTAAGTAAAGTGCTGCTATTAGTTCAAAATTACGATTGAATTAAGAAAAAACCTAAAGGCAGAAAAGGATAAAAGAATAGAAAATATAAAAAAATAGAATAAGTAAAAAGGAGGATAAAGGAGAGAAAAAATAAAAAGGAGGATAAAGGAGAGAAAAAATAAAAAGGAGATAAAAAGTAGGAGAAAGAGAAGAAGATAAAAACAAAATCTCTTGCTCTCTTTGTTCAGCTTTTAAAAGCCTCAAAAACATTCAGTACCTTCTCGTAATTCACTTCTGTCCCAAAGCAGCCGTCTCTTTCCATAGGAATACCATAACTTACAACGTTTTTTCCTTTGAGAGCACGCATTACCTTGTTGATTTCGTAGTCGCAGGCGATCATAAGGACACCGTCGGCGGCTTCCATTTTAAGGATATTCTTTACAAAAGAGGAACCTGTAACAATGAATAATCTATATCCATATTTCTCAGCATCCTTTTTCAATTGAGTAAAGACGCATTTCCCACATGATTTACATTGTATTCCTGTCTGAGTAGAATAAGCCGGGCAGTCAATACTCCGCATGCAGTGTGGAGCCAGAATAATTCTTTTCTTTGTTTTTGCAAAAGCAGATTTATAAGCCTTATTTTTCAGAGATGCCATCCACTTATCCAAAATACGGGTATCAGAGAATTTAAGGAAAAGGTGCCTTAGAGGCAAATAAAAGGAATCAAGTACATTTGAAAAAAACCCTGCAAGATATACATTTCCTGTGAGACTTCGTCTGCTCGCGATCAAAGCTATGCCAGAGAGAATAAGGGAGAAAATAACAAAAAGGAAAAGAGCCTTCCCAATGATATTATACATTGCACATCTCCATTTTTTGAATTATTTCTTCAACATTGGCTTCAGTATTGAAGCAACCATCCCTGAGAAGAAGAACGCCTTGGACAGGAATAAAAGATACGGCCTGCATATTTTCGGAAAGCTCATTATAACAGGCAACACCGATACAAGCTTTGGGATTATATTCTTTAAAGATTTTCTTGACAAAGCTTCCTCCAGGTATTACAAAAACCTGAAAGTTACACCTATCAGCTGCCTCGGAAATTTTTGAGATGTCGCATAGCCCGCACCGCTTGCACTCATACCCATAGACTGGATTGCATCTGGCCTTACAGCTCGGATGGCGCAGACACTGAGGAAGGAGCAGGATTTTCTTGCCTTTGACACGCAGAAAATCATCACACATAACAGCGTTTCGGACATCAATAAGGATATCATCAACAAGGGTATCCCTTATCCTGAAGGCTTTACAAAGCCATTTTGCAGGAGAATAGAAGAGATAAAGCGTAAATAACACGAATCCTGGAAAAACAATTCTGTGATTTTTAAACGAATACGCCCCTATGAGCAAAGCTATTCCGGTTCCTGCAAGAGCGAAAAGAACCAGATATATAAATACTTTTCCTAGGAATTCGTAAGGGATGTACATGTTCATGGAAACGGAAGTATCTGTATTTAAGATTTACTATAAAATAATAAAGATCAAAAAAGAGAAATAAAGAAAGCTGGATAAACCAGCATTTAATTATTTCGGTTACTTAGTCTCAAGGCCTAGAGCCTCTGCGACCAGCTCAATAACGTCCTCGACAACAAGGTCAACTTGGAGTGCGTCACGACCATCCATCAGATTTCTCTTACAGAATGGGCAGCAGCTGGAGAGTATATCTGCATTGGTTGCTACTGCATCTTCAACTCTGGATTCTGCAACTCCTAGAGCAAGATCAGGGAGACCTGCCTTTACACCACCACCGGCTCCACAGCAGCGCTGGAATTCCTTTATCCTGTCCATTTCGACGAACTTGACGCCAGGAATGTGGGAAAGCACATATCTGGGAGCATCAAAGACACCTACATGGCGGCCAAGGTGGCAGGGGTCGTGATAAGTAATTGTTTTGTTAATGGACTTTTCCCATTTAATTTTGTCCTGCTTGATCAGGTCTGCAAGGAACTCTGAAACGTGGACAACCTCAAATGGCAGTTCTTTGCCGAGAAGCCTGGGCCAGTCGACCTTTGCAGCACGGAAGCAGCCTGCACATGCAAAGAGGACCTTTTTGGCGCCTTTCTTCTGGATAGCCTCGACATTGTGTTTTGCAAGTTCAAAAGGCACGTTATTGATGTGCGCCTGACCTGTCCTGATAAGGGCTGAACCACAACACCATTCATCTTCTCCAAGCATAGCAAACTTAATGCCCAGCTTGTTGAGCACACGTGAGGTAGCAAAGGCTAAAGCGAGCTGATTGTACCCTGCAGTACAACCCGTGAAATAGACAATATCTGCTTTGTCTTCAATTTTCACATCTTCTGGAACCCAAGCAAGCCTGTCTTTCTGGTCCTTCATGTAAGGGTTATGGTACTGCCCAATAAGTTTCGGGAACATATTCTGCTTCCCATAAGGACCTATACCTTTCTTTACAAGGTTTGCCCTCATGGATTCCCAGAGTTCCACAGTGTTAATACCTGATTCACAGACCGTTGAACAGATACCACAGGTGGTACAGCCGTGTACGTCGTCTTTGAATTCTTCAAGCTCAGACTTTGGAATTTCCTGCGGGCCAAAGAGCCTTGCTTTAAGCCCATAGGATTTATTCATATATTCTCTCCAACGCAGGATTTTATCCCTTGGAGCTAGTCCTGGTTTCTCGCCAGAAGCGGCATAAGTCGGACACCATTTTACACATTCACCGCAGCGGACGCATGCATCAAGCTCCATAAGCTGAACTGCGGTAAGATTCTTCGTATCGATTGAAGGGGTACGTTTTGCCATCTTTTTATTCGCCTCCTTTATTTGCAAGAATTGCAAGCGGTGTGGCGATTATGTGAATATATTTACTGAATGGAATAAATGCGATACAGAAGAGCAGGGAAATTACGGAATGGAAGAGTGCTGCCGGTGGTGCTAATGAGGGATCAAGCCCAAAGCTCCAGATAAATCCTGTTCGAATTCCATCGGCAAGAAAACCGGAGACAGTAACTAAGAAAACTACTCCGATCAAAACCCAATCATACATAATGGAAGCTTCCCTGACTTCTGAGACAAACAGTCTTCTTACTAATGCTATAAGGACTCCGATAAGCAGGACGTAACCGAAGATATAGTTCGGAAGGGAGAGCATTTCTCTAAATGCCTCAGGGGTAAATGGGAGTTCAATTCCGAGCATTCCGGTCATTTCGACTGCAAACATGAGTCCTGACAGGGCAAAGAGGGTCATCCAGCCTGCGAAGATTGTGAAGTGCATGAACCAGCGAAGAGGGCTTCTCTTGAGAATTCTCCTCTGGAAGAGGATATCAAGAATAAGAATCTCCAGGATAGGCTTTCCATGTCCGTGAGGAGACTCTTCTGTTACCTGTTTCCACCAAGTTTTCAAGAATGTGATCGCACTTCCTTTTTTTCCTTCCTGGGGTTCAAGGGCGTAACCTGTGGCTCCTGCCCCCCATTTCTGGAAGTTAATTATCATACCGTATAAGAAAATCACAACAGCTATTGTGCTGAGTATCATTATCTGGACAAACGTGAGTCTTATTGCATCCGAGAATCCAGAGAAGTATGCCATTTCACTGATAGTTTATTCCTCCTATTTATGGATATCAAAAACTGGGAGTTGATATTGCTTTTACAATTGTCATATTACAGAACATCAATGATAGTAAAGACAGAATGAAAACCGTAGCGACTGTCTGTATAAGGTTTGAATAGTCTGTTAGTCTTTGTATCGATTATATTTAAACGTTATCTTTATTAACAGCACATAAAAAAGCCCACTGAGTCACAAAAAAGAGAGAAATGGATGTGACACAGAAGAGAGACAAAAGGTAAAATGGAGAAAATAAACTCCAAATTATAATAAACATATAATATATTAATCTTATAAAAATGTTCTGATGAAAAAATAAGAGATCAAATAGCAAAAATAAAGTGCAGAAAAAAGTTAATCTGCAAAAAGTAAAACGAAAAATAATGGAGCCACCTCAAAAGCATCTCTGAAGTCAAGAGAATTTTTAAAGTTAAGATAGTTTTGTAGCCCAAAAAGTTTTTACAAGCCCACCTCGGCTTTGAACTTCTCAAGTCCCATTTCGTCAATTACTTCTCCGATCCTTCTTGGCCTCGGATACCCCTTATAGAAATTAATTATTCTTTCAACAAGGTCCATAGCTTGCTCTTCAGTGAGGTCTTTTGCTACTACATTTCCAAGCCTCGGGCGTGGTCCTGCACTGCCTCCAACAGATAAAGTAAAACCTTTTGCTGTGCCCATAAGCCCTATATCCTTAATCATAGGTTCGGAGCAGGAGTTCTGGCAGCCGGAAACCGCCATTTTGAACTTGGAAGGAAGCTGCATCCCATGATACTTCTCATCAAGTTTTAACCCAAGCCCTACAGCATCCTGTTTACCTCTCTTGCAAAAAGTAGTTCCAGGACAGATTTTTACGCTGCGAACACAAAGTCCTATAGCAGCTCCGGGTTTTAGATTCAACTCCCCCCATGCTGCATCCAGGTCTTCTTCTTTTAATCCTACTATTGCTATCCTCTGGGCAGAGGTGAGTTTCAGGGCGGCTGCCCCATATTTCTCAGAGATATCAGCTATTTTTCTAAGAGTTTCCGGATATATGATTCCTCCTGGAATATGGGGAGCAATTGCATAAGTTTCCCCATCTCTTTGCAGGATTGCAGCTTTCTCAGGAAGATCACCTTTCACATACTCGCGACTTACCATATTATACACCCTCCAACTAATTTGATTTCAATTTACATCAGGATTATGTTTTATTTAATGAACTCATCCCTTTTTTCATTTCAAAATCTGTTCGATTTAATGATTTTTTTTCTCAGAGTTTTTTTCTCAGAATTTGACTGTTTTTGTTTTGAATTTCGATATCATTTTGAACTTCGATATCATTATTTGAGACAGGGGTCGGAAAACAGGAAGCAGAGGCTATACTCCTAGAGTCTATCGACTCCTGAATCAATAGCAAACACTACGGATTCTGCTCCAGCCCCTCGATTAGATCCCCCCATATAAATGGCGAAGAATCGAATACTCCGGCACTTTTCCGGATTAGATTTTTCTTGGTTAAATATCACTGGATCTAATAATCCTATTTTAGATCCAAGAGTATATCCACTCGAGATGATATAAAATTGCATGCCTGATGGAGTTTATAATAACATCACAAAATTTGCTGTAACGTTGCAGAATTACTAAAACTTTGCAGAATTGTTGAAATTTTGCAGAATTCTACAAATTAACAGGAATCTAACCGGATTACATCAAGAGAATGATCAGCGATTAGATTAGTGATTAGAACCAGAAAATTAGTGATATAGAACTAGAAAAAGAACTAGAAAAAGAACTAGAAAATAATAGTAATTAGAGCTGCCGGTTAAAAAACATTAAAAAGGTAAAAAGGAGGATCAAAAGATCCTTTTTCTTTATTGTTGTTTTTTCAGTCTTTCCAGAAATCCGTTAAGTCCTGCTTTGTGTCTGGCTTCGTCAAGGGATGCTCTCTCAAAGAAAAGGGCAGCTTTTGTATTTCCCTCTTTCCTGGCTAATTCTGCAGCTTCGGCTTTTTCGACTTCAGCTTTACTTTCTCCCTCAAACATCATTTCCAGGTTCTCAATGGTTGTTTCTTTAACGAGTCCCAGAATTTCAGCTACTTCGGTAGCATGCCAGGCCTCATCCATGGCGATCTGGCGAAGATAAACTGCAATATCCGCAAATCCTTCCCGCTCGGCAATCTTTGACATTGCAAGATACCAGCCAACTTCAGTCGTCTCTCCTTTAAAAGTGTTTTCTAAAATCTTTTCAAGAGCCATTCAATCACCATTTCTTTTAAAATAACTATGTTTATTACAACTATGTTTATTAAAATAACAATATTAATAGGCTAAGTATAGGGCAGTCTTTGGATTTAAGTTTTAGCTACAGTGCAGGATTGATGAGGTTAAATGAGGGTAATGTAAACTTGATCCTGCGGTTTGTTTTTTCTATCCCATCTGCAAACTTAAGACTGATATATTTGGGGAGATAATTAAGATTTCTGAATTCAATAACGGCAATAAGACCTAGACAATAAGACTGAGACACATAGAAAGATAAAAGACTGAGACATATACAAAGACAATCTGCATGAAAATATATATTGATGAGAAGAGATGTACAGGCTGTGGTAAATGCAAGGCTGCCTGCCCAAAAGGCCCGAGGGTTTACTCAATAGAAGAAAAGCAAGGAAAGAAAGTCTGTATCCTAAAGGATCCATCTTACTGCCTGGGCTGTAGAATGTGTGTGACTGTATGTCTGGAAGACGCGATCACGCTTGAAAACTGATTTTAAAAAAGGATTGAGAAATTTGTCATTTGAGATTCGTATAATACTTGTGGAGCCCATGTATCAGGGAAATGTCGGATCTGTTGCAAGAGCAATGAAAAACTTCGGATGTACTGACTTGGTGCTTGTAAATCCCTGTAAACTCGAAGGGGAGGCAAGAGCCATGTCGTCCCATGCAAGAGACGTGCTTGAAGGAGCAAGAGTTACCTCAACGCTTGACGAAGCTGTAAAAGGCGCAAACCTGCTTATCGGGACTACAGGAGTGGGAAGCCTGAAAACCGGAGAACACATCCGCCTTCCGCTTTATACCCCAAAAGAACTCAAAGAGAAACTTAAAACTTACAGCGGGACAATTGCAATCCTTTTCGGGCGCGAAGACAGCGGTTTTCGGAATGATGAGCTCAAAAAATTTGATATGCTCATTACGGTCCCAACCTCAGAAATATATCCAATTATGAATCTCTCACACACTGTTGCAGTGGTGCTTTACGAACTATCAGAACTGGAAGGAGGAAACAATCCGCTTGCCGACGGATTTGACCTCCAGCTTCTATACAGGCATCTGGAAGAATTGCTGGAGGAAATCGACTATCCACCTCATAAAAAAGATAAAACTTTTCTGATGCTACGGAGAATATTCGGAAGAGCAGGACTAACTCCCAGGGAAGTCCAGACATTGAGAGGCATAATAAAAAAAACCGAGAGAAAAATGGGATATGCATTAAAAAAATCAGAGAGCCAGGAAACACAAGTTCTGGAAGACATGGAAAAGTTCATATGAGAATAAACCTGTTTTTACATCAGAAATTATGATGCGTATTTTTAACTTTTTTTAAAATCGTTTTTTGGACAGAAAATTTGTACGAAGATTTGGATAGAAAATCTTGTAACGAAGAATGAAATTTTACCCAAAGCTAGATAGAGAATGATATGACTGAAAAAGAAAGCAAGTGGAATGAAAAGCTAAAAAGGTTTTTTAAAGACTACTACTGGAATGAAATTCTCCAGCTTGCAAACGAGTATCCTGACCAGCGAAGCCTTAGCGTGGATTTTACGGATATCGAGAAATTTGACAGAGCGCTTTCAAAAGAGTTTCTCGAGCGTCCTGGAGAACTCATAGAAGCAGCCGAAGCTGCCCTAAAGGAAATTGACCTCCCTGTCGAGAAACGCCTTGAACAGGCTCATGTAAGAATAATAAAAATCCCGAACAGAGTATCTATAAGAGAGCTCAGAAGCAAACATCTTACTCGATTTGTTGCAATTGAAGGTATGATAAGAAAAGCGACAGAAGTAAGGCCAAGAATTACTAAAGCTGCCTTCAAGTGCCTAAGGTGCGAGCATATTACTGAGGTTGAGCAAAATAGCTTCAAATTTGAGGAACCGTTTGCAGGCTGTGAGAATGATACCTGTGGAAAGAAAGGACCCTTTAAGGTTATAATTGAGGATTCTACTTTTATTGACGCCCAGAAACTTCAGATTCAGGAATCTCCCGAGAACCTCAAAGGAGGTTCCCAGCCTCAGAGTCTTGAGGTGGATTCTGAAGATGATCTGACAGGGAATGTTACCCCTGGAGATAGAGTTATAATTAACGGGATCCTGAGATCCAGGCAGCGCACCCTAAGAGATGGGAAATCTACCTTTTATGACCTGGTACTCGAAGCAAATTCCATAGAAAGACTGGATAAGGACTACGATGAACTTGAAATAACTGCCCAAGACGAAGAAAAGATCCTTGAGCTTTCCCGTGATCCTGAAATCTATGAAAAAATTATCGGTTCTGTTGCGCCTTCAATCTACGGATATGAAGACATAAAAGAAGCCCTTGCCCTTCAGTTGTTTTCGGGCGTTGTGAAAAACCTTCCTGATGGTTCGAGGATAAGAGGCGATATCCATGTTATGCTTGTAGGAGATCCGGGAATTGCAAAATCTCAGCTCCTGCGCTATGCGGTAAAACTCTCTCCAAGAGGTGTGTTTACTTCAGGGCGAAGTGCATCTGCAAGCGGTTTGACCGCGGCTGCCGTAAAAGATGACCTCAACGACGGAAGATGGACAATAGAAGGCGGCGCACTTGTCATGGCTGATATGGGAATTGCTGCAGTCGATGAAATGGACAAAATGAAAAGCGAGGATAAGAGTGCCTTGCACGAGGCAATGGAGCAACAGACCATAAGTATTGCCAAGGCCGGCATTATTGCGACTCTGAAATCCCGCTGTGCTCTCCTTGGAGCTGCGAATCCGAAATATGGGCGCTTCGACCGGTATGAAAGCCTCGCAGAGCAGATAAGTATGCCTCCAGCCCTGCTTTCTCGTTTTGATCTTATCTTTGTTTTACTCGATACCCCTAACCATGCTCTGGACACCAGAATTGCAAACCATATCCTCCAATCTCATTATGCAGGTGAACTCTTCGAGCACCGAGAAAAACTTCCTGGATCCAGTGTTACAGAAGATTTCGTCGAAGCCGAAATGGATGTGATTGAACCTGTTATAGAAGCCGAAATCATGCGAAAATATGTCGCATATGCCCGGAAAAATGTATTTCCAGTAATGGAAGACGATGCTAAGGCTTACCTGATTAACTTCTATACAGACCTTCGAAAAACAGGAGAAGGCAAGAATACACCTGTGCCTGTGACAGCAAGGCAGCTTGAAGCGCTTGTCCGTCTTTCAGAAGCGAGCGCAAGAGTCCGCCTGAGCAATATAGTCACCCTTGATGATGCAAAAAGAACTATCAGAATTACTATGAACTGCTTGAAAAATGTGGGTGTTGACCCCGAGACCGGAGCCCTTGATGCGGACATACTTGCGTCTGGCACAAGTATGAGCCAAAGAAACAAGATAAAAATCCTGAAGGATATAATAAAGAAGGTTAGTGAGAAATATCCAGGAGGTAAAGCCCCACTGGAAGAGGTCTATGCTGTAGCTGAAAGCGAGCATGGGATAGATCGAAATCAAGCCGAAGATAACATAAAAAAGATGAAGCAGCGAGGAGACCTGCTTTCTCCAGATCAGAATCACATCAGGCTTGTTAATTAAGAAAGAGTTATAGTGCTGAAAGTTTGAGGATGTGTTTTCTAGACTCCGAGAAGTGAGAATAATTTACATAACAACTATGTGAGGACGGTTAAGCTGTAAATACTAAAAGGGCAAATAGGTAATTAAAAGGGAGATTATGTATCTAAAAACTTATAAAAATGGGGATCAGGTCCTTGTTGCGGCCTGTGATGAGGAAGTTCTCGGAAAATCTCTGAAACATGGCAAAGCTGTAGTGGAGATCAGCAGGGCTTTTTATGAAGGAGAATGCGTTTCCGAGGAGAAACTCCTGAAAGCCCTTGAAGAAGCCACGACTGCGAACCTTTTTGGGGGAAAAACAATCAGTTGTGCCATAAAATATGGCTTAATCGATCCGGGTTCCGTGATAATAATTGACGGTGTGCCTCATGCCCAGTTCTTCAGGGTTTGATCTGGTGCTGTCAGATTAACTTCTGGAGAAACTGACTAATTTCTGGAGAAACTGACTAATTTCTGGAGAAACTATCCAGTGGTGGTCAGTAGAATTTGAATTTCAGGTCTGGTTATATATTGGAATAGAGTAACATACGTACAAAATAAAAGATCGTGATACAGTGAATGAAAACATTGAAGAAGCCGGAATCAAAATACTGACAGAAGGGGAGCTGATCTCCGCAGTTGTGGATAAACATAGGCGGTTTCTGGAAGAAAATAAAAGAGAATTTGAAGAACTGGAAAACAAGCTGAGCCAGGCTGAAGAAGATGCAAAAAATGCGAAGAATTTCAGAATCCAGATGGAAGAGAGAAAAGAAGTTCTCAAAGAGAAACGCCAGCTGTTTTACCATCAGGCAGAAATCTTCCTTGAAAAAGAGGTATTCCCGAAATTGGACCATGGAACTGGCAGTAAACTTAAGGAAGAGCTTAAGAGACTGAAAAGCCAGATAACCCCTGAAGAGGAGCAGATATTAAAGGATTCATTTATGGAAAAACTGCACGAAGTTGTTCGGGAAGCTGGACTTGAAGAAAATATTCTCCTGCAAACCGAAGCCAGAATAGAGGAAGCCAGGAATGCAAATCAGGAACTCAAAGAAATAGTGCAGTCTGAGAAGAAATTTACAGAGGATGATGAGAACAATAATAAAGAACTTTCTAAAAGCAAGTCCCAGCATAAGTGGCTCAGCACTAGAGTGATGAATCACCAGGAAGCCCTAAAATACTGGGAAAAGTTGAAAACATAACCCATTTCGAAAACACGCGGGTGATAGACATGACCAACGACGTTTCAACCACAGAAATTGCAACGGCCGACCTTTCAAACCTTAACGAACGGGAGCTGAAGAGCAAGGTAAACGAGCTCAGGAGCAGGATAGAGAAAAGCGAAAGACAGTTAGCTTCGATTTTTAAGGAACTGAGGATGAACAGGACCAATATCGACGAACTGAAAGAAAAGAGGGACTCTCTGAACCAGCAGGTTAAGGAAAGGGTTGCAAAAGCACAGGAATTAAAAGATAAACGGGATGAAATTAACAAAGAAATAAGCGAGTACAAGGAAAAAAGAAGTGACGTAAATTCAAAGACTCAAGAACTATTTTCAGGAATTGCGGAGCTTAAAGAACAACGAGACGAATGCAACAAACTTTCCCACGGAAGTGTGGAATCTCTCACAAAAGCTTATGAAGCCGAACTTGACGCTTTTCTTAATAAAGAATTGCCTCTTGCAGTGGAAATTAAAATTTTCCAAAAATTGAATGACCTCAGTAAACGTCTGCAGGCTGCAAAAAAAGCAAATGAATTGCACTCACAAATCCAGGAAAGTTATAAAGAGTCAAAAGGAATCCATAAAAAAGGAGATGTGTTTCATGAAAGGATCCAGGCCCTTTCAGATGAATCTCAGACCTGTCACCTGGAAATGCTTGAAAATTTCAAATTAGCTGACGAAATCCGAAAAGAAGCGAATATGTACCATGCTCAGCTCACGGATAAAATCACAAATATAAATTCAATTAAAGAAAAAATTGACCCACTTAAAACCGGAATTGCTAATAACCGGAAGGAACTCTCCTTATACCTTGATAGGTTAAAAGATCTGCAGCTTACCAAAGATGAACACAGAGTAAGTCAGAAACACATTGATGCTCGCGAAAAGCTCCAGAAAAATGCTCGATTGAGCCTGGAAGATCTAAAGCTCCTTATCGAAAAGGGGGACGTTAAATTCTCCAATGAGTAAGAACTTTATAAGCTCACATGAGTAAGAACTCTATAAACTCACAGAAAAACGTCAACAAGAACGTCAACAAAAAATAGTTTTAGCTAATATCAACAGTTATCTCACTTAATCTCATTTAAACTGATTTTCTTTTTTATCTCTTTAAAATCAACTTTCATTTTTATTTCTTTTAAGTCAATTAAATTTTTTGTATTTTAAGAATAATTTAGTTTAATTCCTATTATATCGATTTGATATTCCAATGAAACACTATGAAAAATATTTTTATCATTCCTATTATTTTTTCTTCCCTTTCCCTGCGAAGAAACTTGTCAACAAAAAAACGGTTCCTAGGCCCAACAGGAAGAGGGGTATATCAAAACCCTTGGCTTGAGTTTCCAGTTCAGAATGGTTAAAAGAGATATTGTCCGAAGCATTGGTAAGTGATTCGGCTGGAGTTTGAGGCATAGGAAGCTTAGGATCAAGATACTGGTATACAGGTGAGAACTTAACCAGCACACCATCTGCTCCTTCATATATCCTGCTCACAGTAAGATTAAGAATCTCGGTAGAGTTGTTTGAATATGAAAATTGAGAGCCTTCTGTGACAATAGCGTGCTGTAGTGGGACTCCTTTTCTACTAAGTTCAATCCAGATTCTTTTGCCTTCGGTATCCGTGCCTTTTACATGAAGCAGATAATCCTGCAAAAAGCTATGAGAATTTCCTGATCTTATGTAAACTTCCCCTCCATCGATCAGAACAATGGAGAGTTTTTCTTTATTCTCAGCAGCTAAAGCAGGTGACACTGAGTAGAGTACAATTGAAGAGCATAAGAAGATAAGAAGGAAAAAAGAAAATATAGAAACAAAGTTAGTTTCCTTATCTTCTATTTTTCCGGGTTTATCTGGAACGCGCATAAATGCATCTGCCTGCAATAATTTCTTCCTTAGTATTGTCGGCTTTTCTTATTACAAGAGCTCCGTCCGGGGTTACCCCTACGGCTTTTCCTTCAATAATTCTTGAGGGCGTTGTGACCTTTACCTCTTTCCCTATCGTATCGGAAAGAGCAAGCCAGTCATTGAGGATATGTGAAAACGGCAGGATTTTGAAATTTATGTACTGCTGCTCAAGCTCGAAAAGCAGATCTTGCAGGAATGAAACCCTCTTTATATGCTTTCCAAGCTCAACTTTTAAAGTTGTGGAGCCTGCACGGAAAGATTCTGGGATATCCTTTAAATCCATATTTACATTAATCCCTATTCCCAACACAATATATTCCACTCTATCCACTTCAGCCTTTGTTTCGGTAAGAATTCCGCAAACCTTTTTCCCATTGATACGGACATCGTTTGGCCATTTGATGCGAGCGTCAAGGCCCATATTGCGAATAACGTTTGCAACCGCAAGTCCTGCAACAAGAGTAAGCCTCGAGGCATGCCTTAGAGAGATTCCGGGTTTCAGGATTACAGACATCCAGATTCCTCCATGAGGAGAAACCCATTCCCTGCCCATCCGACCCCGCCCACCTTTCTGTACTTCAGCGATTACAAGCGTTCCTTCTTCTTCAGACGATGCAATCTCTTTTGCAATACTGTTTGTGGAAGTTACTTCCTCGAAATAATGTATTTTTTTCCCCAGAAGAGTTGTTTTGAGCCCCATCTGGATTTCTTCCGGGTACAGGAGTTGAGGTACGGATTTCAGGACATATCCTCTTTTCGGAGATGATTCTATTTCATAACCATCAGCCTGAAGGGACTTGATATACTTCCAGACCATTGTCCTTGAGATTCCTAACTTGGTCCCTAAATCTTCACCAGAAACAGGGCTTTTCTGTGCATCTTTAAGTGCCTTGATAATTCGAGATCTTTTATCTCCCATCCGTGCACCCCATACAAATGTATGCGTTCCACTGTATATACTTTTTTATTTCAAATTGCTCCATGTCAAATTGACCAGAAGCCCGATCCTACTTTTCTGAAGATGCCTATTACCGTTGCTTTTTCTGTGCCATGTTCACATAGGCATGTACGGCAGCCGTAATAGCTGCAACTTTTTCGTTTTTCGCCTCAAGAGCTGAAGCCAGAGTAGCTCCTTTTTCGGCATCTGCCTTGACAATCTCTTCAATGGAGTCAAGAATTTTATGTTCTTCAATAAAAGCCGTTGTAAGGTCACCCCTGCGGAAGGCAGGATGGCGCATAACCGCTTTGTGGAATGGTATATTGGTCTTTACTCCAACAATCACGTATTCATAAAGAGCTCTTTCCATCCTGGCAATCGCTACATCTCTTGTCTTAGCCCAGACACAGAGTTTCGAGATCATTGAATCGTAATACGGAGAAATTGTGTAGCCTGTATGTACGCCGCTGTCCACCCTGACTCCAGGACCGCCTGCTGATCGGTATCCTCGGATCTTTCCAGGAGAAGGAGCAAAGTCATTTAATGGATCTTCCGCGTTGATCCTGCACTCGATAGAGTGTCCGTCAATAACGATATCTTCCTGCTTAAACTCAAGCTTTTCTCCCCAGGCTATCCTTAGCTGTTCCCTTACGATATCAATGCCGGTAACCATCTCGGTTATTCCGTGCTCAACCTGCAAGCGGGTATTAACCTCAAGGAAATAGAAGTTGCCCTTTGAATAGAGAAACTCTACTGTTCCTGCGTTTACGTAACCAATTGCCTTTGCTACTCTGACTGCGGCTTCTCCCATCTGTGCCCTGAGTTCAGGGGTCATGATAGGGGAAGGAGCTTCTTCAATAAGCTTCTGATGCCGTCTCTGGATTGAGCACTCCCTATCTGAAAGATAAACTGTGTTTCCATATTTGTCTGCTAGAATTTGGATTTCAATATGCCTGGGTTCTTCTACATATTTTTCAATAAAAACCGAAGAATCTCCAAAAGCCGAGCCAGCCATTTGCCTGGTAGAGCTAAGTGCAGTTGCGAGTTCTTCACGGGAGTTAACCACTCTCATCCCAATTCCACCGCCTCCTGCTGAGGCTTTAATCAAGATGGGATAACCGATTTCTTCCGCAATCTTCAGAGCCTCGTCTGCATCCTCAACTGCGTCTTTCGTTCCAGGTACAACAGGCACACCGGCTTTCATCATAAGGTTCCTAGCCCTGATTTTGCTTCCCATCTCGGCAATCACGTGACTGGGAGGACCTATGAAAACAATCCCTTCTTCCTCACACCGTTTTGCAAAAACAGGGTTTTCAGAAAGGAAGCCATAGCCTGGGTGAATAGCTTCAGCTCCTGTACTTTTTGCAGCTGCTAGGATAGTTTCCATATTCAGATAGCTCTGACTGGAAGGAGCCGGGCCTATCAGGTAGGCCTCGTCTGCATATTTGGCAAAAAGGGCGTTTTTGTCAGCTTCCGAACAGACCGCGACAGTGGAAATCCCAAGTTCCCTACAGGCACGCATAACCCTGATTGCAACCTCACCACGATTTGCAACGAGTACTTTTTTGAACATGTATACCTTCCACCTCGTTACATTTATTCGATTGACATTATTATATCACCGGGAGACACGGTATCCCCCTCGGAAACAAAAATCTCTCGCACTGTGCCAGAATGAGAAGCGTTGACAGAGTTTTCCATTTTCATAGCTTCGATGACAGCAACCGTATCTCCCTCTGCCACAGTGTCCTCGACCTTTACCTTAAGAGAAAGGATCATGCCCTGCATTGAACAGCTAACAGCTCCTTTAATTGATTCGGCACTGGGCTTTTTGGGAGAAGCTTCAGATATTGAGACATTCCCACCTACAGGTTCAACCTTGACTTCGTAGATTTCGTCGTCCACTTCGACCTTGAAATGGGTTGGGACTGTATAATTCTGCTGTATTGCAGGGGCAACTACTGCGAGAGCTTCTTCTTCCATTTCTCCTTTCAGGAACTTGGGGGCGATAGCTGGATAGAGAACATAGGTAAGGATATTTTCCTCAGAATCTGCAATCCCCATTTCCTCAGCTTCCTTTTTCCTTTTCTCATACTCAGGCTTTAGAAGATCAGCAGGCCGGCAGTGAATAGGTTCTTCGTTTCCGATTACCTTGCCTATGATTTCTGGGCTAATAGGAGCAGGAGACCGTCCATAAAGGCCGCGCACGTAGTCCTTTACCTCTTTAGGAATAACCTTGTAACGCTCGCCCATGAGCACGTTAAGCACTGCCTGGGTGCCCACTATCTGACTTGTGGGGGTGACAAGAGGCGGATATCCAAGCTCCTCTCTAACCCTGGGCATTTCACTAAGTACAGCGTCGTACTTGTCAAGAGCATTCTGTTCCTTTAGTTGAGAAACAAGGTTTGAGAGCATTCCACCCGGAATCTGGTAGATAAGTACATGAGTATCGATTTGCTCGGAAATAGGGTCAAGTATGCCCCGATATTTTTCTTTCAAATCTTTGAAATATGTAACGACTTCTTCAAAAGCATTCAGGTCCAGACCGGTGTCGTAAGGGGTGCCTTTAAGGGCAGCTACAACGGTTTCGGTTGGAGGCTGAGAAGTTCCCCAGGCTAGGGGAGAAAGTGCAGTATCAAGAATATCGACTCCTGCCCCACAGGCTGCCATATAGCTCAATGGGGCCATTCCAGAAGTACAGTGGCAGTGCAGAGAAATCGGAATGGAAATTTCTTTTTTCATGGCAGTGATTATACTGGTGGCATTGTTAGGGGAAAGAAGACCTGCCATGTCTTTGATACAAATGGAATCACATTCAAGTTCTTCGAGCTGTTTTGCAAGTTCAACATATTTCTCAACGGTATGCACCGGACTTATAGTGTAGCAGACTGTACCCTGTACGTGAGCTCCAAGCCCTTTTGCCACTTTGATAGAAAACTCCATGTTCCGAATATCATTGACCGCATCAAAAATCCGGAAAATATCAATTCCATTCTGGTAGGACTTAGTAACGAATTTCTCGACTACGTCATCTGGATAGTGCCTGTACCCTACGAGGTTCTGGCCCCTGAGTAGCATCTGAGCATAAGTGTTTTTCATTTCTTTCTTGATATCTCTCAGGCGCTGCCAGGGATCTTCGTTCAGGTAGCGGATGCAGCTGTCAAAGGTAGCACCTCCCCACATTTCGAGGGAAAAATACCCGACCTGGTCCAGTTGCTCAACCACCTCGAGCATATCTCTTGTACGCATTCTGGTTGCCAGTAGAGACTGATGTGCATCTCGGAGGATGGTTTCGGTAATTTTTACACTCATAGATGAACCTCTTAATATCGAATCAAAGTAACCCAGTTTACTATTCTTGATAGTATCTTTTAGCGACTTTTCCGGGGGGTTGTTGATGTTCCGGAGCTCTACGGGTTAAGTTTTTGATCCGGATTGAGTAAGCTATATAAATCCTCTAATTACAGTTTTAGTAGAATTTCTTGGGATACTATCGGGAAAAGGGCTTATCAAATTAGAGATAACCACTTTTCCTAGACTGTAACTAAAGGAAATCAATTTTACAGACTTAAACGCAGTACTTAACGTATCTGCGCGGATAAGAATTCTTTAATATACCATTGTTAACAAGTATATACTTTTCCCTTGTTAACATTAAAAATCTTAATTTTTAGAAAAATATCAGGATCTATAAGACAGCTTAAACTTATAAGAAAAACTTTTCTCATTCCCGAAATATGAAATTCATATATTCTGTTTCCTCCCTACAAAGAACCACTGATCGTAGGTTCCCTCAGAATCGGTATTATCTACAATCTCACCTTTAACTCCTGCGTTTAGCAGAGCTCTGGCAAGGATCTCGATTTCAGGCTTACTGCTAACTGTAAAAAGCATGAGAGCGCCCTCACTTGCAACTGAGACCGCCTCTTTTATAATGTTAGTCCAAAGTTCTTTATTGAATTCATAGACAAGTCCAAGCATAAATCCCATTACGGCATCAAAACTACCTGGTTCGAAATATCTAGAAAGGGCAGTTGCATCCATTACAATCGTTTTTCGAGGGTTCAAAACTCCCTGTTCAAGCCCCTGGCAGACTACACATTTATTTATCTCCACAGCTAGTGGATCAAGCCCAAGCCTGTAAAGAGCGAGCGTGGACATCCCATTTCCACAACAAACTTCAAGAAGCTTGCCTTCAGGGTAAAATCCCTTTTTTTGAAGGAGATCGAAGATTTCTGCCACTCTTCGCACACGATTTTCAGAAAAAATATTCTTATAAGATTCAGGCCTGACAGTGCAGCCAGGACAGAGATTCCTGTTTACAAGCATAAGGGAATAGTACTCATTAACCGCATCTCGCCAGTTTTCTGAAGAAATTTCAATATCTTTCTCAGGAGGATTAAAAGAAAGAAGAGAATCTACAAGAGCCTCAAAATCTTTTTTTGAACGAGCTTCCGCAAGAGCTCCAGTAAAAACTGACCAAAAATCTACAGGAACTGTCTCATCTGCGGGATTAAAGAGCAATACCCCAAGCGTGTGCTCCCCTTCCCTAACCCTCAGGAATTGCATCCCCCGCTCTTCTGTAAACCTCCGGATTCCACTTAGATAATCAAGCGTGCGCTCAATTGTCCTTTGGGCAAGATAACTTTCCTCTACAAAATAGATCTCTTCATCAATGCCAAGAAGTTCCTGTAAAAGCATATCTGTTTAATTCGGATAATCTCATATCAAGATTTCGAAAAGGAAGTATAAATATGGCTCATCCCCGAATAGTATTTCCCACGAATCAGCGTTCTTGCACCAGCTGCCCCACAACCGTTGTGCTGGTTGATCACCAACCGTTGCGCCGGTTGACCACCAACCGTTGCGCCGGTTGATCACGCCGTTGATAGGAGTTTTTGATCAAACTTTTCTCAAAAGTTTGTGATCAAACATTTTTTTGAAAAAGTTTGTGGTCAATTTTTTTAAAGGTTTACATAATTCGAGGAAGCTGGAGCATGTGGATGAATATAAAATAAGTAAAGAAGCTGAGGAAAGTAAATAGGGGAGCAAAAAAAGCATTAAAAGCTAAAAAAGAAGTGAAAATAAAAAATAAGCTTATATTTAATCAAATCAATCTACAAAAGTACATTAAATGCTAAAAAAGTAAACCCCAACATAAGCAAAGTTATTTATAGAATCTAATTACAAAATCAAAGTTAGAAGGATAATATACTAACAAAGAAGTAAATTGGAGGATAATATGGCAAAAGTAATACCTTTCGCACCAATTGAACGTTTAATAAGGACTGCAGGTGCTCATAGAGTAAGTGAAAGTGCCGGAATAGCCCTTACAGAAATCCTAGAAGAATATGGGCTTGAGATTTCAAGAGAAGCGATAAAACTTGCAGAGCATGCTGGCAGAAAAACTGTAAAAGCTGAAGATATAAAGCTAGCAAAAGAAATGTTATAAAGCTAGCAAAAGAAATGTTATAAAGCTAGCAAAAGAAATGTTATAAAGCTAGCAAAAGAAATATCATAAAGATAGCAAAAGAAATTTCACAATTTAGGTAGAATACCCTTAAAATTATTTGTCAATTGTATTTGTTCTAAGGGATAAATAATAATATAAAATGCTGGATCTCAGCATTTTTCTATTTTAGGTCAAGCCCCAGTTATGCGGTTGCGGATTCGAGATCAACTATTTTGAGGGATTCCACAGGGCAAATCTTTGAGCAGGCTCCACAACGGATGCAGATCTCGTCACTGAGAATTGCTACCCCGTCTATGACCCGAATTGCCAGTTCAGTGGTTTCAGGATCAAAATCGTCATTTTTCATCAGTTTTGCATTTATAGGGCAAACGGAAGCACAGATTCCGCATCCAACACAATTTTTAGACTGAACTATTTTTTTGTTTTTCTTATCTACCTTTGCCATTAATAGTCACCTCAAGATATCCAGAGAACTGCCAGACAACAGGATTAAGTTACAGGAAGTTATAAAATCAGAATCTGGCTGCAAATATAATCATAAATTTATATTGTTCTGTCGATCATATATGTGATATTTTTAAAATATATGAAGATTTCGAAGCAAGCTTTTTCTGAAAATGCTTGACCACAACCCTTTTAAAAAAGGCTTGACCGAAAACCTCCGGCATCGGCGTGGTCAACCGGCGCAACGGTTGCGGTGCAACGGTTGCAGTGCAACAGTTTAGTCAAAGGGAGATTACATTCCCAGAATGAGATCAGCGAGACCTAAACCTGTCATTGTAACGGCAGTTACTACAATTCCTGCTATCATTACTCCTGCAGCAATGGCCGGTAACGCCTGCCTGAACTTGACCCCAAATACGAATGCTGCTGCACAGCCTGACCACGCTCCTGTTGCGGGCAGAGGAATGGCTACAAAAACTGTCAGCGCAAGAAGACCGTATTTCTCAAAACTCTCAGTATTGTTCCGGCGGGTTCTTGAGAAAAGCCAGATGAAAAATGTATCAAAGATTCGGTAGCGTCTGAGATAGCCTGATACAGGTTCAAGGAAGAGCAGAAGGGGAATTACAGGAAGAAGGTTTCCAAGCACTGAGAAGAAAAAAGCCTCGAAGGGCTCCATTCCATAAATGCCCATTGCAATAGGAATTGCTCCTCTCAATTCAGATACAGGCAGAGCTCCCAAAATCAGGACTGCAAACCAATGGGGAAGTGATCCCAATATTTCTAATAATGAGGTTTCAACAGACATGACGATCATTATATGTTAATATATATTATCTAAATAGAAAATCGGTTCAAGCTGCTTTAACTTTCCTTACAACCTTTTTAGCCCTTGAGAGACCTGGAATATTAGACGAAGCTGTATCCGCGATTAACCCTTATAGGCACTAGAGAGCGCAAAATGTGCTAGTAAAGCTTCAAGCTGAATCTTTTCAGTGGCTCCTTCAGTGAGCCTGAAATCGATCTCACCTATTATATCTACAAGTTCAACAAGACGTTTTTCAGAAAGCCCGAGATCCAGAATCATCCGGTCATCCATTCCGGAAATCGCCCTGTAAATCTGTCCAATTATGTCCTCCCCGGAAAGCCCCTCTTCATAGAGCAACCTGTTCAGTTCCTTTCGTGCAGCCCTGAAATTTCCACTCAAGGCAGTTTCAATAAGGTTTCTGATATCATCAGGATTTGCGGTTGCAGTAGTTCTATAAATGGTTTCCCTGGATATAGGCTTTTCTGGATCTAAGAAAGCAGCAGCTTGGAGAGAATTCACGGCTTTTCTCATATCTCCCTGAGCTACGTAAACAAGAGCTTCATATCCGTCTTCAGTGATGGATAAATTCTGATCTTTAGCTATGTATTCAAGGCGTTTTCTGATAGCCTCGTCGGAAAGGCGCCTGAATCTGAAAACTGCGCAGCGAGACTGGATAGGTTCGATAATTCGAGAAGAATAGTTACAGGATAAAATAAACCGGCAATTATTGCTGAAACGCTCCATTGTCCGTCTGAGTGCAGATTGGGCATCAGAGGTCAGTGCATCAGCTTCATCCAGAAAGATAATCTTGAATCCAGCTCCTCCTATAGGAGCAGTTTTTGCAAAGTTTTTAATTTTTGTCCGGACAACGTCAATACCTCTTTCGTCAGACGCATTGAGTTCGGTAAAGTTTTCACGCCAGAGGTCCTCCCCAAAAGTCTCTCTTGCAATCGAAACTGCAGAAGCCGTTTTCCCAACCCCCGGCGGCCCAGAAAAGAGGAGATGGGGAAGGCTTTTCGTAGTAACATAGGACTTCAGGCGTTCAATTGTTTCTTCCTGTCCTGCCACCTGGTCCAATCGGACAGGTCTGTATTTCTCAATCCAGATCTCTTCTTTAATCGTATAGTCCTCCATTAATGCTTGCACCATATTTAGAGAAGAAGGTATTTAATCTTTTGAATGTTTGTGATTTTTAGTATATAAAGGGATATTCAATTATGCTTTCAATAAACTGATACATCCGGATGCCAACCAAATATATATTAATTTTCTTACATAACTATTTTAAAAGACTCAGATTGGAAAGGCAGATTTTTACAGGATATTCTAAATATCAAGTTTATATAATCTATTTTTTAATAAAAAATAAGTAGAAATTATTGTAAGATATCCACCTGCTATATTGAAAGAATAGGGAAAAGTAATCTTAAATAAAAAAGTTATTATTGTTACAAAAAGCCACAGAATAAAGCCTATTAATGCACTTTTCATACCTATAATATCAAGATTTTTTTCAATTCTGCTCATATTCTTACTACACAATAAATAATGTCCAAAAATCAGAAAGAATAAAATAAGACCTGCTACAAGCCATTGATCTATTTGACCCCAATATTGAGCCTTGATTATCTCGTTGCCATTTACAACGATCACTTCTGAAAACAATAACATTTTTATTTTATCTATAAATATGAGCCAAAAATAAAATAATACAATTCCAAATAAAACTCCGATTACTTCCAGAATTTTATTTGGAATTGAGGTCGTATCCTTCATATAATAAAACCTCTCAATAATTCAATTTGAGTTCCTATTACGGATTGCCTATGCTAGCTGCATCCCATAGAGTATATGCAGAAATCCTATAGTATTCTGGAAGGTTCATAATATATGGTGCTACAGGAATAATAATTCGATTCCATTGATATGAGTCCCAGTACCAAATGCAACCTTCTTCATCAAGGAGAACGGAACAAACGGCGTTACCGAGTATTAATCCCAATGCTGCCCCTACAACTGCTCCAGCTACTTGACCCATATAGGCGCCAACTGCAGCACCTGCAGCAATTGGTGCTAGATTAGCTATCGTGTTTGATTTTGTATCAGATATGTGGTGATGTTTAAGTTCATTGCCTGGAATGTAAAAGTTTTGCCACACTTCGCCAGTATAAGCATCATAATCTGGATGTGGATATTTAATCCCAGAGCCTTTAACAAAACTGACTCCGTCCCATGAATAGCTAGTAGACATGGGTGTTGCTTGCTCATCGAAGACATTTTTAGTATTAGTACTAAGTAATTTCTCAGTTACTTCAGGATCAAGAGGGTCGTAATCTGTGACATATGTATTGTATAACTCTCCATCATAATACACATTTGTCGTGTATTTTCCAGATATATTTGAAATTTCATAGTTTATTATTGTACGCTCATTAGAGTTTATATCTTTTATTTCCATTACAGCTTCTGTGTGCTGAGAATTGGATTTTAAAGATATGAGTGTATCTCCAATTTGAATTATATTGGATGTCCATGTATTTTCTATAACTTCAATTTCAGGTACATCTTCCATAATCACTTGACTTTTATCCATTATATGCGGACAAGTTATTTGATTCGGCCTGGACCGTCACAGCCGGGATAAAAGCAATACTCACAAGAAGTATCGCTGCAAATATTGCGCCTATTCTGATTTTGTTCTTAATCATTTCTATTACTCCTGTATATTTTACCCTGGAGGCAAGATTAAATAAGCTTAAATATTCGCAAAGCTAACATAATCGTGCCTCTTAGGGCATGTTTTATGGAGTTCGTATGGTACGGGAAATACTTTTGAACTCCATAAATTCTTTTTTATTACTTCTTTATATCTTTTGTGTCCAGATTCTCTGACAATGTGATTTTCAAACGGATTTCGAGTCTGGATTACTTTCTAATATTTTTATTGTTTAATGATTTGGCCATAAATTATTTATTTGAGTATGTGCCCCAACTCATAGTCAAAAATAGTTATAAAAGAAAAGATTATACAATTTTAACATATATAAGTTTTATTTAAGTTAAGGAGTACTAAATATAGACTTCTTTGTTTATAGATTATTTAATTCTGACTATACTGGTGTCATCAATTAAAGAGTTTGAAGGACGGGAACTTAATGTTATTGTGCATGCGCCTGAGTAAAATTGTTTTAACCTCTGAAATTTAATATTTTATATTTGTTGTTTTGTTGAAGTTGACGGGCTGTATCCCGCCATTAAAATGACGGGAATTAGTCCTTCTTGTTCCTAAAATCTCATAGAAAAAAGATGGGCTCTTCGCTATTTTGTGTGGGTTGAAAATAATTGCCCAGTTGAAATGTGACCACCCGAAATCAAAAAATATCGATCTTGAATATTGTTTTCCGAACGAAGTGTTTTCAAATAGTATTCATATTTAGGAAGTGACTATAAATTACCCACTCGAAATGGTGAAGAGCTAAAAGATGTAATGGAGAATAGAAAGAGCGGAGAATTGAAAAAAAGTGCACGTGATAATACTCCAAAAAAGAGAGTTGAAATTAAAAAATGGAGGTAACTATTCAGCCCATCAAAACATGTCTGTTGCTATCGGTTCTAATGAAAATGAGGAATCCGAGAAATAACTGATGAACAATTAAAAAACGCAGTCAATCACCAGCAGTCAAAGAAAATCAATTTACAGAAATTTGTCTATCGAATCTTAGTAAAGATGGCTATTGATGTTGTTTTATATAGGCTGAATAGTTACAAATGGAAGATAGAAATTAAAAATTACGAGATATAGAATAGCAGAGAAGGTTTAATCCATAAACACGGTATGCAAAGTTTCATAGATAGGCCCTTTTGGAGTCAATATGCTTTTCTTTAAAAGTACTTTATTTACCCACATAGTACCAAGTTCTATATCCTTTAATTCTTCTACTGTATTTATGAAAGCGTTTTTCTGATCTTTCTTGAGAAATTTCACTCTGGCAAGAGTGGCATGGGCAGTAAATTTTCTATCATTTTTTTCGAATTTGAAAGGCTCCAATAAACTCTCTATGTTTTCATGTAACTCTTTAAAATTTCCGGTTGCCCCAAGCCAAAGGACTCTGGGATTAGAAAGTTTGGGAAAAACTCCAAGTTTTTCTACTTTTGCTTCGAAAGGTTCGCATGTAATGGAATCCAGAGCTGCGGAAAGCAAGGAGATCTTTGATTCATCCACATTCCCCAGAAACTTCAAAGTTATGTGAACGATTTCAGGATCAACAAATTTCAGATCAAAACCAGAGAACCTGTCCTGAAGCTCACGAATCTTCTCTGTAAAACTGGAGTCTAATTCCACTGCTATAAATGTCCTGATCAAAGCTTTCACCAATCTTAATTGAAAAAAGAACCAGAAAAATCTTCCTGTGAACTTTCTCTTGGGAAGACTGAATATAGGCACCGTTTTCACACACTGTTTCCAGAAGAATTGTAAACCCCTGAAGAACCCTAAGAAAAAAGAAATGAGAGAAAAAGTATAAAAAAACAGAAAAGAAAAAAGCAAAAAGGTAAGAGAAAAAAAGTACAAAAAAGCAAAGAAAAAGGTATAAAAAACAGGAGAGAAAAAAGATCAAAAGGCAGGAAGTAACAAAAGAGGATAGAAAAGAGGCAGGGCGGATGCAATAATATGATAAATAAGTACTAGGAGCTTAATAAGCTTAAATATTTATAAATTTGGCTTCAATGTTAACCTGAGGAAGATTATGCTAATCCTGAAAGAAACGCTAAGTTAAAAAATAATAACAATAATTTAAGAAAAATAGTGTTAGTTCAAAAGAAATAGAACTAACTTTAAAAACGAAAGTTAGGACCTTAAATAGGTTGCTGCAAAAAGAAAAAAGTGATGAATCACATGGACAGAGCACGTATAATTGCAGAAACGGCAGCCAGAATTTCCAGAGAACTAAATGCTGCCGCAATTATGGTTTCCGGGGAGTTGAGTTTTGAAGGGATTGAAACAGGGGGAATTCCGGTTTATTACATTTCCATGCGCCCGAAAAGCATAATAGACCATCTGATATCCACTGGAAAGGATGGAAAGAGTCCTCTAAAGGAACTCGGCGCCCAGATAAATCGGGAAGCTTCAGGTAATTCGGACCACCTCCAGCAAGCTGCCGCCATAGAGTACGTGCTTGGAGAGCAGGAGAATGGGATTATAGTAGGCGTAGTCGAAACCCGTGGCTCAAGTTCAATTATTGTACACAACCTCGATGATAACCCTCTTGTAAAAGCTATGAAAGAGTGCCAGGAGAGAATAAAGCCTGAAGTTATGAGTGCGATTATGAAAATTTCATTTGATATCGTTTTGACAGGCAGGGAAGGAAAGAAAATAGGAGCTGCCTTCATTATAGGTGATTCCGAAGAGGTCCTGAAACGTTCTCACCAGATAATACTTAATCCATATGCAGGTCATGACGAAATCTACCGGGACGTCCTTGACAAAAGGAATTGGGAATCCATAAAAGAATTTGCGCAACTTGATGGAGTTTTTGTGGTGGATGAAAAAGGCATTATCCGGGCAGCAGGGCGCTATCTTGACGTTGATGGGAGAAATATAGATATTGAAAAGGGGCTGGGAGGAAGGCACGTCTCGGCAGCCGCAATCAGCAGGGATACGGTTGCGATTGCAGTTACTGTATCTGAATCGGGTGGAGTTCTCAGAGTTTATAAGGATGCAAAGGAAACAATCTGCATGGACTGTATGAATCCTGCAGTAAGGTATTACTGATTCTGAGAACCAGAGATTTTTTCCAGAAATCAAGATTTTTAAGTCTTACTATAAATACCAAACTCAAACTTTTTAGGATCAGGAGCTTCGGCGGAGTGTGTAAGAATTAGAGCAGCCTATACATTCATAAATGAAGAACACACACTCATAAATGAAGGAAGTGGGGCAATTTCATGAGAAGACAACTTTTTTACATCCCTTTCAGTCTAACATTGCTGTTTCTTTTAATCTTTATTCTGATTTTTGGGTTTAGTTTTCTGTTTTTTGGAGTGGTTGTTTCTGCGTTTATGAAAATCGGCTTCTCGGTAGGAGATGCATTCCTTATCCTGGTACTATCCCTCCTTGGAAGCAGTATCAATATTCCTTTGATGACCCTTAGATCCGATATTCCAATAGTTAAAGAGAGTTATATCCGTATTTTTGGTATCTCTTACAGGGTTCCAGTCAGGCGCGTGATAAAAAACGAAACAACAATTGCTGTCAACGTAGGAGGGGCAGTTATTCCTGTTCTGATTTCAGCTTACCTTCTTACAAGATTCCCTTCTTCTCTCTTGCTTGCAGGAGCCGGCATTTTAATAGTTACAGTTATAACTCATTCAGTAGCAAGGCCGATTCGCGGGATAGGTATTGCAACTCCAGCCCTTGTTCCACCCCTTGCAGCTACTCTTGCTGCAGTCCTTCTGACATCGGTTATTCAGATTCCGGGTTGCCCGGTTGACCAATGTCGTGTTGTTACTGCCTATGCAGGAGGCGTAATTGGAACTCTTATAGGGGCTGATCTTCTTAATCTGGGAAAGATCAAGGACCTGGGAGCTCCGGTTGCAAGCATAGGAGGAGCAGGAACCTTTGATGGGATTTTCCTGAGCGGCCTCATTGCCCTTCTTCTGATTTAACAAAATAATTAAAATTTAAAACAACTAAAGCAGTTGAAACAGCTAAAACAATTAAAACAATTACAAAGATAGGAAAAGGCAGCTAGAAGGTTAAAAATATACAGAAGGTTGAAAAAATATAAAAAGCCGGAAAGGAAAAAAGGAAGAGAAAAAGGGTAAATTAAAAGTGATTATTTTTTAATCCCACTTCCAGGATAAGTTCTCTTAAACCCTCCTTTTTAGAAGAGCCTGGCATAGAACGATCCCGAGAGCTCCTGCAAGTATTTCGAAGCCAGGAGTTCCTGCAGACATTTTGAGACCAGAAGTTTTTAAGGAAGCTTCTACGCTAGTGTTTTCTTCAGGATGGTTATTACTGCTCTTTGGGTCGTCAATATTATTCAGAATAAGAGGAACAGAGGATGCAGACTCATTAGAGACAGTCTCAGAATCATTGGTATTAAGTACTGTTTCTGTTACGTTTGCCTCTTTTTCCCCTTTTGCAGAAGTCATGTTTTCTTTGGGCCCTGGAGCATTTTTATCCTCTATAGTAACTTCGGTTGCTGGGTAGATGATGTAGCCTTCCGAAGACGTACTGCCTTTCCCCTCATCTGAGGTCTGGAAATACCACGAATCGGTAAAATAGGTCTTTTTGTCTTTCTTCAGATTAAGGTTGATCGACTTTGAGTTTGCGAGTACTATCTCATCTTTTGAAGCTTTTTTTACCTTAAACCCTTGGTATTCATCTCCTTCTTTGATAACCAGGATGTCATCTTTGTCAATAAGCCAGGTGTACTTGAAGATAGCAAAAGAATCAGTAGCACTCGTGAATATAGAGTCTACGTAGGTAATAAAGTAGAGCTGGTCTTTTCCTTTCCCAAAGTCTGCAGTCGCAGTAAAAGTCTGACCTTCAACTGTCCCATCAGCTTTCACAATTCCGGACTCGAGCTCTTGATCGTTTTTAAACAAGGAGAACCAGACCTTATTGCCCTCAGTGTCAATCTGGTTAACAGTCAGAGAATAATTTTTCCCGAGTTCCCAGGTCTCACCAATTTTCAACTCTTTTTTATCACTGCTTTTCTGGTTGATGACAATGTTTGCAAGCTGCTTGGCATCATTTTCAACGGCAACATATGGCTTTCCGAACCATGGAAGTCTATAATAAAACATCCCTCCAAGCTGCTCAGGAGTTGTATTGGCGTTCAGTTTAAGGTCGGATACAAGTGCGTATTTGTTGGAATATTGTCTTGTAGAATATACAAGCTCTTCTTCACCTATAAAGTGGTTTCCGGGGTTATTTTTTCCAAGTTCGTCCTTGCTGTCTTTTTCAACATACTGTAAACGTTCTCCCGACCAATTTTCGGAAGCTACAAAAGCCATGTGTTTGTTAATAAGATAGTTAAAGCCGCCAAAGGTGGCAGCATTCCAGCAGAATTCATCGGATGAAGTTTCACCGGTATCAAAGGAAAGCCCTCTGATCTCAGGTGCTGCATGGCTCAGGGAGGGAAGTAGCAAACAAATCGCGAACGCAGCAAAAAGTGAACAAAAATTTTTTCGGATACACAGGTTCATGAATATCACCGCTCATTTCCATTAATTCAATCTATTAAATCACACTAAATCACACTAGCAAGAAACTAAAGTAATTTATTACAAATTATCTTAAAAGTAATAACTAATACTAATAATTAGTTAATTAATTTTACGAATTATAACTGATAAATATAAACGTATTATTATACCAAACATAAATAGTAGAAAGTAAAAGTAATCCAGCTTACCAGGAAAAAGAGAGAGCAGAAAACATTGAAAACAAAAAGAAACAAAAAGAAATAAATGAAAAAAGATACAAAAAGACAAAAAGAAGAGATAAAAAAGTCTGCAGAAAAGATAAGGGCTCAGATATAGTCAGCCTTTACCTTGCGACCCTTACCTTTGAATAGAATTGATTTTCCAGCCTGATACTGAATCAGCCCTTCACCTTGAAACGAAGCAGGGCTGCGATTCCTCCTAATTTATCAAGCTTTTCTCCGGGTTCGAAAGCCGTGCTGAAAACAACAACCTTTCCCTGGGCCTGTTCAACTTGCCTTAGGAGTTTATCGATATCCTCCCCTTTTTCCCGCCCTTCCCGCAGAGTTTCATCGGCAACAAGCAGGGTTTCGATAGCCCCATAATCAAGGGCATTCTTAACATCTGCCAGCCCATACGCAGCCTTGCCGTCCATTGAGATTTCACGAATAAGGTCTTCCATTAAGGTTGATTCCCGGGCTATACGGGATTCCTGCATAATGCGGTCCACTGCTCCTCTGCGGAGAACTTCCTGAAAACCGGACATTCCTATCATAGAAGTATCTTCAATTAGAGCTTTTGAAGCCATAGCAGGTTCGATTTCCTGAAAATATTTTAAAAAGTCCTCTTTAGTAAACCCTGGCCCGGCAATAACTATAGACGCTTCTTCAGGGACAGCATGCCTCAGTTGCTCTATAATTTCTCTGAAAAACTCATTCCTCAAGCTAGTCTCTCGCTTTCCAGAGGACTGCCGAATATGAGAATAGATCTCTATACCATAGTGGTGCACAAAGCCAATATCGGCGTCACCCTCTTCTATTGCGATCATGACGACTTTCGGGCGCTTCGAAGCTTCCTCAGCGTCCTCGATTCGCTGAAACTGATCATTTTTCCAATGTTCCTTTACGATGGAAAGATTTGTCCCGATCTCGACATTGAGGGTATGATAGGAGCCTACGTCCATACCATGCTCTATCACCCCATGTATCCGCAGACGGTTCGCAAACTTGTGAAACTCGATTCCCTCAACCCTGATTCCAAGCCTGATTTTTACTTTCTCAACCTTCTCAGGACGGATTTTATCACTTGCAGTATCGGCTTTCCGTCTGGTAACCGCAAAAACCAGATCCCCTTTTTCGATTATATATTTCAGGTGCCAGAGATCGTCAAGGGTTTCGGCTGTTATTGCAATCTCCCCTTCCCTCCCCTTAAGGGAACGCTTTGTAACTCTCATTCTTTTTTCACTCCACCCATTTCAATTCCCTCTTCACTCCCTCCCCCGGATTTCTTTTCAATCTTCTCTTCAATTTTCTCTCTGAATTCCTTTTCAAATTCCACTTCAGCTTCTTCTTCAGATCCTATTTCGAATTCTTCTTCGCTTTTTTCTCCTGATTCTATTTCGAATTCTTCTTCAATTTCTTCTCCAGATTCTATCTCAAATTCTTCTTCACTTTCCTGCTCTTGGTCCTCAGGTTCGATCTCTATTCCTGAGGTTTCGTATTCTCCTCCATGCTCGGTTTTCTTCCCCTTCCGTTCAGGCTTCTGGCTCTTTAAGTCTGATTCTCCGGGTGGGACCATCATGGCTACCTGATCAGGAGAGGCGATCTGCTTCACGAAACGAGGGTCATTGAGTTCATCAGCATAAATCCTGTAGATCTTTTTTGAAATATCATTCTGATTGAAAATTCCTGGAATTATTTCAAGGATATAATCTCCATGCTTCCGGACGGCAGAAACAGGTCCGCCTATAACTCTTGTCTCGCCTTTTAGCTGAAGCCCAACTGCAACGCCGAGAGGGACGTCTTTAAAGTAATTGCGCTCTCCACGGATGATAAAAGACCCTTTTTTTACATACTCTCCTGATTCCGGGGTCTTTGAGACTTGCTCGGCTTTGACCCAGTAGCAATCCCCACTGAAATGCCCGGCTTTCCAGAGGCTGGAATATGAAACAGCAAACTGTGCAGTCTCTTGCAGAGTAGATTCGGGTATCTCTTTTCCGCCTGTTTTTATAACGGTGAGAGGAGCACCCGGTGCTTGGGTATGGAAGACAAGATCTCTCTTTTCAATATACTTTTTGAAAACTTCCTCATTGGTGTCTGCATCCCTGCCTCCTACAACAAGGAAACCGTCCGAAGATACAAACCATCTGAACCTGTCATACCAGTGCCTTTTCCTGGATACCTTAAGCTTCTTCCCTGCCTTTGCAGCCTTTGCCACAGCCTTTTTCTCCATAGCCTTTCTGGTATTGTCAATAGCTTTCAGAGCGCCTTCTTTTTTCTTGTTAAATTTCTTAACTTTTTCATAGTATTCCTGAGCATTCTGCGGCACTGTCTTCCGGATGTCAAGATTTACATTTTTCCCGTCAAGCCCTACAGTTATAGTTCCGGTCCTGGGGTCGATATTTGTTATCTTTTGCGCAGCAGGCACGGTCTTTTTTGCCTGTTTCAGAATTGAGCGAATCTCATCCCAGGAGTAACCCTTTGCCCTTGCGCCGTTAAGCACGGAAAAAAGTTCTTCGATAATTTGATAATTTGCATAGACTGTCTCAGCAAGGGTATTATTCTTCTCGATTTCCTTTTCGAATTTCTTAAGGCTTTCTTCCTGCTGGAGAAGCCGTCGTTCATAAACGTCAAGGTTTTTTTCCTTTTTCTGAGCCTCTTTTACCTTTTCGACCTGTTCAAGCGCCTTTTTTCCAAAGAATTCATCAAGTGCCGTATTAAAGGAATCAAAATATTCTTTTTCAAATCCGGAATAGCGAATTAGGTCAAAAGGAAGCACATCGAAAGTTTCCAGCTTTCCGTTAATTTCCTTTTTCACATGCTGAGACCTGAATTTTGGAGTATCAGCTTCAACCTTGGCTTCGGGTTTAAGTTCAGCTTCAGGTTCAAATTCAGTTTCGGATTTAAGTTCAGCTTCAACCTCAATTTCCCTATCACATTTACTTTTTTCTTCTGCGCTGAACAACGGGGAAAAAAGGTCATGCATTGCATTGCAGAGCCTGGATGCATCCTCTTGGGTTGCTTCCTTTGAAGGCTTCGATTTATCTATTTCTGCCCTTGCACAGATTTCTTCTGCCAGAACGCCTCCGAGATTGAATCTTGTGGCTATTGTCCTCACAATATCAGCCTTAGAACTGGAAAAAGCCTCCATAAGGTCTGAAACCTTGGCCTTTATAGGGCTCAATTGTGCCTCAGGCAGCTCGTAAATTTCCCCACTCCGAAGCCGCCTGTCCTTTAAGGTCACAGGATTCATAGGCAGGATAATCCTGTTTTCCGAATCGACAATAAGCACGTTTCCTGGAGCAAATAGCTCCACAATAAGAGTATTCAGGATTCCCCCTCTCTCGATCCCGATTTTTACGATTCTGTCAAAATCATGCTGCTCCACAGATACTATTCTGCCTCCCATCAGGTACTTTCTAAGCAGCATTGGAAAAGCTTGGGGGAGCTTTGGGCTCGCCCTGAGGTATTTGCTAAGATGGATGCGCTTCCCAGCCTCAATAACCAGGTTGTCCCTGCCCTGGTGAAAAACGTAAAGATTGATGCGAATTTCTTCATTGGCTGGCTGGTAAATCTTCCCAATCTTCGCATCAATTATGGACTTCGGCCCTGCTGACAGCTCGGCAACCACTGCAGCAACGTCGGCACTTGACATATCCTGCTTCATGAAGTGGATATAATAGAGGCTTTTCGTATAAGTGTTACTGTAGAATTCTTTTTATAGTCAACTATGATATCAAGGAAGGAGGTTATAATTCCCTCAAAAGGCGAAACCCTAGATTGGCGAAACAACTTTCAGGTTCGCGCTTGAAGCGGCCAGCTGAACGGCAGAAATTGGGATCACAGAGCCAGCTACATCCACGAGAAACCCGATTGGAGCTACTTCCGTCTTCCCACGCACTCCCATCTGAAGGAGCGGCGCTGTAACTTTCATGCCACTCGTCCTGCACCCATTCCCAGACATTCCCATGCATATCATAAAGCCCCCAGAGGCTTGGTTTTTTCTGGCCAATTACGTGAGTTTTACCGCCTGAGTTTCCAGCATACCATGCATATTCATTGAGTTTTGACTCATCCTCACCGAAGAAACACCTTGTCTGCGTGCCTGCTCGGCAGGCATACTCCCATTCGGCTTCTGAAGGTAAGCGATACTTATCAGTTCCTTCTTTTTCATTCAGCTTTGTGATAAATTGCTGGGCTTCTACCCAGGAAATCATCTCAACAGGGCGGTTTTCACCTTTGAAGTGCGAAGGATTATTTTCCATTATTTTTTCCCACTGTTTTTGCGTGACAGCCGATCTACCCAGATAAAAAGAGTGTTGAATCGTAACTTTATGGGTCGGAGATTCAGAATCCGATCTGTCCTTCTCTTTGGAGGGTGACCCCATCTCAAATTCCCCTGCTGGAATCAGTACAAATTGCATACCTGTTGAAAGACTGGTAAAGATTTCAGTATCTTCCAGATTATCTACCAGCGTGAGGAAAGATGACTCTTCAGTTTCCTCTTTAGTTTCTTCATTTTTCAGATAGTATCGAATTGTATTAATGTAATTCTTAATATTGAACTTATTTCCTATAAGCCCACCCCATAAGATATTTCATTGAATTATCAGCTCTTGTTTTAAGCCTTAATTTGTCAGATTCTATATTCTGTAACATTTATGTAACATTTATTGTTGTTCATGCTAAGATTAGATCTTATTGCCATAAAACACCTTGACCATAGAATTGTCACATGTTTAATAACACATAGAGGTTATCAGAACTTAAAGGGAAAATATTTGAACCCAGATTGACTTTAAAACTTTTTTTTTAAAAAAACTAATATAACCAAAAGTAAATTATGAGATAATTTATCTTAGGGAAAAACAATCAAGTCCTCAAGCTAAGTCCTTAATTAAAACCTTAATCAGAATCCTTAGAAACCCTAAGTTAAAACTCTAAATCAAAACCTTGATCAAAATCCCTAGTAGAAACCCTAAATCAAAATCCCTAGTAGAAACCCTAAATC